>Ga0209512_1000011_pt1 | contig 581722 bp, 450 predicted proteins | sample frozenSSSSmetaG_FD_184142 | JGI IMG/M metagenome (GOLD analysis project Ga0209512, IMG submission 184142) | Glacier valley bacterial and archeal communities from Borup Fiord, Nunavut, Canada, to study Microbial Dark Matter (Phase II) -... | ecosystem: Environmental > Aquatic > Freshwater > Ice... | reverse complement strand
ACGAGCTTAATTAGTTATTCTGAGCGAAAGAAAAGACGAAAAGAAAAATTAATAAACCAAATAAAAGGGGATTATCCCGGTTTATTTTTCAAATTCAGTCAATATTGGGTTGTTTCAAATGTTGATTGGTAATTCTAAATTGAAAAAAATTGCCTTTAAATAAGAAGTTAGAGATAATAAATAGAATCTTTTTTCAACGGAAAGTCAGAATTAGGTTATATTTCACCCCGAAAGTTTAATATAGATCATTTATAATACGCTTTATAATGTTCAAAAAACACTGAAGTTCTTTACTAAATCTCAGACTATCCATAGCCTGTTTGTTATACCTATATATATAGGTGTAATATGATCACACAAACCTGTCTGATAACAAAATGAAAAAACGGCATTTAAATACAGCTTAAACATCTAAAACCTTATGAAAATAAAATACGTATACACTTATATACTAATTATATAACAAATCAACTGAAACAAAATTTTAAAACAGGAATACAAATTAAAAAAAATAAACTTTTTTATTTAAAAGTAAAACGTATATTTGCTCCCGACAAAAAAACATTTTTCAATAAAAAACAACAGCGGAACTGATGTTTTTTATTGAAATTGAGAGCAACGAAACATTTAGCCATTAAAACTGTTTATGCTATTAATATAAAAAAAGCATATCAAAATTATTTATCTCTGGTGATTTCTGCAAATTGATTTAATAACCTTAGAATATTACATAAACAAAGATTACATGAAGATTCACGAATATCAAGCAAGACAACTGTTTCGGAAATACGGGATACCTGTTCCTGAAGATGTATTATGCTACACTGTTAGCGAAGTAGAAAAAGCAGCACGCGATTTAAATCGTATGGTGGTTGTAAAAGCACAGGTTTTAGTCGGTGGACGAGGGAAAGCCGGAGGAGTGAAACTCGCAAGAAATGTTGATGACGCTGTATCTGCCGCCAAACAGATATTAGGTATGGACATCAAAGGCTTTAAAGTTGAAAAAGTACTGGTTGCCGATGCCGTGGATATTACTAAAGAATATTACGTAGGATTAATCAACGACAGGAATACAAAAACAGTCACTTTGATGGCCAGCTCCGAAGGTGGCGTTGAAATAGAAGAAGTTGCCAGAGTAAGCCCCGAAAAAATCATTAAATTCCACATCAATCCGCTAACCGGATTGCTTGATTATCAGGCAAGGGATATTGCTTTGCAACTTTTTGGAGACATTAAAATTGCGCAAAAAGGTGCTGACATCTTCAAAAAGCTGTATAAACTTTATGTTGAGACCGATGCAACCATAGCTGAAATTAATCCACTGGTATTAACACCGGATAACGAAGTGTTGGCAATTGATGGGAAAATGAATTTCGATGATAACGCACTCTATCGTCAGCCTGAGATACTGGCTATGCGCGAACCGGATGAAGATGAACTGGTAGAAATAGATGCAAATAATAAAGGATTATCATATATACGATTAGATGGAAATATCGGATGTATGGTGAATGGTGCAGGCCTGGCCATGGCTACAATGGATATGATCAAATTATATGGCGGAGAACCGGCCAATTTTCTTGACATTGGGGGTAGTTCAAGCCCGCAAAAAGTGATTGATGCCATGAATATATTGTTGAAAGATAAAAATGTGAAATCAGTAATGATTAATATTTTTGGAGGAATTACACGGTGCGATGATGTGGCTAAAGGATTAATTAAAGCCTTGGAAGTTATTACTACCGACATACCGATTGTGGTACGTTTATCGGGAACAAATGCAGCTGAAGGTCTGGAATTATTAAAGCAAACGAATCTTCCGACCGTAAGCTCGATGAGTGAAGCCGCAAAAAAAGCAATCGAGTTAAGCAGGATGTAATTAGTAAGCAGTTGGTAGTTGGTAGTATATAGTTATCAATACAATGCTTTTAGCACCTCAATGTTTTTTACAAAAAATATATAAATCAATATTATGAGCATATTAGTCAATAAAAACACCAAATTAGTAATTCAGGGAATAACCGGACGTGATGGGAAATTTCATACCGGTAAGATGAAAGAATACGGAACAAACGTGGTGGCGGGAGTTTCGCCCGGTAAAGAAGGACTTGTACTTGATGGGATTCCGGTTTTCAATACGGTAGCTGCAGCAGTTAAAGCAACCGGGGCAAATACTTCAATCATTTTTGTACCGGCAGCTTTTGCGGCGGATGCAATCTTAGAAGCATCCGAAGCCGGCATTGAGCTGGTAGTTGCCATTAGCGAAGGTTTACCCATTCAGGATATGATCCGTGTAACTCCATTTCTGAAACAAAATGGAACATTGTTAATCGGACCAAATTGTCCGGGCATCATAACACCCGACGAAGCATTAATCGGAATTCTTCCCGGAAACATCTTCAAAAAAGGCAATATCGGTTTTATCTCGCGTAGCGGAACCTTGACCTACGAAGTGGTAAACTTACTCACTGAGAATGATTTCGGACAAACTACCTGTGTGGGCATTGGCGGTGACCCTATCGCGGGTTTATATTTTATCGATTTATTGGAACGTTTTGAGAACGATCCGGAAACGATAGCCGTAGTGGTTATCGGTGAAATTGGCGGTGATGCTGAAGAGCAGGCTGCACAATTTATTGCCGAAAAAATGACGAAACCGGTTGTTGCATTTATTGCCGGACAAACTGCACCTCCCGGTAAAAGAATGGGTCATGCGGGCGCTATCATTTCGAGCGGTTCAGGTACAGCTGCCGAAAAGATTGCAGCATTTAACAAAGCTGGTGTTCCGGTTGCTAAAGAGCCGAATGAAATTCCGGTATTATTAAGGGAGTTACTAAAAAAGTAAATCCACATTTATCGCTTTCCATTAAAAGTCCCTTATCTGAATAAATCAGATAAGGGACTTTTTCATTCGATCATTTCTATTGGTTAAACAAATGTTATGTCCAATTTACTGTAAAATAAAAATGAGTTTAAAAAGAATGATTATCTTTGAAATTTAAAATTGAAAAAACTATTATAATACTGAAACCTTTTAATAGTACCTGTAAATAAAGCATTTTGTAATTTGGTGTCTAATTATCAATCACATACAGAAAGTCTGGAACATATAAAATAATTATGATGAGGAAATTGAAAAATAAAATTTTATTGCTTTTACCGCTGATCCTTTTACAGGCGTGTACTTCCCCCCATACTTCAAAAGAGAATATTGAAATAAAACCGCCCGAGGAACTTTACGGACAATTGTTTTATGATGTTCAATCCAATCCGGATATCTTCAGCGACAGTAAGCTTTTTGTTGATGCTGTTCCTCAGTCGGATGTAAATGAAATCAGGGCGAACTATGAGAAACTTAGCCCAAAAACAGATGCTGCAATCGTCAAATTTATTGAGAAAAATTTCAAATTAGCTACAGTCGGTTCTACGTACAAATCAGATTCGTTGACCATCAAAGGTCATATTTCCAATCTCTGGGAATTGTTAAAACGGCCGGCAGATAAAAAAATATCAGGAACTTTAATCCCCCTTCCCTATCCGTATATTATACCCGGAGGTCGTTTTCGTGAAATTTATTACTGGGATAGTTATTTTACCATGTTGGGGCTGCAGGTGGATAATCAGATTGAAACGATTCAGAATATGGTTGATAATTTTTCTTATCTTATTGACTTGTATGGATTTATACCAAATGGAAACAGAACGTATTATTTAAGTCGTTCTCAGCCTCCCTTTTACGCCATGATGATTGATATTTTAGCGGAATCAAAAAGTGATTCCATTTATTCGAAGTATTTAAAATCTTTGGAAAAAGAATATGCCTTTTGGATGGATGGATCTGACAAACTTAACAGAAATATTACATCTTACCGAAGGGTTGTAATGCTTCCGGATGGTGAGGTTCTGAACAGGTACTGGGATGATATGAATACTCCGAGAGCCGAAAGTTACCGCGAGGACATCAATACTGCAAAAGAAGCATTGGAATATATACCGGAATGTAAACAGGAAGAGGTATTCCGCAATTTACGTGCTGCAGCGGAATCAGGTTGGGATTTCTCCAGTCGTTGGCTTACTCCCGGTAAGGAAAATCGTTTCAGTTTATATACAATTCACACTACAGACATACTTCCTGTGGATCTTAATTCATTGATATACAATATGGAATATACATTATCGAAAAGCTATGAACGAACAGGAAATATTGCAAAGGCGAAATTGTACAAAACGAAGTATGAAGCACGAAAAAAAGCCATAATGAAGTATTGTTGGAACGCTGAAAAGGGCTTTTTTATGGATTTTGATTTTAAAATACATGCCCAAACCGATGTTTTCTCTATAGCCGGGGTTTTCCCCTTGTTTTTTCATATTGCCGACAAAAAACAGGCAAATCAGGTAGCAAACAAAATCCGGGATTCGTTTTTAAAAGATGGTGGTGTCATTGCCACTTTAAACCATACGGGTCAACAATGGGATGCACCGAATGGTTGGGCACCTCTTCAATGGATAGCCATTCGGGGATTAAAAAATTACGGACATGATGCATTGGCCAATACAATTAAGCATCGATGGCTACAATTAAACCGGAAAGTTTATGAAAGCACCTATAAAATGCTCGAGAAATACAATGTAGAAGATTTGAATGAAAAAGGCGGAGGAGGAGAATATCCAAATCAGGACGGATTTGGCTGGACCAATGGTGTCTTTCAAAAATTATCGCAGGAAGAATAATCAGTAACCTGTGAGCGTTAAAAAAATCAGATATTTGATTGGTCCTTTTTTCTGCATTTCGTTTACATAATTAATTAAAGACTTTAATAGTTTTTACACTGGCAAAATTCCTGTGGAAACGGACATTCCTTCGGGTCATAATGGCAAAGCTCAATATGCCACACACCGCCGCTTCCTTTTAAAACCGGATAGGTAATCTTCCAGCACGACAATAAAACCGGGTAAGCATAACGTGCCGGAATTCCGGGTGGCAGGTCGGCTTCGTAATGATAGATCCGCCACAAAGCAAGTATTTCTTTTACAAGTCTTTTCACCTGCCTGTCAGTGAGTTTTTCGACGGGCGGAAAATATAACTGCGATACTCCGAAAATGCTTTCAAGCGTATGTTCATCCTCCTGCATCGACATTTCCATATCAATCACGTCCCGTAAGCTTTCCATTTCTTTGGGAAGTTCCAGATAACGTGGCGAAGGCTTTTGGTTATATGCTTCCCTGAGTGTCTCAATCAATAACTTCAGGTATTTTTCCATCTCTTTTCTTTAAAAACACAGCGTAAATATTGAAATGAAATAAATGTTCTGTTGAATAAATATAACAATTTTACATGTCAAACTGTTTAAATATACAGAATCCACATCAACTTGGTTTGAGGCATCTAAAGCTTGGTTATACTGGATATTCTGAATATTATTCTCAAGAAAAAAAAATATCAGACAGAATATTTTCTTTTCATTTCATATCCAAATCCGGAGTACAGTTATTCATTACAAAAAACTGCAGCATTTCGCGCGACATTGTTTACCTTTGTAAACTTTCATCATACTGACGACATATTTTAAAGTGAAGCCATCAGTAAACAAACATAACTTGTAACAATTACTTCCATGCCTGATAAAAAGAAAGAACATCCACTCGAAAAAACCGTCTTACACCCACGGAACAAACATCGCGAACGCTATGATTTCAAGCTCCTTACAGCCACTTGTCCCGAGCTGGCCAAATATGTGAAGTTAAACGCTTATAACGATGAGTCGATAGATTTTGCCAATCCAAAAGCGGTAAAATGGCTGAACAAAGCCTTGTTAAAACATTATTACAGCATCGGATACTGGGACATTCCCAGCGGATATTTGTGTCCTCCCATCCCGGGAAGGGCAGATTATATCCATCATATTGCCGATTTATTGGGTAGTTCAAATAACGGAAAAATCCCAACCGGACCTAAAGTTAAATGTATGGATATTGGTGTGGGTGCCAGTTGTGTTTTCCCAATTGTTGGATTTAAAGAGTATGGTTGGTCATTTATCGGTTCCGAAACTGATCCTGCAGCACTTGAGTCGGCAAGCAAAATACTCAATAACAATCCTTCTCTAAAAAGAAGTATAGAACTTCGCTTTCAGGAAAATCCCATGGATATTTTTCATGGAATAATGGAGCGAAACGAACCGGTCGATCTGACGATTTGCAATCCGCCTTTTCATGCTTCACCGGAAGAAGCTTTGGAAGGAACACTTCGTAAGATGAGCAGCCTGCAACACAAAAAAATCACTACGCCCACCCTGAACTTTGGAGGACAAACCACCGAATTGTGGTGTGAAGGTGGTGAAGAACGTTTTGTACGCACCATGATTCGCCAGAGCAAACAATTTGCATCGAATTGTTTTTGGTTTACTACTCAGATTTCAAAGCAGTCGCATCTGAACAGTGTTTACGAAGCGTTGGAAAATGTGGGTGCCCTTGAAGTCAAAACCATTCCTATGGGGCAGGGAACAAAAACAAGCCGTATTGTTGCCTGGACATTCCTGAAAGAAGACCAACAGCATAGCTGGAGAAATACCCGCTGGAATGTGATGTAAATCGCATTGCAGCATTCATAATTTAACTCATTGCTGACATTTTATTTGTAATTTGTTTAAACTCCGATTAAATATGAAATTTTTCACTACAACTCAAATTCATCAGCTCGACCAGTTCACTATCGAACAGGAGCCGATCCTTTCCGTCGATTTGATGGAAAGGGCAGCAGAAGCCATGCACAGGGAATTTAATACACTATTTCCTACTCATTGTTCTGTTTGCATTTTGGCAGGACCGGGTAATAATGGCGGCGATGCACTTGCCCTGGCCCGCATGTTATTGCATTCGGGTTATGCCGTTACTGTGGTATTAATTCATCCGGCAGAAATATCAGAAGATTGTGAAACGAACCGGCAACGGTTGATTGATACTTTTCCGAATGCATTAACTGACTTAGAAGATATATTTGTGGCACCCGGAATAAGCGAAGACACCATCATTATTGACGGACTTTTCGGTTCTGGATTGAGCCGTCCATTGACAGGAATCTTTGCAGAAGCAGTGAACTGGATCAATCAAAGTGATCGCAGGGTGGTTTCAATAGATATTCCTTCGGGTTTGCATGGCGAAGCAAATAATTCATCAACTTCAACAGTCATTGTCAAAGCCAATTTAACCCTGAGTCTGCAATTCCCCAAGCTCGCCTTCTTTTTATCCGAAAATACTGACTACGTAGACGAATGGAAAATTCTTGATATTGGATTACATCCTGATGCCATTGAAAATACGCAAAGTGATTTGTTTTATCTGGAAGATAATGACATTGAACTGTTGTTTAAAAAACGTCCAAAGTTTGGACACAAAGGAATCTTTGGTCATGTATTTATCGCAGCCGGAAGTTCCGGTATGGCGGGAGCTGCAGTATTATCATCCAGGGCCGCATTACGCAGTGGAGCCGGCCTGGTCACCGTACATAGTTGTGCAGCCAACCGCATTGTTGTGCAAACGGCAATTCCCGAAGTCATTTTCCAATCAGACAATGCATCAGATTTCATCAGCGAAGTAAAAATTTCAGATGCCTTCAACGCAGTTGCCGTTGGTCCGGGAATTGGTACACGAACAGAAACTGCCGGCATGTTGCGCAAATTATTCGGACAACTTGACAAATCCTGTATTCTTGATGCAGATGCACTGAATATAATTTCAGAAAATGATTTTTTACTGCAACTGATCCCCCGAAACAGCATTCTTACGCCACACCCTAAAGAGTTTGAACGGCTGTTTGGAAAATGCAACACTTCATATGAAAGGATGACAAAAGCCAAAGAATCAGCAAAACAATTTGGCGTTATCATTGTTTTGAAAGGTGCGCACACACTTATTGCCATGCCCGACGGGAAACTTTTTTTCAACAGCACCGGAAATCCCGGTATGGCTACCGCGGGTTCGGGTGATGTACTTACGGGGATTTTGGCAGGCTTACTCGCACAATCGTATACCCCCGAAGATGCAGCCTTAATTGGCGTTTTTCTGCATGGACGCGCCGGCGATCTGGCACTTGAATCAGAATCGCAGGAATCAATGATTGCAGGAGATATCATTGCCCGTTTGGGCGAGGCTTTTCAATCAATAAATTTGAAATAATATATTTGAATCTTATGAATAAACTATTATCTATCGTATCAGAAAACGACATACTTCCACAATACAGAAACACTCCAATCAGCAAATTAATTGAATATCATAACCTTAATAAAGAATTCGATACTTACCAAAAAGCAGAACTTTTAATAGGGATGTGTATGGATAACAGAAAACATTTACATATGCCCGATAATTTTGCATATATCATCCGTTCGGGCGGTGCAAATTTGCGATATAGCGAGTTTAAGGTTTCATATGCAATTGCTGTTGGTCAGGTCAGGCACATTGTACTTATCGGTCATAATAACTGTGGAATGGTAAACCTGAGTGCCCGGAAAAACGAATTTATTAAAGGATTAATTGAAATTGCCGGTTGGGATAAAAATAGAGCTGAAGAACATTTTTTACACTATGCGCCTATGTTCGAAATACATAATGAAACCGGTTTCATTTTGAGTGAAGCAAAACGACTTCGGGAAATATATCCGAACATTATTTTTGCACCCATGTTTTACATGGTCGACGATAATAAACTTTACTTTATACATGAAGACTAGAAACAGTTTAAATCTGGCTTGTCCTATTTAATATAAAGAAGAAAATTGAGGCTTACTAAACGACCATTTAGTAAGCTTTTTTTTAAAACCTCCAATAAGGTTAAATAATGTGATTTTTAAAATAAAAGGTCTCATAAATTACTATTTTCCAATGAAATATTATTTCTTTGTACAAATTTAATAGTCTTATTAAATACAATAATTAAAAATGGAAGATAAAACCAATCAAACTACTGAACAAACGATACTGGAAGTAGCCGAAAGACTGTTTTTGGGAAAAGGTTTTGCATCGACTTCCACCACCGAAATTGCGAGGGTAGCCAGTTGTAATCAGGTATTAATTCATTATTATTTTCGAATGAAAGACAACTTATTAAAAATATTTTTGAAAATAAATTCAACGCTTTCTTTCAACATCTTTTTCAACTAAATCTGCTGGAAAAACTACCTTTTCAGGAAAAATTGAGATATATAATTGAATCTCATTACGATTTGATCAAAGAAAATCCCAGGCTACTACTTCTGATTCTCAACGAATTGTCGAGACAACCTGAACAATTAAAAATATTGAGTGAGAAATTACATGTTATTCCGGAACAATTATTCGTACATTTGGAGAGCGAATTACAAATAGAAATTCAGGCTGGTCGGATCCGTCCGGTAAGTTTGATGGATTTGATAGTTAGTATGGTGTCACTCAACGTGGCTTTATTTTTGTTAATGCCTGTAGCCGGTGAAGTGCTTTCGTTGAGTAAATCACAAATAGAGACGATGTTTGAACATCGTAGAATTGAACATGTAAACATCATCCTGAATAATTTAAGACTTTACAGCGGGAATAAACAAACAACTTATTTTGCCGGTTGGTCCTGAATTAAAATTATTCCTTTGATATTTTTTCAACGGACACAATTTCAACAATAAGTATTTAAGTATATAAGTATCTATATTTTAGAATTCAAATTAAAGATTAAATTAAAAACATGCAAGTAGCCGTTAACAGAAAAAAGTTTATTTTTTCACCTGATTCATCCAGAGTAATCCCTCGTTTTTTATATTTGAGTGACGAAAGATCGGCTGATATTATCAGAAAAGTATTGGCAATGCCCGAGAAGGAAGTAAATATTGCCATGAGCCAGTTACTGAGAGGTTTTTCACGACGTCACAGAAATATTTCAAGGATATTTGAGAAACATTTTGCTAAGTTGGCCCCTGTGTTTAATCAAATTGAGATAAATGAAGAGGATCTTACTGCCACCCAAAAAGCATTGATCGGTTCCTATTTCACCCTGGAATATTCCATAGAATCAGCAGCTTTTTTTAATCCATCCATAGTCGAACATCCCGATCAGTCAGAAATCAGACCAAATGAAATCAGGGTGATTTTCAGTTTTCGGGCTACGGGAGAGGGGCATATCTCATCGATCGTTTTCCGCACCGGCATTCTTGATAAAAACAACAACCTGAACATAGAGCCTGTTGGAAAAATGCTGGCCGAAGCTGATGTCATTAAACGAAACGTTTACGAAAAAAAAACGTTTAAAGTAAAACTGGATGAAATGCAGGAGCAGAGTAATGTTATTACTCCGGTTTTAATTGATAAGCTGGATGAAATGCAGGACAAAGGAGATGTAATTTCGCCGGTAATAATTGACAAAAAGCCGGAAAAGCAAGCCAAAGTAAAATTGATTTCTTCAGCTTTTATCCTGGATAAATTGACTGATAATTTCACATACGGCGAATTGATGAAAAACCTCGAAATTGCAAGAAAGGGGAAAAAAGTCACGGAAGATCAGTTGAAAATAATGAACCAAATGATGTGGCTGGCATCGTCACATTACGAGATTCATTTTTCAATTGATTCAGCCATTTCAGAAAGGGTGATTTTTCCCATTTCAGCAACCGAACAAAAAGGGATAGAAGATGCACGTTTTGTGAAATTCACGGATGATAATGGTGATATAACCTATTATGCCACTTACACTGCTTACGACGGTGTGGCTATACTGCCGAAATTAATCAGTACAAAAGACTTTTATGATTTTAAAATATTGCCAATTAACGGTGAGATTGCCCAAAACAAGGGCATGGCGCTGTTTCCCCGCAAGATAAACGGAAAATACGCCATGTTGTGCCGGATAGATGGCGTAAACAATTATATTGCCTATTCCGACAACATCAATATCTGGCGTGAAGCAAAAATAATACAACAACCAAAATACCCGTGGGAACTGGTACAAATAGGCAATGCAGGCTCACCCATTGAAACGAAAGACGGATGGTTGGTCATTACACATGCGGTAGGTTCTATGCGTGAATACACCCTGGGAGCTTCGTTGTATGATCTTGAAAATCCGGAGAAAGAAATTGGAAGACTCAGCAGTCCGTTGATGTCGCCCAACGAGTTCGAAAGAGAAGGATATGTTCCAAACGTAATATATTCTTGTGGTTCAATTGTTCATAATAATGATCTTGTCATACCTTATGCAATGTCAGATCATTCATCATCCTACGCAACAGTCGACCTGAAAGAGTTATTGGAAGTACTGAAGAACTCCGGCACTTCGGAAAAAAAATAAGTAAAAAAACTTTTTAATAATGGAAATTAATTGAAAACCTGTGCTTTTTTATTGAGTGATTACGGTAAACCGGACTTGAATATGTTTACAGCTAGTTTCTCTCCTTTTTTAAATGTTGGTTTTTAACTTTCTTGAAATTTCAGCGGATTTTATTCGTAGAAAAACAATATCGGCAGGCTTGACATCAGTAATAAATCTGTTGATATTCAAAAAGAAAATTTCATGTTTAATATCTGTTTGATAACTAAACAGCAAAAAACCAAATTAAAAAGTTACAATCAACTCTTTAGACTGAAGATGAAATTTTTCGTTTGTAAGGAAATATCAAAATGTCAGCAACGGTAAAATTGAAAAACAGAACGCTGACAGAAACCAATCTGATTCAAGAAATGAATGCGCAGGAAGCATGCCGGCATTATGGGATTATCATTGTTTTTTAAGATGACAAAATATTAACTTCAATGCCGGAATGAAAATTATTTTTTAATAGTTCAGGCAATACAACAATGGTTACAACCGGTTCAGGAGATGTATAACAGTTGTGTTGGCAGGTTTACAGGCTTAGGTTTTACATCGTAAAACGCAATGAAAATTGCATTTCAAATTCAAAGGATGTCCGGGCAATTTTCTAAAAGAAAGGAATCGAAGGAATCATTAATTATCAGAGATCTGATATCTGAATCAGGGGAAACATTCAAAACACCCTCATGAAACTACTTATTTTTCAACCACTGCCAGGAACATAGTCATCTGTCAGTTTTAATTATATTTGTTTTAGTTGATTTTCAGTCTGGTTTTGATGAGAATTTGATGCTACCTAATAAATACAATTTTTCTACACCTTAAAAGTACGGTTTCAGTTTTTAGCTGGAATCGTACTTTTTATATTTCACATAAGACCACAAACGCGTAATATTTCACAATTTACCTTAATATATAGATAGGCATAATTATATAATCAATAAAATGAACTTATTTTGCATCTGTTTAATAGCTCTATTAAATACACAAATTAAATATGGAAATTAAGACCGAACAATCCACTGAAAAAAACATCCTGGAAGTAGCCGAAAGACTTTTTCTTGAAAGAGGTTTTGCTATGACTTCAACAACTGAAATTGCAAAAGAAGTAGGATGTAATCAGGCTTTGGTTCATTATTACTTTAGAACTAAAGATAATTTGTTCAATACTATTTTTGAACAAAAATTCAAAGACTTTTTTCAGTGGGTATTTGAAATAAAGGGCACAGAGAAATTGGAATTTCTTGACAAACTTAAGCTTATTATTGAATCCCATTTTGATTTGCTCATGAATAATCCAAAAATGCCCGGGCTGATTTTGAATGAATTATCGCGCAAACCAGAACAAATGAAGATGATACGTGACAGAATACAAGCAATTCCCGTGAAATTATTCTCAGAATTGAATGAAGAGTTACAAACAGCGATTGCACTGGGAAAAGTACGTAAGATTGATTTGATAGATTTGATTGTCAGTATGGTAACCATGAATGTAGCCATATTTGTTATGATGCCTGTGGTTGAGAGTATTCTTTCGTTAGATGAAACAAAAAAGAAATTATTGATTCAACACAGAAGGGCTGAAAACGTAGATTTTATTTTAAAGAGTTTAAGACCATAAAAAACCCCTAACCCCTGAAGGGGTAAAATAGGTTAATCACAAAATTTTTAGATAATTATATATGAAAAGTATAAGAAAAATGCTAAACAAAACTAACCCTGTTCCCCGTCATTTATCCCGATTCAATTATAGTGAGGGTTTATGGGTTGCTTTTTTATTGTTGTTTCCATTATTTAGCTTCTCACAAAATTTGACAATAGAAACCTGTCAGGAAAATGCCAAAACCAATTATCCGTTGGTGAAACAATATGGATTGATAGAACAAACGGTGGAGTACAATATCAGCAATGCCAACAAAGGATATTTGCCACAACTTTCATTTTCTGCCAAAGCATCTTATCAATCTGATGTGACTGCTATACCTGCTCTTTTAGCTCCTAAAGATCCCTCAGGTAAACCAATTTCAATACCCTCACTACCTAAAGATCAATATCAGGCTGTTTTAGAAGCTTCGCAGCTTATTTGGGATGGAGGAGTCATTTCTACTCAAAAGAAGATTACCTATGCCGGGATGCAGGTGGAAAAACAAAAACTTGAAGTGGATTTATACACCCTGAAAGATCGTGTGAATCAATTGTTTTTTGGTATTTTACTGTTGAATGAACAATTAAAACAAGTTGATATTCTTAACAATGATTTGAAAACAAATTATGACAAGGTTGCAGCGCTAATTCAAAATGGGATTGCCTATCAAGCCGATCTGGATGCAATAAAAGTGGAGCAAATTAATAGTAAACAACGTGAATCGGATATAAAAAATTCCAGACAGACTTACAACAGAATGCTCTCTGCTCTAACAGGCATAGAAATAAACGATCAGACAGTTTTAATTAAACCTGATGTTGATCTTTCTGTTTTAAAAGAAAATTCCAACAATCGTCCGGAACTTGGTCTATTCGATGCTCAATGCAAGTTATTCGAAAGTCAAAAATTGCTTCTGAATGCCGCGAATCTTCCGAAATTGGGAGCATTTGTTCAGGGAGGTTATGGTCAACCGGGATTAAATATGTTCACAACCGGTTTTTCGTCTTTTTACCTGGGAGGAATTCGACTATCGTGGAATTTAAGTGGTTTATATAGTCAAAAGAACAATGTCAGCAAATTGGATATCAGCAAAAAAACCGTTGAAATTCAGAAAGAAACATTTCTTTTCAATAATAATTTGGTAACCAAACAACAACAAAACGAAATCGATAAACTTCAATCGACATTAACTAACGACGATGAAATTATTCAATTACGTACAAATATCAAAAATGCAACATCAGCAAAACTTGACAACGGAACGGCTTCTACGAGTGATTTGGTTCGTGATCTTGATGCAGAAAATCAAGCACGGCAATTGAAATCATTACATGAAATTCAACTACTAATGACAATATATCAACTGAAGAGCAACGTAAATAACTGACCCTTTACTCATTATAGAATTTACAATATATAAATTTACGCTTAAATAAAAGAAAGAATATGAGAACTAATATTAAACAAAATTTATTCAATTCAAAAGTTTTACTTTTTGGATTAGCAATTCCATTGCTGACAACTTCGTGTGGAAAGTCGGATGTTAATGCAGATGCTTCCGGCACATTTGAAGCAACTGAAGTAATTGTTTCAGCGGAGGGAACGGGGAAAATATTGTCATTTAATATTGAAGAAGGGCAAGTACTTACAGCTAATGAAGCAGTCGGAACAATAGACAGCACACAATTGTATTTGCGTACACAACAACTCATAGCAAGCCAAAAAGCATTGCAAAGCCGCCGTCCAAATGTACAAAAACAAATTGCAGCACTTGAACAACAAATTGCTACGGCAAAAACTGAACGCACCAGGATAGAAAACCTTGTGAAAGCTAATGCCGCCAATCAAAAACAATTGGACGATATGAATGCTCAAATTGCAGTATTGGGAAAACAATCAATTGCATTGAAATCGACATTGGAGACAACAAATGAAGGTATTTCAGGTGATAGCGAAGCGTTGCGCATTCAAATCGAACAAATTAAAGATCAGTTAAACAAAAGCAAAATAACCAGTCCTATAAACGGAACAGTTTTAGTGAAATATGCAGAAATGGGCGAAATAGCAGCACCCGGAAAAGCACTTTTCAAAATAGCGGATACTGACAACATGATTTTAAGGGCGTATATAACCGGAGACCAGTTAACCCAATTAAAAATTGGCCAAAAGGTTAAAGTACTTGCCGATTCGGGGAAGGATGATATGAAGGAATATAGTGGTGTTTTATCGTGGGTTTCAAGTAAAGCCGAATTTACACCAAAAACTATTCAGACTCGTGATGAGCGGGCAAACTTGGTATATGCAATAAAAGTGAATGTAAAAAATGATGGCTATTTGAAAATAGGAATGTACGGCAATGTACAATTTTTAAATAAATAATTTCCACCAAAATATATTCTGCTCTAAATTATTAGATTTTATTTACTGATACAGAATAGACTAACTCATGATAAAAGAAAACAACAATTCCCAACCGGCAATTCACTGCGAAAAGGTTAGCAAAAGATACAAGAAAACAGAAGCTCTCAAAGAAATAAGTTTAGATGTGAGAAAAGGCGAAATCTTCGGCATTATTGGACCTGACGGAGCCGGGAAAACCACACTCTTCCGGATTCTTACAACGCTGATTCTTGCTGACAATGGAAATGCAACGATTGATGGATTCGATGTAGTAAAGGATTACAAAGAAATTCGCAAGCGGGTAGGTTATATGCCCGGGCGGTTTTCGCTTTATCAGGATTTGACTGTGGAAGAAAATCTTAAATTCTTTGCCACAGTTTTCAATACAACCATTGAAGAAAATTACGAATTAATAAAAGATATTTATCAACAAATTGAACCGTTCAAAAAACGCCGTGCAGGAAAGCTTTCGGGAGGAATGAAGCAAAAGCTGGCATTGAGTTGCGCTTTGATTCATAAACCGAGTGTGCTTTTTCTGGATGAACCGACTACAGGTGTCGATCCGGTTTCACGAAAAGAATTTTGGGGAATGTTGAAAAAATTAAAATCACAGGGCATTACCATTTTGGTTTCAACTCCTTATATGGACGAAGCCAGCTTGTGTGACAGGATAGCATTAATTCAAAATGGTCAGTTTTTGAAAATCGACAGCCCTGAAAATATAGTAAAACAATATGAAAACAAACTTTGGGCTGTCCAAAGCAATAATATGCCATTGTTATTGAAAGACTTACGAGCCAATAATTTGACCAAAAACTGTTTTGCATTTGGCGACAAACATCATGTATCAATTGACAACCTGCAATTGAAAATTGATACTTTAAAGAAAGATTTAGAACATTTGGGCCATTCCAATATTGAAATTAAAGAAATTGAACCATCCGTGGAAGATTGTTTTATGCAACTTTCTCAGAGGTAGGCAGTAAGATGCATGAAAGTAAGTAAAGAAAGAAAAAGATGAATAATACAATTCAACATAATCCCAACAAAGTAATAATTGCCGAGAACTTGACCAAGAAATTCGGAAATTTTACAGCGGTCGATCATATTTCATTCGAAGTAGAAAAGGGTGAAATTTTCGGTTTTCTGGGAGCGAATGGTGCCGGAAAAACTACTGCCATGCGTATGCTATGCGGGCTAAGTACTCCTACGGGCGGAAAAGGTGAAGTTGCAGGTTTCGATATTGGAAGTCAAACCGAACTCGTTAAGAAAAGCATTGGTTATATGAGCCAGAAATTCTCACTTTACGATGACTTGAAAGTTTGGGAAAATCTTGAACTATTTGGTGGAATTTATGGGATGAATAATAATGAAATAAAGGAAAAGACAAACGATCTGATGAAAGTACTGAAGTTTGAAAACCTAAGAGATAATCTCGTAGGTTCACTCCCCTTGGGGTTCAAACAAAAGCTGGCATTCTCGGTATCTATTTTTCATAGCCCCAAAGTGGTATTTTTAGACGAACCTACCGGAGGAGTTGACCCGATAACACGCCGACAATTTTGGGAATTAATTTACGACGCTACATCCAGGGGAATAACCGTTTTTGTTACAACACATTATATGGATGAAGCGGAGTATTGCGACCGTGTATCTATCATGGTGGATGGAAGGATTGAAGCACTCGATTCCCCGAAAAATCTCAAATCTCAGTTTAATGCAAAAAGTATGGACGAAGTTTTTCAACAACTCGCCAGAAAATCTACACGAAAAGCCGATTAAATATGAAACAATTATTGTCATTCATACGAAAAGAATTTTATCATATTCTGCGCGACAGAACAACTGTAATGATTTTACTTTTGATGCCTATCATTCAGATTATTTTATTCGGATTTGCGCTTACAACAGAAGTCAAAAACACAGAAGTAGCTGTGCTTGCACCGACAAACGATGAAGCGAGCAGTCGCATTATCGAAAAGTTGAATGCAAGTGCATATTTCGATGTGGTGGCAAGAATCCAAAATACGGACGAAATTCAACCGATTTTCAGAGACGCAAAAGCCAAACTGGTTGTCGTTTTCGAAGATCATTTTGCGGAAAAACTTCATCAAACAGGGAAAGCCCATATCCAATTGATAGCCGATGCAACGGATCCGAACGCTGCAACGTCGTTCACTTTCTATGCCAGCAATATAATTGGAGCTTACCAACAGGAATTAATGGGATCCAATGTCAATCCGTATCAAATCATCCCGGAAGTAAAAATGTTATACAATCCGCAAATGATCGGGGCTTTTAATTTTGTTCCCGGTGTTTTGGGTATGATTATGATTCTGATTTGCGCCATGATGACCTCTATAGCTATTGTACGTGAGAAAGAAATGGGAACAATGGAAATTTTGCTGGTATCACCCATGAAACCTATTTACACGATACTTTCCAAAATTACGCCATACTTTGTACTTTCTATCGTGAATTTCTCCACAATTATGCTTTTGTCGGTATTTGTGCTTCATGTTCCAATTGCCGGAAGTTTCGTGAGCCTTGTCGTTGTTTCATTACTCTATATTTTTGTGGCATTAGCACTCGGCTTGTTAATTTCGACTTTAACCAGTTCACAAACCGCAGCCATGCTGATTTCGGGGATGGCACTTATGATTCCGGTAATGCTTCTTTCAGGAATGATATTCCCTATCGAAAACATGCCACTTGTACTCCAATGGGTTTCTGATATTATTCCTGCAAAATGGTATATCACAGCAGTTAAAGCCATTATGATTAAGGGACTTGGTATCACATCCGTGTTGAAAGAAGTTGGGATTCTTAGTTTCATGGCGGTAGTTTTAGTTACTGTAAGTTTGAAGAAGTTTAAGGTAAGGTTGGAATAATAAAACGAATCACGAGACCGAAAGGGCAACACAGTTAGCTTCGGCACGTGTTTATATTGAAAAAAGGTTTAATTAAAAGGACTAACTTAATTCCCCTTTAGGGGTTAGGCGTAATATTATGATAAAATATCTATTAAGAAAAGAATTCAAACAATTACTCCGGAATCCGTTTATTCCGAAGATGATTTTTATTTTTCCATTTATGGTATTAATGGTTTTTCCATGGGCAGCCAGTTATGAAATTAAAAATCTGAATTTGAGTGTAATTGATAATGACCATAGTACCTATTCACGCGAACTTACACAGAAAATCATATCTTCAGACTATTTCAAACTAACAGATGTATCGCCCAATTACGATAAAGCGCTAAAAAGTATTGAAAAAAACAAAGCAGATATTATTCTTGAGATTCCTTTAAATTTCGAGAAAGATCTGGTAAACCGTCAGGGTGGAAAATTAATGATTTCGGCCAATGCTGTAAACGGAATGAAAGGTGGGATCGGAATGACTTACTTAATGAGTATTGTTACGGATTTTAATGCCGGAATTATTCAGGATTTAATGCCCGCAACAATAACAGCCAGCACAACTCCAACGATTCAAATCGACACACAATACCGTTTTAATCCCCGGTTAAACTATCGTGTATTTATGGTTCCGGCATTGATGGTAATGATTTTGACCTTACTTTGCGGGTTTTTACCTGCACTGTCCATTGTATTTGAGAAAGAATTGGGTACCATGGAGCAAATCAATGTTAGCCCGGTTCCAAAAACAACCTTCATACTCGCAAAATTAATTCCATTCTGGATCATAGGATTTATTGTTATATCCATAGGATTTGTAATTGCCTGGGCAGTTTATGGTTTAATACCTGCAGGTCACTTTTCAACGATTTATTTGTTCGCGGCCATTTATATTTTGATTGTATCCGGTCTGGGAATTGTCATTTCAAATTATGCCTCCACACTTCAACAAGCCATGTTCATCGTGTTCTTCTTCTTGTTACTTTTTATCATGCTGAGTGGTTTATATACTCCTATTGACAGTATGCCGGAATGGGCAAAATGGATAGCTGCATTTAATCCATTGAAACACTTTATGAGTGTAATGAGGTCGGTTTATTTAAAAGGAAGTAATCCTCTTCAACTGATGAATGAACTATTAGCCTTAATTGGCTTTGCAACTTTCTTTAATATTTGGGCAGTGTTAAGTTACAAGAAAACACAATAAAAAAAATGGTTGTTCATGTTGAACAACCATTTTTTTTATTTTCACAATCTTCTTACTCCAATGCCTGGTTCATTATTGAGCATTACTTTACCATCCTCAAGTTTTGTTCCAATGAATAAATCGTTGGATATTAATAAATTTCCATCCAGATCGGCATAATTCATTTGTGTGGACAACTGAGCGGCAGCAGCTATAGCACAGGAAGTCTCAGTCATGCAACCGATCATTAACTTCAGGTCACAAGCCTTTGCCACCGAAATCATTTGGTGCGCTTCACGCATACCGGTGCATTTCATTAACTTAATATTTATCCCGTTAAAAACACCTTTCAATCGTGGAATATCTTCCAGTCGCTGACACGATTCATCGGCAATGGTAAGTAACGGACTTTGCCCGGTGAGCCATGCCATATCGTCGAAATTATGTTTGGGCATGGGTTGTTCTACAAATTCCACATTCCGCTCCGAAAGCCACTCAATCATTTTCAGTGCATAATGTTTATCTTTCCAGCCCTGATTGGCATCTACCCGTATTGGTTTATCAGTCACGGAACGTATCGTATTGATAATCATCTTATCGGTTGTTTCATTCACTCCCAACTTTACTTTCAGTACTTTAAAAAGTTCTGTTTCCAGTGTCTTCTTCCGGATCTCTTCTTCGGTATCAATACCAATAGTAAAGGTAGTCAGCGGAACTTTTGATGCATTGTAACCCCATAAGGCATGCCAGGGTTGACCGATCAGCTTGCCGACTAAATCATGTAAAGCGATATCGACTGAAGCTTTTGCGGCTGTATTATAAATGGCGATATTATCAATATAGCTCAAAATATCATCTAATTCGAACGGATTATTGAATTGAGTCAGATTCACTTTCTCCAGAAAATCCATAACCGAAGCCTGCGACTCACCCAGATAAGGTGGCATTGACGCTTCACCGTAACCGGTCACACCATCGTAGGTTATTTGGGTAAGTACTATGGGCGTGGTAGTGCGCGTATAACCCGAAACGGAGAATGGATGCTTCAGCAGGGCATCGAACGGACGAAAAGTAAGTTGCATGCGACGACTTCCAACAATTTTTGTGATTTGATTCTTTTGTCCCAGCATTGAAGCCGGAGTAACAAGCGAACCTGCAGTTACCAAAGCGGTTGCTTTGAGAAAAGTTCTTCGTGTAAACATATTCGTTTGGATTTAATATTAAAATCAAAGATAAAAATTATTTTTGATAAAAGGGATGCATTTTAACAGAGACTATCCCTGAATCTAAATCTAGCTACGTCAAATTTCGTTGAGCAAGCAATAATCATGAAGGCACTACATGTAAAACAATTTTTAATGTTCAGGGAGAGAACGTTGTATTTGTGATTGCATTTTCAAAAAAAAAAAACAACAGAAAGTATCTGTTGATCCCGAAATTTGCCGGTTAAATTTTCAGACATTGAACAAGGATTTTTAAACATTAAAGGTTGGTTCATTTTTGAACCAACCTTTATTGTTTAAAACAGAATTCTCAAAAAGTTATCTGACTATTATTACCGGATAACTTATAAAAGCATCTTTGAATCTGACCTTCAACAGGTAAGTACCTGTTTCAATATCATTTACTTGCATTTTTTTAGATTTCACTTCCTTCAGGAAAACTCCGTTTACTGAATAAAGTTGTAAAAGCGGAAGCTCATCGGTTGCCAAGGAAACATGCAAAACATCACTCACCGGATTCGGATAAATTTTCACTTTATCTTTCATCACAGTGGGAACTGCCTGGATCAGGGCATCATATAAAAGCATATTATCCAGATAAATATCACCACCCGCTGACAGAACTCCGGAATTTCTTAAAATTCTGACACCTGTAAGCTGATAATTGGTTGATTCAGGAAGAGAGAGGAGTTTTGTCTCAACAAATTCCCAACCGAAGAATTTCAAATCGACCAATTTAACGTATTGAACATCGGTGCCCGAGGTAAATTGAAGTTGCAATTCATTACCTGACAAATCGCCATAAACATGCAATCCTATGACTTTATCACGGGTTACGGTAATGCCCGGCGTGGCATCTGTATAAGTAACATTGGCCTGATCCTGACCAAAAGCATAAGTCAACAGATTTGAATAGGTACCAAAAAGTTTTTTTGATGAATTGACAGACACCGAAGCAGTTGTAACCTGCGAACTCTGTGCAGCATCATAAGCAAACGAAGCCAGTTCAAATCCATCGACCATTGGTTGGTTATCTACCAATACAGTAGAAGTATGAAAATTTATTTCAATAGGCTCAACTACCTGCATACCAATCTCATCAGCGATATTAGCCGGTATCAGTATTTTGTAATCTTCATTAGGAATCAAAGCATTTGTCAGTTCAAAATAACTGGATCCGTATGGAGCTGCCACTTTGTTATTCAACAATGAACGTGAGTTTTTAGCAAGTTCAGTGCCATTTTTGTCAAATACTTTTATTCCTGCCTGCAAATTAACCGTATTCAGCACTTTATCGAATACCAATCGGAATAACGGACGGGTATATACCCCTTTGTCACCTTCTGAAGGATAAGATGTAAGCAATGACAACCGGTTTCTGTTTTTGGTAAGAAACTGAAATGTAAAATCTTCGGTCATCGACAAATGATCAGGATGTGAGGCTGATTTTGCTAACTTTACGGTATAAATTGTGGACTTATCCAGGGGTTTATCCGGTGTAAAACGCAACCTGAAATTAGTGTCTTCATAAGTAATTTTTCCTTCTACAAAAGGCGTAATCGAAAAAGCCTGTGAAGTTGACACCTCATCCATATCCCAGTTAAAATTCAACACTATGCTCGTGGCACATTCTACGCTATCGGTAATGGCAACATTCGGAGAAAAAGTCATAACCTGAGGCGGCGTATTACGAACTTTATTTAAACTAAAATCAGAATACGAAATTTTATTTGCAGCAACAGTAATTTCTTGTGTTTGTGAATAATAACCTGCAAGTTCGGCTTTCACATGATATATCCCTGCAGCCAGATTTTTAAACACATAAACTCCATTTTGAAGTTGATCGACAGTATACGTTGCGCCAGTTTCAACGAGCGTTAGTTTTGTTCCATTAAGTGGTAGAAGTTGGTCGCGACCCGCAAATTTATTGTAGGTTGATACGAGTTTTATTCTACTATCGCGCACCGAACCGGCAATATTTCCGGTTGTTATCTGACCTGCATTAAAATAAGTACTGAATGATTTGAAGAAATTCCAGGCTTCCAACCATTTATACTCCATATTCATCAACCTGTAGGTTTCAGGAATATAATCGTGCATCATTCCTTCGGAAATAACACCGGGAACAGCCAGTCCGCGCATCACACCATAACCATCACTAAAACCCATAGCCGTGCGGGCAAAAGTTTTTTCACCCCGAACTGAATAACCTGACGACCAGGTAGTGATTTGATTTGCATAAAGATTTTTAGCAATCTCGGTGCTGATATCACGACTTTTATCCGACATTAATTTATCAGCCGGATTATTCGGATCGAAAGTATTGTAAATGTTCGTATCGCTTAAATCGGCTCCGGCATGCAACATCAACACATGATTGGCAACACCGTTACCTGCATTACTGTGAATCGACAGCAGAAAGTCTGCATTTGCCTGATTGGCCATAGCCACAATTTGCGAAAGTGGTAAGTCGAAGGCTGTAGTATTTACAGTACGTGTGATTATCACTGTCGCACCGGCAGCTTCGAGCATGCTGCGCAGTTGCAGGCCTTTATCAAGATTTGATTGTGACTCCCAGAATCCATTCGGATCGCCCGAGGTATAAGGTGCAATAACCATGTTTCTGTCATCGCTGTCGAAACCACCATGGCCGGGGTTTACACATATTTTTATTCCGGTCAGGTTTTGTGCATTGAGCCCAAAAGCAAAGCAGAAAAACAGTAAGAATGCCGTTTTCAATCTCATATTATTGTTTATCTTATTTTATTTCAATTTCAGTTATTTGTATTTTTCCATTTATTGTATTGTATGCAATTTTTGAAGACTTCGCCGTCGCAGCAGGATACATGGCTATTTCATCCGCTTTACTGATCTGAGCTTTTACTTTACCGTTTAACGAAACCATCATCACTTTCGAAGATGTAATTACATGTCCATCATCCTTATCCTGCATGCCCACAACATAATTATCGTCGTACCAAACCGGTGCGTTCAGATAACCCAGTGTTGCGATTACTTTTCCGCTCAGGTCACAAACATGGGTCCCTTTGCCGGCTGCAGTGAAAAGTATCATTTTACCGTTTGGCGACAGCGACACCCACAAGTAACGGCTATCTGTCTCATTTAAAGGATTTAATATCTGAAATTTTTGGTCTTTGTAAAGATAGATTTTCAAATCCTGCGTTGTCACATAGACCGGTAATGCATTGTTTGTTTTACCAAAGGTAGCTTTTAGCATATTCCGGTCGGCTGTTACCACAAATCCATTGTGAAAATTTCTGGCCAGTTTCAAATCGCGTTGAGGTGAAAGCATCTGTACTTTTTGGTTTTTTGAAATATCATAACTAACCATGGCGTCCATCCTGCGACCTTTATCGAAAGTGGTTTTCCGGTAAAAGACCTTCAATGTCTGTGCATCAAACAATGGTTCATAACCCGCACCCGGATCGTTACTGATATTGGTAACCGCTTTGGTTTTCATATCGTACATCGAAAGTCCGTTATAACTATCCGATGAAAATAGCAATTTATCGCCTGTAGTATTGAAAACCGGATGGAAAGCCATTTTTGGGACATTAGTTCCACCCATTTCATAGCGGTTGGATACGGTAATATTTTGTGCTGACATTGAGCCTGCAATAAGAACCAATAGAAATAACCAGGTTTTTGTTGTTTTCATAATAGTCTGATTTTGAATTTAGTTTCTGAAAATTGTATTAAAATTCCGGCATCGGTCTGATTCAATCTCTTAAACCAGTATTCAACCTTAAATTGAAAATAATAAATTGAATAAATCTACCTGAAATTTGTATAGCTATTTTTTATACCTCCGAAAACGGTATTTTAATAAGTTATTATTGTATTATTAAGACATGATTCTTTACTTTATATTTTCGGATTCAACCATTTTGCCCGGTATCAAATAGTCAGTAGTAATCATATCACAACCGTATGTTGTGTACATTTTATAATCCGAAGCATTGTTAATCGTCCACACATTTACTTTTAAACCTGCTTTATGATAATCATTTACTACATCCTCCGAAAATCCGGTTTTTATATCCACATCACATTTATTTTCTTTACACCACGATAGATTCGCAAGAGCATTTTCCGGATAACACAAAAACTGTAACTGCAGGTCAGGATAGTTTTTTCGTATAAATTCCAGACAAGGTTTCATGGAAGTCAGAAAAACAGCTTTTGAAGCAAGTCCTTTATTTACTACCGTTTCAATCAGAGCCGGAATTTTGGTGAAGTCATTGTTATTTATTCCATCGGTCCATTTCATTTCAATAACCGGAAAACAGTTATACTGATTACAGATATCCAGATATTCCTCCAGCGTACAGATGGAATCAGTATAGTTCACCCCACCCCTTGTCTGTATCAAAGTCAGGTTTTTTAATTCTGCAAGCGTCTGATTTGCAATCCTTACATTATGACCGTATCGTTCCAGTGTTTCGTCGTGACACAATATAAATTTACCATCTTTGGTCACCCTTACATCGGTTTCCAGCCCCTGATAACCGGTCTGAGCACCTTTTATAAACGCACCCGAAGTATTTTCAACACCCCGGTAACTACCTCTGTGACCGACTACAAGCGGACCGGCATATGCAAAAGCATAATTCAAAAGCAGTAATACGATGATTTGTAAATTCGTTTTTATCATATTATCAAACAAATTATATCTTCAAATACTTTAAGCAGTTTTTCAATACAATGTGATCTTATTTCTGTTAAACTAATGCCGGACAAACCCCAGGCTACAAATTCAGTATTTGTAGCCTGGCTAAGACTGATATGATTCGTGTGTATTTATTGATTTATCTGATTAGAATCTTTGCTGTCCCCACCTTTTCACCCTGTAATACTCTAACAAAATAGGTGCCGCTTTTCAAATCGCCGATCGGGAAAACGATTTCGCTGTGCAGGTTTGCATTATACTGTTTAGAGCGAACAGACTGACCCAGCATCGTTAAAAGTTCTACGGTCACTTTCGATTTTCCACTTTCGTCCAACCGGATATGCAATTCAGATCCTTTAACCGGATTGGGATAAACACTGAGTTTTGACATCAGCACCGAAGACGTACCTGAAATTTCAACTCCTTTGTAACACAAAACGATTTCTTTCATAGCCAATGTATAAGCCTGATTTTCTGTTTGCGAACCAAGATAAAAATTTATATAATTGAACCAAACCGGATAAATGGCGATATCTGAAGAATCGAATAAACTACTTGTGGGAATTAAAATTTGTGTATCTGTATTTTTTGGAATGGTAGTAAATTCTTTTGTAACACTCAGTATAGAATTATTTGCCCTGAGCGATAAAATCACCTTACTTAATGTTATATCACCAATATTCACCAACACCTTAATCGTGTCGGGCAAACTATACAAAGCTAAATCCTGTAAAAATTTGATATACGGAGCACGTGTAGCTGTGTAAATATAATTTACAGCAGCACCATGTGACCAGGTAACAGGTAAATTTTCTGTATTAAAACTTGCATTTAATGCTGAAGAAGATTCAACTAACCAGTTATTTACTACAAATTCATCAGCAATCATGCTGCCCGAAGTTGGGATTTCAACAGTAACTTTAATCGTATCCTTAAAATCACCTAAAGTACCGTAAACCCATGTAGATCCGTTTTTTAATCCTATTAAATTACCATCTTCGAACGAACAAACAGTAGCATCACTTGCCGTCCATGTCAACGCTGCAGGTAATACATCCATGGTATTAAGTCCAATCTGACTTTGAATTTGAATAGAATAGTCTTTTCTGTTATCAATCAAAACAGAATCCAGACGAAAAGCTATTTCAGCAGAAGTCACCAACTCAATTTGAAGTTGAGTTTCAACATTATTATATTTAGCAGTAAGAATTCCACCCTGAGTGCCCGAAGCCACAAACCGACCATCAGCTGCAATAAAGCCTACCTCGGGAGTACAACTTAAAACAACACCCTGAAGATCTTTATTAATCAAAGCTCCGTATTGGTTATAACCGATAAATTTAGGCATAAAAACTCCATACCTTGGTAACTGAATCTTACGGGTGTAGGATTTTATTTCTGATATGGTTATATCTGTCGGCGCAGAGGATACAGCAAAAATACCATTGGCAACAGCACGTTCAACTCCATCGCTGGGCGTATTCATTTGTCCGAATTCCTTCACATATAAACTGCTCGAACCGCCACCATCCATATTGAAAGCAGTATAAGCTCCGGCGCTTTGCATTAATTCTGCCAATTGTTTGGTTGTAACACCTGCCGAAGCTCCGCGACCATCAACGACACAATGGATAATTGTTTTTAAATCCTGAGAATATCCAATGGCAGTACGTGGGTGATTTTCAGCCCAAACCTGAGCTGTTTCCACAACACCGTCCTTTAGCATTGCATTACGGTTATCGCCGCCCACAACCTGAGTATAAGAAGATGTTTGTCCATCAAGAACCATATTCAGCGTAATATCTATTTCATCATTTACGGCCAAAGCATTCAGACTTGTGGCTGCAGTTCCATGTCCCGACAAAACAGCGTATCCTTTTGGAATGGCCATATTGCCTTTATTAATTTCGGTTTTAATAACTTTTACTCTTACAGTTTTATTCACACCCCAACTTTGTCCAACAAGCAATTGTACCAATACTTCAGTTCCAAAGGCATTTGTACGGGTAACTTTCCCGTTATGTTGATTGAAAAGAACCAGTTTATTATCTTCACGTAAATGATTTACACTATTTATAGTCCAGGAAGAGTCACCGGACTGCACATTTCCATTGTAGTTCATTGCTCCGATAGTTGGTATTTTGTTATCATCGAAAGCAATAATTTTTCGGGCTGTAGTTGGTATTTTTGCGACTTCACTTTCCACCATACAGCCGGCAACAGGATAACCAACATAACCCGTTGTAGAATAAAAATCACCATTTGTTCCGGCAAAATATACGGCTCCTTCTTTACTTTTACGCTTGGCCATGGCCGATGGTTGTTCTCCACCATAAATCGAATCGCGACCTAAAACCGCTTTATATGAAATGTACGGATTAGATGCATCCACTTTTAAGAAAAATACATCCAAACGTGAAGTGCTTTTGAGACGCAATGAAGTGTATTGAGATCCGGGACCAACTTTGTAGTTCGCCAGTGTATCCACGCTGTAAGTTTTATTGTCAATAATAATCGTAGTAGAATACACCGGTAAGATGTATGCGAAAAGCAATAAGAAGCAAGCGATATGCAGTAAGCGGAATGCGGATGAAGGGTTTGCCTTCATCGGCGAAGAGTAGCGGTAGGATAAGTTTGACATAATGCCTGAGAGTTTGTTTGTTAGATTTTCATTTTAAGGAAAACGCAGAGTACGTAAAAGAGATTAACTTAACGTACTCTGCGTTTTGAAGAGGGCATTCTGCCCATTAAATTATTGAATTATAATTTTCTGTACCTTGCGTGCACCCTGGTTATCGATGAGGTTAACCAGATAAATGCCTTTAGCATTGGGAGCAGTAATTTTGGCTGTATTGGTTGCTACAGCTACCCGTTGACCGGCTATATTGTATAGTTCGATACGAGCAACAGTTTCAGAAAGCAGGATGTTGCGTTTGTTTTGAGTCAGTACAACTCCTGATTCGTTGATTTTATCAACACCAGTTCCTCCGTTTATTTTGAATTCATAAACACCGTAACCATTTTCACCGGTGTATAAATACAAAGAGGCAACTTTGTTAACTTCATCTACTTCTACCGAAGGTACAGCAGTACGGTAAGGATTCGATGCCGCGCCCATTCCTGCTGACGGAAGTGTCCATAATGATTCAATTGCGCTGAATTCCTTGGCTGCATTTGCCCATTTAAATAACCGGAAGGCAGAAGGAGGTGTTCCAAGTGTATTGGTAGATGCCATCAGGAAGAAATATTCACCACCTAATTCAAATTCGATCAGCCCATTATGACCTTGTTTATTACTGATTCCAACTGACCAGTCTTCTACTAGTTTTGGAACATTATAGAATCCATCAATCACATTCCCATCCATATCAATCAGGGTAGGGAGTGTTGCGTTTCCATCTAAATAGAAGTAATTTTCATCCAACGGGAATATTTGTGGGGCAGTTCCAGGGTTAGTTAATGCCGTCAGGAATGTTCCTTCAACACTTGTATCAATTATAATTTGTTCGGCTTTTCCTACTACTCCATTGGTTATAGTCCATTTGTAAGCTTCCATTGCCGTAGCATTGGCTGCCATAATAATGGCATTACCGTTTACATCGCCATACACTCCGAAGGCATCAAAACGAACGAGAGCTGATAAGAAGTCAGGATTTTCTTTCAAAATTTCATCAACAATCAAAGTGCCGTTTCCTGTAGCCAGATCAATTTTCCATACCTGGAATGGTTGAGCAACTGATGCGATCAAGTTACCTATCAGTATGTTGCCTGCACCATCTTGTTTAATATCGTTGTACTGAAGTGTACCTGCCAGATAAGTACTGTCAGCTGTATTGGCTGCATTTCTGGTAGTGTGCAGAAAAATATTTGAGGCTAATACAATCGGAGCCAATTTAGCACCGGTTGCACCATCTACTACTGTAATTTGTTTGTGTTCGCGGTCAATAAAATACATTTTGCCGTTTTTTGCGGTCATACCGCGAACCATTTGAGCTGATCCGATTGGATTGGCTGACAAGTTGTCCAGTGTATTGGCAACTAACCACTTGCTTGTTATGGTGTATTTGCCTTCATGAAGCGGAGTGTATGCATTCGGGTCAGGTCTTGGAACAGGTGCAGCCGTAACATTGGCTGTAGTACCAACTAAAATTACTTCTGTATCGTAGCTTACCACTGCCTTTACATTAACTTTGGTATTAACCGGAAGAGTTGATTCGTTTAAAGTTGCAAACAACCTGATTGAATTTTCTGCATCGTCGGATAAGGTAACACTACCGATTCCGTAGGCCGAAATTTTTAAACCTTCCAGGTAGATATATTCATACATATAGGCAGCCGGATCGGCCTTCAATGTTGGCAAAACAACGGTTTGAAGTGCAGGAATTGTAGCGGTTTCCTTTGATGATAAAGTAGCGTTTGTAACTTTCTTATAAGCTTCTAAAGCTGCAACAGAGCCTGCAACAATGATTTTATCTCCTACAGCAACAGCTTGCGCTTCAGCGAATTCGATCATCAAGCCTGCTGTAGCATCCTGTACGTAGACGGTAGTACCTTTAACGTAGGTAACGATTCCACCTGCTTTTGTCGAAGCACCGACTGTCATCGCTTTCACTTCAGCACAGGTAGGTATATATTCTATCCATTTAGCATATAAAGCTTTGTCACCTTCAGCAGCGATAGCAATGGAAGTTATCTTGTTACCTGTAAATGCAGCATTATCGTACCATCCATCAAAAGTAAATCCTTCTTTGTATGGACTCGGTATCACCACTTCTGTAGTACCGTCATAAGTAGCAGGACCGGCAAAAGCGTGTTTCCAAACAGGAATAAATGCTTCCGGTTGTCCGGCAACGGCATAATCGGCTGATGCTGGCCATGTAGCACGTTTACCGCTAATAAAAAATGCTGAAACATTGTAACGCCAATAAGCATTTTCGGCTTCGGCTATTGCAGCTACTCCCTGTTGGGTAACGATAGTTTTGATGTAGTCGTGTAGCCATAACCATTTCGGTGTGCTAATAACTCCCCACATACTTGTTGCAAAAGTCGGTATACGGGTAACAGGATCGCCTGTTGCCAAAATCACACTCAGAGTTTCCCATGTATACCAGGTTGCAGTTGTTGCAACCGAATACTGTGTGTTGTAATCCTGATTCAATCCTACGAGCATGTCAGCTTTGTTTTTCCAGCCGTAGTCGTTAGTAACACCACCATTTAGTTCGTATGTGATGTTTCCGCCTGCTGCAAACGACAGAATTGTCAAGCTGCAAGCCGCTAATAATAAAGTAAGTTTTTTCATAAACATTAAATTTTAAATTGATAATAGAGAATTATTTTTTTTTTGAAATTTATCGTCTTATTTTAATTGTTTTTTCTTTGTTTCCTTCTTTTATTTTCATCAGATACAAACCCTTTTCAAACTCTGATAAGTCAGGTGACAGTATATTCTTTCCCGAGGACAGACTATATGTGAAACTGTCAATCAAAATACCAGTGACAGAATATAGGTCAATGGAAACAGATGTACTTTCTGTATTATTTATTACAATGTGGCAGTTGCCTGTAAAATCGTAATAAGCATAACAGAACGCTGATGCATTGATATCCTGAACAGATGATGTATTGTTCAGATATATTGTTACAAATTCAGAAGGCTCAGTCAGACCGGTACTGTTTAAAGCTTTTACGCGAAGGTAATAAGTTCCATCACTGAGGCTAGTGTAAACAGCACTGTAAGTGAATGCATCAACTGTTTTAAGTGTTGTGCTACGTGTAGGGAATGTTGAGCTTTGAGACAACTCTGCCCGGAAGCCTTTTGAAACCTGTTCTTGCCAGCTAAGTTCTATACTGTTTCCCGATATAATTGCTCCGTCAACAGGAGTTATCAATACCGGTACCGGCACCGGTAAATCTTCAGTGATAAAGTAAATGCGTTCCGATATAGCTTGAATTTCTCCGCGAACAGCCCTTACACGAGCGTAATAGGTTGTAGAGGGAGATAATGTTCCACCTGGCACCATAGCTATTGAGTTTTGAATAGTTGTGGAATAAGCTAAGGTTGAAAAATCGGATTTATTAGATATTTCCAATGTATAATTTGCGTCCTGACCAATATCGGTCCAGCTAAACTCAGGTGTCATCGAAACGTTGGTTGTTCCGTCGGCAGGTAAAGTGATTTTGAATTTTGTGCCGTTGAAACTGCGTACTTCTGATACAGCAACCGGAGCATTGGGACTGATTGTTTTTACACGCCAGTAGTAGTCAGTATTTTCTTTGATATTGGTTTGTAACCCTGAATAAAATTCTGAAGCCGAAACTTCACGTGTCACAACCGGTTTTGTAAATGCGGCATCTAACGCAAGTTCCCAAACATAATAGGATGCATTAGCTACAGGTTCCCAGGTAAATAAAACCGGTAATACAATATTTTCTCCGTTATTGGCAGGATAGCTAAGTTGGACAGCATCAACAGTTGTAGCCGGCTCTCCCAGTTTCCGTGGCGGAAATTCGTTTCCAAACCTATCGTAAACAGCTACTGCTATTACATGTGAAGCTGAGTTTATTTCTGACGGAAGTGTGAAGTTTTTGGTGTATGATATTCCAATCAGGTATTTTGCATCCGTAAAAATATCAGCATCGTTGATGTTAGTTCTTGGTATGGCGTAAATACTGTAACGAACAATGTTATCAGCATAATTCCAGGTCAGGTTTTGTCCCGATAAGAAGAGACTCTCAACTAATCCTTGCAGGGGTGCCCTTTTCCAACCGTAAGTTGCGCTTAAAGCCGGTGAAATAGTTGGACTTGCTTTAAAAGCAGTAAAGGTAGCCTGGGGAATATTGTTAGTACGGAAATATACACTTCCATTGGTTCCGTTTAAATCAGCATCGCGATTGATATTAATTTGGTTTATCAATTCAGCAGAAGAAAATGAGCTTGTATTGCTTGAATAAAAGTGTCTTCCGAAATGATTTGCAATTTTTGACCACCAGGGACTAAGTTTCGAATAATCGTTGGTGGATCCAATTGTCCAGTACAATTGTGGTGATATGTAGTCTATTGAGCCGTCGTTGAGCCATGCCAATGGGTCGCTGTAGATACTGTTATATTGCCAGTCGCTCCCTACCGGACTTGGATCAACTCCATATTTGGCTGCAACTTCCGGACTCGAAGCTGCTACACCTGCGGGACTGATACCGAAAGTAATGTAAGGTTTGATGCTGTTGATCAGAGATTGTACATCTTTTATCATTTGATTGACGTTTTCCCGCCGCCAATCGCCACGCGACAAACTTTTCGGATTGTATTGCTCATACTGTTGCTGGTCCATTGCATCTGTAGTGCCTGATACATAAAAGTAATCATCGAACACGATTCCATCCACATCATATTTCGTAATAATGTCGGCCACAACATCGCTGATGCGCTGACGCACTTCAGGCATGCCCGGATTCAAAATTTTGGTATAATTCCCATAATCCATCAACCAATCAGGATGTACCGTTGCATAGTCATTTGGGAGGTTACCATGCGATTCCGATGAAGTAGAATAACGATACGGATTCAGCCATGCATGTACCTCGATGCCTCTGGCATGAGCTTCATCGATGATGAAAGCAAGTGGATCCCAACCGGGGTCAGCACCTCGTACCGAGGAGAGATACTGACTCCAGGGTTCGTATTGAGAGCTATAGAAAGCATCACTCATACCTCTTATCTGAAAGAAAACCGTGTTAAAGTTTGCAGCCTGCAGTTTATCAAGGACCGAAATCAAACCCGATTTCTGCACATTCCGGGCTGTCTCACGTGACACTTCGTTGGTACCGGTATACTCTGGTACTGTGGTCGATGGCCAGTCGAGTCTCCATACCGTTGAAAGCCATGTGGCACGAACTTCACGCTTGGGTGGTTGAGCAGATAGTGGTATTCCGGTTAAAATAAACAGGACTATTATATAGATTATACGCTTCATTCAGATTTGTTAGTTTGTTAGAATAATTTTGATTTGCTGTTGTTTACAGCAACACCGTATACCTCAACACCTTCGATCACATGTTCAATTTTTTGTATTGCCGGGTTGTATCGCATCAACCCGGATTTTACCTCGGTGGGGATGGCAGAGCGCAATCCAAAATACACACAGCCTGTGGCTTCGTCTAAGGTCAGTTGTGAAATACCTATGAACTCACCTGTTGAACCTTCACCCTTACCGGTATCGGTGATTGGTGTTACACTTTTTCCGTTCGTTGTGAGAAGTTTGTAGGGAGCCAGATTACCTCTGGTTCCGCCAATTGTGCTAAATTGAGCCAATGTACAGCGGTATAATCCTTCGTATCCGACATCAAAAATTGTAAAATACAGCACTTGATTTTTATTATCCCATACCAGCGACTTCGGACTCATTCCCGATAAAGCCACACCTGCTTCAGGAGCCGGTTGCCCGCCTGTTATAGGATCAGGTAAAATATCAGTATCAGTAAAGCGGAATATTCCTGTTCCGTTAAAAGTTTTGCACCAAAACCAGGTTTCATCTATTTTAATAAAGTTGGCACTGATTGATCCATAACTCCACCCATTGCCATAATAACCCAATGTTGCGTTTTGTACAAACCAGGGATAATCTGTAGTTGAGAATACTTTGTTACGTTCAGTAAGACCAATTTTACAGATTCCGGTGTTTCTATTGGCAAAATACAAGTTGGAACCTTCAATATATCCATAGAACGGGTCGTTGAATGCTGCTCCGGTATTGGTCAGCATGGTTTCAACTTTCGCACCGTCTTTCGACATCAACGTAATCCGACCATCACCCAGTATACTTGCCGCATCGTCTACATAAGTAAACTGTTGTCCACAATCCAGAATATAAAGCGAAGCATCTTTAAATAAAACATTCAGTGGATGTTTTCCGGAACTAACTCCCATGTCAAACGGATAAATTTTCATCCCTGATGGTTTATTGTTCACTAATTTGAGCGCCATGATGTTTCCACCCTTCACAGCATAATAAAGTGTAGGCACATCCTCATTGTAAGCCACCTGAACGTTGACTCTTCCCTCTTCTAATTGTCTGCCGGCGAGTTTTACCTGTAAACGTACGGCTTGAGACCCAACATGACTGAATTTTAATTTGCCAGGATCCTGAGCTGTTGATGTGGTGACCAGATTTCCATTTTCGTCGGTAGTACCCTGTGGGAATATCCATAAATATTCTTCCTGAAGATTTTCCGGATTCGGTAATTCAACAGAGATGCTGACCGGTGTTGTAAGAACCTGACAGATTCCACCTTCGATCTCATTAACCGACATAATGGGTACGATATCCTTGACCAGAATGGGTTGTGTGTTGAATTTTATATCCGCAATAGTCAGTTTTACCTCATAAGTTCCTGCTACGGCATATTTGTGCGTAACTGTTATACCGGTAACAGGTTCACTACCATCTCCGAAATCCCAGACACATGCACCTTCAAGGCTGGAGATACTTGTGAATTGTATACTTGCACCTACATAATAATCCAACTGATAAGAGTCGTCAGTAACTTCGTATGTAAATGCTACCGCAGCCGAAGGTAATTCTTCGATTTTCGGCTCATTGTCAACACAACCGTAAGTCATGTATCCAATAAAACCAATTAGCAAAAACAGGGTTTGGCGTGATATAGTTTTCATTTGCTGATATGCTTATAAATGATAAAATTGATCAAGTTTGAATTAATTGATATCTATTCTTTTTAATACCGTCAGTCCGTAAACCTTGCGCGTGTCATACACCCGCATCCTGGCTTCTAGGAAATAAGTACGTTTAAATTCCACATTATATCCCGCCGGGCTTTCAATCAAACGTTCGAAAGCTATGCCGTTATACAGATTTCTGATGTCATCAGGTACAGGTGTTTGCCCGTTTAGATCTTTTGGGAAATGGTACACATAACCATTTGAGTTGGTATCAAAAGTAGAGTCAGTGTATTGGTTGAAATTTTCCAATAAACTCATTCCCAGTAGCATGTTTTTAAAATCGGCATATTTCATCAGGCTATAAAGACTGTCTTTGAATTGTTGCATATAACCGGTTCCGAAATAGGTATTCATTCTTGTTGAATCGAAGACTTCCGGTTTTACCCAAGCAAATGGTTTTAAAGTTCCGCTGACCGGAAATACTGCCGTGAAGGTGTAAGCATGCAGTGAATCAGACCATACAGCCAGAGAATGCGGATATTCCTGAATTTTTTGTGAAATTCGTTTTTCTTCCGTCATAATTGAATTGTATGAATAGGAAAAAGTGGTGACCCACGGACAGGAAACGCTCTTTTCCTGAATTTCGGTAAGGTTGTACCATACTTCAGAACGATCTATTTCAGCATCTGACTTGGTATAATACTGTATCTCAAAAGTCATGTTCGACCCTGCACTTACAGTAGAACTAGCTAATTCCCAGTATGATTGCGGTCCAATGTTCCCGGTAATCACATTCTCATCGAAAAAATCATGCTTTTCACAGGAAGAAAGTGCTGTTAACATCAAACCATAAAAAAAGACCCTCCATACCTCCCCGAAAGGAAGCTTTTTGAAAAGGGAGTATTTTGATTTCGTATTCATTGTGTTTCTGAGTTTATTATTATCTTTTTATTCTTTGCAATCCCTCTTTTTTGATGGGGATGGGGAGGCATTATTTCCATTCTGTGGGGTCGCTGGACGTTGCTTTTCCACTGATGTTCTGGCTCCATATCATCCTCTTCTTCAACCATTCGTGATTCTTAAATGCACCTAATCGTTCCAATTCCCTGCGGTTGTATTTATCTTCAGTTTCCGGATCATAATTCAGCCTTTGTATCCAGGCGTTGGGAGAAAGTTCAGCATTCGTGCCAATTGCATCCGCCTGTATCCAGTAAGGTTCATACAAGTTGTATGGACGACGCAGAGAGTATTCGGTATTGAAATCAGCCACATTGAAACTTGTACCAGACCCTTTGTGGCATGTTGTAACAGTATAAACCGCTACATCATCATATTTTATCCCATTGGTTTTGCTGCTGTAATTATAACGCCGCATGTCGTTCCATTGTTCCGGCTGTAAATACATAGCAACATATTTTTGCTGCATCAAATCGGCAATAGTGAAAGTAGAGGCGCCGGGCAAACGGACATCGAAGAATAAATTATAACGTTTTACTGCATTTGTACCGTCTACTGCTTGTACCGGTTCTTTGATATTCAAACGTTCAAAATTACGAAGTACAGCTGCCTTAGTAGTGTTGTAGGCCGCAGGTTTATCTCCGCTCCAGTATTGTACTTCAGCTTTTATGAACATTAGTTCTTCATCAGTTATCAACGCAATATAACCATTGTTTTTAGTGTAAGGATTGCTACCCGAAGCTGCGGCATACAAATCAGGATAATAGGTTACTTTCATTGATACATCCATCCCGATATTACTTTCTAACCAACGCATGGCATCGCTTCCGGCAGCTCCGGTACCTCTCGGGGTCATTAGCTTCTCTGTTCGGGGGTCAAGAGCCGATAGTCTCGTAGTCAGTCGGTTCGGGTAGCTGCCTAATATAGCGTAAGCATAGAATTTTGTGGGGATCGATGTTGCTAAGCGATTCCCACGGCTTTCCCAGGCGTTAATGATGGGAGCTGAAGTGCCCCACGGGCAATTTTGTTCATTGGTTCCACCCTGGTAATTATAATGTGGTTCTTCCCATTCAGTATCGTTCAGCACTTCATCCACCATCTCTGCTATCCTGGTGCAAACAGCAGGAGTATTTTCCATGTTAGGAAGTTTGCGCAACCATAAACGGGCACGTAATGCTTTGGCATACAATCCCCACTTTTTCATGTCGCCTTTGTAAATACGATCCATTTTTTCTGTAATTGGGATGTTGTTGACATTATCAGTCCAGGCCGGATTCTCATACAATGCGACTAATTCATCAGCTTCCCGGAACATCCACTCGTATATTTCTTCCTGTGTGTCGTAAGTAGGCGATGTTGATGTATAGGCATTGGAACGTGGCATTGGTCCAAAAACATCGGTTGTCAGCATGGTGGACTGGAGCATGATGGTACGACCAATGAGAATGAAATTTTTCGAATCAATTTTTTCGGCTGCACGAATCATTTCATTAATGTTAGCTCCTAAGTCGTAGAAATGCCTGCGCCATTGCGGGTGGCGGTTCATCGACAGAAACTCCCAACCCTGACTGTAGGCGTATACTCCCGTTTGACTCTTTGAGGAAGTGGTTAGTGCTTGTGATAGATAAACACTGTATTCTGCATGGTCGTAAATCATTTGAGATGCATAAAAACAAGCAGTAGGAATGGCCTGATCGACCGTAATGGTGGTCGGGCTATCCTTACTTGTGTTTACATCCAAGAAATCCTGGCAGCCCGAAAGCATCAATAAGGCAATGATGCTTAAAGCAATATGTTTTTTTTGAATTTTCATGTCTTGTTAGTTATAAATGTTTGAAAATATCAGAAAGTGGCTGTTATACCAAAATTAAAACTACTGGTGTTTGGAACTGCGTAATTATCAATACCTGCAGAGCCTGTTCCTCCGGCACCGGTATTGGCGTTCAATCTGGGATCAGCTCCGGTGTATCTGGTCAGGAGGAGCAAATTGTTTCCGGTTAAAGAACAACGCAAGCTTGTCAGAGCTGATTTTTTGACAAATTTTGATAAATCATAATTCAATGTCACATAACTAAGTCGTATATAAGAACCATCTTCCACAAAATTGGAGCTTACAGCATAAAAATAATTGCTGATTGTTTGATTATCAAGCGTAATTGGTGTAGTGTTAGGTTCAAAGGTTCCATCCGGTTGTTGCACAACGCCATCTACCACAATTTGGCGTCCACGATATATTTCGAGCGTCTTGCTCTGACCGTTGGAAATAAGTCCGCGTCCGGTTACATTAACTACATCTCCACCTAATCGTCCCTCTACCAGAAACGACATTGTCGCATTTTTATATTTTAATGTGTTGGTTATACCCGAAATAAAAAGTGGTTCACGGTTACCAATATATTTGTTTTTATTCGGGTCAATTTTTGGATATCCATCCTGACCTACAATTATTTTTCCATCATCAGTGCGTAAATAGTCTTTACCGGACAATCCGGTTGTCGATTCTCCCAAATATGCCGATGTGTAAATATCGCCGTATTGAGTTCCGGTTATCTCAGCCACTTCTTCTGGCAGATAGACAACTGTACCACGGTTTAATCCAAAATTTAACGTGGCTGTCCATGAAAAATCACGGGTTTTAATAATATCCTGATCTAATGTAAATTCGAGACCCTGGTTACGTATGGCACCTTCGTTTCGGGTTTGCAGGATATAACCTGAAGATGGCGACACGCGCACGGTTACAATTTGGTTGTCTACTTCTACAGAGTAATATGCGATATCTAATCTTGTTTTACTGTCGAAAAAGCGTAAATCGGCTCCGATTTCCCACGAGTATGACATCTCAGGCATCAGGTTCCTGTCGGCTGAAGATAAGGTCGGGTCAATTCCGTAACCATTATCTGGATAAGTGGCAAACTGTTTGTACCTGCGGTCATATAAATAAGGACTTGTATCTTTACCTACCAATGCATAATTACCGCGCAACTTACCATAACTGAATGTTTTATTACTTAGTCCGAACAACTCGGAGAACAGCAAACCTCCTGTAATGGATGGATAGTAGTATGGATTTGTTATAATGGTTGAAGACCAGTCCCAACGACTTGTAACACTCAGTGAGGCAACTCCTTTGTAGTCTCCCCTGATTTCACCAAAATAACCAAACATACGTTTCTGATTGTGTCCTGCGGTGCGATCGTCTAGATAAATATAATTGCTGTTTGTGTTACTTAAACTATAGGTTCCGGGTATGATGAAATCTCTTCCTGAATTGGAAGTTGAAAAACCATCCTGCATTTTTATATCAGCACCGGCAAGAAAATCAATACTGAAGTCGTCCTGCAATTCAATTTTGTAAGTAGCCATGGCAGTTGCAGATATCAACTGACTTTGGCTCATTGATGTGCTGTACGCGCCTAATAAGTCTTTGTCCATATCGTCGACATCTTTACTCGAAAGATAAGGAGAAGTGGCATATTTTTGCAAAAATTCATAATACGCATCAGTATCTTGCTGGTATTTTTGTAATTCTTCCGTGGTTGCATTTTCAGCAGGGTCAGCAGGTTTACCTAAATGAGGTAGTACTACAGTGTCATCAAAGCGGGGCACTGTATAACCATCATAAGCATATGAGTTGGTGTCATAACTTATCCTTCCAGAGATATTAAGGTTTTTTACCGGATTCCATTCAACAGATCCACCGAGGATATTTCTTAATTTTCTGTTGGTCCCGGAATCATTATAGCGCGAATACAAAGGACTCATGGGAGATAAGTGTTTTTTCCCATCTCCATCAGCATAATAGAGAAAACGCGGATATCCGTTTGTTAGTTCGTAATCGGTTATATCACTGGTAATAGGGTAATTGAAAACGGATGACATGCCTGTTGAAGAAAATGAACGATATGTATTTTCCTGAATATTCGCGGAAAAGTTAAAAGTTAGCGATTTAAGAGGTTGATAAGTCCCTTTTAATAAAATTCCCAGTTTATTCAGATAATCATTGGGGACAATTCCGTCGTTTTTTGAATAATTAACAGAAGCGTATGTCTGGAACTTTTCACTTCCTCCGCTCAGACTTAAATCATATTTTTGATAAAATCCATTTTTCAAAAAATTATTTACATTATCGTAGGTTTTCTCACCCGGATTAAGTGGTGGCCCCCATCCTCCCATTGCTTTATCAACGTAAAATCCCTGAGATCCGGGTGCATAACTTGATTGTATCTGTTGCAGTCGGGTTGGGACATCATATTGCCAACTTCCACTTGCTGTGGCGGTAATTTTTCCTATTTGCCCTTTTTTGGTGGTAATCATGATTACACCGTTCGCAGCACTTGTGCCATATAATGCAGCTGCTGCTGCGCCTTTCAATACAGTAACATTTTCTATGTCATTCGGGTTAATATCTGCTGCATTCGTTCCACTTCCCGAAATTGGCATACCGTCAAGGATAAATAATGGTTCGTTGCTCTGACCATTATTAATAGATGAGATACCACGAATGATTACCTGTGTTCCGGAATTTGGTGAACCGCTGGAATTCGTTACACTTAAACCGGCTATTTTACCCTGCAAAGAGTTTACAAAGTTAGATGCCCTATTTTCAGTCAACGCTTCTGAATTAACGCTTTGTACGGCAAAGTTCATCCGCTTCTTCTCCTGTTTTACACCCATGGCTGTTACCACTATTTCATCGATGGCAACAGCACTGGAATTTAAGACAATATTGAGGGTAGCTGCTCCGGAAACCTTTCTTTCGGTTCTTTCCATGCCCACATAAGTAATGGACAGGATGGCTCCAGTTGAAACCGAGAGAGAATAAAATCCATCTAAATTTGTTACCGTTCCGTTTGTAGTTCCTTTTTCGACAACTGATGCCCCGATTATGGGTAAACCGTCTTCTTTAGCAGTTACTGTTCCCGATATAGTCACCTTCTGACTATAAGTGAATTGCAACATACAAATGAAACCTACAAATAAAAGAATGATTCGTTTCATAAAAATTTATTTATTTGTTAGTGATATAGCTTTTTGAATAATAAAATAATAAATATAAATATTTAAACTTGATAGTGCAAAAGAACGAAAATTTTCTCAACCTGCAAACGTTTGCATTCATGTTATAAAACATAAATGCTACTTTTTATCATTTTGCTGTCTGTAGGTATCTACTGCTTTTTTAACAGATCCATGTACTAAAAGTATATTTCTGGCCTGCTCGTAATCCAGACCCAGTTCTTCAACGATCATTCGGGCACCGCGGTCAACAAGCTTTGCATTCGAAAGCTGCATATTCACCATTTTATTTCCTTTCACGCGGCCTAATTTAATCATAGTCACCGTTGTAATCATATTTAAAACAAGTTTTTGTGCCGTCCCTGATTTCAACCTGGTGCTTCCGGTCACAAATTCGGGACCTACGATCACTTCAATTTTTATCTCTGCCTCCTGTGCAATCGGAGAATCAGGGTTGCAGGATACCGATGCAGTCAGAATACCGTTGGCACGCGCATTACGCAAGGCTCCAATCACATAAGGCGTTGTGCCCGAAGCGGCTATACCAATCACAGTATCCGTGTCGTTTACTTTATGTCCCTGTAGCTCATCCCATCCTTTATTGAAATCATCTTCTGCATTTTCAACAGGATTACGCAAAGCTACTTCACCACCGGCTATCATTCCCACCACCAAATGTGGGGGCATACCAAAGGTAGGTGGAATTTCGGAAGCATCCAGCACACCCAACCGACCGCTGGTTCCTGCACCCAGGTAGAAAATTCGTCCACCGCGCTTCATCCGCTCCACGATTTTTTCGACCAGGGCTTCAATTTGCGGAATCGCTTTTTCTACAGCCATTGGCACCTTTTTATCTTCCTCATTCATCTCAATGAGCAACTGACCTACAGGCTTTTTATCCAGATTTTCGTGCAACGAATTTTGTTCTGTGATCTTTTTAAAAGCATGACCCCGAACCCCTTCCCGATGGTTATCAGGAGAGAGATTTGAGATAGTTTTGTTTTCTGTTTTATTCATATTTTCAATTTCAACATATTGCTGATTGGTTTTTCATTCCCCTTTAGGGGCGAGTGCGTTATGATATTTTATCAGGCCTTCCATTGGGCTTTGTACTATTTCCGAGACAATAATTCCACGCTCAGAAGCAGCAATTTCAAGTGTATCCCTGAAATAAAAAGCTACAGAACCAACAAAACCCACCTGAATATCTTCGAGCGGGTATTGCATCACATTCCGTACAAAGAATGCATCAAAACTGTCGTAAACAAGGTTGAATATCGAAGGTTCTTCAATATGTTCCAGTAAAAACGGAGTGAATTTGGCCAGAAAGCGATTCGGGAAAGGCTGTTTATACACATTATCAAGTATGAGTTCCGGAGTTAATGCATACTTTTCGAACAACTTATCTTTTAGTTTCGACGGCATTTGATTTTTAAGACAATCGGCGATTAATAGCTTACCCAAAACGGCTCCACTGCCTTCATCGCCCAGAATATATCCCAGTGGTGAAACATTTTCAACAATACTTACACCATCGTACAGACATGAATTGGAACCTGTACCCAATATACAGGCAATACCTTTCTGATCGAGAAACAAGGAACGGGCTGCGCCCAACAAATCACTTTCAATCTCAATGCTAATATTTTTAAAATAACGGCCTAAAGCATTGCTCACCAATATTTTCTTATCGGGGAAAGAACAACCGGCACCATAGAAATAGATGTGGTTAATCTGCATATCTTTCAGTCCCGGAAGTAATTGTGCCTCCAGCTCATGAGAGATTTCTTCTACAGTCTGATAAAACGGGTTGATCCCTTTTGTGAAAATATGTTTTAAAACTGTCCCGTTATCAGTTACACACCAATGCGTTTTTGTAGAACCACTATCGGCAATCAAATTCATAGGAAGAAATATTAAGGGTTAATATTCAAATTGTAGTGCAAATTAAGTCAAAATGATTGAACCGACCAAAGAAAACAGACAAAATCTTCTTTTTTTCTGCAAACGTTTGCATAAACTTTGGAGGTTAAAAAAAAAACACTACTTTTGCCCCAAAATCAGGAGAACCCTCCAACCCAAAAGAATATTATATGAGAACAAATCTAAGCTCACAGATTACGTTGATGCGTGTTCCAAAACGATATTATCAACCCGAAGATGTTTTTGAATTATCGCGTGTCACCAGATATGAAAAGATTAATACTGAAATATTTGATCACGAAAGAAAAGGCGCAGTGGTTGTGGCGGGTGAGATTGCAAGCCTGATCAGAGAGAAACAGGCGGCAGGAGAGCATTGCGTGCTGGGATTGACAAATGGAAAATCGACCCTGGGCATTTATGCCGAACTGGTTCGTTTACATAAAAAAGAAAATTTAAGTTTCGAAAATGTAGTTGTGTTTAATTTGTTCGAATACTATCCATTGAACGGAGCAACACAAGGTTGTTTCATGCAAATGAAAGACATGCTATTCGATCATATTGACATTAAGAAGGAAAATGTATTTTCGCCGGATGCCACGCTGGATAAATCAGAAATCATGGCGGCCTGTGCAGCATACGAACAAAAGATAGCTGATTTTGGAGGCATTGATTTTCAGATCTTAGGTATCGGACGTTCCGGGAATATCGGTTTCAACGAGCCCGGATCGCAATCAAATTCAAGGACAAGACTTATTTTACTCGATAATATTTCCCGTAAGGATGCAGCCGAGCTTTTCGGTGGTATCGATGCGGTGCCAATCAGTGCCATTACCCTGGGAGTCGGAACCATTCTGAAAGCAAAACGTATCGTTTTGGCGGCCTGGGGCGAGCATAAATCCACTGTGATAAAAGATGCGATCGAAGGATCCATGTCGGACGCCTTCCCCGCCTCATTTCTGCAATTACATTCCAATGTAAAGATGGTCATTGACCTGCCGGCAGCCGGCGAATTGACCCGGATCAGCCGACCCTGGTCGGTGACATCCTGCGATTGGGACGACAAGTTGATACGACGCGCCATTGTATGGTTATGCCAGAAGATTAAGAAACCGATTCTTAAACTGACAAACAAAGATTACAACGAAAACGGACTGAGCGAATTGTTGGCAATTTACGGTTCGGCCTATAATGTCAATATCCGTATTTTCAACGACCTGCAACACACCATTACAGGCTGGCCCGGAGGAAAACCAAATGCCGACGATTCAAACCGCCCCGAACGGGCAAAGCCCTTTCCGAAAAACGTACTGATATTCAGTCCGCACCCCGACGATGATGTAATTTCGATGGGTGGAACTTTCAAGCGCCTGATCGATCAAAAGCACAATGTACACGTGGCCTATCAGACCTCCGGAAATATTGCGGTGGCCGACGAGGAAGTAATCCGTTTTCTGGCGTTTTTAAAAGGATTTAAAGACATGTTCGATACCGGTAATGAAGTGTTGGAAACAAGATATAACGAATTTCGCAAATTTATTTTGCAGGACAAAAAAGAAAGTGACCTGGATACCCGCGAAATTCTGGAGATAAAAGCATTAATCCGTCGTGGGGAAGCCAAGGCAGCTTGCCGGTACATGGGATTACCTTCCAAAAATATCCATTTCCTGAATTTACCTTTCTACGAAACAGGAACAATCAAAAAAGGCACCCTCGAATACGCGGATGTAGTAATAATTAAAAATTTGCTGGAAGAACTAAAACCGCAACAGATATTTGTAGCCGGTGATTTAGCCGATCCGCATGGAACGCATAAAGTATGCCTGGATGCAGCCCTTGCCGCCATTGATGAACTGAAAGATGAAAAGTGGATGAAAGACTGCCGCATTTGGATGTACCGCGGTGCATGGAAAGAATGGGAGATTGATCATATCGAAATGGCTGTCCCTATCAGTCCCGAGGAACTGCGAAATAAACGGAATGCGATACTGCGCCATCAATCACAAATGGAAAGTGCACCTTTTATGGGCAACGATGAAAGACTGTTCTGGCAACGGTCCGAAGACCGCAACCGCGCCACGGCTGAACTTTATTCTCAACTGGGACTCGCATCTTACGAAGCGATTGAGGCCTTTGTGCAGTATCAGATTGCACCCTGACCTACCCCTAATCCCTAAAGAGAGATATGGCAACGGCTATAAAATATAAAAAAAAAAACGAATAAATAACAGATTCTTTTACCCCCTTTAGGGGGCGGGGGGTTATCCTAAATAAACATATACAATGAAATCAATCAATTGCTTTATTGCATTCAATCATCCCGAACAAGCCGAAAAAACGGCAAAAAATCTTCTTCAATCCGGGCTGGTGAATGCGGTTTATCTGCTCGCTACTCCCGATAACAAATCGAATATTGCGGGTTGTGAACGTATCGAAATAGATTCGGTGCAAAGCAGTGACACAATTCAGAAAATTGCCGAAAAATCCGACACCCAATTCTCACTTATTTACACCAAGGACACCACCCTCGAACTGGGACAATATGCCCTGGAACGGTTCTACCACATTGCCGATGGAACAAAAGCCGGATTGGTTTATTCCGATTACTATCAGATTGCCGATGGCGTGCGTTCAAACTTACCCCTGATCGATTATCAGGCCGGCAGCTTGCGCGACGATTTTAATTTTGGATCCGTGTTGTTTTACAATGCCGGAATTCTGAAAAAGGCAGTTGCCGCCACTACAGAGAAATACCAGCACGCCGGATTCTATAACCTCAGGCTGAAGGTTTCGCAACTGGCTGAATTGATTCATATCAACGAATACCTCTATTCCGAAGTGGAATATGACATGCGCAAAAGCGGTGAGAAACTATTTGATTATGTCGATCCGAAAAATCGCGTCATACAGATAGAGATGGAAGAAGCCTGTACCGCTCATTTGAAAGCAATAGGCGCATATCTGGCTCCGGCATTTAAGAAGATTGTTTTCACAGAGGGAACTTTCCCGGTTGAAGCATCGGTCATTATTCCTATCCGCAACCGGGTAACAACCGTGGATGATGCCATACAGTCCGTGCTGTCACAAAAAACAACTTTTAAGTTTAACCTGATAATCGTGGATAATTTTTCCACCGATGGAACCTCGGAAATTATTGAAAAAATTGCTAAAAATGATAGCCGCCTTATCCATGTAATACCCGAACGCCACGACCTGGGAATCGGTGGTTGCTGGAACGTGGGTGTGGATAACGCAGCCTGCGGAAAATTTGCAGTTCAACTGGATAGTGACGACATTTATGAAAATGAAAATACACTTCAAACCATAGTCGATGCGTTCTACGAACAAAATTGCGCCATGGTGATCGGTTCGTACACCATGACCAATTTCAAAATGGAAACCATCGCTCCCGGTCTTATCGACCACAAGGAATGGACGCCCGAAAACGGAAGAAATAATGCCCTACGTATCAATGGACTGGGTGCGCCACGCGCTTTTTACACACCGGTTCTCAGGGAAATAAAAGTACCGAATACCAGTTACGGTGAAGATTACGCCCTGGGTTTGTACTTCAGCCGCGAATACCAGATCGGACGTATTTATCACTCCATTTACCTTTGCCGCCGCTGGGATGACAATTCGGATGCTGAACTGGATGTGGTAAAAATGAACGGTCATAACCTGTATAAAGATAAAATCAGAACGATAGAATTAATGGCCAGACAAAATTTGGTGAAACAGAAATAAAGGATACTCTAAACATCTTCAAAAACAGAAACAGAACCAACTCAAAACCGTTAAATATACACAAATGTTAATCCCAATCACTAAAATTAAACAATTTGATTATTAACATTCAACTCCCAATTTTAACGGAACGATTATTGTTAAAAGAAGAAACATAATTTAAAAATCTAGTATCATGAAAAAAACATCGATTACCGGTTTTATTTTCTGTTTTTTCGTAGCAGTATTATCTTTTAATACTACGGCCCAGGAGTACAAATATGATTTAAACAAGTATTATACGCCTGATATTGTTCGTAATAAGTTGGATGTATCGTTCAGCGGCAATGGTAGCTTCAGTAACGAAACATCAACCAATGATTCTTTATTCAGTAATAATTTGAATGGCTCTTTAATTCCTACTTTTGTAATGTATAAAAACACCCGCAAACTGGTGAGCCAATTTAACGTAGATGGAAGTTTCCAGGCACAATCCTGGGGTAGAGGGGATTTATTTGACAACAGTAATTCATTTCTTGGCACTCAATCTACAAATAACTTACACTTAGGCTACGATGCACGTTTTTACAATCCCAAAAAACAATTTCTCTCGCTTGGAATTTATGGAGGCTTTAGAAATGAAGGAAATATGAATCACTTTACAACCAACTCAGTAAAGACTAAAGCTGGGAACCAAGATTACGGAGGAGGCATTAGAGCTTCATTTGGATTAGGTTTTGGTAGAATTGAATCGGTCGAAGATGCACGTCAGGCCATATATATACTCGATGAATTATCGAAAAAAGGTGTATTGACACGTCAATTATCGAACGATGAAGTATTTCAGTTTTCTCAACAAATATCCAGGGTGAAAAACAAACGTTTTTTAGACTCGCGTTTACATTTAATAGATGAAATCACCTCTATCGATTCATTTTTTGTGAGTAACAACCTACTCACAAAATCAGACGCATCGTATTTTACAACTTTATATGACTATTGGCAATACGGAGCTTTATACAGCAGAAAGTCGGGACATGAATTTGCATTCAGCTTATCTCCAGCTGTAAGCTTATCATCAGACAATAGTCTCAATATTGATACATTGATATGGGCACATGGTCATTTCAATTATTATAGAGGAGAATTAACAATTGCTTACAACTATGAAAAACCGGTAAGCCTAAACTGGCAACATTCAGCCTTCGCATTAATAATATGCAATTCGACCCTTTATGACCAAGCGACTTTACCTGAAACAAATTATCCTTCGACAATTCGCAAATACAATTATAACAATGCGTATTTACAAGGTGGTTATTCCATTAGTTATTATCCAAACACCCGGACAAACTACTCAGTGGGTTTATCGCAAGGTCTATCCTTAAATTCGTACGATGATATGGATAGCTCTACGGCAAGCCCGGTGAATAATTTACAATCTTCGACATCATTTAATTTAAATGCCAGTTATTATTTTTCTCCGCAATTTCGGTTATCAGCAAATTCAAGATTAAGTTACATATTAAATAACTCAGAACTATTTAAAAGTTCTGGATTAAATGGATGGATTTCAGCTTCATTTGTTTATTCATTCTTCTGATTTTTATATTAATACAAGTTTTAATGGTTAGATTAAACGAAAAAATAAAATTATTATTCAACGAGCAAGTTTCCAACTGGGAACTTGCCCGTTCCAATTATAACGGATTAAAAACCGTCAAAACCAAAACTTTTTCTTTTGGTGATTTCGACATCAAGGTGCAGTTTAATCCGGCACGCATCGTTTCGTCAGGGGCTAAAATGGATGCTAAAACCATAGCGGAGCGTAAGTGCTTTTTGTGCACGGAGAATCTACCGGCCGAACAAAAAGGGGTGGATGCCGGCGATTACACGGTCCTGGTCAACCCCTTCCCCATCTTCCCCGAACATTTCACCATCCCCCGCAAGGAACATACCGACCAGCTGATAAAACCTTATTTTACGGATATGCTGGAGCTGGCAGAAGCGCTGGACGATTATGTGGTTTTTTATAACGGGCCGAAATGTGGCGCCTCAGCGCCCGACCATATGCATTTTCAGGCCGGGACAAAAGACTTCCTACCCCTGATCAGCGACTATAAAAGACTGAAAGAGACGCATGCCGAAATCCTGGACGAAAGTGATGGATATCATTTTTACAGCCTGACAAATTACCTGCGCACGGTTTATTGCATCGAATCGGACAATATCGAATCCGCAAAATACCTGTTTAATATACTGTACGCCAGATGGCAGGGTGAAACTTCAACCGCCGGTCTTATCAATGGGAATGATGCTAAAAGCGAACCGATGATGAATATTGTTTGCTCTTTCGAAGCTGGCATCTGGTACACCTTTGTTCTACCGCGCAAGACTTTCCGTCCGTGGCAATATACCGCCGAAGGTGAACAGCAACTGATGATCAGTCCGGCCACGGTGGAGATGAGTGGCATCTTTATTACACCTATCGAGAGTCATTTCGAACGGATTACGAAGGAAGATGTGGTCAGTATACTGGAGCAATGTAGCTAAACCTGAAATCATTTGTATGCAACTTAACGAATTGCAGTAATTCTTTTAAGACCGGTGAGAATCATCAAGGATAAACATCAGACAGAAAAGCAACAGAAAGAAATCAATATCACACTTTTCTGAAGACTCCATTTAATAATTGATTTCCTTGTTTATGATATTGCTGTTTGTGATAGAAATCTTGCTTTCGACAATTTACTTATTACTTTCTATGCTATTAAAATTGATTTTTTCGATTATAAAGTTGCTTTCCGTCATATAATAGTTGTTATTTATATTACTAAAGTAGCTATCTAAAATTGGAAAGTTGCTTTCCATCATATAATAGTTGTTATTTATATTACTAAAGTAGTTATCTAAAATTGGAAAGTTGCTTTCCATCATATAATAGTTGTTATTTATATTACTAAAGTAGCTGTCTAAAATTGGAAAGTTGTTTTCTATCATAGGAAAGTTGCTATTAAAATTACTAAAGTAGCTATTTAAAATTGAAAGGTTGTTTTATATAATAATATAGTTGCTTTCCATCATATAATAGTTGCTATTTAAATTACTAAAGTAGCTATCTAAAATTAAAAAGTTGTTTTCTATCATAGTAAAGTAGCATTCTGTCAAAGGAAAGTAGCTTTCTGTCATAGATAAGTTGCTTTCTGTCATAATTAAGTTGTTTTTAGACACAATATAATTGTTTTTAATACTATATAATTTAATATCTGTGCAAGTAATATTGCTTTCCCAATTGCGATTTTTGTTTTATATTTACCAAAAATTTTTCAAAGTTTGTAATAAAGTCATTTAATTATATGTATTTGCCGGTAAATACGCAATAATTTTATTTGAAGATACATATTCTGTTATTAATATTCATTTTATTTATATTTTTGTAAATCATTTAAATCATTTAAAATGGAAACGAATAGAAATATCAAAGCACTCAATGCTGATGAGTATCCCAATATTGGAAGCGTGTTGGCAAATTTCTTCAAAAAGCATTCGATTAACAAATCAAAACTGGCCACTCAATTAAATGTTCCCAATACTTCTGTAACGCGGTATGTTGCAAGGGATACTTTGCAATTTATGACGCTTTGGAACATTAGTATTTCGCTGAATCATAATTTTATAGCTGAATTAAGCGAGTTACTACCAGTTGAATTTGTAACAAAACGTGAATTGCTGTTGCAAAATCAGATTGATGCGCTTCAAAAAGATCTTGAAAAACTAAATATAGAACTTTCGGTCTATAAAAATATTGTAGGAAAATAACCGTTTATAAATCATGAACAAAACAGAGCCTATCATACACGTCGGTATTCTCTCTGCCATCAATATCGAATTTGTGCTGAATGGCGAATTCACGGCATCCAATGGAAAAACATATACCGGCAATCAGCGGGCGGAATATCGGGCGGGCAAGGTGTTGTTCGACGGCGAAATGCCTGATGAATTTATCTTTGAACCAACCAAGGAAAATGCGTCCTTCGACCTGATCGATGTGGTGATCGGCATCAATTTTCACTGGGAGCGCAAGGAAGATCAGCGTTTCAAGGGGGCATTGAAAATCATTGTTGAGCATGAAATGATCACCGCCATCAACCGCGCGAAAGTGGAAGATTACCTCACCAGCGTTATCTCGAGTGAGATGAGCGCCACCGCGTCCGACGAATTGCTGAAAGCACATGCCGTCATTTCGAGGAGCTGGTTGCTTTGTCCGTTACAGGAACCAAGACAAAAGACAAAAGACAAAAGACAAAAGATAAAAGATAAAACAGTCAACGCCAGTCTATCAACTACCGACTACCAACTACCAACTACCGACTACCAACTACCAACTACCGACAAACACATCAAGTGGTACGAACGGGATGCGCACACGAACTTCGATGTTTGTGCCGACGATCATTGTCAGCGATACCAGGGCATCACGCGTGCCTCGACGAAAGCCGTTGAAGATGCCATTGAAGCCACGCGGGGTGAGATGCTGATGTACGAAGACCGCATCTGTGATGCCCGCTTTTCGAAATCATGCGGAGGTATTTCGGAGACTTTTGAGAACTGCTGGGCTCCGGAGCATTACCCATACCTGACACCTGTGATCGATAATCCCGCAACACCCGGGGGGTTTGAAACAGATCTTACGATAGAGAAAAATGCGGTACGCTGGATACGTGAGTCACCCGCCGCATTTTGCAATACGACGGACAAGAAAGTGTTGTCGCAGGTTTTAAACAATTACGATCAGGAAACAACAGACTTCTACCGCTGGAAAGTGGAATATAGTCAGGCAGAAATTGCAGAACTTTTAGCACGCCGTTCGGGGATAGATTTCGGTGCGATTATCGATCTGGTACCGGTATTACGGGGTGAGTCGGGACGTCTGATTGAGTTGAAAATCATCGGCACAAAACGCACGTTAACCGTAGGCAAAGAACTGGAAATACGCAAGTGGCTTTCGAATTCGCATCTTTACAGCTCCGCTTTTGTGATTGACAAGTCTGAAATCATCAACAATATTCCGCAACATTTCACCCTGACCGGAGCCGGCTGGGGACATGGCGTTGGTTTGTGCCAGATTGGGGCAGCGGTAATGGGCGAAAAAGGCTATCTTTACAACCAGATTTTATTGCATTATTTCAGGGGAGCGGAACTCAGGAAGATATATTGAAAAGTTTCGTGTTCCATGTTAAAGGGTTAATTAGTTGATTGGTTAATTGGTTAATTGGATTTGAAAAGTTACGTGTTCTGAGTTTCAGGTTTGAAAGGTTTGAAGTTTGAAAAGTTCGGAGTTCTGAGTACTGATATGAGGGATTGAAAAGTTTCGAGTTCTGAGTTTTGAGTTTTGAGTTTGAAGGGTTTGAAGTTTGAAAAGTTTCGAGTTCTGAGTTCTGATATGAAGGATTGAAAGGTTGATTGGATAATTGGTTGATTGGGATTCTATAGAGTCATTCATCCATTTTTCCATTCTTTCATTCTTTCATTCTTTCATTCTTACATTTTCAAATTGGCACATTTTCAAATTGGCATATTTTCAAATTGGCACATTTTTTCATTTTCAAATGGTAACGCAGTGGACATCCCGTTTTGGGCGGGATTGGCACATTTTCGAATCATTCCTGGTTCCTGGTTCTTGACTCTTGGTTCTTTATTAAAGTTTGAAAAGACATGCGGTGAATACATATAATAAACTCCGCATATTTTGCGATGAATAGAAAAGATTACTACTAAAATATTTGTTTCTGCGGAGAATAAACCCTATATTTGCCGCAAATTATGCGGAGAATGGCAACTTATATACATCAACAAAAAGACTGGCCCAATTTCAAATGGGACAATGAGGCCCTGCTGAGCACCCTTGGGAGAGTGAGGAATTTGCAGGGAAAACTAACCGGCAAAATGGAATCGCTGGGTTTTGATTTGCGGAATGATGCATCCTTACAAATTCTGACGCAGGATATATTAAAATCATCTGAAATAGAAGGTGAAATACTCAATCCCGATCAGGTGCGTTCGTCCATAGCCCGTCGATTGGGAATGGATATAGCAGGATTAGTATCATCGGACCGGAATGTTGAAGGAATGGTGGAAATGATGCTGGACGCAACGCAGCAATACAACAAGGGACTAAGCGTTGAAAGGTTGTTCGACTGGCATTCGGCTTTATTTCCAACCGGGAGAAATGGGATGTCAAAAATAATGGTTGGTAACTGGCGAAAAGGAAGCGCACCCATGCAGGTGGTTTCGGGTGCGATGGGAAAAGAAAAAGTGCATTTCGAAGCGCCCGAAACATCAGTAATCGAACCTGAGATGCAGCGATTTTTGGAATGGTTTAATGTGGAAGAACAGCTCGATCCGGTCATTAAAGCAGCAGTGGCGCATTTGTGGTTTATAACCATTCACCCGTTCGATGATGGGAATGGTCGCATAGCAAGGGCAATCACAGACATGATGTTGGCACGCGCCGACGAAAGTCCGCAACGGTTTTACAGTATGTCAGCTCAAATTCGTTTGGAAAGAAAAGAGTATTACGATATACTGGAACGAACGCAAAAGGGAAGTCTGGATATAACCAACTGGTTGAAATGGTTCCTGAATTGTTTGTTGGATGCATTGAATGCTACCGGGGAAAAATTGGAAAGTGTGCTTTTTAAATCTTATTTCTGGAAAACGCATGCTAAAACAAACCTAAACGACCGGCAAATATTGATGTTGAATAAATTACTGGACGGCTTTGATGGTAAGCTGACATCTTCCAAATGGGCAAAAATAGCCAAATGTTCAGCTGATACAGCTTTGCGTGACATACAGGATTTGATCACTAAAGATGTTCTAAAGAAAGAAGAAGGTGGAGGAAGAAGTACGAGTTATGAAATTAATGAAACAATATAATAAAACTGGAAGAAAAAAAAAGAAAATATAACAGCATAGCATCCTAATATTCAGCTTAAAACTAACATCGTATGAAAAATTTATTGCTCTATTTTGGCATCATGTTTCTACTGACGGCTTGTATTGACAATACGGTGTATTTTAAAACGCCACAGCCCGAGGGCGGGAGTAACGAAGGTCAATTACCTGCGAGGTACAGAGGCCGGTACCTGGATACAAATTCAAACCTTTTGACCATCGATAAGAAATACATTGTACTGAAGACTTATTTTGAGGCTACCTATACGAAAACTAAAATTGAACATTCTAAAAAATATTATATTGATAATCAATTTTTAGTAGAGCGTACAACCGGTGAAAAATACGCTTACAAAATGAGGAACGACACCTTATTTGTCAGAAAATTTGATGTTGACACACTTTTCAGATTATCAAAAAACAATATAGTCCGGAAGTTTAGGGGCAATCTGATCTTAAATTACAAAGAGGATGACAAATGGCGGGTAGAAGCTTTGAGTCTGGACAAGTTGGTAATGAAACACAGGACTTTCGATTCGAAAGATTTATTGGATAAATTATCCACCATTTCCGACAGTGAGGTTTTTACAGATTCTACCAAAAAAGTTGTTGTCGGACAGGTTCTGACACCCACAAAAAAACAGTTGGTAAGTATATTAAACCAAAATGATACCTTACTGATAAATGAGTATACGAAAATCAAATAAAAGAAAAACTAAAAATCACTCATGACAGACATCACCCCCACCCCATCACAAAAGAAGACCTCCCTTTGGGCATGGATTCCAACCTTGTATTTTGCTCAGGGTATTCCATACGTAGTGGCAATGACCGTTGCAGTAATCATGTACAAACGCCTCGGCATTTCAAATACGGATATTGCCTTATACACCAGCTGGCTGTATTTACCCTGGGTGATCAAGCCCGTTTGGAGCCCGTTTGTAGACATTATCAAAACCAAACGCTGGTGGATAGTGACCATGCAATTGTTGATTGGTGCGGGACTGGCCGGTGTTGCTTTCCTGATTCCCATGCCCTTTTTCTTTCAGGCTACGCTGGCGGTGCTTTGGCTGATTGCCTTTAGTTCGGCAACGCACGATATTGCAGCCGATGGATTTTATATGCTGGCGCTTGACAGTTCCGAACAGTCGTTTTTCGTGGGTATCCGCAGCACTTTTTACCGCCTGGCCATGATCACCGGGCAAGGTCTTTTGATTATCATTGCCGGTTCACTCGAAAGTTTCACGGGTCTGGAGCCGCTGCAATTCACTGCACAATCGTCGAACACGGCACAAACCGAAGTGACATTACAGCCCCATGATTACCAAGTACCTGTTACACCCAACATGACCTTTATGGCTTTTCCATCGGATCTGCTGTTGAACACCAATAATATTGCACCCGATTCGTTGACTAAAATCAAAGCATTCGCCACGGAACAAAATCAGAAAAATGGGTTTATAAATATTGAAAAAACGGCCGGGGAAACCAAAAAGGATCAGAAATCGTGGTGGTCTCAATCTGTTTCTACACCGCTGGGAAGTTTTATCAAAAATAATTTCGGTGAAAAACGCGAACTGACCTCCGGCAGTAACGGGCTGGTAGGTAATGCCGGCATAGTAGCCGTACGACTGACAAAAAAACCCGAAGCCGGCGAAACAGTGGTGTTGAACTCCAGCTTTGCCAAAGGCGATAAAAGTATAATAATGGCGGATGGCGAACGGTTTGTATTCACCACTAAAAACTGGGACAAACCAGCTTATATGGTCGTACAACTGGACTATAAATTGAGAGAACAGGTTAAAAGCGAATTCAAAGGAATTTCAGGAAATATACGGTTGGCATGGAGTATCACTTTCTTTATCCTGGCCGGTTTCTTCACCCTGATATTTATTTATCACCGCTTTGTTTTACCCCGTCCGGTATCCGATCATGCAACGGTTACCAATTCGGCCGGTGATATATTCCGCGAATTCGGAAATACCTTTGCATCCTTTTTCCAGAAACCGGGTGTGGGATTAGCCATTACCTTTATGTTGCTTTACCGTCTGGGCGAAGCCATGCTGGTAAAAATGGCCTCCCCATTCCTACTCGATGCACGTGAAATTGGCGGACTTGGGCTTACCACCGGGCAGGTGGGTCTGGTCTACGGAACCGTCGGTGTCATTTCACTGACCCTGGGAGGAATTGTAGGTGGTATTGCCGCATCGCGCAAAGGACTGAAATACTGGATATGGCCCATGGCCCTGTGTATTACCTTCCCCCATCTGGCCTATTTGTACCTTTCGTGGTTCACTCCCGAAAGTCTTGTTTTAATCAACATAGCTGTTGCCATTGAACAATTCGGGTACGGATTCGGGTTCACGGCCTATATGCTTTACATGATTTACTTTTCGGATGGTGCGCATAAAACAGCACATTATGCCATTTGTACCGGCTTTATGGCCCTGGGCATGATGCTTCCGGGCATGATTGCTGGTTGGTTGCAGGAATTGCTTGGCTACAATCATTTCTTTATCTGGGTCATGATTTGTGCCATCCCTACCTTACTTGTAATTCCGTTTCTGAAGATTGACAGAAGTTACGGTATTAAGAAGAAAGTTTAAAAAGTTTCGCGTTTGAAAGGTTTGAAAGGTTTGAAAAGTTTGAAGAGTTTGAAAGGTTGATTGGTTGATTGGGTAATTGGGTAATTGGGTGATTGGTTAATGGTTGTTGGTTGATTGGGATTCTAAAGAGTCATTCATCCATTTTTCCATTCTTTCATTCTTTCATTTTTTCATTCTTCCATTCTTCCATTTTCAAATTGGCACATTTTCAAATTTTCAAATTTTCTCATTCTTCCATTCTTCCATTTTCAAATTGGCACATTCTTTCATTTTCAAATTGGCACATTTTCAAATTGGCACATTTTTCCATTCTTTTGTTTACTTTTGCAGTCAAATTCAATTACAACAATGAAAATCCTTGTTCTTGGTGCCGGAAAGATGGGCACCTTCCTTACCGATGTATTGTGCATTCAGCATGAAGTGGCTTTATACGATACCGATCCGAAACGCCTGCGTTTTGTATTCAACACCTATCGTATGACAGAATTTGATGAGGTTCGCGCTTTTGAGCCCGAACTTGTCATTAACTGCGTAACGCTGAAATATACGGTAGATGCTTTTCAGGCCATATTGCCTTATTTACCAAAGAACTGTATCATTTCCGATATTGCATCGGTGAAAACCGGTTTGCAGAAATACTACGAAAGCACCGGCATGCGTTATGTATCGACTCACCCCATGTTCGGTCCAACCTTTGCCACGCTCGACAACCTGAGTACGCAAAGTGCCATCATCATTTCGGAATCGGATCATATGGGTAAGGCCTTTTTCAAGGATTTGTACGGCTCGTTGCATTTGAGAATATTCGAATACAGTTTCGACGAGCATGATGAAACGATAGCTTATTCGCTGTCCATTCCGTTTGCATCAACCCTGGTTTTTGCGTCGGTGATGAAACCACAGGAAGCTCCGGGTACAACTTTCAAACGGCATATGGACATTGCCAAAGGATTACTTTCGGAAGACGATTACTTGTTGTCGGAAATCTTGTTCAATCCCAACACACCCAAACAGGTTGAGAATATTCGCGCCGAATTAAAAGTATTGCTGGACATTATCGAGACTAAAGATTCAGAGCGGATGGAAGCATTTTTGAAAAAGGTAAGAAAGAATATTGAGTAATTGTTTCGTGTTTCATGTTTCGCACTACGTGTTTCGCGTTTCGCGTTCCGCGTTCCGCAATCAGAATCTTTATCACCAATTAACTAATTAACCAATCAACCAATAACTAATTAATCAACCAATAACCAATTAACTAATTAACCAATTAACAAAGATCCAATGGAAACAGCAGAAAAAGTATTAGAAGCCATGAAACAAGCCGGTGCGCCTGTCAATGCAGGGAAATTAGTAGAGTTGACCGGACTCGACCGCAAGGAAGTAGACAAAGCGATGAAAAAACTGAAAGCAGATGATGCTATCGTATCGCCAAAAAATTGCTTCTGGCAACCTAAATGAGAAAACATTTCCAATAAAAAAAGTCGTCCGGCAACATGCAGGGCGACTTTTTTTTCGACTTATATCACGCAGCAAATATCGCGTAGCAAATATCTATGAAGTTAATATCACACAGTTAATATCTCGCAGCAAATATCTACGAAGTTAATATCGCAAAGCAAATATCACGCAGTTCATATCACGCAGTTCATATCGCGAAGCAAGATTTATCCCAGATCAATATGATCTGCTATAACTACCACGTTTAAGAAGATGGATGCTGATGAAGCAAATTTCGCAACAGATTCGGTGGTGAGGTAGCGGCAAGATCCTTTTTTAGTACAACGGGCATCCATATCGGGATGACGATTCAGATAATCGGCCAGACTTTTTGCAACGATTTCGCCTTGTGATACGATTTGAACTCCACTGGGCAGATAGGATTGTATTTTATCCTTCAGGAGCGGATAGTGTGTACATCCGAGCATGATAGTATCGATGAGCGGATCGGCATCCATCAGGTTTTTGACGTTTTTCCAGACAAAATAATCTGCACCTTTGAATTTATGTTCGTTATTCTCAATTAACGGAACCCACATGGGACAAGCTTCGGAGCTGATAAAACTATATTTGTAAAGTTTTTCTATTTCAAGCTTATAAGAGTTTGACTGAACAGTACCCAAAGTCGCCAACAAACCGATATGCCGGTTGCAGGTTATATCTCCCAACGCTTCCACAGTAGGACGAATCACACCCAGCACCCGACGGTTTGGATCCAGCCGGGGTAAATCATTTTGCTGAATGGTGCGCAATGCTTTTGCCGAAGCAGTATTGCAGGCCAGGATAACCAACTGGCAACCCATCTCGAATAAACGGGTAACACATTCTAATGTATATTTGTAAACGACTTCATATGACCGGTTACCATAAGGCGTTCTTGCATTATCGCCTAAATAGATGTAATCATAGTCCGGTAGCTCTTTACGGATTTTATCCAGAATTGTCAAACCCCCGTAGCCTGAATCGAAGATGCCAATTGGGCCAGGATTAGATGATAAACCCCCAACACCTAAAGGGGAGTTGAAGTTAGTTTTAGTTGGTGTGTTTTTTTCTTCTTCTAACATATCAGTGGAATATATAATTAGTAATCATCAAATTCCGCTCCCGAAAGCTATCGGGAAGGGGTTAGGGTTTGTCCGATTAATCAAACATTTGTCCGGCATTATTACTCATTTGAACCATACGATCGTATTCAGCAGGTGACAAATCGAGGAAATAATAATTCTGTGGATTCATAATTTCACCTTTAAAATGGACCTCGTAGTGCAGGTGTGGTCCGGTAGATTTACCGGTACTTCCCACCAATCCGATCACTTCACCCCGCTTAACCGCTTGTCCGGAGCGCACTTTAACGGCGCTCATATGTCCGTACAAAGTGACATACCCATAACCATGATTTATCTGTACACAATTCCCGTAACCCTGTTGCCAACCGGCACTAATTATGGTTCCGTTTCCGGTAGCATATATATCGGTCCCGATAGGAGCCGTAAAATCCATGCCCGCATGAAACCGGCGTGAATGATAAATAGGATCGATGCGCCATCCGTAACCCGAAGCCATTCGTTTTAAGTCCCTGTTTAAGACCGGTTGTATGGCCGGGAGATTTTGCAACATGTTCTCTTTATTCTTAGCCAACAACACCAGTTCGTCGTAGGATTTAGACTGTATGTAAAGTTCTTTTTTTAATTCGTTCAGCTTCTTGGAAGTCGTAACCACAATTTCGGAATTGGTCATATCCAGCAATTGTTCATAGTACAGATTATTTGACGCTGTGGCTCTTCGAACAGAAAAAGGAATTGGATCGGCCTGGAAAACAACCCGGTACAAATTATCATCCCTGTCCTGCAAATCACTCACTACCAATTGCATCTCATCAAACTGCCGCTTTAAAACCTGATATTGTGCCTGCATATGGCTTTTTTCCTGGCCAAGTTGCTTTTCCTCCGGCGACTGGACTGTAGAAACAAAAATAAAGAAAAATATTGCTCCTGAAAATAAGCCCGATAAAGCATGTACTATAAAACGTTTCAGTTTGTGTGCAATGGTATGCTCTATTTGCTCGTAGCTTAGTGATTCAGGATTAAAATGAAATTTTTTCTTTGCCATAAAAAATTATAAGTTTTTATACTTCCTGCGAAAGTAATCAAACAAGTTGAAAAATCAGGAGGAAAATGTAGTTATTCAGTCATTTCATCAACAAAAACAACAGATCATCACAACTTTTATAACTACAATAGCTGCAAAAATAATAAATTTGAGCTACTTTTGCAGTCTTTATTTGATATTATTAACCCTATAACGAAAATTTCCCTTTTTCGATATGAAAAAAGAGGGATTTTATTTCAGGATATGATTAAAAAAAGATATGATTACATGATATGATTATAAAAGATATGATTGCATGATATGATTAAAAAAAATATGAATGAATGAGATGATTATAAAAGATATGATTGCATGATATGATTAAAAAAGATATGATTGCATGATATGATTAAAAAAGATATGAATGCATGATATGATTGCATGATATGATTATAAAAGATATGATTTAGAAGAATTTCACCAAAATGGGAAATCGTATCGACGAAGTTAATATCTATTTATACAAAATCAACGTAGTTAATATCTATTCATATAATATCGACGAAGTTAATATCTATTTAGATAATATCGACGCAGTTAATATCACGACCGGAGGGAGTAATATCAACAAATATAACAAAGCAAATAACAATTACAATTAACATATGACTTCACAAGAAATTCGTCAATCATTCCTTGATTTTTTTGAAGGGAAACAACACAAAATTGTTCCATCCGCACCCATGGTTATCAAAGATGATCCGACGCTGATGTTTACCAATGCCGGAATGAACCAATTCAAAAATATAATTTTGGGCAATGATCCTATTAAATATTCAAGAATTGCCGACTCTCAGAAATGTCTTCGCGTGAGCGGAAAACACAACGATCTGGAAGAAGTAGGACACGACACCTATCACCACACCATGTTCGAGATGCTCGGCAACTGGTCATTTGGAGATTATTTCAAAAAAGAAGCCATCGAATGGGCCTGGGAATACCTGGTGGATGTATTGAAGCTGGATAAAGACAGACTTTATGTGACTGTTTTCGAAGGTTATGCTCCCGAAGGTCTGGAACGTGATGATGAAGCCGCGCAAATATGGGAACAATTTTTACCGAAAGATCGTATAATCAACGGGAATAAAAAAGATAATTTCTGGGAAATGGGCGATACCGGCCCTTGCGGACCATGCTCCGAAATACATATTGATATCCGAAGCAATGAAGACCGCGCTAAGATTGATGGCCTGACACTGGTAAACGGAAGCCACCCACAGGTGATTGAAATTTGGAACAATGTTTTCATGCAATATAACCGCAAAGCCGATGGTTCGCTCGAAGGGCTTCCTGCTAAGGTAATTGATACCGGCATGGGATTCGAACGCCTGTGTATGGCTATACAAGGAGTACAATCGAACTACGACACCGATGTTTTCACACCGATAATCAAAGAAATCGGTCAGGTATGTCAGGCTGAATATGGTAAAAATGAGCAAACCGATATCGCCATGCGCGTAATTGCCGACCATATCCGAACCATTGCATTCTCTATTACCGACGGACAATTGCCTTCGAATGCCAAAGCCGGTTACGTGATTCGCCGCATCCTGCGCCGCGCTGTTCGTTATGGATATACATTCCTGAACCAACGTTCGGCCTTTATGTACAAACTGATCAATGTACTTTGTGAAAATATGGGTAATGCTTATCCTGAATTAATTGCACAAAAATCGTTGATCGGAAAAGTAATCAAGGAAGAAGAAGAATCTTTCTTACGGACGCTGGAAACGGGGATTAAATTACTGGATAAGGTGATGGACGAAACGAAAAAAGAAGGTAAAACAGAAGTTACCGGCAAGGTGGCTTTTACGCTATACGATACCTTTGGATTCCCGTTGGACCTGACCGAGTTGATATTGCGTGAAAATAATTTCACCGTGAACATCGACGAGTTTAACGCCGAAATGCTGAAACAAAAAGAACGCGCCCGCAACGCAGCCGCCACCGAAACCGGTGACTGGATTACAGTTCGCGAAGGCGACAGTGTGTTTGTAGGATACGATTTAACTTCGTGCGAAACAACGATACAGCGCTACCGCAAAGTAAAACAAAAAAATCAGGAATTCTATCAGCTTGTTTTATCAAACACACCTTTCTACGCCGAAATGGGCGGACAGGTTGGTGATAGCGGAACCCTGACTTCGGAAAAAGGCAGCATAGAAATTACCGATACAAAAAAAGAAAATAATCTGGCAGTACATATTTGCAGCCAATTACCGGAGGATGTGACTGAAAAATTCACAGCCACAATCAATACCGAAAACCGTCAGGCAACTTCCTGTAATCACTCGGCAACGCACCTTTTGCACGAAGCTTTACGCGAAGTGCTGGGGACGCATGTGGAACAAAAAGGTTCTTTCGTGAGTCCCGAATCCTTGCGTTTCGACTTTTCACATTATCAAAAACTGACGAAAGAAGAGATTCGTGCCATAGAACAAATAGCTAACCGTAAAATACGTGAGAACTACCCGTTAAACGAAATGCGTGATACACCTATCGCGCAGGCACAGGCACTGGGAGCCATGGCATTGTTCGGCGAGAAATACGGCGAGTCGGTACGTGTGATTCAATTCGGCACTTCCACCGAACTTTGCGGAGGAACACACGTGAAAGCCACCGGTGAAATTGGTATGGTTCGCATCACATCCGAATCGTCCATAGCTGCCGGCATACGCCGAATTGAAGCCATCACAGCCAAAGGGGTAGAGAAATTAATCGACTTCCAACAGGACAGTCTGACGGATGCGCGTGATTTCTTTAACAACACGCCCGATTTAATGTCAGCCATCCGCAAATCGATAGAAGAAAACAGCGAACTGAAGAAACAAGTCGAAGGTTTTGTTCATGAAAAAATCATGAGTCTGAGGGACGAAATGTTGCAGGAAGCAGAGCTTATTAACGGCATAAAAGTCATCAGCTTAGAAACCAATTTACCCGTCGAAATGATTAAAACACTGGCCTTTCAAATCCGGAATATCGAAAAAGAGAAGCTCTTTTTTGTAGCAGGCAGCGTGTACGATGGAAAACCTTCACTCACGGTCATGTTATCGGATGCCTTGGTTGAGACCGGAATGAACGCAGTGAACATAGCCCGCGAAGCAGCCAAAGAAATACAGGGCGGCGGAGGCGGACAACCATTCTTTGCTTCGGCAGGTGGTAAAAACGCAGCCGGAGTTCAAAAAGCTATTGAAAAAGCGCTGGAGGCAGTGAAATAGACTTCTATTTAAACTTTGGAAAAGTTATTGAAATGAAGAGTTATTGAAATTAAAAAAGAGGAAATTCCCATACAGGAAGTTCCTCTTTTTTTATGAAAAATAAAACAGCAGATCAGAAACAATAACGAACACCGATGCAAGGTGTATTATAAGAGAAGCGCATCAGGCGATCGGATCCCGGTATGATATAAAAGCCCGGACGATAATCGAGTGAAAGTTGTAGTGGAAATTCAAAATTATATTCTATACCTACCTGCCCGAGCGCACCAACGCCTACATATTTACTGTGCGATACTAAGGCGCCCCCAAAACCGGCATACCAGTTAAATCCATCATAGAAATCGGACAAGTCCCAAACCCACTGATAGACTCCGTTTATAGCCACACCCCACGAAGTATCTCCGGCCATATTCGTTCCAAAGGAATTAGAACCTAAACCCAGTTCCAGGCGATTTTCATCCCCAAGCTGACTTTGAAAAGAAATTTCCTGAGAGTCGTATCCTAAACGAAGACCGACAGTACTCGATTTAATCTGTGCAGACAGAACTGAAACCATACCCACTGCGAAAGCAAGTGTAAGAATTATTTTTTTCATAAGTTGAATGTTTGTTTTATTAACTGAAACAATGGCTTATTATTGTTTGCAAAAATAAGCAATATCTTACAAAATGCTATCAAAGCTTTTGGATTAAATTAAATCAAAGCTTTTAATTATCTGACAATCACATTGTATCATTTTGATTAATAACAGTTCAGATTCTTACTGACGGCAAATAATCATAATTTTGCTTTACCTCTTTTTGGTTATAACTAACAAAAAAAAGAACTGCCGGTTAGGACAGTTCTTTTTTTTTGAGAACAATTATAATTTAAAAAATATAGCGTATGGACAAACCGTTACCACCATAATAAGTATAATAGCTATTAAAAATAGTAGGACGCCAATCCAATGAAATTTGCAATGGAATACTGAAATTATATTCAAGACCCAGTTGTCCAACAATCCCAAGACCTAAGTTCTGAGTATAAGTACCTGCTGAAGCACCTAAACCTGCATAGAAGTTCAAACCTGATGCACGTGGAATACCAAATACCCATTGATAAATTCCTGTCAATTGGAATCCGTTTTCATTACCGTCCCAATGAGTTAATCCCAAGTCCAGTTCAAGACGGTTGATATTTCCAAGTGGTGCCTGGAAAGATATTTCGCCACCATTAAACTGGTTTGCAAAACGTACACCCAGTGTTGTACCTGCAACCTGTGCATTCATTGCACCAATAAAACTTACTATTAAAGCAAGTGTAATAATTAGTTTTTTCATACCCTTCTTTTTTTTATTAATTATTATTAATCAGCACAATAGTTTACTATGCCTTTGCAAAATTAAACAATAATCAATAGACTATAGTTCAATCGCATTATTTATAACTTATGTAAGGGTTCATGTTTTACCGGGCTTGTACCGGGCTTTTTGATTCTATAGTTGTAATATTTAAAATATCACAACGACATCTGAAAGGTCATATTCCTGCGTGTTAAGTTAATAGTAATTCCGGGGGTAGCAACAAACAGGAACAATTTCCTTAATTCATAATAAAATGTAAGGTTTTATCCCTTAAGCAAAATAAAACTCCCGTCGAAGCGGAAATTCATCCATCTCAACGGGAGTATTATAAGAATCAATTATTTAATCGTGCCAATCGCCGTTTACTTTAATCAAATCAATCAGTTTTCCAACAGCTTCGTCTTCGGGAATATTCCGTTCGAGACATTCTTTTTTCTTATACAAGCTTACCTTCCCTCGTCCGGCACCCACGTAACCGTAATCGGCATCTGCCATTTCGCCCGGACCGTTTACAATGCAACCCATGATACCAATTTTCAATCCCGTGAGATGTGATGTGCGTGCTTTCACCCGTGCAACAACTGTCTGTAGATTAAACATAGTACGTCCGCAACTGGGGCAGGAAATAAACTCGGTTTTGGTTACCCGCACACGTGAAGCCTGCAGAATACCAAATGCAACAGAGTTGATGGCTTCTACTGTAATAGTTCCTTTGTTTTGAAGGAAGATACCATCACCAAATCCATCGATAAACAAAACACCCAGATCGGCTGCTGCTTTAATTTGCAGATATTGCAGTTCGTTTTCGGCATAATCGCGGCACAGAATAACGGGAGCTGTTGAGCCGGCATTAAGCATCGCATGGAAAAATGCGCGTTGTTCCCCTACTCCATTGGCATGTTGGGTATGCAACAAAACAACTATATCAGTTCGGTCTTTTAATAAGCCAAGAACTTCGGGATTCAGATCGGCATATTTCAGATTCAGGAATTTGATTTCAGCAGCATCCTGAGGTAGTGCCTCCATATTTTCGACGGCATAAAGCGGATAACTTTCGCCGTTAAGACTCAAGACTTTGTCAGCAGACAAAATATAATCGGGAACAACTGCATAACTTCCATCGGCAGGGGCAATCACCACAGGTACATTCTCCCCACCGATATTCGCAACTGCGTGGGTTTTACGTCTCTTGTATTCATAACGTGAAAGTAAAGGGCTCTCGGTCGCCACAATTGGTTCGTGGCCGGCACGTTCTGAAATATAGGAGACCAATAATCTGCCCACCGGAATTTCAATTTCAGGCTCTTCGCTCAGAGACACCCGGATAGTATCGCCAATGCCATCGGCCAATAAACCACCGATACCTACCGACGATTTTATTCGCCCATCTTCACCATCACCGGCTTCGGTTACACCCAGATGTAAGGGGAAATGCAAGTCGGCTCTTTCCATTTCGTCAACCAACAACCGCACCGTTTGAACCATCATCACGGTGTTGGATGTTTTCATGGAAATGACTACACGGTCGAAGTTTTGTTCTCTGCAAATATTCAGAAACTCAATGCAGGATTCAACCATACCGCGTGAAGTATCGCCGTAACGGTTCATCATTCGCTCGCTCAGCGAACCGTGGTTTACACCCAAGCGAATGGTGGTGCCATGCTCTTTACATATATTTAAAAATGGGATAAATCGTGAACGCACCTTTTCGTATTCAGTTGCAAATTCTCTATCGGTATAATCCGAAGGATCACCAATTTTAATACTTCCCACGTAATTTCCGGGGTTGATACGCACCTTTTCAACCTTTTGAGCTGCAACATCGGCAGCATTGGCATTGAAATGAATATCTGCCACCAAAGGAACAGTATAATTTTGTTCGCGCAGTGCAGCATGAATTTTACCGATACTTTCGGCTTCGCGAATACCCTGTGTTGTAAAGCGGACGATTTCGCCACCTGCTTCCACGATTCGTATGCATTGGGCAACTGATCCGGGAATATCGTTGGTGTCGGTATTGGCCATGGACTGTACGCGTACCGGATTTTTACCGCCTAATAATAACGTTCCCAATTGAATGGTATTCGAAGGACGGCGGTTATAATTAAATTGATTGGGTTTCCACATAATATTATAAGTTACAAGTTTGAAAGGTTTGAAGTTTGAAAGGTTTCGCGTTCCGTGTTAAACGTTCCGCGTTTGGAGTTTGGTTTATTATCAGTACAAATAACTATTTTGAAATTTGATATTATTTGAGTTCCTTAGAGTCGAACAATATTACAACAAATTATCGATTGCAAAAATACATTTTTTTGAACATCTAACGTATGAGAAAGGAAAAAGTTATTTGAAAAAGAAGAGAAAATACATCATTACATTATTTTTAAAAATAAGAAATGACAGTTTTTCCTGAAAAATGTATGTAAATACAGATTTTCAAAGTTTAAGCAAACCAAGTATACAAGGCTTAATGTCAACCTGTTAAAAATCTCAAATCGAGAAAACTCTGATTTTACGAACAATAATTCTTATTTTTTTGTAACTTTGCGACTCAAAAAAGAATATTTTGCATGATAGAGTTGATTAATTTGAGTTGGATAATAGCATTTTTGGCAATTGTTACAATCTATATAGTACCTGCCAGAATGAAAGCTTACACGGCTACCTTTGCTGTGGTCATCAATTCAATAGTCACAAGCTGGTTAGCCATTCTCGCCCTGACCGGACAAACACTTAATTTTATTTTCTACGGAGGAAACCTGTTTGGCGATGTCACAATACGCGTTGATCAACTATCCGCCTGGTTTATTCTGATCATAAACTTCACCTGTTTGACCGGAGTTTTCTACGGAAATGGCTATTTAAAAGCTTATGACAATTCGGCAAAGAAACTCAACTTACACTGGATTTTATTCATTTTGTTTCAACTTTCCATGCTTTGGGTTTGTATGGTTCAACATGGATTGGTTTTCCTTATTGTATGGGAAATCATGTCCTTATCGTCCGTACTGTTAGTGATATTTGACTATCACAATCCAAAAATCATCAAGGCTGCCATTAATTATCTTGTTCAGATGCACCTCAGTATTGTGTTTTTGACCATAGGATTTATCTGGCTCTATTTTGAAACCGGGTCGTTTAGTTTTGATGCCTTCAGCACTTATTTTGGATCTAACAGTAATGTCGGATTATTTTTGGTTTTATTCGTTGGTTTTGGGCTGAAAGCCGGATTCGTTCCGTTGCATGGCGGGCTGTTGCAAGGTGATCCGGCTGCACCTTCACATATAGCGGGTATGATGTCGGGTATTTTGGTCAAACTCGGCATTTTTGGTATTTTCAGGGTTGCCTCATACCTTCAGAGCGATTATTTATTGCTTGGGGAAATAATTATCACTGTGTCTGTGGTATCCGGTTTATTTGGAATTTTAAATGCTGCTGTACACCGCAGCATAAAAAAAATGCTGGCTTATTGTACCATCGAAAACATAGGTACAATCGGCATCGGTATTGGAATCGGTTTTATCGGACTGGGAAATAATTCACCCATATTATATTATTTGGGATTTGGCGGGGCTTTGATGCATGTGCTGAACCATTCGTTATTTAAATCCCTGTTGTTTTTTTCGTCGGGATCTGTTAATCAGCAGACGAATACTTCCGACATGGAAAAATTGGGAGGACTCATTAAACAGATGCCACGTACCGCATTCACTTTCCTGTTAGCAGCCATAGGCATCTGCGGATTACCTCCTTTCAATGGTTTCATTTCCGAATTTCTGATTTATAGCGGTCTGATTGAAGGAGTGAAAATACACAATGTAAATGAAATGATTTTGTTTTCGGTAAGTTTGGCTGCAATGAGTGTCATTGGAGGTCTTTCGATACTGACTTTTACCAAAGCATTTGGTACAGTATTTTTAGGAAATGCCCGCAAAAAGTTACCTGTAAAACCACACGAAGTTTCAAAGCAAATGCTGTTTCCGCAATATGCCATTATCGCGATGATGCTTGGAGTGGCCATTTTTCCTCACTTTTTTCTGCAAATCATTGGAAATATACTCTTGGGTCTGACAAAAGGCGCTATCATTCCGCAACCGGTTGAATTCAGCAATTATATTTCTATCATGCGAAGTATCAGCTTATACTCTTTGCTTTTTATCGGCATCATTCTTGTTTTTTGGGGCATTCGCAAGTTTATGTTGCATGGGAAAGCACAGGTTTTTCAAACAACATGGCGAAATGGTTACACTACACCAAACACCAGGATGCAATATACCGGCAAATCATTTTCAAAAACCCTGAGTAAAACATTTAACTTTATCGTTATTGAACGAAAGCAATACCGGGAGCTAAAAGCAGGCGAGATATTTCCGATAGAAAGAAAGCACGCATCGCATTATCACGATTTTTTTGAATTACGGTTCATTCATGTTGTAACCAATCAGTTGATTTACGCGGCCAATTATTTCAAGTTTATTCAAAATGGTCGCATACAATCCTATGTTCTGTATGGAATTGTGTTTATTCTGACCATTTTTATACTTACCGTTTTTAACATCGTATCATGAATTTAGTCTGGAGCTTTATACTTATTCCGTTTATAGCAATATGCCTGATTCCATTTCTGAAAATGAAAGGAAAAGGCATTGTTGTTTACGCGACTGTGAGTTATATTGCCATCCTCACCAGTTTTGTGGCAGTAAAAGCATTACTGGGACAAACGTTTGACTATACTTTACCCGGAAGTTTTATCAGCGGTCCAATCCGGTTACAGATAGATGCACTGTCGGCTTGGTTTATGTTGATTATCAATTTTGGCTTTATCACGGGCAGTTTTTATGGTCTGTTTTATATGAGTGCATATAAAAACCAGCCAAAAAACCTGACTTTACATGGCATTTTTTTCATACTGCTTTATACTGCATTGGTAAGTCTGTGCATCATTCAAAACAGCTTTGTATTTATTGTTGCCTGGGAAATAATGGCGATTTCGGCCTTTTTGAGTATTCTTTTTGAGCATGAGAAAGTAGCTACAGTGAAAGCCGCAATCAATTTTTTAATTCAATCGCACGTCTCCATCGTTTTCCTGATCATAGGATTTATCTGGGTGGCAAGTCAAACCGGCAGTTACGATTTCAATGCCATTCACAACTACGCATTGGCCAATCCGGGTGCGTTTTCCATGCGGTTGTATCTGGTTTTCTTTGTCGGATTTGCCATCAAAGCGGGCTTTGTACCCTTTCACACCTGGTTGCCTTACGCGCATCCGGCTGCCCCGTCGCATATTTCTGGTATCATGTCAGGGGTGTTGATCAAAATCGGGATATTCGGAATATTGCGCATGCTTTTACTTATTCAGGTGGATTACTTAACGGTTGGCATAATTATTCTCGTAATTTCTTTATTTTCGGGGATTTATGGTGTAATGCTGGCTATTCTGCAAAGAAATCTAAAAAAAATACTTGCCTACAGCAGCGTTGAAAATATTGGCATCATTGGCATTGGCATTGGTCTGGGTTGCATTGGCTTAGGAACGAATAATCCGGTGCTTGGCTCACTGGGATTTGCCGGAGCATTACTGCACACCCTGAACCATTCACTGTTCAAATCACTGTTATTTTTCACGGCGGGCAATGTTTATCAGGCAACGCATACCCTGGATATTGAAAAAATGGGCGGATTAATCAAAAAAATGCCACAGACCGCGTTTCTATTTCTGATTGCAGCTTTGGCCATTTCGGGATTACCGCCTTTTAATGGATTTATCTCTGAATTTATCCTTTACACAGGGCTGTTCAGCCTGATTCATAACGCATCATTTGTTTCGTTAATTGGTATTGTGTTTACAATAACAGGATTGGTACTGATTGGGGGATTGGCAATTATCTGCTTCACCAAAGCTTTCAGTGTTGTGTTTTTAGGAAATCCGAGACACGAATTTGATCATGAAGTAAAAGAGATGTCACGATTCCAGATATTTCCCTTGTATTTCATAGTAGCTTTTATCGTTGTCATTGGGCTGTTCCCCAAAATATTTCTGGACTTGCTGATAAAACCCGTTCAACTTTTCACGAACCTACATCAACTGCCTTTTACTTCTTTTCAGGGAAATGGCATAGAAGCATTACTCTCGGTAAGCCGGGGTGGTTTATATCTGGTGCTAATGGTGCTCATTCTTTGGGGAATCCGTAAACTGGTACTACGAAAAAGGACAACCACCATTTCAAGCACATGGGGTTGCGGGTATGCTGCACCCACTTCCAAAATTCAATATTCAGGAAATTCATTTGCTAAAACTTACAGTCAGTTATTTGCCATTTTTTTTCAAACCATTAAAAAAGAGAAAGCATTAAAGGGGATATTTCCTACTGATGCTCACATCGAAACAAGTACTTACGATAAAATCGAAAAATGGTTGATTGATTATCCAAACATCAATTTAAAATATTTCTTCAGTCGTTTTTTGTTTATTCAGAATGGACGCATACAATCTTACGTGGCTTACGGCATCGTGTTTGTTATTTTCATTCTGCTCTTAACCGTATTTAATATCTTATCATGAACTTAGTCCGGGGCTTCATACTTATTCCGTTCATAGCAATATGCCTTATTCCTTTTCTGAGAATGAAAGGAAATGCCATTGCTGTGTATACTGCTGTAAGTTTGAATGCTATCCTTACAGGTACTATTGCTTTTCTGGCATTGACCGGAAATAGTTATGAACTTACATTATCCGGGAGTTTGATAAGTGGTCCCATCCGGTTACAGGTTGATGCACTTTCAGGGTGGTTTATGCTGATTATCAACTTTGCATTTCTTACCGGTGGTTTTTATGGTTTGTTTTACATGCGCACCTACAAAGACCAGCCAAACAATCTGGCATTACACGGCATTCTTTTTGTTTTGCTCCATACATCACTGCTTAGTCTGTGTGTGATTCAAAATAGCATAGCCTTTCTGGTAGCCTGGGAAATCATGGCACTTTCAGCCTTCCTGAGCGTAATTTTCGAACACGAGAAAATTGCAACAGTGAAAGCAGGCATCAATTTTCTGATACAATCGCATGTTTCCATTATTTTCCTGATGATTGGATTTATCTGGGTGGCAAGCCAGACAGGCAGTTACGATTTTGGTGCCATTCACAGCTATTCTATGGCAAATTCTACCGAACTCTCCCTGATGTTGTATTTGTTTTTCTTTATCGGGTTTGCCATTAAAGCAGGGTTTGTTCCCTTTCACACCTGGTTACCTTACGCGCATCCGGCGGCACCGGCTCATATTTCGGGCATCATGTCGGGGGTTTTGATTAAAATTGGTATTTTTGGCATACTGCGCATGCTTTTACTTATCAACCTGAATTACACAATAATCGGGACTATAATCCTTGTAATTTCCTTAATATCCGGAATCTACGGAGTAATGCTGGCTATTCTGCAACATAATCTGAAGAAATTACTGGCCTATCACAGCATCGAAAACATAGGAATAATCGGGATCGGGATTGGATTGGGCTGCATTGGCCTGGGGACAAACAACTTGGTTCTCAGTGCAATGGGATTTGCAGGAGCCTTACTGCACACCCTGAACCATTCACTTTTCAAATCGTTGTTATTCTATACAGCAGGAAATGTTTATCAGGCCACACACACCCTGGATATTGAAAAACTGGGTGGATTGGTAAAAAAGATGCCTCAAACCAGCATGCTATTTCTGATTGCAGCTTTGGCTATTTCGGGATTACCACCCTTCAATGGATTTATTTCAGAGTTTATCCTTTACACCGGTTTGTTCAGTTCCATACCCCATGCACTTATAACTTCCCTAATCGGAATTAGCGTTACAATAATCGGATTGGTGTTAATAGGCGGACTGGCATTGATGTGTTTTACAAAAGCTTTCGGAGTTGTATTTTTGGGAAATCCCCGACACGCCTTTCATCACGAAGTAAAGGAAGTTTCGTTTTATCAGTTGTTACCGCTGTATTTTATTGCCGCCCTGATAGTTATTATTGGGCTGTTCCCAAAAGTATTTCTGGATTTAATGATAAAACCGGTTCAACTTTTCACGAACCTGCATCAGCTTCCTTTTATTTCATTTCAGGGAAATGGCATCGAGCCCTTGCTTTCGGTCAGTTTTGCCGGTTGGATATTTATTGCATTGGCATTCCTGATTTTCGGGATCAGAAAATGGGCATTACGGGGCAGAAGAATTACCGTTTTACCAACCTGGAATTGCGGATATACGGCTCCAACAGCCAGGATACAATATACAGCCAGTTCGTTTGTGAAAACTTACAGCAAGCTGTTGGGCGTGTTATTTTTGATATTTAAAAAAGAAAAAGAAGTAGAGGGGATATTTCCTGTTGCTGCTCATCTCGAAACGCATCCTTATGATAAACTCGAAAAGTGGTTGATAGATTATCCGACCACTAATTTAAAATTATTCCTGGATCGTTTTCGCTTTTTTCAGAATGGACAATTGCAGTTTTATATTTTATACGGGATCATCTTTATTATTTCAATCATTAGCATCCCGCTGATATATGACCAGGTTATGTTGTTCATCGGTTTTCTGAATAAACTTTAGACGGTTATATTCTATCAAAAAACATTCATTTTAAAAATTATTATTTTTTAATTATTAATTAAACACATTATGCTAAGCTTATTATTAATTATACTGGCCGCGACTTTTTTTACAGGAGTCATCATCCGTACCAAAAGCATTGCATCCGGACGTAAAGGACCGGGAATATTTCAGCCTTTAAAAGATGTAATCCGGCTTTTCAAGAAAGGCGCCGTTTATAGCGAGACAACCAGTTTTGTGTTCCAGATTGCACCCACCATTTATTTTGCTTCTGTATTTGTGGCTATGTTAGTCGTTCCCTTTGGGCAATCAAAAGGAATCATCAGCTTTAACGGGGATTTCATTTTCTTTGCTTATGTGTTGGGAATCGGCAAGTTCTTCAGCATTATCGGTGCCATGGATACCGGTAGTAGTTTCGAAGGCATGGGAGCCAGTCGCGAAGCGCTCTATTCCATGTTTGCAGAGCCGGCTTTCTTTATTCTAATGGGTTCACTGGCCTTATTGACCGGATTCACTTCCTTTCAGGAGATATTTTCGGCATTACATTTAGGCTCATCCATCAGTTATGCACTGGCATTAATGGCTGCCATCGTATTTTTAATCATTGCCATGATTGAAAACAGTCGCATGCCGCTCGATGACCCAAAGACCCACCTCGAACTGACCATGGTACACGAAGTTATGATTTTAGACAACAGCGGTTTCGACCTGGGATTGATTTTGACAGCCGGTTACCTGAAATTTGCAATTTATGGTGCCATAATCTTCAATCTTTTTATTGGAACCATAAGCTACGGATATGCCATTCCCATGTTTTTTGTTATGCAGGCCTTTCTGGCTTTTGTAGTTGGAATGATAGAATCGTTTATGGCCCGGTTTAGGATGAATCACAATGCCCAGTTCATTGTTGTGCTTTCGTCCATATCTTTGCTGATATTCTTCGGGGCTTTATTGATTTCGGGGAAGTTTATTTAAAAAAATGAATTTCTTAAATGTATTCGAACAACTAAACGTTCGAACAATTTAAATTATTAACAACTTGATCCGGTGTGGATGCTTTCGAACAAAAAAATAGATAAGGAAAGATAAGGAATAAGATAAGGAATAAGATAAGGATCATCTTATTCCACTGATAATAAAACTATTAAAAAAACTTTTTAACAGACAAAAAAAAACTAGTTGAGACTCAGTACAGGCTCAAATTTTAACGTTTTAATATACAATAGGCTTTCAATATAAATTTCATTCAATTACAATACGATATGAATTGTGCAGGGTAAAACTTTACTTAGTTTGGAATTACTATTTTAATTGTTGTTTTTATCATTCATTTTTTTCAACTATCGGCAATTTTACCAATTTACATTTTAAATACAAATGCAAAAGCAATTTCAATGAAGAATAATTAAATATCATCTTAAATATCTATCATTACCAAATAAAAAATACTTCATTATTAATTCTTAATTAAGAACTTATGTTACACGTACTGCTTATCATCTTTCTTATTTCACTGTTTTACCTGTCCATTGCCAATCGCATGTCGACTTATGTAAACGTGCTGGCTTTGCAGGGCATACTGCTATTTTTTGTGGCATTTATGGAGTTGAAAAACATCAACACGCTCAACCTGATATTGATTTTGTTGGAAACCATCATTTTCAAATCGTTGGCGGTGCCGATATTCATAAAATACGTACTAAAAAGGAACAACATAACACGTGAAGCTGAGCCTTACCTGCCAAATTTTGTGTCGTTAATAATCACAACGATTATTGTAATTACGACTATTATCCTTTCCAATACCATGGAAGAAGGCAAGTTAGACAAAATGTTCTTCGTGGTAGCGCTTTCAACCCTGTTCACCGGGCTGTATTTTATTGCTTCGCGCCGAAAAATCATCACCCACGTAATGGGTTATCTGGTTATCGAAAACGGCGTTTTTGTGTTATCACTGGCGGTTGGAAACGAAATGCCCATGTTGGTTAATCTCGGCATCATGCTCGATATTTTTGCCAGTGTGTTGATTTTGGGTGTCTTCCTGAATAAAATCGGGGACGTATTTAAAGATATCGATGTAAATCAACTTACGAAATTGAAAGATTACTGACCCCTAACCCCTAAAGGGGAATAAGACTAAATATTTGAAAATACAAATAAATATACGAAATAGAACTAACCCGCTCCCCCTTTAGGGGTAAGGGATTATTTTAAGAATCAAGAACAAAGACAAAAAAAGTAAGACGTAAGTAGTATGAGGTAAGTAAACTAACGCGAAACACGGAACGCGAAACGCTGAACTTTTCAAACCTTTCAAACGCGAAACTCTTCAAACCCAATTAACCAGTCAACGAATTAACCAATCACCAATCAACCAGTTTATGATAATAATATATTTAATAGGTTCAATATTAATTGGGACAGGACTTTTTTTCAACCGGGGGAAAGCACTCAATTACACCTTGATAAGTTTGTTTCTTATCCTGCAATGTACATTGGCTGTGTATGCCTGCCTGCATTACAACGAAACGGCCTCGAACTACTTCACCTTCGATTCGTTGGGTATAATCATGCTCCTCACGGCTACCATCATATCCATACCTGCTGTTTTTCACAGTTACGTGTATATCGAAGAAAGTGAAGAAATGACTCCACGTTCCAGGGCAACCTATTTCGGTGCTCTGGCACTATTAATAATGGCTGTTAGTGCGGCATATCTGGCAAATCATATAGCAGTAGTCTGGATATTCACCGAAATAACTACTTTGAGTGCTTCTGCGCTGATTTATCATCACCGGAATAAACTGGCATTGGAAGGAACCTGGAAATACGTATTTATTTGTGCCATAAGTGTTACCTTTATTTTTATCGGCATTTTATTTTTAAGTCTTTCATTTGCCAACGCGGAATCCGACGATTTATCCTTCAAAAACTTATATGCAAATAGCGCCTTATTAAATTTATCATGGTTGCGACTTGCATTTCTGTTTATTTTCACCGGCTTTACTGCGAAATTAGGATTATTTCCGATGTTTACTGCCGGCGTGGATGCTAAAGACAAAGCACCCGGACCTGCCGCAGCTTTACTCTCGAGCGTTATCATGTGCATGGGTTTCGTGGGCATCTTCCGGACTTATGTAGTGATAGCCAACACGCCTTTGTTGCATTGGGCTAGCCTTGTCGTGGGAATAGCTGCATTTTTATCCCTTTTTATTGCAGCTGTTTATATGATAAAAGTAAAGAACATCAAACGAATGATGGCTTACTCGAGTATTGAACACATGGGTTTGGTCATGTTGGGCATTGCTGCAGGCGGAATAGGTTATTATGCAGCCATACTGCATATTGTATTACACGCTTTCGTCAAGTCGAGCCTTTTCTTTCAATATAACCAATTGTATAAAATATTTAAGACAAAGAATATCTATCTGTTGGGAAATTATTTTAAATACAACACCACAGGTGCTATCGTTATTCTTTTTGCTTTTATCAGTGTTACTGCCATGCCTCCCTCAGGTATGTTCGTGAGTGAATTTCTTATTTTCCGTGCCATGTTCGAAGCCAATCAACTGGTGTTGTTAATGGTTGTATTAATACTGCTGACACTTATCATTTGGGCTTTTGCAAAAAATATTTTCAAAATACTGTTTATTCCGGTTGTCAATTTCGATGAAAGCAATGTACCCGCCATTAGTCCATGGAGATCAACGTTTCAGTTTATTCTCCTGGGAGGATCTGCCTATCTGGGATTAAATCCACCAATGATATTCGTAGATTTAATTAATAGCAGTATTATGCTTCTGCCGCATTGACACTCGTAAGAGGTAAGAAGTAAGAAGTAAGAAAAAAGAACCAGGAGCCAAGACATGAGACATAAGAAGTTGTCAACTTATTATGCCTTATTAATTATTAATTTTTAATTATGAATTAATTATGAACTACATCAGCATAAAAAACAATCAGACCATTTTACTTTCGGATATTCCGGAGAGTAATTATGAATCTTTTTTTGACATGATAACTGATTTAATGACAGGTCATTCAGAAAGACACTGTGTGAATTATTTCGGATATAAAATGGGAAATAACGTGAAACTTATTTGCTGTATTGCCGATGATCATTCACACGATATAATGGTGTTCACTTGTCTGGTTAACAAAGCACATGAACTTGAATCATTCAGCAATAAAATGTTGTGTTTTGAGAAATTCGAACGTGAGATTCACGAAAACTTTGCTATAAACTATATCGACCATCCCTGGTTGAAACCACTTCGCTATGCCAATGACCGGGATGACAAATCACAAACCATAGCCAATTATCCATTTTATGCAATCGAAAGTGAGGAATTGCATGAAGTAGGCGTTGGCCCGATACATGCCGGCATCATCGAACCTGGACATTTCCGGTTTATCTGTAACGGCGAACAAATCTTACATCTCGAAATCCAGTTAGGTTATCAACACCGGGGCATAGAACAACTTTTTATCAAAAATAAAAAATTGCTTCAACGCGCTACGCTTGCTGAGAGTATAACCGGTGATACGGTAGTTGGTCATGGTGTTACCTTTGCCCATGTTTGGGAAAGCCTGTGCGGCTACGAAGCATCACGTGATATCGAATTTTCGCGCACGTTGGCGTTGGAGCTGGAACGTATGGCTGTTCACGTAGGCGATTTAAGCGGTGCATGTACTGATATTGCTTATCAGTTGGGAAATTCAGTATTTGGACGACTGCGTACACCCATCATTAATTTCCTGCAGGAATGGGGCGGAAACCGTATCGCAAAAGGATTAATCAGACCGGGACGCAATCAATTTCCCTTCACTCCTGCTTTGGCTGAACGGCTTAAACATGTACTGGACATATTCGAGCCTGAATTTAATGAAATGGCTCAAAAACTGTTTTCATTACCCAGTGCTTTGTCCCGTTTCGAACGAACCGGAATAGTTTCGAATGATGATGCAACTGCTATTGGTGCGGTAGGGATGGCAGCCCGCATGACCAATTTAAACAGGGACATACGCGCTTCTCATCCTTTTAGCTTATATTCGGAACTAAATCACGAACCGATTCTTAAACGACACGGAGACGTGTATTCCCGGGTACAAATCCGCAGAAAGGAAGTTGAACAATCCTTACAATATATCCGGAAGCTGATTGAAAATGTTCCCGCTCAGGAATCAAAGAAAGAATTATCAAATGTACCACAACCAAATTCTTTTTGCCTGTCGTTGGTGGAGGGATGGCGTGGTGAAATTTGCCATTGTGCTTTGACTGACAAAAAAGGGGAATTGATGGTTTATAAAATCAAGGATCCGTCATTTCACAATTGGTTGATGTTGGCTTTATCAGTCAGGAATAATGAGATATCTGATTTCCCGATTTGTAATAAAAGTTTCAATCTTTCTTACTCAGGTCACGATTTGTAACCCCTAACCCCTAAAGGGGATGTGAAGAGTGGTTTCAGTATTTTCTAAGTTTTGTAGAAAATTTTATAGGAGACGGTTGTATTCTTAGTTCCCCTTTAGGGGTTAGGGGTCTCTTTTTTTAATATCACATTTTAATTTAAAGGCAATGTTAGAAAATCTAAAAATAGTTTTCCATCAGGGGAAACAATTCATTCCGGATCCCACAACGGTTGAAGTACCGGGTATTTTCAGAGGTCGACCCATAATCAGCACCGCGAAAGTGGATGAAACGAAACTGGTAGAATTGTGTCCTACCGCTGCCATTTCGGGCAATCCGGTAAGTATTGACCTCGGAAAATGTACCTTTTGTGGAGAATGCGCCATGCAATTCCCAACCAAAATTTCGTTCACCAAAGATTATAAAATGTCCAGCAACGAACGGGACCGGTTAATCATCAATGAAGGTGAAGACAATCCGGTAGAAGTGAATCCTGCTACAGTTCGGAAAGAAATCCACCGGGTTTTTGGCAAGTCACTTAAACTCAGACAAATTTCGGCAGGTGGGGATAATAGTTGCGAGATGGAACTAAATGCAGCCAACAATGTCCAGTTTGACATAAGCCGTTACGGTATTGACTTCGTGGCATCACCACGACATGCCGATGGTATCGTGATTACCGGGCCAATTACAAAAAACATGGCAGAAGCAATACAAATTTGCTACGATGCCGTGCCGGAACCCAAAATAATTGTGCTCGTAGGAACCGACGCCATAAGTGGTGGCATTTTCGCCGGCAGCCCTGCTATCGATCGGAGTTTTCTGGATAAATATATAGTTGATCTTTATATTCCGGGGAATCCCGCACACCCGCTTTCCATCATCAACGGATTACTGGATTTGACAAGGAAACATTAAATGAACCATAATTGCTATACTTTTATTTTTTTCCAGCCGGTTTCAAATACGATTTTATAAATAAAATCAAAAATGTTTTCCCAATTGAAAGCAAAAGCGTATTTTTGTATAGATTTTTTTTGAAAAATGACAAACCGATACGAAGAACTGATAAACGCATTTGAAAAAAGACTGCGAAAATTAATTTCGGAGTATAAGTCATTACAGGACGAAAACTCACTTTTAAAAGCAGAATTAAACCGAAAGCAAACCGATTTAATGCTTGCACATCAGGAAGTTTTGGAGCTCAGGAAAAATTACGACCATTTGCAATTAGCAAAAAACCTGGGCGGCTCCGAAACAGAACGGGTCGAATCCAGGGAGCGGATTAGTAAAATGGTGCGGGAAATTGACAAATGTTTAGCGCTTTTGGATGAATAGAGCGTATGGAAGACGAACTTTTTTTAATAAATATTCAAATTGGCGGCTTAAGATTGCCATTACGCATTCCCCGTAAAGACGAGGAATTATATCGTAGAGCCGAAAAATTGTTGGTAAAACAGATGGACGAATTCCAGAAGAAATACAGACAACGACCTACAGAAGATATACTTATCTTAGTAGCATACCAATTGGCAGTTATGGTTTCGAAGCAAGAATTTGCAGAAGACATAGTACCCTTAGCTGAAAAAATAAAAACCCTGGATAACGAACTAGAAGCATTATTCTCCGGGGAATAAAAAAACATATCGTTTTATTAAACCTGATTTTCCGCATTACATTGTTATAAGTTTAGGCTCCAACAATTCGGAGTTTATAGCTTTTGCAATGTCAATGCGTTTTTTATGCACTTAAATCAAAAAACAAAAACACAATTATATTATTAATCATCACTTTTAAATTCACAAAATGGAAATCATATTGATAGGATTAATTGCCCTTGTTGTGGGCGCCGGAGGTTCTTACGTCCTCCTGCGTTTTATCAACAAAAGAGCAATTCTGGAAGCAGAATCGGAAGCCGAGCTGCTTAAGAAAAATAAACTGATAGAAGTCAAGGAAAAATTTATCGGACTGAAAGCCGAACACGAACAACAGGTTCAGGAACGGAATGCAAAAATTCAGGCCGTGGAACTGAGACTTCAGCAAAAAGAAATGCAACTGAACCAGAAACAGGGTGATGTGCAACGAAAAGTAAATGAAGTTGATAGTTTAAAAGAGCAACTGGAACATCAACAAAACGGTATTGAGGTTAAGAAAAAAGAACTGGAACACTTAAGCCGTCAGGCGCAGGTACAACTGGAAACTATTTCAGGTTTATCAGCCGATCAAGCCAAGGAACGCCTGGTTGAAGCATTGAAAGAAGAAGCCAAGACGGAAGCCATGTCCTATGTCAATGACATTATGGAAGAGGCCAAAATGACAGCAAATAAAGAAGCTAAAAAAATAGTTGTTCAGAGCATTCAACGGATTGCCACTGAAACAGCCATCGAAAACTCGGTTACAGTATTCCATATCGAATCGGACGAAATAAAAGGACGTATTATCGGACGCGAAGGTCGTAACATACGTGCACTTGAAGCAGCTACCGGCGTGGAAATCATTGTGGACGACACCCCCGAAGCCATCGTGCTTTCAGCTTTCGATCCCGTTCGTCGCGAAATCGCCCGTCTATCGTTACACCAACTGGTTACCGACGGACGTATACACCCAGCCCGCATCGAAGAAGTGGTGACGAAAGTACGTAAACAGGTAGAAGAGGAAATTATTGAAATTGGAAAACGTACCACCATCGATTTGGGTATCCATGGATTACATCCTGAGTTAATCCGTCTGGTTGGGAAAATGAAATACCGTTCGTCATACGGACAGAATTTGTTGCAGCACTCACGTGAGACAGCCAATCTTTGTGCTACCATGGCAGCTGAGTTGGGATTAAATCCTAAAAAAGCAAAACGCGCCGGACTACTTCATGATATTGGCAAAGTGGCAGATGATGAGCCAGAATTACCGCACGCCATTCTTGGTATGCGTCTTGCCGAGAAGTATAAAGAGAAACCGGATATCTGCAACGCCATAGGTGCTCACCACGACGAAGTGGAAATGGAAACATTGATTGCTCCTATCGTACAGGTTTGCGATGCTATTTCGGGCGCACGTCCGGGAGCCCGTCGCGAAATTGTAGAAGCTTATATTAAAAGATTAAACGATTTGGAAGCGCTGGCTTTATCTTATCCGGGAGTTTTGAAAACTTACGCTATTCAGGCTGGACGGGAATTACGTGTAATTGTGGGAGCTGACAAGATTGACGATAAAGAAACAGAATTGCTGTCATTCGATATCGCTAAAAAAATTCAGGACGAAATGACCTATCCGGGTCAGGTGAAAATTACCGTAATTCGTGAAACCAGAGCGGTAAGTTACGCGAAATAAAACACACCATACAACTGATAAGTTAATTTGAAAATGTGTCAATTTGAAAATGAAAAGAATCAAAGTAGTACAATTCATTCAATAAGTCACAATTAGCTTAACAAAACACTAATCATAAAACACCTTTTCCAGATTTGGGAAAGGTGTTTTTTTTATGGCTCTATAATGTTTATGGTGGGTAACTATTTTAAAATTACAAACACAAAGTTCGCTGTAGTGTGAACACTTCAATATAAAAACAGATAACCTAAAGATCTGCAGAATTGGGATTGAATTTCAATAAGGGAATAAGGGTTAAGACATTTTCTGATTCCTGGCTACTAAGGGGAAAATAAATAAATAAGGGCTTTTAATTTGAAACATTAGATTCCACTTCTTTTGGATCCGTACCCTTAGTAGATAATTGATTGCTCCGTATCTCTTCCCTTATTAATCGACAAAATAATCTGTTTGATTATCTCTGGATTAAAAAGAGTTATATAAGAGTTATATAAGAGTTTCACATAGTCAATATTGGTAACAAGCCATTGAAACACATAGCTTTTATTTTTTTCGCAAAAAATAAAAGAAGGAGAAGCTTAATTGATAGACTTGTAGTTAAATAACACAGCTGTTTTGCTATGTGTTCTTTTTTCTTTCGAGAACTATGTGCATCTATGTGTGATTTTTACTAGGTGTTACTATGTGTCGATCTTTATTTTAAAATTTAACGAAGTAGATTTTCCCACCTTGTTCGTTTTAGAGCCTTTTTATGAAGGACATCCCATCCAGACCGGGGAGGAATAATACATTATCACAAATATCAAGTGAAATGGATAAATAAAAATATAATAAAAATTAAAACATATACGTACCAATGTTCATATGAACATAAATCAATACATTTGCAGAAAAAAATATGAAAAAGAGTTTCTTCTTATCCTGCTTTCTTCTTTTACTTTCAGATATTACCACGCTTAGTGCTCAGAGTTCATCTAATTTGAATGCAACTTCGTTTTCTTCAAAAATGAAACAGATACCCAATGCGCAAATTATCGATGTACGGACTCCCGGTGAATTTATGCAAAGTCATATTGAAAATGCAATTAATATAAACATTGCCAGCAACGATTTTCAACAAAAAATCGCAACCCTGAATAGCAACAAAGCAGTTTTTGTATATTGTTTAAGTGGTTCACGAAGTTCTTATGCTATGAACATTTTAAAATCGATGGGATTTAAAGAAATCTATAATCTGGCAGGTGGTATGATGCAATGGAGAGCTGCAAACCTGTCTGAAACAACTGCTAATTCCGGTTCAAAACAAACCGATCAAGGTTTGACACTGCCACAATACCGCGCACTTTTAAACTCAAACAAACTGGTATTGGTCGATTTTTATGCTGACTGGTGTGCTCCTTGCAAAAAAATGAAACCTTATCTGGATGAGATTTCATTTGAAATGAAAGATAAAGTGGTTGTGAAACGTATCGATGCTGATGCAAACAAAGTTTTAGCCAGGGAATTAAAAGTAGATGCACTTCCGGTCCTTTTACTATACAAAGGGAATAAACTGGTATGGAGTTATAAAGGTTATATTTCGAAAGAGGAGGTCTTAAAGAAGCTGAAAACGAATCAATACCTTTAATTTTCGAACAGGCAGGAGCAAGTAAAAGATATATTTGATCTTTCCGCTAAAATAGATTAAGATATATCTACAATTCAATTATTAGCATTATCTTTGTAGACGAATAAAAAAGGGATGTATCCAATTCTAATTTTTATGGGGCTGTTTGGTTTTGACAGCAGGTAGAAAGGGTATGTAAGCATGTCGAGCATTGAGAAAACGGCTCGTAAATATCGGTTCTCAAAATTATAACTGGCGAAAATAACTACGCTCTTGCTGCTTAATCGAATAGAGTAGATTAGGCTTAATTCTGGTACTAGGTACCGGAACGGGACATTTCCCAAATGCCCTCTCCTCGAGGCGATTTGATGTGGAAATGCAGCTAAATCGGGGATAGTTGCGCTTAGCCTTGGAGGCGTGATGAAATAAAAAGGATAAGGTGTGGGTTGGTTGCTTTGGTCTTGCCCGCACACGAAAATCTAAGCGAAGATAAACATGTAGAAGGCGTATTATTTCCTTGTTTGGACGAGGGTTCGACTCCCTCCAGCTCCACAAAGACCATTTAAAATTGAGTAAAAGCCCGCAAAATCAATAATTTGCGGGCTTTTATATTTTTTGAAGAATAGCCCAAATATTCAATAAAAACCAATCTTTAGTTGACCCATTCGGATACCCAAAGAAAAATCGGGATACAACTCCAATATTGCGCAAAGATTCTGGATTAGACTATAAGTGATGATTTGAAGGTACTAAAAGAAAAGTTTGGAGAAGGAAATCAGATGAAAATAAAGAAGTCGGTGGAATAATATTTCACTTTTGGTTTATTTTATCCTCTTATTCTATACTAATAGTATATTATGGAGCTATAAATATCAGAATTTGCTTAGATAATCGGGTTTTTGTCGATTATCTATACAAATTCTGCCAAAATGAAGTCCGGTCAACAATGATATGGGAATTCTGAAAGAAAAGTTGGGAGTTTAGAGCTGATATCAATGACGAATTACAACAATTCTATCTACATTACATTTAAATTTAGTTTAATATAGTGTCCAATTCTATAGTCTAACTATAGATTACGGTAAATATTTCAACTAACACATCACTTTTTCTTATCCTTTGCCCCGCCATCAAATGCAATAAGGTTAATCATTTCATGCATACGGTCACGGACACGTTGCTGTATTAGTCTTCCATTATTATATGTCAACTTCAAATTGAAGGATATTTTTTTTTTGAGTTTCACCCGTTCATACCGCCGTAAATGGTTTTAATAGTTCCGTCTTCATTATATTCTTTTTCGACGACTTTCAGACTACGCAACCAGGTTTTACCACCAGAAGGGACACTATCGTGGTGGATGAGAAACCATTTTCCATTAAATTCAGTAATACAGTGATGCGTAGTCCAGCCAACAACAGGAGTCACAATAACTCCCTGATAAGTAATTACCTGACTCAATGTCGTATGAAGGATAAATATACAGTTTGCCGTTAAATACATGCACTACAGGATCGGCCATTTATAAATCGGGGACTAATTATCTGTGTTTTTTCATTTGTTAGGTTTGTATTTTGTTGCCATTTTAATCATTTCGTCAACCACCCACTTGCGTTTGTTATTGCGGTCGAAGAGTACCGGGTAATCTTTTCTGCCGCGGATAGGGAAGCCATTTAACCATGTTCCTGCATCGTTCAGACCCCAAACTGTAACACGATCAATTACTTCGTTGTATTTGAGAAAAAGTCCGAACACATCCAATACACGCTTATCCCAGTTCTGTTGAACAGAATCCGGCACACCTTCACGATAAGGATCCATTTCCTTTGAATACCTGAAATTGGTCGAAATATTTGCCCCTGAATACGGACTTGGAAGAATTGAAATATCCCATTCTGTAATGAGAATATGCACACCTGCAGCCTTGATTTTTTTGAAACTGTTTTCAATAGCTTCCAGAGACGGGGTATACAAGTGCATATGTGATTGCGAACCAACGGCATCGATTCTACAGCCAGCTTCCTTGAGTTCTTTCACCATTTGGACTATAGCATCACATTTAGCAGGGTTCTCCACATTATAATCGTTGTAATACAGCTCGGCATTAGGATCAGCCTCATGAGCAAACTGGAAAGCATATTTGATGAAATCCTTACCCAGAATTTGAAAGAACTTGCTTTTACGGTATGTTCCGTTGTCTTCAAAAGCTTCGTTTACAACATCCCAGCCTTTTATCCGGCCTTTATACCGACCAACAACTGCATAGATATGTCGACGCATACGATCTTTCAGAACTTCGGGAGATACGTCATTCCCGGCTGCATCAACAAACATCCATCTGCCTATCTGTGAATGCCAGATAAGGCAATGACCGGTCACGACCTGTTGGTTTTTTTCTCCAAAAGCTACAAATTTATCAGCATCTTCCCAAAAGAATTTGTTTTCTTCAGGTTCGGTAGGTTGAGGCTTCATACTATTTTCAGCAACAATTGCACTGAATTCCTTAGTGATTAATTCTGATTCGATGGGATTAACACCATTGACTTGTTGCATACTCACAGCTACACCAAACAGAAATTTACCTTTGGTAGCCTCAGCTATTGTTTCACGGGCTACTGTGTGTACAGATGCCAGAAAAACCATAGCAGTAAAAGCGGAAATAATTTTGATTTTCATTTGATTTGTTTATTAGGTTCTGGGCAATATGAAATATGAACATTTCTCAATATGTTATTTAAGACTTTAAGAAGTTAGTACGTGACTATAAATTTAACAATAGAATTAAGATAATAATAGAACCTGCCTGCCGCAGGCAGGTTCTATTATTTTAATTTCGACATCACAGGTAACCCACCCCATACGTTATAGAGCCAAATAACTGCTTCCCAGATTGATTCAGACTTACTAATTTTCTATACAAGACGGTATTATATAACATTATTCAAAACTAATCCAATCTACTTCAACCGGATTATCAGTACCCGATGAAAAAATCAAATTTTGGATACCATATTTTAATCCTGTAACAGGAACTTTTATTGTCTGCCAATTCTCTCCTTGAGGGATATTAACTTTAGCTACGACTGCTCCTTTTGCATCATTTAGTCGTAATTGCAAATTACCTCCTGTTTTTGAAGCTACCTTTACAATAATATTTTTGAATTTTTTCTTTCCAAAATCAACAGTGTTATATTGAATCCAGCCATCTTTTGTTGAAAACAAGGTCTTCCATCCTCCAAAAGCATTGAGGGTATCGTTAAATACAATAGCTATACCCTTATTGCTCATGCGACTATATCTGTCAATCTGAATTTTATCAGATGCGTTTGTAAGCCCTACTCCGCGTAATGATGGCATTACTTTTTGAATGGTTCCGTTGGCATTAAAAAATAAGCTATCGATTCGTACAGATCTATTCTTATCGAATCCGGGAGACAAATCGTTGTTATGATAGAACAGAAACCATTGATTTTTGAAATTGATAATTGAGTGATGATTAGTCCAACAGCCAGTGGACGATTCATCCATAATTACTCCCGTCATTTTAAACGGACCGAGCGGATTATCACCAATTGCATATTCCAACCTTTCAATTTTATTTTCTACATGAGGGAATGTGAGGTAATATATACCGTTCCGTTCAAAAAGGAAAGGCCCTTCTTTCAGGCCTTTATCCGGGAGATTTTGAAATATTACAGGCTCCGAATCGAGTTCCGTCATGTTTTCTTTCAGCTTTGCACCAAAAACATCCCCCTGTGACCAATAGAGATAAGCCTGACCATCCTTATCGATAAACACATTGGGGTCGATACCTCTTACATTTTTAATTGGTGTAAGTTCAGGTACAAAAGGGCCGGTCGGATTATCAGCTACTGCAACACCTATTGAAAATCCTTTTCCATAAATACTATCGGGAGCAGTCGGAAAATAAAAATAGTATTTACCGTTTCTGAAAACACAATCGGGAGCCCACATACTATAAGCATCCGGTTTTGCCCAGGGAACAGATTTTTGACTCACAATTACTCCATGATCGGTCCAGTCGGTGAGGTTGGAAGATGAGAAAACATGATAGTCTTCCATACAAAACCAATCTTTTCTGAGTTTTTTACCTTCGGGAGCCAAAATGTCGTGCGAAGGATAAAGGTACACTTTATCTCCAAAAAACCTGGCCGTGGGATCGGCTGTGAATTGATTCTGAATAATTGGATTCTGACTACAGATAACTCCGCTAAAAAGCCATATTGCAAAAAATAACCAACCCCGTTGCATTTTCAAGTGTATATTATTCCTCCTACTCATAAGTATTTGTTTTTTTTAATTCACAACCAACATTCCTCCATTACATGGAATGATGAATTCCAATTCTTGTTTTTTATTCAGTTTCACCTGAGTTACTTTGCCATTCAGTGCATTGTCACTGTAAAGTTTAACTTCGGAACCGGCCTGAATCATCGGTAATTTGACTTTTAGTTTCAACGTTTCTTTTTGTGCATTGATTCCGGCAATATACCATTTATCACCATGACGACGGGCAACAACCACATACTTCCCGGGATAACCATCAATAAATCGTACTTCATCCCAGGTTGTAGGAACTTCTTTCATAAAGCTGATAGCCCATTCGGGAGCATCATTCAAATTATTGGGGGCCAACGCAAAATGTTGAACGCCACTCTGAAATAATACAGCAATTGCAAGTGCGAAAACATCGGATGTCATACGTTTTGAACCTCTGTTTGGAGCGTTATTGCCGTTATAGAATTTATTCAGCGCACTACCGCCAAAATCCATACTACCCACAGCGTTACGAATGAATGGATGCAAACAAGCATTGAACGCTTCGTTATCGCAGCTGCGTTGGCCAAAATGCAGGTTTTCGCTGGCTAAAACTGCTTCGCTGGCCGCATAATTGGGGTACATGCGCTCCCATCCGCGCGGAAGTGTGCATCCATGGAAGATAACCAGAATACCGTAATCGTTGGCATCAGATAAAATATCTTCGTAGAGTTTCATGGTAACTTGTTTATCGCCACCGAAAAAGTCCACTTTAATACCTTTTACTCCGATTCTTTTCATCCATGCCATTTCTTTGCGGCGCGAAATCGTATTGTCAATAACACCACGAGGTCCTTGTGGAGCATCATTCCAATATCCGTTAGAATTATACCATAAATATAGTCCTACGTTTTTAGTCGTTCCGTATTTGGCCAATTCTTCGATTCTGTCATAACCAATCTGAGTATCCCAGAGGGCATCCACCAATATCGTGTTGTAGCCCATAGCTGCACTGAAATCGATATATTCTTTTTGTACATCGAAAACAGTGGCGCCATCCATTTTCATAATCCAGCTCCAGGATCCTTTGGTATATTCGTATTTTTGCGAGGGTGCATAACGTGGCTCAACGACATCGAAAGGAATTGTAGTTTCTACGATTGGAGCTAATGTTTCACCCACAGTAATGGTTCGCCATGGTGTGTAACCCGGCAGCGCGATACCCGGAGAAGCAGTTCCATTTCCGTTATTTTCGCCTTCCATGGGGAAGCCAATGCAGTATAAACCATCAGAATGACCAATCAAGCGACTTCCGCAATAACGACTATCGACACCAGTTTCCGAAATTAACACCCAACCCTGATCGCCCACTTTAAACAGGCAAGGGAAGGTGAAACCGTTGTTATCCGGGCCGTTTTGACCAATAGGTGCATCGGGATTATACGATGTTTCGTAACTTGGCATAGTTCGCGCAAATCCTACCATCGGTTTACTTTGCGGACAAAGGAATGTGGTGGTTCCTTCAGGAAAGACAAAACCGGAAACTTCTTCATTTACAACGCAGGAGAGACTTTCTTTTTGCTGATAGACTTTATATCTGAAAGCCACATCGTTATTGCTTACTCTGAAAATAACATCAAAGGCTGCTTTTTCATTTTTCAAAAATGTAAATACACTTTCATAGGCCTGATAATGGACCTTGCTTTTTTTGATATTAGGCAACGAATAGGTATCATCAATTGTTTTCTGAGCAACAGTTTCACTGAGTGATAAGTCCTTCACGAAATCTCCTATATTGGTTTTCAAACCAATGGGCGAAGGTTTTAGAAAAACTTTTCCATTGTACGAAATGCTGTAAGTTGGTGTTCCTGCATTTGCAGAAACAGTTACTACTAATTTACCATCCGGGCTTACTACTTTTTTATCTTCGGCCTTTGAAAAATTAAAACCAAAAATTAAAACTAAAATTAAAACGCTTATTTTATTCATCTTAAGTATTTATTTGTTATCCGATATTTTATCACTGATATGAAAATAGTCAAAATCTGCATAACCTCCCGGATTTTTTGAAGCATAATTAAACAATCCAAAACGATAGCCCATAAAATGTTCCATCAATGTGTATTCCATTTTCAACTCACCACCAATGGGTTTCCATGTTTTACCATCGAGGCTAAAAAAAAACTTAGCCACATCAATTTTGTTCCTGAAATCACAGTCAATTTTGAGGTAAACCTTGTTTTGCGAAAGGGGTATGCTCTGCAACCCGGTAGGTTTGTCAGTTTTATTACTTATCATAAACACCTGTTTTTGTCCGTTCACGATTTTAACACCCACCTGACCAAACTTTCGCTGGAATGCAGTTAAGCCTGCAAAATCGCCCTCTTTCATGTTCGAAGCATCGAGCATAGTAGTTCCGGAACAAACCGGGCCAAAGGTACGCTGTGTCAAAGTGTTTCTCGATTTCAGAAAAAGGCTGTCGATACGACCCGTTTTCAGGCGTAAAAATCCCTTTCGTTCGGTAACCGACCACAAGCTGTTGTCGGGGTTGTGGTTCCACTGCCAAACCAATGGAAGTGCAGGTTCTCCTTTTTTACGTTTGAACTCGTCGTTGTTTACAATGCCCGGGATTAAGCCGTTGCTTGCAGGCAGATCGAGCGTATCGGGAACCTTGCCATCGATGCCAATTACCGGCCAACCGTCTTCCCATTTTACAGGAACGAGATAAGGAATCCGACCAACTGACCCGTAATCGCGGAAAAGATACGAATACCAGGTTCCGTCAGGCATATCAATAAGTCCACCCTGTGCTACACCCAGATCTTTAAAACCAACTTTACCTTCGTACGGTCCTGTAATTTTATCAGCTCTGTGAATAACGACCGTACGCATGCTTCCATTTCCACCTGGCCAGGTTATGTTAAAAATATAGTATTTACCGTTAACTTTGAATACTTGCGATCCTTCGGCACCAAGACCACCTTTACCTGATGGTGCACTGGCATTTTCGATAAGTACATGGTTGGTTTCGGGTTTTACTCCTGTCAAATCATCGGTAAGTTCTACGATGTTTAACTGACCATTTCCATAAATCAAATAATTAAATCCGTTATCGTCAAAGAACAAATTACAATCGTGATATGCGGGTTTGAACGAGACTGTTTTCCATGGTCCTTTTTCAATATTCCTTGTGGAGTAAATGTAAGTTTTACCGGTTGTTTGAGCAAATGTTGTAACATAAAACAATCCTTTATGAAAACGAATGGTACTTGCCCAGGATCCTCTACCATAAGTACTTTCACCCTTGTTCAGGTTCATGGGATCCACATCGCCCAGATTAGCCGAAGCATAACTAACAATTTCCCAGTTAATTAAATCTTTTGATTTCATAATGGGTACTCCCGGCACCATGTGCATTGTAGTACTGCTCATATAATAGGTATCGCCCACTCTGACCATCGACATATCCGGCACATCGGCAAAAATAATGGGATTTTGCGCTTTATTTTCCTGAGCATAAATAATGTTAGAATGTTCTTGTATTAGTAAGGATACCAAGCAAAACAGAATGATTTTTATTTTATTCATCGTCTATATTTTTTTAAAAGATTTTTTTAAAAAATAGAATCTAATTGACCAATCCATTAGAATTAACAGATTTCACTCCTTCTTTTGTTTGAATAATTTTCTGAATGGTGCCATCCGGGTTATAGTACATGTAATCAACACATATTGAACGGCGAAAACTTCCTCCCGTTGGCAATGAGCCGTTGTGATAAAAGAAATAAGTTTTTCCCTTATAATCAATAATTCCGGGATGTGTGGTAAAACTGTTCGGTACATTTTTCTGAATAATACCACGATACATCCACGGACCTTCAATATTGGAAGCAGTACAATATTCAATCATCTCAGGTTTAGTTCCTGCACCTGCATACACCAGGTAATACATCCCATTACGTTTAAAAACCCATGGTCCTTCAATATAGTTTTGGGGTTTAAAAGTAGTTATTGTATCATTAAGTTCAATCATATTTTCCTTTAATTTAACCCATTTACAACTGCCATTACCCCAAAAAAGATAGGTTTGTTCATCATCATCAATAAACACAGTTGGGTCAATATCATCCCAACCATATTTCATATCAGTAGTCATTTCATTCACTATCAATGCTTTTCCTATAGCATCTTGAAAAGGTCCTATTGGTCTGTCGGAAACAGCAACTCCAATTGCAGCTCCACCTTTACTGTTATCGTCGCTTTTATGAAAAGTGGAAACAAACCAGTAAAACTTACCGTTTCGTTCAATGCATTGAGCAGCATACGCATCGCCAGTAGCCCACGAGAATGTTTTAGGTGATAAACAAACGCCATGATCTTTCCAGTTTACCATATCAGTCGAAGAAAAAACGTGCCAATCGGACATTTTATAATTCGTATCACTCACCAAGGCCGTATCATGACCTGTGTAAAGAAACAGTGTATCGTTAAAAACAATCGGAGCGGGATCGGCTGTGAAAATATGGGTAATAATTGGATTACCCGCTTTAACAATACCAAAACCGAGAAATACAAATAATGATAATAGAATTTTTTGTTTCATATCTGTAATTTTATGATGTTTAATTAATGCTTTCGTTCTATTAATTTAGTACAATGGCTCATTTTTAAAAATCAACTACAGAACAGGTTTCATACTGGCAACAAAACCTCCCCTCCCCAATAATTTTATTTTTACGGAACTTGATTTATCAACTACCAGGTATCTTGTTACTAATTCTTTATCGTGTACTCCATCCGAAATTAATGTCAATTTATATTTCATATTCACCTGCAGAAAATTGAAAGTAAGCGTTTTTTCTTTAGGATATCTTTCTGCACCAATACCGCCAATGAACCACTCATTACCTTTCTTTCGGGCAATAATCAAGTCCTTCCCCGGATATCCATCAATGAGTTTAGTATTATCCCATGCATTAGGAACTTCCATTAGGAACTTTTTAGCGGCATCAGGTAAATCGGAATAACCTGAAGGACGGTCGGCCATGTGCTGAATGCCTGACTCGAACACTACGCTGAGTGCAAGTTCATGCCCGTACGATGTACTATGCGGAAATTGTGAATTGGTAAAAGTTACCGGTGTATAGTCCATAGCACCAACTACATTTCGTGTGAACGGTAAAATGGTATTATGTTCCGGCGCACTGGCGGTAAATTCGGGTCCGTTGTTGTACCACTCAGCACCACGCACACCTTCATAGGTCATCAGGTTCGGGTAAGTACGGGCCCATCCACGGGGAACCAGGCAGCCGTGGAAGTAAACCATCATCTCAAATTTGGCAGCATCGTCTAAAATGTCGAGATAATACTTAATCATATCTTGTTTTTCGCTCTCAAAAAAGTCGATTTTCACACCCGCAACGCCCATTGTTTTTAGTTTGGCAAACTCTTCCAAACGACTTTTATGGGTCAACATCCGGTCTTTTGGGGTCGCAGAAACCCAGGTATGATCTCCTCCGGAGTTATACCACATCAGGGGTTTTACACCTAATGAATGAATATACTTCAACGCATCTTCCAATTTTCCGCCATTACCCATGGCATCCCATTCCCAATCGAGAAGCGTATAAGGCCAATTCATGGAAGCTGCCAGGTCGGCAAACTCGCAAACAATTTTAAAATCTTTGGTTCCATGGTTGCTCGACCAGTAATTCCACGATGCAATGCCCGGCTTAATCCAATCGGTATTGGAAATAATTGAAGGTGCAGATACATCATCGATCAAGGTAGATTCCACAATATCGGCAAGGCTACCCATAATCACTACCCGCCAGGGGGACTTCCAGGGGAGGGTAATGGTTGGCTTTGACTCGCCCTGTCCTCTCCCGTTCGATTGATCGGGAAAAGTAATTTTATACTTCGTTTTTTCAGCAGCATTGGATAGTTTCGTGCCGCAATAATTTCTGTTCACATCTGCTTCATGAATTAAATACCAGCTTTCTTTATCCGGAGTATTGAAAAGTGCCGGATAGCCCCAGTCCTGTTGTGCATTACCATTCATCATGGCAGTGTAAAGACCTTCATTTGCCGGATTAAATTTTTCCATCCATCGTTTTGTACTATCCGGTATGGAATAGCTTGTCAGTTCATCATTCATCACAAAAGAACCTCCCTTTTCGGGGAACTCATAGAGAAAAGCAACGCCATCGTTATAAGCCCTGATAATTAAATTCAATTTTGCTTTACCCGGATTTTCAAAAGAAACAACTGTTTCATTCGCAGAATTGCTACATTGAGATCGTTTGCCATGCACTGCTGTATAGTGTTCGTCGATCAAAATGGTTTTACCAGCTTTTAGGAATTTCAGTTCTTTCGAAAAATTCTGGTCGGCGCGGGAAAGTCCCAGCGTAATTTGAGGAATTGCCTCGCATATTTTACCATTATTTAAATACTTAACTTTCAAATACCATTCGCCTGTTTCATCACCATTGGTGTTGTAAAGTCCGATGTTAATTTTTTGATTCGGAGAAACAACTGTTACTCTCTGCGAAAATACTGTTAATGAACTTAGAAGTATTAGTAAGGTTATAATATTAGATTTCATACGAATTACGTTGATTATTGTTATTTAAAAAAATGCTATCTGTTTTTATTGAACACTTTATTTTCATTTGGATGTACAGTCATTATTATCTTTCTTAATCAAAAAAATCTGAATTTAACACAGGTCTTCATTTGTTTTTTGATTTAATTATGATCTTCTTACCTGAATAAGAAGCTTTCTTATTCATTGCGTTCTCAGTTGTTCCAAGTCCTTCGGATTCAGATACAAAAACAACATTAAAGATACGTTTTCTTAAGCTACCCGGGTAATTACCTTGTTTGTTACCAATCGAAAGCGTTTGTGCTTTTTCATTCCAATTGAACGAAATAATGGTATATTTCCCATTCTCATAATTATAATTATCGCCTTCATCTTCGTATAAATCAAATTGGGCATCCGCTCCTTTATAAACCCGAATTTCGAGCGTATCGGCCGATTTTTCCCCTGAATATTGAACTATTGGTCCCATCGGCACTATTGACCCCGCTTTTATGAACAACGGTATTTTGTCCAAAGGTGCTTCGGTTTTTATGGTTTGACCGCCTTTAATGCGTTTACCTGTCCAGAAGTCGAACCAATCAGTGGATTCAGGAAGATATACGTCTCTTTGTGTTGCAGCTGCTTCGGTAATTGGAGCAACCAGGAATGCTTTTCCAAACATGTATTCATAAGGCTGTTTCACGGCATCGGCATCACCGTTAAAATCCATTACCATAGCGCGCATCATTGTAGATCCGTTTTTTGTAACCTGCCATGCTTCGGAATAAATATATGGAAGTAAACGGTAGCGAAGATTCAGCATCTTTCGCATGTTGTCCTCAACTGTAAGCCCGTATTTCCAGGGCTCAGTTTCGGTTTGGTAACCATGCATCCGGAAAATCGGGTTGAATGTACCCCATTGATACCAGCGCGTTAGCAGTTCATGATACCTTACGTCGGTGTATTGTGACTGGCCAGGGCGGAAGAAACCGCCAATGTCAGTTGTCCAATAGGGTAATCCGGAGATAGTGAAGTTTAACCCGGCAACAATCTGATTTTTAAAAACATCCCAGGTATAACCAATATCACCCGACCAGTTTATCACCCCATAACGTTGTTGACCTGAAAATGCCGAACGGGTGAGGATGCAAACCCTTTTATCGGATGTAGTTTCACGTTGACCTTCGTACACAGCCTGACTAACCATCAACGGGTAAGTCAAACGATAAAAATCGCCAGCGCCAATATGTGTTTTCACCCCTTTTAAAGCATCGTTTTCGGGTTCCACGGCATCCATCCACCAAGAATCAACGCCATTATCAAACATATTTATCTTCAATGTATTCCAGTATTCTTTTCGGGTTTCCGGATTGAAATAATCCAACCACTTGGTGTTGGGAATAAAGCGGTTTTTTGCCACATACTCTTTACCAATCGTTGAGTTTTTATCCGGGTTCGACCAGATTGAGATATTGAAATGTGCATTCAAATCATGTATTTCTTTTATGAAACCGGCAGGATTTGGGTAATTTTTTTCATCGAACTGTGGAACTCCCCAACCCCTGCTGCCCCAGTATTGCCAATCCTGAACAATAACATCCAGCGGAAGATTTCTTTTACGAAATTCCTTAACGGTTTCAACCAAATGCGTACCTGAAGTATAACGTTCGCGGCATTGCCAGAAACCATACGCCCATTTGGGGAACATGGGCGCATTGCCCGAAAGATTACGGTATGAAGCAATTACACTATCTGCCGATGGTCCGTAAAACACCACATAATCGAGCGCCTGCGCAACAGGTGAACGGAATGTAGTAAAGTTTTCAGTCTGTTTCCACGACAATTTTGGTGTATTGCTTGATTTGCAAAGCACCTGCACCTGATGCTCTCCGGCTTTCAGATTTACCAATGTACCTGAAGTTGGTGGCAACCACATATTGCTTTGATCCATGCACGGTTTTCCATCAATAACAACAAAGTGACGGTTACCCATATCTCCTAAATCCAGAAATATGGAGTATTCACCATTTTCGGGAACATTAAACTTACCCTGGTATAACGATTGATCCTGAGACACTTTCTGAGTACCGGAAGTAGTGGTTACTTCGGCCATTTGACTATTTCCTGGGGTGGATTGTTCTTTTGCGAGTGCAATGAAGTTATCTGCCGGATTAAAATCAGTAAGCCCGTACTGATGCCACAACAAACCGTAGCCTTTGCTTGAATAAATAAAGGGAATAGCAATCTGCGAATTAACCTGCGTTAAACGACGGGCAACGTTTTTCAGGTTATATTGTCCATCCTGAAATTGTCCAAGGCCGAAAACAAACTCGTCAGCAGGGGATTCAAAACTCTGCTCAACCGCAAAACAAGGTTCGCCCTGAATGGAATCGGAAGTAAGCTTTCGGGCGTCTGCTTTTTCGCTCAGGAATACTTTGCCTGTATTATCAACATATGACAATTTACCGGTTTGTTTATCCAGCAAAACAATTATTTTGTTGGCTTTAATTTCAATCCTGAAAGGCAAATCTATAACCTGAAACGCGGGAGTTGCAATCCCTGATGTAAAAACAAGCTCCTGCAGATTTCCTTCAGTTGCTTTATAGAATTTTATCCTCACAGCATTGTCGGCAAGGGGAGAAATACTGAGTGTTCCATCCGACAAGGTAATAATCACTCTGTCGCGCATCTGTTTAAAACTTTTCACAATTTGCCCCTGACAAAGAAAAGGGAAAAGACTAATTATCAATAGGAATTTTAATTTCATTTTGTAGTTGTTTCATGAATAATGAAATAAAGTTATGCATTCCTGGAAACCGGAGCTAATATTAAGCTACTTAGAATAAGCACCTGTTTATACGAAAGAACACCATTTATATTCATAAAATTGTTTGATTATTTTATTTTCCACCAGTCGAAATTAAACAAAGGTGCCGATTTTCCAATAAATTTGAAATAAACATCATGGACTCCGGTGATTTTTGCAAGTTTACAAGTCATGGTTTTCCATTGTTGTGTTTCACCTGTAGGAGTAACTTTACAAACTCCAATTGGTTTTCCGGAAGGCTTATCCAGCATTATTTCAATTTGACCGCCATTACCCGCAACACTGGCCATGAATGTTTTAGCCTTGGCTTTGCCGAAATCTACTCCCCTGACTTTAATCAAGTCGCCGTTGTCAATATTGCAAACATTCATGCCACCTGTACTTGAAATCTCTGTTTTTATACCGTTCTGCATATTAAATGTTTCGGCTTCAACGCGTTCAAATGGGTTAAGATAAGACTGTTGCTTTAAACCGTCAACCGTGTTAGTCATGACCTCGATTGTTCCGTCCGGATTATGTTTAAACATATCCAGACAAATATTACGTTTGAAAATTGGGTGGATTTTGGCCTGTTTAGCTACTGCCCGGTTATGATATGCCTGATACCATTCACCATTAAATTTAAAAATTGCCTGATGATTGTTGTTGTCGTTTAGCGGTGGTTGATTAGAAACAGCACCACCATAAGTAAACCCGGAAGTAGGGCTGGTACTTTTCATGTAATCTATACGCATTTGAGCCCTGGGGTTCGCTGAATATGAAAAATAGTAGGTGCCATTTACTTTATGCATCCACGATGCTTCAAAGAAATTTTTCGCTGATAATTGGATGGCAGGCCCATCAACACTTATCATATCGCGATTCAATTTGATAACACGTACATTGTTGTCGCCATTTCCACCAAAATACATATAAGCTTGTCCATCATCATCTATAAAAGTCATTGGATCGAAAAGCCACATATTTGTTGCTGGTTGCACTCCAGGTGTGCTATTTTCAACCAGCGGCTTGCCTATTGGATCAACAAAAGGTCCCAGAGGATTGTCAGCTTTGGCTACACCAATGCCATTTCCTCCATTCCCAAAATAAAGAAAAAACATCCCATCACGCTCTACAGCAGTAGGTGCCCAACTTCTGGCAGCCCAGGAACTGTTTTTTGGCACTTCAAAAACGATTCCATGATCTGTCCAGTTCTTCAAATCACTACTTGAGACACATACTAAAGACTTCATCTGATATCCTGACTTATCGTCTCCCGGGTTTTCATCATCATTTGAACAATAAAGATAAACTCGTCCGTCATAAACAAGCGCGCCCGGATCGGCTAAAAAACGATGAGATGCTATCGGATAATCGGCAAATACATATTGGCTCAGCCCGATACTGGAAAATAGTAGTAAAAAAGAAATGCGAAATAATGGTTTCATAATATTGATTTTATTGATTTACTTGTTTTTAAGTTGCCACCAGTCAAAATTGAAAAGGTGGTCACCTGCTCCTCCTTTGAAAACAAAGTACAAATCATGAACTCCTTTGACTTTATTCACTTTACACGACAGAGTTTTCCATGTTTGAATATCACCGGTATTTTTTACGTCTAAAGTTCCTAACAAACTGCCGTTTTTTCCATCGATGCGAATTTCAATTTTACCACCCTGCGATACAGAAGCAACACTTGCCTCAAATTTCCCGGCGCCCTTGCCAAAATCGACATTGCGTACTTTGATATAGTCGCCGTTACTTATGTTGGTAACGTACACGCCTGCTTTTTCATCTTTCGCGGTTTCAATGCCTTCTTCCCATGCAATGGTTTCAGCCTCAACTCTTACGAATGGATTCATATTAGCTGCACTTTCCTTCACTCCTTCTTTTGTGGGAGCAATCAATGAAATGGAGCCATCGGTATTAAATTCAATCGGTTCAACACAAACCGAGCGTTTAAAACCACCACCACCCGGCAATGCTCCATTGTGGTAGAACAGATAGGATTTCCCTTTAAAATCAATCAATCCGGGATGATTGGTGAAGGCTCCACCTTCTTTTATAACGTGCATAATGGTATCGCCATACGTCCAGGGACCTATAATGCTTTTAGCAGTCGAATAAGCCAAATGCTCGGGAACCCCACCAGCGGGGTACAACAAGTAATACAAGCTGTTACGCTTATACATCCAGGGTCCTTCCTCGTAAGCTGCCGTACGGTTATCTATTTTTTTGGAACGGTATCCAAAATTATCATCTTTCAAATCTTCTTTTACAATACCAAGATCTTTATCGTACGAAACCATATCTTCATTCAGCTTCACGTGCCAAAGATTTGGATTACCCCAATAAAGATATGCCTGACCATCGCCGTCAATAAATACGGTTGGGTCAATGTAGCCGTTGCCGGTCAGCAATGGTTTGCCAATGGCATCTTTAAAAGGTCCGGTCGGACTGTCGGATACAGCAACACCAATGGCATTTCCACCGTTTTTTTGATTCACCGGCAAGTAATAATAAAACTTGCCATTTCGGTATATACACTGTCCGGCCCAGGCATCGCCACGTGACCATTCAAAATCCTTATACGACAAAACCGCACCATGATCAGTCCAGTTTACCATATCGGTTGTTGAATAGCATCTCCAGTCATTCATCGTAAAGAAATTCTTCACGGTAACATCCTCATCATGTGAAGTATAAAGATAAACAGTACCACTGTGTACCATTGGAGCCGGATCGGCAGTGTAATTGGTTTGAACAATGGGGTTTTGGGCTCTACTGATAAAAGGTAACAATACTATAATAGCGACAATACAAGCTAATTTATTCCACATTATGTTTTTTATTTTAATCTGTACGGATTTATTTACTAACTAATAGTTTTTATTTTACAGGTGAAATTTATACAGTACCACCCCGTGAGCCGGCACTGTGAGCTTTAGTTCACCTGTTTTAGTTGCAATGTTGCAAACATCTTTTTGACGCCAAAGATCGCGCACTATAAATTGTCCGTTAATACCCAACTTTTCGAAATCCTTGTAGGAAATGTCCACTATATCGAGACCAAAGTTACAAAAACCAACAGCACAGCTACCATCTTCCAGTTCTTTTACATAAATTCTCAAATCACCAATCGTCTGAAGGCAGGTAGCTTGCTTACCAAGTGGATCCTGATTGATTTCGATCACTTCGTCGTTTGTCAGCAAATTTAAGGTAAAATCATCGAGTTTTTCCATGTCACAACCAATCAGGAGCGGAGCTGAAAAAAGACTCCAAAGACTGATATGAAGATATTGTTCATCTGGTTTAAGCTTGCTTGGATGCGGATTTCCCCATCCAACATGACCAACTACGAGCATGTCGGGGTCGTTCCAGTTACCGGGTTTTGCATAAGGTGCCGATTTATCCTGATCGAGCGCAATATTTTTCACACTTACCCAGGTGTCATTAATATCATTGGTTGTTCGCCAGCAATTGCCATTTACAGAGTCACCCCACTTCCACACATCCGACATACCATACTGACACACGCTGTATACTATATCGCGGGGCTGTTGACGAAGATATTCGCCCATAACCTTAAATGGTTTTATGGCAGTACTCAATTCGCTACCACCATTGTACGACAAAGACGATACTTTAGATGGATCGTTGTCCGGCAAACCATTGATAACATTCCCATAACTACACCAATCGTATTTCAGGTAATCGAAACCCCATTTGGCATAACTTTCAGCATCCTGTTTTTCATACCCATAACTGCCGGCACATCCACCACATGTCCAAGGACCAGGACTGGAATAAAGCCCGATTTTAAGGCCAAGTCCATGAACATAGTCTGCAAGCCCTTTTATATCTGCAAATCGCGAGTTAGTAATAATGTTGCCTGCATCATCGCGAAACTTGCCACGTAATGATTGATCTTTCGAGTCGCGGTTGTTTTCCCAGAAATCGTCAATATTCACATAAGTCCAGCCGTGATTAATAAGTCCGCTCCTGACCATTGCATCAGCAGCGCGTTTTACTTTATCAGCCGAAACCTCGTTGGCAAAACAGTTCCAGCTATTCCATCCCATTGGTGGCGTAAGTGCAATGCGGTCGCCACAAACAATACGCAGTTTTTTTTCTGCTTTGCCTTTTGCATTTTTAGCTCCCAAAGTCACTTCAAATGTCCCGGTCTTTGAAAGTGAACCTGTGATGACACCTGTTTTTTTATTAATCTTTAATCCTTTAGGTAATCCTTTGGCCGAGAAAGTCATCGGACGGTCGCCGGTGGCTGCCACTAAAAATTGAAACGGTGAGCCCGAACGCACCCCAAAAACTTTCGCGCTGTTTATTTTAGGAAAAGCAGAAGGCTTAGGTGTAAGTATGTACGGCTCGCTCAATATCGGATTGAATGTTTTTAAGGTAGCTAAATCTGTAGTTTCAAATTTTGCATCAACCCAATCGGCATGGTCGTAATAATTTCCATTGCCACCATCTTTTACCACCAATTCCAGTTTCTTTATACCCGCAAGTTGCACCGAACAAGGTTTGGCAATATCACCAAAATGCATCACTCCGCTCGACCATAGTTTTTTCCCATCGCCAATCAGAACAAACTCAACTGCCGGTCTCTGGCCTGTTACTTCGTCGTCGATACCAACCTGAGCCGTAAATGAAATGGCTTTCCCCTCAAGTAGCACCAACAATGAACTTTCAGCATGAGTTCCAAAACCGTGTTCGAAGGTTTTTCCGGCAATGGTTAATGCATTTCCATCAATTGATTTATTACTCTTTGGAGTTCCATATCCCTGAGTCGCAGTGCTGAGATCTAATTGATCAAGCCATATGGTTTGAGCAGTTATTGCCTGGATTCCAAATGTGCTGAACAAGATTATGAGTCCGAAAACGGCTGATTTATTTTTTTTTGTTATTTTCATAAAATAAAATGATTGGTATTGGTACTTAGAGCGCACTCTTAAATTCCAGTTAATGTTGTTTTTTTTGATTTTGAACCATTTATTGAGAGTCAGATTGAATATAGTTCTAATAAATGCTCTTCTATTAAATCTAAAATGATATTCATCGAGGTAACCTTGAAGGTTATATTTGCTACAATGATGATGAATACCTCGCAGCCAACCTTGAATATTCATTAAATGAATATGAAGTTCTTTCCTGGATGGTTTTTGTTCCAAGGATAAAACAATCCTTTTTCAAAGGTAAATATCCTTTCCAATGGTCAGTTGTAATTTTGGCTTCCTAACTTATATTATCTTCAAAGAATGGACGAATTTCTTTTGCAGAGTCGTTAATGATCACTTTAGCATAAGCTCCGTCAACGCCTTTTTTTATTCTTTATGACCTGTCTGACCGACATTATACTTTCCTGATTTTACTCTCAAAAGAGCGTGTTTTTAGAAGCTTTTAGACTTTCCAGCTTGTACTGCAAGCGAATCCTTTGAAGGGAGAATGTTGCATTTATAACTATCTTTTGGCGTTTCGTAAATGGTTAATCTATTTTCCAAATATACAATGCAGTCCTTTATTTTTACATTTTCTTTGGTTACAACATCATGCTGTTTAGTTAATCCATCAATCTTTTCATTGATGGATTGTAAAACAAAAACTATATCTAAAACTAACTCATTCACTCATCAAAGATAATGAACTTCAATGAGATAAACAAGTAATTATTATCAAGCAAATTACAAGAAGATATTAGAATATTCAATTTCAGAAAGTTAGGTTCTGAGCAGCTACAAAACTACACATTTATTTTTTTTAAATACTTTAATTATTTAGCAATTAAAAATTACAAAGTGTAACTTTGAAACTGAAACAATTGCAGGTCAAATTTAAGGGAAATAAAGTAAAATGAAGTTTCTAAAATACGGGAGTAAATCACTACAAATTATTAGCTGAAATTTAACACATTGATTGATAGCAATTAAAAGGGAATGGCTCAAGTTCCTACAGAACCATAAAAACATTAAAACGCCCGATAGATAAAAGCTATCGGGCGTTTTTTATTAAAAGAAGTTTTGATTCAGTACGTTTTTTTCAACATGCTATTATAATACAATCATTTACAACCATTAAATCAGATTTTTTCATAGTATGATAACTTGGTTTCAAGTAGTATTGCAACCTCGACAACAAGAAATCTTGTTTATCTGTGATTTAGTCAACTAACAACATTGTCAACAAGTCAACAAAAAATTATGACAACAAAAAAACTCTTTGTACTTTCAGAGTAACGCATCTGAAATGTTGATTTCTAAAGTTATAAAATTAATATCTGATTGCACAAAGGACTTAACTTGTCATTTGGGAATCACGTCAGAAAAGACACACTTATGAAAAAATACTACATGCTCTTTTATGTTAATTTCGGGGTTCTCTTATATCAAAGAAGTATTTATATTAATCCTGAAATAAAGTTTTAAACGAACCGACGGGCATCTTTGAAAATGACTATTCTTTTACTAACAAATACTCTTAAACGGATCATTATTTAAATATTCCGACACTTTGTTTAAACTTTCATTTGGACCGTCTGGAGCCGACTGTAGTATCAACGAAATTTCGTTATCTAATTCTACCCTATCAATTTGTGGTGGACTATAGCTACGTTTTTTATTTTTTTCTATCTTTAAGTTCATAGTGTATTTGATATTAATCTCGCTCCCATTTTTAAAAAAAGGGGAGCGAGATATTATTAATTTATGATTACTTTTTTTGTTGTGTTTTTACCTGCAATATTTACTGTTACAAAATAAACCCCCGAAGCGAAAGTCTTGTTTATTACGGTAACATTTCCAGTGTTGGAAACCTTAAGCAGTTTTTGACCTATTGCATTGCAAACCGTTATGTATCCTTGCTTATTAATATTCTTTTCCATATTTATTACGATTTGATTCGCCATATTTCTATACACAAACAGGCCTTCATTATCGCATTCACTCTGGTTAATATTGGTGGTTACTGAAGCTGACCTGAATGCAATTGTAAACCGTGAACTCGTGATAGCAACATCCGAGCTGAAGCTGTATGGCGTTCCGTTGGTAATGTCTTGTTCGGTGTTCTGTACATTGTCTCTCAGTATAATTATCATGTCAGCATCGAAGTTGCTCACCTGAGTTGCTTTAATATTAAAGGTATTCGATTGCCCGGTTGTAAAACCAAGTGGCATTTCGGTACCTGACTGAAAAGCATTCAAGCCATTTATAGTTAATTGTTCACTACCTGCCAACGTGAAGATTTCAGGGACAGATGCACTACCATTGCTCATTTTTTTCGAATCATATTCATCAATGTCATTCGATGCACTTGGGTGAGTGTACAACACGGCTTCATCAATTGCTGTTCCGTTGGAAACCTGCAAACGAAGTACTTGCTGTGTTGATGTTTTTGAACCTGGCGCTCTGAATATATTATTAACATCATCTTGATGTGCACGCATTGAGTTAGTAAAAGTAACAGAAGCTGAGCTTGAACTACTTTTTACACACAGCCAGAAAGCTTGCATTGGAGCTATTTTTGATGATACTGTCAAACCGCTTAATCCGGTACTCATCCCGCCAGGAATGTTATAGGTATCAAATACATAGCCTGCGTTATAACTTCGCATCCAATAAGTAGGTTCAAGATCCGAATTAAATTGTAACCCTTCCACGTCCAGATACGACGGATATGGATTACCCACTAAGTTAAAGCCTTTTTTGAAAGTCGCATTAGCGGTCATATCGGTGCTAACAGTGCCTGTATTTAATGATCCGGTAAATGTTACCAAATTACTTTGGTTACTCAAAACTGTGGCATCCATGTTGGCAATAAAGCCTTTGGCCGGATCCAGAGCGGTAGTACTTGTTATTTGTTTCCATGCAGCATTAGTGACACCTGATGTAGCATCAGGCTCATAATAGTAATACATAGGATTAGTTTCTGTTGCCGAAAACACATTGCTCGTTTCCGAAGCTACTGGGCTGGATACATACCAGTTACGGCCGCTGGTGAGGTATTGTTGTACGTTAGTTGTTCCTGCAACAGATAAACCACCAGTTACATTTTTATCTACAAACGTAGCTGTTCCATTAGTGGCATGGCTTTGAAGTGCGAAGCTGGCAGCACTCAGACTGAAACCATCATTCAAAGTCAGTTTTCCACCACCATTCACAGTAATAGCCGGTGCTGTAGCATTAGCTGCAACAGTTACTTCGTGGGTATTCTGAATAGTTATCGAAGCAGCTGACAAAGTTGGAGCTGCTGAGGATGTTGCCCAGTTGGTATTATCTCCAGACGATTGCCAGGTAGCACCTGAACCCCAGTTGCCGGTAACTAACGAACGGTAATAATCCGAAGCCCCGGAAGTGTACGTAAATTCGTAAGCCCCTAAAGCCGGAGTCAAGATTGCAGCACGTGAAGTTCCATAATAATCGTCGGATACTACAGTGTGTAAATCTGCACCTTGGGCAGCAACTGCCGAAGAGTTAGTTTGAACACGAAGATCGGGGGTGATGGCATTTTCCGGGTCAATAAACTGAGGATTTGTTTGTGCGATACTTCCTGTCTCTACAACCGTTGGCAATTTTGCTGTTTCCCAATCCGACATTGATGTATACGTTGCCGGTGCAGTAGTTGTAACTGTAGCAAACAGTGAACCATACTGATAGAGATTATATTCTGAGCTTGTAATATCAGCCAAAGCCATCAGGTTGTACACCTGGTTTACAGCCGAACCACCGGTACGAACATTGCTAAAAATATTGTTTTTCAATGAAACAAGGCCGTAATTTGCACCTATAGAATGATTGAAACAATGCGATGGTTTGGTTTGTGAAGTACCTCCAATATAGATTGAATTGTGGTAAATATTGAATGGATGTTCATTACTTGTCAATCCTTCATTGGAAATGGCACTGATTTCGGTATTCGAGCTAACATCGGTTCCCAGACGGATGATGTTATTTTTAAGAACTATTCCATCTGTTTTACTGGATGAAAAAAGCATCCCTTTGATTAAAGAACCGCTACCTGAACTGATGGCATTCAGATTATAAACCAGATTTTTTTCAAAGATATTGGAACAACCGCCCGAAAAAAATGCCGTCACCAAATTGGCTGCATTTGAATCCGATTTGCCCGCAGTAAAATTTGAAACCTCATTGTTAATAAAGTTTATTGATATAGCTCCCGAAGACGCAAAGTTAGAAACTATGCCATACACCTTATTTATTATCGAAGCCGAAGAGGATTGCATAGTCAGATTCTTCAGTACATTGTTTTTAATATCAACATTAAAGATTGGTGCATCAAACAGTATAATTCCGTATAATGTACTCGCTTTGGCACAATTAACAGTAATATCTTTTACCTGATTCCCGCTACATATATCATCTGTTGCAGGAATACTCCCCGTTGTGTGTGCAGGTAAGTAAAACCCGAAAAAATTAGCGGTATAGAGGGTATTTGCACTGTTTAATACCATTCCACCTACCGTGTTGTTTTTACAGGTGAAGTTCTTTAATTTTGCTATGTAGAATGATGCTTCGGTTCCCTGTAATTCGATGGTAGTAGTGCCTGTACCATCCGCCGATGCATAACCTATTGTATTGCCTTCGAACTTATGACCTAAACCTAAAGCACCAATATTTATAAAGTTGGAAAAAACGGATTGGAAAGTTGGAGAGGAAGTCCAGTAAAAGCGATTACTAAGAACCGAATTGCTAACTGATGCTGCTTCGCCTCCAAACTGCATAAATGTACAAGATCCGTTACCGGAATATTGGTTGGAAATATTGTAGATATTATTATTGGAAATTGATTGGGTTTTGTTTGTTCCACCTGCCCCTGACATTTGAAATGCACAGATAGGGAATGGAATAGCTGCATCGTTCATGTCGCAAACATCGTTGTTATCAATGGTGTTACCGGAATTTGTTCCGGTACCTCCAAAATAAATTGTACCCTGATACGTAAGGTTCCCTGCTCCGGTTTGATTGGCTCCGCGGATAATACAGTTTTTTACTGTATTATTTTGTGAGCTGTTTGTAAACATAATAGTTTGAGCACGGATACAGTTCGGATTTTGAATGGTTAATCCGGTATTAGCATCGGTACGGGAAAAACCATCGATGGTAACGTATGTTGCACCATTAAACTTAATGGCACAGGTATAAATAGGACCAAAAAACAATTTATTACCGCCGGCAGCACTTGCAGCAATAATTGTTCCTGTGGGTAAGGTCAACACATTGCCACTAATTGCAGATACTTGTTTAAAAGCACCGGCAATATAAGCTCCTATACCGGCTATGGAAGACGATGTCGAAAGATAAGAAATTTCGCCACTCGTAATTTTTCCGGTAAGATCAAGCGATGTTGCACCCGAAGCAAATGTCAAGCCCGAAGCAATAACAGTTTGGTTTGCAGGACTCAAAACAATTTTGGCACCGGCAGCAGGTTTAATTGTTACCATATTGGTTGCGCTGGCACTGGCAATTGCACCAAGCAAAACAGGAAATGTTTCGGATGAAGAAAGATACGATCCTTCAATCTGGATAGTATGTGCACCTGCATGGGATGTAAAATCAATGGCATCGTATGCCAATTGAATGGTTGCGAATGTTGAATTTGGAGTTGCATCGGGGTAAATCAGAGTTACCTGTGCATTCGAATAAAAAGAAGCGCCATAAAGCATTACTGCCATAAACAGCATTCTGAGAAATGTGATTTTTTTCATCATTTTTTTGTTTAATAAAACCCGGTTCTGTCATTAACAATCCCCGATTTAAGGTTAGTAAAAATTTTCAATAAACAGTTAATTATTTGATATTTATCTTTGAAACAGCAATTTCACCCATGGTTAAATATTGCTTTGCGAAATAAATCCCCGGTTTAACGGGATTTATTTTCGGTGTTTTTAGTTTCGGTATACTATAAGTGCCACAATCCTTTCCCGCAGCGTCGTAAAGTTTCAAACGAATCGTATTAGGATCGGCATTTTCAATGTTTATTTTTCAGGGAAACTAACAGTATCCAAATTCCAACCTTCAATCTGAAAAGAGACATTTCCCTTATCCAGATTTTGTACAGAAGTATTTACTATCATTTCAACAGATTCTGCAGGTTTCAGCGTAATATAATTGGAAGACCAGAAGCTAGGTAACACTTCCTGACCATTGTTCATCAACATCGGACGAATAAAAAATGCTAATATATCTGATGGATTTGTCATTTTTAGTGTCCACTGGTAATGTGATCCTAATTGCTTTTTATTTAATATTTTGATTTGAATTTGCGCTTTACCCATACTGTTCAACGGCTTATAGTTGTTATCGGAAGAAAGCCAATATGTATTTCTGGAAATAATTTGTCCTGATTCATTTTTCATTCGCAGGATAACAAAAGATACTTCCTTGTTTTGAGACAAGACTTCAGATAATGAAAATATTTTAATTACTGATTCTGCATTCAGATTTATAACCTTTGTCTGGTGGTCAATCAGTTTTGAATTTATGGAATAAACATCACTTTCGACCGTTAGAGCTTTTTCGGGCAAGTATGAACGATTTACGACTGTTACTGTTTGATCAATCTGATTAAATTGTACATGAACCGGTTCAAGGGCATTTTGCATAGAATAATAGCCTGCGTTGGGTTGCAGGTACCAGTCATAGACTTGCCATATTACACTGGGAAAGGCTGCATTGAGCTTCCAAAGTAATACGCCACCTGTTTCATTTAGTTTACTTCCCGCCGACTCAAAAATCGCCTGATAGCCGGTAGCATTCATTAACTGCATCTTATCTGAGAATTCTTTCATGGATTTTGGCTGTCCGTACCTTATGACCATATCCTGATAATATTTATCATATTTTCCACTACCGGTTGCTGCGTCATGATATCCCCAACTATTATTTAATGGAAAAGGAAGTGTTTTATCCCAGACTAAATCAGGAATAATCTTAGAAAGAATATTGTAAGGAGGTTGTGAAGGAATTCCTACTTCATCCTTGAACACCCAATCCTTAGCACTATCAGCCAGATTGTAGTAAACTTTCGGATCTCTCCATGAGTAAGGGCCACCACTGTATACTCCTGATTGTTTATTATCAGGCCATGAACCTTTCCACCCGGCAGGCAGTTTAGCAAAACCTGAAGAACTTGGGACAAAGGGACGAGTGCCGTCAAGAGCGATGACATTGTCTCTCATGGCATCATAAAGATCCTTACGAGCGTGACCTTCATTCCCACCTGCCCACAGGAGTAGACTGGGATGGTTACGGATGCGCAGAATTGTGCTGGTCAGGTTTCGGATAAAAACATTGGTTTCCAATGGCCAGTTAGAAGAACCTTTAAATTCACCGTTGGTATCGCCGGTAATCCAAAATTCTGACCAGATCAGCAAGCCGTAACGGTCGGCGGCATTAAAAAAATCATCAGGAGGGGTAATTCCTCCACCCCAAATGCGTACTAAGTTGATATTTCCATTCCGGCACAGAAGCATCTCATTGTCGTAACGAAGCGAGTCGCGATTCACCATCATATCCGGAACCCAAGCGCCCCCTACCAAATTGACTTTTTTTCCATTCACATAAAAATCACGTCTTAAAAATTTACCTTTTATTTCTGTAGCTTTCGTGTCGACCGTTCGGATACCAAAAACAAATGTAGTATCATCCAAAACAGTATTTCCGGTCACATATTTCAGTCGAATACGATAAAGATTTGGCTGTCCATGTCCGTTGGGCCACCAAAGTTGAGGATTTTTAATGCGTAAAGTCTTTTCGTTCTTCGGATCAAACTGTATAATCGTTGATTTTTGAGCATCGAGTGTTAAGGAGTTTGAAAACTCAAAAGATTCTCCTTTAAAATTTTCCGGCCTTATGGAGATTTTTAATGTGCCATCTTGCCGATTTTTACTATGATTAATTAAATTTAATGATAAAGAAATGTCAGCTACATTTGTATCCGGAAGATTCGGAAGAGTTGTAACCAAGTGAGGCTGACTGATTGTTGTAGTTCCGGAAGTACGTAAATAAACCGGCTGCCATATTCCCATATTTCTATCCCGTACAGGAGGCATCCAGTCCCAACCTACCGAACACAACATAGTTACATTCTTCCCAATATCACCGGTTGGACCACCATTAGGATAAAATGGCTCCATGGCTTTCAACTGCTCCTTTGAGGGAGTTCCCGGATAATCGAGTGGATAAATTTTAACTGCCAGGTAATTTTGGGTTCCTGCTTTTATTAAATGGCTAACGTTAAAACTATATTCGGAGAACATGCCCACCATCGTTGATGAGTCAGCAACTTCTTTCCCATTCAACCAAACTGCAGCCCGATAATTGATCCCTTTAAAAATCAACTGAAAATGCTGACCATTATCACTGACAGGTACATTAAATGATGTTCTGTACCAGTATGGCTTCTTCCACGGATTTGAAATGCCAGGCAAAAAACTATATTGTTCCAGATTGTATTCCTTATTAAAACTGTCTGATGCATCGGGAATCAACATGTTGTTCATTCCTGAGTACGGATCAGGGTAAATATGGTTGGCAACAAGCCCTGTCAGGACGGTAGAAGGAACCTGTACAGGGAACCAATGTACATTCGAGTTATAGCTGGAACTGGATAATTCCGTCCCGGTAGCATCGATCAATTCCGACGACTGCAGTTCAAAATCAGTAAGTTTTTCCTGTTTGACAGCTTGTGCCTGCACCATGTTATAAAAACAGAATTGTAATACTGCGAGAGTAAATAAGTTGATATGATTATTCTTACTCATTGTAATTTTTATTTTTTAATCGTGGTTTTTATTTTTTAATTTTCAAGTTTCGCAAGGTTTATTCCCATACGTCAGACTTCACCAATCTTTCAACGATTTGTTGAAATCCAATTTTTCATTTTTCAACGATCCGGGAATAAGTATAACCTGAATGTCCGTATTCTGTTTAGCATTGAGGGTTATTACAAATCCAATCAATGTAGTTCCCGGATTTGGCGCGTCATAATTTGTATTCTGCTGAGTAGTCCATGTTTTCATTCTGATTTTAGCCGGGCTGACCACTTTAAGAAATAATCTCTTTCCATTTTTTGTTAAAGTGATGTTGTTTTCCCCTGTAATTTTTACATTTGCCTCAGTCAACATAGTCCAACGCACAGTAGAAGTTTTATTTTCAGCAGTCAGTTCATCCCTAATGACTACGTATTTTGATTTTACTATTCCAACACCTCTTTTCGCGCTGGAAAGTTGATTTTCATAAACGGAAGTTATATCGGAAACAGCAAAAGAAAATTCAGGTTTATCTGAAAATTGATCGATTTTCGCATAGCCTTTAACTGATTGCAGCTGATTATTGATGGTCAACGTATTATGCGAAAAATTATTCAGGCGAAAAACACTCCAGCGTTGTGCATCTTGCGTACGTCCAAAAACTTCTATTCCCTTTGATTCGAGTGATTCGTATTCTTGTCTGCCAAAATCTGAAGCCCAACGTACACCATCTGATTCCATAACAAAAGAGCCAATATCCATGTGCCCATGATTTACAGATGCTGAACCAGCTTTAAATCCTAAGTAAATTCCATTCGGATCAGACCAGGAAGTACGCATCATACAAACAGGATTAGCCCCATGTCCAACCCAAAATTTAGCAGCCGGTTCTACAACCTGATCCAACGAAATGTCTTTTCCCCAAATCATTATTGCCGGAAGTAATCTGTCTTTTGTGAATTCTGAAAAGTCATCAGTCCCAAGGTGTTTGTTTTCGACCCACAAGAGTGAGGGATTATTATCCTTTTGTGCAAACCAAAAAATTGCCGGATTCAGTTGAGTATTCCGTTTACAATCGCCCCAGTTAAAGCAAAGGTCGGTTACCCCGGCCATATTTTCCAGGAATCCGGCTGTTTTTAAAAATCCGGGCGATTGACTTAAGCCAAAATCAGTTGAATAAACTTTTTCTATCGCGCTCAAAAACATGACATTGAAAGAAGTTCCGTAGTCCCAATAACTATATCCTTCGGGGTAGGCTCCATCAGGTTTGTATTCATCCATTGGCAAATGAATGGTGCTAACCGCCCTTTCAATAATTTTATTGGCCAGAAGTGTAGAATCTTCATAAATAGCCAGGGCTCCATAAGTCATTCCGGCATTGCAAACTTGATTCCAGTTATGATTGGCTCCAAGAAACCAGGCATCTTTGGTATTAAATGAAGGTTCTAAGCCTTTTTTTATGATTGCCTCCCTAATGATTTCTCTTGATTCAGGCGAAAGCTTGTCAAAAAGCCAATCGTAACCAATTGCAAGCCCCATGGTCATCTCAGCAACATCTAAGAAGTGTGATGGATTCCAATCACTGAACCGGGAAACACTAAGCATCTCTTGTTCAGCCCGTAAAAAATATTTATCATCACCCGTCATTCGGTATGCATACGAAAGATAAAACACCCGCCGCAAACATTCCATTGATTTATCAAGCAAACGGCGGCCAATTTGAATTCTCTCCAGTGGTTTCAATTTGATAATCGAATCGCATTCGCCGAGAATTGCAAAGTGCATTTTTCTCCATTTCGGATTAGCTTCAATCGATTTTTTGATCATCTGTTCCTCTCCTTTTAATAGTAGAATTCGAGGGTGCTGAGTATCAATTTGGTTATTGACTTTCTGTTGGGCAAAACTTGCCAATGAGAAGATGTATAAGAACAAAAAAGTGAATGTAACCTGAGAATACTTCATAGTCATATATTGTTAATTCTTAAAAATGCATTACATAATTTTTATCTCAAAAAGGTCAATCTATTTTATCAATCCTTTGACTTTCATGTAACGTCCTAAAGCTTCAATAAAATAATAGTCTGCATAATTTAAAGGTGTATCAATTTCTGATTTTCTAGGCCAATCACCAGTAGAATGATTCAAAATAAAAAATCCATTTTCGCCTTTTACAGACAAATACTTGTCAGATGACAGGTTTTTAAGAATTGTTTCGGCTGTAGCAAAATACCTGTTACTTTCAGGTACATATAAACTAAGTTCTATTAAAGCCGATGCAATTATGGCTGCCGCTGAAGCATCTCTCGGCTCTGAAGGAATATTGGGGGCATCAAAATCCCAATATGGAATTTTATCTTCAGGTAGTCTGGGGTGATTGATGATAAATGCGGCGTTTTTTTGAGCTTGTTCCAGATATTTTTTATCCTTCGTTTCACGATACATCATGGTATAACTATATAATCCCCAGGCTTGTCCCCTTGCCCATGAAGAATTATCACTATAACCCTGATATGTTTGTTTGAGGCGGGGAGTGAAAGTTATTGTATCATAATCGACCATATGAAAACAGCTATTATCTGAGCGATAATGATTTGCCAAAGTTTTGTCAGCGTGAGATATACAAGCAGTCTTCATTGATGTATCTCCTGATACATTGGAAGCCCATAGCAAAAATTCGAGGTTCATCATATTATCAATAATAACAGGATATTGCCAAATGTCTTTGTTGAAATCCCATGATCGAATGAGGCCAATTTTGTCATTATATCTTGTCATTAACGATTTCGCTCCATTAAGTAGGACTTGCCTGTAACTACTATCGGCAGTAAGACGTAATCCATTCCCGTAACTGCAATATAGAATAAAGCCGAGGTCGTGGGTGTCTTTGTCGTATTGTGCCGATTCTAAAAGCGAAGTGTAATATTGCGCTTCAATTTTAAATTTTTCGTTATGGGTGAGTTCATACATTAACCAAAGAGAGCCAGGGAAGAATCCACTAGTCCAATCTTTTGCTCCTACCATTTTTACCGTTCCATTTGCTAACGTTCTGGGATTTTTCGATGAATCCTTATAAGTTTCAGCAGCTGCAAGAAGCTGATCACTTGAACGATTAATTGAAATTTTCACCCAATCGTTATCATTTGCTTTTTTGCAGGAAATAGTAAGAATCGCTAATGCTGCAATGGGCAATATAATTAGAAAAGAAAAAATTTGTTTCATGTGGTCTAATAAATTAAACGTTTTCACGTCCTTTTTTTTATTGAGTAATTTGTTCATTTCTCTAAGTTAGAAATATATATTACTATTATTTGTACTATTGCGAAAAACAAGCAGGCATTCAAACATAAACAGCTAAAGAGCACTCCATCAACATCTGGTTGATGGAGTGTTTCTTTTGCTAACTTTTATCCCTATTTTTCAAGAAGAATCTTTATTGTTTTTGTCTGTTCACCAGCTTTCATCCTAACAAAATATAAACCACCGGCTACGTTTTTTGCATTCCATTGAACATTGTAAGTACCGGGTGACTTAACTTCATTTACGAGTGTTACCACTCCTCTACCGAACACATCAATCACCTGCAAGTTGACAAAACCAGAATTGGTAATATTAAATTCAAGATTTGTGGTAGAATTAAATGGGTTTGGATAGCAGGACATTAAATCGCCGGATATATTTTTAAGATCGACAACTTCAGTGGATCCATCATCAAGCCACTTCCAAACTGTCGAACTGGTGCTCGTCCATGGCGAGAGTCCGCTTTCGAATGAGGGGTTATACAATAAATTTGCTGCGTCAATTACGCTTGGCCCCACGAAACAATTATCGATATAAACCGTGCCTACTGTTGTTCCCAAATCCACCAGTTCAAAAGACAATTTACCGCTGGTTCCTGAATTGAAGTTAGCTGTAGTGTATTTTGTCCATGTAGAAGTGGCGTTGATATCGATGCTGGCAAGCAAAGTCCCAAGTCTGTCCGATTTAATCTGTAAGCTCACCTGACCTGTACCCTTTATCCAAAGACTTGCTTTAGATGAAACAGAAATGGCTGATTTCACCACCTGATAGGTATCCGTGGAGCTGGGTGTGCCACTGGAAATGCACTTTAGGTTAAAGACGTCGCCACCATTGTTCAATTCTCCATGGGTCAATGTCTCACATACCGTGTACCAACCGAACTGGCCCCCAAGATTACTTGCCAATATTCCGCTTGGTACTGAGGTCGAAGTATAGCTGCTCTTCCGAATAGTTGGATAGATAAGCTGTTGGGTGTAAGGCATGCTCGAACTCATGTGCTTGATATTCGCCAGGTGATTGTATGCAATTTCATAGGTTGCCGTAAGACCATAGCCGCTGCCGTTGACTGCGTAACCACCTGGACAGGGATTACCGAGCCGTAAAAAGGCGTTCATGTCCACAAAGGCGGCAAGACGTTCAGGACAGATTGCATACAAGTCGATTCCCTGATTCCTTGCAATCTCGGCTGTATTGAAAATGTGGCTAATAGAGTTTTCCACATGCGCAAGATCACGAAATGTTTCAGCACATGTTCCTTGAATCCAAACCCCTTGAGTCCCACTCACCCCATACCATGCAGGTTTTCCTTCATTATATTTGCTCATCATATCAGTTATATCATCATTAAAAGGGGCTCCATTGTTTGCATAAATATTGTAAACACCTGTTGTGCCTGTAGTAATTCCGGCCGGAGCAGAAGTGGGCAATGATCCGAAAGCAGAAGTTCCAACGAAGGTTGTACCGGTATCACTATACAATAGCGTTGTTGCCGGTAAATCAACTTCATATACCAACCAATAGCTGCTTCCACCGGTAAGATTAACGGTTTTATTCAATGCGCTGTTATAAACTCCGTTATAGGTGCCAAACGTTATCGAACCTGTCTGTGCCAAAAGGGTGCCAGGGGTGCCGGAGATATCGGAATATATACCAAGCCTTGTATGCCCACCGTTTCCGTTCTTTTGGGAGATGGCCATGGTGTTCACAGGAATATCAGCATCAGCGGTAAATTTGGATGCTACCCAATTTCCGTTTTGATTACTCTGTAAACCCGATGGAGTCGTTTGAAGCCCTATAAATCTGGTAGAACTACTTCTGACCTTATTTGTATATGTCCACCAGTTCGTACCACTCGTACCAGAGATATCCGCATCCATAGCGGCGTATTCTTCATTGGTAAGTTCATGGGTCCAATAATCCGCTACGATGGGTGCCGCTCCATCAGCTGTCATATAAATATAACTTGGGATGTAGTCCATCCAGTAGAGAACACCCTTGTAAAAGGCAGCACGATCATTATTAAACACGCCGATCGCGCAGAGTGCAGTACTTACGGCTAATTCCCGGTTACCAAAACCAAAGCGCCGGTTGAGGATAGGTAACCAAATATCGTTGGCCATCTTCGTAAAATTTTCTGTATCCGTGCTTGTCCAGCCCGGATAGGTGCTCCGAACCAACTCTGCCGCATCCGCAAACATCACGGCCGCCCAGGCAGAATTCAGCATCCAGTTCAGTCCCTGTTGGTCAACCAATGTGGTTTCCCAGGCATTCAGGATTTTCCTTACATTTTCCGCGTAAGCGGTATTGCCGGTGAATACCCACATCAACGCCTGAGTTTTGGCAGCCACTGCATCCTTCATTTCCAAGGCTTCACCACCATTGGTATTGGTAGGGTAGTCCACGGCATTGGGTGTATAGGTGAGACTGGTATAACTGGTATTAGATGTAGCCAGCTTATGAAAGTTACTCGCCCATGGTTCTACGCCATTATTAATTTGCTGTTTGATGAAGTTCAAATCGCTCAATTTATTGGTCATGCCCTGGTGCTGAAAGGTCATGGTTTTAATTTGGTCCAGAATCGGTTGGTTGATTTGCGCTTTTACCGGGGTAATAGTGCTAAAAATTGTGCAAAGCAAACCGATTAGCATAAGTAGTAGTTTTTGCGGCTTCATAAAATTAGTTTGTTTCTTTTTCATTTGTGTTTTTTTTAGTCATTAATTTAATTATACTTTTATAATAAGAAATTTTATTTATATCATTAAAATTTATTGGATTATTCAGTCAGCTCCAATTTCAATTTTTGGTTGTTGACTTGTATATAAAAATCACCGGGTTCCAACAATTGTGTTCCGGAGCTATCGGTATAACTGAGATCCCTTATCGGTTCAATTTCAAAGGTAAATACGGCTTTTTCTCCCGGTTTAATTTCTTTTTTACTGAAAAATTTCAATTCTTTCATTGGCCGTGAAACAGAACAAACCGGATCGGAAACATACCAAAGCACGGTTTCTTTTCCTTTTACATTGCCTGTATTCTCAACCGTTACCTCAACTTTCATTTTTTGGTTTCTATTCACCCTGGTCACTGAAAGTTTGGCCTCGCCGTATTCAAAAGAAGTATAACTCAATCCATGACCCAGCCAATATAATGGCTCGCTTGAAATATCCTGGTATCTTCCTGAAGTTGGTCGTGCACTTTGGCGCATATTGTAATAGGTAGGAATTTGTCCTGTGGTAAGTGGAAATGTAATTGCCAGTTTTCCGGAAGGATTTACCCTCCCTGACAAAATCCCGGCAAGGGCAGATCCACCTGCAATACCTGGCTGCCATGCTTCAATAATTGCATTAGCCATAGGTTCCAGTCGTATCAGTTCAAGCGGGCGTCCATTGGAAAGAATAAGGATTATTGGTTTACCTGTTTTTTTAAGTTCCTGAACCAACTTCTCCTGAATTGCAGGTAAAGCGATGGTCGATCGTGAAGCATTTTCTCCGCTCCAGGACATTTTTTCACCCAAACAAACAAGGATTAGCTCTGATTTCTGTGCCATTAAAATTGCTTCCCTGAATCCGGATTCGTCTGTACTATCAAAATCACAACCTTTTGCATAATTGAGTTCTGTATTATTCCCAAATTCTTTCTCCAATCCTTCAAAAATTGACACTACATCGGAAGCTTTTCCATTTGCTGACCAGGAACCTAACAGGTTTTCTTTATCTTTTGCCATAGGACCGATCACTGCAAGTTTTTTCACTCCGACGGAAAGAGGTAATAATCCGTTTGCATTTTTTAGCAGTACTATCGATTCTTCTGCCAGTTTGGTTGCCACAAATTTACTTTCAGGCTGAAGATAACGTTTGCTTTCATCGGTAACTGTGGTATAAGGTTGATCAAACAACCCTAACCGAAATTTAACCCTAAGTACACGTGAAACCGCATCATCTATTTTACTCATCGCAATCTTTTTCTCGTCAACCAGTTGTTGTAAATTTTCGAGATAGATATTATCCTTCATGTCCATTTCTACTCCAGCCATAAAAGCCTTTAAAGCCGCCTCTTTACGGTCTTTTGCCACCCCCTGATCAATTAGTTGGCTTATAGCATCCCAATCAGAAACCACAAAACCATCATGTTTCCAACGGTCTTTTAAAATTTCAGTCAGTGTATAACGATTAGCTGAAGCTGGAACTCCACTGATATCGTTGAAAGAACTCATCAATGTTGCTGCGCCTGCTTTCACGCATGCTTCGTAAGGGGGCATAAAGGTTTCCCAAAGTGACTGGCTTGAAATGTCGCTCGAATGATAGTCACGCCCCCCTTCCGACATTCCGTAGCCTACATAATGTTTCAGGCAAGCTGCAATGGAATATGGATCGGACAAACTTTTTCCCTGATATCCTTTTACAGTTGCCACTCCAAACACGGCATTGGTGTATGGGTCTTCACCATAACCTTCAGAAACACGCCCCCAACGGGGATCACGTGCGATGTCAATCATAGGCGAAAATGTCCAGTCGACACCTGATAATTTGGCTTCTTTGGCAGCAACTGCAGCTCCTTCTGTTACAAAAGCCGGATTCCATGAACAGGCTTGTGCCAACGGAATGGGGTACACGGTACGAAAACCATGAATCACATCGAACCCGAACAGAATTGGGATTCCCAGGCGTGATTCCTCCATTGCTTTTTTCTGAATGGTATTTCTCCAAACAGGGTCAGCACTAAAGTAAATTAAAGAGCCAATTCCTACAGGAATTAATTTGGTTTGCTCTCCGATGTTGTTCGTATTGGTATTGAGTCCTGCAATGTACTGGTTTAACTGAAGAATTTTTTCTTCCGGATTCATCTTTGAAACCAAATCCTTAATCCGGACTTCAATCGATGCATTTTTATCTTTGTAAACAGGATCCCCAACTTGAGCAGTAAGCGAAATCTGAAGGAGGACAATTAACGCGAGAAAGGACAAAATTCTTTTCATATTAAAAATGATTTATTGTAATATCCTTCAGATTATACCCGGAAACACGAACTATTGGTCTTCTTTCGTTTCCCTTCACCGTAGCATATTTCATCTTGATAACTTTTACTTCTTCGGGAAGCATCCAAAAATAGTTGTCGCTATAGTGAGTTGGCAATATTCTTTCTGAAGTTTCTTCATCAACTAAAGACAACACCAGCATAACGCCCACGCATTTACCTACATTTTTTAACCGCAAAGTAACAACGGTCTGGTCATTTTCTTTGGTAATATCCATCTTACCTTCTATTGTTGCATTGGGAATTGCATTCAACTTGCGCATATTTTCAGGCATCTGGTATTTCCAGTAAAAATTATCAGAAAGTAGCTGACCTGCAGCATTTTTCATCTCCAGTTTAACGAAGCACAAAGAATCTGTCTCTGAAGGGAAAACAATATCGAAAACCTTTGTCTTGTCAGATGCCGGAATATCCACTTTTGCGGTTTGCGCTTTAGCTATCTGAATACCTTCAACATTATAGATTTTTGAGCTTATGGTAACATTTTTGAGCGGTTTGGATGAATAATTCAAGGCATCGACCTTCCAATCTGTCAAGGTAGCCTGTACATGATAAACCTCGCTACCTTTTTTCGTTCCGGCCCAAGCACCACCAACCTCAAAATCATAATCGTACAATTGCCAAACAGTACTGTACCACGCAGGGTGTGACATCCATAGAAGCAATGCAGAGCAGTCGTCCCACAATTTATGATTCCATGACTCAAAAATTGCCCGAAGGTTTTCATAATTCACAAATTGAGCCTTTTTACAGTAATCCTCAGCTCCTGTTACTTTTCCGAGCCTTGATTCCATTGCGTTCAAATAATCTGACATCATTTTACTGTTCGCCGGATAATCATGGTAATACCATGATTTATTGATAGGCCACACAGGATTATCTCCGGTCATTTTCCGGATAGTTTCATAAACCGGCATGGTAGCTAATCCTATCTCAGTTTTAAATCCTCTGGCCATCGGGAAATAATTTTTAGGATCGGTATAAAAATAGGGGCCAAAACCTGCCACCTGATCATCGGCGGAATGTGAAACATATAATCTATCAGGATCTAATTCCCTGATTGCTTTTTTAAAGCCTTCGTCAATAACTGGAGGTGGATAAGATTCATTGGAACCGCACCACAAAGCAAGGCTTGGATGGTTTCGAAACCGCCTTATATTTTCTCTGGCCACTTCAACGTATGCTTTTTCATCTATCGGCTTAGCAGCCCAAAAATCGTTCATAACCAGCAATCCGTATTGATCACAGTATTTGAAAAAATCAGGTGTCATGGTATTTCCCATCCAATTGCGAACCATAGTAAATCCCAACTCTTTGTGAAACAGCAACGACTGTTTCATTTTTTCTTCAGGCATTCTGAGTGCGATGTCAAAAAGTCCCCAATTACCACCCCGGCAAAAAATACGAAGACCATTTACGCTTAATACCAATTGAGTCGCCGGATTTTGAACACATTCGTCAACTATTTGCCAGTTAATACTGTCGGTAGATGTTTCAACACTGTATTTTGTGGCTAAACCATTATAATCCCAACCGGCAATAACCCTGTTTATCGGATATTCTTTTCCTAAATCAGTAACAATGAATTGATTATTGCCATTCCCTGAAATCCATTTTGAAATAGCAAACCGGTCATTTGCACCTTTTGCTTTTCCCCCTGCAGTTTCTGAACTTGCAGAAATTGGTTTAAAAGCAGCCAGATCGGTTGATAAATCATCAGCATTATAAACACAGAAATCGAAAAGAGAGAAATATCCATTGGTTGATTCCTTACAATTAAGACGTACATACCTGGCATTCGTTAATTTGAAATCACTTTGCCCCCGGCGCTCTTTACTCATCGAATCAGTATTGTAGGTAATTTCCCGGATGCCAATTTTAGTTTCAAATGAGTCACTCAACTCATTATCTACCTGAGTATGAATATTTATTCGATACAAATTCTGGTTACCATAACCATTGGGCCACCATAGTTTTGGCTTTTTTAAATGAAGCTGCGAAAATTCGGTGGGTTTGAATAAAACAGTTTTCGATTCACCTGATTGAAGTTCTACTTCCTTTGAAACCTTAATCTTTTCAAATTGAACTGTTACAAGGGCTTTTTTTATTTCTCCTGAAACATTTTTAACAGGTACTTCAATTGAAAGGTCGGCTTTGGTAGTATCTGGCAGTGCTAAATCGGTACTTATTCTCGGATAGTCGATCACAACTGATCCCGAGGATTTTAAGCGAACGCTTCCCAGGATGCCAATTCCCCTGTCACGCATGGCTGGCATCCAATCCCAACCTGATGAACAGACATAGGTTGCACCATCTGATGCAACTTTACCTGATTGTACCCATACATTGCCATCTTCACCCTTATCCCCTGGCACACCAGGAGTACTCATCGGACAGACTTCAATTGCAATAACATTCTCGCCCGATTTATTAACAAGATCAGTAACATCAAATGAACCACGCAAAAAAGCAGATGGAATATTACCAGCTAATTGTCCATTAAACCAGATATTTGCATGTTGATTGATTCCATCTAATACAAGGAAAACGCTTCTGTTACTGCTTAAATCAAATTTTTCAGGTAAAACAAAAGAGCGTCGGTACCACCATTTGTGACGGCTTAATGATTCTGGAATTTTCAAATTATTCAGACCGGTTACTGGGTCCGGAAACACTTCCTGATCAACAAGTGTTGTTACAATAGTGCCCGGGACAGTAGCATTGTACCATTGTTTGGTATCCACGCCACTTTTTGATATTTCGCTCCCATTAAAAGCATTATTCCAACCCTGGCGGCTTAGCTCCCAGCCGTTTTCAATGGGTAAAATAGTGTTTGAACTTAGTCTCAGTTCAGGATTGTCAGTCACCTTTTGTTTTCTTCGTTCTGTCCACCCCAAAGTTGTAGGTCTGTCTGATTTGCAGGAACCCAAAACCTTTATTTCATTCATTCCAACCGGTAAACTATTGGACGATTTGTCGATAAATATTCTCACAAATCGTGCTTGTTGACTAACTTCTAATTCTATTAGTGCCTTTCCTCCTGAGCTATTCTTGTTTGTATATATTTCTTTCCAGTTAATATTATTGAGCGAGACCTCTACCTTGTAAGAGCTTGCATAACTTGAGAATATTTCGCTCCCCAGGGTTTTTCCGCGTACAGCGTTCGAAATTATGTCCGTAAATGGAGTTTTATTATCAGCTTCACAAAACAGTTCAATCTCTGTAATTGAACATTCTGCCTGAAGATCGATACATATCCATTGTGGAAGCTCTCCAGACTTGGCACGCCACCCGGTATCATTCTCACCGTCAACAGCAAATTCTCCGGGGGTTGGAGCATGGTCAGTCGAGGATACAGTTACCGGACGATTAAGCGAAAGATTCACCCGACCGGAAGCTTGTGCATGGATATTAGATATCATGCCTGAAAAGCCAGCGAAAAAGCAGATTAAAATTATATATTTCATCGATTTTGAAATGAAAATTTTTTTTAAACAATTTGCTACTCAGGCATTCCTACCTGATCAGCGTTAATGATTTGACCAAAAGAGATTAGCTTCTCCTTTAACGATTTGTAGTCAATATCTTGTACTTGTACTGATTGATCAATCGCCATTGCAGCCGCAACAGCACAAGCCTGTCCCATAGCCATATAAGTAAATTCAATACGTATTGCACCATAAGCAACGTGGCTTGACGAAGGACAACCGGGTGCAAATAAATTGGTGCATTCATTACGTTTGGGCACCAATGCCCTGAAGGAAATTCCGAATGGGCGCCAGGTGTTTCCACCAAAAACAAAGCCTTCATTATAAGCATATCCATCCTTCACAATCCTTCGGGCTGAATGAAGGTCGGGTGGCCAATAGGCTATGGCTACAGGATCTTCAACCGGGGTTAGATTAGAACGGTTGGTATGATGCTCAGTTATCACATAATCAGAAACCATTCGACGGGCATCCCTCACATAAAACTGATGTGGCCATCCCTGGTTGTCAGCAAATTCGTCTTTGCAGAGACCCCATAGTTTCCATGTATTTTGGAGCGATGGATTTAATTGAGCTACTTCCGGATCGTTTGCCATGAAGTAAAATAATCCCTGCGTAAAGGTTTTGTGTTGGTCGAATACCCGCTGGCGATCGGCATAACTTCCGTTTGGATATTCACGGTTCATCCCATACAAATTATGGGACAGATCGTGCCAGGCTCCTAAATCAGTTTTTTCGTTCGGGATTACTGAAGCCGGTGTGTAAAGTTTGCCTCCACTCTTCAAATACCGAAGGTAAATCTCATATTGCGATCTGTCGTAGTTTTCGGGTTTAACAAAAGCAATGCGGTTGTTAGCGTTTCTGGTCAGGCACATTCGAAAACAGTATGCCTGGATGGACTTATCGCCTTCACCGGGTGTCCCGAAAGGTTCATTCTGAATGGTTGGGATTACTCCACTTGAAGGATTGCCGGGGATAAGATATGGATCAACCTTCACTGAAAATTGAGCATGGGTTGTTTCGGCACGAATCCCATTTTTTGTTTCGCCGTAAACCGTATTGCTTTCTCTTCCCCAGGTGGTGGAAACTCCGGCATTAGCTAGCAAATCACCTTCCAGGGTCGCATCAATAAACACTTTGGCAGTAAACAGTCTCCCATCTTCCATTTCTATATTCCGGATATTCGTTCCTTCTTTTTTTAAAGCTGATTTTTCTTCTTTAAGTCTGGAATTATAAAACACCGAAATGGGATATTCTTTGATCCACTTTTGAATAACTTCATCTGCCACATGTGGCTCAAACCGCCAGAGAGTAGCATCTTTCGTCTTACTGTTTAGTTTTAAATCAAACTCTGCCAATCGTCCATAATATTGTGCTACCTTTCGATAGAACTCCAATGCCAGACCACCAACTGCCAAACTATTCTGAAATTCGGGATGATTATCAATATCTGTTCCGCCCAAACCATTGACCATGATTCCCCCAATATGAGAAGTTGGTTCGATAAGAGCTACTGATTTCCCCATTCGTGCAGCCTGTATTGCTGCTGCAATTCCGGCCGGCGTTCCTCCATAAACAACAACATCAAACAAGCTATCAGATTGTGTGTTTTTGTTTGCCTCAATTACTAATGATGACTTGCAACTATAAACGAAAGAAGCTATCAGGAGCAGGAATATGAATAGGGATGTTTTATTCCTTGCATTCTTTTTATTAATTCTAAAATAATTTATTTTATCCATCAGGTTAGAAATAAAACAGGACCGGCCTTTTTCCGGTCCTGTTGCTGGTTTAAAAAAACTAATAGCCCTGATTTTGGATTAATAACTTGTTTGTTTCAATTTCCAGGCGCGGTATTGGTAATAAATAATCCCTGTTCTTGTTGAACACCTTCGTTTCTAATACACGCATGTCTGTTTTATTGGACACATTATCGTAATTTGGCGTACCAACTTCATCAATAGCAGGCGCTGATGCCAGCAGTCCTTTTGGAATTCGTCCGAACAGAGGTCCGACCATCACTTCTTCAGCAAGTTTCCAACGTCTGATATCAAATAAACGAACACCTTCCCATGCCAACTCGGATTTTCGTTCCTTCCTGACAATATTTCTCAACTCTGATTGGGATTTGCCACTTGCAATTACCGGCATATTAACACGTTGCCTAACCAAATTAATAGCATCATAAACCGATTGATCTAATTGATTGAGTTCTATTTTTGCTTCAGCATACATCAATAACACATCTGCATATCGAAGGATGATATGAGGCACTTCGCTTACTATTACCCCAAGCACAGGATCACTTTCTGAATATTTGCGCCAGCAATAACCTGAAAAGGAAGCATAAGCATTTATAGCATCTTGATTAGCAACCCGTTTTGCAGGTGTCACGTTGTAGTTCCAACATTTTACACTGTCTTTATGGGACTCGAACTGGTATCCTAAGAATATGGAACCGGGGACAACAATAGTAGAATTGAGCCGTGAATCCCTGTTTAGAAATGGTTTTTGTGGATTATACAATGGCGATTTATCGATAGCTAATCCATCAGTACATTCATACGAATCCACTAACGATTGTGTGGGAATTTTTGAACAGTAACCTTGCCCCATCCTGGTATTGGTCCCCTGAGGCCTCCAGGTGTAATAGGTATATTTGTATTGAACAGCAAAAATCACCTCTTTGGAGCTTCTTTGTCCGTTCAAAGTAAAAAGGCCATCAAAACTTGTATCTAATGAATACAAACCCAAGGCGTTCAGATCAGTTACTGCCTGGACTGCGACCTCCCATTGGCTGTTTAAAAGTGCAACACGTGTTTTAAGCGCTAAGGCAGCTCCTTTGGTAGTCCGTCCTTTTTCAGCAGTTTTAACCGTTAATGGCAAATCTTTAATTGCATCATCCAAATCCTTAAGAATATAGGTGATGATTTCAGCTTTAGATGTTTTGGCCAACTGAGTTTCAGCTAAACTGGAAACTGGTTTTGTCTGAAATGGCACATCTCCAAATAATTCTGTCAATTTGTAATACCAGTATGCCCGAAGAAATTTAGCATCAGCAATATAACGGTTATATTCCTCCGCAGTAACTTTATCTTTACCTCTTGAAATATTTTCAATTATAAAGTTGCAACGTCCGATTGCCTGATAATGCTTATTCCATAAAGATGAAACGAGTGCATTATCAATGTCTTGCGACCCATTACCAATACTTTGATACATCGTTTCTGCCCTGTCCCAGGCAATATCCGTAACAAGGTCCGTCTGAATAAAATCAGGGATTTCATAATTCAAACGTGTCCAAAGCGAATTGTAACAACTGGCGATAGCCATTTCCATTTCTGCCTTGCTGGAAAGGTAATTGACATCCGATGGTCTGTCCAAAGGAAACTTTTCAAGTCCATCTTCACAGGCAGTAAATGACAGCAAAAAAGCCAGTAAAATGATGCTTATATTTATTTTTTTCATGATCCTATTTATTAAAATTTAACATCTAAACCCATTGTAAACAGCTTAACCTGTGGATAATTATTCCCGGTTCCAACAGGTGATTCAACATCATATCCATCCCAGAAACGGTCAAACGTCAATAAATTCTGACCACTTACATAGATGCGTAATTTTTGTATTGCAAGCTTATTAATTAGTTTCTTGGGTAATGAGTATCCAAGTTGAATATTCTTCAAACGTATATAAGACGCATCCTTCATCCAAAAGCTTGAATTTTTTTCATTATTCGGCTCATTAAAAGCAAGTCTCGGAAATTTTGCGGCTAAATTATCAGGTGTCCAATAGTCTGTATTCTGTTCCTGAATAGTTCCTCCTAAATAAAAGGGCATTGTTGCATTATTTCCTAAATAACCGTCTGCTTTACCTACTCCCTGCCAAAACATTCCCAGGTCAAAGTTTTTATAACTTACATTCAAGTTCAAACTATAATTAAACCGGGGTATCGTACTTCCTATGATTTTTTCATCCTTATTATCGATAACACCGTCGCCGGCATCTGGTATTCCATCTCCATCGGAGTCAACTGTCAGTTGATCTAAATACTTGATATCTCCTCTTCCGAATTTTCCATATTGGGTGGCATTCAAGTAGTTTCCTGTTTCATCATAATCAGCATCGGTGATATATCCAATTGCTTGCAAACCATATATAGAATTCATTGGATAACCTTCATTGCTGACAGTAAGTCCGGTACGGGATATCCCTTTTAAATCAATCACCTTGTTTTTCACATCTGAAAGAACAAAACCGATGTCGTATTTCAATTGGTGGTCATTATTTCTATAATTGAGACCAAGATCCCATCCTTTATTTTCGACTTCGCCGGCATTCTGGATGGGTGCAGCCAATCCGGTTGACTTCGGGATATCCAATTGCAGAAGTATATCAGATGTATTGCGGATATAATAATCAAAGCTGCCGGAGAATTTTGATCCTAAACCAAAATCAATCCCGATATTTGACATTTCTGTTTTTTCCCAACTGATATCAGCGTTGGCCATATTATCGATGGAGGCGCCGGAAACGGCTGTCCCATTGAATACATAATAATTGTAATTAATAAATGAAGCAAAGGGGTAGTTACCCAAGGTGTTGAACTGGTTACCAAGTTGTCCCCATGAGGCACGCAATTTTAAATTCGATATTGTTTTCTCCAGTGGTTTCATGAAATTTTCTTCGGAAATCCTCCATCCGAGAGAAAAAGAAGGAAAAGTCCCGTATTTCTTACCTTTAGCAAATCTGGAAGACCCATCGTGCCTTAGGTTTGCTTCAAATAAATAGCGTGAGTTATAATCATAGTTTAACCTGCCAAAGAAGGATCTTAACACCCATTCCGATCCGGAACCTGAAGCTTTTTGATCAGTGGCTCCTCCGGCGTCCAATACCTGAAATTCAGAGAAAGGATAGTCTTTACGCACCCCGGTTATCCAGTCGTTCCAATATTGTTCCTGCGAAAATCCGGCCAGCGCTTTAATTGAATGCTTTCCAAACGTTTTATCGGCAGTAAGCAGTGCTTTATAATCCTGATTAAAGGTTGTATTCCTATCTTCAGTTAAACTTGCTACTGTTGGTTTGGTATATGCCAATGTTCCATCTGCACGGTATGTTGCAACCGGTTTTCTAAAAGAACTGGTCATTCGGGGAGTATAGGTAGGAGCGTAACTCACGTTGGCCATCAACCAATCTGTTATCTGGTAGTTAAGTGACATATTTATCGACAATTGAGGTGTTCTTACATGATTTATTCCGCCATCAATTATTTTTGCCGTAGGATTATCACCATCCCAACCGGTTCCCCATGTCCCGTTCGACAGGCGGCTAACCTGATTGGCAGGCATTCTGTGTAACCAATAAAAAACTCCAGCACTCTCTCCTTCAAGTCCTTCTGCTGGTTCATTTGTATCGATAAACCGTGTAAAAACATCAAACTTGGCATTTAACCTTTTGGTTACCTGCATATCAGTATTGATACGGGCAGTGTACCGCTTATAATTTGTATTTTCAACAATCCCCTCCTGATCAAAGTATCCTAATGCAGCTAAGACCTTGATTTTTTCTGTACCGGCCGAAAGAGTCACAAAATGACTTTGTTGAATGCCACTTCCTGTGTATACCTCATTTTGCCAATTAGTATCCGGATATTTATCCCGGTCAGAAGCGCCATTTGCTATGTAATCATTGATAACTGCTTCACCAAAAACCGGACTTTTACCTACATTAGTATTAGCAATATCCATATATCTCATGTGGTCAACTGCATTAACAGGATTAGTGAGATTAGTAGGACTTTGAACTCCATAGTAGGTATTGTAATCTACAGTAAACTGACCCGCTTTCGCACGTTTTGTAGTTACCAGAATTACCCCGTTTGCAGCCCGTGACCCGTAGATAGCTGATGAAGCTGCATCTTTTAGAACCGATACAGATTCAATCAGGTTTGGATCAATATTGTTCATTGCCATTTCAACACCATCAACTAAAATCAGAGGATCAGAATTGTTCATAGTACCAATTCCCCTGATGCGAATTGTACCACCATCTTTACCCGGTTGCCCTGAACCCTGTGTAACAGTTACCCCGGGTGCTATTCCCTGAAGTACCATTGATGATTGGCCAACCTGACGTTTGGAGATTTCCTCAGACGAAATTGAAGCAATGGCACCGGTAAGGTTCACTTTCTTTTGAACTCCATAAGCTACAACAACCACTTCCTCCAGATTTTTCGTATCTTCGTTTAACGTTATTATCATTTTGCTTTGGGGTCCAACTTTAACATCCAAAGATGAATATCCTATGTATGAAATGGTTAATGTTGATTGGTCTGAAACATTTAAAGTAAAATTCCCATTAACGTCAGTGGTTGTTCCAATTTTTGTTTTTTTATCAATTATTGATGCACCGATAATAGGTTCATCTTTTTCATCTGAAACAATTCCAGAAATAGTTTTTACCCGCTGTGAATCTTTATCAGTAGATTGTTCTTTTGAATATGTAATAATTACATGTGATTTGGTAATAGTGTAACTGCAATTAGTCCCCTGAAGTAATTGGCTCATTACCTGACTTAAAATGTCGGGTTTTGGAGTTGGCCTAATCACCCTGGTAACATCTAAGGCTTTGGCATCATAGTCTACAGATATCCCGCTTTGTTTTTCGATTTGTTCAAAAGCCATCTTTAGCGTAATATTCTTTCCAATTAAATTTATTTTTTGATTTTGTGCTTGCATGATCGAAGGCATTGTCAATAAAAACGTCATGATCAACACAAGCGAAAAAAACTTTATTTCTTTCATATGCATTAGAAATTTCATATTATTATTTTTTTAGATTTGTGAATATATATATACGGTTAATATATTATTGATTTATGTAATGATTTGATGTCAAAACTTTGGGATCGGTGAGGTGATATTTTCTATCGAAGTATTCAATATAAACTGCCAAGGTGGTTAAATTGGTTTTAATTAGAAGCAGAGTAACATGACTGATTGAATATCCAGCTTGTTATCAGCGGTTTATTATTAAAATATAAGATACAAATATATATTATTATTTTCGTATTTATAACGGAATAATCATATATCTCCAATGTTTCTTTTTTTACATTTTTAGTCCTCCTACAATTATGTTTATACTTCTACTCTATTAAAGCAACCTGTCAATTTTTTTATCTTTAATATTTTAAAAATTCAATTGATTGATATAGTTTTCGTTTAGCTTTAAAAACTATAAACTTTTATTTAACTCAAGCATAATATGATCGATTATAATACTAAGTAAGCTATGTGAGATAATACACACAGTCGGGAAATGATATTTATTTGTAGAAATAAGTAAATTTTAAATGTTTTTTCGCTTGCTCCCCATTGGTTGTGGCATTCAATCACCTCATCCTCTGAGCTTCCCCCTCGATTGGCACAGATCAACAACCCGTTCCGGTGGGGTGCTCATCTTTTCAACTAAAAAATGTGTACGGTATTAGAATAATCCGATTTTATCCCGCAATTTGCATAAACACGATAATAAATTGAACCGGATAAGGGTCTATTTTTATCCGAGTAACTAACACTGTTTTCGGGGCTTGTATCTATCAAAGTCCATATTATGCCATCAGTTGAACGCTCAATTTTGTAATTGGATTCAGAAGTAGTATTATCCTTCCACGAAAGATTAATCTGATTGCCTGTAATGACATTAATTTTGAGGTTAGTAGGAGGATAAAGCGTTAAACTCCGATAATAGTCGTAAGGCAAAACAAATTCGCAACCCTCAGAAATCAGAAATTCAATGATTTTATTCAATTGTTCTATCTTAAAAGCTGGCCAATAATTTGGATGACCTTGCAAAACCATATAATCTTTGTAAATATTCTTTTTAGCATTATAGTTGGTTACAAAATAATTAAAATCAGGAATTCCGGTACCGTTTTCAATATTCACCCTATTATTCAGATTGAGAATTCCTGAAGAGGCAAGTGTATTTACACTGCTAAATATAAAAACTTTATAGTTTATATCTTCTGAAACAACAGCATTGGTTACCTCATCACTGGCATTGAAAGGTGTACCGAAAGTGTGCATTTGAATGCCTAAAAAATTCTTTATTAAGTGCGAAGCACTGTCAAAATGGAGTTTTTGATAGGCGTAAGAAGTTCCAAAAAACTCAGGTTGAACATGATCCAACCCATGATGCCAAAACTCAAAAAAATTATTACCTACACTGTCGGTTGCATTCAAATAAGGACATAGTTCGTTCAACGCAGTAGCATCAATCTGGTTTGCAATGACTCCAAATCCTGCTTTAATTTTTTTTTGTAAAAGAAATTCCATCGTAGGGATGCTTGGACATGATAGATTCTTATTTACTTTAAGATCATCAAATTTTAGAATAATTTTAGGAGCAGCAAATGAAACATCAACCGAGAAATTCACGAGTAAAAGAAAAAGAAAAATTCGCCTAATAATAATAATTTTCATGATAAACAATTTTAAAATGTGAAATATTATAGCACCCTTCAATAAACGATATTGTAAGGACACCTTAAATCCACATATTACATGTTGGATTTTATTTGAAAGTGTTTTTGTTGATTTTTATAAGATTTAGTCTTTTTTGGAGGGCAATTTTATGCTTTGAAGTATTTTGTGACTGTAAATTTTGCGACATTATCTACATTCAGCATGAAATATTATTCATATTCTCAATTAGCAACTGATTAATCATTCATTGATTTTAAATTGTTTGATCTATATTTTTAAATCAAGTATTTAATAATCGATATATCAATAAGTAAGTTATGTAAAGAAATACACACTGTCAGTTTACGAGATTTATATGTAGAAATTAATATTTTCGGGAAGAAATTTTCGAATAACAAAAAGAGCGGAGTTCTCTACATTGGGTGAGTAAGGATATACTATTGTGCTTTGAGAACAAAAAGTTCAAAGAGTACAAAGTTTCGGAATTGATAAGTATGAATTAATAAGGGTAAAATGAAGTTCTTGGGTGCTCGTTTACAGTGGATAGTTGAAAGAAAATTGAGTATAATCTATAAAAGTTTAAATTTACCGGAAATAAAGTATTTATTAGACATTATATAAGTTCGTTGAATAATGACTTTCCCATTATAATTATTTAAAATTGAAAATGATAAACACATAATTTTAAGCTCCTTAAGCATATATTTTGGAAGAAACACAAAATTCTTCTAAGGCTTCATAAAGTTTCAATCCATTCAGAAATAGTATTTTCGTCCAGAAATACTTTTATTGGAATGCACTTGTTAATGCTTGTACATTCAAAGAAGAAGTAAAACTCACAATCGTTTTCATTTACTATATAAGCTGTTGGTATTTTTCTTAATTCAAGATCTACATTATCGTAATGGGCCGAGAACCAATAATATGCTTCTGTAATTGAAATTCTGTTTCTTGACAACCTATAATCAAAAATTATTTTATATTTCAGCTCTTTTGCTTTAGTTAAAATTTCCAAACCCATTGCAGCAGTTTCTCTTGTTGTTAGTTCGCCTTTTGTTATAACTTTTATAGTTTTACTTTCAGCATCTATCTTATATGTGTATTCCATAATTTTCAACTATTTTCAACCTTATTATAAACTAGAATATTGATCTGTTGATGTTTAATACCGCAAACTAACAGATACTAAATTTCATTTAATCTTAAATCGTATAATCTTTTCATTTTTATTACAATTCAAGAACCTTTATTTCAATTATTTACGACTTGTATAATATCTATTCTGTTAGGAACAATTTGCGTTATAGTGATAGATTTTTTAAAACACAAATCAGGTTTATGTGTAGCAACCGGGTTTAAGCAAGAACATACCTGAATATTTTCTATTTTTAATAACAAATATCACAAGTTACCTCTGTGTTGCAGAGTTTACTTTATACCCGATCAGTTGGTAGTTTCGAATGTATATTGACCATATATTTCAAGAAATTGTCGTGAACTATAGCTCACATAGAAATATGTGAATAATATATAGGGGAAAATGAATTCGGATATGCTTTTTTCTTAATGCAGTAAAAACAGTTATATTGGGATTTTATTGATATTCTATATTATAGATAATGGTTTTATATTGAATTTTACTTCTGATAGAATTATATATACCAGAAATGCCGAAATAAGTATCGATTTCGGCATTTCCTTTTTAAAAATTCATTTTGATTATTTGATTAAAACTTCTACGGTTTGATTAATAAGTCCACTACTAAAGCGAACGAAATACACACCCGATTTTGTAGTTCCAATATACATTTTATTACCATCTACATGACCCGATTTAATTTCCTGACCATATACAGAATAAACTTTATAGCTTATTTTTTTGGTCAAATTTTCAGGAACTTGAACACTGAAATATCCATCAGTAGATAATGTTGGTGACAATTTTATGGGATTAAAATTACCGGAATTTTGAGCAATACCTGTTGCATTATTTAATTTTGCAGTTGCCATTACAGGTAATTGATCTTTCATTGTTACAGCATAAGCTTCAACATCTATAATAGTGTCTTTTAATACAGTAATTTTACCATCACTCGAAATGGTTGCGTAGCTATCACCCTTCACCACTTTCCATGCAATACCTGCATTGGCATCGGCTGGAACTATAGTAGCATTGAGTTGAACAGGTACATTTAAATTGATAGTTGGAACTGTTCCAATACTTATTTCTGTAGCAAATTTCAAGGGTGAAATAGCCTTGAAATCCTTAATCCGTAATACAGGATTTGTTATAGAATCGTATTGTGATAACATGGAACTATATTCAAATGCATATGAAGGAATATTTCGGTATGCTGCCTGATCTAACAATGTATATAGCTCAGTCATTTTTTCAGTCCGGGCATACACGCTATATTTATGAGAAGGAATATCTAACAGAAAGTAAATGAAATAATCTATATCGTATTGAATTTCTATTAATTCATCCGAATTAGATTCATACCAAGTTCCATTTCTAGCATCTAAGTGAATACCATCTCCACCTGAATTCGCCCAATCATTTTTAAACCTTACACTAGCTCCACAAGCATTATATACTTCTGCCTCTACTTCTGAAATTGCAAAAGTAACATCACATTCTGCATTTGGATTATTTACATTTGATATCAACCTACAATGTAAGAATTCAACTCCATTTTGTGTAATAGGACCACCTGGTAATGGTTTCACTACAATATTTACCTGACTAAAAACAAAATTATTCACAATACCGAGAAACGAAAATAAAAGTAAATTTTTTAACATAATAGAGATCTCCTTAAATTTAATTGAATACTATTTATTTATATATTAACACAAAAGACATGTTATTTTAATATTTCTTGCCAGCTAACAGCTGAATGAAAATTTATTTATAATAAACAAGACGTTTGAGGTCCAGTTTTTTTGTTTTTTGAAAAGTAAGTAAGGGGCTAATTTGGGAATAACACCTGTTTATTTTTTTTTAGCTTCTTGTAATCACCATTACTTATAGATTTCTCCGGATATTCATGGAAAATGTACATGTAGATACAACTCACTTATTGTTACCTATAAAAGTTCGATTCTTATAACATTTTAATCATTTGTATAGAAATAAACTGTTGAGCCTTCAATCTTATAACTTGATTTGTGGATTAACTTGCTAATAACATTCATAACCTCTTCAATAGATTCGTCAGGTTTGAATTTTAAATAATACGATTGCATATTGAGTTTTCTGACATTGTAATTAACAACTACATTGTATTTTCTTTCCAATGTACTTGCAATTTCGTCGAATGTTACACCCTGAAATATTAAATATCCTTCTTCCCATAAAGCCATTTTTGTGGCATCCACTTCGGAGATGGTAATTTTTTTATTCTGATGCGAATAGATCAATTGGTTATTCGGCTTCAATATAAAGGATTTATTTTTGTCAGTTTCCATATCAACCCTTACACTTCCTTCTACCAGCGTTGCTTTGGTGTAATCGACATTTGGATAGGACTGTACAACGAATTTTGTCCCGATGGCTCTAACATCTAAATACTTTGTTTTTACGATGAACGGTTTTTTAGGATTTTTAGCCACACTAAAATTGGCTTCACCGGTTAGATAAACAGAACGCGTGTCGCCAGTAAAACTTTTTGGGTAAATCAACGTTGATCCCGCATTAATGCTTACAATAGATCCATCGGAGAGTGTTACTTTTTTAATCTCACTATTAGATACTGAAAGTTGTGTGTACTCTAACTGTTCCGGGACTGCAAATCGATACGTAAGATATACTGAAGAGGCTATAACAATTGCAATAACTGCTGCGTAAGATATAAAACGCCGATAAAATGAATAGACTGGCTTTAATGGTGCTTGAACCGCAATCAGTGTTTTGACTTTCTGAAAATCTTCCAATGTTTGAGCACTGATAGCCGATGGACTATTTTCCCAAAGTTCATTCATAGACGATTCCTTCTCAGCATGGAGTTCGTCTAAACGAAACCATTTGCGGAAAAGAAATTGTGTATTCTTTGATGAATCCTTCTCAAAGAAAGTACGTATGATATTTCTAATATTACTACTTTCCATAATACCTATTTGTAATTAAGTAAGCAACCTGATGATTTACACACAGGCAACACCCAAAATATTAGAAAAAAAGCATAATACATATTTTTATAGTTTTTCTAATATCCGCTAATGCAGCCGTTAAATGGTTTTCTACAGTGCGTTTGTTAATATTTAGTTTTTCTGCAATTTCATTATTGGAAAATCCATCAATCCTACTCATTGTAAATATTAACTTTCTTTGAGGCGGCATTTGACTCACTGTTAAATCAATGAGGATTTGCAATTGTTGCGCAAAAAGAAGTTCTTCTGTGTTTTCGAAGTCAACGGGACGAGCCAGTTGCTCTGCTACAAATTTTTCATTTACCAAGGTGTGATCATAATAATTGCAAATCGCATTCTTTCCCATTTTGAAAATATAGGCTTTGAACGATTTTATCTCAGCAAGTTTTTCTTTGTTATTCCAAACACTCAAAAAAACATCTTGTGCCATATCTCTTGCTAACTCTGGATCTTTAATAAAACCCGTAAGAAAATATACCAGTTTTGGCTGGTAATAAAGGAAAAGCACTTCAAAGGCTCTTTGATCACCTTTACATAATGCTTTTATATTATTTTCTTCAATAGTATTATTCATCTCTTAGTTGACTAAAGGTTGTTCAGCAATGCTATTCAATTCATTATCACCTTATTAGAGTAATGTCGGGGAATTCTTAGTATTCAATAATAAAGAGGACGTAAATTAAGAAAAACTGCTTCGTAATTAAATTTCAATAAACAAAGATAATGTATATTTTAGCTTTCCCCAAAAATGGATGAAGATAGTATTGTATTTGTTGATTTTACAAAGTAATATCAGATATTATTTCTCGATAATTACAATTCAGAAAATCAGGTATATAAAGATTCAAAAAAAATTCGAAATATCTGTTTCTGTCTCTTCCAATTGAAAGTTATCTTTTAAAACTAAAGTATCAACCGATTCACCTCAGCCTTTCAGCCTTGCATTCGACAGACCTGCCAACGCATAGGTAAAAGCTGCAATAAGCAGCAACCATACAAAACCTGCCTCCACCGAAATAATGGTTGCCAGAGCAATACTGATCACTGAAAAGTAACCGTTAAAGGCCCAGGCCCACGGAAGATCCACCTGCCTGCCTTCAGATAAATATTTTATACCTAAAGGAAAAGGCATTCCCAGCATATAACCCGGAATACCTAATAAAAAGATTGAAATCAATATTTTAACCAAAAGCGGTGATCCGATTGTAAAAGATAAAACAGGAGACAACAAGAGCGAATAAGCCAGGAGCAAGACGGCAATTAGAACCGGTATCAACAGAAGCATTTTTTTTGTTTTTCGTAAACTCCCGGAATAAAAACTCCCAAGTCCTGACGCAATCAGCAGTATACTGATGCTCGCAGCTGTGGCGTAAGTTGCCTGACCAAAATAGAATGTAAATTGTTGAATAAATACAATCTCAATAAACATATACGCCAGTCCGATTCCGCTGAAATACAGGAAAACCCACATTTTGTTTTTGCTTTTCCATGATTTCATAAGAAGTGGCAATACAATAAAAATACCGGCTATGAGAATTATCTGAAGAAAAGTAAGAAGAATAAGTACATATCCGAGTTCTAAAAACGGGATACCACCCTCACCCAAAGAAGTGATTAATTTTTGAATTCCACTCCACCGGATATATTGAAAGAAAAAAGGACGGTTATCGGTGGTTGGTTGAACACGATACGGATAGGTTTTAATAAATGCGTTTTTATCCGAAGATAATAGAAGTCCGGTATTCACGAAAAAAGAAGTGTCCTGAAGCAAATTAGACTTCCCCTGATTTATTTCTTTGGTTGCGGGAAGGATTAAAGGATCGAACATCATTTCGTCACAAAACTGAAGAACCTGCATTTCCTGATGCTTGCTAAATCTGTTTTTTTTTAGCAAAAAAGTAATGGAAGCCCAACTCCGGATGGCGATGATGTGTTCATCAGGACGCTTGACTTTTTCGTCTTCCAACAGTTGATCTATGCTTGCCAAAAGCCTGTAGGCATTTCTGACGGGATAATCCATCCAGCAACTGACAGAAATCATCCCTTTTCCTGAAAGTTTGTCCCACATTTCATGAAAAGCCTCCATGCTTAATTCATAACGTGCTTCGACTGCATTAAGCCCTGAATTACCAAAAAAAGAGCCGATAACCGGTAGCTCTATCAAATCATATCTTCCTGTATCGGAAGCTAGAAAAGTACGTGCCATAGTTTGATGCATTTTAACTCCATCCTGACCTTCAAATGATTTTTGCAGCAAACTGAAAATTGCCGCATTAGCCTCAGTAGCAATAATATCAGAAACATGATGCGACAATGCCAGGGAAATATTTTCACCGGTTCCTGCATCAGGAATCAGAACTTTCTCAATTTTTTCGATGTGATAAGGCAATGCTTGCGGGGTATAATTCAGGATACTTGTCTTCTGCTGTTCCGGGTGCGGAACCTGATACCCACTCCAATCCCCGTTGTTAAAGACAGCCTTTCGTACCGGAAAAGACTCGCGATAACTGAGACTCACACCCGGGGCATACCGAAGTACAGGTGAGGAAACTATCTGAACTAATCCGTATGGACTGCTCTTTTCATATTCGATAGTTGCACCGGGTAATAACATTGTTTTACTGATATCTTTATATTCGGAAGGTTTTAATTTCGACGGGTTAAAAAATACGGCCAGTAATATCACAATTGAAACAACAGCTGTGGATTGAAGCAATTTACCGGCTTGCTTCGGGAAAGCGACAAATCCACCCGTAAGCGCAATAACGGCAGTTATCAGTGGCAGCTGTTCCGGAAAAACAAATTGCATCAAAAGCAAGGAAATAACACCTCCGATTCCCGAACCAATAAGATTTGAAAAATATATTCTCCCGATTCTCCCGGCAAATTTCAAAAAACTCAAACCAATGGCAAGTGCACCTGTAAAGAATGGCACGAAGAAAATAAAATAGGTAGCGATCAGACGGCCTGCATACCGAAAATCGTGAAAAATCAGCAATGAATCGAAACGAACACTTTCTGAGTTAGTCAATAAAACGACCAGCGGCATTAAAACAGCCGTAATAATTAACAGGAATGGGAAAATCCGGGAATAATTTTGCAGGAGTTTTTCACGGAAGAAAGTCAGAAATGTTCCGGCAGCACCAAATCCTAGCAAGGCAATGGAAATAATCATATAGGCGAAATGATACCACTGGACACAGGATAAAATCTGCATCAAGGCTAACTGGAAAGCAATGATTGCTGCTGAGATCATTCCAATTCCAACATGGATACGAATCATCGATATTTCACCGTTCAATTTCACTACTTGCGTGTAAAAGGCACAAAGCGTACAAGCATCAGGCTTTCCGTTGTAATCTTCTTCCCTCTTTTCGTTACCAACATAAGTGTCTGAACACTAAACGGTGAGCCAATTGGAATAATCATCCGGCCTCCGTCTTTTAGCTGATCGATTAATGGTGGAGGGATGTACTCCGATGCGGCGGTTACGACTATTCCATCAAAAGGACCATGTTCTTTCCAACCGTCGTAACCATCAGCTATCTTAACTTCAACATTCCTGTATTTCAAAGTTTTCAACTTTTCCCGTGCCGAAAGACCCAGTTTTTCAACAATTTCGATGGTAAAAACCTGATTTACAAATTCAGCCAATATCGCAGCCTGATATCCGGAGCCCGTCCCAATTTCCAGCACTGTATCACCGGACCCCACTTTCAATAATTCGGTCATGAATGCCACAATATAAGGTTGTGAGATGGTTTGACCGTAACCTATGGGCAAAGGCCTGTCGTCGTAGGCATCGTTTTTATAATCGTCGGGAACAAACAGATGCCTTGGGACAGCTTTCATTGCAGTCAGGGTATTTTTATCTTTTATCCCACGTGACTGAATCTGCTGTCTGACCATACTGATTCTTTCCTTTTCATATTTATCCTGACCGGAAAGTGGAAAATAAGTCCCTGTATTCAATAGAATAAAGAGTAAGAAGATGAATCGTGTTTGCATAACAGCCTCCTTTTTTATGCATCTTAAATTACGAAAAATACTAAATTATATATTTGATATTTTTAAAAAGGTCAAACTTAGTACAACGGCTGGATATAATAGAAACCGGTTTTTTATTTTCTTCAAAAAATCAGATCGGCCTGTAGAAATAACAAATTTTCGAATAAGAATGTTGATCAGGAATAATTTTGCAATGCACAAACTTCTGTTAAACAACTGAATTTAGAATCATAAGTCTTGATATAATTAGTTCAAAGACAGAAATTATTCATGTAAATGTTAGCTGTTGAGATATTCAGAAATTACAGATCTCAGATTGTTTTTAAATTGTTGCTGAGTAATCAATCCACAACTTACGAAAAACTCAAATGCTCTACTAATTTCAGCAAATTTATTCGGGAGCACTATAAATAGCCAAAAGCGAGTTAATGAAAAGTAACTATAGCGTTAAAAACTGGTAATGTGTCGGTATACAAGTAAGACAAATAGTTGTTAAATGGAGAAAAAAATCTATCTTTGCAACCGAAAATTGTATAAATATTTTACCGAACACAATGAAAACAGTATTGAATATCAGCCTTTTCTTATTATTTTTCGCCACAGCATTGACCCTGAACGCTCAAAAGTATGCCATTGAAGGCGGATATCTCAATCCTGGACGTTATGGAGCAAGTACAAGTACGACCTATTTTAACGGGGGGCGATTGGGAGGAACAGCCAGTTTTGATTTGAAAAACAACTTCAGTTTTCTCACCGGAGCACTTTATTCTTTTGTTTATTCCGACAAACTTCAGGGATATCCGAACGCAACTTCGTTAACATATAAAACTGCAGGACATTTCCTGGATATTCCGCTGCGTGTATCCTGGTCACTTCCAATCAATAAAAACCTGAAAGTATTTGGATTTGCAGGACCGAATCTGAATATTGGTTTATTTCAGAGTCAGGAAATAATCTCTACGCTTACTTATCTTCCAACAAACCCACTTTATGTAAAACCCGGTAAATTTGATTTATATAGCGGGACAGACTACCAATTAAACAGACTTAATCTGCAAATCGGAGTTGGTGGCGGAGTACAATGGAAAAATTACCAGATTAAAAGTGGTTACGATTGGGGAATAAATAATTTAAATAAAGAAAACACCGGCAATTTATACCAAAAAGGTTGGTATGTTACTGTAAATTACGAATTTTAGAGCTTTATCTAATTTCAATTTGCTGTATACATCTTGAATGTTAATTGTCACAGAAAGCACAAAACAACTTACTGCTTTTAATATATTGTTTCAAAGTGGGTTATGACTTGGGTTTGATTGATCTCAACAAAAGTGATAATATATCACTTAAAACAAATGCATTAACCGCTTCGGTTGGCGTTACTTTCTAGTCTAAATTCAATATAAAGACAAAGAAGACTAAACTCTATCCGGGGTTTAGCCTTTTTTTGTTAATAATGTAATTAGTATAACGCTAAATTACAGGATAATGATTATTTTTGTACTTAATTTAGCAATAAAAATTTACCCCGATAATAATGCAACTTTACGAGCTATTTAAACAACATCCAATAATCTGTACCGATAGCCGTGTGTGCCCTGAAGGCTCACTTTTTTTTGCGCTCAGGGGTGATAATTTCAATGCCAATGCTTTTGCCTTAACTGCCATCGAAAAAGGTTGCGCTTATGCCGTTGTGGATGAAGCTGAATACGCAATTGACGAACGGTTTATTCTGGTAGGAAATGTGTTGGAAACTTTGCAACAATTAGCTACTTATCACCGCAGGCAAATGGGTACTACCATTATTGGTATTACCGGCACAAATGGCAAAACAACAACCAAAGAATTAATTGCTGCTGTATTGAAAGAAAAATACCACATTCTTTTCACACAGGGCAATCTGAACAATCATATAGGTGTACCACTTACCCTGCTTCAACTCAGACCCGAACACAAAATTGCTGTAATTGAAATGGGTGCGAATCATCCCGGGGAAATCAGGATTTTAGCCAATATTGCATGCCCTGATTTTGGTATCGTCACCAATGTTGGGAAAGCGCACCTCGAAGGGTTTGGTTCATTTGAAGGTGTAAAGAGCACAAAAGCAGAACTCTACGAGTATCTGTATGCAAATGGCGGGAGTATTTTCATCAACAAAGACAATCAACATTTAGTTGAAATGGCTACCGGTGCCGGATTTAACATGAATGAAGCACGTGTACGCGAATATAGTTTAGATCCTGACAATTGGGTTTGTTATATCTACGGACAAGTTTTGAGCTGTTCACCGTTTCTCAAAATGAAATGTACAATTGACATTGGCTTTTCCATTAAAATAAATACCCAATTAATTGGTGCTTATAATGCTGAAAATGTGCTGGCAGCCGTCGCCATTGGTGAGTATTTAGGAGTGGAGGAAAAATTGCTTAAAAAAGGGCTGGAGAATTATGTGCCACAGAACAACCGGTCACAACTTACAGTAACTGAGCACAACAAATTGGTTGTTGATGCATACAATGCCAATCCGACGAGTTTACGGGCAGCTATCTTAAACTTCGCTCAAATTGAAAAAAAAAGGAAAACCCTTATCCTGGGCGATATGCTTGAATTAGGCGAACAAAGCGAAACAGAGCATCAAAGCATAGTTGATCTGCTACAACAAAACCAATTTAAAGCCGTTCTGTTAGTAGGAAAAGAATTTTCAAAAACCAACAATCCGTATCGTTGCTTCAGCAATGTGGACGAACTTATTAATTATCTAGGGAAACATCCCGTCAAAGGTAATTATGTATTGATCAAAGGTTCACGAGGAATAAAACTTGAAAAAGCATTGAATTCACTTTAAATAATTTACAACTAAAATATTAAAATGGAGAAGACAAAAAAAACGAATTTGACAATCATTATTATATCGGTAGTTATAATTGCTGTTTTGATCTTTGCTGTCTTATACTTTGTCCGTAGAGCAAATGAAAAAGACAAAGAAATGGCCGAAGTGGTCGAAATGATGAATTTTGAGAAACAACAGGTGGAAAAGGAATACACCGATTTAAACTCCGAACTGGATGGGTATACATCTGATATACATAATGATTCGTTGGTTCATTTATTACAGGATCAAAAGACCAAAGTGCAACAATTACTGGATGAATTACGGGTAACCAAATCGACCAACGCAAGGCGTATTACGGAATTAAAGAAAGAACTGGCCACGGTCAGGACTGTAATGATTCAATATGTAAATCAAATTGATTCGTTAAACACCCTGAACAAAGTACTTAAAACCGAGAACGTGGAAGTTCACCGGAAATATGTGGCTGCAACTGAAACCGTTCAGATTCTTTCGAAAGAAAAAGAAAATCTGAATCAGGTAGTTACACGGGCTTCTATTTTAGAAGTAACGAACTTTAGCATGGTACCGCTCAATGCCAAAGGAAAAAAAACAAACTGGTATTCGCAAACTGCCAATATTCAGTTTAATTATACAATTAACAAAAACATCACCGCCACAACCGGTGAAAAAACTGTATATTTGCGTATCACAAGACCGGATGACGAAGTACTAATGAAAAGCCCAAACAATGTTTTTCCTTATGAAAACCAAAACATTGCATATTCTGTTGCTAAAAAAATTGAATATACAGGCGATGCATTTAAAGATGCGCTTTACTGGAAGGTTGGCGAAATCTTGCCAAAAGGACTTTATCGCGCCGAGTTTTTCATTGACGGGAACCGGGTTGGCACCTTTAATTTTATGTTTGAAAAATAAGTATCGTTTATAGTAAGGAGTATTGAGTATTGAGTATTGAGTATTGAGTCAGGAAATATTCGGTAGTGGTTGATAGTAGAGAGCCGGGCACATAAAAGGCTGAACTCAGAAATCAGAACTCGGAACTTTTCAAACCTCAAACTTTTCAAACTTTTCAAACTCCAATCAACGAATTAACCAATCAACGAATTAACTAATCAACCAATTCATAAATAACTAAATTTCAAATTAACACTTTGTCTCAAGCCCATAATTTCTCACAGGATGCAGCAGCAATCGCTTTCGATGAAAAACATCGGAATACGATAAAATTCAATATTTCACGCTACGATACAGCGGTGAGTAAAGGAATGGCACGCTACAACAATGTTGAAGCGGCAAAGTCACAGGCAGCTGACATTAAGCGTGATGTATTGCAGAACTGGGGCAAATATCTGATACAATTTGAAGAAAAAATAAGCGCACGTGGCGTAAAAGTACTTTGGGCGAAAGATGCGGCAGAAGCCACAACTTTTATTGAACAGATACTTCGGGATAATGATGCGAAATTGCTTGTCAAAAGCAAATCAATGACCACCGAAGAAATAGAATTGAACGAAACAGCCGGACGCATGGGTTGCGAATCAGTAGAAACAGATTTAGGTGAATTTATTGTTCAGGTGGCCGGTGAAAAGCCTTACCACATTGTAACTCCTGCCATGCATAAATCGAAAGGCGATATTGCGAAGCTGTTTAACGAGAAATTTGGTACGCCTATAGACAGCACTCCCGAAGAAATGACGGAATATGTGCGCCAGGTATTACGAAAAAAATATACGCAGGCACAAATCGGAGTAACAGGAGCCAACTTTCTGATTGCAGACATTGGCGGCATATCGGTTACTGAAAACGAAGGAAACGGTTTAATGTCAACCGCTTTTCCAAAGTTACATATTGTTATTGCAGGAATCGAGAAAATCATTCCAAAAATGAACCAACTGGGACTTTTTTACCCTTTGTTGGCAGCGCATGGAACAGGTCAGCAAATAACAGCATACAACACAATATTTACCGGTCCACGACTGGCAACTGAAGTAGACGGACCGCAGGAGATGATAGTGATCATGCTCGACAACGGGCGAACGACTGTTTACGAAGACGATGAGGCTTACGAATCACTGGCATGCATCCGCTGCGGAGCTTGCCTGAACGGATGCCCGGTTTATAAAACAATTGGTGGATATACTTACGATACGACTTACAGCGGCCCGATCGGGTCGGTTTTAACTCCATTTTTACGTGGATTCAAAGATTTTTCGCACCTGAGCTTTGCTTCCACTTTATGTGGAAAATGTGTGGAAGTTTGTCCGGTAAAAATTCCGTTAACCGATATTTTATTGGCAAACCGGCGAAAAACAGTAGAGAAAAACCTCAGGCCTGTAGCTGAAAAAATACTGATGAGTGGATTTAAACTCATGAGTTCAAAACGGATTGGATTTGATTTCTTTCCCGGCAGTCTGAAAAACGCAGGAACCTATCCATTTAATTTCATGGGTTGGGGCCCCGGGCGTTCGATGCCAAAATTTGCCAAAAAATCATTTTCACAACAGTACAAGGAAAAAATCAATTAAAAATTAACAATTAATTCAATCATAAATAGTTATATTATAAACAACCATACGACACAAAAATGAAACAAACATCACGCATCTCAATTGTAATTTTAATGCTAATCATTGGCATATCATCGTGTAAAGAAGATGTTTATACGGACTGGAAAATTAAAAATCAACAATGGCTCGAAAACAACAAAACACAACCGGATGTTATTACAACTGCCAGTGGATTGCAATACAAGGTGATTTACCAGGGATGGCCATACAATCGCAAACCAAATGCAAATAGCTATGTAAAAATAACATACAAGGGTTCACTCATTGATGGTTCAACTTTCGACTCGGCAACTGAAGCAATACTTGGTCTGGAAAGTACTATTGATGGTTGGAAGGAAGGAATTCCAAAAATGAATGGTGGGGGAAAGTACATGTTATACATTCCAAGTCCGTTGGCATATGATACAATCTCTTCAAATACCGAGATTCCACCCCACTCCACCCTGATTTTTGAAGTGAATCTGATTGATTCTTATAATTGACCTGATCGGGAAAAAGCTTAAAGTGTATCCATTTTAATTCTGTTGATAAAGAATTATTCTTACTACACTTATCATTGTCTGTCAAAAATATTACCATCCTTTAGCGGGATGTTGATTTTCTAAGTTGGATATTTTTAAAAACAAATAGCAATATGAAAAAATTACTTCTTTACTTTTTATGTTCATTTGCGGGGTTTGCTTTTGCGGCTGACTACACTGTAGAAACAATTCAAAACCCGAAAACTGCAGATGCTCACGCATTTGTAAGTAACCCCGATGGCATTTTAAAAATGGAGACTGTTCAGCAAATGAACATTATGCTCGATTCACTCCAGGCTCAAACCAGTGCTGAAGTTGCTGTTGTAGCTGTTAATTCAATTGGTTTTGAAGACATTAATTCTTTTGCAACTAAACTGTTCAGCACTTGGGGAATTGGAGAAGCCAAACAAGACAATGGTTTATTGGTATTATTTGTACTTGACCAAAAGAAAGTGAAATTTGAAACCGGCTACGGGCTCGAAGGTGTTATACCCGATGCTATTAGCAAACGAATACAGACTCAATCGATGATTCCTGAATTTAAAAAGGGGAATTACGACGCGGGTATGCTGGCAGGTGTTGATCGGTTGGTACGTACCATACGGAAAGAACCTGTGGTTGCAGAAGTAAAAACTCCGGTAGCCTGGGATGAAATTATGCCCATTGCCATTGCAGTATACTTACTTTTAATCCTTTTAACCTGGTTATGGATTGGAAATTCCATACAGAAAGTCAGAAAAAACCCAAAATTCATAAGTAACATAGCCCGGTATAAAGCAATAAAAAGCGAAAAATCAGGAATAATAAGTTTGGTAGCTTTAATGCTTCCTGTTATAGGTTTTGTGTTAATTCTTTTCTTTTCACAGCCTATTTTCCTTCTTTTGCTTATTCCTGTCCCATTTACAACCATTCCGGCTAATATTTACGGAAAAATTCTCATGCGCAAGATCAGACGGGAACCTATTCAATGCAATGTCTGTGACGGTAAAATGAATATTCTGTCCGAGAAACAGGAAGATACACATTTAAAACTGGCGCAACAATTTGAAGAACAATTACATGCCATCGACTATGATGTTTTTGTATGTAACAAATGTGCAAATCAGGCCATTTTCACCTTAGACAAACCGAGCGCCTATTCCGAATGTCCTAAATGTGGAACCAAGGCATTTATTATGAAAGATAAAAAAACCATGGTAGCTCCAACCTACATTAGTGCCGGAACAGAGCGTACAACTTATCATTGTAAGTTCTGTGGTTATGAAGAACACAAAAACAATAACATACCACGCCTGAACCGTACAAATAGTGCAATTATTGGTGGAGCAGCTGCCGGTGGTTTCTTTAGTGGCGGAGGTGGTTTTAGTGGAGGCGGAGGCGGTGGCGGAAGCTTCGGTGGCGGTATGTCCGGCGGTGGTGGTTCAAGCAGCGGATGGTAATTGCATGATTATCAATTCAAAATCGAAAATATAAACTATTTCATAAATTTATTGTTAGATTTAAATTCACAAACAATCAAACCCATTCATTCAAATGAAAAAAAATTCAATTATTTTAATTTCTATAGTAGCCGTTCTGGTAATCTCAGTTCTTTGGGGAATGTCGCGGTATAACGGTTTAGTTTCTTCACAGGAAAATGTGAACGGTCAATGGGCCAATGTTGAAAGTCAATACCAACGTCGATCGGACTTGATCCCCAACTTAGTGGCAACCGTAAAAGGTTATGCTTCACACGAAAGCGAAACCCTTGAAGGCGTCGTTGCAGCACGTGCGAAAGCAACACAGGTAACTATTGATCCTGAGAATCTGACACCTGAGAAACTTCAGGAATATCAGGCTGCACAGGGTCAGGTAAGTTCGGCATTAGGAAAATTGTTGATGATAACAGAAAATTATCCGGATTTGAAAGCAAACCAGAACTTTTTGGAATTACAGGCTCAACTGGAAGGAACTGAAAACCGTATTTCGGTAGAACGTACACGATTCAATGAAACAGCTCAAACCTATAATAAGTCTATTCGTACATTTCCTACAAATATAATTGCGGGCATGTTTGATTTTGATAAGAAACCTTATTTCGAAGCTGAAAAAGGAAGCGAAACAGCTCCTGAAGTAAAATTCTAATTTCAAACCAAAAACAGAAAACCTCAAAGCGTGCACAGCACCTTTGAGCGTTTGAAGTCTGAAAAGTAATTATAACACTTTTCAGGCTTCATAATTCTAAAGGCTACATTGATTGCAGCACTTATTAGAATTTAGATGATAAATAAGTTATACCTGTAATAACAAAAATATGTCTACCAACTCATATGTCCCGGCAACCGATCGCTACACAAATTCTGTAGGATATCAACATTGCGGAAAAAGCGGGTTACAACTTCCACGTATTTCTCTCGGTTTATGGCATAATTTTGGCGATGTGGACGATGCAGATGAAGCATTGAAAATGATACAATATGCTTTCGATCATGGCATCACACATTTCGATCTGGCGAACAACTACGGAACGCCGTTTGGAAGTGCCGAAACGAACTTCGGAAAAATACTGAAAACTCATTTTGCATCGTACCGCGACGAGATGATCATCAGTTCCAAAGCAGGACACGAAATGTGGAATGGCCCTTATGGTGACGGCGGATCGCGGAAATATATGATGGCGAGCCTCGATCAGAGTCTGAAGCGCATGCAACTCGAATACGTTGATATTTTTTACTCGCACCGTTATGATCCCAACACCGCTTTGGAAGAAACAATGGGAGCCCTGTCGGATATGGTAAAACAAGGAAAGGCTTTGTATGTGGGCATTTCAAAATATCCTACAGAAGTCGCACGCGAAGCCTACCGTATTTTACGTGAAAACGGAACACCCTGTCTTATCAATCAGGATCGCTACAGTATTTTCACCCGCAATATCGAACAAAGTGTTTTACCGTTGACCGAAGAGAACGGAATTGGATTTATTGCCTTTTCACCCCTGGCACAAGGCATGTTGAGTGATAAATACCTGAATGGAATACCTGAAAATTCACGTGCTGCCCACAGTTATGGATTTTTACAAAAAAGTCAGCTCACACCCGAAAAAATTGAAAAAATCAGCAGGCTGAATGACATTGCAGCACAACGGGGTCAATCTCTGGCACAAATGGCTTTGGCATGGTGTTTACACAAACCGCAGGTAAGCTCTGTGATTGTAGGAACCAGTTCAGTAAAACAATTGAAGGACAATATCGATGCACTAAAGAACGTTAGCTTTACAGATGATGAGTTGTGGCGAATCGGGGAATTGGGAGCATAGAAAAGTTTGAAAGGTTTGACGTTTCGTGTTTTGCGTTTGAAAAGTTTGAGGTATTTGAAAAGTTCTGAGTTTCGAGTTCTGAGTTTCCGGGTCTTTTGTCTTGGCTCTTGGTTCTTGGTTCTTGGTTCTTGGTTCTTGGTTCTTGGCTCTTGGTTATAATTAATTCACAAAACACTTAAGTTAAAAAACTGTTTGAGACTTACGAAGTTAAAATATTATCTTTCCGCTGCATTTCTCGCCATATCTTTAGCGGGTTGTGATGATAATATTCATTCGTCAATTCCTGATTTTCCGGTTTCGTTACAATTAAATCTTACCTCAACTTATCCTACATTCAAGAACTCCGTCAATCAATTTATAATTTACGAATCAAGAATAAATGAAACAGACCGCATCGGATACGGTGGTATTTTTATATGTACAGGAATTAGTTTCGATGATTACGGGAATAGTCTGTATTACGCGTTCGACATGGCATGTCCTTACGAAGCAAAAAACACAATCAGGGTTTACCCTGACTCAACAGGTTTACCACAGGTAATTTGCGAACAATGTGGTTCAGTATACGACATTAGTTTTGGTAATGGGAATCCAATATCCGGACCATCTAAAGAATTTTTAAAAAGATACAGGGCTTCGTTATCAGGAGATATACTGTATATCAACAGATAATTTATGTTTGATCTATTTTAAAGGGACTGCCTCAATCTGAGACAGTCCCTTGTTTTTAATCAATTAACTGTTATTCGATTTAAAACAAAAAGTCCATTATTTCCAGTTTTTCGGTTTTGACACAAGTGCTGAAAGTCCAACTAAAACAATGTAGAAAGGATAGATCAGGGATAAAAGGAAGGAATCTATCCAGACATGCTGAAGATGAAAAAATATGCGGACTGAATGCAGGAAAAGGGAATCAAGCAGGTATTTAAAAGTAAAAACGAGCAACAAAACATACCAAAGCTGCGACTCATAGAAAGACGATCCTATCAACAGAAAGGGTAAGAGGCTAATTGTAAAAACGATACAGGTAGTAAGTATTAATTGAAAATCGGTATATGCCGGTGATTTGGAAGCCCAACGGCGACGTTGTTTCAAAAAACCGGCAAATGTGTCTGCAGATTCTGCAACAACCATAGCTGATTCTGACTTTAAAAAACGAATCACTCCACCTTGTTTTTTTATACTCTGTAACAGGAAAATATCATCTCCCGATTGTTCTTCTTCGTGCAAATCGTCCTGACTTGTCAGCCAGGCTTTCCTGGTAAAAACCAAATTAGCACCATTACATAAAATTGGCATGCATGCTCCTGCTGCACCTGCCCCGGAAGCAACCAGACTTGCAAATTCAAGGGTTTGCAGGCGGGAGAAAAACGTAGAGCTTTTTGAAAGTTTAACCGGACAGATAATTAAATCGCTTGGATTTTGATACTGAAAACAAACGATTGATTCCAGCCAATGGTATGAAGGCACACAATCCGCATCGGTGGTAACAATTAAATTTCCCGTCGCCAACTGAATACCTTCTTTTAAAGCATTTTTTTTACCAAATCCAATGGCATCAACAAGCTGCATTTTCGAAAATGTTGTTTGTATCTGCTCAATAATCATCCTGGTTCTGTCTGTAGAATGGTCATTAACAAGTATCAGCTCGAAATTCTGATAGCTTTGCTGAGCTAAATTAGAGAGCAATTTGCGCAAATGAGTTTCCTCATTTTTACATGGAATAACGATTGATATTTTAATGTTCACCGACTCATTGCCATTAGGCTCGAAGTCAGGAGTACATTTCCATCCGATAATAAAAACAGAGACAAGAATAAAGTACAAAATAGTGATGACGAGACTAAGTATGATTAACAGCATAGTGATCCGTTTAATGCTGACAGACATTTTTTCATAATGAAAAAATGTCTGTCAGCTGTTTAAAACAAATAGTTTAATCCAATATACATCCCTGTATTTCCATCCTGTTTGTCGAATGCTTTACCAAAATCGGCAGAAATAACAAAATTTTCATTCCAGCCAATCTTCAAACCTATACCAGCGGCAGAATGGAATTTTCCTTTTTCATATTGATTGAAATAGGTGTCTTTATCTCCCGGCGAAACATTTGTCAGATCCATTTCAATAGGTTTTAAAATAATCCCTGAATCGAAAAAGACATTGGTACCTAAATAAAAGTTTTGTTTGAACATTTCAAACCGTAGAAATTTATAGCGGAATTCAAAATTAGCAAATCCTACATTATCTCCGATTATCCTGTTTCGCAAAATACCCCGTACTGACACCTTACCACCAAGTCCCTGATTGGTAGCAGCAATTAAATAGCTGGTAATCAACTCAGGTTGTGCATAATACGGAACTTTTTCTTTGCCTATAGTCGTTTGATAATCTAAACGATACGCAAATATTAAATCTTTAGCCAGAGAAAAATACTGACGATGAATTATCGCCATTTTGGTATGAGGATTTGTCTGATTTAGGAATTTAGGAGCAGTTTGAACTACAGCCTCCGTAAAAATACCATTTGTCGGGCAAGCCAACTGATCACGCGTATCATATTTCAATCCGGCTTTAAAATAATTTATACTTCCCCCATTCGCTTCATTCGCATCAATGATTCCCCATGTTTTATATTTTTGAAATAAATCACCCCCGGGAACCGGTGACAAACCTAATTTGGTTATATTTACGGTGTCCATCTTGAAATTATAAAATGCATAACCGCCAACCCATCCAAATTTTGATTCGCCAAAATATCCCTGAAAGTCAGCTTTTATTCTAAATGTATTCTTCTCACATTTATAAAAATTTCGATACATTTTACTTGTAGCCAGATCAAAATTACTTTGATAACCGTTGAAACCGTAGAAATCAGACATTTGATCAGGCACATAAGCAACATCAAGTGTAGTTCGTACTTTTGGAATCAGGCTTTCAGAATCGTACCGCAATCTGGCAATCGTTGTTCCTTTGGTATAAGTTGAAAGTTCAAGATAAAGTGAATGATTGTATTTTGGAAAAGTTGTGCCATCACCATAGTCGTATAAATTCACCAAAGCACCGTACTGAAAACCCAAATCGGAATCGTAGGAAATAGCGGGCAAAGCTCCAAAACCGAATCCTGTTTTAATTTTTTGTTGAGAAAAAGCGGTTGCTGCTAAAAAAAGTAAGCAAGAAACGTAAATTAGTCTTTTCATACTATTTGCTTTTAAGTTTGGGTCAAAGATATGAAAAAAGCTTAATAAAAAAAAGCACACTATAAAAGTGTGCTTTTTTTTATTTAAAAAGTGGTTGATTAGTTTCCTTTACATTTATTGCAGATGCCGGAATAAGAGATTTCTACAGAATCTATGTCAAATTCTGTTTTTTCGGGGAACTGAAACAAAATTGGTTTCAGGTTGAAAATATCATGTACTTTACCGCAACTTCTACAGATAAAATGAGCGTGTGCAGAAATATCCACATCGTAGCGGGCATTTTTCTCATCAATAACCAATGCACGTACAGCACCTCTCTCTACAAATATATCGAGCGTATTGTAAACTGTGGTTTTTGACAATGTCGGCATGTTTGGACTCAAAGCTGAATAGATTTCATCTATAGTCGGATGTGTTCTGTTATTCATTAAATAATCCATTACTGCCGTGCGCTGCACAGATGGTTTGATGGAATGTTTACGTAAATACTGATGTGATTCTAAGGATGTAAACATAATTTGTAAATTTTATTTTTGTGTAATGAATACAAAGATAGATAGATTGTTTCATTAAAACAATTTTCAATCCTGTTTATCCATTTATCAATGACAATTTCTGATTATTTAACAATAAATCCTGTTCTTCTGACTAATATTCAGCAGTTTTAGCAAAGTTAAGCACTCTGTATTATACTAATATTGAATGATTTCAGAAGAATTTAGCAATAAAAAAGTCGCAACAAATAAATTTATTACGACTCTTTTATTGGATGATTTATGTCGGAGAATTACAACGCTTTGATTTCTTTCAACACATCATTCGTTGCACGTACAGCAGCAGCACTTTTAGCAAATAAAGCTTTTTCTTCGTCGTTCAACTTGTAATCAATAATTTCTTCAACGCCATTTTTGCCAATTACTACCGGAACACCGATACAAATATCTTTTTGATCATATTCGCCATCCAGGTACACACAGCAAGGAATAATTTTCTTCTGATCGTGAATAATAGATTTTACCAGATAAGCCACAGAAGCTCCCGGAGCAAACCATGCCGATGTCCCCAGTAATCCGGTCAATGTAGCACCACCTACCATAGTATCTTTAACCACCTGATCCAAAGTTTCTTTAGCCAGAATAGTATTCACCTGACGACCTTTGTATGAAGCAAAACGTGTCAGGGGCAACATTGTTGTATCACCATGTCCACCGATAACCATGCAATGCACTTCATTCTGGTTGCCATTCAAGGCTTTGCTTAAATAACATTTGAAACGTGCAGTATCAAGAGTACCACCCATACCGATTACTCTGTTTTTAGGAAGTCCCATAGATTTCAATGTCAGATAAGTCATAGTATCCATTGGATTACTTACTACCACAATAATGCAATTGGGAGAAAATTTAAGAACATTTTCAGCTACGCTTTTAACGATTCCTGCATTTACGCCAATCAGTTCTTCACGAGTCATACCTGGCTTGCGGGGAATACCCGATGTTATTACAACAACGTCAGAATCAGCTGTTAGCGAATAATCGTTGGTACAACCAACAATCTTTGAATCGAAACCCAAAATAGCTGCTGTCTGAAACATATCCAATGCTTTACCTTCGGATACACCTTCTTTTACATCGAGCATTACAACTTCGTCGGCTACTTCCCTGAATGCAAGGATATTTGCACATGTGGCGCCTACATTTCCGGCACCTACTACGGTTACTTTTGACATAATAATTTTATTTTTTAAGTTAGAATAATCCTTTTTAAAATCGAGAACAAAGATACAATTTAATATCCATTAAAGAAATATTTCTTTAATAAATTAGCAAATAAAAAACCGTAATTTACTGTAAACAGCTTCCCGTAAAAATGCACATTTTATACAACTTTTTTTGTATCTTTGTGGTCGAAAACTTACAATTCATTACACAAAGTTATTTGTGAAGCGCTAAAAATCATTTATAAACCTACGGCAATTATAAGTTGACACTCAGTTGCACGAATATACTCTTTTATAAATCATTCATCGAAACAATTGAATATAAATCCTTTATATAAATTAATACAGTAATTTCACAGCCTTCAAAATTGAAGCAGCAAATATATAAATATATTTCAATTAAACAAACACCCTTAATATATAAGAATATGCAATCTATTGACAAATTTAATTTTGCTGGTAAAAGAGCATTCGTTCGCGTAGATTTTAATGTCCCATTGAACGAACAGTTTGAAATTACCGACGACACACGTATGCGTGCCGCTCTTCCTACATTAAAAAAGATTTTAGCCGATGGCGGCAGTGTAATTATTGCTTCGCACATGGGACGTCCCAAGAAAAATCCCGACAGCAAATACTCATTGAAATCTATTTTACCACACATATCCGAACTGTTGGGTGTTGAGGTGAAATTTGCTCCTGATTGCATGGGTGCCGACACCGCGAAAATGGCTGCTGACTTAAAAGCCGGCGAAGTTTTATTGCTTGAGAATCTACGTTTCTACGAAGAGGAAGAAGGCAAACCACGCTTACCGGAGACTGCAACAGAAGAAGAAAAAGCCGCAGCTAAAAAAGTCACAAAAGAGCATCAAAAGAAATTTACAGCAACCCTGGCTTCCTATGCTGATTGTTATGTGAATGACGCTTTCGGAACCGCACACCGTGCACACGCTTCCACAGCATTGATCGCAAAACTCTTTGATGAGAACAGCAAAATGTTCGGCTATCTAATGGAAAAAGAAGTGTTAGCCGTACAAAAAGTATTGACTGACACTGCACACCCATTCACCGCTATCATGGGTGGTTCAAAGGTTTCGTCAAAAATCGACATTATCGAAAACCTGCTTACCAAAGTTGATAATCTGATTATCTGTGGTGGCATGACCTTTACTTTCACAAAAGCCCTTGGAGGAAAAATCGGTAATTCTATTTGCGAAGATGACAAGATGGAATTAGCGCTTGAACTATTGGAAAAAGCAAAAGCAAACAATGTAAAAATCTATATGGCTGTAGATGATAAAATTGCGGATTCATTCAGCAACGATGCCAACACACAATTTGTTAATGCCAACGAAATTCCTGACGGATGGCAAGGGTTGGATATCGGACCTAAAACCGAAAAAATATTCACCGAAGTTATTAAATCTTCCAAAACAATTTTGTGGAACGGACCTACCGGTGTCTTCGAATTTGACAACTTCTCGCACGGATCACGTGCAATTGGTGAAGCAATAGTAGAAGCTACAAAAAACGGCGCATTTTCGCTTGTTGGTGGTGGTGATTCAGTTGCCTGTGTTAACAAATTTGGTCTTGCCGACGGCGTTTCCTATGTTTCTACAGGTGGTGGCGCATTGCTCGAAGCTATTGAAGGACGTATTTTACCGGGAATCGAAGCCATACGTGGATTTTAATTTATAAAAATCGGAGTGCGACCAGGGGTTGCACTCCGATCATTTTTTTATATTCAATTTTAAAACAGTCAGTTGACAAAAAAAGCTTAACCCTTTTTACTGAAAACTGTTCAAATGACTTCAGATACACTTGTTCCAAAATTTTCTTTTCAACAATCCTTGTCGTCCATTTTCCAATGGATGCCTACCTGTGCATTGATTATTGACATTAACGGGAACATTCAGGAAGTCAATCAGCTGGCTATACAATTTTTCAGAGCATCGACGAAAGAGGATTTTATTTTTGATAAACAGAACATAAAGAATATGGTCATCGACAGACATCGCGCTATTGAGTTGATTGAGTTAATATGCAAAAGTCAGAAACCTGTAAACAGAGAAATACTGCTTCGCCGGTTTGACAAAACCATTGCCGGTGCCGATATGAATGCAGGTTTATTACCTGACAATCCAAATTTCATACTCTTTCAATTTACTGAAACATACTCCCAAAGTCAAACCATACTCTCGGAATTATCCGAAGCATTCCGGCGCGAAGCACTACGTTTAAAACCTTATCTGAATAAACCGGGAAAAGAATTGCTGGAAGAAATCATAATCACAAATCTTTTGGATGGGATTACAACAAATAAACCGACAAGGAATGAACAGCTCATTGTTGTAGGCGAAGACCGCATCAATCAAATATCAAAGAAATTTCCTCAATTATCGAACAGTGAGCTGATTATCTGTGGTTATCTTTCGCTCAGAATGTCAATTGACAATGTGGCAAATTTGACCGGCAAAACCGCCAACAGTCTCCGGGTAGCCTTTCACCGGATTCTAAGAAAAACAAATCTTGCCAGCGGAAAAGAATTACTAAAACTTCTAGAAACAGTAAAGTGAGTGTTTCGGTTTTCTTGACTTTTTTTTCCAATCAAATTTTTTCGTCCTAAATAATCTATTCTTCCCAGATACTTTTCAAAGTATACGGTCCTCCAGGTAAAGCACAAAATGATCCCTTTGCTAACCTTTGATTTCGTTCGAGTGATGCGATTGCATTTAAGTCGCTTAAATCGAGTTGTACATGTATCGATTCTAAATTCTCCAGAATTCTTTCTGCATGTACCGATTTTGGGATAACCGCCGTTCCTCTGTGCATTCCCCATGCCAGGGCAACCTGAGCGGGTGTACAGGAATGTTTTGCAGCTATTGAATTTATGGTTTTATTATGAATTAAACCATCTTCGGCCTGAATTGTATGGCGGCTTCCTAAAGGCGAAAAGGCTGTAACTAAAATGCCGTTGGATTTACAATATGCCAACAGATCGGTTTGTTGAAAAAACGGATGAAGTTCAACCTGATTTAGCTCCGGTTTTATAATTGCATTTTCATTGAGTAATTCCAGCTTCGGGATATTGAAATTTGAAACTCCAATGTGTCTGCAAAGACCTTTTATCTGCACTTTCTCCATTGCCTGCCAGGTAGCAGTCAGCGGAGTCACTTCAAGCGAGACAAGGTCGCTCACATCTTTTGCCTGTTCATGTCCGCCTTTAAAGGCAACCGGCCAATGGATTAAATATAAATCAAGGTAATCCAGTTTCAGGTATGTCAATGATTTACTGATTGCCATTTCCACCCTTTCGGGAGCATGATCGCTATTCCACAGTTTTGAAGTAATAAACAATTCTTCTCTTTTTACCATACCGGCTTTCATAGCATCCTGCAAAGCCAGACCGATTTCCCTTTCGTTTCCGTATATATAGGCACAATCGATATGCCGGTAACCGATGCGAATCGCCTCCAGAACAGCATCATACACTTCGTTTGGCTTTGACAGCCACGTGCCTAATCCAATAGAAGGAAATTTATCTCCATTTTTAAACAAAAGTTCTTTCATATAATTTGTTTTAGTCTTTAAACGCAAAAATAACAATTTTGTTTTTAAAAACAGAACAAGGCGTTGAAACTAATTTCAACGCCTTGTTTTAAATGGTAAATAATTAATTAGTGATTAGTTAATTAGTGATTGGTTAATTTGAAAATTGAAAAGAATCACAAATTATTCAACACGACATAATTCGCTTAGCACAAATTATTTGAGTTTAGCCAGAGCTTCTTTCACCCATCCAAATGCCTTTACCAGATTTTCGTCTGAAGTAGCATAAGAAAAACGTAAACAGTCGGGTGCTCCGAAAGAACCACCACCAACGCAGGCTACATGGCCTTCTTCCAACAAATACATTGATAATTCCCCTGAATCTTTAATAACTTTACCGTTGAATGATTTTCCGATATAAGCACTGCAATCGGGAAAAATGTAGAAAGCTCCCTGGGGATCATTCACTTTCAAACCGGGAATCTGACGGGCCAAATCAACAACTAATTTTTTACGACGCTCGAAAGCTACACGCATAGTTTCAACACAGCTTTGGTCGCCCGTATAAGCAGCTTCAGCAGCTTTTTGAGTAACAGAACATGGACCGGAAGTATATTGACCCTGCAAAGTGTTACAAGCCGAAGCGATCCATTTTGGAGCTGCAATCCAGCCCAAACGCCAACCTGTCATGGCATAGCCTTTGGAAACACCATTGATGATTACCACACGTTCGCGAACATTTTCGAATTGAGCAATACTTTCGTGACTACCCAAATAATTAATATGCTCGTAAATTTCGTCGGAAAGAATGATGATATCCGGGTATTTTGCCAACACATCAGCCAATGCTTTCAACTCAGCTTTTGAGTAAACACTTCCGGTTGGATTCGATGGAGAGCAAAGAATGATGGCTTTTGATTTTGGTGTTATAACTGCTTCCAACTGATCAGCCGTAATTTTGAAATCCTGATCAATACCTGCCGAAACGATTACTGAAGTTCCGTCGGCTAATTTCACCATTTCGGGATAACTCACCCAATATGGCGCTGGAATTATTACTTCGTCACCTTTGCCAACAATAGCCAATAAAACGTTACAAACCGATTGTTTAGCTCCGTTTGAACACACAATTTGTTCGGGTTTATAGTCCAAACCATTTTCAGATTTCAATTTTGCACAAATGGCATTACGAAGAGCCGGATAACCGGGAACCGGTGAGTAAAAAGAGAAGTTATTATCTACAGCTTTTTTTGCGGCTTCTTTTATATGGTCTGGTGTATTGAAATCGGGTTCACCTACACTGAGATTAATCACATCAAAACCCTGAGCTTTCAGCTCATTGCTTTTCTGAGACATGGCGAGCGTTTCCGAAGGAGAAAGGGCTGCCAAACGTTCTGATACTGGAAACATAGTTTTTCTGTTTTTTTTGTTATTATTTCGGCACAAAAGTAATCATTAAAATCGAATTAAGGATATATCTTAAACAAAACGAATTATTTTAGAGGTTTATGTACGAATTTAACATCCAATTTACTTTTCAATATTTGTTTTGTAGTCAGATAACCCAATTCGAAGATTTCACGCCCTTTTTCCACATCAAAAGTGTCGTAATTGCCCATATCCACTGGCTCAATCAGCAAATCGCAGAGTTCTTTGTCGTGGAGGATATTGGCTTTAAACATAAAATGATACGCCCGTGAAGCAACATTTAAAATGGTCAGTTTGTATTCCTCGGCCACCAATGGACTGGCATTTACACCGATAACCTTTTCGCACTCGTTTCGAATAATTGAGACCGGAAAGTTTTTAAGTACACCGCCATCCACATAATGAACGCCGTCAATTTTTTTGGGGCTAAATAACACGGGTAGACAACAGGATGCAACCAAGGGGTCAATCAGATTACCGGATGAAAAAACAACACTTCGTCCTTTATCGAGATCAGTAGCTACAACGCGTAAAGGAATTGATAATTCTTCGAATGTTTTAGCCCGAAGTTTCCGGGACAAAAAATCCTGAAAAATATCCATTTTGAAGAATCCTCCATCAGGAATGCTGATCTTGGTCATATGACGGAAACTGATGTCCTCGAACAGTCTGGCAATTTCGTCAGGACTATAACCATCCGAATAAAAAGCACCAACGACAGCACCGGCACTCACTCCTGAAAAAATTTTAGGTTTTACACCCTGTTCTTCAAGTGCTTTCAACACACCTGCATGGCACAAACTTTTAATTCCACCGCCACTGAGTGCAATGCCTATTTTGTAGGGTCTTTCTGTAAAAATATCCAAAACATCCATGGTTTGAAAAGTTTTGTGTTTCGGGTTTCGTGTTTCGTGTTTCGTGTTTCGCGTTTCGTGTTCTGCGTTTACAGTTTGAAAAGTTTGAAAGGTTTGGGGTTCAGTGTTAAGGAGTTTGAAAGATTTGAAAAGTTTGAAGAGTTTCGAGTTCTGAGTTGAGGGTTGATTGGTTGATGGTTGATTGGGGGGATTTTAAAGAGTCATTCTTCCATTCTTTCATTTTTTCATTCTTTCATTTTCAAATTGATACATTTTCAAATCTTCAAATTATTCTGTTCCTTTTGTCTTGATTCCTGGTTCTTGATTCTTGGTTCTAATATCTATTGTCAGACCGAATATTTCGAAAACTTCGTCATGACCCGCTCATAATAGGTTTTTGAAACAGGAATATCGGGTGTATTATCTGTATCAAGTTCCAGATAGATTCCATCTTTAGTCTTGCGCAACACTTTAACCTTATCCAGATTCACAACATACGACCGGTGACAACGCACCAACGGACTTTCTTTGGTCAGATTTTCTTCTATCCATTTCAGTGAATTTCGAATCAAGAAGTGAGACAATTTGGATTTATTCAGATAATGAATCGTAGCGTAATTATCAGCAGAATCGACATAAAGCAAATTCTCGAGCACAATGGAAATTCGCAATTCTCCTTTCTCGTCGGGGAAAGCGATCAGATTTTTCTTTGGCAGATCCGGACTTTGTTCTTCCGTTGTCATTTTCTGCAGCATATTATTTTTTTCAAGCCACGAAAAATAAAGCCAAAGAAAAGAATACGGGAGTAAAATGACAAGACTGGTATTGATAGTTGATTGATGGAAAATTTCCAAAAAGTCACGATTAATACCTTCTTTCGGAATAAACTTAGCGAAAAGAGAATAAAAAAGCGACATCGAAAGAATCTCAGCAAGCACCCATATGCCGTATTGCCATAAATAGATACTATTTTTCTTTGTATAAGCAAACATGATAAGCCTGCTTACAACGACTACCAGCATACCCGTAAGGATTATCAGGCTTGAGAAAAAGAAGTATTTGAAATTCGAAATATAGGGGTACCATCCACGCGATCCGAAAGGCTGAAAAATATTGATAAACAACAAGGCAAAAATGGCCGTTAGCAATATCAGGCGGATGATATTGGTTTTCTCGTATAAATAAGCGGGAATTTTTGTATTCATGGTTTTTGTCCGGTTTCTAAAAAATCATTCACAAAGGTATAATATTCTTATCAAAGAAACAAACAGCTCACCCCACACTTTACTTATTTCACCCCGACATTCAAATTTTCGTCCCACATTTTTAGTTTTCATCCCAAACAGCCACTAAACTCCCCACCTAATTGGAAACAGACAAAGAATGCTATTCCTTTGTATTCAAATTAGTTAATAAACTTTATGGAATACACTCAACGACATATAGAACTCAATGCCCGATTCCGGATGGGCATCGACACACATTTAGACGATTCAAATATTGATATTCGTTTTTTATCATTTCACAGTTCCCGGCAGGCTTTAGATAATGAAAAACTAATAGTCAATCCAACCGATGGTAAGATAGACGAAAATTTTTCGTTTGTTTATCCGGTATTTATGCCCGGTGGAAAACAACGTGCTGACAAAGCCATTTTATTGCTGCATGGTTTGAACGAGCGTAACTGGAGCAAATACCTGACCTGGGCAGAGCAACTGTGTAAAAAGACAGGGAAAGCGGTCATCCTTTTTCCCATTGCTTATCACGTTAACCGCTCGCCCTTATCCTGGACGAATCCCCGGGATTTAAAATATCTGCTCGATTTTCGGCGTCAACGAAACGGCGAAGATCGCTCGTTGAGCTTTGCCAATGTTACTTTCAGCGAACGGATCAGTGAAAAACCGATTCGTTTTTACAGTTCAGGCCGGCAAAGCCTTTATGATCTGAGTAAACTCTTCGAAGATATCAAAATCGGTTTACATCCATTTTTTACAGAAAACGCACACATCGACATTTTTGCATATTCAATCGGAGCATTTCTGGCTGAAATAACCATGATGACAAATCCTAAGGACTTATTTTCTGATTCCAAATTATTTATGTTTTGTGGTGGAGGTATTTTTAGTTCCATGCAAGGTGAGTCGCGTTTAATAATGGACAAAAATGCCTACGAGAATCTTTTTCATTATTATCTGAAAAAATTTACAACCGATATAAAAAATTTGACCACACGCGACAAAGCCTTTGATTCGTTTAACAGTATGATTTCCATAGAACGGAATCAAGAGGAGCGAATCTCATTTTTCGAACAATTAGGCAACCGGCTCAAAGGAATTTCGTTGACACGTGATAAAGTGATGCCCTACTCCGGAGTAGATGAAGCCCTGGGAACTAAATGTGCCGAGAGCCGCATCTCAAAACTGGATTTCGCCTTCGATTACTCTCACGAGAATCCGTTTCCTGTAGGGAAACTCATAAATCCGAATGAAGTTGACACATCCTTTAAGCAAATTTTCTCGCAGGCTGTCGGGTTTTTGGGATAATTGGATATTGTTTTGCAAAGTAAAAAGTGTTGGTTTCCCCGGAGGCTGACATTTTTTTTGAATAAAAGAATTATAAACCCGTGATTAGAATTATATTTGCAGACGCATAATAATCAAAATCTCAAATCAGGTATGGATATTTTTCTGATCATTTTAGCCGGAATCCTTTTGTTCTTAGGTCTTTTGGGTTCTATTTTACCCGTGCTTCCCGGCACACCGCTGAGTTATCTGGGTATTCTGTTGCTTCATTTCACGTCGAAAGTAGAATTTTCAATTGAATTTCTTGTTCTTTGGGCGATATTGGTTATTATGGTTCAGGTGTTGGATTACATCATTCCTATTTGGGGAACAAAAAAATTTGGCGGAAGTAAATTCGGTGTTTGGGGAAGTATGCTTGGAATAATTGTGGGTATGTTCTTTGGGCCACTTGGCATTATTTTCGGACCTTTTATAGGAGCCTTAATTGGGGAATTACTCGCGGGAAAAGCAAGTAAAGAAGCCATTAAGGCCGGCTTTGGTTCATTTGTAGGTTTTCTTCTCGGAACCATTTCAAAATTGATCGTTGCCGGATTTCTGATTTATTATTATGTAGAAGCCATTATTTGATTTACAATTTATTTACAATTGGATTTAGTCAGGCACGGTTCCAATTAAAGAAAACACCCCGAAAGCAAAAACTTACGGGGCGTTATTTTTTTTTGCAAAGGTGTTCTCTCAACTTCAAACCTGGAACACGAAACGAATTAATTCAGCTTCTCCATCACTTCTTCCAACGAAGCCAATCCTTGTTCACCAGTCTTCATATTTTTCAACATCACTTTTCCGGCGTTCATTTCCGTTTCACCAACTATGGCTACAAACGGTATCTTCTTGTTATCGGCATAACTCATTTGTTTTTTCATTTTCGCAGCATCGGGATAAATCTCGGCATTCATTCCTTTAGCCCGTAAGCTGCTTAACCAGGGCAGGCAGTAAAGCAATTCCTTCTCGCCAAAGCTGACGAATAGAATTTGTGTTTGTTCCTCCGATGTTTCCGGATAAAGTTTCAACTGATTCAGCACATCATAAATCCGGTCGGCACCAAACGAAATGCCTACGCCCGAAACACCTTCCAGACCAAACACTCCCGTCAGGTTATCATAGCGTCCGCCTCCGGTAATGCTTCCGATTTCCACATCCAGCGCTTTTACTTCAAAAATGGCTCCGGTATAATAATTCAGTCCGCGCGCCAGGGTCAAATCCAGGTCAATTTGGGTCCTGACTTTCATGGATTCACACAATCCGAAGATAATTTCCATTTCCGTTATGCCCTTCATTCCAATTTCCGAAGTGGCTAAAACGGTTTTCAGTTGATTCAGTTTCTCAGAATTCGTTCCGCTGAGTTTTAATATCGGTTGCAGTCTGGAAATTGCTTCTGCAGAAATACCTTTCGAGGCAATTTCCTCGTTTACTTTCTCCAACCCTATTTTGTCCATTTTATCAATGGCTACGGTGATGTCGGTAATTTTTTCGGCTTCGCCAATAATTTCAGCAATACCCGAAAGAATTTTGCGGTTATTTATTTTCAGACTGACATTAATTTTCAGACGACGATAAACTTCATCAACGATCTGTATCAGTTCAAGTTCGTTGAGTAAGGAATCACTTCCCACCACGTCCACATCGCATTGGTAAAACTCACGGTAACGGCCTTTTTGCGGACGATCGGCACGCCATACCGGTTGAATCTGGTAGCGTTTAAAAGGAAAGGAAATTTCGTTCTGATGTTGCACCACAAATCGTGCGAATGGAACCGTTAAATCGTAACGCAGACCTTTTTCTGAAATTTTACCGGTCAGTTTCGCGCTGTTTCGTCCCGATAATTCCTCATCAGTTGCCCCCGAAATAAAATCGCCGGAATTGAGTATTTTGAACAACAATTTATCACCTTCTTCGCCGTATTTACCCATCAGAGTCGACAGATTTTCCATGGCCGGTGTTTCAATTTGTTGAAAGCCGTAGAGACGAAAAACGTCTTTTATGGTGTTGAATATATAATTCCGGTTCGCCATTTCCTGTGGCGTGAAATCGCGTGTTCCTTTTGGGATGGATGGTTTTTGCATAATTGAATAAAAGAACCCTGATTCCTAAAGGGGAATTAGAGCTGGTTAGTATTTTTGTATAAACAATTTTCAATTTATATTCATGACCAATGCTTCTATTTCGAAGTCAACGGAGTGCATAATAGCTTGATAATCATTTTTGTTGCACCGGTATTATTCTTTACATAATCTCCGGCTAATTTTCCTGACAGCTTATTATTCAAAAGTATGTCAAGATTTGCTTCGAACGTTTCATAAGTATCGACTGAAAAAGCTCCTCCTGCAGCGATCAACTCGCATGCTTCCCTGAATTTCAGGTAATTCGGGCCGAATACAACCGGCACATCGTAAACAGCTGCTTCCAGTGTATTGTGAATTCCAACACCAAATCCGCCACCGATATAAGCTACACTGGCATAACGATAGATAGACGAAAGCATACCCATGGTATCTACAATAAGACAATTGGCATACAAAACACTGGAATGATCTGCCTGAGTATAACGGACAAAGTTAGTATCAAGTAATTTTATAATTCCGGATAAATGTGCTTCGTGAATTTCGTGTGGCACCAGAATCAACTTCACATCAGCATGTTCTTTCAGGTAACGAACCAGCAATTCTTCATCCTTAGGCCAGGTGCTTCCGGCGACGATCACTTTTTTACTTTCTTTTACAAAAGTTTCTACCAGCGGAATTATGTTGGATGTTTTGGCCAGGTCAGTCACGCGATCAAAACGGGTATCACCCGCAACCGTAACATTTTCAATTCCATTAGCATGCAATAAGTCCAGTGAAGTTTTATCCTGAACAAAAATATGATTGAATGTGCACAGCAAGTCGCGATACCATTTTCCATACCACTTAAAGAATATCTGTTCAGGGCGAAATATAGCTGAAATGCTGTAGACTGGGATCTTTTGAGCTTTCAGAGCCAACAAATAATTGGGCCAGAACTCGTATTTGATAAACACAGCTTTGACAGGCTTTACCAACTTCATAAACCGGAAGGCATTGCCCGGCGTATCCAGCGGTAAATATGAAACAATAGCTGCGCCTTCGTAATTCTTCCGCACTTCGTAGCCCGAAGGTGAGAAAAAAGTCAGCAGAATTTTTGTATCCGGTTGTTCTTTTTTGAGTTGTTCCATTACCGGTCGTCCCTGTTCAAATTCACCCAACGAAGCTGCATGGAACCAGACATAAGATGTATTTGGGTCAATTTTAGATACTAACAATTCAAATGCTTGGCGTTGACCGGCACGAAGTTTCCGTGCTTTTTCACCGAAAAATGAAGCCAGTGAAATCATGGCTCCGTAAATGTTTATAAAGATGTTGTAGAGAAATCCCATAAAAAAGTCGATACCTAATCCCTGAAGGGGAATTAAATTAGTACAGTTTATTAAATCCAAACTTTAAAGTGCAATTATTTCAAGAAAAATGTATCTTGAATCTCACGCCGGGAGGTTAGTTGGGAAAAGAAGAGGCATTTCAAAATAATTTTGAAACGCCTCTTAAAGTTTTTTTGAAAGCCAGAATTACTTTCTGATACCCAACTCTTTGATAATTGCACGGTAGCGAGAAATTTCGGTGTCTTTCAAATAATTGAGCAGACGACGACGTTTTCCTACCAAAATAACAAGAGAGCGTTCTGTACTATAATCTTTTTTGTTTAACTTTAAGTGACCAGTTAAATGGTTGATACGGTATGAAAACAATGCTATCTGGCCTTCAGATGAACCAGTATCAGTGTTAGACTTTCCGTGTTTACCGAAGATTTCTTGCTTAATTTCAGCTGTTAAATACATGATATTTAATTAATAGTGAATGATTAATAATCAACAATGAGCTTGCGATGAACGCATTTTTTCATTCTTGATTTTGAGTCTGCAAAGATAAGTTTTTAATTTTGAATAACAAAGCCATTACTTCCTTTTTCTTGAAAAAAGATCTCGTAATGAGCCATCTGCCCATTTCAGCGGGAGTTTTTCGAAGTAGAACTGCCACGAAACAGTAACCGCAACGCCAACAACTGAACCAACCAGCACATCCAGGACAAAATGTTGCGACAGGTAAATGCGTGAAAAGCCGACAAGCAGTGCTAAAACAAAATAGAGAAAATGCAGCAACGGGCGTTTTGTAAAATAGGCCAGGGCCAGGAAAAAGGCAAAAGCTGTAATTGTATGTCCCGAAGGGAAACTGTGGCTTGAATGTAAATGTTCACCGACAATTTGATGCAGTTGAATATCAGGGAAATTTACCGAGAAAAATTTAATCGGGCGGGGTTCATCCCAGGATTGTTTCATGATTTGCGATAACATACCGGACACAAGTTGTGTAATTAACAGAAACAACGCGATCCTAAACCGGTAAAACAACAAACCTGCTATGATCAGGTAAGGTAACGAACCGCCCACATGAGTATAATATCGAAAAAAAACGTCACCCATTGGTGAGTAACAGGAGGTAAGCCACAAGTGCAGGTCGGCTTTCTCATTGCTTAGAATAAGCACAATAAAAGTGACAACAAATAGAATATAGGGAATATAAAAAGCGGAAAATTGTTTGAAGTGGGGCATATTTTAAATAGACAAGGTAAATAAAAAGCAATAAGATCCAAGAGTCAAGAACCAAGATAAAAGATAAAAGGAACAGAAAAATTTGAAAATTTGAAAATGAAAAGATTTGAAAATGAAAAAATGTAAGAATGTGCCGATTTGAAAATGTGCCAATTTGAAAATGAAAAAATGAAAGAATGACATTTTAGAATCCCCCAATCAACCATTCAGCCTTCAACTCAGAACCCGAAACTCTTCAAACTTTTCAAACCTTTCAAATGGGAATGAAATGGACATCCCGCCCTTGCGGGACCCTTCAAACTCTTCAATTACAAAACACGGAACGCGAAACGCGAAACGTGGAACGTGGAACGTCAAACTTTTATACCCTTCGAACACCGTACTATTTGCCTTTTCCCCGGCGGGCCCTGCAACCGTTCGACCGTAAATCCGGCAGCCTGCATAGCTCGCCGGACTATTCCTTTGGCACAATAGGTTGTAAGAATGGCTCCTTTACTTGAAATTAAATATAAACATTTGAAACGCTCCTCTGTCCACATTTCGGGTTGTTTTTCCGGCGAAAAAGCATCGAAATAAATGACATCATAAATTTCCGTGAAATTATATTGCGTATAATCGGTTTCGATTTTCAGCAGAGAAAAATTAGCTGTTATCCGTACTTCGGTATTCCATGGAGCAGTATGCATTTGCTCAAAAAAGGATCTTTTTTCGGGAGCCAATTCTTCGGGATAATTTAATTGCAGTGCTTTTCCCACTTCAACGGGATAAAGTTCCAGCGAAGTATAATGTATCTGTTTTCCACTTCGCTCCGCCTCTATAAGGGTCAGAAATGCGTTTAAACCGGTACCAAATCCAATTTCCAACACGCGGATTTCCTTTTTTGCACATTGCTTTAATGCGGCTTCGATAAAAATAAAACGTGACTCCTGCACCGCACCGTGTGTGGAGTGGTAACATTCATCTATCGCCGGGACAAAAAGGGTGTGGGAACCATCTTCGGTAATTAATAATTCGGAATTCATTTATTATTTTTCAAAATTAAAAACAGACAAAAGTACAGAAAACACTTCTACTAAACAACCACCACTATAAAATTTCAAACTTTACTTTGGCCTTTTTATAGAAAGTTATTCATCAAATGATAAATGAGATGTTTATAATTTACATTTGGTTTTCACAAGCTTCCGACCTGTAATTTCAAAAATAATGGTGGAAAATTTCCAATAAATTACTTACCAAAATGGTATATTTAATTTTTTGTTGTATTTTTGTGCCATGAGAATAATTGCATTTAAAACATTAAGGGAGTTTTGGGAGAAAGCTGAATATGCCGATTCGGAGAGTTCATTACGTTCCTGGTATCACGAAGCAAAGAGTTCTGATTGGAAAAACGCGAATGAACTTAAACAGCAATATAAAAATGCAAGTATTATTGGTGAAGGGAAAGTAGTTTTTAACATAAAAGGAAATACCTACAGACTTGTAGTTTGGATAGATTATGAATATCAGGTAATTTATATTCGGTTTATTGGAACGCACAAACAATATGACAAAACAGATATTAAAACAATTTGATTATGGAAATAAAACCTATAAAAACCGAAACCGATTATAACAATTCAATTAAACGGATTGAAGTATTGTGGGGTGCAACTAAAGACAGCATTGAAGGAGATGAGCTTGATTTACTCTGCACTTTAGTTGAATCTTACGAGATGCATCATTATCCTATTTCACCACCTGATCCTATTGATGCTATTAAATTCAGAATGGAGCAAATGGGGATGACCAGAACAGATATGACAAAATATTTTGGGGCTCAAAGCAGAGTAAGTGAAGTACTTAACCGGAAAAGACAACTTACATTAAAGATGGTAAAATCTTTATATAAAGGTTTAAAAATTCCTGCTGAGATATTATTAAGCGACAACAATTAAAGAAACAAACTCCACAAAGATGATTCTTGACTGTTTTTTATTAAAAAACTAAGATTTCAAGAATTAAGCATCAGAATACTTTAATAAAATAAATCGGCTGAATTTCAATTAAGAAGTTCAGCCGATTTTAGATTCCGGGCAATTGCTACCTGGCAGTACGTCGGATATTATTTAAAAGAATTTAATCAAATAGAGTTAGATCAATAATTTTGCTTTTCAACTTCAAAATAAGCCTGAGGATGTGCACAGGTTGGACAAGCTTTGGGAGCTTCTTTACCAACATGAATATGTCCACACTCGCGACATTGCCAGACAGTTTCTTCTTCGCGTACGAAAACGGTACCTGTAGCAACTCGTTCCAATAAACGGAGATAGCGTTTTTCATGTTGTGCTTCCACTGCTGCAATTTTACGCCAGGCTGCTGCAATATTGGCAAATCCTTCTGCTTCGGCCACATCGGCAAAATGAGGATACAAGTCTGTCCATTCTTCATTTTCGCCATTGGCTGCTTCCCTGAGGTTTTCTTCAGTTGTACCAATCATTCCGGCAGGATAGGATGCTGTAATTTCAACCACGCCACCTTCAAGATAACTGAAGAATTTTTTAGCATGTTGTTTCTCTTGTTCTGCTGTTTCCAGAAAAATAGCAGCTATTTGTTCAAAACCCTCTTTTTTAGCTGTTTTGGCAAAAAAAGTGTAACGATTGCGTGCCTGACTTTCGCCTGCAAACGACTTAAGCAAATTCTTTTCGGTTTCTGTTCCTTTTAGAGTTTTCATAATGTTTATAGTTTTTTTGATGAATAGTTAGTTCATTAATAAAAAATTGAGAAGCACAAAGATAAATAAAATGGAATGAATACAACTATTTATTTTTCTTTCTTTTGAGTTATTTTCAGTAAGAATTTGCTTAAAGCCGGGTAATTTGTCAAAAGCAAATAGCCGGTAACAATATTGATAAAGCTCTTAGCCCATTCGATATTAGTTAGTGTACCCCGCGTAGTTAATGGATTATCGTGCAGAAATGCTGATTGAAAAGCTGAAAAAGTATAGCTGACAAAAGCAGCGAGGTTATTGAGGATAAGCATGCCACCTAAAATAATCAATCCCAATTTCAATACACTCTTCGTATTAAATTTATGAAATTCAATCCTTTCATCGTCAAAACCTTTATCAAGTTTCAACCAGTCAATGATCATATCCGGTTTATAAATCAAAAAAAGAAATAAAAAGAAAATAAAGAAAACGGAAACAACCAACCAGACTTTCCATTGAAATTCGTATTCCGAAAATATAAAAGTAAAAAAGGTAGGCAATAGCGTGAAAGATATCAAAACAATCCAGTAGAGTCCAAATAGTTTGATAATGAGTCGGAAAAGATCCTTTTTAGACATGGCATTCTGAGTTTTGACAGCATGAATTATTCCTGTTCAAAAATAGTGATATTTCATTTAATTAACGAACTATTTGCCGGATAATTTTCAAATAGCATAACAATTGGAGGCTCTATAACGTTTTGGGCGGGTAACTATTTTAAATTGCAGACACATATTCATTCACATAGTTACACATAGTCAAAATTGGAAACAAGACATAGAAACACATAGCTTTTATTTTTTTGCAAAAAAATAAAAGAAGAAGCATAATTGATACATTTTCACGAAAATAACACCCTTATTTTGCAGTGAATTCTTATTTTTTGAGAGAACTATGTGCGTCTATGTTTTCTTTTTTTTAATGTATTTCTATGTGTCCTTTTTTGTTGCATATTGAACAAAATATATTTACCCACCTTGTTCATTATAGAACACAATTGAATCCAATTTTAAAATCCGTATCTTTGCAGATATTATTTCATTTTTCATTCTTTCATTTTTTATTTATTATGATCAGTTACATGCAGGTAGAAAATCTGACCAAATCGTTTGGCGACAATCTACTTTTTGAAAATATCTCTTTCGGCATTGCCGACAATCAACGCGTGGCTTTAATTGCCAAAAACGGAGCCGGAAAAACAACATTACTCAATATTATTGCCGGGATAGAAGACCACATCGGCGGAAACATTTCCTTTCGCAAGGATTTACGGATCGGTTATTTAGACCAGAATCCCGATTTCCCGAAAGAGTTATCGGTGCTGGACGCCTGTCTGCAATCGGATAATGAGGCTGTCCGAACCATTGCGGCCTATGAACATTGCATGCTCTCGACCGATCACAGTGGTTTGAACGAGATACTTGCGAGTATGGATCTGCATAAAGCATGGGACTACGAAACGCGTATCAAACAAATTTTAGGTAAACTAAAAATTACCGATTTCGAACAAATAATTGGTAAACTTTCCGGTGGTCAACTGAAGCGCGTGGCGTTGGCCAACGTGTTGATTGGTGAACCTGACTTGCTTATCCTGGATGAACCTACCAATCACCTCGACCTGGAAATGATAGAATGGCTGGAAGATTTTCTGAAACGCTCCTCCATGGCTTTGTTGATGGTGACGCACGACCGTTACTTTCTCGATCGCGTTTGTACCAATATCCTGGAGATTGACCATCAGGCACTTTTTCAATACAATGGAAATTACAGTTATTACCTGGAAAAACGCCAGGAGCGCATAGAATCGTTCAATGCCGAAAGCGAACGGACCATTAATTTGTACCACAAAGAACTGGAATGGATGCGTCGTCAACCGCAGGCACGCGCACACAAGGCCAAAGCACGTCAGGAAAGTTTTTACGAAATAGAAGAACGTGCCAAACTCCGCCGCGACAACGGTGCCGTACAGCTGGGTGTAAAAGCAAGCTACCTCGGGTCTAAGATTTTCGAAGCCAAATATATTTGTAAGGCTTATGGCGATCTGAAGATTCTCGACAATTTTTATTACAACTTTGCCCGCTATGAGAAGATGGGCATTGTAGGAAAGAACGGAACCGGGAAGTCGACCTTCCTGAAAATGTTATTGGGAGAAGTGAAACCCGACAGCGGAACTTTTGATGTCGGTGAAACAGTGGTTTTCGGATATTACAGTCAGGACGGACTGGCGTTCGACGAGCAAATGAAAGTAATTGACGTGGTGCAGGACATTGCCGAAGAAGTTGATTTAGGGAATGGCAAGAAAATGTCCGCTTCGCAATTTTTGCAACATTTCCTCTTCACACCCGAAACGCAATATAATTATGTGTACAAACTGAGTGGCGGCGAGAAGCGACGATTGCACCTTTGCACGGTATTGATGCGAAATCCCAACTTTTTGGTCCTCGATGAGCCGACCAATGACCTGGACATTGTTACGCTGAATATACTGGAAGAATACCTGCAGTCGTTTAAAGGTTGCGTGATAGTTGTAAGTCACGACCGTTACTTTATGGATAAAGTGGTGGATCACCTGATGGTATTCAAGGGCGATGCGGAGTTGAAAGACTTCCCCGGCAACTATACCGATTACCGCGAATGGAACGAATTGCTGGAAGAACAGGAGCGCGATGAAAAGAAGGCTAAAGATCAATTAGCCAGGAAACAGGACAAAGAAATACGAAACGCGGAACGCGAAATACCGACTGTGAAACAGACCAAAATGAGTTTCAAGGAAAAGAAGGAATTTGAAGCGTTGGAAAAAGAAATCCCGAAGCTGGAATCCGAAAAAACGACAATTGAAACACAACTTGCATCAGGGACTTTATCGGGCGACGACATCATTAAAGCTTCGCAAAGGCATGCCGAGATCAATGATCTGATTGACGAAAAGACCATGCGTTGGCTGGAGTTAAGTGAAATGTAATAAGAAAGACCCCTAATCCCTAAAGGGGAATTTAGGGGTTAGTCTTACATCTTCACCTGAATGAAAAAAAAAAAAATCAATCATTCTAGTTATATATACATCATATTAGAATGCACTTTAGAACCTTTCAGCGTAAAAGTAGTGTAGAATCTATTCTGAGTTGTTAAAACAGCACTTTTTCATGTATTCAGGTCTACAATTTGTAACTATACAGCCTGTATTCAATAAATTTAAGTAACTTTGCCGTTAACTAAAAATACTTGAAAATTTAATGAAGAAATTCATACCTACACTAATTGCACTACTCATATCCTGTAATATTTCTTTTGCAAAACCCGTTCTTACTACCGGCAAATACCTCATTGCAACCTTGTTTGATGGTGCTTCCGGCACCTTAAGCCCCGGAGACAGCTCTTACCCCCTGGCCTATTTTCCTGACAGAAGCGCCGAATCGGCAACCGAATCGGATTACTGGATCATTAAGAATTTGGGTGGATTGGAATACACTTTTCAGAATGCAGCCACATTGAAGTATATCAGGCACGATGTCACATCGATAGATCGCTCGGCACTGGTAATGTCGGATTCCATCAGACCCGACAGATCGACATCGTTTACCCTGGAGTTGAAAATCGTCAACAATGTGTGTTATTACATGATCCGGTCGGTGGTGAATACCGTCAAAGTATGGGACAGAAGAACTCAGATTCAAGGCGCATTGTACCCCGTAGGTGTATACAACGGTGGTGGTGGTGACATTCAGTATTATGTTTTTTACAATACAGAAGGCATACCGGTAATAGATGATGGGAAAAGTCCGGCGGTATTACCCACAGCCACCCGTACATTAGGTACATTTAGCAGTTTTTTCAACGCACTGACTTTCGATGGCAAAGTACCGGTGACAAATACCTTAAAAAAAGAATTATACATTACCGTTCCTGAAGCCAGAATGAACGTTTTCCAGTACCTGAAAATTGATTTCACGTTAATAAATCCTGCCTACAAATTTTATATTAACAACACCCCGGTAACAAGTGGCGTTGATTTTCGTTTCTTTGCGGGCACGGAGAAAGTGCCTTTTGAAATCAGAAACGGAACGACTGTCATCGCTTCGGGGACTATTCTGTCCAGTTGCCTTCCACTTGTACAACTTTACTCCGATGCAACCATAGGATCAGTATATAGCCTGGGACGTATTGTGGTTACTGATCCCGATAATATCTTACCGTCGGAAATTCTGCTTTCCAATCTTAAATTAAGAGGGGATTATGCGTCACGTGTCGACAAAAAAGCGTATGCCGTAAAATTGAAAGATATTTATGGTGAAAATTCCATGGATCGATCTTTTTTCGGATTGCGCAGCGACAACAACTGGATCCTGGACGCAATGTTTATCGATCCGGGGCGCATGAGAAACCGCGTGTCGACCGACTTGTGGAATGATTTCTCGGCACCCACATATTATGCAGTTGATGAACCTAAAATGACAAACGGTACAAAAGGCCGATTCGTTGAAGTATTTTTGAACGACTCGTACAATGGTCTTTATTGTATGACTGACAAGATAGACCGCAAGCAACTCAACCTGAAAAAGTTCAAGTATTCAGCCGATTTGACTACAGTAATCCAACGGGGAGGTTTGTATAAAGCCAGTAACTGGTCTATTGGAACGCAGTTGGGTAATCCAATCACCTGGGGCACAAATATTCTTCCGGCCTATAACAACAGCTCCGAGACCTGGACAGCATTTGACATGAAGTATCCCGATCTGGGTGATGGAGAACCGGTAGAATGGAAACCTGCCTTTGATGCGGTGAGTGTACCATACTGGCAAACCAACGATGCTGATTTTACGTCCAAAGTTTCCACGTATTTTGATTTACCGGTTTTTCTGGATTATTACCTGTTTATCGACTTGTTGCTGGCTTCCGACAATCATGGGAAGAACTATTATCTGTCGGTATATGACCAGACCGTTTCTCCCAAAGTAAGTCTCACACCCTGGGATTTGGATGGCGTATGGGGACGACGATGGGACGGATCTTCCAACCTGACTTATGCAGCCCAATCCTTTGAAACCTATGTTGCAAACACCGAACCGAAACAAAACAACCTGTATCTACGCATGCTTAAAGCAAATACGGAAGGATTTAATGACAAGCTGAAGATTCGTTACAGGGAGCTTCGGGGCACTTATTTCTCTCATACTTCATTGATGGATCGCTTTTACAAATACAATGATCTGTTTATTCTGAGTGGTGCCGCAACCCGGGAGAGAGACCGTTGGGCGATTGGCGTAATCAATTCAGAAATGACTTTCCTGTCAAACTGGATAACCGCCCGGTTAACTTATATGGACAAACAATACCTGGGTGGAAAGTACACCGGCATCTCGGATATTGATGCAGGCGCTATTCAATTTGCACCAAATCCAGTCACCGACCAGTTGACAGTTTACAATATAAGTGCAGGCGATAAAGTGCAAATCATATCCCTTCAGGGAACTGTACTCATGCAAACCATTTCCACCGGCGACAACGCCGTGCTGAATATGAGCGGATATGCACCGGGAATTTATTTAATTAAAGTTGGCGACAAAATATCCAAAGTGATAAAAAAATAAGAACCAACAGTAAATATCTTCTCCTTTAGGAGTTTGTGTTTGTTTTGAAACGCTCATATACCATAAACATGGTATATGAAAATACCCTATCTTTGCGATTGTGCGTATCCTGCATACACGCTAATTTTGCATCATAGAAATCAAACAAACCCATAAACTTTATTGTCATGGCAAAAATTGCAAAAAGTCTGACCGATTTGGTTGGAAATACTCCGTTATTAGAACTCTCGAACTACAGTTCAAAAAGAAATTTACAAGCTACAGTGGTTGCCAAACTGGAATCATTTAATCCGGTTGGTTGTGTAAAAGAACGTATCGCGTTGGCGATGGTCGAAGATGCCGAAGCAAAAGGGATATTAAAACCCGGCGTTGAAATCATTGAACCTACGAGTGGAAACACCGGTATTGGCCTGGCATTCGTTGCCGCAATAAAGGGATATAAACTCACCCTTACCATGCCCGAAACCATGAGCGTGGAACGTCGTAATTTGCTGAAAGCATTCGGCGCAAACATCGTGCTGACTCCCGGCGCAACCGGCATGAAAGGCGCCATTGCCAGAGCCGTAGAGTTATCGGCTGAAATTCCAAATTCATTTATCCCGCAACAATTTGAAAACCCTGCAAACGTAGAAATTCACAAACGCACTACCGGTGAAGAAATATGGCGCGACACCGACGGGAAAGTTGATATTTTCGTTGCAGGTGTAGGCACCGGCGGAACGGTCAGCGGTGTTGGAGCTTCATTAAAAGCACACAATCCGAATGTAAAAATTGTAGCCGTTGAGCCTGCTGATTCCCCTGTTCTTTCGGGCGGGAATCCCGGTCCTCACAAAATTCAGGGTATTGGCGCCGGATTTATTCCAAAAATTTACGATGCGTCTGTTGTTGATGAAATCATTCAGGTAAGCAACGATAACGCCATTCTTACTTCGCGCCAGTTGGCAAAAGAAGAAGGACTACTGGTCGGGATTTCATCAGGAGCAGCTGCCTATGCCGCCACGCAACTGGCTTTGCGTCCCGAAAACAAAGGAAAAGTGATTGTAACCTTATTGCCCGACACCGGCGAACGTTACTTGTCAACGCTATTGTATGCCTTTGAAGAATACCCACTGTAAATGAGTAAGTAAGAAGTAAGAAAGTAAGGAGTAAGGAGTAAGAATTTACTCAGTCAACGAAAAAAAATTAATGAAACAAGGAATAAAAAGAGAAAAGGAGAAATTGTTAAAAAAAAAGTTTCCATATTGCGATACTTACTTCTTACTCCTTACCTCTTACTCCATACTTCTTACTCCTTACTCAGAACTCAGAACTCAGAACTCAGAACTCCTTACTTCTTAAAAATAAAAAATATGTCAGATAATAATTATCAATTTGAAACGCTGCAAGTACACGCAGGTCAGGTAGTAGACGGAACAACGAAAGCCCGTGCAGTGCCGATTTATCAAACAAGTTCTTACGTATTCGATGATGCAGCCGATGGGGCTGATTTATTCGCCTTGCGCAAATTCGGGAATATCTACACCCGCCTGATGAACCCGACTACCGATGTATTTGAAAAACGCATTGCCGCACTTGAGGGCGGAGTAAATGCATTGGCAACTTCATCGGGACAATCGGCTCAGTTCATTGCCCTGAACAATATCGTTGAAGCCGGTGATAACTTTGTTTCCACTTCACATTTATACGGTGGAACCTACAACCAGTTTAAAAATCAATTCAAACGTCTCGGCGTAGATGTTCGTTTTACTCCAAGCGACGAGCCGGCAGAATTCGAAAAACGGATTGACGATAAAACCAAAGCCCTGTACCTGGAAACAATCGGGAATCCCGATTTGAACATCCCCGATTTCGAAGCCATTGCAGCTGTTGCCAACAAACATGGCATTCCGCTGATCGTGGATAATACTTTCGGAGCCGGTGGAGCCATCTTCCGTCCGCTGGAACACGGAGCTACCATCGTGGTGGAAAGTGCTACCAAATGGATAGGCGGTCACGGAACTTCGCTGGGTGGAGTGATTGTAGACAGCGGTAAATTCAACTGGGGTAACGGTAAGTTCCCGGCATTCACCGAGCCTTCGGACAGCTATCACGGACTCGTTTTCTGGGATGTATTCGGAACCAACGGACCATTCGGCAACATCGCTTTCAATATACGTGCACGCGTCGAGGGACTTCGCGACTGGGGAAATACCATCAGCCCGTTCAACTCATTCCTGCTGATTCAGGGACTGGAAACACTCTCACTGCGCGTGGAACGTCACGTTCAGAATGCCCTGGATCTGGCTACCTGGCTGGAGAATCATCCGGATGTGGAATACGTAAACTATCCCGGTTTGAAAAGCAGTCCATATCATGAACTGGCAAAAAAATATCTGAAAAGGGGATTCGGCGGCGTGCTTTCATTCAAACTGAAAGGTGATGCAGCTAAAGCCGACAGCCTGATCAACAACCTGAAACTGATCAGTCACCTGGCCAACGTGGGCGACACCAAAACCCTGATTATTCACCCGGCATCCACCACGCACGAGCAACTTTCGCCCGAAGATAAAATTTCTGCAGGTGTTTTCCCCGGAGCATTACGCATCTCGGTAGGTATCGAAAATATCATCGACATCAAAGCGGATATTGAACAGGCATTGGCAGCAATAAAATAGTTTGTAGTCTGTAGTAAGTAGTCTGTAAATTATCAGAAATTTACTTTAAATCACACAAGGATTTAACTCCGGCTATTGTTTAGCAATTAATAAAAAAAAGCCAATCGCATTATATGCAATTGGCTTTTTTAGATTTTTTGACATTTATGATATAAATCATGTAATTCTATTGATCGCAGTGCAGACAATCCGGCCTTTTATCCAGCTTAAAGACCAGCATCAACTCATGGGTTCCGACCAGACTGGTACGGATGCCACCCACATTAAAATCATAACTGTACCACAAATGTACCGACTCACCCAGGTTCAGGCCTAACAGAACCCCCATATCGTTTCTTGTCCTGTAAAACAGTCCCGCCTGAAAAATATCCGGTTGCTGGTAGTATTTGAAATAGGAAGTCAGACTGAACTCCATCTGCAAAGCGGAACCATACTGAATGGCTGAAACTCCGTATTGCATATCGATGGCCTGATTGGTTTTCTTCCGGTATTTTGCATACAGGAAATTCGCGTTCGTCTGTAGTTTGTTCTCATTAAAAAATATTGAGAAGATGTTCAGACCCGACATTCCCAGGGTCAGGGTTTTATTGGTCAGTTGCGCCCCGAGATCACAGTTATAATTATTCTGTTTCAATAAATGCGTCAAAAAAGCCTGATCGTCGAGCGTTTCGGGGTTAACCTGCGACAAATCGTAGGACAGATTCTGGAAACTCGCTGCCAGCCCCAGATGGAGACGCCAGTCAGGATCAAGAACCACCGAATAGGCATAGGAAAAAGAAATATTCGAGATGTGCGTGTATCCAATCTGATCTGCATAAACCTTCAAACCGAATTGCGTTTGCATATTATCGAGATAGCGGGTACCCGAAGCAAAGAAGGTGCTGGGCGATCCCGACAATCCAAACCATTGCTTGCGTGCAGCCACACTGAAGACAGCCGCGTAATCATCGTCAATGGCTGCCGGGTTGATATAATAAGGATTTTCCAGAAAATTATTTATACGTATGCTCGATTGGGCAAAACCCAACTGAAACAGTAGCATAAACAGGAAAAAGAATACAACTTTCTTCATAAATAATAAGTTACAAGTTACTATATAGTAAACAAGTAGTGTAAACAGTCAATTTTAATGACTTAATAAATTAAACAGACCGGCAAAACAAGCAACCGTTTTATCCATTTGCAGGATAACCAACAATCAATTAACGGATAACCGTTACATAACCGGTTCTGGATTTGGTGCCCGATTCAGACTCGTAAAACAATTCATAGAAATAGGTATCATTCGAAACCACAGTGCCATTATACGTACCATCCCAGCCATCGCTACCTTCAAACAGGAAAATCCCGTTTCTGTTATAGACCTTTATATGCCAGTCTTTCATAAACACATCATTCTTCCCGTCATTGTTCGGAGTAATGGTATTCAATTTAGAATTATTCGTTATCCAGATACGTTTCGTGGCATATTCATTACAACCGGTTGGATTGACCACCCTTAATTTGATATCATAATGTCCGGCCTTGGTGGCATCGAAAGTATGGTATAAATCAAATCCTTCATCGGTGAATCCATCCCCGAAATCCCAATAGTAATGCGAATATGGAATTCCTTCACTCCAAAAATGTATCGGAGCTCCATCGGTAGTAACTTCCACCTTGTCCGTTTGAATAGTATAACTAAGCGTGTCGTAATAACTTGTTGAGAAATACAAGGTGTCCAGACAACCTGCTATTGTTCTGCCAATGACATGGTAGTCGCCTTTTTGCTTAAAGGTCATGCTATCTGCTACCGAGCCATCGCTCCAGCGATAAAAATCAGCACCCATGGCGCGCAGGGTCACAGAATCACCGATACACAGTTTGGGTAGTCTGTCCAGCGATAAAACCGGTTGCGATTCCACCGTTACGGTTTCCTTAAAAAGACTGTTACAGGATATTCCATTCACCGACAATTGCAGCTTATAGTTTCCGGGAGTGGAGAATACATGCTGAGGACTCTTCATCGTGGAACTGCTGCCATCACCAAAGTCCCAGAGGTAAGTATAGTTCTCCTGATCATTTAATACCAACGCATTAAATTCATAGATTCTTTTATTACAGTCGGAAATCAGATAATCGATGCCAAGCTTTTTAATCTCAACGTTGAAGGTAGAGCTACTGATACATCCCAGCGCATCTTCCACATCCAAAACTACCAAACCGCTTTCAGAGGTTTTCATGATTTCGTTATTGGTGCCGCTGGCTGTTCCCCTCGACCATACCAACAGGTAGGCAGGTACTCCTTCGGTAACTCTTGCCGTGCAGGTTTTTATGGCCTGCTGTGCAATACAATCATATCCGTCTATTGTCGACAGGCTAATGGCAATTGGCAATGGTCGGGTAATTACAAATTGTCCCGTTTGAGAACAACCATTTGTGTCGGTGACCAGGACAGAATAATCCCCCGCCGGGATATTCTGCAAATCTTCTGTTGTGGCTCCGTTAGACCAGGCATAGGTATAAGGAGCAGTTCCGCCGGCCACCAACAGATTGATAACGCCGCTGTTCACCCCGTTACAATCGAACGCATTGGTGAGATTTGCCGAAAGAATCAGTTCCTGAGGCTCGGTGATAATAAATGTGTTATTAATATAGCAGGGCGTTCCATCGCTAATGGTTACGGTATAGGCTCCAGGTCCAAGATCAGTACGGACAGGTGATGTGGAAGGTCCATCACTCCAGACAAGCGATACAGGTGTTTTGCCCCCGATAAAATTCAGATTTATAATTCCGTTGTGGGCGCCATGGCAGGTAATATTGTTTACCTTCGGTGTAATGCTGTAGACAGGTGCCTCGGGAATGTTTATATTACGTATTTTCTGACAACCGAGATTATCAGTTACCGTAATTAAATAATTGCCGGCAGAAAGGTTGCTCTGGAAAGTTCCGCTTCCCGCATTGCTCCATTGAATCTGATAGGGCGCTTCTCCCCCCGATATAGCAAGGCTTAATGTTGCATTATTTGCTCCGTAACAGGTGATAGGCGATGTGGTCACATCGAGAATAATTTCGGATGTTTGTGATATCGTCACAGCCAGGGTTTTCGAGCAGCCCATTAAATCGGTTACCACCAGGTTATAGGTACCTGCAATTAAACCGACCAGATTTTGGCCCGTACTTGAGAAACCGTTTGGTCCCAGCCACATATAATTGTAACTAAATACGCCCGGCGTTTTTTCAAAAGGCGTACCACCGAAAACATTCACATTAATGGCACCCGTGGCATCTCCAAAACAGGATACATTTGTCTGATTGATTAAAGTGATGCCTAATGCAGATGGTTCGGCGATAGTGTATGCGCTTGTTTTTGGGGCACAGGCATGGACATCCGAAACCGTAACCTCATAAACCCCGGGTCCCAGATTTATTAAATCTTCGGCATTTGAATAAAACGCCGTGTTTTTGGTCCAGGTATAATTATATGGGCTTGTGCCTCCCGTAACCGTAATAGCAATTTCGCCGTTTGAAGCTCCAAAACAATTAATGTCTTTTTTATTATCTGTATTAATAACGATTGCTGATGGTTCAATAACCGTATAGGTTCTTGATACCGGACAGCCGGCTGCATCGGTAACAGACAGGTTATAAACACCCCCGGCTAATCCTGCTATTGAGGCAGTATTCGTTGAAAAGCCATTTGGACCGTTCCATAAAATTGTATAGGGAGCACCGGCACCAAAAGGAACGCCTCCGGTGATAGTTGCCTGAATGGAACCATTCATAGCACCTAAACATGTAATATCCGTAACAACAGTATTGATGCTGAAAGCCGGATTTACATTTACTACAACATTAAAATTAGCGCCAAAGCAGGAACCTGATATTGGAGTTACCGAATAGGTAGCTGTTGCCGGCGCTCCGGTCATATTCGTTAATGTCTGACTAATCGTAGTTTGCGGAATCGACTGTACCGAAGCTCCGGAGACAGAACCAGCAGGACTCAGTACCGGATAAGACCAGATATAGGTAGTGCCCGGTGGAACGATATCACCGGTAAAATTATCGGGTATTACCGTGAATGTTGCGCCACTGCATATTGTTGCACTTTTGTCCGCAATTTTGGGATTCATATTTACAGTAACCTGAGCAACAGCAGATGTCAAACCGGAACAACCTCCGGCAGGCAGGGTAATCATACAATAGTAATAAATAATTCCGGCAGTGGAAACCGGTGGATTGTATGTTGGATTTATTGCCCCCGGAATTGCTGTAGCAGAAGCAATATCATTGATGGTGTTGCTGTACCATTGATAAGCGGGAACACCCACGCCATCTTTATAAGTCACCGATAAAATGGTAGGCGTTCCACCTTCACAAACCGTGCTTGAAACGGGTTGCGTTAAAAATGTAGGGCCCGGAACAACGATCACCTCAGCGGGTATACTCGTGGCATTACAACCCAGACCCGAAGGTTGGGTAATTTCACAGTAGTAATACATTTTCCCTACGACAGATGTCAGCGGGGTATAGGTTGCAGATGTTGCACCGGATAAAATACTTCCTGAAGTCGTATTATTTACTGTATTGCTATACCATTGATAAGAAAATACGCCGAGACCTCCGTTAACCACCACAGTCAAATCCTGCACTGCAGAACTTTCACAGAGTTTCTGGTTCGGTACTGGCTGTGAGCTGACAGTCGGATCAGGGGCTACAATAATTTCGGCAGTATTACTGGTCAATGAAGTACAACCACTTCCCGAGAAATTCAGTACCTCATAATAGTAATATGTTCCGGCGGTAGTGAAAGCAGGAGGTGTAAAAGTTGAGGCGGTTGCACCCGGCAGTAAAGAACCGCCGGTATTGGAGTTTGTTGTATTCGAATACCATTGATAGGTAGTGGTTCCGGCACCTCCGGAATAAACAACTGTCAATGGAGTTGATATGGTTCCGCCCACGCAAAGATTTTGAGTGTTTGTGGGGTGTGTGACAATTAATGGAACAGCATTCACCGAAACATTGGCTGTTTTTGAGGTTATACTGGTACAGGTACCCAAAGAAAGTGTAATTGTACAATAATAATAAGTTGTGCCCAGGGCTGAAGTTGAGGGAACATAGGTTGAACTGGTTGCACCTGCTATCGGAATGCCTGATGCAGTATTATCAGCTGTGTTTGAGAACCACTGATAGCTTGGTAAACCAAATCCATTTTCATAATCAACAAATAAAGTGGTGGGTATTCCATACAGACAGACATTGCTTGAAAGCGGTTCCTGTTTAAATGAAAGGGCCGGAACAACAACAACTTCAGAGGTCATACTTGTCGCATCACAGTTTAACCCGGGAGCCTGTGTAACCACGCAATAGTAATAACTTGTTCCTACAGTCGCAGTTAAAGGTTTGAAAGTAGCACCTGTGGCACCCGCAATTACTGTTCCCGAAGTGGTATTATTCACTGCATTGCTGTACCATTGATAATAAAAGACGCCAATACCGCCGGAGGCTGTTATTTTCAAATCGGCTGCCGCAACATTTTGACATACGGTTTGAGTTGCCAGCGCCTGCACACTGACTGTGGGATCAACTACAACCTGAACTGTGGCAGCAGCACTCGTTACTGAAGAACATCCGCTTCCCGAAAAGGTCAGTACGACATAATAGTACCAGGTTCCGGTTGCTGTAAAAGCCGATGGAGAATAAGTGGATGCGGTTCCACCTGAAATTATAGTACCACCAACATTCGAGCTTGATGTATTCGAATACCACTGATAGGTTGGGATTCCGGTTCCACCGGTATAACTTACAGATAATGGCACCGGCGTGGTTCCACCGATGCAGACATCCTGTGTAGGCGTGGGCTGTGTGCTGATTGCAGGTACTGCATTAATAGTAACTTTAGCGGTATTGGAAGTAATGGCTGAACAGGTCCCCGAAGGCAGACTGATAACACAATAATAATACTGCGTACCGACAGATGCGGAAGATGGATTATAGCTGGCATTTATTGCCCCTGAAATTTGAACTCCGGAGGCTGTATCATCAACCGTATTTTCGTACCATTGGTAGGTTGCTGCTCCTACTCCATTGGTATAAGATACCGATAAAGTGGTGGGTGTTCCTCCCTGACAAACGGTACTTGCTATCGGTTGACCGATGAATGTCGGCACCGGAACAACAATTACTGCAGCCGTACTGCTTGTCACTTCGCAATCCAATCCTGTTGATTGTGTAATTGTGCAATAGTAATAACCGGTACCTAATGTTGTTGTTACCGGAGTATATGTGGCACCATTGGCACCCGCGATCAGACTTCCTGAAGTTGTATTATTGACTGCATTACTGTACCATTGGTACACAAACGGACCAACGCCTCCGGTTGCTGTCACATTTAAATTTGCCGGAGCAGCACCCTGACAGACATTCTGGGAACCTAAAGGTTGAGTGGTTACTACCGGATCAGCTACGACCTGAATTCTGGCAACATCACTGAGCACCATGTTGCAACCACTTCCGGAGAAAGTGATCACTGCATAATAGTAATAAGTCCCCTCAATGGTAAAAGCGGGAGGTGTAAAATTCAGACCGGTAGCTCCCGGAATAACCGAGCCTCCTGCATTTGAATTTGCAGTATTCGAATACCATTGATAAGAAACATTGCCGGTGCCTCCTGTATAAGTCAGTGTTAATGGAGCTTGTATTGTTCCGCCAAGACAAATACTTTGGGTTGGTCTCGGTTGTAGAGTGATAAATGGGACAGCCGTGACGGTAATATTTGCGGTATTTGAAGTAATACTCGTACATACTGCCGAGGGGAATGTAATGATGCAATAGTAATAAATTGTACCGGGTACTGTGGTTGGCGGATCATAAGATGCAGCAGTTGCACCCGTAATGGCGGTTCCTGAAATATTATTATCAGCTGTATTGGCATACCATTGGTACCCCGGAAGTGCTCCGTTTATAAAGTCAACCGTCAATTTTGCGGCTGTTCCACCCTGGCAAACGGTACCGGAGAGTGGCTGACTGGTGATAGCTGCAGCCGGATTTACTCTTATAACATAGTTTGTAACCACGCCTGAACAACCTCCGGATATGGGAGTAATAGCGTAACTAACAGTGCCCGTTTGATCATTTGTCGTCAGAATGGTTTGAACGGGTATGGTATTCGTATTGCCGGAAGGCGTAAAACCGCTGACTCCCGCACTGGCGGTGGCAGTCCATGAAAATGTAGTACCCGGGACGTTCGAAGTTAAGACGACAGGATCGGACAGATGTCCGGCGCAAATGGTCTGAATCAAAGAAGTATTTGTTAAAACCGGAACTGTATCTACCGAAAACGTATCGGCTGCAAAAACAGAAACTCCGCAAGCGTTTGTTAAATGAAGCGATGCGATATAAATTCCCGGCGTGCTGTATGTTATTGCTCCCGGCACTTCGGTGTTGGCCGTGGCCGGATTTCCACCCGGGAAACTCCAGGTGTATGAAACCGGACTCGTTGCTGGTGAACATTCGGTTACGACTGCAGTTGGAGAAATAACTATTGAGCCACAATAATCGGGAATATTATTTATCGTTACAGTTGGCGGCTTTTTTTCAACAATTACCGATTGAGTAGCAGACTGAGTGCCACAGGAATTACTCATGGTCAAACGGATGGTATACGTGCCGGGATTTGTAAATTGAAAAGCCGGATTTTCAGATGTTGCACTTGTACCGTTTGTATACGTAAAAGCCGGAGCAATTCCGCAATATCCGGGTGTATAAACAACGTCCCAGTTGTATACTGGCGGAGTACAACTTTTTGCAACAATTGTTGAGTTAATTACAGTTACATCTACTGTCGTACAATCAGCATTTTTTATAATCGAGAACTGAGGTACTACCGGTGGTTCAACACAAATGGTTTTAATTTTCTGATCTACTCCACATTTGTTACCTATTTTCATGGTAATGGTATAGGTTCCCGGTTCAGTAAATCTCGGACTGATCACATTCGATCCTGAAGTCCAGACATTCTGATCGGTTGAGCCCTGATCATTTCCTAAACTGCCTGCTGACAATGTATATCCGGTAGCAGGCGAAATAGACCAGACAGTATTTGGGTTCAGACAACCTCCCGGAGTTGCAATAGAAGTCTCAACAGAAGTATTTGTCATTATAACGTTACTGTTTACACAGCTTACATCCGCAGACATCGTGAAATCCACAACCGGAGGAGAAGTAACATAAATTGGCGCAACAACTGCATCATAACTACCACATGGATTCGAGGCAGAAATGGTGGCAGAAAAAGAATTTGCAAAAGTGGAGCTGGTGGTTCCGCAAGAAGATTTACTGAATAAATGCGTTACCTCCGAAGGAGGTGGATGAGTAAAAGTCTGGGGTGCAGACCCATCGGTAAAAGTTACGGTATAGACAGTTCCGGATGGATTGTTTCGGGTTCCGGTTATTGGGAAGGTTAATGTTGCAGGGCTACAAATATCAGTGTTGGCGGGCTTACCCAAAGAAACCACCGGAGTTACACCAACAAAAACGATATAAGGCTTTGTTACTAAAGAACCATCGGATGCTTTGACTGTATAAAGCAGGTTCCACAATCCGTTTTGATAAGTATGATTTACTGTAGTCCAGGATGTAGCAACAAAATCAGGACTCCCATCACCCCAGCTAATCGTATAACTTGCATTAGTTGCAATTGTGGTTGAAGCATTTGTAAACTTAAACGAGGTAACTGTATTGGTACAGTTTTGAAAAACAGTTACGCCATTGTATACCGAACCTGAGCCTGTAGCAGTCAGGGTCGCATCCGGTAAAGAAGCTGCTGATTCTGCCAGTTGTCTTGTAGTAACGGCGGCAAACACTTCAGCCAGTTGGAAGTTTTCGCTTTCAAAATAGTTTAATTCATTTTTATTGAAATTTCCGACTGCAACAATTGATACGTTCGATACAACTGAAAAAATCAGAAGCAATACATACCTGTAATATTGATTCATAAATTGTATTTAATGTAGCGACATTATATGGGATTTTCTATATTCCGAATAAAAAAAACAACTGTTTCTTAACCTATTAACAAAAACAAATTACCCATTTAAATGCCTTGTTAAATACGTTGTAAATATACAAATTATTTTTTAAAATTTAATTAAATATAGCCCTATGTTTTTGGAATGATTGTAAAACTAAATAAACTGTTTAGCTTTAATCAATTCACCTGTGTCAGTAATAAAATATGAAACAACCTCAACAAAGTGCTGTTTTGACATGCCACGAGATCTAATAATTACAATTATGGCAAAACGGAATTCTGCTTAATTTATAAGATAGTATTATTTCGTGTGTTCCAACCGAGCTTCTGCTAAGTCCGCCCAGCAAGAAATCATAACTGTAGGACAGACTCATTGAATTACTCAGGTTAACTCCCAGGATTGCCCCCATCTGATTTCTCGTCCTGTAGAAAAGCCCGACCTGCAACTGATCGCGTTCCTTTGACAAATTAAAATAACCGGTCATATTTAATTCCATTTGATACAAATTCCCGTATTGTATACCGCAAACACCGTATCCGAGGTTGAAAAGTTCATTTTTATTCGGATGATACTTTGCATAAAGCATATTAATATTCGAAAACTGCTTATTTATACCGGAAAAAAGCGAAAAGAGATTCTGACTTGATGCCCCGAATTTCCAGGCTGCATGGTCTAACTCAAACCCCAGATTTGCATTGAAATTATTCTCATCCAACAGTCCATCGATAATAGCAGGGTCGAAATCGGTAGAAGGCAAATTCATTTCACCCAAATCGTAGGACAGCATTTGATAACTGACACCAAGTCCCATATTTAATCGCCAGTCTTTATTGATCTTTATGGAATAAGCATACGACAGGCCGATATCGGAACTTGAAGTATAACCTATTTTATCCTGAACCACTTTCAGACCGAACTGCATATGCATTTTATCGAGATAAGTAGTACCTGCAGCAAAAAACGAGACCGGCGATCCGGGCAAGTTCATCCATTGTTTACGTGCCGCCGTACTGAATTCAGCTAAATAATCGACGTTTATTGACGCCGGATTTACATAGTATGTATTGTCCCAGAAATTGTTCAACCGTATATTCGATTGAGCCAGTCCGGGAAGACATACTACACTGAGTATAAAAAGGAATGCTATTTTCTTTAATTTAAACATACAATTACCTAATAACCATCACATAACCTTCTTTGAATTTAGGTCCTGATTCTGATGAATAATCCATTATAAAAAAATAAGTCCCTTTTGAAACAAGGCTTCCGTTATGTTTTCCATCCCAACCATCATTGCCTTCATAGATTAAAATGCCATTTCTGTTATAGATTTTCAAATGCCAACCCGGCATAAACAGATCATTTATACCATCGCCATTGGGAGTGAAAGTATTGGCACTGGAGTTATTTACGATCCAGATTCGTTTTGTGGCATATTCGGAACACCCGTTCGGATTAATAACTTTCAGTTTCACATCAAAGAATCCTTCTTTAACTGCAATAAAAGTATGATTTATCTTTTCGCCCTCTCCTTTCGAACCGTCACCAAAATCCCAGTAATATTTAGAAAATTCGAAATACTCACTGTTCAGTTGTAAAGGTTCGCTATCGAGTGAAAGCTCATCCCGATCTGATTGTATCGTGTAATTAAAAAGATCGCAGGTGACTGTAAAACGTAATGTATCCATGCAACCATCCTTCGAAGTGCAAATAACACTATAATCACCTTTTTCTTTTATTAAAAAACTATCCCCCGTTGACCCATCGCTCCATACATGCGTAACTGCATTGGTAACACGTTGTAATACAGAATCTCCCACACACATTTTAATTTCATTTTCCAGCAATAATTTTGGAAGTGGCTCAAAAGTGATTGTTTTCTGATAGTTACTCACACACAATGCACTGGTTATGGTCAGGTTCACATTATAGGTACCATAGTTCGTGTATTTGTGCTGTACATTCTTAAGTGTTGAGTTTTGTCCATCTCCGAAATCCCATAAATAAGTATAATTCTGACCTGCAACACCTGCATCCAATGCATTAAACTGTGACAAATAATCGCGGCAATTGATAAGCTGATAATCAAATCCGACAACAGTTGCAATATTAAAGGTATAACTTGCGGTTAAGCCATATGTATCTACGACCGTCAAAGTCACAGCACCGTTTTGATTGGTTGTCATGATTTCATTATTAACACCACTGACTACTCCTCTGCTCCAGGTTAACTGAAATGGTGGTATTCCGCCTGTAATATATGCCGTGCAAATTTTTACCGGTTCCTGAGCAAGGCAATTATAGTCGTTTTTTACATCAACAACAATGACAATCGGCGTTTGCTTGAACACTTCAAATTGCACCATTTGAACACAACTTTTGGTGTCTGTCACATTCACGATATATTTGCCTGCCGGAATATCTGCCAGATCTTCTGTTTTTGCTCCTGTTGACCAATTATAAGTATAAGGCGGAGAACCACCGGTAACGGAAAGATTGATCGCACCGCTATTTGCCACCGTGCTATTCACTACATGTGAAATACTGCCGGTAACAATAAATTGTTGTGGTTCAGTGATTGTAAATGTGGCTGTTTTTAGTGCGCAGGTATTAATATCCGAAACCGTAACTTCATAAACGTCCGGTCCTAAATTTATTAAATCCTCTGTGTTTGCAAATGGCAATGAATTTTTTGTCCATGCGTAACTATAAGGTTTTGTTCCACCTGTAATCTGGATAGCGATCTCACCGCTGGAAGCACCATAGCAGTTAATGTCTTTTTTACTTACCGTGCTGATTTCTATCGCTGCAGGTTCAATGATAGTATAACTTTTTAGTACTGTGCAACCGGATGCATCGGTGATTGAAAGGTTATAAACACCTGCCGTCAGTGCCGGAAGACTTGTAGCATTGGATGTAAATCCATTTGGGCCGGTCCATGAAACTGTATAAAGTGCTCCGGTGCCAAAAGGAATTCCTCCGCTGATATTCACCTGTATGGTTCCATCATTTGCACCTAAACAAGTAATATCATCGACCGTTGTGTTAACAATAATAACCGGATTTACTGTCACAACGACATTAAAATCAGAACCCGTACACGTTCCTGACTTCGGCGTGACGGTATATGTTACTGTTACCAGCCCGGTTGATGCATTCGACAGGGTCTGGCTAATCCCGGTTTGCGGGGTTGATTGTGCTGAAGCTCCGGTAATGGAACCGGCATAACTAACCGTAGGATTTGCCCAGGTATAAGTTGTTCCAACAGGTACTATATCGCCGGTTAAATTATCAGGTGTAACCGTGAATGTTTCACCGCTGCAGATAATCAGATTTTTCGGGGCTATCAGTGGATTAGCATTGATCGTAACCTGTGCGATACTTGATGTCAGACTGCTGCAACCTCCTGAAGATAGCGTAATAACACAATAATAATAATCAGTTCCTACAGTTGTTGCCGTTGGATTATACGATGCACTTATCGCTCCCGGAATCGCAGTCCCTGAAGTTACATCATTTGCCGTATTGCTATACCATTGATAGGCAGGCGCTCCCACTCCACCGGTATAGCTAACCGATAAAACTGCAGGTGTAACTCCTTCACAAATTATACTTGAAGTAGGTTGAGTGGCAAAGGTCGGAGTCGGAACAACGATAACCTGCGCAGTATTACTTGTTGCATCACAGCCTAAACCGGTTGCTTGTGTAAACCTACAATAGTAATAGTTTGTCCCCGGTGTTGATGTTAATGGTTTATAAGTCGCACTTGTTGCTCCGGGAATCAGCGTTCCTGAAGTCGTATTGTCGACTGCGTTACTATACCATTGATATGAAAAAGCACCAAGTCCTCCTGTTGCAGCCACAGACAAATCTGCCGGGACAGAACTTTGACACAATGTCTGAGTCAGTAAAGGTTGCAAGGAGACAGTTGGATCGGCTACAACGATAATTTCTGAGGGATTACTGATTAATGTACTGCAGCCACTTCCGGCAAAAGTTACCACTACATAATAGTAATACGTTCCGGTAGCTGTAAATGCGGGAGGAGTATAACCCGCAGTTGTTCCGCCTGCAATTAAAGTACCACCGATATTCGAGTTTATTGTATTAGAATACCATTGATAGGATGCTGTTCCTGCTCCACCTGTATAAACAACATTTAAAGGAGTTGCCACGGTTCCACCAACACAAAGATTCTGTGAAAATGTTGGTTGTGTACTTATTGCCGGAATTGCATTAACTGCCACGCGTGCAGCATCTGAAATAAGTGTATTACAGGTTCCGGTTGGCAGCGTAACAATACAATAATAAAATGTTGTATCAACTACCGATGTAAGTGGATCATATGTTGCAGAGGTTGCCCCGGGTATTTCAATTCCGGTTGCTGTATTATCAACAGTATTCGAATACCATTTATAAGTTGGTACTCCGGATCCGTTAATAATAACAAATGATAACGTTGTTGGGGTTCCGTCCTTGCAAACATCGCTGGATACCGGCTGGTTCGTAAATGTTGGTGCCGGAAGAATATTTACCTCGGCAATTTCACTTTGTGCATCACAACCCAATCCATTCGCCTGGGTAATATTGCAATAGTAATAATTCGTTCCAACCGACGAAGTTGAGGGTTTATATGTATCAGATGTAGCTCCTGTTATAATGCTTCCTGATGAAGTATTATTCGCAATATTGCTGTACCATTGATAAAAATACAGGCCAAGTCCTCCGGTTGCAGTTAATTTTAAATCGATTGGTTTAGCACCCTGACAGATCGACTGGGTAGCTAATGGCTGTATGCTCACCACCGGATCTGCAAAAACAACAATTTCCGAAGCATTGCTGAATACTGAACCGCAATTACTTCCCGATAAAGTGATCATTACATAATAGTAATATGTTCCGACCGCAGTAAATGCCGGAGGTGCATAACTCGAATTGGTAGCTCCTGTGATTAAAGTACCACCACTGTTCGAGTTTGATGTATTCGAAAACCATTGATAACTGGCAGTCCCGGTTCCACCGGTATAATTTGCGAACAATGAGGTAGTCACTGTTCCTCCAACGCAAAGATTTTGGGAAATAACAGGTTGTTTACTGATTTCCGGTACGGCCACAACGATTACATTTGCAGTATTGGACGTAATACTCGAACAGGCTCCCGATGGGAAAGTGACAATGCAATAATAATAAATCGTACCAAGCGTTGCCGATGGTGGATCATAAGAAATATTGATTGCACCTGCAATTGCTGTTCCTGAAATATTATTATCAACTGTATTTGCATACCATTGATAGGTAGGAGTGCTTACCACATTGGCATACGAAACCGTTAAAGTTTGTGGTGTTCCACCCTGACAAACAATGCTGGAAACCGGCTGACCAGTTAATATTGCAATTGGATTAACCGTTACTACATAGTTGGTAACCGTTCCCGGACAATTGCCGAATTTGGGTGTAATGGCATAGGTAACCGTGCCTGTAACATCGCCGGAGGTAGTAATGGTTTGAACGGGAATGGTGTTCGAATTTCCCGTTGGTGAGAATCCTGTAATTCCGGCTGTAGCAGTGGCAGTCCAGGAAAAAGTAGCGCCTGTTACATCCGATGTTAAAGTTACCGCTTCTGTTTGCTGACCGGAACAAATGGTTTGTACAAGCGAACTATTGGTTATTACAGGAACAGAATCTACAATAAACGATTGAGTCGCAATTACAGAACCGCCACAATCGTTGAATAAAGTCAGTGATATCTCGTAATTTCCCGGTGCGCTGTAAGTAATGGTTCCCGGCACTTCGGTATTTGCAGTGGATGGTGTTCCACCCGGAAAACTCCAGTTATAGTTTATTGTTGGAGAACAACCATTTACCAAGGCCGTAGGTGTAATCACTGCAGTACCACAAAAATCAGGAATGTCATTAATTGTAACTGTGGGTGTCTTTTTTACGATTACTGTTTTGGCAGATGTCAGTGTACCGCAAGAATTTGTAACAGACAGGCTGATGGTATAAGTCCCGGGATTTGTGAACTGAAAAGATGGATTTTCAGAGGAAGCACCGGTACCATTCGTATAAGTATAAGCCGAAGTTGTACCACAATTTCCTACAGCATAAGTTATATCCCATTTCAATGTCGGTGTTGTACAACTATTCGTAACAACAGTTGCATTGGTTGCAATTACATCCAAGGGGGTACAACCGGTATTCGTATCTATCGTAAATTGAGGTAATACAGGCTCTTCGACACAGATTGTCTTAATTTTTTCGGAAGATCCGCATTTGTTGCCAACCTTTAGAGATATCGTATAAGTTCCGGGAATAGAAAATACCGGACATATAATATTTGAACCGGATGTCCAGTTAGCCTGATCAGCTGAACCTGCATCATTTCCTAAACTCCCACTCGCCAGGGTAAAACCGGTTGAAGGAGTAATGGTCCAAACTGTATTTGGGTTCAGACAACCTCCCGCAGTGGCTATAAAACCATCGGTAGATGTATTTGTCAGGCACACCTGACTGTTTATACAATTTACTGCTGCAGGCAAAGAAAAATCAACAACCGGTGGATTGGAAACATAAATCTGAGTAACAACTGCTTCCGACTTACCACATGGATTTTCTGCCGCAATAGTTGCAGAAAATGAGTTTGGGAAAGAAGAACTGGTTATTCCGCACGAAGGTTTTGTAAAAGTATGCGTGATGACTGATGGCGGTGGGTGTGTGAAAGCCTGAGGCGCAGATCCGTCAGTAAATGTCACGACATAAGTTGTTCCCGGAGGATTGTTACGGGTTCCTCCTATCGGGAAAGACAAAGTGCCCGGATTACAAATATTGACATCTGCCGGTTTTCCTAAAGAAACAACGGGTTTTGTACCAACAAAAACGATATAAGGCTTAACAATAGTGCAACCATTTGGTCCTTGAATTGTATAAACCAGATTCCATGTACCAATAGAATATGTATGTGATGTTGTTGCCCATGACGTAGAAACAAAATAAGGGCTACCATCACCCCAGTTTATTGTATAGTTTAAATCTGATGCAATTGTTGTGGAACCATTCGTAAACGTAAACAATGAAGTTGCATTACTACAGGTCTGAAAGACAGGAACTCCATTGAAAAATGATCCGGAACCGGTCCCGTTAAGCGTAGCATCGGGTGAAAGGAACAATGATATATTTTTTCTTATTGATGTGGAGCATTTCGTGCTTGTGTTTGTTACGATTAAATTCACATTAAATGTCTGCGTACTGGAACCGGGACTCACAATAAACAGGTGAGATGGATTCTTTTCAGTTGAAGTTGATGAATCACCAAAATCCCAGGAATATGACATAGGATCGGATCCGGTTACAGTAGCTGTAAATTGAATGGCAGTAGCTGCACATTGATTATCAGTAAAAGTAAAATCAATGACTGGCAATGGATTTACGATAACTGTTGAAGTTCCGGATTGGGAAACAGGCACGTTGCTGATATCTGAGACGCTTTTGAGGGTGTATATGAACTGTCCTGACACAGAAGTGGGAACGGCAAGGGTCACACTATTTCCGGAGCTGGTCTTAATGGGCGTATCACTTCCATTATTAATACTGTATGTAAAAGTATAAGGCGCAGTACCACCCGAACCGGTAAAAGTAATAACCGGACTATTCTCATTTAAACAGGTCGTGGATGTACCGGCGATGCTTCCAGAGATGGCACCGGGTGATTGAGCAGGCTGGAATGATTCATTCCCGGATTGATACAGTTCAGTTTGAGATAAACTCCCTACTGCAGCAATAGAGACATTATTTAAAACTATAAATACAAGTAGAAACAAGCACTTTAAAAAATGTCTCATATGTTTTATTTTAGTGCTCCACTCTTTATTAGAAGATTTAATGGGCAGATTAAAAAAGGTTTTTATTAAATCTTTTTATAAACAAACTGACAGAGGCTTTCGGGCGTTTTGCCTAACAACATGCAATATTATAAAAAATAAATAAAATAAAAAAATAAAATTGGCATTATTTTATACAATTTCTCCACTTCCTATGCAAATTGTGGATTCTGCGTCATAAATAACCCCAAATTGTCCGGGAGCAATACCTTGTAATTTTTGATCCGATACCAAATGATAACCATCCGAAATCCGGATAATTTTCCCTTTCGTAAACTCAGGAGTATGTCTTATCTTAAAAGTAACATCGATTTCGTTGGAAATTCCTTCGAAAGGATTGTCAGTTATAAAATGGAAATCACGCATCGAAAATTCATTCCCGTATTGTGTTTCCACTTCATATCCTTTTGACACATATACAACATTTGCTTCGATATCTTTTCTGATAACATACCAGGGTCCGCCCGAAAGTCCTAAACCTTTACGCTGGCCTACTGTATGAAACCAATATCCATTATGTTTTCCAACAATTCTGCCGGTTTCTAATTCAATAATAGGTCCGGCTTTCTCACCCAGATACCGCCTGATAAAATCGTTGTAATTGACTTTCCCCAAAAAACAGATTCCCTGACTATCCTGCCGTTTTGCGCTGGGCAGTCCGGCTACTTCAGCAATTGTACGCACTTCACTTTTCATCAAATGGCCAATAGGAAACATGAGTTTCGATACCTGTAAATAATCAATTTGTGCCAAAAAATCTGTTTGATCTTTAACCGGATCTTTGGCAGTGGTAAGATATACTTTTCCGTTTCGTTCGGTTGTAGTAGCATAGTGACCCGTAGCTGTTTTATCAAAATCTTTTCCGACCCTTTGCTCAAAGACCCCAAACTTGATTAACTTATTGCACATCACATCAGGATTTGGTGTCAATCCCTTTTTCACTTTATCAATGGTATATGCTACCACATTGTCCCAATAATCTTTGTGTAAATCGATCACATCCAAGGTACAACCATACTTACGCGCGATCAATGAAGCCATTTCAATATCTTCTTCAGATGAACAATGAAGCAATTCATCATCATCCATTCCAATTTTTATATAGAAAAGTGAAGGAGTATACCCCGCCTCTTTCAACAAATGCACTACAACAGAGCTATCCACTCCGCCAGATAATAAAGTTGCAATATTCATAATTTTATTTTTCAATCACTAATTTTAAAATTAACAAGAATAAGTGATGAGTCTGATTGTTAGTCGTTTATGTTTTTTATCTGTTACTTATTTTGAATTGACGGGAATAAATGTAACGATAAGTAATCGTAGATATTTAATGATCCGTTTGTAAATCTAAGAATATCTACATGTTAGCATCATTGTAATTATTAATAGTTCATGAATAATGAATTTCATTTCACTACTGAATCAAATATAATATTCTGCCATATCTACAATTCCAGCTCTCATGGCATATTTGGTAGCCTCATGAACATTATTGACATCAATTTTCCGAAAGATATTTTTACGGTGCGTCATAATTGTATGTGCACTCACAAAACGTTTGGCTGCAATTTCTTTGGTCGTTTTACCCAGCGCCATCTCTTTCAAAATTTCCTGTTCTGTAATTGTAAGTAATTGCTTTTTATTCAGATTGACAGTGGCTTTGGAATTATCCAGTAACAAATTACTAATATGATTACAAATAAATCGGTTTCCTTTTACTGCTTCATTAATGGCACTCCCGATTTCTTCTTTCGAGCTATCCTTTAACAAAACACTGAATGAATTTGTATTGTAAAGTAGTGTACGCAAAAAATCGTCACTAAGTTCTTCTGAAAATAAAATCCAGTCAACCTGTTCAAACCTGACCTGTAATATAAGCAATTCGTTTACACTATCGAAATCAAACAAAGTATAATCGAGTATAACCAGTGAATTGGGTTTCTCGGTTAATAAAGCTAGTAAATCACGCTTCTGTGTCACTTCCGTGATATCGGTTACATTGAGATACTTTGGTAACAGGTATTGCCAGCCGGCATTCGTGATAAACTGATTATCGGCAAGAATTATATTTCTCATGGATTTACCGTATTATATAAATGATCGGAATGTTGTATGGCGAACAGGAGAAAAAGACAAATCACTCATTATCAACCCGGACACACAACAAAGTTGTTTAATTTTTTTTGGATTACAGGATAGCAAAAAAGACGACTCAAAGCCGTCTTTTTTAATCTCCTGTATTCTTATTTAATTTCTAATAATTATATCATTAAGTTCAAAAAAAACATTGCAGTTTAATATTCCCAAAGATCCTGTTCTACGTTCATCATATCAGTTTCAATGCGGCTTTGTTCTTTTTTGATTTTTATAGGATCAACTACATATTCCAATAACATACGGTTAAACATGTTACTGTCGCCAAGTAAATAACTGGAATATAATTTCTGAGCAAAAAATTCATCGTAATTCAAACGCTGTGTTTCGTTTCCGTTTGGAATTACATTTTGTTTGGCCAACTCAGGACGAAGTTCGTCAAAAGAGAACCAGCATAAAATGGATCCACGGAAGTATTGCATCGATTCTTTCGATTCAACATTATCGGGATGCAATGCATACAAAGGTGCAATTGCAATAATTTTGGTATACATTCTGGATGTATGTTTGTCGAAAAATACGATTTCCTGTATTAAAAACTTCAGTTGATTTTTAACATAGCTAACATATTGGGTGTTTTCTATGGTACGTTGTTGGGTTACAGCATTCACACGAATCAAATTGTTATCCGCTTCTTCATTATATGCAAAAACTCTTGATAATTCGTCACCATCCAGCACTTCGGTAAATGATGGTTTAAGTTCACGTGCATCCTTTTTATACACGTTGACACCACTGCAAATCGCATCCAGCATCACACGGAATAAACTCCGGTATTCTTCATTTGCCCGGAGGGGAAAATAAAGCTGATAATTTTGTTTTTCGCGCAAATCAATCACACGATAAACGATGTGCGACCAAACAACATCGTCGGCACGGTGATTTACAACTGCTATCGTATCAGCCAGGGCATCCATTTCGGTTGTTTGAATGCGTACAGCTCCCTTACTATCGAAAAAAGGCACTTGATTCACTTGTGCAGTTCCTGTATTTGAAACAAGGAACAAAGAAATGGTCAAAGAAGCAATCCAATATTTTTTCATGTTATTATCGCTTAATATGTTCAACTATATCGTGTGTTTAAATTACTATTTGTATGAGTCCCAGACTACGTGTTTTCCCATCCGGTCCAACAGCCTTAATATTTTTAAGTGTGAGGATATCACCCCCTTCTAGTCTGTCGATGTCCGCCAATTGTTTACTGTTAAATCGTGAGCCAGCAGTATTTTCTGATCCAAAAACCGTTAACATTGTAAAAGATGTTATGGTGAAATTTGCCTTTATCAGTTCGTCCTGTCCATAACTGGCAATGAGCGCAACTCCTGCTGATTTCAACAAGCGTTTAGACAGATTTCCCTCCTGAATGCTGCGAGTCACTCCACCGGCATCAGTATACTGAAGAAAGGATTTCGGATCCGGCAAATACTTGACCCTATATACATTTCCACCCATCGGGAGCTCTTTCCCTTCTATTTTAGCGTAAACGGCTATCGTTATTTCCCCGTCCTGATTCGCATGAATATTATATCTTCCTCCTGAAACTTTCTGAGCAGAACCACCGGCAACCCGTACCGAAACATTTTCGGATGCTACTCCCGGAACAGAAATGCTGAATATATTATCAATTCCACGGTATACTACATTCAATGCTTCATTTGAAACTGTGGCTGATGGCTCACCGACAATATAATCACCCTTAAAACCATAAGGTCTCATTATACCATCATTTCCTGTTAGTCTTATCTGACCTGAATATTGAAAAATACCTGTTTTTCCGCAATTTACTTCGTATAATCCATTTTTAATAGGAGTATTTCCAACAAAATATTCAGGTTTCGCTGTGGAATCTATAGCAGAAAGTACGATTTGTGCACTGTAACGGCCACCGCGAATTACATAATGCGTATTGGGAACAATCAAAGCCGTAATTTTATTCACCCGGAAATCACCAACATCGGTTTGCGATTTCAGATACTGAACGATTTCAGCTTCCGCAGCACGCACATCACTCTGATATTTCGTTAATACGGTTACTACTGCTGAAACAGGCATCATTTCAAACATGGCTATTTCCCAGGACTTACCATCTTTTGTATTATCTGTAGCAAAAATGGATTTATACATCATTTGCTTTGAAGGATTATTTCCTGATAAATCCACCAAAAACTTCCGATACTCTTCGATTTTCTGCTTTAATTTCTTTCCATTGCCTCTGACAAGACCATACTCGCTTGGTATATCCAGATTATCTTTTGCCATGATCTGTCTGACATAAGCACTGTCATTTGCTTCATCCTTGTCAGTCATTTTCACTATCTGAGTTTTAAAATCCTGGATATATTTGTACATATCATCGGATTTCTTTTTCACGGTCAATGCTAAATCAAGCCATTCTTTTACTTTCTTGGGATTATCCGCACTCAAAGCTTTAAAATCCTCATACATAGCATTATTCCGGACTTCAGAGGATTCAATGGTTTTATGTAAACTATTGTCCACCATCGTAAATCCATTCAAAATTTCACTTGATACATTTAATGCCAACATCGCTGTCAGTACTAAATACATCATGCCTATCATTCTTTGTCTGGGGGTTTCGGGACAATTTTTTGCTCCACTCATTTAAAATACTCTTAAAAAACAATTACTTTTATATAATCTTTCAATTAGCTCAGGGCGTTCAACATATTGCCGTATACAAGATTCAGATCTTCTATTTGCTTTGCCAATTTAACCGTACCTGCTTTAAAGTGTTCAGATTCAGCAGCTGCTATTGAAGTTGCTGTTTTCATCTTCTGAACGTCTCCGACAATCTCATTCAATTCATCAGTAACTGTACGCACACGTTCAGTTTGCTGTGTCAATCCTTCAGATTGTGTCTGTATATTTTTCAACTGAATTTCATAAATTGAGTTGATCGATGAAAGATGCTTATTTATCTCTTCAACCTTTCCAGCATATTGTTTCGTATTTTTCTCTACGGTTTCCATACCATCGGTAATACCCTGATAGGAAGAAGTTAACAAACCGGTTGCACCGTTAAGAGACTCCTGACTTTTCATGAATTTATCGGCAACATGTGAGGCTCCATCAATATTTTTTACAAATTGATTCGTAGCACTAACTACATTCACAGATGCACCATCTATACTTTTCACAAATTGTTCGGTAGCTCCTACTACATTCGACAATACTGCAAATTGTTCAGCTGTCTGAGTAAGGTTTTTTATTCCCTCCGAAAGTTTTTTTACATCCTCATCATTGATTGTTTCAGAGTAATTAAGTCCTACCGACCTTGAAGAACCTACAGCCTGCGAACCGGAGCTTATCACACCAACATTACCTGATCCACCACCTGATCCACTTCCTGAACCTCCACCTTCTCCGGTAATGATGCCATTTCCATCAAAATCATAAACTTTTTCCCATTCATAATCTCTGTGTGGCTGATCAAAAATACCCAGAGCAAACAAAAAAGCTTCCACTGACATACCAATGCCAAGCATAAGCGCTGCACCCGGTAAGTGTAAAATCTTAAACATAGCACCTATAATTACAATAGATGCTCCCATACTGTAAGCTGCTCCTAATATTCTTTTTGCTTCCGGTGAGTTCCACCATATATCAAATTTCGATTGCTGTCCTGCTGTCATAATACTTTTAATTAAAAAAAACTTTTACTAAATGCAATTATTCACCGTTATACGAACGCACGCAACGAAATCCGATATAAGGGCGACTTTCATTTTGATATTCGTAGGTCTTTACACCACATTGTAAATAATAAGCAATATCTTTCCATGAACCGCCTTTTATAATTTTACGTTTCAACATATCAGAATCACTGTTTTTTGCATTATACTGAAAACTTGGATTCATATCAGAAACCAGTGTACTGCTTATAGCTGAGTAAGCCGAAGAAGTCCATTCTGCTACGTTACCTGCCATATCGAATAATCCGAAATCGTTTGGCGAGAAGGATGCGACTTTCATAGTCGTTGCACCGGTATCGTCAGTATAGCTACCACGCATTGGTTTAAAGTTGGCTAAAAAACAGCCCTTGCTATCACGAACATAATTTCCACCCCAAGGGTACAAAGCTAAACGACGACTTCCACGTGCTGCATATTCCCATTCTGCTTCTGTTGGCAAACGATAATCCTGTCCACCTATCGAATTTGCATTGTTGAAAAACAGGGTTCTCCATTGGCAGAATGCCTGAGATTGTTCCCATGTCACACCCACAACCGGATAGTTCGCAAATCCGGGATGAGAAAAATACATGCGCATCTTGGGATCGTTGTATGAAAATTGGAAATCGCGCAACCACATAATCGTATCAGGATATACTGCCACAATACGGGTAGAGATTAAATCTCTTCTTGTCGTCAATTTTCTTGTAATTGTAGTATCCCTGATTATTCCATTTTCGTCTACATAAGATGAATCGATCCTTGCTTTTGCAGAAGACAGATAAGCACCTGTATTTACATTAAACTTGTTACTTGGTATAGCTGCCTGATCGTAATTGATCCATTGGTATTTATACTGTAACTTATTTGGGTCCATTTGTTTTGTACCACTTAATTCGCTGTCACCTGCGTAGTTTAATTTATTCAGGATTTCTTTTACTTCCTCGTCTTTCGAACTCCATGGTGATTTGGCTTTCCAATCCAAACGTGCAGTTTCCGGACTTGCTTCATCCGTTTGATTCTTAATTTTCAAACGATACTCATCTTTTCCGGCCATAACCAGGGAGCGCAATGCAATAGAATCGCGTACCCAAAAAACAAATTGTTTATATTCGTCATTCGTTATTTCAGTCTCGTCCATCCAGAACGCATCAACAGAAACATTTATTGATTTATCGTTTACAGATCCCAGGGCAGATTGGTCATTTGCTCCCATCATAAACGATCCTCTTTTAACAAATACCATTCCGTAAGGTTGAGCTTCATTAAAAGAAGACTTAGTACCCATTCCTGTTAACTCGCCGGCTGGTTTGTTGCAAGCAACAAACAGGAAAGCCAATACAATAATTGTCAGATTTTTTTTCATTCTTGTGCGATTTTTTTATTGAAATAAAAAACTGTGATGCTTTCTTTATATTTCTAAAAAGGTAATTGTATAAATAATTAATTGTATAATTTTTTTAGAATGATTGATATCATAAAATTCTAACTGAAATCAAATCGTTAACTATCGGTGATTAAGTCACCTGATTATAGTATGCGTATACTTTTAAATTTGCTTGTTCTTTTTTCAAATACATATTCGAAACCGTAAACAAGCATTATTTCGTGTGAACCTGAACTGACTCTAATAATATTAGATGTAGGAAGGTCATATGAGTAACCAATTGATAAACCTCCTGCAATATTTATTCCGGCCAGTATCACTACCGCGTCCTGAATTCTATAAGACAATCCACCCCAGAATTTATTATCGTATTCCAGGCGAGTAGATAAATCTAATTGCAGGGAACTGAAATCCGTCTTCAACAATGTACTCGGTTTAACTACAATCTTAGTATCAGGCAATATCCAATTATATCCTCCGGTTAAAAACAAAGAACCCTGCAATCTGATATCTGTCCTTTCGTCCGATAAACTAACAGTCGGATTATTCAAATGCGAGTAAGATAAGCCTGTATAAAAACGGGGTGTCGCAAAAAAGACACCTATATTCATATCAAAACTCATTCCGTTAATACTGGTTGTTGGAATCAGAAGATCATTCGGATCGTGATATTCTCCAACAGTAGGCAAATGTACACTATCTCCACGAAATCCCAAGCTGACAAAACCAAGATCGGCACCCAGACTCAACACCCCTAAACCCAGTTTCTTTTTATATGCATATTGTAATTGAGCTGTCTGATTAGTAAACAATCCGGCCTTATCGTTCAAAAACCGGAAACCAACACCATGAAAACTGTTTCCAATTTTCAGGGGCGAGTGAATACTAAAAAAAGTTGTCTGCGGTGCATTGGGCATCCCAACCCACTGAATACGGTGCTGTCCCGTAATTTGAATCAGATCACCTTCACCTACCGCTGCAGGATTAAATGCTGAATTATGAAACATATACTGACTCAACTGTGCATCAAACTGAGAAAAAGCAGAGCCTAAGCAAACAAATATAAACAGTATACTTAAGACAATTTTTCTCATAGGATTTTCCCGGTATAATTTTCAACAACGACTATGCACATAACGAATCAGTTATTTGTGCCTTTAATCAAACTACGATTCCACAGAAAAATTGTTCTGAATAATTTTTTTTTGAGGAAATTGATATGTTTTAAACTAAATCCTTCAACACCTACATACATAGACGAATCTTCAGGCAATGGGTTAATACTCTTCTTCGTTAAAGAAAAAATCTTCTTTACTGGGATAATCAGGCCAAATGTCTTCTATACATTCGTAAATCTCACCTTCATCCTCAATTTCTTGTAAATTTTCAATTACTTCCAATGGAGAACCTGATCGCATGGCGTAATCTATTAATTCGTCTTTAGTGGCAGGCCACGGCGCATCCTCAATTTTAGAAGCTAATTCCAAAGTCCAATACATAATCAGCTCAATTTTTTTAAGTAAATAAGTTTAGTGTGCTATATTTTTTAATTTCGTGCAAAAATAGGAATTTTATTTAGAAATCCTACCTTTTCCAACAGATTTCTTCTCCGCCATTTTCAATTGTCAAAAAACGGGATAAAGCGAAAAAATAATCCGATAAACGGTTAAAGTATATAAGTATTTTACTATCAACAGCATACAATTCATTCATATCAAACATGCGGCGTTCTGCTCTTCTTGAAACCGTTCGGCAAACATGGCACAATGCACCTGACTGTGAGCCTCCCGGAAGTATAAATGAAGTCAAAGCCGGCAAGAACTCATCTATCCTGTCAATTTCAAGTTCAATTTGTGTTATATCATCTTCGCTCAGTATTGAAGCCTGATTTAGTTCAATCTTAGAGGTGTCGGTAGCCAAATGAGAACCTACAGTAAACAATCGATTCTGAATTAGCCGTAAAAAAAGTTTCTCCTTTTCGGGTATAGAGTAAGTCGTCAGTAATCCTATAAAAGAATTAAGTTCATCAACTGTACCATATGCCTCAAGTCGAACATCGTTTTTCGCTACCCGTGTTCCGCCTATCAGACCAGTTTGTCCTTTGTCGCCAGTTTTGGTATATAATTTCATTTGCTTATTTTTGCAAAAATACAGTATTCTTTCAATAAATCTCTTTTTTTTCTCATTTTTTTTCGGAAAATCGAATTAATATCGCATTAAATAGTGCTTTCTGTTTAAATCGGGATTAAAAAAGACAATTCCGAACCGAAATAAGTCAATTGTTGAGCTTACACGCGGGTGGTTTTGAATAGAGAGCCAGGCCCTCTCCATATCCGCCGACCAGTAAATATCATCAATCACCACAACGGTATCTTTATGTACTTTTGACATACATTGTTCAAAATAGTTTAACACTGCTTCGGAACGATGATTTGCATCTATGAAAATCAAATCGAGCTGTGTGTATTTATTGACAACCTGTTTTAGGGTTATGTCGATATTCCCAACCACGACTTCAATGTTTTTCAACCCCAATTTTTCGAAATTCTCACGTGCTACCTCAGCTATTTCGGGACATCCCTCCAGACTGACACATTTTATGTCGGAAGATGGTGACGCTAAATAGGCAGTAGTAATCCCCAATGAAGTACCAAGTTCTAATATGTGCTGCGCTTTTATATAATTACTGATACGAAATAAGAGCTGTCCTTCTTTTGCCGGTTTCAATGAGCATCTCGTAATATCTGCAACTTTCATGCGCCGGTCTTTTCCTGTACCGAAGTCTTTGATATTCAATAGTCTGTAGTCCCCTTTTAAACGTTTACGAAGCAATTCAATTTCTTCAAATATATAATACGAATTTCTTTCACATAATACAAAACGGGTGAATTGAAACATAAACGGAGAATGCACACCAAATCCACGGGTATTGCGAGCTAATAAAAAATGCAGGATATATTTATAGGCTAATCGAAATCGATTCATAATTTAATACAAAATTGGAAACAAAATTAATAATAAAAATTGATATAATGGCAATTTTATCGGGGAATTGCCTCAATTATCAAAAAAAAAACTTTGGGAATTATTAATTTGATAAAATAATTATCAAAAGGCAGGGGGGAAATACAGCAAATTTAATAATTATCAGTCACCATCTGATAGGGTGAGTTTTAAAAATACGCTAAAACTTAAATTCCAATTGCAGTTTAAAACTGGGCTAATGAATTGAATAATTCAGTAAAAAAGACAGGTTTAAAGACCCTTGATTCTATTTTAGCTTACAATAAAACCGAAAAGTTGATTTATGACTGCTTTTTATGCATAAACATATTAACCAAAAAGGTATGGAGCATTAAATACATCCGGATAAAGTAAAATAAGTGTGGTAACTAATATAAGTATATGCAATACAGCATCGAATGCAATTACAGCAATATAAATAATTTCACTTTTTTCACGATACTCATTTTTCAGTTTAATTGTAAAAAAGTCGACAAATAAATGCACGACTCCATTAATCAAACTATAGACTAAACCCTGTAGAAAAGTAAAACCAATTAAAAGCGGAGATAAAACAATAAAAACAAGCGTGTAGATACCAACGTGTTTTACAAGATAGGGTAATTTAGAGGCTTTCAGCTTGTTTAACTTTAAACTTTGTAGAAAGAAATCACCAAAAAGGTGCAATATCACAAGAATTAGAATCCTAACCATTTTGAACTGTTTATAAGTAAATATAAAAAAATACAATCTGTAAATTTAAAGCAAAGGGAAATCCGGCTAAGTATATTACGATCAATTTAATACAAAAATAATATTTTTATTTAAATATTATTTGAACAAATCAAAAAATTACAGATAATTGCAGGTATTTTCAGATAATTTGGAGAACTGTGATCTAATTACATCCACTTACAACTCCGATAATCCTGGGTATTTTTCAGTCAGATCGGGTATCTTATTAACAATCAGGTAATTCAACAAACAGGGAAATATATTTGTTGTATTTTCTATAACATTAATTATTCTCAATAGATACAGAACATTTTAGATGCAAAATTGTTTTACCAAATAATTCAACAGCTGATTATTCATTTTAAATTCAGAAAATAAAAAAATAATGCTAGAAACTCAAAAAAACTCACCTGACATTGCAATGTCAAAAAACGCACACGGAAATCAAAGCACTTCATTCGAAACCTTTTTAAACGAATTTACAACTACAATTAAAAGGTTATTTCGGGAAGAGAACGACATTAATCAGTTAAGCATAAAACGTGGAATATCACCCAACATGCTTGATCAGATCATGGCTTGTCAACCGCTTTCGCTGAGTATACCGGTACAATATGGTGGCCGGGGTGGAACTGTAGCCCAAAACATGCAACTCCTATCGGCTGCTTCTTACGAATCGATGGCATTATCGCTCACACTTGGTATAAACAGTGCACTTTTCATGCAACCCGTAGCAAAATACGGACAAGAAGAAGCAAAGAAAGTTGTGTTCGACAGGTTTTTGAATGCACAAAACATGGGAGGACTGATGATTACTGAGCCTGGATTCGGAAGTGATGCGCTGAATATGCAAACCTCATTTGTTGAAGAACCGAATCATTACCACCTCAAGGGCACAAAACATTGGGCAGGACTTACCGGACAGGCAGATTATTGGCTGCTTACCGCACGCAGACAAGTAGAAAATGATAAACTGCAACGTGACATCGATTTCTTTATTTGTGACAATACTGCTCACGATCAAAAAATAGTAGTAGATGAGTATTTCGAAAACCTGGGTCTGTATCAGATTCCCTACGGAAGAAATCTGCTGGATGTAAAAATACCAAAAGTACAACGCCTTATTCCTCATTCTACGGGCGTAAAAATGATGATAGATTTACTTCATCGCAGTAGAATGCACTTTCCGGGTATGGGACTGGGTTTTGTAAAACGGATGCTTGACGAGGCTATTACACATTGTCAACAAAGACTGGTAGGTGGGAAATCTCTTTTTGCGTATGATCAGGTACAACAACGGTTGGCACGGCTTCAGGCCAATTACACCATTTGTTCGGCACTCAGCATGAAAGGAAGTGAAATGGCCGACATCAGGAATGATCTTACCGCACTGGGTCTTGAAGCCAATATCATAAAAACCGTGACAACCGACCTCATGCAAGAATCAGCTCAATCATTGCTCACATTAGTCGGTGCTATTGGTTATAAACTAAATCATATTGCAGGACGGGGAACAGTTGACACACGACCTTTCCAGATTTTTGAAGGTTCGAATGATATTTTATACAATCAAATATCCGAATCACTTACCAAATTAATGAAAACTGCGAAAGAAAGCAATCTGTATCAGTTTCTCAAGACATTCAACCTGACAGAGTTGGCTGCAAAACACCTGAAAGATTTGTTGAATTTTAATATAGATCTTCAAATCACACAACGTAAATCGGTTGAACTGGGCAAACTATTGAGCCGTATCGTTTCTATGGATTTAGTCATTAAACTGGGGAATTCAGGCTTTCGTTCCGATTTAGTGGATGGAGCGGTTTCAATACTTAAACAGGAAATTTCCGGCTTAATTAATGATTATTCATTTGTACAAACCACTTTAGTAGTAGAAAATTACGAAGAAGGTGGTACGTGGAATACTTTTATTTAGGTGATTGGTTAATTGGTTGATTGGTTAATTGGTTAATTAGTTGATTGGTTGTTTCGCGTTTTGGGTTTGAAATGTTATATATTTAGTTAATTAGTTGAATGGTTATATAAACTTTTCCAAAGTTCGGAACTTTGGAAAAGTTTATATTCCAGGTTCTTTTTGACTTGGTTCTTAGTCCTCAACTACCGACTAGATACTACAGACTAATTCCTGGCTCCTGGTTCTTTTTAAACAATCTCTATCCCCTGCAACTCGCACAGTTCCAGTGCTATTTCACGAAGTTTAAACTTTTGAATTTTCCCACTGCCGGTTAACGGATATTCTTCAACAAAAAACACATACCGTGGTATTTTATATCGTGCTATTTTATCTTTACAATAATCGCGAACATCTTCGGGTGTAATATCAACATTGCCATTCGGAATTACGAAAGCAGCAACATCCTCGCCATACCGCGGTGAAGCCATAGCTACAATTTGAACATCTTTCACACCCGGCATTTGATACAGAAACTCTTCAATTTCACGCGGAGAGATATTCTCACCTCCCCGAATAATCATATCTTTTATCCTGCCGGTAATCCGATAGTTTCCTTCTGAGTCTTTTATCCCCAAATCACCGGAATGCATAAAACCATTTTTATCAATCACCTCTGACGTAGCCTGAGGATTTTTATAATAACCTTTCATTACATTGTAACCACGGCAACACATTTCGCCCTGTACGCCATCGGCACAAATCTCACCTGTAAGTGGATCGATAACAGCCACTTCGGTAAATTCATAGTCACGGCCTACCGTGGTACAGCGCAGTTCGAAAGAATCTTCTATGCGTGTCTGAGTCATCCCCGGGGAAGTTTCAGTGAGCCCATAAACGCTGGTTATGGTCATAAACATCCGTTCGTTCACCTGGCGCATTAATTCTACCGGACATAATGCTCCGGCCATAATTCCGGTGCGCAGCGAACTCATATCAAATAAATCGAACATGGGATGATTCAGTTCGGCAATAAACATAGTAGGAACCCCATATACAGCCGTACAACGTTCTTTGTGAATAGAAGCCAGGGTAATCAACGGATCAAATTTCTCGACCATCACCTGTGTGCAACCGTGGGTCAGGCAATTCATGGCTGCCAGTACGATACCAAAACAATGAAACATTGGAACACAAATACACAATTTGTCAGCTTGCGTAAATTTCATATGTTCACCTGTAAGATAGCCGTTATTGGCAATATTATGGTGCGAAAGCATCACTCCTTTGGGGAATCCGGTTGTGCCTGAGGTGTATTGCATATTGACTACATCGTGGCAATTTATCGATTGTTTGATGCGAAGAAATGCATCAGTATCCTGATTACTGCCCAACAGCAATACTTCTGCAGTATTATACATTCCGCGATGCTTCTCCTGACCGATATACACTACATTCTTTAATTCAGGGAAACGTTCACTTATTAACCGGCCCCGCTGGGCAGTTTTCAACTCCGGAATTAAATCATAAGTCATTCCCAGATAGTCGCTTCCCTGAACTCCATCGGTTATACAAAGTGTGTGCATATCGGAATTCTCAATTATAAAAGCGAGTTCATTTACTTTATAATTCGTATTTACAGTAACAGCCACCGCACCTATTTTGGAACAAGCATACAAAAACGTCATCCAATCGGGTACATTCTGTGCCCAGATGCCAACATGAGCACCTTTTGTGACGCCTATCGACAACAATCCTTTGGACATATTGTCGACCCGCTCGTTAAACACTGACCAGGTAAAACGCAGGTTGCGATCGGAATAAACAATAAATTCACTGTCAGGTGTTTCGGATGCCCAATGTTCGAGCCAATCCCCCAACGTTCTGTTTGATAATTTCATAGAATAGGATTTACACAGATCAAAATATTGATTTATACAGATAATAAAAAAATGATTTACACAGATCTAAAAATTAATTTACGCAGATAAAATAGATTCTATTACAGTTTAATGCGCATATCCTGATTTAAATGATACTTTTAAGATACGTATCATGAAATCGTTTGTAAAGCTGCCTGCCGCAGTCAAGTTATAAATAAATAAATTGAAAATTTTCAAATGGGTGTATATACCACCGCCACAATCTGAGCAGCTTCGCCATTAAGGGCACTAACCAGGTGATCGACAATGGAATCGTAATAAATGCTGTCGCCGGTATAAAGCACGTGCGTTTCTTTTCCGTAATTTATTTTCACAGCACCTTGAATGACAAAAATGAATTCCTCACCTTCGTGAGACGAAAGTATAGGTTCATGCGTGGATGATGGTTTGATATTGATTAAGAAAGGTTCCATATGCCGGCCGGTTTTGCTGCCTGCCAGTGAGAAAAAATCCAAATGCGAATTTGCGGTTGAAAGTTGGCTGGAAAAAGTAGCGGGTTGTTGTGTTTCAGCCTGACGATGAATCACAGGTCCGAGCTCAGAGCTGTCATCCAAAAAAGTACCAAGCCGCACGCCCAAAGCACGTGCAATTTTAATTAACGGTGACAGCGAGGGAATTTTATCACTGTTTTCGATTAATTCAATTTGTGAAACCGTTAATCCCGAACGTTCGGCAAGTTCTGATACTGAGATATTTTTATCAGTACACAAGGTACTGATTTTATCTCCAACAATATTTTTTTTCATATTAAATGGTATATTCCCTGCATCCACAAACCGGTGGAAAGAGGATAAATTTAGTAAGCCAGACTTTTATGTCCCCATTACGGGTTTTGGAGGGTGTGTCCTTAACATTTTCGGGCGCAAAAATAGGGAAAATAATTCCATAAAAAAAAGTTTTTGATTGAAAATTACAATATTTTCAATCAAAAACCTTTTAATTCCATACCAAACAGCGAAAATTATTTTTTATTTGATAGTTTGTTCGAATAGCCACCATCGGGTTTTAATAATTCGAGTGCAGTCTTTAAATCCTGATCCGTCCGCAATGAAAATTGAATTTCTCCCTTCTGAAAATAGTAACGCTTGATAATTTCCAAACTCAGGAGTTCGGTAATATCGGCTTTGTTTTTCTCAATACTTTTAGCATTATCGGGAGCCAGTTTAGCTTTCAACGCTTCAAATTCATCCTTGGCTTCTATATCCAACGCTTCGTATTTTGCCATTTCGAGCAGTTCCTTGTAGTATTTTTCCGTTTGAGAAGTGTAGGTAAATTTCTTTTCGGTTAAATAATCTGCAAAGGAATTGAAATCGGCATCTGAGAGGACGAAACCGGCCGGTGAAGCGACTGTCGGATGTTGCAGCACGTAACGTGTCGCGAAATCAAAATACAGATTTTGGGCAAAGATATAATAGGCGATATTTAATTTGCGTTCTTCATTAATCACCGTGTCGGGAACAATGCCCCCGCCATCACGCACTTTACGTCCGTTACGGGTAGAAAATTCTGAAGTTAAACTGTCGGGGATATTCCCAACACTTCCATCATCGTTCCGGTGTTTGTAATCAATAGCCTGTATACAACGTCCGCTGGGGATATAATATTTAGCAGTAGTAACTTTCAAATGCCCACCATAACCAACCGGCCGGATATTTTGGACCAATCCTTTTCCGAAAGTACGTTCACCAACAATAAGCCCCCGATCTAGATCCTGGACGGCACCCGCCAAAATTTCCGAAGCGGAAGCGGAAGAACGGTTTGTCAGCACAACAAGTTTTAAATCAGGGAAAACCGGTTCAGATGGCGTTTTGTAAGTCCGGTCAGCTTCTTTGTTCTTACCTTTTGTAGTAACTACCTCAGTACCTTTTGGAACAAAATAACCCACAATTTTCACTGCCTCATCAATCAAACCGCCACCATTATTCCGGAGATCCAACACCAACGATTCAATCTGATGTTGCTTTACCATATCGGCAACAGCCGCCTTAAGTTCTATTGCAGCCCGGTCAGTAAATTCATTCAATAATAAATATCCCACTTTATCAGGTTGTACAGCTGAGTAGCCAACAGGATTTACCTGGATTTTCTCTCGTAAAAACTCCTTAACAATGGGCTTCTTCTCCCCCAAACGTTTAATTTTTAATTTAATTTGGGTGTTTTGAATTCCCTTAAGTAGCGAGCTCACTTCACTGACAGACAGACTTTCTACCTTTTTACCATCCACTTCAAGAATAATATCTCCCGCACGAACGTCATTCCGTTGAGCCGGCATGCCTTCGTAAGGCTCTGAAACACAGACCTCACTGTCTTTTTTCATGATCATCGCTCCAATGCCTGCATACTCTCCTGTGGTCATAAACTTGAGATCATCAGTCTCATCTTCTGGCATATAAACTGTATACGGATCGAGTTTCTCGAGCATTCGGTCTATGGTTGTCTTCATCACCAGGTCATAATTGAGTGTATCGACATAAAACAGATCGAGTTCACGAAACAAAGAGTTGAAAATGCTCAGGTTTTTACTGATCCGGAAACTACGTTGATCTTCCGCCGGAGCTGCAAATGCGGTTATTCCTGAGAATAAAAGTATGAGAGATAAATAAATGGTTTTTTTCATGATTCAAATATATTAAAGTCCCCTTCAGGGGATAAAAGAGAATGTTACAACTTTACATTGGGTGGTAAAAACTGGGTAATATCTTTTCCAAAAGAAATTAAATCGCGGGCTACAGTAGAAGATATAAAGGAATATTCAGATTCAGTAAACAGGATAACGGTTTCTATACCGGCAAGCTTGCGGTTGGTATCGGCAATGGTACGTTCATATTCAAAATCACCTACTGTACGCAGACCACGCAACACGTAATCAGCTTTAACTGCTAGTGCGAAGTCTACAGTCAGACTATTGTATGACATGACTTTAACACGTGGTTCATTTTCAAAAGCCTGTCGAATCATCTCTATTCTCTTATCAATAGAAAAGAGTGTTTTTTTGGTTTGATTTAGCCCGATTCCGATGATAATTTCATCGAAAAATGCTAATCCACGTAGTACAATACTGTAATGACCTATTGTAAACGGATCGAAAGTACCGGGGAAAATTGCTCGTTTCATGGCCTGTATAAAAAAGTTTGGATCAATTATTGTAAAAGTTCGTATCGGGTATACTTTTTTTTGAAAGATAGACTTTCAAAACAGGGACAAAGATAGAAAAATTTAATTTCAGCTGTTAAAAACAAGAAGATAAGTTTGATATTTTTATTTTTTAAGTTTACAATTTCAGTATTAAGAGTATCTTTGTACTTCATAAACTGCCGATTTACAAAACACTAAACATAAATAAATGCGAAATAAATTTTTAATTCTGATTCTTTTGGGCGGATGTGTCTGGCAGTCTGCTTTTGCTGTTGAACCTGTATTTTCGTTTCCTATACCTTCAAAAATCGAGTTTTCGGGACAAACAATTTCACTTGAGCGATACGATATGCGTGAACGGTTTGACCGCGAACAAATTGTAATAGCTTACAATCATTCAGTGAGTTTTTTACTAATCAAACGGGCAAACCGGTATTTCCCTGTCATAGAACCCATTCTGAAAGAGAATGGAATACCTGATGATTTCAAATACTTAGCCGTAATTGAAAGCAATCTGGATCCGCGTGCAATTTCGGGCGCTCAGGCAGCAGGACTCTGGCAATTTATGCCAAAAACAGCAGAACAATTCGGGCTGGAAGTGAACGATGAAGTTGATGAACGCTATCATATTGAAAAAGAAACTGTGGCAGCCTGCAAATACTTTAAAAGTGCTTACAACAAGTTCAAAAACTGGACAACCGTAGCAGCATCGTACAATGCAGGCATGGGCAGAATATCAGAAGAGCAGGGAAAACAACAGGTTGACGAAGCATTCAATTTACTTTTGTCTTCGGAGAGTAGCCGCTATGTTTTCAGGATACTGGCTGTCAAGCAATTTCTCGAAAACCCCAAAGCATTCGGGTATATGGTAGAACGCGACCAACTTTACAACCCAATAAGAACCCGGGAAATTTCAGTCAAAGCGTCCGTTGTGGACTGGACCGTGTGGGCAGCACAATATGGAATCAGTTATTCACAATTAAAGGATTTCAACATTTGGCTACGCGATCGAAAACTGACGAATCAAAACGGGAAAGAATACAGGATTCAACTGCCCGAAAAGGAAGATTTATTGTATAACAACAGTAATATTAAAATTCATAATCCTGCATGGATCATAAATTAGTTTATTCATTTCACAACTTTTTATCCTATTAAACGTTTTTCATTAAACCATTTTCTTGAATTATAAATTAAAAAAATTATGAGTATGAAAAAAATTGTTTTCACGGCAGTACTACTGCTTTCAGTATCACTTACTTACGCGCAACTTAATTTTGGTCTCAAAGCAGGTTATTCTTCTTCGTTAGGTATGAACGACTTAGGATCAATAACAAGTGGAGAGTACAATCTGAAATCAGCTGGTGCTGAAGTTGCGAATGGATTTCACTTTGGTGCATTTGCACGTTTAGGAAGCAAACTGTATCTCCAACCTGAATTACTTTATGGAATGGAGAAAAAGTCATATGACTTGACTGTTAATGATGCATCCGGTACTGCCGCGACAACTTTTAACAAAACCGTCAATGTTAGTACTGTTGATATACCATTGCTCTTGGGTTATAAAGTTTTAGATTTAAAATTAGCAAACCTTCGGGTATTTGCAGGTCCAAAACTTCGTTTAAACGCAGGTTCTTCACTTGACTATAAAGTTGTAACAGCCGGTGGTTTTACTAAAGAAGACTTTGTTGATGACGTAAAAGCAGCTCAGGTTGGACTTGAAGCAGGCTTTGGAGTTGATGTGCTCATGTTGACACTTGATTTTCGCTACAATTTAATAGGCGATATGTACAAAACGAAATTGAACACTGTTTCTATTAACAACATTCCGGCCAATAACTTTGTGATTTCACTGGGCTGGAAAATCTTTTAAATAATTAAAATATTTTTATAATCGCGCCTGTTTCTCAGTTTGAGAGACAGGCGCGTTTTGTTTCTGGCGTTTGAAAAGTTTGACGTTTGAAGAGTTTGAAAAGTATGAAGGGTTTGAAAAGTTCTGAGTTTTGAAGTTCTGAGTTCAGGTTCCGGATTTGTAGGCTTTATGTTCATTGTTCGCGTTTTGAGTTTTGAGTTTAAGGTCAATTAAAACACTTCTAATTTCTTACCTACCTTTTGCTTTCGGTAGATAAATGCGGCAGGTATGTCTGTGTAAATCATTTCAATCATTATCTTCATTTTTCCATTCTTTCATTTTCAAATTGACACATTCTCACATTTTCAAATTCTTCCATTCTTTCATTTTCAAATTTTCAAATTTTCAAATTCTATCATTTAGTTCTTTTGTCTTGACTCCTGGTTCCTGGTTCTTGATTTTTCCCACAGTTTATCACTAATCATTTTTTTTGTATCTTTGTACCCCGAACGAAATAACGACATAATAATGAATTTAGAAAACATCCTTGCATCCGTAGTTACCAAAGCTGTACGGACACTTTACAGCCTGGAGATTGAGGAAAATCAAATACAACTTCAAAAAACGAAAAGAGAATTTGAGGGCGACCTGACGGTTGTCATCTTTCCGTTTGTAAAATCAGCGCGCAAATCACCCGAACAAACAGGACAGGAAATTGGTGAATACCTGAAACAAAACAATCCTTTGGTTTCGGGTTTTAATGTAATAAAAGGTTTTTTGAACCTGAGCATCAGTCAGCATTACTGGCTCGAAACCTTGAATGAAATTCATGCGAATGCACAATTCGGCAAAACTCCGGCTACGGATGAATCGAAACTGATGATGATTGAATATTCATCTCCAAACACCAACAAACCACTGCATTTAGGACATATCCGCAACAATTTACTCGGATTCAGCATTGCCGAAATTCAAAAAGCAAACGGTTGGAAAGTAGTAAAAACCAATATCGTGAACGATCGTGGCATCCATATTTGCAAATCGATGCTCGCCTGGAAGTTATTCGGCAATGGCGAAACGCCCGAGAGCACCGGTTTGAAAGGCGATCACCTGGTTGGGAAATATTATGTTGTGTTTGACAAAGCATACAAGGCCGAAATAAAAGAACTCACTGACAAAGGAATCAGCGAAGAAGAAGCTAAAAAAACGGCACCGCTTATTCTCGAAGCTCAGAACATGTTGCTGGCCTGGGAAAACAATGACCCCGAAGTGCGTCATCTCTGGGAAACCATGAATACCTGGGTTTATGCGGGTTTTGATATTACTTACAAGAAATTGGGCGTCGATTTCGATAAAATTTACTACGAATCGGAAACTTACCTCGAAGGAAAAAATAAAGTTGAAGAAGGACTGGCATCGGGTGCGTTTTATCGCCGGGAAGATGGTTCAGTATGGGCTGACCTGACAGGTGACGGACTGGACGAGAAGTTATTGCTTCGCTCGGATGGTACTTCGGTGTATATGACTCAGGATATTGGCACCGCTAAACTAAGATACGACGACTACCCGATCAACAAAATGGTTTACGTGGTTGGGAATGAACAAAACTACCATTTCCAGGTGCTTGCTATCCTGCTCGATAAGTTGGGATTTGAATGGGGTAAAGGACTGGTTCACTTTTCGTACGGCATGGTGGAACTTCCCGAAGGAAAAATGAAAAGTCGTGAAGGAACAGTGGTTGATGCCGACGATTTGATGGATGAAATGATAGATACTGCCCGCGAGATTTCACAGGAATTGGGGAAACTGGACAATTGCACTCCCGAAGAAATTGAAGGAATTGCCCGTTTGGTGGGACTGGGATCGCTAAAGTATTTTATACTGAAGGTGGATCCGCGCAAAAGTATGACTTTCAATCCAAAAGAGTCGATTGATTTTAACGGCAACACAGGCCCTTTTATTCAATACACACACGCACGTATCAAATCGGTATTGCGAAAAGCTACAGAGCAGGGAATTAACTTCAGTTCGCTCGAAAATACTGACCTTAGCATTTCGGAAAAGGAGAGTTATCTGGTACAGTTACTCACGGAGTTTCCGGTTGTGGTTCGTCAGGCGGGCGAAGAGTTTAGTCCGGCGTTGATTGCCAATTACATTTATGAATTAGTGAAAGAATACAACCAATTTTACCACGATTTGACAATTTTAAAAGAAGAAAATCCTGATCTGAAACAATTCAGACTTGTACTTTCCGAATCTACCGCATCCATTATAAAAACCGGTATGGGATTACTGGGAATTGATGTGCCGGAGCGGATGTAATTATTTGAATAATAATTAAAAAAGCAGATATGAAAAAAACTAACCTTTTATTACTACTTTGTGTTATTACTCTGATCATTAGCAGTTGTTCAACAGGCCAGTCGGCCTACAAACGAGGTGACTATTTTAAAGCCTGCCTCGTATCGATTGAGCGGTTACGTGCTAATCCGGAAAGCAAGAAGTCACAATCCGTGCTCACAAAATCTTATCCGATGGCACTAAAAATGGCTGAACGCGAGATTAGCAATGCTCAAACCGCCAATCAACCCGATCAGTATGATGTGTTGGTTTATCAATACGAAAGGGTAAATCAGCTGGCCAATGAGATTTTCCGTTGCCCGAAAGCCATTGAACTTATTCCAAAGCCAAAGGAATATATTTCAGAGCTTGCCGATGCCAGACAGATGGCTGCAGAACAGGCTTATGAGCTTGGACTGAAAGCCTATGATCTCGACAATATTGAGCAGGCACGTGTTGCATATCAATACTTTCTGAAAGCAAACCAGTATGTAAACGGCTACAAAAATGTAATGCGAATGATACAGGATTCACGCTACGAAGCAACTTTACGGGTAGTCGTTCAAAAGCCGCTAACCAGTGCGAACTATCAGTATTCTGCAGATTTTTTCTATATCAATCTGATTTCAGAAATGAGCAGGGATGCAAATAATCGTTTTATCCGCTTTTTCACACAGGAAGAAGCTGACCGGGAAAACATGCGCAATCCGCATCAATATATCGTGTTGAATTTTGAGGATTTTACTGTCGGAAATATTCGTGAAACCATGAAATCGATCGAAGTTAAGAAAGACAGCGTGGTAGTGGGAACCGTAAATGTGGAAGGGAAGACCTACAAAGCATACAGTACGGTAACTGCTCATCTCAACACTTTCCGTCGCGAGATAAGCTCGGGAGGCATTCTGAGTCTGCGTATTTTAGATGCTCAAAACAGCCGGGTTTTGCAACAGAAAAATTTCACGGGCGAATATGTCTGGGTAACCAGTTGGTCGAATTTCAAGGGAGATGACCGTGCTTTGACAAGCGAGCAAAAAAGGATGTGTGGACAACAGCCACAGTTGCCACCACAACAACAGGATTTATTCATCGAATTCACAAAACCCATTTTTACTCAGGCTGTGTCCTACGTCCGTTCTGTTTATAGCAGATATTAAAATCAGAAATTTTTGAAACTTCACTTTTCAAATGATAATGAGACAATTTGAAAATGAGACAATTTGAAAATCTGAAAATGAAGAGAGTTGAAGGGTTGAAAATGAAGATAAGATAAAAAAAAACGTCACATGGTGACGTTTTTTTTTATCTTATCTTGGATCTTGGATCTTGGATCTTGGTTCTTGATTCTTGATTCTTGGTTCTTGATTCTTGGTTCTTGATTCTTTAGTCTGTTCCCTACTCCTCATCAACCACATCAACGGTTGGTTCAATTTCAAAAACCGACAATTGACGACGGAAAATCTCGTCGAGTGAAATCTGGAATGTTTCGGTATGGGCAATACCCGGAATTAGCGTCAATCTTTCCAGAATGATTTGCAACAAATGACGGTTATCCTTGGCGTAAATTTTCACGAACATGGAATATTTTCCGGTTGCATAATGGCATTCCACCACTTCCGGAATCTTTTTCAATTCTTCCACCACCGCGTTGAACATTTTTATGTCGCTCAACGTAATTCCGATATAGGCACAAGTCTGAAATCCAACCTTATAAGTATCGACTACAAATTCAGAACCTTTGATTATGCCGGTATTACGTAGTTTTTGTATCCGTTGATGGATAGCGGCACCGGAAACATTGCATTCGCGGGCTACTTCAAGAAAAGGAATACGGGCATCCTGTGAGATAAGCTGAAGAATTTTTTTGTCTAATCTGTCAATTTGATGTTGAGCCATAGTATTTATTATTTGGGCAATATTTGTCGTTTAGTTTTAATCGGATTAATTTTAATGCAAATGTATTTAATATTTTTGTATTTCATTCTATATTTACAATAAATTGATAGTTGAGTGTGCAAAAATATTCATTTTAACGATATTTCCCTTCATCACAATCTTTCAGCACGCTCAAATAGCTCTGATAACGTGAAGAACTGATCTCATGTTTTTCGACGGACTTTAATACAGCGCATCCGGGTTCGTGCACATGGGTACAATTTGTAAATTTACAATCGGACGAAACGGCAAATATTTCCTTGAAATAATGTCCGATCTCGGCTTCCTCCATATCGATGGTGCCAAAACCTTTAATTCCCGGTGTGTCAATGATATGTCCTCCTGAAAGTAATTCAAACATTTCGGAGAAAGTGGTGGTATGCATTCCTTTGTTATGATAGGACGATATTTCTGCAGTTTTTGCCAATGAAAGTGGCGCAATGGCATTGATCAGGGTTGATTTTCCGACGCCCGAATTCCCGGAAAAAAGCGTTGTTTTCCCACTCAGAAACACCATCAATTCATCAATATTCTCTGAATTTTTGGCCGAGATTTTAAAAGTCGGATAATCGAGGCTGGTATACAGATGAACCAGGGCATCCAGGTATTCCATTTCCGCTACAGAATAACGGTCGATTTTATTGAAGACGAGACAGGCCGGAACACGGTACGCTTCGGCAGTAGCCAAAAAGCGGTCGATAAAAACCAGGGATGTTTCGGGATAATTGACGGTTACCAGCAAAGCCACCAAATCGAGATTTGCCGCTAAAATCTGAAATTGCTTGGAAAGGTTCGACGAACGACGAACGATATAATTCCGGCGGTCGCAAATGGTATGAATCATGGCGGTACCGTCGACATTTTTCTCAAATTCCACCTGATCACCCACGGCGATAGGATTGGTGCTGCGAATTTCCTTTAAGCGAAAAGTACCTTTAATTTTGCACTCAAACAATTCACCTTCATCAGTTTTTACCTGATACCAACTTCCTGTATTTTTTACCACCAGTCCTTCCATTGTCTTTTGTTGAGTTGTGTTAATTGGTTGATTCGTTGATTCGTTAATTGGGTGATTGGTTGATTGGTTGATTGGTTAATTGGTAAAACTGATTTTTTTAGTACTTTAAGCTAAGAAAAAAATATAATCTAATAAACATGATAAAATAATATGAACTTCAAAACTAACAAACCAACTAATTAACCAATCAACTAATTAACTATCTCAAAACGCCTCCGTAGCTGTTATATAAAACTGCAATTTATCTCCATAATTGTTTCGGGCAAAATCGAGGCGCAAATGCACCCGGGCGTCGTTCAAGCGGTAACGTAAACCTGCTCCATAAGCCACTTTTAGCTTGTCAATGTGATAACCGGGACTGTTCATAACATCACCTGCAGAACAAAACACCGCTGCTTTCAGTCTTTTGTAAACGGGTAAGCGGTATTCAGTCTGAACCAGAAACAGCACATTCTCTTTATACATTCCCTGCCTGAATCCACGCAATAAGTCGCGCCCACCAAGTGTAGGTAATAGTTCGAAAGGAATGCCATTTGTTCCAAAAACGCCATCACCATAAACCTGCCAGGCGAATACGTGCGAATTGAACAAAGGTACGTACTGTCGAAAATCAACGGACAATTCCTGTAAAGAATAACTACTGCCCCACCCCGCTTTCGAAACGGTGAAAGATGTTTTGGCAAAAATTCCTTGTTTCGGATAGAACTGATTATCTCGACTATCGTAGGCAGCTACACATCCAACATTTGTAAGCGAATAAGGTTCCCAACCCAAACTGCCAAACTGATTAAAAATAGCGGTTCTGTTATTTTCGAAAGTCGAATCGGTTAGCACGCGCTCAAAACGGGTTGAAATCGAAAGACCAACTAAAAAATGTTTCGTAACCATATATTGCGGTTGCGCAAGCAATGAAATATTTCTGGAGGTATAAGCCTGTTTCGTACTCACGGGTTTATTTCCGATTCCAAAATAATAATCGGGATAATAACGGAAATTCAGATTTGAATACAGATACCATTTATCTTTCCCGAAAAAAATCTTAGGCGTCAGGTTAAACATAAACTGATTCCGGAAAGTATAAACAGCACTACCCGAAAACGAACTGATCCGGCTGATATCCTTACTTTTAAAGTAATAACCAAATGCGATGCCCGGTGCCACACTGGTTTCCTGTTGATAGGAAGCATGCGGAATAATAAACAGACTACGCCTCGAAACGATCGTATCTTTTGGTTCTGCCGGATAAGCCTGCACAAAACACAACAGCAGAAAAAAAAGAATATAATGCTTTGTATGCATAAACGAAACTGAAGTATAAAAAACAGCAGTCATCCCACCACACATGAGATGACTGAGATTCTAAACCAATTGTAAACCTGCCTGCCGCAGGCAAGTTGTAAATCAAAAAATTGTAAATTATTAGACAGTCATAATTTCTTTTTCTTTGGCTGCGAACATTTCATCAATTTTCCGGATATATTTATCGTGAATCTTTTGTGCGCTAACTTCGGCATCCTTGGCTACATCTTCTGCCAGTCCTTCTTTTTGCATTTTTTTAAAATGTTCGATGGCATCCCTGCGTGCATTACGCACGCTGATTTTGGCCTCTTCGCATTCAGCCTTCGATTGTTTGGCCAGTTGTTTCCGACGGTCTTCGGTAAGCGGCGGAATGCCCAACCGAATGGTTTCTCCGTTATTCATGGGTGTAATGCCTACATCTGAATTTAAAATTGCTTTTTCGATTACCGAGATCAATCCTTTTTCCCAGGGTTGAATGGTAATGGTTTTGGCATCGGGAGTCGTTATGGTAGCAACACTAGAGATTGGTACATGTTGACCATAATACTCCACTTTCACGCCATCCAGAATACGGGGATTGGCTTTACCGGCACGAATGTGTGCCAAAGATTCGTCTAAAAAGAGAAGAGCAGCTTCCATGCTTTCTTCTTCATGGGTCAAATGTGGTTGTATGTCTAACATATTATTTATAGTTTACCCCTAACCCCTAAAGGGGAATAAGGAATGGTTGTTTTAAAAGTTTTGCGTTCCGCGTTTCGTGTTTCGTGTTTCGCGTTTCGCGTTAAGGGTATCTTTGATCTTGGTTTCTGAATTAGGGTTTCTTTTGTCTTGGTTCTTGATTCTTGGTTCTTGGCTCTTGGCTCCTGGTTCCTGGTTCCTGGTTCCTGGCTCTTGATTCTTACTTCTTACTACCAACTACCGACTAGTTTCTCACCAGTGTCCCAATTTTCTCGCCCAGCATCACCTTTTTCAGATTGCCTACCGTATCCATATCGAACACGTAGATGGGCATATTATTTTCCTTACACATGGTGGTGGCAGTTAAGTCCATCACTTTAAGGTCGCGATGATAGATTTCATCGTAAGTAATTTCCTGGAATTTGGTTGCAGTCGGATCTTTCTCGGGGTCGGCGGTATAAATGCCATCCACACGGGTTCCTTTGAGCATAACATCCGCCTCAATCTCAATGGCGCGAAGTGATGAACCGGTATCGGTAGTAAAATACGGATTACCTGTTCCTGCTGAAAGGATAACTACTTCACCACGTTCAAGACCGGCAATAGCTTTTTGTTTGCTGTAAAACTCTCCGATGGGTTCCATGCGGATAGCTGTCAAAACCTGAGATTTCACCCCCAGGGCTTGCAAGGCTGAGTTTAAAGCCAGACTATTGATAACGGTAGCCAGCATGCCCATTTGATCGCCCTGTACGCGGTCGAATCCTTTGGAGGCACCGCTCAGACCACGGAATATATTCCCGCCTCCGATCACAATACCTACCTGAACACCCATTTGTACAATTTCTGCAATCTGAGAAGCATAATCGCCCAGCCGGTTTTCGTCGATGCCATATTGTTTTTCGCCCATCAACGATTCGCCGCTCAATTTCAATAAAACGCGTTTAAATGCTGCCATCTTTTTTATTTACAAATTAGTCATTTACAATTTACGATTGTAATTCGTTATTTTTTTAGCAAAAGTAAATAATTTGCTTCGGATATGCAAATAACGAATTCACATTTTGCATTTTACTTCGGAAAGCTATCGTTTAGAATTAAAGCAGTTTCCCCATACTTAACAGATTGTCTCTTTGCCACAATTTTTGTTTTTATTACCTTTGTGCCCGCAAAACAAAAACTTAAACAACAACTTATGCACGAAAAAGGAACGTATGTTCGTATTGAAGTGGCCGATCCAACCCCACTTGGGTTAACCGGTCTGGCCATGGTTACACTGGTAGCCGCCTCTCAGAAACTCGGTCTGACCGAAGGTCTTTCATTATTAATTCCCTGGGCGATATTCCTGGGAGGATTTGCACAACTGATAGCTTGTGTATACGACTTCAAGCACAACAACCTGTTTGGTGCTACCGCTTTTGGCCTTTATGGTTTATTCTGGATTTCGGTGGCTGCATCGTGGATGATTAAAATGGGAGTATTTGGACCCATCTTAGCCGGAGCATTTGATGTTCGTCAGTTGGGCGTTATTTTTCTGGGATATTTAATCATCTCAATATTTATCACAATAGCGGCATTTAAAACCAACAAAGCACTGATAGCCATCATGGTATTAATCGATGTTTTGTTTATCGGATTAATGATGGATTCATTTGGCATGGGTACATACTGGCACACCATAGCTGCGTGGACCGAATTAAGTATTTCCCTGATCGGATTCTATGCGGCGGGAGCCAACCTGCTTAACAAAATGTACGGTCGCGTCATTCTTCCATTGGGTAAGGGCATCTGGGAATAAATATCTTCAGTTTTAATTTAAACGGTGAAATCTACTCCAGGATTTCACCGTTTTTTTTCGGTTTGAAGAAAGAACAATTTGAATATATTTTTGAATAATTTTAATTCTACATATTAAACCCCCCAATATTTAAAACCACAATGGGCACAATAGTAAACAGATAAAAAGTCATATTAGAAAAATCTGTAGAGCCCAAACAAATTATGGAAATGCATATAATCGGGATATACTGCATCACATTGGTAAATACCTGCAAAACGGGTTAATTTGACAATGCAGAATTTATCGTTATAATAAAATCTTCAGTTGGAAAAAAATCCGTTTTATTCCAATAATAAACCTTACCTATCTTTTTATCCGGCGGATAGTTCAGATTTTTGATTACCACCGTATCATCAAAAGTCAACGAATATTTAGCCGTTTGCAATGCTTTTCCCCAGGTTTGTGTCGATTTAAGCACATACACATTTACCGGTTTTGTCTGTTGGGAATAAGCAATATTCACCCCGACCGTATCATGTGGTAAAACGTTTATTTTAAAAGTAAAGCCCTTATTATTCTGTTGATAATCTAATTGAAGATTTTGGGATAAATTATAAACCCGCTTTACTTGTATCGAATCAGCACCTTGTCCGAACGGGAAAAATATTGTCTGATTAATCTCCCGGTTGCAGTTATTAGCAAAGAAATAAATGCCATTCGTCGTGAACCGGGAACTGTTTATTTCAAAATCAATCCGTTCAGCCACAAACTGAAGTTTCTCCTGAGCCATAAGCAGAAAAGGAATCTGAATAAACAGCAATATAAAAAAGGATCTATTCATGGTTGACGATGATACGTGCGGTAGCTATTATTTTATTATCCACCCGGAGATTTACAACTACCACACCTATTACTGGAGGCATTTCGATCTCACCTTTTGATTCGGAAAGCGCCTTGGTCAACAGCAATTTACCATCAACATTCAACAGATCCAGACTACAACCAGCCGTTTTAACAGGTAAATCAATTTCATAGTGTAATTGATCCTTTTTGTTCATTGGATTAGGATACAGCCTGAAGATATTATTTTCGGGTAGGTCGTTTAAGCCCGTTTCTAAATCGCCGGTCAGATGTATGTCCCGGACAATGACAGAATCCGGTTCCATTGAATAACTTACCGGATCGAGTTTTACATATTTAGTGGGGACATTTTCCCCTATACTGTAAAAGAGCTCATCAAAGGAATTCGGTTGAGCAAGTACCCGTGTTGAATAGCTCCCGTTTGCAGAGGTATTTACCGGATAGCCAAAGCTTAAACGCCGGTTGACTACAGGCATTAAATATTTATCATATACCACGCCGGTGAGCGTACCATAAATGCCGGTGTCATCATTTAGCGCCCCAATGGTAGGCGTATTGTCTTTAGCATAAGTATACCAAAGACCACAGATCGATTGACCGACTTTGGGACTCGGAATCTGCGCATTTTTATAATTTCCAAATATCAGGATCTCGGGGTAGGCCGGGAAATCATGCCAATAATACTTAACAGTGAGCGAATCGCCCAACGGATTGATATGAAAAGGAGTAGTAAAACTGTTTTTCCGGTACACAAAAACGCCTTCTACATCATTAAATATCAACCCGGTTATCACCACCGAGTCGGTTGAGGACGATAGTACAATTTTACTAATATCTGCACCCGGATACATAGCATAATATGCAAGCTCAATGGTCAAGTCGCCTTTGTTGTCAAAACACAATTCGGAAAATTTAATGCCCGGCGCAACAATCGGATTGGCAAACAGGCTAATACCTAATGCCAAAAAGAACAATAAGGGTAAAATCCGTTTCATAGCTGAATATTTTTAATTTAATAAATTGAATGTTTACAGGATCTGAGAACAATGGTTTACATCTTCACAATCTTCCCTGACTTCAGCAATTTTCCTTTATATATCAATCTGAATATATACAAACCACCCGATAATTCACCTATATTTACCGAATTCCGGTTTGCATCAACTTCTGCGTTAAAGATTACTGTTCCGGTAATATCCAGTATTTCAACCATACAGGCAGCAGGCAGCAAATTTGACTTGAAATAGAAAAGATCATTCGTTGGATTGGGAAATACCAGCGGATCAGAACTTCCTTTCAATTCATCGATGCCGGTATTTTTCTCCCAATAAAAGCAATTATCAAAACCATACACTTCGTTTTTGAAAATTAAGGCATCATTTTTCGAAAAACAGAGCAGATTATTTATTTCTCCGCCGGTCATCATGGGAGAATAACTGGTCAGTAACCCTTTCGTGCCACCAATACCTTCAATCCAGATCTGATTATCAAAAGCATTTCCCTGAGTAATACCGGCAAGGCGACTGTTCAGGGTGATCCTTTTATGCGCTTCGTTATCAATCAGGATTGAATCGACCGAAAGAACTACATTGATATAAACCAATGAAGAACCAGATCCGGGATTTGTAATTTTAATCGTGTCATTGGGTATTACATCAAAATCGTATAACAAAAATTCATTTTGTGACTTCGGTTTAAAATATACCTTTTTTGCTATCCTGTCTTCGCGTAAATACCCTATCGTTTTATATCCGTCTGCCAGGGAATCGTAGGCTGAAATAAGTTTTTTATAAATTTGATATCCGATAATTGTATCTTCGGCTATTTTCAACACTTCGGTCAGGTTATATTTATTGATATCGGGACAGCAAGATGAATGCAATATATTCCATTGGTTATTATTAATTACTAATGGAATATAATCAGTATCTATTATCAATGGTGTCCCCCAGGAGGTTGATCCTTTTTTGAAATAAACAAGTTTATTCTCTTCCGATTCGCCCATCATACCGTTACATTCATAATAAGGGCCACCCATTCCTTGATAGTACGAAAAACTTGGAAAGCAACCATCTGCAACAGTCGCCCCCCAACAAGAATCATTCATCTCTGTGGATTTCCATATTTCAGAATAGACAGATGGTCTAATTTTCACAAGCCATTCTTCATTTGTCATGGGGTGTGTAAAAGCAGTGTTTCCAGATACGACGGTTTCGCAAGGCAGTTTATCAAATTCCGGGTTTCGTTTAATAGTGGAGTAAATCGTATCATGATTAATTACACCCGAATTTGAACTTCCGGAAAAATTAATCAGCGCTTCTTTTTTGTCTATTTGATAAACAATAGAATCAGCGTAATTCGTACGATTTAAGTAGCTTAAAATGGTTTTCTTTTCTAACAGATAGGTGGATGGTGGAGAACAAAAGGCAAATGGATTATATTTATAATTTATATGTAGTTCGTCACCCACCTGAAAATCATGTATATCAAACCATTTAAGATTTTGAACGCCGGCAGATGGATTTGTCAAACCCACCAAGGTATGTAGCTCTAATTTATTATTAAAAAAATAATGCGTATCGTAATCGGGGAAAACGACGAAGTTATAGGTTTTAATTAGCCCAAAATGTTTGCTTAACAATAGAATACCATGAGCAAAATTGCTTATTTCAGATCCGTAAGCCTGCAATTCAATGGTTTTTACAGAATCGAGGACTCCAAAAACTGTCATCGTATCGTGAAAGTAGACCGTTGCATCTATCAACAGATTATCTCTTTTATACAGAATCCACGATTGTCTGAGTGTGGCATCCGTTTTAATCTTAATCGTATCGTTCAGCTCATTAAAGAAGTAATTCCAGCTTTTGTTGATGCGGATTTTATTCCCCAGCCACGAAGCGCCGTCAGGGGTAAAACAGTTGTCTTCCAGTTGTTGAATATTTTTAAAGGGATACAGTATAGAATCACCATCGAATTTCACGGAATCGATTTTAAAACCAACGATTTGTTTCGATTCATTTTCGAAAAGTGCGGTGCGATGCGAGTAAACCGCCTGATAATCGTAGGCGGACAAGCTTAAGCCGACACTTAGCAGCATAAGAAGCGTGATCAATTGTTTCATGGTATGTTCAGTACAGTTAGTATTAAATCAGGAATAAAGCACAATCATTAATGCTTCAAAAATAGTCAATATTTAACGAAAAGCAATAAAAACGCAAGGATAATTTGATAATTAATTGAATAAGCTTTCCGAAAACATTTTTGATACACAGTACATGCTATCGCACTGCTATGGGCTGAAAGCCTGATAAATTATACCCAAGGTTTTGTCTTTTCAGGACATTGTAATTGGAACAGAATATGTAAAAGGACAAGTATAATGTCCTAATTTTATAATTCTATGATAGACTCTAAAATTTTCTTACTACCGACCTGCCTGCCGCAGGTCGGTCGGTCGGTATGTTCCATTTGCGTTCTTAGCGCCTTTGCGTGTTTTTTTGTTTTCTTTCGCGAAAAGACCGCAAAGGTCACAAAGAAGAAAAATAAGAAATTCTATTTTTACTACATGTTAATTCCTTATTTTTTTCTTATCCCTGTTTAAAAACTTAATATGTTTAACAAAAAATCTATTCCAATACTATTTTGAAGGCTTTCATGGTTTCATTTCCAATTTTTATAAAATACAGACCCTTGGGATTTCCATTCAGATTCAATGACGTTACCGCGCCGTCTGCTATCGATTTCAAAATAACCTTTCCGGTCAGGTCATACACGCTTATCCATGTTCCGGTGGTTGGTTTTTGATTAAAATTGAGATGAACCATTCCCTTTGATGGGTTCGGAGAAATCTGAACAGCTGCATTTTCAATCAGTGGATGCTGTGCAGTAGCTAACTGAACATTTAAAATGCCGTTTTTCGAAGCATACAAAATGTTTTCAGACCGGATATTACTTATCACTGTATTACTAAAGGTCAGATTGTAGACTCCATAAGTCAGACTTGTTTCCGAAACAAATGGAATTGTAAGAACAGCACCCGATTTCCCGGTAAAGACTTTTTGTCCGGGACTGTACACCAGTATGCGCAAGCTGGTATTCGACAAGGCAATGGCTGCCAGCACATGATCCTGTTTGCGGGCGGTCAGGGCAATGGCGTTCAGGTCGGGCGTAAATCCCGGGGGGTAACTTAAATCGAACTGGAAAGCAACAAAAGGATCCTCATTTTCAATTTCAACGGCCACCGGCTTACTTTCACCTTTCAAAAAATCCTGTGTTTGAATCTGTAAATAATTCGGGACAAAAGCATTTCCACTTAATAGTAAGGTAAAGGGATTTTCATCGGGATCGTCACTTAAAATTTTCAATGTAGCCGTGGCTGTGCCTTTCACCGTTTTTATAAACTCAACCGGCAAATCGATAAAACCGGATGGGTGGATGGTAATTGGAAGTGTATGATTGCTCCTGAAATAAGGACTTGAAAACATCAACTGAGTAATGGTGAGATCTTCCTGCCCGTAATTATAAATACGATGCAAAACGGTTGAACTGGTCAGCACGGAAACATCCCCGAAATTCAACTGTGTGGATGCATCAATGTCGGGCGAAGAAACGATAAGCTGTCCTCCATAAATATCGGAAACAATATTTTCGCCCGAAGCATTGGCTATGATCACATTGCTGATTCCAATTGAATAATAACCGGCGACTCCTTTGAGTAAAAAATCAAGGCTGAGCACTTTACCGGCATTTCCTGTAAAATTATTATTGCCGGCCGAAAAAGCCAATACCCGCAAAGTCTGCGCATTCAGTTGATTTACTGAAACCGACTGATCCTGTGTACGGAACAATTGTGCTGTTCCCACAATATAAGTAAGGGGTGCCGGCAAGTTGAGGTCAAACTGAAAACCTGTAAACGCTTCCATATTGTTCAGGGTAAAATCCAGCTTTCCGCCGGATAATGATGCTCCCGTGATGTTTCCGGTATGCAGTTCATTCACGGCAAAAGGTACCGCGTTCAGGGCTATTGTTGTAAATGGCTGATCCGGATCATTGCTGCTGATTTGCAATTGCCTGGCCAGCGTCCCTTTTGAAACAGGCGTAAACTTCACCGTAACGGGCTGACTGCTATTGGAACTGAGGGTGAAATTCACCGGGTTTGTTGTCGTAAACTGCGGATCGTTAAAGTTCAGTGCGGTAATGGTTAGATCACTGTTTCCGGTATTCGTAATCAGGAAAGTTTGTTCAACAGTACTTCCCAGTGGAACCCTTCCATAATTTAATGCAGATGTTGACAATAATATATCCGGAGCCAAGACCGTAACGGACCCATTGGTTGATCCGGTAAGAATATTATTTGACTGGCTGTCGCCCAAGACCGGCTGGTTCAAAGCGAGCGCGAAAGTAGCAGGAACGGGCCCCGATTTCAACGTAAAACTTACAAGGGTGCCCGAATTTCCCAAAAAGGCGGTATTTCCTATGGAATAGCCTATCAACCGAAGGATATTCCCGGTAAGCAGACTGGCACTCAATGCATGCCCCGAAATCCGGGATGCATTGAGAACAGCCGAACCCTCCATGTATTTAAATCCCGTGGGTACGGGAATATCCACCTGAAAAGCCACAAACGGCTCTGTATTTTCTGCCACAAGCTGAACGACAAATTCGGTATTGGGAAGCACCTGATATGGTACGGTTTTTAATATATTTTGAGCCGGTAGTTGCCCGGGCAATATAAATAAAAACAACATAAATCCTATCGTAAAATTTCTCATAATGTGTGATTTTTAAAAGGATAAAGTTCTGTGTGTTTATCTTCTTTAAATTTAAAAATTGAAAATCAACCTTTTGGGGGTTATTGTATAATTCTATGCTTATCTGTTGGATTTTGACATTTTCTTATTCTTAAATGGTTTATATTGCCCTTTCAGGGCGCGTATTGATGATTGATTATTTACCCAAGGCTTTGTCCCTTCAGGACGTTGCCATTGGGCTAGAATATATTGGACTTTCAGTCCGAAAACAGGTTGAACAGTCAGCATACCTTCGCACTGCCAAGGCTGAAAGCCTGATATATTATAGCCCGGGGTAAAGTCCTGAAGGGACAACGCCCCGGGTAATTGATACGCCCATAATATTTGCGCCCTGAAAGGGCAACATAGCATTCAGGTCCATAAATAATCCTCATTGTAATCCACCTCGTTTTCTTTCAGGAATTGTATATATTCATCCTCAAAGGTCTGTGTTTTATGATGTTCTTTTTGATTCTCAATATATTTTTTTACAACGTTTACTTTGGATTGACTTACTGAATAACCCGAATAACCTCCCTGCCACGAAAATTCACGGTAATGAGGCCCCAACGTTTTAATCCATCTGCTGCTATTTGTTTTTATATCCTCCAGGAGCGTAGCTAAGGAAATATTTTTAGACATAATACACAACACATGAATATGATTATCAGTGCCATTTATTATAATGGGAATTGATTTGGAGGCTTTTATTGTTCCACCCATATAGTTGTATAATTCTTTTTCGTTTTCAGGTTTTATCAGGCATTCATTGTTTTTTACGTGAAAAATGGCGTGTACGTACAATTTCGATAATGATTGTGACATATTCGTATTTTTTAGATGGTTTATATTGCCCTTTCAGGGCGCACATTTTTGGTTGATTATTGACCCAAGGCGTTGTCCCTTCAGGACGTTGCCATTGGGCCAGAATATATTGGACTTTCAGTCCGAAGATCCATTACTGCTATTGCACAATCATATTTCTGATCGGACAAATTGAACTATAACATATTGGACTTTCAGTCCGAAAACCCACGTTGAATATTTACCCAGGGCGTTGTCCCTTCAGAACGTTGCCATTGGGTCAGAATATATTCGACTTTCAGTCCGAAGACTCACACTACTATTACACAAACATTTTCAGACATGAACAAATTAGGCAAGAATATATTGGACTTTCAGTCCGAAAATCCTCACTTCTATTGCACAATCATTTTCCTGACCGGGCAAACCATTTTTTTATTACCGTTCCGGATTTCGAGCACATAAACAAACAAACCCTTATTTTGAGCCGGATTCCATGACAACAAATGCTCACCGATGTACGGATTTGTCAAACGGATCATATCAACCTGCTGACCAACCATATTGACAATGCGTAGCACAGCTTCATCGACCGGTTGATAAATCCGGACCGGAATAATGGTTTTTCCGTTTACCGGGTTTGGGTAGTTTTGCCCTGATTCTGCCACGGTCTGATTCATATTGTTACTGATATTCCCTATTCTCGTCAGAATATAATTCACCTTGATGGGCGATCCGTTTGTTTCAGAAAAAATAGCATCGGCAATGGTACTTCCTGCTTTCATCTTCAACAGCGGAATACGATTTCCTCCGGGAATGGATTTGCCTGACATACTGTAATAAAGCAGTCGCAAGCCACCGGCTGTTACACCGTAGCCCGATTCAAATCCCTGAAGCGGCTGCAAAACCTGAATATCATCAATAGACGAAACGCCACTGAGATCCAGTTGTATTCCACCGATTGGTCCGGTAGCATCAGCAAACAAAGTATCGTTTTGCAAATACAAATCAACCTGCTGATTCATAGAAATGCGCGGGGCACCCTGCGGAATATTCAGAATTTTATTCACCACACCTACAATATCGAGCACATTGATATTTCCATCGCTGTTCATATCGGCTGCTTCTGAGATAAACGGGTGTGGGTTGTTATTGAGCAGGTAAGCCACAATGCTGGTAATATCAAGCACATTCACAGCCAGGTCACCGTTGGCATCTCCTTTACTTGCAGTAAATGGAGTTGTTGAAACTACTTTCGAAAAATCGTTCTCGGTCAGATTCGTTCGCATCACTTTATACATATAGTTATACGTTTTTCCCGGAACAACATTGAAGTCGGTGTACACAGTATCTGTTATTAAAGCAGAATTCACCAAAGTCGTATCACTGCTTATTCCCTCGCTGTTGTATGTAAAACGATACATATTATAGCCGAGTAAATCGTCGAAATAGCCCTCCGGTTTTTCCCACAGCAATGTCACTTTACCCAGACCCGGTGTTGCTTCAAAGCCATTACTCATCGAACCGGCTGCCTGAACCACTACATTGAAACGTTGATTTTCGAATGGAATTTCAAAATCCTCTTTATCCCGGGCATTGGCCACATAAATACGATTCAACCCATCACCGGCACCTGAACCTTTTATACTCAGGTAAGCCGTATAGATATTACCCGCTTCGTTCCAGCTACCGTCTTCGTTGATGGCATTTTGTGTATAAGGAGGACGTACACCCATGGCTATCATCGGTATCACCGTTTTATTCATCGGGCGGTTAAAATAGACTTCGAATTTCTGCTTCCCAACCCCGAGAGCCGGCAACAAATCAAACTCATCCTGTGCATCGTAACCATTTACAACTACTTTCCATACGATACCGTGTGCTTCAGCGTAAGGCTGTCGGGCCGTATTGGACAGATCATAAACTGCAAATGAATTATAACCCGGAGTATTAAAATCCAAAATGGTCTTTTTTACAATCCGGTCGAGAGAGGATCCGTAATAATTTTGAAACCTGGAATAGAATATCATGGGTGAAGAAGAATACATCCAAACACTGTAATTTCCGGCACCTGATTTATTTGAGAAGATATTTGATTTAAAAGGTAATCCCTGAGCCTGAATTAATGCATCGTAACCAACGGTGAAATTAATGATATTGTTATAAGAGAACGAGCTGTCATTGATACCATAATAATCTTCTTTCAAAAAACGGACACCACCATAATTAAAATTGTTATAGTAATTGGATTTATATACCGGAGCTAAATCTGCCATAATATCCATATTCGTGCAATTTTCTATAATCGAATTGCTGATATTGGTTCCACCTATATTATTATATGCTAACGATAATTGAAAAACATTCTGATTGATATATTCAATTCTGACATATTTAAATACATCGATGGGAGACATAAGCATTCCGCCCCAACCAATTCCCAAATCAGTTTTAGTAAATACAATCATACTGTCAGGCTTGCCAATCGCTTCTATTTTTCCTCCACAGGACATTTTCACATTGTCTTTAAATTTCAAAACAGTGCCGGGTTTTATCGTCAGGGTAACTCCTGCAGGTATACCCAGATTGGAAGTAACAAGATAATGTTTATCAGGATACAAAGTCGTATTTTGAGTTAACATGCCATTTAACTCAACACCGTTTTCGACGTTTAATAATAATTTCTGAGACACTACTCCCACACCTTTCCCATGCCATGCTTTCAATACCATTTTTATATTTCGCCCATCTACTACATTCTGATTAATCCGGATACGAAAAGGATGTGAACTTTTCATTTTTGAATAGGCAGACAAAGCATATCCAAAAGCAGCAGAATCTGTCAAAATTTCCACAGTGCCATGATCCTCAAATTCGTCAAATTCTAATTTAAAGAAAATGCTATCCACATTCCCTCCGGTATTCCGGATGGTGGAATATATTTCCAAATACTCTCCCGCATCCGCACGGTAATCTTTATCACCCGAAAGGGTATCATTAACTTCTACAGATACAATATTCAATTCCGGTTGCGGCGTATAATCGTATGCAGCATCGAAATCCACATGTGTTCCGGCTGATTGAATCAGTGTACTCCACAGCATTTCCTGGTTTATAAATTCTTTCCGTTGTTTTAAAGCTGTTATGGCACCGGCAACCAGTGGTGCAGCCATGGAAGTTCCATTATAGCTGCGATATTGTCCTCCTGGGACAGTACTGATTATAGAAACTCCCGGTGCCTGTAACTCGTAATTGTATAATTGTTCTTCTCCAAACTGTGAAAACACAGGTCCGTCACAATCGAAATTTGACCAGCAAGCCCGATAGCCGCACAAACCCGGAACCTGTTGATTTCCTTCAACTCCCATCACAAAAGTAAAGGCAGCAGGAAACATAGGTCCCGGACTAAAAGGATTACATCTTTTATCAATCTCAGCACCATCATTTCCGGCAGCAGCCACCAATACTGAAGTCTGATATGCCTGAGATAATGCCTGTTCCAAAGCAATAGAATAAGCATAGGTACCAATACTCAAACTGATCACATCTGCCCCATTACTCATGGCGTAGTTTATTCCTTTAATTAATGTGGCAATATCTCCCTGTCCGTTACTTTGCATAACCGATACTGCCATAATCAAAGCATTGGGATTGGCTCCGGCAATACCAACACTGTTATCACTTACAGCTGCAGCAATTCCCGCGCAATGTGTACCGTGCGAGTTAAAGTCTTTAATCAGGGCGGTATGGTTTATAAAATCCCAACCATGGATATCATCCGCAAAACCATTTCCGTCATCATCGTATCCTTCGGTTTTATCTGCTTCTCCCGGATTGACCCACAAATTATCTTTCAAATCGGGATGTTCGGTATCAACACCTGTGTCGATAATGGCAATCACCGGGCGCTTCGGATTGATCACAGGTTTTTGCCACAAAGCATCCAGTTTAATGGCAGGTATTCCCCATTGAAAGGAATACATGGGCTCGGTAGTGTAGTCATAATTAGTATTATGCTTTACTTTCGTGTTTTTATCCGGTGCATTAAAAGCTTTGCCCTCAGCTTTGCCCAACACACTTACAATATAATTGGGCTCTGCAAATTCCACTTCAGCTACAGCTAACAATTCTGCGATCAACTGATAATTGGTTTTCGCACTTTCGGCTTTTACTTTCAACCGGTAGAGTTTATTCAGACTTCGTTCGGTAATGATTTCGCCTGAATATGCTTTTACCGAACGCATGGTACGGTTGGGCTGATCGTAAGGCAACAGTTGTTCCACTTCTTCCAGGTCGTATTGCCCCAGCACACGATCAACTTCAGAGATACCCGACACAATCCTGCTGGGACCTGTTTTGCTCATCTGAACAGTTGCGGCATCTTTGAATTTTACCAATAATTCGTTGGGAACACTCTGAAAGCGGCTCATTTGAGGATTCAATTTTATCACTTCATCCTCGTTGTTTCTATCCTGGGACATGACATTCGTGATGCCTCCTAAAAAAAGAAGAAACAGAAAAATTAATTTAGAAATCACGGTTTTCATACATGTGTATTTTATGATTAATACTGGCTTTTATTGTACGATCATTTTCCTGACGGGACAGATCAGTTTTTGTTTTCCATTCCGGATCTCGAGTATATAAACAAATAAACCCTTGTTCTGTGCCGGATTCCATTGCAACAGATGCTCACCGATATACGGATTTGTCAAACGGATCATATCAACCTGCTGACCAACCATATTGACAACGCGTAGCACAACTTCATCTACCGGTTCATAAATCCGTACCGGAATAATTGTTTTTCCGTTTACCGGGTTGGGGTAGTTTTGTCCTGATTCTGCCACGGTCTGATTCATATTGTTACTGATATTCCCTATTCTTGTCAGAATATAATTCACCTTGATGGGCGATCCGTTTGTTTCGGAGAAAATGGCATCGGCAATAGTACTTCCTGCTTTCATCTTCAACAGCGGAATACAATTTCCACCGGGAATAGATTTACCCGACATACTGTAATAAAGCAATCGCAAACCACCGGTCGTTACACCGTAACCCGATTCAAATCCCTGAAGCGGCTGCAAAACCTGAATATCATCAATGGAAGAAACGCCGCTGAGATCAAGCTGAATTCCACCGATTGGTCCGGTGGCATCAGCAAACAAAGTATCGTTTTGCAGATATAAATCAACCTGCTGATTCAAGGCAATGCGCGGGGCACCTTGCGGAATATTCAGAATTTTATTCACCACGCCCACAATATCGAGCACATTGATATTACCATCGCTGTTCATGTCTGCAGCTTCTGAGATAAAGGGTTGCGGGTTATTATTCAGCAGATAAGCCACTATGCTGGTAATATCAAGCACATTTACAGACAGGTCACCATTGGCATCTCCTTTGGATGCAGTGAACGGAATAGCACTGACTACCCGGGAGGAATCAGTTTCTGATAAATCTGTACGGACAATCTTATAGTAATAGTAATACTTCTTATTCGGAGTAACATTAAAGTCGGTATAAACGGTATCGGCTATTAATGAAGAATTGATCATGACCGGAACAGTAAGTGTAGAATCATTAATATGCAGCATCCGGTACATATTATACCCCAAACCATCTGCAAGATCACTGTTGTTCCACTCCAGATTGACTTTTCCTAATCCGGCAGTGGCCGTAAATTCGAGGGAGGAAGAGGATGCAGCACTAATTAGAAACCTGAAACGCATATCCTCAACAGGAATTTCCCAACCTGCCTGGTCTTTGGCTCCGGATACCCTGATCTGATTCATACCATCACCCGTGGTCAACCTGATAGTTTTAAATGCATTATATATTTTACCATCTTCCGACCAAACGCCATCCTCATTGACAATTTGTTGGTTATACGGATATTTGACCCCAAAACTTATTAGTGGAATGATGCTTTTATTCATCGGCCGGTTAAAATAAACATCAAATCTATGTTTGCCGACACCAAGTGGTTCAATGTATTCATCCTGTGCATCTTTACCATTAACAAGAACTTTCCAGGTGATGGCATGCGCAGAGTCAGAAGGAGCAATTAAAACAGGCTGAAAAATAGTCTGAGAATGAGATGCATCATCAAAAAAATCAAATATTTTTTTCGATATCTTTACTGAATCATTTGTTCCCCAGTAAATTGAAGTTACAGTATCTAAATAAACATTTGAAGGTGAATAATACATGGGTATTTCATTGTTATCTAAAAAATTAGATCTGTAAATTTCTTTCTTATCGCTGTTCCTTATCAGCGTATTTACTTTATTAAAATTACAATAGATCAGTTTAACTCCCTGTGCACCTTCTTCTCCATAAAAAACAGAACTACTATTAATACTATAAAAATCACATCTAATAAATATATAGCTTGAATACATGAAAAAATATTCAACAGTATTACAGTTCGTAAATATGCAATCCTCAAAAGTAAAATTACTATCCCACCAATATCCCCTTCTTCCGGTATAATCATTTATAGTAATTACAGAATTTTTTAATTTTCCATTTTTAAAATTTATGGCAGTTGAAAATGGCAATGACAAGTTAAGAACTACATGATCACCAAAGAAATTACCATTCGTTAATTCAGTACCTGTAATACTAATCGTACTGTCGGGAGATCCATTAGCTATTATTGTCCCATCGTTTACAATTTTGGAATTTATGATTAAATGAGTACCGGGTTTAAGCACCAATACACCTGAAGGGGCAATTTTAAAACTACCATTCACTAGCCATAGTTTATCCGGTGTTAGTACGAGGGTATCTGTCAGAAGTTTTGAAATTTCCTGACCATTTTGAATATTTAGCGTGAAATTTTGTTTTATTGTATCAGCCGAATTTGGATAATATAAATAGGCTGTAAAAGCAATATCACGTTCGTGGGCAATATTCTGGTTGAAATGAATTATAAATGGATTTTGTGCATTCGTACTGGTTGCATAGGGACTAACACTGCCAATGAGTGCAGTAGATGTTAATATTTGAGCTATGGTATTATCTTCTAATTCTCCAAACTTTAATTTAATTTGCACACTATCGCATTGTCCCCATGTATTACGTACATTAAACCAAATCTGAATGGTTTCTCCTGCATTTATTAGTCCATTCTTATTATCACCAGCCAAAGTATCAACTAAAGTTTTACTCACAAACATCAATTTTGGCGTAGGTACAATATTTATTGCCGAACTAATATTAAAATAAGTATTAGTACTATTTATCAGGTTTCCCCACATTAATTCCTGAGAATCAGCAATGTGTTTTGATTTATATAAACATACGGCTGCTGAAACAACAGGAGCAGCCATGGATGTCCCCTGGAACACACGATAATTCCCATTTGGTACGGTACTTAGTATATTGGTTCCGGGAGCTTTCATTTCGTAATTCAACAAATCAGTATATGCACTGAAAGTAGAACCATCCTGATCATAATTACTAAAACATCCATCTGGAGCCTCAACTCCTAATACATACTGGAGAGCAGCAGGATAAAACGGAGCACCTGCATTTATTTCGTCACATTTAAGAGCTTTTCCAGGGCCAATAGGAAGGTTATCATTTCCCGCTGCAGCCACTAAAATTGAGGTTGCATAGGCATTCGCCAGTGCATCCTCCATGGCCAATGATCGGGCATAACTTCCAAAACTCATATTGATAACTATTGCACCATGAGTTGCTGCAAATATAATTCCTTTGGTTATAGTTGCTGCATCTCCCCGACCGGAACTTTGGAATACCTTGATGGGCATAATCTTCGCTTTCCAGTTTACTCCGGCAATACCGATCCCGTTATTAGTTTCGGCAGCAGCAATTCCGGCCACATGGGTTCCATGGCTGTTATCATCTGTTGGATTATTATCATTATTAATATAATCCCAACCACGAACATCATCAATAAGTCCGTTGTTATCGTCGTCAATTCCATTATCAGGAATTTCATTTTTATTTATCCATATTTTATTTTTCAAATCGGGATGGTTCCAGTCCACACCTGTATCCAGTATAGCAATGACCTGCGTGGTATCCCCCGTAGTCTGTTGCCAGACCGAATCGGCTTTTACTGCAGGAATGTACCACTGTTGTCCGTACAAGGGATCATTTGGAATTACAGCAATTGTCGTGCTTTTCCGGATATTCTGCTGTAGCTTTGCCACATCTTCGGCAGTTAATACAGGACCTGCCGGTTGCATTTCATCGATAGAATAAATATAATTCGGTTCGGCATATTCCACTTCGGGCAGGGCCTTCAGTTCTTCGATGAGTTGAAAGATATTAACCGGAATACTGTCAGTGGATTGCAAAGGTGGAAGGGAAACTTTGTAAATTTTGTCCAGAGCCGGAACTTTGAATTCAATACCCCGGGGACTTCGCATCATACGTGGGCTCAGTTGTTTTTTTTCTACAGGAAATAGCTTTTCAAGGGTTGTTATTCCATGTGATTGTAATAGTTTATCCACGGAACTAACTCCGGCAGCTTTCAACCGGTCACCAGCAGCAACAGGCACTGCCTCTTTAAACTTCACAATCACTTCATTGGGGACAAAGTTCATCTGGTCAGCACGTGGGTCACGAGGCTGGTCACTTTTATTTCCGTTAAAATCTAAAAGCTGGTTTTGGGCAAAGGTAAAACTGATACCAGTAATGAGGCTGAGAAGCAGGAGGCGGGTTTTCATGTCAGTAGTTTTTATAGCATTATTCCTGAACCGGATTAATAGGCACACCTTAAGTGTAAACTATTAATTTTATGTACTCTTTCGGTGGGATGCTCCGACGGTTATAGAGTTTTAGACATTTCTTATGGTAGAATAGTCTAAATTTCAGGTTTGAGAAAACTATAAAAACAAAATCGCTTCAAATTTATTATTTTTAATTTAAAATGTATAACATTTTGTGTTAATTCTTTGTTGCACGCACAAAAAAAAGGAACAAGCCTAAGCTTATTCCTTTTTTAGAATTTATTTTGTTTTCTGAATTACTCAGCTACAGGTGCTTCTGCTGCAGGTGCAACAGGGGCTTCTTTAGCAACCACCGGTTTCTCAACAGCTACAGGTGCCTCAGCAGCTACCGGAGCAGCTTCTTCAACTTTCTTGGTAGCAGCAGTAGAACGACGGGTACGTACAGCTTTTTTAGCGGCTTTTTCTTTCAACATATTTTCGTTGTAGTCAACCAATTCGATGATACACATTTCTGCGTTATCACCCAAACGGAAACCGGTGCGTAAAATACGTGTATAACCTCCCGGACGGTTTGCGATTTTCACTGCAACGTTTTGAAATAGTTCGGTAACCATTTCTTTGTTTTGCAGGTGACTGAATACCGTACGACGTGAGTGCGTGGTATCTTCTTTCGATTTCGTCAACAAAGGTTCTACATAAACTTGCAAGGCTTTTGCTTTTGCCAAAGTAGTAGCAATTCTCTTATGCTGAATAAGAGAAGAAGCCATATTGGACAACATTGCCTTTCTATGAGCCGTTTTACGGCCTAAGTGGTTAAATTTTTTATTATGTCTCATCTCTCTATTCTTTTTCTAATTTATATTTCGCTATATCCATTCCGAAGGACAGGTTCAAGCTTTCTAATTTTTCTTCTAACTCGGTGAGCGATTTTTTACCGAAATTGCGGAACTTCAGTAAATCGTGACGGTGATATCCGGCCAGTTGACCCAAAGTATCTACATCGGCAGCTTTCAAACAATTGAGGGCACGAACCGAAAGTTCGAGGTCAGTCAGTTTTGTCTTCAGCAATTGACGCATATGCAGGATTTCTTCGTCAAACTCATCTCCACCTTCACCTTCGGTTACTTCCAGCGAAATTTTTTCGTCGGAGAACAACATAAAGTGATGAATCAGAATTTTAGCAGCTTCTTTCAAGGCTTCTTTGGGATGAATAGAACCATCAGTATTGATTTCGATAATTAATTTCTCGTAATCGGTTACCTGTTCTACACGGTAGTTTTCAATTGAATACTTCACGTTACGTATCGGAGTAAAGATTGCATCGATCGGAATCACTCCGATTTCGGCATTCGCAGGTCTGTTTTCTTCCGAAGGAACATATCCGCGTCCTTTATTTACCGTGATATCAATCTGGAAACTTGCAGAAGGATCGAGTTGACAAATAACCAATTTTGGATTTAGTACTTCGAAACCGGTAAAGTATTTACCTATGTCGCCGGCTTTAAAAGTAGAAACACCCGAAACGTTTATTGTTACCTTTTCATTCTCGATGTCTTCCACGATTTGTTTGAAACGCACTTGTTTCAAATTCAGGATGATATTTGTAACATCATCGATTACTCCCGGAATAGTTGAATACTCATGATCGATACCTTCTATCTTGATAGATGTGATAGCGAAACCTTCGAGTGAAGACAATAGGATTCGGCGTAATGCATTACCAACGGTAATACCATAACCGGGCTCCAACGGACGAAATTCAAATTTTCCTTGAAATGCGTCGGCTTCCAACATGATAACCTTTTCGGGTTTTTGAAATGCTAATATAGCCATGGATTCACTTATTATTTAGAATACAACTCAACGATTAATTGCTCTTTGATATTTTCCGGAATATCTTCACGTTCAGGGATATGTAAATATACGCCTGACATAGTTGATGCATTCCATTCAATCCAAGGATATTTGCTGTGGTTAAAACCTTCGAGTGAAGTATTGATCACTTCCATAGATTTGTTTTTTTCGCGAACAGCGATTACCTGACCCGGACGGGTGTGGTAAGAAGCGATGTTCACTACTCTTCCATCAACAGTAATGTGTTTGTGACTAACCAACTGACGGGCTCCTGAACGTGTAGGAGCGAATCCTAAACGGTATACCAGGTTGTCCAAACGCGATTCCAACAATTGCAATAGCACTTCACCCGTAACACCTTTGGTGCTGTGAGCTCTTTCGTACATGTTACGGAATTGTTTTTCCAACACGCCGTAAGTGTATTTTGCTTTTTGTTTTTCGCGTAATTGAATACCGTATTCCGACGTTTTTTTACGACGGCCCTGTCCATGTTGTCCAGGTGGATAATTCTTTTTAGCCAACACTTTGTCAGGTCCGAAAATAGCTTCTCCAAACTTGCGGGCTATTCTTGACTTTGGTCCAATATATCTTGCCATTTTTTGTTTTTTTGTTTAAAATTGATTATAAATTCCACGTGCACAAATTGGTCGAAACTTAACACAGCCGCGATTGCAGAGAGGGTTAAATGCAATCTTTTTATAAATTCAGCCATTCGACAGCCGGGGAAACTCTTTTTATTAAGAATTACACTCTTCTCCTTTTTGGAGGACGACAACCATTGTGTGGTAGAGGTGTAACGTCAACTATCTCCATTACTTCGATGCCTGCACCGTGTATTGTACGAATAGCTGATTCACGACCATTACCCGGTCCTTTCACGTAGGCTTTTACTTTTTTCAAACCTAAATCTAATGCCACTTTTGAACAATCCTGTGCAGCCATTTGAGCAGCATAAGGTGTGTTCTTCTTTGAGCCACGGAATCCCATCTTACCGGCTGATGACCAGGAAATAACCTGACCACTACCATTTGCAAGTGTAACAATAATGTTGTTAAATGATGAATGTACGTGCAATTGACCTACTCCGTCTACTTTAACGACTCTCTTTTTGGCTGCAACTGTTTTCTTTGCCATATTAATTGAATATTATTTTGCTTTTTCTAAAATTCGCAAACAGTTAATAACCTTATTTAGTTGCCTTTTTCTTGTTAGCAACTGTTTTCTTTTTACCTTTACGTGTACGAGCGTTATTTTTCGTACTTTGTCCTCTCAATGGAAGACCGATACGGTGGCGAACACCGCGGTAACAACCGATATCCATCAAACGTTTGATGTTCGTCTGTACCTCAGAACGAAGGTCACCCTCCACTTTGAATCCCGATCCAATGATTTCGCGGATTTTAGATGCTTGGTCGTCTGTCCAATCTTTCACTTTGATGTTGATATCAACACCGGCAGTTTCTAAAATCTTTTTTGCACTATTGCGACCTATTCCGTAGATATAAGTCAATCCAACTTCTCCTCTTTTGTTTTGAGGTAAATCTACTCCGACAATTCTTATAGCCATAAACTTATTTTTTCAAATAATAATTAATTATCCTTGACGTTGTTTAAACTTAGGATTTTTTTTGTTGATAACATACAAGCGACCTTTTCTACGAACGATTTTACAGTCGTCGGTGCGCTTCTTAACAGATGCTCTTACTTTCATGGGAAAATATTTATATTATTTATATCTAAAAGAAATTCTTCCTTTTGACAAATCATAAGGCGACATTTCAACTTTCACTTTATCTCCGGTCAGAATTTTGATGTAATGCATGCGCATCTTACCCGAGATATGAGCTGTAATCACGTGACCGTTTTCCAACTCTACCCGAAACATGGCATTTGATAATGCTTCGATTATCTTTCCATCTTGTTCTATTGCTGTTTGTTTGGCCATAAATTAAATTGCTTTGTTGCCTAAAATTTGTTCTATATATTCAAAACTCGATAATATATCGGCTTTGCCACGTCGTATTGCTACTGAATGTTCGAAATGTGCGGAAGGTTTCCGGTCTAACGTCCGGGTTGTCCATCCATCTTTTTCGAACACAAGGTTACGTGTTCCCAGGTTTATCATGGGTTCAATGGCAATTGTCATACCCGCTTTGAGCATAACGCCATTTCCTTTTCGTCCATAATTGGGTACTTCCGGTGATTCGTGCAATTTGCGTCCTACACCATGTCCGATCATTTCGCGAACCACAGAATATCCACGTTCTTCGCAATAGCTCTGAATAGCATTTCCAAGGTCACCCAACCGACGTCCTTCTTCGGCCTGTTCTATACCTTTGTATAAAGACTCTTTGGTTGCACGCAACAGATTAATAATTTCCGGTTTGACATCGCCCACACAAAATGTATAAGCTGAATCGCCATGAAAACCGTTAATATATGCGCCACAATCCACCGATATAATATCACCATCTTCCAAAAAAACTTTATCAGAAGGAATACCATGAACGACTTGTTCGTTTACCGAAGTACAGATCGATTTCGGGAAGCCACCGTAGCCGAGAAAACCCGGTACAGCGCCATGATCCCTGATAAATTCTTCGGCGACTTTGTCTAATTGCTCCGTGCTCACGCCCGGTGCAATCAGTTTAGCCATTTCAGCTAACGTTTTAGCTACTATTTGATTACTGACACGAAGCAATTCAATTTCTTCGTCCGATTTTAAAAAAATCATTTTTTTTTATTTAGTAAGCGGCAGCACCACCTGAACGTCCTTTAATACGTCCCGATTTAAGCAAGCCGTCGTAATGACGCATCAACAAGTGACTTTCAATTTGTTGAAGTGTGTCGAGTACTACACCCACCAAAATCAACAGGGATGTTCCACCGAAAAATGAAGCAAAAGCCTGATTAATTCCAAAGATACTGGCAAAAGCCGGCATGATAGCAATAAACGCTAAGAAAATAGATCCTGGTAAAGTAATACGTGACATAATTAAATCTAAATACTCGGCTGTACGTTTACCTGGTTTAATTCCCGGGATAAAGCCGTTATTTCTCTTCATTTCTTCCGCCATTTGGGTTGGATTAATGGTGATAGCCGTATAAAAATACGTAAATACCACGATTAAAAGAGCAAACACGAAGTTGTACCAGAATCCGTTATTATCCATAAATGCTCCTGCAAAACCTCTCATTGATTCAGAATTCGAGAATCCGACAAGCGTAACAGGGATAAACATGATTGCCTGGGCAAAAATGATAGGCATTACACCGGCTGCATTTATTTTTAATGGAATATATTGACGGACTCCACCGTATTGTTTGTTACCAACCACACGTTTTGCATATTGTACCGGAATCTTACGTGTTCCCTGTACCAACATGATTGATGCTGCGATAACGAGCAAAAGAACAATAAGTTCACCAATGAACATTACCAAACCACCGCCTACATCGCCTAAACGGGAAGCAAATTCTTTGATAACTGCACCCGGTAGACGTGAAATGATACCAACCAAAATAATGAAAGAAATTCCATTACCGATACCTTTATCCGTAATACGTTCACCAAGCCACATTACAAACATACTACCACCGCATAAAATCAAGGTAGAAGTAATTGTGAACAGGATTCCTCCCGGTATAGCAGAACCTGCCTGACCAAGCTGAACACTTAAATTGATCAGATACGAAGGTCCTTGCAGCAGTAAAATAGCCACTGTGAGGTATCGTGTAAACTGATTCATTTTGCGTCGTCCGCTTTCACCTTCACGTTGCATCTTTTGAAAATACGGAACGGCTATAGTTAATAACTGGATTACGATAGAAGCTGAAATGTACGGCATGATACCCAAAGCAAATACCGAAGCATTTGCAAAAGCACCACCCGAGAACATATCCAATAAAGCGAGTAAGCCACCACTGGTTTGAGACTTTAATGCAGTCAAAGCAGCCGGATCAATACCCGGAAGAACTATAAAAGAACCAAAGCGATATATCATTACAAACAAAAGCGTTGTCAGCAGTCTGTTGCGAAGGTCTTCAATCTTCCAGATATTTTTTATTGTCTCTATTAGTTTCATCCGCTTATATTTTTACGACAGTACCACCAGCTGCAACGATTGCTTCTTCTGCAGATTTAGAAAAGCCATTGGCTTCCACTTCAATCTTAACAGTTAAAACACCTTTACCCAAAATTTTCACCATAGCGGTTCTTGAAACATAACCGGCTTTTCTCAAATCGCTCACTGTAATTTTAGTCAGCTTATTTGTTTCAGCAAGCAGTTGAAGGGTATCGATATTGACAGCCTTATACTCTACGCGATTAATGTTAGTAAAACCAAATTTTGGCAAACGACGTTGAATAGGCATTTGACCGCCTTCAAAACCGATTTTTTTCGAGTATCCAGAACGTGATTTCTGTCCTTTGTGCCCTTTTGTAGAGGTGCCACCTAATCCTGAACCGGTACCGCGACCAATTCTTTTTCTGGTTTGTGTAGAACCTGCTGCAGGGGTTAAATTACTTAAATTCATATCTTATTTTTTAAAGATTCTAAGAATAATACTATTTGATAACCTTAACCAAGTGATGCACTCTTGCTACCATTCCCAAAATTTGAGGAGTTGCTTCGTGTTCAACTACGGCATTCATTTTTTTCAAACCCAATGCTTCTAAAGTCAATTTTTGAACATTAGGACATTTGATTTTACTTCTTACTTGTTTGATTTTTATTGTTGCCATAATTTTATGATTTATCCGTTAAACACTGTATCAAGCGAAACACCTCTGTTTTGAGCAACCATGTGTGCATCGCGGAGTTCACCTAATGCTACGATCGTAGCTTTTACTAAATTGTGAGGATTCGATGAGCCTTTTGATTTGGCCAATACATCGGTAATACCAACACTTTCGAGTACCGCACGCATAGCACCACCCGCTTTAACACCTGTACCATGCGACGCAGGGCTAATAAACACTTGAGCACCACCAAACTTAGACACCTGTGCGTGAGGAATTGTTCCGTTGTGCACTGGTACTTTAATCAGGTTTTTCTTAGCAGCTTCAGTTCCTTTGGCAATAGCAGCGGTAACTTCACCGGCTTTACCTAATCCCCATCCTACTATTCCATCTTCGTTTCCAACAACAACGATTGCCGAGAAACTGAATGTACGTCCACCTTTTGTAACTTTGGTTACACGATTAATTGCTACTAATCTGTCCTTCAATTCTAAATCGTTGGTCGATTTAACTTTATTCATATTTGTTGCCATACTTGATTAAAATTTAAGACCACCTTCGCGAGCAGCATCAGCTAATTGTTTAACTCTACCATGATACAAATAACCGTTACGGTCGAAGATCACAGTTGTAATTCCGGCTTCTTGAGCAACTTTAGCTACCATAGTGCCTACTTTAGCAGCTTGTTCAATTTTTGTTGCTTTTTCTTTTAAACCCAGTGAGGAAGCCGAAGCCAATGTCACACCGTTTACGTCGTCAATGAGTTGCGCATAAATCTGTGTGTTGCTTCTGAATACCGTCAGGCGGGGTCTTTGTGCAGTTCCGGACACTTTGTGGCGGATATGTGCTTTAATTCTTATTCTTCTATCTAATGTCATAATTTCACAAGTTTACGTAAATTATTTACCAGCAGATTTACCTGCTTTGCGGCGAAGGATTTCACCAGCAAATTTAACACCTTTTCCTTTGTAAGGTTCTGGCTTACGGAATGAACGAACTTTTGCACAAACCTGACCAATCAGTTGTTTGTCGCAACTTTCCAAAATAAGTACTGGATTTTGGTTACGTTCGCTCTTGGTTTCAATTTTAATTACGTCTGGCAAACTCAAAAAGATATTGTGAGTATAACCTAAGGCGAATTCTAATACCTGACCCTGGTTCGACACGCGATAACCAACGCCGACTAATTCCATGTTTTTTTTATAACCTTCAGAAACACCAACGATCATGTTATGGATCAAAGAACGATATAAACCGTGGAATGCACGACTTTGTTTTTCTTCGTCATGACGTGAAACAGTACAAACGTCGCCGTCAACTGCCACCGTGATTTTTGGATTAATTTCCTGAGTCAAAACTCCTTTTGGTCCTTTTACGGTAACCAACGTATCCTGAATCGTAACAGTCACTCCGGCTGGTACGCTAATGGGTAATTTTCCTATTCTTGACATATTACTTTCCTCCTACAATTAATAAATGAAACACAATACTTCGCCACCTACATTCAAGTCAAGTGCCTCTTTGTTGGTCATAACTCCTTTAGAAGTAGAAAGAATGGCAATACCCAATCCGTTCAACACACGTGGCATATCTTTATGTCCCACATATTGACGAAGACCGGGAGTCGAAACTCTGATCAATTTTTTAATCGAGCTAACTTTGTTAACCTGATCGTACTTCAAGGCAATTTTAATAGTGCCTTGTGGACCTTCTTCTACAAATTTGTAGTTTAGGATATAGCCTTTTTCGTGCAATATCCGGGTCATTTCTTTTTTCAAATTCGACGCTGGAATTTCCACAACTCTGTGGTTTGCTTTAATGGCGTTCCGCAATCTGGTAAGATAATCTGCTATTGGATCTGTCATATTATTGTTGTTAAATTGATCCCGTCTCCCGGGACAATATTTAAATTTTAATCGTTATTTGGTTCATTCGCTAATTGGTTCATTCGTTAATTAGTTAATCAGGGTGAAACAAATCAACCTATTAACTAATTTACAAATTAACCGCTAACTAAATTACCAGCTTGCTTTTCTAACTCCCGGGATTAAACCGTTTGAGGCCATTTCACGGAACTGAATACGTGAGATACCAAACTGACGGATATAACCTTTTGGACGACCGGTGATTTTGCAACGGTTGTGCAAACGTACCGGAGAAGCGTTTTTAGGGATCGATTGAAGACCTTCGTAATTGCCTTCAGCGATATATTTAGCGCGTTTCTCTGCGTATTTAGCAACCATCTTGGCTCTTTTCACCTCGCGGGCTTTCATTGATTCTTTTGCCATTGTATGTCTAAATTAATTTTTTTTGAATGGTAATCCAAATTCCTTCAACAATGCAAAACCTTCTTCATCGGTAGCAGCTGTTGTTACAAAAGTTATGTTCATACCTAATAAACGGGTAAGACCATCGATATTGATTTCAGGGAAAATGATCTGCTCTTGAATACCCAGGGTATAATTTCCGTGTCCATCCAATTTGTTAGCAATTCCTCTAAAGTCACGCATACGAGGCAAAGCCACACGTACCAAACGTTCCAAAAATTCGTACATCCGATCTCCACGCAACGTAACCCGAACACCGATAGGCATTTTCTTACGCAATTTGAAGTTAGAAATATCTCTCTTCGAAATGGTGGCTACAGCTTTCTGACCTGTAATAGTGGTCATTTCATTGATAGCTACTTCGATAATTTTTTTATCGGCTACTGCGATTCCGAGTCCTTGATTCAGGACAATTTTTTCGAGTTTTGGCGATTGCATTACTGACTTATAGCCAAACTCTTTCATTAAGATAGGAACGATACGTTCGCTGTAATCTTTTTTTAAACTTGCTGTGTCCATTTTAGATTTCCTCTCCTGATTTTAAAGAAACACGCACCAATTTTCCTTCTGCATTCATTTTGCGTCCAACGCGAACGGGTTTACCGTTTTCAACTGGATTTAAATTTGAGATATGAATTGTTGCTTCTTTCTTGATTATACCTCCTTGAGGACTTTTCGCGTTAGGCTTGGCGCTCTTTGAGACCAAATTTACACCTTCTACAATTGCGCGTTTGTCTTTCACAAGAACTTCCAACACGCGACCGGTTTTGCCTTTGTCAACCCCGGTATTTACGTAAACGGTATCACCTTTTTTTATGTGTAATTTACTCATCACTATTTTGTTTTTCGAAGATTAAAGCACTTCAGGTGCAAGTGATATGATTTTCATATTGGTAGCACGCAATTCACGGGCTACAGGGCCGAAGATACGGCTTCCACGGATTTCACCTGCGGTATTTAACAATACGCATGCGTTATCATCGAAACGAATATAAGATCCGTCCGCACGACGAACTTCTTTTTTGGTACGTACGATAACTGCTTTGGAGACAATACCTTTTTTAATGTCGCCTGAAGGTATTACACTTTTCACGGCAACAACGATAATATCGCCAAGGGTAGCGTAACGTTTGCTGGTTCCTCCTAATACACGAATACACAGAACGGTTTTCGCTCCACTGTTATCGGCTACTATGAGTCTTGATTCTTGTTGTATCATAATTACTTAACTCTTTCGATAATTTCGGTTAATCTCCATCTTTTTAGTTTACTCAGCGGGCGGGTTTCCATAATGCGAACAGTGTCACCAATGTTGCATTCGTTTTTCTCGTCATGAGCATGGTATTTCTTCGTTTTGTTAACGAATTTACCGTAAATAGGGTGTTTTTCTTTCCATTTCACAGCAATAGTAATGGTTTTATCCATCTTGTTGCTAAAAACGACACCCATTCTTTCTTTTCTTAAATTTCTTGTTTCCATCAGGGTCTACTTTTATTTATTAATTTCTCTCTGACGTAACTCAGTGGCAAGACGGGCGACAGTTCTACGAACCTCTTTGATTTGCAACGGATTGTCAAGCGGAGAAATGGCGTGATTCAATTTCAATCGAACCAGATGCTCTTTTTCAACATCCATGCGTTCTTGAATCTCCTTGTTGTTTAATTCTTTAATTTCTCTTGTTTTCATTTTCCTTACACGTTTACAGAGGTTGAATCATAATCTCGTCTTACTACAAATTTAGTAGTTACGGGTAGTTTTTGAGCAGCTAAACGCAATGCTTCTTTAGCGATCTCAAAGGATACACCTTCCACTTCAAACAGCATACGTCCTGGAGTGATCGGAGCCACGAAACCTTCGGGAGCACCTTTACCTTTACCCATACGTACTTCAGCAGGTTTTTTTGTAATCGGTTTATCCGGGAATACTCTAATCCAGATTTGACCTTGTCTTTGCATATAGCGGGTAACAGCAATACGGGCGGCTTCAATTTGACGACCAGTTAACCATTTTGATTCCAGAGATTTAATTCCAAAAGAACCGAATGCCAACTGATTACCTCTTTGGGCATTTCCTTTCATGCGCCCCTTTTGCTGTCTCCTGAACTTTGTTTTTTTAGGTTGTAACATAATATTTTCCTTAAATCAAATTCATTAATAACAGTTTAATTCTTTTTCTTTTTAAAGCCACCTTTACCTGCTCCACGGTCATTTTTCGAACGGTCACCGTAACGATCACCACGATCACCACCGCGTTGTTCTCCGCGAGAAGTTTCTTTAGTAGCAGTAAAATTAGGAGCTAAGTCTTTTTTACCGTAGATTTCGCCACGACAAATCCATACTTTGATACCAATTATTCCTACTTTAGTCATTGCTTCGGCATGAGCATAATCGATATCAGCTCTGAAAGTATGCAGTGGAGTTCTTCCTTCTTTATACATTTCTGAACGTGCCATCTCGGCACCATTCAAACGACCAGAACACTGAACTTTGATTCCTTCAGCTCCCATGCGCATGGTAGATTGTATTGTCATCTTGGTAGCGCGACGGTAAGCAATTTTGCCTTCAACCTGACGAGCAATGTTGTTAGCAACAATTACAGCATCGAGTTCCGGACGTTTCACTTCGAAAATGTTCAGTTGAATCTCTTTGTCTGTAATTTTTTTCAACTCTTCTTTCAACTTATCAACTTCCTGTCCACCTTTTCCGATAATGATACCGGGACGGGCTGTACAAATAGTGATAGTTACAAGTTTAAGCGTACGTTCAATGATTATGCGCGATAAACTGGCTTTAGCAAGACGGGCATTAAGGTATTTTCTAATTTTGTAGTCTTCAACAAGAGTATCTCCATAATCTTTGCCTCCGTACCAATTAGAATCCCATCCACGAATAATACCTAAACGGTTACTTATCGGATTAATTTTTTGTCCCATCGAGCATTAAATTTGGTTATCGTTAGTAATTTTTGAATCAACATACAATGTTACGTGATTCGAACGTTTGCGAATACGGTACCCACGACCCTGAGGGGCGGTGCGTAAACGTTTCATCATAGTTGCTGAATCCACAAAGATTGTACTTATATATAAGTTTGCATTATCGGCTTTTTGCTCAGTTTTGGTTTCCCAGTTGGCAATTGCTGATTTAAGCAACTTTTCTAATCTACCCGAAGCTTCTTTCGACGAAAACTTCAGAACGCTCAAGGCTTTGTTAACCTCCATGCCACGAATCATATCGGCCACAAGGCGCATTTTACGTGGTGAAGTTGGTACGCCAGTGAGCTTAGCAAAGTAAAGAGTCTTTTGAGCTTCTTTCCTTTCTTCGGCTGTTATTTTTTTTCTTGCACCCATTTTTACGAAATTTTTATTTTTTTCTGATTTTTAATTTCAATGGATTATTTCTTCTTACCACCGTGACCGCGGAAGTTACGAGTAGGTGAAAATTCGCCTAACTTGTGTCCTACCATATTTTCGGTTACATATACGGGGATAAACTTATTACCATTGTGAACTGCAATTGTGTGACCAACAAAATCAGGTGATAACATAGAAGCCCGAGCCCATGTTTTGATGACGGTTTTTTTACCGGCTTCATTCATGGTTAAAACTTTTTTCTCTAGCTTCAAGTTGATGTATGGTCCTTTTTTTAATGAACGGCTCATATTATTTACTTAATTTTTTCGATTATTTTTTCTTTCTTTCAATAATATATTGGCTTGATTGCTTTTTAGGCGAACGAGTCTTGTACCCTTTAGCTAACAAACCTTTACGAGAACGTGGGTGTCCACCTGATGCGCGCCCTTCACCTCCACCCATTGGGTGATCGACTGGGTTCATAGCAACACCTCTTACTCTCGGACGACGTCCAAGCCAGCGTGAACGACCTGCTTTACCAGATCTTTCCAATGCGTGGTCAGAGTTACCTACACTACCTATTGTTGCTTTGCAGGTTGAAAGTATCTTGCGAACTTCACCTGAAGGCAGTTTTACAATGGCATATTTATCCTCACGTGAAGTGAGCTGAGCAAATGTACCTGCAGAACGTACCATCGCGGCACCTTGTCCCGGACGTAATTCTATGCTGTGTATAATTGTACCCAGCGGTATATTTTGCAATGGCAATGCATTTCCAACTTCTGGAGCTGCCTCTTCGCCCGAAACAACAACCTGACCAACCTGCAATCCATTAGGAGCAAGAATGTATGTTTTCTCACCATCAGCATAATAAAGCAATGCGATACGTGCCGAACGATTCGGATCGTATTCGATTTCTTTCACTGTGGCGGGAACACCGTCTTTGTTTCGTTTAAAGTCAATTACTCTATATTTCTTCTTGTGTCCGCCACCTAAGTAGCGCATGGTCATTTTACCATCGTGGTTACGACCTCCGGATTTTGATCCGCCTATAACAAGAGATTTCTCTGGTGCATTCGTAGTAATTGTATCGAATGTACCAATAACTTTGTGTCTCTGCCCCGGTGTTATGGGTCTTAGTTTACGTACAGCCATTTTTCTGTTTAAATATTGCTATAAAAATCAATTTGTTCTCCTTGTTTCACTGTAACAATCGCCTTTTTGTAGGCTGATGTTTTCCCTTTTAATACGCCACCTTTTGTAGAGCGACTTTTTTGCTTAGGTGCTACAATCAAGGTATTTACTTCCTCTACAGTTACATTATACATTGCTTCAACCGCTTGCTTGATTTCAATCTTGTTCGCGTCTTTTTGCACTCTAAAACCATAACGATTTAATTTCTCGCTAAGTTTTGTCATCTTTTCTGTAACGATCGGTTTTACGATAATTCCCATATTATGTGCCTCCTTATGCTTTAAAAATTTGTTCTACTGCTGCAACTGCATCTTCAGTTATTACAAGTACCTTCGCATCAAGAACTATATAAGTGCTTAATTCCGAAACTGTTACGACTTTAGCAGTCGTTAAATTACGAGCCGACAAATATACGTTTTTATTTGCAGATGCTAAAATTATTAGCGGCTTTTTATCAGCTACTTGCAAACTTTTTGTTAATGCAACAAAATCCTTAGTCTTTGCTGCAAAATCATTTAAGTTTTCAACAACTACAATTTGGTTGCCAATTGCCTTGTATGACAAAGCAGATTTACGTGCCAGTTGTTTTACTTTCTTATTCAGTTTGAAGTGGTAATCACGTGGATGCGGACCGAACATACGTCCACCGCCTACACGAACACCGGATTTAATATCACCCGGACGAGCGCCACCGCTACCTTTTTGTTTCCCTAACTTACGGGTACTACCTGACATCTGGCTTCTGCCTTTTGACGAGTGCGTTCCCTGACGTTGATTAGCCAAATACTGTTTCACATCTAAATAAATAGCATGGTCATTTGGCTCAATACCGAAAATTGTATCGTTCAGCGATACTTTTCTTCCGGTGTCTTCTCCTTTGATGTTTAATATATTCAGTTCCATGGTTATTTATTGATGATTACGATTGAACCTTTCGCTCCTGGAACAGAACCTTTAATCAAAATTAAATTATGTTCCGGAATTACTTTTAATACTTGTAAGTTTTGCATGGTTACTTTATCGTTACCCATACGTCCACCCATTCGCATTCCTTTGAATACGCGTGAAGGATAAGAAGAAGCTCCTAATGAACCCGGTGCTCTCAAACGGTTATGTTGACCGTGTGTAGCCTGTCCTACCCCTGCAAAACCATGGCGTTTTACAACACCCTGGAATCCTTTTCCTTTTGAAGTTCCGACTACGTCGACAAACGTATCTTCTTCAAACATTTCTACGGTGATTGCATCACCCAATTTGAATTCACTTTCGAATCCGCTGAACTCAACCAAGTGTCTTTGAGGTGTTACTCCGGCTGCTTTAAAGCGACCCATCTCGGCTTTGTTGGTGTGCTTGTCGGTTTTCGTTTGAAAACCTACCTGAACAGCCACATAACCGTCGGTTTCTACCGTTTTAATTTGAGTAACAACACAAGGACCTGCTTCGATAACGGTGCATGGTACATTTTTACCATCGGCACTGAAAACGGATGTCATTCCGATTTTTTTTCCTAATAATCCTGGCATTTCAATTGTTGTTTTAAGACCCCTAACCCCAACGGGGGATCGGTCATTTTTATTTAATAATTTATTCTTCAATTCCTTTATCCCCCTTCTGGGGTTAGGGGTAATTTTAAACTTTAATTTCTACTTCTACTCCACTTGGCAATTCCAATTTCATCAAAGCATCAACTGTTTTGCTTGTTGAGCTGTAAATGTCGATCAGACGTTTGTAAGAAGAAAGTTTAAATTGCTCGCGCGACTTTTTGTTTACGAAAGTTGCACTGTTCACGGTAAAAATACGGGTGTGTGTTGGCAATGGAATTGGACCACTTACAACAGCGCCTGTTGCTTTTACTGTTTTTACGATTTTCTCGGCTGATTTGTCAACCAGGTTGTGATCGTAAGATTTTAGTTTGATTCTGATTTTTTGACTCATTGTCGTTTTAAATTTATTTTTTTTTTTATAAACTGTTTGAATTTCCGGATAAGAGTCATTCACTATCCGGAAATACAACAATTATCATTTTTTTATTTTGACTGTCAACTATGAACTACTAAAGTAATTCCACTTTACCTTTTGCTTCAGCTACAACCACTTTGGCAATAGCATTAGTTACTTCGGCATAATGATCGAATTCCATTGTAGAAGTTGCACGTCCCGAACTGATAGTACGTAAAGCAGTAACATAACCGAATGTTTCGGACAATGGCACTTTAGCTTTTACTACACGAGCTCCGGAACGACTTGATTCCATACCTTCAACCTGACCACGACGTTTGTTTAAGTCACCGATCACATCACCCATGTTTTCTTCCGGTGTTACCACTTCCATTTTCATGATTGGTTCCAAAAGAACAGGTCTTGCTTTCGCGCAGGCAGTTTTGTAAGCAATAGAAGCACAAATTTCGAAAGACAACTGATCCGAGTCAACTGCGTGGAATGAACCATCCAACACGGTTACTTTTAAATTATCCAACGGGAAACCGGCCAAAACACCGTTCTTCATTGCATTTGCAAAACCTTTTTGAATAGAAGGAATAAATTCTTTTGGAATGTTACCACCTTTTACCGAATCGATAAATTGTAGTGGACCACCTTCAAAATCTTTATCCATTGGTTCAACTTTAACAATCATATCGGCAAACTTACCACGTCCACCCGATTGTTTTTTGTATGTTTCACGCAATTGAACAGCCTGTGTAATTGCTTCTTTATACGAAACCTGCGGACGACCCTGGTTACATTCAACTTTAAACTCACGTTTCAAACGGTCAACAATAATTTCGAGGTGAAGTTCACCCATTCCACTAATGATGGTTTGACCCGATTGTTCTTGTGTATGTACTGTAAATGTAGGATCTTCCTCAGCCAGTTTAGCCAAACCAATTCCTAATTTATCGAGGTCTTTTTGTGTCTTTGGTTCAATTGAGATACCAATAACCGGTTTTGGGAAATCCATCGATTCCAATGTAATTGGATGCGCTTCGTCACACAAAGTATCACCAGTACGAATATCTTTAAAACCTACTCCAGCACCAATATCACCAGCTGAAATCATATCAACTGCATTTTGTTTGTTTGAGTGCATCTGGAAGATACGTGAAATACGTTCTTTTTTGTCAGAACGGGTATTATATACATACGATCCGGCTTCCAGTTTACCTGAATACACTCTGAAGAAACACAAACGGCCAACATAAGGATCGGTAGCAATCTTAAATGCCAACGCACACAAAGGTTCGTTTGCATCGGGATGACGTACAACCTGTTTGTCGACAAAACGTGGGTCGAAACCTATCGTTTCAGGAGTATCCAAAGGACTTGGAAGGTAAGCACAAACTGCATCAAGCATCGTTTGAACACCTTTATTTTTGAATGCGGATCCACAAATCATTGGATTAATTTCCATTGAAAGTGTTGCTTTACGGATAGCTACCTGTATTTCTTCAACAGTAATAGTAGAAGGATCGTCAAAGTATTTTTCCATCAAAACATCATCGTATTCAGCTACAATCTCGAGCATTTTATCTCTCCATTCCTGAGCTTCTTCCAACAAATCGGCAGGGATTTCTTCAACATCGTATTGAGCTCCCATGGTTTCGTCATGCCACAGAATAGCTTTCATTTTCACCAAATCAATAACGCCTTTGAATTTTTCTTCAGCGCCGATAGGAATTTGAATAGGGCATGGTTTAGCACCCAAAACGGCTTTTACCTGACGAACGACTTCGTAGAAGTCAGCTCCCGAGCGGTCCATTTTGTTTACGAATCCAATACGAGGCACATTATATTTATCAGCCTGACGCCATACTGTTTCCGATTGTGGCTCAACACCACCCACGGCACAGAAAGTAGCAACAGCACCATCCAGAATACGAAGTGAACGTTCTACTTCAACTGTAAAGTCAACGTGTCCCGGAGTGTCAATAAGGTTGATTTTGTATTTATCACCCATGTAATCCCAAGAGGTAGTCGTTGCAGCAGAGGTAATCGTTATTCCGCGTTCCTGTTCTTGTTCCATCCAGTCCATAGTAGCAGCACCGTCATGTACTTCACCGATTTTGTGTGTCAAACCTGTGTAGAACAAGATACGCTCGGAAGTCGTTGTTTTTCCGGCGTCGATATGCGCCATGATACCGATGTTTCTGTTATAATTTAAATCTCCTTTAGCCATTTGTTAACTATGAATTTCTTTTTATAATTGTTGATTAAGTTCAATTAAAATCTAAAGTGTGCAAATGCGCGGTTGGCTTCAGCCATACGGTGCATATCTTCTTTACGTTTGAAAGCACCACCCTGGTTATTAAAGGCATCAACAATCTCGGCAGCCAATTTATCAGCCATCGAGCGTCCTCCGCGTTTGCGAGAGTACAATATAAGATTTTTCATTGAAATTGATTCCTTGCGGTCAGCACGGATTTCGGTTGGGACTTGGAAAGTAGCACCACCCACGCGACGAGATTTTACTTCCACGAGCGGAGTAATGTTTTCGAGGGCTTTTTTCCAAACTTCAAGAGGGGATTTTTCTTCGTTTGGAAGTTTGGCTTTTACTGTTTCGAGCGATGAATAGAAAATGTCGAATGCTGTTGACTTTTTACCATCATACATCAAGTGGTTTACAAACTTTGTAACCATCGACTCATTGAAAACCGGATCAGGTAATACGATCCTCTTTTTTGGTTTCGATTTTCTCATTTTTACTTAAAATTTCCGTTTTTGTTTTTTTAGTTGCTTTAGTCTTACTTCAACGACTCCTCCGAGTCATTTACTCAACTTTCATCTGCTTCCTGAAAACTCAAACAAGTGTTTAAACTTGATTTTGTTAGTTTTTTAGAACTGCGAATTGGATTTTGATTATCAAATATCTATCCTTCAATTCTTGTTATTTCTTTTTACCTTTAACGGCACCTTTAGCAGCTACTGCTTGTCCCGGTTTCGGACGTTTTGTTCCGTATTTCGAACGACGTTGAGTACGACCAGCAACGCCGGATGTATCGAGTGTTCCACGAACCACGTGATAACGAACCCCTGGAAGGTCTTTCACACGACCACCACGAACCATTACGATCGAGTGTTCCTGTAAATTGTGTCCTTCGCCCGGAATGTAAGCATTCACTTCTTTTTGGTTAGTTAAACGCACACGAGCTACTTTACGCATAGCCGAGTTCGGTTTTTTTGGAGTTGTAGTATACACACGAACACAAACACCGCGACGTTGTGGACATGAATCCAGCGCTGGCGACTTGCTTTTGTCAATGAGTACAGTTCTTCCTTTTCTAACTAATTGCTGAATTGTAGGCATTTTTACTTTGTTTTAATAACTTAAATAGTTTATTTATATCCTATTGGTTTTTCTCCAAAATGGGTTGCAAAGATAGGGATAATATTTCATTGAACAATAGCCCTGCTGCAAATATTTTTATTTCTCTTGAAAATGGAACTATTTTCAGTCAGATTTGTCAAATTATCATAAGCTAATCATATATTATTCATGACCATAACTCATTGGAGTTTTCACTAACTATTATAACGATTGAATTCACTTTAATGAGAAATCCGGACACTAACCATTGGCTTTAATACATATTTTAAGAAACAGTCAACTATCCGAAATACAATAATTTGAAATTTTATGGTCAGAAAAAACTTTCTGATTTATTACATGCGCACCTTTAAAAATTTGCATTCCCCAAAGGTAGTGGAAACCGGGAAACGATAAATTGAATCCATAAAATTAGTCGTCCTTTTTGGTTTTTACAAATATATAATTCCAATAAATCATTTTCGTGTTTTAGGCTGTTATAATCATCATGCAAAGGTTTTTAAACTGGATGGGACTTTTTTCGGTATTAAACTGAAAGATTTTTTTTTCAAATAGAACATTTATTGCTAAATAGAGCATTTTAAATAGAATGATTGAAGCTATGCAGACCTATTAATTACAGAAAGGTCTAATCTTAACCACTGATATTGAAGAAACAATGCAAGTGGGTGAACTCACAATTCAAATATTTCCGGTATGTAAGTGACTAATTTAATATGTGATAAACAGGCTGGGTTGAGATAAAAGAATTGAGAATTAAGCTGCCGGACAGAACGTAAAAGTGACTCCTGTGATCATAATTGCAACTTGATACGATGTGTATTCATATATCCTTGCATTTAGTTTTACAAAAATATTGATATTATATTCATTGACAAAGAGATTCTACTTTATCAGCAGACCCTGGTTAACATAAATTTTACGAAATAAATTTCTATCGCACTGTAAATTCATTCAGAAAGGATTGATTGGGTGCAAGGTAGAAATATGAAGGATCTAAATCCATTGAAAGTAGTACAATTAATCAATAATATTCCGTTTTTCTTGCTCAAACAATCTAAATGCTTTATCTTTGTAACCTCCGTAACTGTTACCGGTATAACTAATAGTATCTAATATGAAATTTTACAACAGAGCAAGCGAACTATCTGAACTTCATAGAATTCAGAAATTATCATTCGAAGACCACTCCCGTCTAACTGTTATCACTGGTAGAAGGCGAATTGGAAAAACGAGTCTCATTTTAAAAGCTGTTGAGGGTACAACTTGGGTTTATCTTTTTATAGGTCGTAAAAATGAAGCAGCAGTTTGTGCAGAATTTACCGCTATCATTTCTCAGTCATTGAATTGTTTTGTTCCTGAAGAGATAAAAACGTTTCGTTCGTTATTCCGTTTTCTGATGGAAAAGGCTGAAAACATGTCTTTTAATTTGATAATCGATGAGTTTCAGGAGTTTTATAATATAAACGCTTCCATTTATAGCGATATGCAAAACATCTGGGATCAGTATAAGAATAAAACTCGTATGCATCTGATAGTAAGTGGTTCGGTATATTCGTTGATGCAACGGATATTTCAGCATTCAAAAGAGCCATTGTTTGGAAGAGCAGACAATATAATTAAACTTACAGCATTTGATTTAACGACTCTCAAGGAGATTATGAAAGATTTCCACCCCGAATATGCAAATGATGATTTATTGGCACTGTTTTCTTTTACAGGTGGAGTTCCCAAATATGTAGAACTTTTTTGCGAAAATGTAAGTTTAAAGGTTGATGATATGATTAATTTCATGGTTCGACAGAATTCAGTTTTTACCGATGAAGGGAAAAACCTGCTAATCGAAGAGTTTGGGAAAAACTTTGGCACCTATTTTTCAATACTAAGTGCTATTTCAGGAGGGATTAACACCCAACCCGCCATTGAGTCTGCGCTGGGCGATAAAAATATTGGTGGCCAAATCAAACGTCTTATTGAGGATTACAATATTATAACACGACAACGTCCATTATTAGCAAAAGAAGGTTCTCAAGCCGTAAGATACGAAATTCAGGATAATTTTCTTCGTTTTTGGTTCAATTATTTTGACAGACATCGCTCTTTGATTGAAATTAAAAACTTTGAAGGTTTAAAGGCAATTATCAAAAACGATTATTCAACTTATTCAGGTAAAATGCTGGAATCGTATTTTAAACAGCAATTGGCAGAAAGCCTAAAATACAAAACAATTGGGTCTTGGTGGGAGCCAAAAGGAAATCAGAATGAAATTGATATTGTAGCACTTAGCTTAGATAGAAATAAAGCTATTGCAGTAGAAGTTAAACGAAATAGAAAAAACTTCAAAGAAGAACTATTCTTATCTAAAGTAGAACACCTTAAAAATAAAGTACTTCCAAATTACAGTATTGAAACTATGTGTCTTTCCTTAGACGATATGTAAAAAAAATCAGAATTTATTACTAACGACTGAACCTTTTTTACAAAGAACAGATTTTAAAAACTTATCTAATCTGTTCTTTCTCATATTAAATTTAAAGGGTTTTTTGTTCATATATTCCTGTGAAAATGATTTCCTATATGAAGCATTCGGTTGGAAAAACGAGTCAGTTCTTTCATTTGAAGTATGCCATTTTCAAGTGTTCCCGGCATAGACCGACCACTAATGTGAGCAATATCAAATGCCAGGAATGAAATTGTCTACATGTCTGCATTTTTTTCTCAATTACTCATTGCATTGAGTGCAAATAGCTTTTCTCATCAAAATAGCAGACCAGTCTTACACCAGCCGAACTTTGGATTAGTCTCTTCGATAATTATGAAAATTAGCCAATTAAATAGAAAGTGTAGAATAATAGAAAAAATACAGTATGCTAAAAGGGTTCAACAAAACGTATTTCACTGATGTTCATTTACTTCGTAATCAGCATAAACTTTAGTTAACATCCCTATAATACACATGCTTCACAGAAAGTTATATCCTTGAGGCGGTACATAGAACAGTTTTTCCGGTGATCTTATTTAAACGATCCACCCAAAATATCCAGCAATTCGTTGGTGATGGCTTGTTGACGGGATTTGTTATAAAGCAGCGATAATTCCTGCAGAATATCATCAGCATTGTCGGTGGCAATTTGCATGGCCATGGTGCGGGCCGCGTGCTCAGAGGCGCTTGAATCGAGCAGGGCGGTATATATTTTCAACCGAAGGACTTTTGGAATTAATTCATCCATTAAAGTCTGACGATCGGGTTCTACAATATAATCGAGTGCTATAGCTCCTTTTTCGGGTTTCTTGAGTTGAATGGGCAACAGCGTTTCGGAGGTCAAAACCTGTGTGCTTTTACTCACAAAATGATGGTATACTAATTCTACTTTATCAATATCCTTGTTATAAAACAAGTTCATAATCTGGTCTGCCAAATCCAACGCGTCCACATAAGTCGGCTTATCGGCCAATGCGTCTAAATGCGCTTCGGGCTCAAAACCGAACTTTCTTGCGGCTTTTGTAATCTTTTTACCGACCGGAAAAACTAAAATATTTTCATGTCCTAACGCATGATAAGTTTCAAGGGTCTGTGTCAGTCGTTTGGTAACATTTGAATTAAAACCGCCACACAAACTTGAATTGGATGAGACAACCACAATAGCAACCCGCTTTACTTCTCGCACTTCGGCATAAACAGATGAATTTTCATCTTCGGCACTCAAAAAGTTATTAAGTATTTTATTCAGCCGGTCTTCATAAGGATAAAAATTTTCTATGGTCTTTTGTGCCTTACGCAGTTTGGCAGAGGATACCATCTTCATTGCAGATGTGATCTTCTGTGTCGACTTTACGGACTGAATACGCGATTTTATTTCCTTTAATGAACTCATAAATTCAATTGACAATTTAAAACTAACAACTTGCCTCTGCCTTCTCAAATAAATACGGTTGGCAGGTTTATAATTGAAAACGCTAAATTTATAAAAACCAATAACTATTTAATATTAAATAGTTACAGTAATACGTTTAGCGACTTCGGCAGCAACTTTTTCGATAATAGCAGTAACTTCATCATTAATAATACCGGTTTTAAGCACATCCAGTACATCGGCCTGATGAGACAATTCCATAACCATCAAAAATTCTTTTTCAAAATCCTGTACCTTGTCCATTGGTACACTCGAAAGTAAACCATTAGTACCGCAATACAATACAGCCACTTGTTTTTCGACAGCCATAGGTTCGTTCAAAGGTTGAACCAGCAAACGGGTATTCTTTTGTCCTTTATCAATGGTCATGGCTGTAACCGGGTCCATATCGCCACCAAACTTGGTAAAAGCTTCCAGTTCCCTGAATTGTGCCTGATCCATTTTCAACGTACCGGCCACTTTTTTCATGGCTTTTATTTGAGCATTACCACCTACACGCGAAACAGAAATACCCACGTTGATAGCAGGACGATTCCCCTGATTAAACAGGTCGGTATCGAGGAAAATCTGACCATCGGTAATGGAAATCACATTTGTTGGAATATAAGCCGAAACGTCACCCGCCTGGGTTTCGATGATAGGTAATGCAGTCAACGAACCGCCACCTTTCACTAATCCTTTCAGACATTCAGGTAAATCATTCATTTGTGCAGCCACTTCCTGTTGTGAAATTACGCGGGCCGCACGCTCCAGCAAACGGGAGTGTAAATAGAAAATATCGCCCGGATAGGCTTCACGTCCTGACGGACGACGGAGTATCAATGAAACTTCGCGGTATGCTACTGCTTGTTTCGATAAATCATCATAAACCACCAGGGCGTGACGACCGGTATCTCTGAAATACTCACCGATAGCTGCACCGGCAAAAGGTGCAAAATATTGTAAGGCAGCCGGTTCTGCGGCATTGGCAGCCACCACGACTGTATAATCCATAGCGCCGCGATCTTGTAAAGTGTTCACAATAGAAGCTACCGTAGAACCTTTTTGACCAATGGCAACATAAATACAATAGACAGGATCACCTGCATCGAAATTGGCTCTCTGGTTGAGGATGGCGTCAATAGCGATACTCGTTTTTCCGGTTTGACGGTCACCGATAATCAACTCACGTTGACCGCGTCCGATAGGAATCATGGCATCGACAGATTTTAATCCGGTTTGTAAAGGCTGGTTTACAGGTTGCCTGTAAATTACACCGGGTGCTTTACGTTCCAAAGGCATCTCGAGCATGTCGCCGCTAATTTTACCTTTACCATCCAGGGGCTCACCAAGTGGATTGATAACGCGTCCGAGCATGGATTCACTAACCTGTATAGAAGCTACACGTTTGGTACGCTTCACGGTATCACCTTCTTTAATTTGACTGCTTAGTCCAAGAAGAACGGCTCCCACGTTATCCTCTTCGAGGTTCATAACAATGGCTTTCATTCCGTTTTCAAAAACCAACAACTCATTGGCTTCAGCATTTCTCAGACCATAGATGCGCACCACACCGTCACTTACCTGCAGTACGGTACCGACTTCGTCAAATTGAACGCTGGTATCAATTCCTTCTAATTGCATCCGAAGTATTTCGGAAACTTCGCTCACCTTTATATTATCAGACATCCCTTTTAAATTTACAATTTAATAATTTACAATTTACAATTGAAATTGAATTCAACAATAAATTGAAGTAATCTTGTTCTATTAGTATTCTTAATCTCAGAAAAACATTTCAATTGAAGTATAATTCAACAATAAATTAAAGAAAACCTTGTACGAATAGAAATCATAATTTCAGAAAAACATTTAAAATTGGCCTGCCAATTGTAAATCTACAAGATTCTTTTATTTTGTTCAATATATTCTTCCCTAATGCGTCTTAACTGACCGGAGAGACTTGCATCCCAACGAATAAAATCCACTTCGAACAGGAATCCGCCTATAATGGCAGGATCAATAATTTTTTCGAGTTCTACCGTTCCACCTGTTTCTTTTTCCATCATAGTCACTAACCGTTTTTCGATAGCAGGATTTACAGCTGCTGCAGTCGTTAGTTTACCGGAATGAATATTGTGTTGATTTCGAAATAATTCAATATATTTCAACATGATAGCATGTAACTGAACTTCACGGTTATTTTCCCAGAGCAAATTGATAAATCGTTCAAATGGTACACTGACGTTTCCACCGGCAGCCATGATGATGATTTTTCTTTTCTCGTCTTTGTCCAACACGGGATTATCGAGTACCGAACGCAATTCGCTGAACTGAGAGTAACTCTGCACTACAGCTTTTGCTTCTTTGTAAACCCCATCCGACGATTCGCTCTGATTAGCATAATCCAATAAAGCGGTAGCGTAACGGGCCGCTATAAGTCCATTATTCATTGTACATTATGATTTTGAAATATTGATTTCGTCCAGTAAACGATTAATCATATTCATTTGCTCGTCCTTTTTGTCCAATTTCCCAAGAATTACCTTTTCGGCAATATCAACCGATAATTCAGCGACCTGACGGCGGATATCACGGATAGCATCTTCTTTTTCAATTAAAATTTGTCTTCTGGCCTCTTCAATCAATTTTACACCTTCAAGTTGCGCTTTGTCTTTGGCATCCTTTATCAACAAGTCACGTGTAACCGTAGCTTCGTTGAGGATTTTCACCTGTTCACGACGCGCATTATCGACAATAACCTCACCTTCGGCTTTCACCTTTGCCATTTGTTCATAGGCTTGTTTGGCAATAAGTAAAGACTCATCAATATAGTTCTTACGATTTTCCACCATTTTGATAATGACTGGAAATCCATATTTTGTCAGGACAAAAACCACTGTCCCAAAAGACAGCAGCATCCAGAATAACAGACCCGATTCAGGCAATAATAACGACATAATTCTATTATTTACGATTTACTAATTTACAATTTACCATTGGGTCCGACTAAATTGTGTCTCGAACTCAGATAAATAGTAGTTGCTACAGAATTAGAAAAAATCAAAGAAATTGAATCTTCAATTTTAATCCAATGAAAATTAAAGAATAAAACCGCAAACTACGATAGCAAACAGCGCAACAGCATCAATAAGTGCAGACGCAATAATCATATTCATACGAATATCCGAAGAAGCTTCGGGCTGACGTGCTATACCTTCCATAGCAGAACTACCAATATTTCCGATACCAATACCTGCACCAATGGCTGCTAGTCCGGCTCCAATTCCTGCGCCTAATTTTGCCAATCCGGCACCGGCGGCTACTTGTAATAAAATTGTTAGTAACATAATTCTTTTGTTTTTTTGCCCCCAAACCCCCGAAGAGTGATTAAAGGTCACGTTTATAATTATTTATTTTTTATTTTATTGATATTCTTCTATTTCATGAGGTTTTTAAAGTCTCCCTCAGCTGACTTAGAATTTAATGATTTAACTCTTCTTTTTTATGATGTGGTTCTACCCTGGCCAGCCCGATAAATACAGCCGACAACATCGTAAATATATAAGCCTGAATATAGGCAACCAATATTTCAACAAATCCGATAAAGACACTGAATAGAAATGAGAGCACCGTCATGGTGGTATTCATTGCCGGACCCATTTTAACAGTGATAAATATTAAAAAAGTTAGTCCCAAAACGATGGAGTGACCTGCCATGATATTTGCAAAAAGCCGGATCATCAATGCGAACGGTTTTGTAATAATACCAACAATCTCAATAACAGGCATTAATGGAATTGGTGCCTTGAGCCACAGCGGAACATCAGGCCATAATATCTCTTTCCAGTACTCTTTTGACCCGGAGATGTTCACGATCAAAAAGGTAATTAATGCCAGAACAAAAGTAATGGCGATATTACCGGTAACATTAGCCCCACCCGGGAATAATGGAATTAAACCCAACACGTTGTTTATAAAAACAAAAAAGAAAACCGTCAGTAAATAAGGTGCATATCGTTTATAATCCTTTCCTACACAAGGTTTGATCACATCATCATAGATATTCATGATAAACATTTCCATAAAACCGACAAATCCGTCTCTTGATTGTAAAGGATTCTTTTTGTACGAACGGGCTACACCCATGATTATCAAAATGATCAATATGCTGCTGAACAACAATGAAAATGTATTTTTAGTTATGGAGATGTCAAAAGGTCGTATTTCGTTTCCCTGTTTGTCTGCCTCAACAATTTTCCCTTTGTATTTACCTTCTTCAGCAATAAAAAGTCCTTCCTTTGTATGACTTTCATGAAATGCAGAAGACATAAAAACATGCCATCCCGAAAGTTGACTGTAAACAATTACAGGCAACGGAATAGAAAGTTCATGTTCACCTATTTTGGTGATATGCCATCCGTATGAATCGGAGACGTGCTCAAGAATAAATTCCCTTACGTTCAATTCTTCCTTTTGCGCTGTGTCTTTAACAGCCTCATTTGCAAAGGATTTATTTCCTGAAAATAAGGTAATCAAAACCAGTATAAGCAATATTTTATATAATCTTCTCATTTACTTTGTTTGATTTTTTTTTCGGTAATATAGAAAATATAGTATTCAATCAACAGGTATACAGCATAATAAACACCGAACACCAATAAAAACAATCGTATATTTTCTTTTATTACAAAATAATAGACGAGCACTATTGTTAATGCAATTACTATTTTAGACAATTTCAACAACATGTAAACATTCACCAACTTTCTTGGATTGTCTTTATTAATCTTTTCGAGAACTACGATTAAAAATAAACCCATTCCAAAAAACAGGGCAGGAATATAAGGATACCAACCCAGATAAATTTCAGGAGATGCCTGTTTCAGGATAATCCATCCGCTCCATCCCAAAACCAACATGAGTATTGTGAATATTGGTAATATTGTTTTTGTTAGCATTTTTACTTTAAATTATTTCGATACAAACTGATATTACATTTCTACTCACTTCCACAAATCCACCAGTCACAATCATCTCACTGTGTACTCCTTTTTCTTCGTATTTAATCAGTCCTTCCATCAATGAAGAAATAATTGGAGCATGATTTTCCAAAACAGTAAATGAACCTTTCGTACCGGGTAAAGTTACTGTAGTCACTTCACCTGTGAAGAGTATTTGTTCGGGAGTAATTATTTCTAATTTCATGACTTTCTGTTGGTTGATCGGTTAATTGGTTATTGGTTGATTCGTTAATTAGTTAATTAGTTGATTAGTTATTAGTTAAATCGTTATTCTATTAATAAAATTTCTAAACCGGTTTTCCGGTTAATTAATTTACTGTTAAGCCAACTTTCCAGTCAACCAATTAATAAATTAACCAATCAACTAATTCACCAGTAAGCCATCTTTCCAGTCAACCAATTAACTAATTAACCAATAAACTAATTCACCAGTCAACCAATTAACTAATTAACCAACAGCTAATTAACCAAATTATCTCTTCGATTGTGCGATCAATTTATTTCCCTTTGCAATGGCTTCATCGATAGTTCCAACGCTCAGGAAGGCCATTTCGGGCATATCATCTAATTCTCCATCCAAAATCATCTTGAATCCACGAATCGTTTCTTCAATAGATACCATAACTCCGGGCTGACCGGTAAATTGAGATGCGCTATAGAATGGTTGTGACAAGAAGCGTTGTACCTTACGGGCACGTGTTACCGTGATACGGTCATCGTCCGACAATTCTTCCATTCCCAAAATTGAGATAATATCCTGCAATTCTTTGTTACGTTGTAAAATCTGTTTCACACGCTCGGCAGTATCGTAATGATCTTGTCCTACAACTTGTGGATTCAGGATACGTGAAGTAGATTCCAACGGATCAACAGCAGGAAAAATTCCAAGCTCCGAAATCTTACGACTCAAAACTGTGGTAGCATCCAGGTGCGAGAAAGTGGTAGCCGGTGCCGGGTCAGTCAAGTCATCAGCAGGCACATAAATGGCTTGTACCGAGGTAATAGACCCATTTTTTGTAGATGCGATACGTTCCTGCATGGTACCCATTTCGGTAGCCAGCGTAGGCTGATAACCAACCGCAGAAGGCATACGACCGAGCAAAGCCGACACTTCGGAACCTGCTTGTGTGAAACGGAAAATATTATCGATAAAGAATAAAATGTCATTTCCGCCTCCTTCGGCGTCCCTGAATGATTCGGCAACTGTCAAACCTGATAATGCAACCGAAGAACGTGCTCCGGGTGGTTCGTTCATTTGTCCGAAGATCAGTGTAGCCTGCGATTTTTCAACTTCAGTATAATCAACTTTCGATAAATCCCAGTTGCCTTCTTCCATTCCTTTTTTAAATTCTTCGCCGTAACGGATGACACCTGAATCTATCATCTCGCGGAGCAAATCGTTTCCTTCGCGGGTTCGTTCACCAACTCCTGCAAAAACAGAAAATCCGTTATGTCCTTTGGCGATATTATTGATAAGCTCCATAATCAAAACAGTCTTACCAACTCCGGCACCACCGAAAAGTCCAATTTTACCACCCTTCGAATAGGGTTCGAGCAAATCAATTACTTTAATACCTGTTGAAAGAATTTCCTGACTGGTAGTTAAGTCTTCGAACTTAGGTGGTTCGCGATGAATAGGATAAGAACCTTTTTTATTAAGCGGTTTCATCCCATCGATGGAGTCACCAATAACATTCATCAAGCGACCTTTAACCTGCTCACCAACCGGCATTGTTATGGGGGAACCAATTGCTACAGCTTTCAAACCCCTTCGAAGTCCATCGGTTGTATCCATTGCTACGGTTCGCACCGTATTTTCACCAATATGTTGCTGAACTTCCACAATGAGCTCCCGGCCATTTCCACGGTCGATGCTGAGTGCATCATGAATGGCTGGTAACTTATTTTCATCCTTTCCTTTCAAATCAAAATAAACATCCACTACTGGGCCAATGATTTGCGAAATATGTCCAAATAACTTTGACATGATTTTATTACGTTTGGTAATTGATTATTAAAAATTGAGCCGCAAAATTACACATATAATTTGCTTTTCAAATAATTATTCTGTTTTTAAAACAAATAAAGTTGAGATTTAAGAAATAAAGATTATTGACACATAGTCATTGATCTTCTTTTAAATAAGGCTTTCCTGCAACAAATAAATGCCTGCACCAGCCAGATAACCGAGCAATGCCAACCAGCTGATTTTCTTTACATACCAGAAGAAATCAATTTTCTCCATACCCATGGCAGCAACGCCTGCAGCCGATCCTATTATTAAAATACTGCCACCGGTTCCGGCACAATACGCCAGGAATTCCCAGAGAAAATCGTCCATCGGATATTGTGTCAGACTGTACATCCCCTGTGTGGCAGCAACCAATGGTACATTGTCAACGATCGACGAAATTAATCCTATAACCATTACAATGATACTCTGGTTACCAATGGCATCCGTCAGCCATTTTGCCATAACAGTTAGTATCCCGGAAGTTTGTAAAGCAGCTATGGCCAACAATATTCCAAGGAAAAATAAAATACTGGTAAGGTCAATACGGTGTAATGCATCAGCTAAGGTTAAATGTTTTTTCTCCTCGTGCGGGTCATAGCCATGCATCAGTTCGGTAACTACCCATAAAACTCCCAGGCCAATGAGCATTCCCATAAAGGGAGGAAGATGCGTGTATGTTTTAAAAACAGGAACAAGAATTAATATTAGAATTCCCAATCCAAGAATAAACTTTTGCTGTTTTTTTGATAAGATACTGCCATTCGAACTTTTAGCAAAAGGCACACGCTCTACTTTTCCGTGTAATTGATATGAAACAGCTATCAATGGAACGATCAGGCAGGCCAGACTGGGTAAAAACAACTTATACATAATCTTGAAAGTAGAAATCTGTCCGCCTATCCAAAGCATGGTGGTGGTAACATCGCCAATTGGTGTCCAGGCGCCTCCCGCATTGGCCGCAATCACCACAATACCTACAAAGAGTAAGCGATCTTCCTTATTATGAATCAGTTTACGTAGCAGAGCCACCATAACAATTGTTGTGGTAAGATTATCAAGTACAGACGAAAGAAAGAAAGTCAGAAAACCAAGAATCCAAATCAATGTTCGTTTGTTGGTCTGTGTAATGAAGTCGGTGATAATTTCGAAACCATCATGAGCATCTATCAGCTCTATAATGGTCATAGCACCTAACAGGAAAAACAGAATACTGGAAATATCGCCCAGATGCTCAACCAATTGCAAATTCACTTCCGCCTTTTCAGGGATAAAAGAGATATAAGCCACCCAGCACAAAACACCGGTGATCAGGGCAATAGCGGTTTTATTTATTTTAAGATTATGTTCGAATGCAATTGCCGCATAACCAATGCCAAAAATGGCGAGTAAAATTGTTGTCATATATGAATAAAAAAAAGACCCCTGACCCCAAAAGGGGGAAAAGACCAGATTTGATTTATTATCTTATTTTATTTAGTTATTTTTATTTTCTACTATTTCTTTCTCCCCTTCAGGGGTCGGGGGTTGTTTCATTAATCCAGCTTCAACACTTCTAAAAATGCTTTCTGAGGCACTTCTACGTTGCCAATCTGTTTCATTTTCTTTTTCCCTTTTTTCTGTTTTTCAAGTAATTTGCGCTTACGACTGATATCACCACCATAACATTTGGCGGTAACATCTTTACGTACAGCCTTTATCGTTTCGCGCGAAATGATTTTAGCACCGATTGCAGCTTGTATGGCAATATCAAATTGCTGACGCGGTATCAGTTCTTTTAGTTTTTCGCACATGCGTTTTCCAAGCGGTATGGCATTATCTACGTGAATCAGACACGAAAGTGCATCTACCGGTTCACCGTTGAGCAGTATGTCCAGACGGATTAATTTTGACGGACGAAAGCCGTGCATATGATAATCGAAAGAAGCATAACCTTTTGAAATACTTTTCAGGCGGTCATAGAAATCGAATACGATCTCGCCCAAAGGCAAGTCGTAGATCAACTCCATCCGGTTACCTGATATATAATTTTGTTTTACCAATTCCCCGCGTTTGCCTAAACACAACGACATAATTTGACCGATATAGTCGGTTCGGGTAATGATGGAAGCCCTGATAAATGGTTCTTCAATGCGATCAATAGCCATGATATCGGGTAAACCTGAAGGATTATGAACCTCAATCAAATCTCCCTTATTGGTATAAACACGATACGAAACATTGGGAACGGTTGTAATCACGTTCATATCAAATTCCCTGTCGAGACGTTCCTGGATAATTTCCATGTGCAACATACCCAAAAATCCGCAACGGAAACCAAAACCCAATGCTACTGACGATTCTGCTTCGAAAGTAAGCGAAGCATCATTGAGTTGTAATTTTTCGATAGAAGCACGTAAATCTTCAAATTCGTCAGTATCGATTGGATAAAGCCCGGCGAAAACCATGGGTTTTACTTCTTCAAAGCCGGAGATTGCTCCCGAGCATGGACGTTTCACATGGGTGATTGTATCTCCCACTTTCACTTCCTTCGATGTTTTTACACCTGAAATAATATAACCCACATTACCTGCACTCAGTGTTTTGGTGGGAAACATTTCGAGTTTCAGCACACCTATTTCATCGGCAGTATATTCTTTTTCGGTATTCACAAATTTCACCGAATCACCTTTGTTGATTGTACCGTTTATAATTTTGAAATAAGCAATAATGCCACGGAACGAATTAAATACAGAATCGAAAATCAGGCATTGAAGCGGTGCTTCAGGATCTCCCAGCGGTGCCGGAACCCGGTCAATTACAGCATGTAAAATTTCGTCAACACCTAAACCGGTTTTACCACTGGCACGAATAATATCTTCGCGTTTACATCCCAGCAATTCTACAATCTGGTCTTCCACTTCCTCGGGCATGGCATTTTCCATGTCCATTTTATTCATAATCGGAATAATTTCCAGATCATGCTCAAGAGCCATATACAAGTTGGATATAGTCTGAGCCTGAATACCTTGTGTGGCGTCCACTATCAGCAATGCTCCTTCGCAGGCAGCTATAGAACGCGACACTTCGTACGAAAAATCAACGTGTCCCGGTGTGTCAATTAAATTTAAAACATATTCTTCGCCATTGAGCTTATAACTCATTTGTATAGCGTGACTCTTTATGGTAATACCACGCTCGCGCTCCAAATCCATGTTGTCGAGAACCTGCGCTTGCAAGTCCTTTCCGGAAACGGTGTTGGTAAATTCTAACAGACGGTCGGCTAAGGTACTTTTGCCATGATCTATGTGGGCAATAATGCAGAAATTGCGGATATTATTCATTCGGAATCTTCTTCAATTTTAATTTGGTTTGCAAAAATACAAAAAAAAACACGAATAACAAAGACAGTACTCCCCAATGGTTTGTTAATAGCGCATACTTGTTAATGCAAAATATCAAGTATTTACCATATTTTTTTATCAGGAGCCCGAAAACGAAAAATCCGAAGTGCAACAAATCAAATATGTTTTCATGAACAAGATTTGTTTTACCTCCTAAATAATGTACTTTTGCATAATATTGTTCAATGCTATTCCATCTTTTTTTTGAAAAATATAAATGAAAACAAAGTTTTACTATTTCCTTTTGATAATTCTGTCTTACTCTTGTAATGATATGCATGATGTGCCGACACCAAAAAACCTGCCCGAAACTCCTGGTGAAACAGGCCGCATGTACATACTCTCCGAAGGACTTTTCAATATGAATAACAGCACCCTGAGTTACCTCGATTTTGGAAAAAATTCCATTGAATACGATTACTTCACTTTGCGAAACAACCGGGGACTGGGAGATACCGCAAATGATATGAAGCGTTATGGCAGTAAATTATGGATTGTGGTCAATGTTTCGTCGCAGGTGGAAGTGCTGGATATTAAATCCGGGATTTCTATCCGGCGTATTCCATTCTTCGATGAGGATGGCAAATCGCGACAACCCCGTTTCATTACCTTTTATGGCAACAAAGCCTACGTATGTTCTTTCGACGGAACGGTGGCACGTATCGACACAACGTCCATGAAAATTGAAGCTTTAACTGTTTGTGGACGAAATCCGGATGGCATTGCGGTTGCAAACGGTAAATTGTATGTCTCAAACTCGGGCGGACTTGATATTCCCAACTATGACAATACAGTATCCGTGCTCGATTTGAACTCGTTTTCCGAAATAAAAAAAATTACCGTCGGTGTGAATCCCTTTAAAATAGAAGCCGATAGCAAAGGCGATCTGTATGTCGTTTCACGCGGGAATAACGGGAATAAAAAAGCAAGCTTCTCGCGTATAAACAGCCAGACGGATGAAATAGAACAAACTTTCGAGAACCTACCCGTCGTCAACTTCACTATTCGCAACGATACGGCTTATTTATATAACTTCGATTTTATAACAAACAATTACCTGATAAAAACCTACGACTGCAAAACGGAACAAATCATTTCCGACAATTTCATTACCGATTCAACAAAGTTTGAACGCCCATTTGGTATTTACGTTCATCCTTCAAATGGAAACGTTTACCTGACCGATGCCCGCTCCTACACCGTTAAAGGCGATTTGTTGTGTTTTAACCGGGAAGGAAAATTATTATACAAGATTGAAAGTGTGGGGCTGAACCCGAACAATGTAATTGCTGTTCCGTAAAAACGTTTCGCGTTCCATGTTCCGAGTTTCGCGTTTCTCGTTTGAAGGGTTTGAAAGGTCCCGCAAGCGGGATGTCCATTTCATTCCCATTTGAAGAGTTTCGAGTTCTGAGTTCTGAGTTTCGAGTTTGAAGGGTTTCGAGTTTGAAGGATTCGGATTTTGGGTTTTGAGTTTAAGGTAAAATAAAACTTATAATTTTTTATCTGTGTAAATCATTTTATTAATCTGTGTAAATCATTTTTCATTCTTCCATTTTTTCATTTTCAAATTCTCAAATTTTCAAATTCTTCCTATTACTTACTTCTTTCGTCTTGGTTCCTGGCTCTTGGTTCCTGGCTCTCATTAGAAATGTTTGTGATTTTCTTAGATTTTTACAAACCCTTATTTTAATCAAAATCAATCTATTAAAGCCAGTCAAAGCTTCAGGGATCCGGCATCTACCGACTTTTTTCAGGTTTTTTCACTGAGCCCCCTTGCAGATTCAAAAAAACGCCGTATATTTGCACCCGCTAAGCCGAAAGGCGTCATAGCTCAGTTGGTAGAGCAAAGGACTGAAAATCCTTGTGTCCCCGGTTCGATTCCTGGTGACGCCACAGCAAAAAAAGACAGTTACATGAAAATGTGACTGTCTTTTTTTTATTAAATTCTGATTCATTATTTTATTCCATATTTTTTATTCAATCGGGATTTTGCTTCTTCCCATGGAAATGAAGGTTCATCTTTGTTTTTTTTGCCTCCATACAATCCTCTATTTTTTCCGCCTTCACTTCCAGTATATCACCCAACTTAGTTGTATAACAGGGCGAAAGCTTTTCGTTTTTCAGTTTCCATTTCCGGTCGAAACCCTGTGATGCGATTTTCACCTTTTGTTTCCCGTACGAGGCATTTAAACTGTCCATAACGCTCATTACACGGCTGAATTTCTCCCGGTCACGGACATCGAACAGATCACCCTGCAGCGGTCGTTCCGGCACAATCTCGCTGACAATAACGCCGGCTTTTTTATAGCGGTATCCGTCCGCATAAATGGATGTCAACCCGCGGAGGGCGTAGTTAATCATTTCGGTTGTATCGTTGGTGGGCACCGACAGCTGCATAACTGTCTGGTTATAATACTGTGCCTGGTTCGTGGCGAAAGGATTGGTATGAATAAAAACGGTCAGCACGCAGGCATACGAATGTTGGGCACGTAATTTTTCGGCACAACTGGCAGCAAAATTTGCTACCGCTTCCGAAATGGGTGCTAGTTCAGTGAGCCGCTCCCCGAAACTGCGCGAAGTGCAAATGGACTTTTTATTTTTTGGAGTTTCCATTTCCAGGCAGGATATGCCCCGCAACTCCATCCAGGTTCGTTCACCCACCACACCCATGGTATGACGAACCCAGCCCTTGGTTCGTTGTGTAAAATCCCAGGCAGTATTCACGCTGTAATAACGCAGGGTTTTGGCATAACGCCTGCCAATTCCCCAGACATCGCCGATATCCGTCAGCTTCAGGGCTTTTTCACGCTTCACATCCGAATCGATAATACAGGCGCCCTTGTAATCGGGATATTTTTTTGCAAATTTATTGGCCACTTTCGCCAACGTTTTGGTGGGTGCAATGCCCAGACACACCGGAATACCCGTATTGCGATGAACCGTTCGCACCATTTTTTCTCCAAATGCTTTTAAATCAATATTTTCAAAACCTTCCATCAATAAAAAAGCTTCATCTATGGAATAAACTTCCATCTCGGGAATAAATTCAGCAATCGTATTCATAACCCGGTGTGACATATCACCGTACAAAGTATAATTGGACGAAAAAACGACGACCTGATTGGATTCTATCAACTCTTTCAGTTTATAAGCCGGCTCACCCATCGGAATTCCCAACGCCTTTGCCTCGGTAGAACGCGCTATGACACAACCATCGTTGTTGGATAGTACGACGATAGGTTTACCGTTGAGCGAAGGATTAAAAACCCGTTCGCACGAAGCGTAGAAGTTGTTGCAATCGAGTAGGCCAAACATAAGTTTGAAAGGTTTGAAAAGTTTCGTGTTTTGCGTTCCGCGTTTCACGTTTCGCGTTTCGGATTTCGGATTTTGTAATTGTATTAGCATTTGAAGTTATTGCTTCACTCTCAATGCATAATATCTGACATTTCATCCAACGCGGAACACGAAACGCTAAACACAAAACGAATTCCCCCTTCAGGGGTTAGGGGTCATTTTCTTTTATGACTCTTTATTGAATAAGTCACCACACCCCAGATACAAAAATTATTATCTTCTGTCACTTTCAGGGGTTGAAATTTACTGTTGGCAGGTACCAGGTATATGGCATCCGCCTCAATCTTAATATACTTAAGTGTAAATTCTCCATCAATAAAACACACTGCCGTATCACCATCCTGCGGTTCGAGCGATTTATCAATCACTAAAATATCACCATCTAGTATACCCGCGTCTTTCATCGAAGAACCTTTTACCCGTCCATAAAAAGTGCTGGAAGGATTGGCAATCAATTCTTTATTCAAATCAATTTTTAAGTCAATATAATCCTGTGCCGGACTGGGGAATCCGGCCGAAATACCACCTTCAACCATAGGCAGGGGCATCACTGAACTTGTATTCGCCGAAAAGAAATCGATGGTTGGAGATGAAGCTATTTTGTTGATTTTGTGCATTTTGTTTTAATCAATAAGATCTAATTTTTTCGATGCATTGATAGTACAAAGTAACACATTTTCTTTCATAAAATTCAGCATCAATCGTACTTTCAATATAAAAAAGTTGCAATTGGGAATAACTATTTGGGAATAACAGATTGACAGACAATTTTCATAATATCCGCTGTTTTTGTTTCAGTAATAGATGTTTTTTTGTACTTTTGTAAAATTATTATAGATATTGCCCTAATATTTTTGATTCTCTATTAAAGAGTAATCAATCGCAATTCATACAGACACACCGACAATGAACATTATTCAGATCAAAGACAAAAAGTTCTCCTTATCCATTCCGGAATCAGAAATATTGGCAGCTGTCCGCCACGTGGCCGAAGACATCAACAGAGATATAGCCGATAAGAATCCACTTTTCATTTGTGTACTCAACGGAGCCTTTATGTTTGCAGGCGATTTAATGAAAACCATAAATTTTCCTTGCGAAATCACCTTTATCAAACTTTCATCTTACGATGGATTGTACAGCAGTGGCGCAGTAAAAGAGATTATCGGATTGAATGAGAGTGTAGTCGGACGAAACGTGGTTGTGGTAGAAGACATTGTAGACACAGGCATTACGATGGAACGTATATTAAGTTCACTTCGTGCCAAGGGAGCCAACGAGATCAGGGTGGCAACTTTTCTGCAAAAACCGGACGCTTTGCAACGCGACATTACAATTGATTATGTAGCCATGAAAATACCCAATGATTTTATAGTTGGATACGGATTGGATTATGATGGGTATGGCCGGAATTTGAAAGACATTTACACAGTAGTTTCAGAATAAATTTTCAATGGAACGTAACGAATAGGTAACTTTTCGTTCCATCTTAGTTAATATATAAAAGGTAAAAAAATGTTGAACATTATTATTTGCGGTGCCCCCGGTTGCGGGAAAGGTACGCAAAGTGATTTGATTGTAGAGAAGTATAACTTGAAACATTTATCGACAGGAGATTTACTCCGTAAAGAGATAGATGAAAAAACAGAATTGGGCATTATTGCCGACAGCTTTATTTCGAAGGGCAATTTAGTTCCCGACCAAATGATCATCGACATTTTGATTAAAGCTATTTTAGAAAAGCCTAAAGACTGTGAGGGCATTATATTGGATGGCTTTCCACGCACCCTGGCTCAGGCTGAGGCTTTGGAAGAGATATTTACCAAGCTAAATAAAAAAATTGATATTTTAATTGATCTAGAAGTCGATGAAGACCACTTAATCAGTCGGTTAATTAATCGGGGAAAAACATCGGGGCGTAGCGATGACAACCTGGAAACAATAAAAAAACGGTTGCAGGTATACCACATTAAAACTGCACCTGTCAGCGATTACTACAAAGCACGCAACAAGTATGCTGCAATAAATGGCATTGGGACAGTAGATGATATCTTTGCCCGCATTGTCGAAGTATTAGATACCAAAAGATAAAATTCAACAAATAAACCTCATTAATAACAAATTACGTTGGGAAATTAATCCAATGTAGCTTGTTATCTCCTTAAATTGAGTACTTTTGACGGATTATTCCTGATTCATATTTCTTGAATCATGAGTCCTGGTTCTTCTACCCTGATTCCTGGTTCAATATTCTTTATTCTTTATTCTATAAAAAAATGGCAAGTTCAAACTTTGTTGATTACGTAAAAATATATTGCCGTTCAGGTAAAGGTGGACCAGGCTCAAAGCATTTATACCGCGATAAACTAACCCAAAAAGGTGGTCCTGACGGTGGAGATGGTGGCCGCGGTGGTCACATTATCCTTAGGGGTAGTAAAAATCACTGGACATTGATTCACCTTAAATATGCTCGACATATCCATGCCGAAGATGGAGATGGTGGTAGCCGGAGCCGGAGTTTTGGTAAAGAGGGCGCTGACAAAGTAATAGAAGTTCCTTGCGGTACCGTGGTTTACGATGCAGAAACAGGAGATTACTTGTGCGACATTACCGAAGATGGTCAGGAAGTAATTATTTTCCCCGGTGGAAGAGGAGGTCAGGGAAACTGGCATTTTAGGAATTCCACCAATCAGACGCCACGCTTCGCACAACCCGGTGAAACGGGTATCGAAAAAACCATTATTCTTCAGCTCAAGGTACTTGCCGACGTAGGACTGGTGGGATTCCCGAATGCCGGAAAATCGACATTACTATCCGTTGTTTCGGCAGCCAAGCCAGAAATAGCGAATTATCCTTTTACAACCCTGGTTCCTAATTTAGGGATTGTTGAATACCGTGGCGGAAAGTCATTCGTTATGGCAGATATACCGGGAATTATCGAAGGCGCTGCTGAAGGTCGTGGGCTTGGATTACGTTTTTTACGTCATATCGAACGAAATTCTATTTTGTTGTTCATGATACCCGCTGACTGCGATGACATTCAAAAAGAACACGATATATTACTGAACGAATTACAGCAATATAATCCCGAACTGGTCACTAAACAACGCATCCTGGCCATTACAAAATGTGATTTGCTGGATGATGAATTAATGGCGGAAATTAAAAAACTTGTTCCAAAAGATATACAAACTGTTTTTATTTCTTCACTGAGCGGATTGGGAATCACCGAATTGAAAGACCTTATCTGGACAGAAATAAATAAGGAATCTAATAAAGTTGTTGAATTATCTCACCGTCCAATGGAAATCGTACATCACGAAACCGAAGAGGAAGAAGTTGAGGAGGAATATGAAGAAGAAGACGAAGATGATGATTTGAGCAAATACAAAGGGATAGGCTGGGACGAACTTTAATAGCCGGAAGAAAGTCGGTAGTTAGTAGTCGGTAGGAAGAATTGTAGACTAAATAAGGAACAGCTAAATCAGAAATTGTGATCACTTACAATTTACTAAATAAATTTACTGAGATTGCCCATTTTTGCACAACCCGTGAAGGCGGTGCAAGCGTGGGCAATTATGCATCGTTCAATATGAGTCCTTTTTCGGGTGACGAACCGGTTAATTTTATTGCAAACAAAAATATTCTGGGCGAACAATTTAATATCGACCCGCAACAAATTATCATTCCATTTCAGACGCACGGAACTGAAATCAGGGAAATCGACAAATCATTTCTTCAATTGACTGCAAATGAAAAAAAACAGCATTTACAAGGAGTAGATGCTCTTTTTACCAGGCTTACCGGAGTTTGCATAGGCGTCACTACTGCCGACTGCGTTCCATTGCTGTTTTTCGATCCTGAAAAGAAAGTTATTGCCGTTGCCCATGCCGGATGGCGGGGAACCTGCGCCCGCATTGCTAAAAAAACGATTCGTACTTTAGAGGAAAAATACCATTGTCAACCTGAAAACATCCGGGTTGTGATTGGTCCATCTATTTCGGCTGAAGTTTATGAAGTTGGGAAAGAGGTATTAGATCATTTTGAAACCGCAGGTTTTAAAATTCCGGAAATAGTAACGGTCCGGAATAAAGCGTATTATCTCGACCTCTGGAAAGCCAACCAAATATCGCTCGAAGAAACAGGTGTATTAAAAGAAAATATTGAAACTGCTGGAATATGTACTTTTACGAATCACGAACAATATTTCTCTGCTCGTCGATTGGGTATTCAGTCGGGCCGTATGTTGAGCGGAATTATGTTGTTGGGTGATTAGTTGATTGGTTAATTGGTTGATTAGTTAATTGGTTGATTGGGAACTCAAAACTCGGAACCTTTCAAACCTTTCAAACCTTTCAAACCTTTCGAATGGAAGTGTAACGGACATCCCGCATTTGCGGGACCTTTCAAACTCAAAACACGAAACAATGAAACTAACTATTTCATCTACAATTCTCGAAGCCTGCCCGCGAATAAAGCTTGCAGTGATTACCTGCGAAGTAAAAAACGCGGCATCTTCAACTTCTTTGTGGTGTGAAATGGAAGCTGAAATCCTTCGAATTAACAAAACTTATTCGCTAGAAGAAATTAATAAGCGTCCTGAAATTGCGGCAACCCGTAAGATTTATAAAATTTTGGGAAAAGATCCGAATCGCTACCGCCCTTCTACTGAGGCATTATGCCGGCGCATTGTCCGCTGCATTCCGGTATATCAGGTCAGCACTTTGGTGGATATTATCAACTTAGTCTCCATACGAAGTGGATTTTCAATTGGAGGATTTGATATGGACAGCATCCTGGGGAATGTAGAACTTGGAGTTGGCACAAAAGTAGATGAATTTGAGGCGATAGGAAGAGGTTTAATGAATGTGGAGGGCTTGCCGCTTTATCGAGACGAAGCCGGAGGTATAGGCACACCCACGAGCGACAATGAGCGAACTAAAATTTCTGACAGTACAACGCATTTATTGATGGTAATCAACGGTTATAGCGGAGAAGAAGGGCTTCAGGAGGCGGTGGACCATACCATACTATTACTTGAAAAGTACGCCGGTTTAAAACATTTTGAAGTGAGCCGGATAAACTGAGTTAATCTTCCAGATCAGCCATCATTTTTTCCAGTTCTTCATCCAATTCGTGCAATTGTTTTTTACAGAATTCCATCAACACAGCAGCCCGCTTCACTTTCTCAGCAATTACATCCATATTTACATCTGCACTTTGTTCCAGTTCAGCCAGAATACTTTCCAGCTCGTTCACCGCTTCGGTGTATGTTTGTTTTAGCTTTGTCATTGGTTAAATAGTTTGAAAGGTTTGATATTTGAAAAGTTTTGTGTTCTGCGTTCCGTGTTTAGCGTTCCGTGTTTCCTGTTCTTTTGTCTTGATTCTTGATTCCTGGCTCTTGGCTCTTTGCTCTTAAATTGTAAATTGGAACTCAGAATTATTCATCCGAAAAATGCACCAGCACGTGCCGGTACGAATTAAATATTTTTGATTTAGACACATATCCCACATAACGTTTTTGATCGTCCACCACCGGCAAATTCCACGCACCGGTATCTTCGAAAATCTCCATCACTTTTTCCATTGACAGATTTTCATTGATGGTGGCAGGCGGAGAAATCATCAGTTTTTGAACCGTGAAACGATTGTATAAGTCAGGACGAAACATGATATTGCGGACTTCGTCCAATAACACCACTCCTACCAAAACCCGGCTAACCGGATTTACAACCGGAAAAATATTGCGTTTTGACTGTGAAATGATGGTCACCAATTCTCCCAATGTCATTTTAGGATACAACTCTGTCAAATCGGTTTCAATCACATTCTCCATTTTAAGCAGGGTTAAAACCGCCCTGTCCTTATGGTGGGTAAGCAATTCACCTTTTTGTGCCAACCGCATGGCATACAGACTATGGGGTTCGAACAAAATAATAGTCAGGTATGAAACCATGGAAACGATCATCAGTGTCATAAACAAGTTATAACCGCCAGTCAATTCCGCTATCAGAAATATGCCGGTCAAAGGAGCGTGCATAACTCCCGACATAAGCCCCGACATACCTGCCAACGCAAAATTGGCTTCCGGAACTGCCAAGCCGAAATAAATCAATATGCGGGCCAGGACAAAACCCGTCAGACATCCAACAAATAAAGAAGGAGCAAAAATACCCCCTACACCACCGGCACTGGTTGTAGCAGCTGATGCAAATATTTTGAAAAATACGATCAGACTAAGATATAGTATGATTACCCAGGGGCCGTCACCCATACCTAAGAAAAAACTGCGATCGAGCAATGTAGATGCTTTACCGTTGAGAAGGGCTTCGATAGCCTCATAACCTTCACCATAAAGCGGTGGGAAAAGGAAAATCAATAAACTTAGTGTCAATCCACCAATAGCTAACTTTATAAACGGTTTTTTTATTTTTCGCATTAAACCTTCCAACCAATTCATTCCGCGGGTAAAGTAAAGCGAAACGAGACCACAAACAATGCCTAATAAAATTAAGTATGGAATACGATCAATTGCAAATGGTTCATAGGTATTAAACTTAAAAAGGAAAGCACTTCCGGAAAGGAAATAAGATATAGCAGTAGCAGTTACCGACGCAATAAGAAGGGGTGCAATGGCTGTAAGGGTCATATCCAGCATCAGCACTTCGAGAGTGAACATCAATCCGGCAATGGGAGCCTTGAAAATTCCGCCGATAGCTCCAGCAGAACCGCATCCTACCAGAAGCATCAAGGTCTTTTGGTCCATCTTGAAGAAATTTCCCAGATTTGAACCAATAGCAGCACCTGTCAGTACAATGGGTGCCTCTGCTCCTACCGAACCCCCAAAGCCGATAGTTACGGAACTTCCTACCAACGACGTCCAGGTATTATGAAGCTTAAGAATACTTTTTCGTTGAGAAAATGCATACAGGATACGCGTAATACCGTGACTAATATCATCTTTTACGATATAACGCACAAATAAAGAAGCGATTAAGATACCAATGGCGGGAAAAACCAAATACCAGTAATTCACATCGTTGCGACTGAAACTATCGGTAAGTAAGGTTTGAATGAGATGTATTGATGTTTTAAGGAGATAAGCAGCTATTCCGGCAAAAATACCGACAATGAAACTTAACACCAAAATAAACTGACGCTGACTAATGTGCGATTCACGCCAGGCAAGCATTCTCAAATACCAACTTTTATTTTCCATACTTCAAAAAAAACTGAATGCAAAGATACAGAAAATACAGTAATAAAAAGTGGGGTTAGCGAATTGTGGGGTTATTATTCATTCAGTTGAATATTTAATTTTCATAAAAAATAAAATAATAAAAATCTGATTATCAGACAAACTGAATGATTATGCTAAGAACAGGACACATCTTAAATTCCTTTACCTTTGAATATTATTTCGAAAGTATAAATCAATATTTTCAAATCTACAAGCAAGGACATATTATCGATGTAAATTATGTCATAATTGAGACGTTCAATCATTTTTTCAATCGTATCGGAATATCCAATTTTGATGGGTCCCCAGGATGTCAATCCTGGTCTGATTTTATAAAGTAAACAATAATAAGGCGCATCTTCAATGATTTGGTTAATATAATAACGTCTTTCGGGACGTGGTCCTACCAGACTCATGTCACCCTTTATAATATTCCAAAACTGAGGAATTTCATCGATCCGATATTTCCGAAGCGTTCTGCCGATTGGAGTGATCCGGTTGTCATTTGCACTGCTCAACTGAGGCGTTCCATTCTCAGATCCGGAGTACATAGTCCTGAATTTAAGTATTTTGAATGGCTTCCCTAATCTACCGATACGTTCCTGGCGATAAAAAACAGAACCTTTGGATTCTTTTTTTATCAAGATCATAAAATAAATAAGAATAGGTGATAGCAATATCAGTGCCACCACAGAGATGACAATATCCAAGAACCGTTTTAAACTGGCCTCCCAGTCGGGCATAGAAGAATTGGTTATATTTACCAACGGAATTATTCCCAGCTTACTTATTTTGGCACTACCCGTTAAAATCTCATATAAACGGGGTGTAAACTGTATGTCGATATTGTATTTATACAGCGAATTAATAATGGTAAACAACTGATGTTCATCAGCATTGTCTAAAACAACAACTGCTTCTTCAATATGGTAATTCTCAATAATGGATGAAATTTGGTTCATATTTCCCAATACGCGTTCCTTTGGAACAGCTACAAATTGGTTGGTCGAAATAAATCCAACCAGATTATTTTGTACAGCGTTTTTTTCAAACTCACCGGCTATTTTCAGCGCATTATTACCTGTACCGATTATCAGCGTATTAATAGTCCATTTTTTTGTTTTATAATTACGCCGGACTTGCGAATCTATTAGGGTCCGAAAAAATGTAGTAATAACAAACAGCAAACCAAATAATACCAGCAAAGAATAGTAATAATACTCGTATGAAACAACAATATCGTCGAGCATAAGTACAAAAAAGATCGTGATGGAGATTATTGCTGAAGATACCAGGGTGGTAAACAGGGTGGTGATGCCCGAATGTTTTAAAGGGTTCATATAGAATCCTGACAAATAATGCACAAAAGCACAACATAACGGGAAAAGGAAAAGACTTGAAAAATAATCGTAATTGGGTATAAAAATCCTGGCACCTTCAAAAATCTGAGCATCATTTACTGTTTTCCGGAAAATCATAAGCAAGACCCATACTATGAGTGAAGCCAATATATCGAAAAGCACATATTTTTGTAAGAGTAGTTTTTTATTCATATTATTCTCTTATAAGCTGAAAAAGATTCCCCTTGCCTAATTTTATAATTGACGAAGGGTTTGGTTTGGAGAGATCTTCCTGTCTGAAATTAACCACATAATCGACTGCTGATTTTATCTCATCCGAAATCTGATCAAAATTTAAAGGCGTTGGCTCTCCACTCGTGTTGGCTGAAGTCGAAACGATTGGTTTATGGAATTGAGCACACAGATTTTTTGAAAAAGTTTCGTTTGTCACCCGTATACCCACCGACTTGTCCTCAGCAATCAGATTGGCAGCTAAGTTTTTAGCATCGGGATAGATTATGGTTAGTGGCTTTTCGGCAAATTCTATCAAATCCCAGGCCATATCAGGTACGTCTTCAATATATGCCTGAATTTTTGCAGCACTGTCAACCAATACAAGCATTGCTTTAGCATCCACACGCTTTTTAATTTCAAAAATTCGCTTTACGGCCTTCTCGTTCGTGGCATCACAGCCCAATCCCCAAACGGTATCAGTTGGATAGAGAATCACTCCACCATTTCGAAGGACTTCCAGTGTTTTTTTTATTTCTTCTTGCATAATTACTTAGGATACAAAGCGATTTTCTGTTTTGTGCATCCTTAAGTTAGTCAACGGAAATTATTGCCTTTTATTTTGCAGTTAAACAATTTTATTTTCACAAAAAATAAAGATAATATCTGCATTTAACAGAAACGCTTTTTAAAAAAGTCTGATCATTAACCTGTAAAATGACATTTTGCTAAATTAAAACTTTTCTATACCTTTACAACAGAAAAATCAAGAAATTTATTGTTTTAAATTCATATCTTAAACAATTATATTGCAACTACTTGTATTTCTTCGGGGACAAATGCATTTGAATTTACTAAATGGCGTTTTATTAATTGATTAAAAATTGATCACTCAATTATTTTTTTATTTATAAATTGCGAATTAATGATTTATGCATTTATTTAGCTCCTCACCCTGAGTTGAAAAAAAATTATACAATGATAAATACATGGATTTACAGATCACTAAATGAACAACAAATTGAGATACAAGAAAAAATAGCCGATGAATTGAGTATTAGTCCAATACTCGCCCAATTGTTAGTTCAACGCGACATCTTGACTTTCGAAGATGCCCGTAGTTTTTTTCGGCCCGATCTGACCGATTTACACGACCCATTCCTCATGGCCGACATGCAAAAAGCTGTCGACAGGCTGACTCAAGCCATGAAAAAAAACGAGAAAATTCTGGTTTACGGCGATTATGATGTAGATGGAACGACTTCTGTTTCATTGGTATATAAATTTCTAAAACAGTTTTACGCGAATGTCGAATTTTACATCCCCGATCGTTATACCGAAGGTTACGGTATTTCCATTCAGGGGATTGACTATGCAGCTGCCAATGAATTTAAGCTCATCATTGCACTCGATTGCGGTATAAAAGCTGTGGAAAAAGTAAAATACGCGTCTGCAGCGGGTGTGGATTTTGTTATTTGCGACCATCACACACCCGATGCTGTGCTGCCACCGGCCATTGCCGTACTGGACCCTAAACGGGATGATTGTAATTATCCCTATAAACATCTATCGGGCTGTGGCGTAGGGTTTAAATTAATGCAGGCCTTTGCCATTACCAACAATATCGATTTTTCGCAACTCACGCCCTTACTCGACCTACTGGCTCTGAGCATTGCCTCCGACATAGTTCCTATCACCGGCGAAAACCGCATCCTGGCTTTTTTCGGACTCAAACAAATCAATTCAAATCCAAGCGTTGGACTGAAAGCAATACTAGATGTCTGTGGTTTGGCCGATAAAGAAATCACTATCAGCGATATTGTGTTTAAAATCGGACCACGCATCAATGCTTCCGGAAGAATGAAACAAGCTTCGGAAGTTGTGGAGTTATTGGTTTCGGGCGACCATGTATTTGCTAAAGAAAAGAGCGATACGATCAACGATTACAATAACGACCGCAAAGATCTGGATAAATTTATAACCGATGAGGCCATCGCCATCATTGGAGCCGATGAACGTTATAAAACCCGAAAATCGATTGTAGTACATAAAGCCGACTGGCATAAAGGGGTGATCGGTATTGTGGCTTCACGTTTAACTGAAGAATTTTATAAACCGTCCATCGTGCTGGCCAACTCCAATGGATTAGCCTCAGGTTCTGCACGTTCCGTCCAGGGATTCGATATTTACAAAGCCATTGATTCCTGCCGCGATTTACTCGAGACTTTTGGTGGTCACATGTACGCAGCCGGATTATCCATGAAGGAAGAAAATATCCCTGCATTTACCGAACGTTTTGAACAATTTGTTTCCGAAAACATTTTGGAAGAACAAACTTATCCGCAAATTGAAATTGATTCCATACTTGAATTCAAGGATATTACACCTAAGTTTTTCAGGGTATTGAAACAATTTGCACCTTTTGGTCCCGGGAATATGAAACCAATTTTTGTATCTAAAAAAGTTTTGGATTTTGGCACCAGCCGTTTGGTCGGAAAAGAACAGGAACATTTAAAACTGGAATTAATCGATACCAGCTCGGAAAACGTGATGAATGGCATAGCATTCCGCATGCACGAATACAATGCCGATTTAAAAGCCCTCAATCCCCTGGATATTTGTTACACCCTGGAAGAAAACAACTTCAATGGGAATACTTCTATACAACTGATGATCAGAGACATTAAAATCGAAAAGAAAGAATAAAGCAAATTAAAACAGGTAAAAAAGATCAATTGCACCTGTTTTCAACATCAAATCACCTTAAATCGACAATAAGTTTCGTGGCTTGAATTTTTACTTATTTTGAAAGCAACTTATTAAAATTTACGGATTACTTCCAAACATCGTGATTATTATTGAATTGATTGAAATATAAATATTAAATTCAACATTATGGGAAACACAATGAACAGAAGAAGTTTTATCGCCACTTCAACGGTTGCTGCAGCAGGTGCATTGTTAAGCGCTGTACCGGGCATTTCTGAAGCACAAAGTAACAAACTCAAAGGAAAAGCTTTACCTAAAAAGAAAAGAATTGCGCTTATCGGAACCGGTTCGCGTGGAACTACGATGTGGGGTAAAGATGTCATTCAGGAGTATAGCGAATTTGTAGAGTATGTCGGATTGTGTGATAAAAATCCGGGGCGTTTGGAAGCGGCAAAGCAATACATGGGAGCTACCTGTAAAACTTTTACCGATTTCGAGACGATGATGAAAGAGGTAAAACCGGATGTTTTGATTGTAACTACGAATGACTATTTACACGATCAGTTTATTATTCGTGGGCTAACGTTGGGATGCGATGTGATTACAGAAAAACCAATGACAACTGATGAAATAAAATGTCAGGCTATTCTTGATGCTGAAAAAAGCTCCGGCAAACAATTGATCGTCACTTTTAATTACCGTTATTCACCCCACCGGGCAAAGATCTGGGAATTAATCCGTTGCGGTGAGATTGGTGAAGTGACCTCCGTTGACTTTCACTGGTATCTCGACACGAGTCATGGTGCAGACTATTTTCGACGCTGGCATCGCAAGCGCGAGTTTAGCGGATCATTATGGGTTCACAAAGCAACCCACCACTTCGACCTGCTAGGTTGGTGGCTCGACTCTGAACCCGAAGAGGTTTTTGCATACGGGAGCCTCGATTTTTACGGAAAAAACGGCAAACAACGTGGCGTTAACTGCCGCACATGTGATCACAAAGACAGCTGTGATTTCTATTGGGATGTAAATAAAAACAGCTATTACAAGATGTTGTATACTGATAATGAACAACATGACGGTTACCTGCGTGACGGTTGTGTTTTCAAAGAGGACATTGATATTTTTGATAAAATGTGTGCCTCCATCAAATATGCCAATGGTGTACAAGTTGCTTATTCCTGCGTTACCTATGCACCTTACGAAGGTTATCGTATCGCATTCAACGGAACAAAAGGGCGCATTGACGCCTGGATCCAGGAGAGTAATGCGGTTTACGATGGCGGATACGATGAGATCATGATTACACGTAACTTTGGTACACGCAACTATGTTCGAGTCCCTCAGGGTGAGGGTCATGGTGGCGGAGATAAAATCATGCACGACCGTATTTTTAAAAACATTACTGAAGATCCTTTCAAACAGTCGGCAGGTGTGCGCGATGGTGCATTTTCGATTCTCACAGGTATCGCCGCACGTAAGAGTTGCGACACAGGGAAACCGGTAAAGATTGCCGATCTGACCAATCTGATTCCACAGCCTAAAAAGGCATAAGATTTAAGTTTAAAATAAAAACCGCCTCAAAAATTCAGATTTTTGAGGCGGTTTTATAATATGAAGATATTAGCTAATCATGCCGTATTAAATGAATTGTAATTCTCTGATTCTTTTCATTTTCAAATTGGCACATTTTCAAATTAACCTATCACTAGTTTACTTTGCAACGGTCAACTCCGTTTTTGATAAAGTCAACAATTTGATTTGCAGCAGCAATACCAGCATTGATATTTGCTTCTGAAGTCTGGGCACCCATTTTTTTAGGTGTTGTAAAATAACGATTGGCAAACTTTTCCTTCATTTCTGCGTCATTGCCCGGTTCAATATCCGTTATGTATTTAAAGTCAGGACGAGCTTCCATAAACTGTACCATTTCGGCTTCGTTGATTACTTCCTTGCGGGCAGTATTCACCAAAACAGCTCCCTTAGGCATACGACCAAGCAAAGCTGCATTTATCGATTTTTTTGTTTCGGCAGTAGCCGGAATATGTAACGAAACGATATCTGAAACACTGTAAAGTTCTTCGGCCGATGACACTGCTTTCACACCATCGCGTTCGATTACTTCAGCAGGACAGAAAGCATCAAAAGCATACAATTCCATTCCAAAACCTTTTGCAATGCGGGCTACATTCCGACCAACGTTTCCGTAAGCATGAATACCAAGTTTCTTACCCATTAATTCTGTACCCGATGTTCCATTATAAAAATTACGGACAGCAAAAACCAATAAGCCAAAAACAAGTTCGGCTACTGCATTGGAGTTTTGACCCGGAGTATTCATAACACAAACACCAGAAGCTGTTGCAGCTTCCAGATCTACATTATCGTAACCTGCTCCGGCACGAACTACAATTTTCAATTGTTTGGCAGCGGCAATAACTTCCGCGTCAACAATATCGCTGCGAATAATTATAGCATCCGCATCTGCGACAGCATCAAGCAATTGTTGTTTTTCGGTATATTTTTCAAGCAATGCCAATTCGAAACCGGCTGCTTCAATTTCCTTTCGGATTCCGTCTACCGCAATTTTAGCAAACGGTTTATCGGTAGCAATAAGTACTTTCATAATATTTATTGGTTTGAAAAGTTTGAGGAGTTTGAAGAGTTTGAAAGTTTGAGTAGTCAGAAGATAGAACATCAAATACTACCCACTACCGACCACTTACTACAGACTATCCCGACTACTTATTAATGTTGTTTTTCAAATTCAGTCATACAATCGATCAACGCCTGAACGCTTTCAATTGGCATAGCATTGTAAATAGAAGCGCGGAAGCCACCAACAGAACGGTGTCCCTTGATTCCATCCATACCAGCTGCCACAGCAAACTTTAAGAAATCAGCTTCCAGTTCTTTATATTCGGGTTTCATAACAAAACATACATTCATACGTGAACGGTCTTCTTTAACTGCTGTTCCAACAAAAATTTTGCTGTTGTCAATGGCATTGTAAAGCAATTCAGACTTGGCAATGTTTTTCTTTTCCATTTCAACCAGACCACCATTCGCCTTCAACAAACGTAAGGTTTCCATGGCGCTGTAGATAGGCAAAACCGGAGGAGTATTAAACATAGAACCATCGGCAATATGTGTTTTATAATTCAGCATCGTAGGGATGTAGCGCGATACTTTACCAAGCAATTCGTCTTTTACAATCACGAAAGCAAGACCGGCAGGTGCTAAATTCTTTTGAGCTCCACCATAAATCAATGCGTATTTTGAAACATCCATCGGACGAGAAAAAATATCGGATGACATATCGGCAATCAAAGGCACCGGTGAGTCGATGTCAGTCAGGATTTCAGTTCCGTAAATGGTATTATTAGTTGTAATGTGGAAATAATCTGCATCTGTAGGGATAACATAATTTTTCGGGATAAAAGTGTAATTGGCATCTTTCGAAGAAGCAACTTCGATGGTTTCACCAAAACCTTTGGCTTCTTTCATGGCTTTATTTGCCCATACGCCGGTGTTCAGATAAGCAGCTTTCTTTTCAAAGAAATTAAACGGAATCATGCAAAATTGCAAACTTGCACCACCACCTAAAAAGAGTACTGAATAACCTTCGGGGATATTCAACAGTTCTTTGAAAAGGGCAACTGCTTCGGCAATTACAGCTTCAAAATCTTTGGAGCGATGACTGATTTCCAAAATTGACAATCCGGAACCATTGAAATCCAACACTGCCTGAGCTGTTTTTTCGATAACTTCGCGTGGCAAAATAGAAGGACCTGCACTAAAATTATGTTTTTTCATACTATAATTTATATATTTGTTTCGTTAGTTTTTTGTTTTGAAAAGAAAGCGCAAAAGTACATATTTTTTTGCTTTTTACCGCCGAAAAATGCGTTTTTATGACTTTATGAAGCTAAAAATTTATAGTCATGCAATTTGACAAATCAAAATGCATTTATATACAAAATTAATTGCACAGACATTTTGAATCTGTGCAGCATTTTAATAGCACAAAATATTTAACTAATTTCGAATATGCTAAAATCTATACATCAACATTATTCATCAGTATCAATACTCTTTTGTTCGTTTTGCTGAATCCTGAGTTTAGCATTCTGTGGGGATACCACCGCTTTGCCGGTTCGGTCTTCCAGTTCTAATCGGGCATTACGGGCTATTGTTCCTCCTTGCCGGGCTACAGCTTTATGTTCGTCGAACGAATCTGGCTGTATAACTTCCGAAATTTCTTTTGTCGACAGTTCAGCAAGCATATTCATAACCAGCTCTTTGTTGGTCATATTATCGCGCAGATTTTCTTTTTTCAGACCTTTGAATTGACGATATTCACGGGCGGTTTTATCAGCCCAGGTTTTGTAAATAATGTCAGTAAGTGTAGCAAACTGAACTCCTTCCTTCAATCCATGGTGTTTCCATTCATCAGTCAGATCCTTCCGTATTTCAATGCTTTTCAGCCGCTGATTTATCCAATTGTCTGAATATCCTAACTGTTTATATTGCAGTAATGCCCTGTCAATAGTAAGTTCCGGATTTTGTAATTCGTCTATCCGTTCGTTGGCAATGTGTGCCAACCACAATTTAAACGGCTCTGCTTTTGGAGAAGGAATAGACTGAATTAAACGAAATATCTGCTCTGTATCAGCCACATCCGTTTTATAGAACTTACCATCCTTCGACTGCATTTTCAGTTGACTACAATTTGTAGTCAACTGACTACCTTCTTTTGCTAATCTGTTTTTCAGCACACTCCAGTATTTACGGGCATTCGGGCTGTCTGTTAAAACGTCAACAATATCAACAATGGAAAAATACCATTTTTCCAGCTCGTCGTCCCAAATCGTACGCACAAGCTTCTCGTCGAATAACTTGATTTCAGGTTTTTGAGTCATGATTTTCAGCGATATTAAATGAATAAATTGCTGTTTTTTATATTGAAACGAAAATATCAAAATTGGAATTTATTGTTTTAATCAAAAACAACAGGACAGAATTTATCGGTATCATGTTTATTTCCCGGTAATTATCCGCTTCACTTCACTCAATTTATTCAAGGCTTGTATCGGAGTCAGATTATTGACATCAAGATTCTTAATTTCATCGCGTATTTGTTCCAATACAGGATCATCCAGTTTGAAGAAACTGAGTTGGTACCCTTCGCGTTGTTCGGCTATTTCACCAATTGGTTTGGCAATACCCGATTGCCGGTTGTCAGTTTCCAGTTGTTTCAGAATCTGTTCCGAACGCTTCACAATACTTTGCGGCATGCCGGCCATTTTAGCTACATGAATACCAAAACTGTGCTCGCTTCCGCCACGTACCAGTTTACGCAGGAAAATTACTTTTTTATCTACTTCTTTTACAGACACATTATAGTTTTTGATGCGATGAAAGGATTTCTCCATTTCGTTCAACTCGTGATAATGCGTTGCAAAAAGGGTTTTCGCCTTGCAGGTGGGATGTTCGTGAATATATTCCACAATAGCCCAGGCAATAGAAATACCATCATAAGTACTGGTTCCGCGTCCGAGTTCATCAAAAAGGATCAGACTGCGGTTTGACAGATTATTCATGATACTGGCCGCCTCATTCATTTCCACCATAAAGGTCGATTCTCCGAGTGAAATATTATCGCTGGCTCCGACACGTGTGAAAATTTTATCCACCACACCAATCGTGGCACTTTCAACGGGTACAAAACAACCAATCTGTGCCATCAGGGTGATAATTGCCGTTTGTCGTAACAAGGCCGATTTACCTGACATATTGGGACCGGTAACAATGATAATCTGTTGACTATCGCTGTCCAGATAGACATCGTTTGCAACGTAGCTTTCGCCGATGGGCAGTTGTTTTTCGATAACCGGATGACGACCCTGCTTTATTTCAAGTACATCTGTATCTGTTATCTCAGGACGGACATATTTATTTTCGGTGGAAACTTTGGTAAATGACAGCAGACAATCAAGTTGTGCGATCAGGTTTGAATTGAGTTGAATGGCGGTTATATATTCAACCAGGCTCAACACCAGTTCTCCAAACAACCGCGTTTCGATAGCCAGAATTTTTTCTTCAGCTCCCAAAATTTTCTCTTCGTATTCCTTCAGTTCCTGGGTAATATAGCGTTCAGCATTGACCAGGGTCTGTTTGCGAATCCACGATTCCGGCACTTTGTCTTTGTGCATGTTCCGCACTTCGATATAATAACCAAATACATTGTTGAAACTGATTTTCAGACTCGGGATATTTGTAGCTGCACTTTCGCGCTCCTGAATTTTTTGTAAAAAATCCTTTCCCGAATAGGCTAACCGGCGCAATTCATCCAAACCTTCATCAATACCGGGCTTGATAATATCACCGCGGTTGATCAAAACAGGAGGATCGTTGCTGATTTCCTTTTCAATTTTATCCGAAATGACAGCACAGGCATTCAGTTGGTCGGCTATTTTCCGCAAAGTTACGTTATCGGTATCAGCGCAGGATAGTTTAATCGGTTCAATGGCCTTTAACGCCACTTTCAGCTGCACCACTTCGCGGGGATTGATGCGTCCAACTGCCACTTTGGAAATAATGCGTTCCAAATCGCCAATCAAAGTTATATTTTGTTCAAGCAGAATTTTAAGTTCCGGATTTTTGAAAAAATGTTCCACCACGCTCAACCTTTCGTTGATAGGTTTCACATCTTTCAACGGGAATGCCACCCAACGTTTCAGCATGCGTGCTCCCATCGGACTTATGGTTTTGTCAATTACATCGATCAGGGTGCGACCACCTTCGTTGATGGTACCGTACAATTCCAGATTTCGCACAGTAAAGCGATCGAGCCACACGTAACGCTCTTCCTCAATGCGCGAAAGTTGCGTAATATGTCCGGTTTGCTGGTGATGCGTCAAATCCAGATAATGAAGGATTGCTCCGGCAGCAACTACCCCATTTGGTAAATTGTCGACTCCGAATCCTTTCAGATTTTTTGTTTCGAAATGTTTCAACAATCGTTCCTGGGCCGAATCGGGTGTAAAAGCCCAGTCTTCGAGTGCATACGTGAAAAATTTAGTTCCGAACAGCGTCTCAAAATCTTTTCTTTTCGAGCGATCAAAAAGAACTTCTTTGGGTCCGAAACTATTTAACAGCTTATCAATATATTCGCTGGTTCCTTCAGCCACCAAAAATTCTCCGGTCGAAATATCCAGGAAGGATACGCCAACCTGATTTTTATTCAGATACACACTGGCCAGGAAGTTATTTTCTCTGTGATTCAATGTCGTGTCGCTATACGAAACACCGGGCGTAACCAATTCAGTAACACCGCGTTTTACAATTTTCTTGGTTAACTTTGGATCCTCCAGTTGATCGCAAATGGCCACACGCATTCCGGCACGTACTAATTTTGGCAAATAAGTATCCAATGCATGATGTGGGAATCCGGCTAATTCGATTGTTTTGCCCGATCCGTTCGCACGTTTTGTGAGGGTAATTCCAAGCACCTGCGATGCACGGATGGCGTCCTTCGAAAAGGTTTCGTAAAAATCACCGCAACGAAAAAGCAGAATTGCATCGGGATGCTTTGCTTTAATTTCGTTGAATTGCTTCATCATCGGCGTTTCTACTATATCGTTGGTCATTAGAATGGCTGTTTGAAAGGTTTGTGGTTTTAAAAGTTTGAAGTTGCAGGTAGTGATTTAATATCGCAAATCAAGCGAATGCCAATACTGAGTTCGCCAAAAAGCTAAAGATCTATCAATAGTTACTTAAATAGACCATTTATCGCTTCTGTCATGCGTAACCAGCTGAATTTTTGTTTTTCGACAGCAATATTTTTAATCATCTTTTCCGCCCGGTTGTTGGTATAAAAATCTACCAATGCATCCGCAATTTGCTGTGGTTGCACGCCCACTACATATCCAACTACGCCATCAGGAACAGTTTCTGCCAAACCTCCCACGTTGGTTACCAACATTGGCGTTTCAAAATGATAGGCAATCTGACTAACTCCACTTTGTGTGGCTGTGCGGTAAGGTTGTGCAATCAAATCGGCCATACTGAAATAGTTTCGTACTTCGTTGTCGGGAATAAAATTTGTTCTCAATTCTACCAGACCTTCTAACTTTAAACGGATAATTAATTCCAGATAAGGTTGAGGATTTTCATAAAATTCACCCGCAACAATAAGTCTCACAGGGAATTTACGCAACCGTTCATCAGCAAATGCCTCCAACAGCAAGTCCAACCCTTTATATTGCCTGATAAATCCAAAAAACAAAATATAGTTTTTTTGTTCATGTAGTCCCAGTTTTAATGCCGCCTCTTTTTTGGTAATTGCATCACCGTAATGATCATAAATTGGATGTGGCGAAACGACTTTCGGCTTATTTTCAGTATCAAAATGATTGATATCAGCAATAACCGATTCAGCCATAGCCACAAATCCATCCATTGCTTTTACAAAATAACGGGGGAAAAGCTTATCGAGAATCGTTGGCTCGTGTGGAATCATGTTGTGAATCATGGCCACCATTTTGGTTTTTGGAGCTCGCGCATATCGTGCAATCGTGCCGAAACAAGGAGCTATAAAAGCCATCCAGTAACAGAAAATTACCATATCGGGAGACTTTGCCTTGATTTCACGACCGATCTTTCTCCAATTAAGGGGATTTATTGCATTTATTTTTCGCGTAATAGTCAAATCTGTTGGAGCAGATTCGGAAGAGTATTGCGTTTTACCCGGAAACAAAAAGGACGGATACTGAAGGGTAAATGTAATTATTTCCACTTCATTTCCTTGTTTGACGTATTCGTGTGCCAATCGCTCGTTGAAAGCAGCCAATCCGCCGCGGTAAGGAAATGCAGTTCCAACTATTATTATTTTCATAATGATTCAACTAAGGATAAATTATAATAATTATTTGACAAGTATCAGTTACTATATTGCTGATAATTAAATATTTTACAAACAAAAACAGATTTCAAATGACAGCAAAAGGTATTTCTCTATTTGTATTAAAAAAATGAATGCCGGAGTAAGTATTGAGCACAAAAATGTAATTCGAAGAATTTATTTCCAACTTACCGCATATATTATCATTCTGTATTTTTTGCAAAAGTACGAAATAATTCATTGGGGCTGTCGTTTTTTCATACTATTTTTTTCTTTCCAAAATTGGCTTTACAGCAAAATGAATCCTCAAAAAAAGTTTTTTTTCGGGAATTATCTATTTTTTGGATGAAAAATTTTATTTCTCGGGGAAAAAGTACTTAATTTGTGGTTTGAAAGGAAACAACATATAAACATACTGTGCAATGAGAGAATTTTTGAAATACCTGGGATCCATTCTTATTTTGATTGGGGTTGCTTTATTAGCATTTTATTATTTCGGCAATATGCCATCAAATGCAATTCTGGCTTCTGCCGGCATTATTATGGTTGTAGGTTGCATTACACATATTGTAATTAACAAGCACATTGACTAACTGCTTATTTTTCAGCAATAAGCAAAAAAAGGGATGCCATTTGGTATCCCTTTTTTGTACGCCAATGTCCATCGTTTTTCCGGTTCACCTCACTTTGGGTAAAATTCCTGATTCGATGAATGATTGCAACAATATTACATACTACAAAAGAATGTAACCAAAAATGGTACAGAAAAATCCATGATAAAACCATGGTAAATGGAAACGATAGCATAGTCTTTACCTGAATTTCGTATAATTACAGGGAAGGTTGTGTCCATAGTCGTTGCACCTCCGGCAGAAATGGGCGCTAATTTTCCGAAATACTTCACCATCCAGGGAGCTAAAAGCAGCGTAATTACTTCACGCATTATATTTGAAAGCAAAGCGATGGTTCCAAGTTCAATTCCTTTGTATTGCGTAATAAGAATGCCGGAAAGCGAATAATAACCAAAACCTGAACCAACAGCCATACATTCGGTAGGACTTCGACTTTTAAGAAAAAAACTGACTGCAAAAACGCCTAGAAGTGTTCCTGCCATGGTCATAAGTGGCAGGAATATAAGTCTTGGATTCAGATGACGGAACTGTCGAAATGAAGTCGGATCGTTACCAATGCTGATTCCAACTGAAAACATCAAAGCGCAAAGCACATAGAAACTGATGTTATAATTCAAAAATTCCGGTGGAAGCAATCGGAACAGACCAAGCAGTAATCCGGTTACAAAAAAGGATAGAATTACAAGACTGGCCTTCATTTGCTTGTTGATTTATTATGCACCGTCAGCCAGAGCAACCAGGCAAAAACCACACTTCCCAAAGTTCCGGCAGTTGCCAGAAGAAAAGCTTCGAAACCAAGCGTTCCGAACTGACTTATTACATTTTCGTTAGAACCCACTTCCAGACCGAGCAAAAACAATAACAGCCAAATGAGCGTTAATATAATTCTATGAATAAAATGGATCTTATGGCTTCTGAGTAGAAAACCCACGGCTATACCGAGAAGCATACAAGCGATGACTATAAACATGGGGTATTCAGTTTTATGTGCAAAGATAAGAGAAATGTGTCAATTTGAAAATTTGAAAATGAGGAAATTTGAAAATGAATGAAGCTATGCCTCCAATTTAAGCGGGTAATTTTCAAATACAACAAAAAAAGCATTTGAAATAAACGGTTAAACGGCAAAAAATGAGTAATTTTGCACCTTCAAAATTTTAAGCAGAATATTAAAGCAAAAAGAACCGTAAAAATATAATAATCAACCAAATAACATGAGCAAAAAAGCATTATTAATGATTTTGGATGGCTGGGGAATAGGTAGTAAATCCCATTCCAATGTCATCTACAGTACGCCAACTCCTTATATTGATTCGTTGCTGGCAAATTATCCTAACTCACAACTATTAGCTTCGGGTGAAGATGTGGGACTTCCCGAAGGTCAAATGGGAAATTCTGAAGTGGGTCACCTCAATATTGGTGCAGGACGTGTGGTGTATCAGGATTTGGTAAAAATAAATATTGCTTGTCGTGATAACAGCATTTTAAAAAACCCGGAAATTATCAGCGCATTCTCGTATGCCCGCGATAACAAAAAGAAAATTCATTTTTTGGGTTTGGTTTCCGATGGCGGGGTTCACAGCTCGTTGGATCATTTATTTAAGTTATGCGATATTGCCAAAGAATATGGTATTGAAGATGCTTTTGTTCATTGTTTTATGGATGGACGCGATACGGATCCACGTAGCGGAAAAGGTTTTATCGAACAACTTGTTGCGCATACAGAGAAAACCGGATGCAAAATTGCCTCAATAATCGGACGTTACTACGGAATGGATCGTGACAAACGTTGGGATCGTGTAAAGAAAGCTTATGATTTGTTGGTAAACGGTATTGGTGAACCATCAACAGATGTGGTAGCAGCCATGCAGGCGTCTTATGATGCAAGCGTAACGGACGAATTTATCAATCCAATCATAGCGGTTGATGCAGCAGGTAAACCATTGGCAACCATTGAAGCAGGTGACGTGGTCATTTTCTTCAACTATCGTAACGACCGCGCCAAAGAATTGACTGTTGTGCTGACACAAACAGAAATGCCCGAAATGGGAATGAATACCATTCCATTGGAGTATTACTGCATGACACCTTACGATTCTTCTTATAAAGGATTACATGTAATTTTCGACAAAGATAATGTTCAGAACACGCTTGGCGAATACGTCTCACATTTGGGATTGCAACAATTACGCATTGCCGAAACAGAAAAGTTTGCACACGTAACCTTTTTCTTCTCCGGTGGCCGCGAAAGTGAATTCGAAGGCGAAGAACGTATCCTGGTTGCCTCACCGAAAGTGGCGACTTACGACCTTCAACCCGAAATGAGTGCTCCGGAAGTTGCAGATAAACTGGTTGCAGCATTGAACACAAAGAAATTCGATTTCATTGCCCTGAACTTTGCAAATGGTGACATGGTTGGACATACAGGTTTTTACGAAGCAATTCAAAAAGCAGTGATAACTGTTGACAATTGCGTGAAACAAGTTGTAGAAGCTGCCAAAGCAAATGATTACGAAGTTATTATCATTGCCGACCACGGTAATGCAGACTTCGCTGAAAATGCTGATGGTTCACCAAACACAGCGCACTCGCTAAATCCGGTTCCGTTTATTTATGTAACTCAACGTGCCGGTGCAAAAGTTGAAAACGGTATTTTAGCCGATGTGGCTCCATCAATTTGTCAGATTTTGGGCATTGAACAACCAAAAGAAATGACGGGAAAAGGGCTGATTAAATAGGAACACCAAATCCCTGAAGGGGAATAAAAAGCGCTGAAAGTTAGTTCATTCAGCGTTTTTTGTTTCTCAAGTTCCTGTAATTATCAACTGTCAATTGTCAATTATCAACTGAATAGCATTATCTTTGTATTTTAAAACAAAAAACAATGACTTTAAGAACTGCACTCGAACATCGCATCCTGATTTTGGATGGGGCGATGGGAACAATGATACAACGTTATAAACTCAACGAAGCTGATTACCGTGGAGAACGTTTTGCCCAATGGAAAAGCCTTGTAAAAGGGAATAATGATTTGCTGATACTTACGCAACCGGAAATTATACGCTCTATTCATGCGCAATATCTCGAAGCCGGAGCTGACATTATCGAATCGAATACTTTCAATGCACAGGCTATTTCGATGGATGATTACGGAATGGCTTCTTTGGTTCGCGAAATAAACCTCGAAGGTGCCCGTCTGGCCCGTCAGGCTGCGGATGAATATACGGCTAAAAATCCAGGCAAACCCCGTTTTGTTGCCGGTGCTGTGGGTCCTACCAATAAAACTGCTTCGATGTCACCCCAGGTAAATAACCCGGCTTTTCGTGCAGTCAGTTTTGATGATTTGGTGGCAGCATACAAAGAACAAATCCTGGCATTGATAGAAGGTGGCGTGGATGCCTTGCTGATAGAAACCATTTTCGACACCCTGAATGCCAAAGCAGCTATTTTCGCAGCCGAAGAGGCGATGACAGAACTCGGTAAAAGGGTTGAAATCATGTTGTCGGCAACGGTTGCTGATGCAAGTGGTCGTACGCTTTCCGGGCAAACGATCCGTGCATTTCTGGCATCCATTTCCCATGCCAATCTGTTGTCTGTCGGTTTAAACTGTTCATTTGGAGCAAAAGATTTAAAGCCTTATTTAAAAGAAATTTGTGCTCATTCGCCCTGGTTTGTCAGTGCTTATCCAAATGCAGGTTTACCCAACCAGTTTGGTGAGTACGACGAGTCTCCCGAAATGATGGGCTTACAGGTAAAAGAGTATTTCGACGAACAATTGGTTAATATCATTGGCGGTTGTTGTGGTACATCTCCCGATCATATAGCAGTTTACGTTGAATTAATTGAAGGTGCAACAATAAGAAAACCTAAAGAAAAAAGTACAAGCCTGGAATTAAGCGGTTTGGAATTATTGGAAATAAAAGATGATTCTCTCTTTGTCAATATCGGGGAGCGTTGTAATGTAGCCGGTTCGCGTGCTTTTCTTCGTTTGATTAATGAGAAAAAATATGAAGAAGCGCTAAGCATTGCCCGCAAACAAGTGGAAGATGGAGCTCAGATCATCGACATCAATATGGATGATGCCATGTTGGAATCACAGGAAGAAATGGTTACTTTTCTTCATTATGTAGCTTCAGAACCTGAAATTACACGTGTTCCCATCATGATTGACTCTTCGAAATGGGAAGTGATAGAAGCCGGGCTGAAATGTATGCAAGGCAAATGTATCGTAAACTCTATCAGTCTGAAAGAAGGCGAAGAAGATTTTCTGAATAAAGCCCGAAAGATTCGCGCTTACGGTGCTGCGGCTATCGTTATGGCTTTTGATGAAAAAGGTCAGGCTGATAGTCTGGAAAGAAAGAAACAAATTTGTACCCGGGCATACCGGTTATTGGTTGACAAAGTTGGTTTTCCACCCCAGGATATTATTTTCGATCCAAATGTTTTAGCCATTGCTACCGGAATTGAAGAACATAATAATTACGGTGTAGACTTTTTAAATGCTATCCGTTGGATAAAAGATAATTTACCTTATGCTAAAATCAGCGGTGGTGTAAGCAATCTTTCATTCTCTTTCCGTGGCAACGATGCTGTACGTGAGGCTATTCACACTGTATTTTTGTATTACGCCATAAAAGAAGGCATGGACATGGGGATTGTAAATGCAGGCATGTTGGGAATCTACGAAGACATTGAACCGAATTTATTGGAACATGTTGAGGACATTGTGCTGAATCGTCGCCCCGACGCCACCGAACGAATGATTGAACTGGCAGAAACAGTTAAAAACATGGATTCGGGTGAAAAGATAGAAAAAGTCGACGAATGGCGATCGCGTCCGCTGCAAGGCAGATTGGAATACGCCCTGATAAAAGGTATCAGTGAATTTTTGGAAGAAGATCTGGCTGAAGCACTTACACAATACGATACAGCGATTGAAATTATTGAGAACCCTTTGATGAGCGGTATGAATATCGTCGGTGAATTGTTTGGTGCTGGAAAAATGTTTTTGCCACAAGTGGTAAAAACCGCCCGCACCATGAAAAAAGCTGTGGCGATTCTTCAGCCTGAAATTGAAGCACAAAAAGTTCCGGGCCAAAGTTCATCGGCCGGTAAATTTCTGATTGCAACCGTGAAAGGTGACGTCCACGATATTGGTAAAAATATTGTGGCTGTGGTTTTAGCCTGTAATAATTTTGAAGTGATTGATCTGGGTGTTATGACTCCTACTGAAACAATCATTCGAAGGGCAATAGAGGAGAAAGTGGATATTGTCGGGTTGAGCGGGTTGATTACCCCTTCGCTTGAAGAGATGACGATAGTCGCCGCCGAAATGCAAAAGGCAGGATTGACCGTTCCATTGTTGATTGGTGGAGCCACCACTTCGAAAATCCATACTGCAGTAAAAATCGCTCCCAATTACAACGGTCCGGTTATACATGTGAAAGATGCTTCTGTAAATACTTTTGTGGTAGCACAACTGATGAACAAGAATAATCAGGCAGCTTATGTGGCCGATGTGGCTAAAGAATATGAAGCTTTGCGCTTGAAACAAACCAAAAAACCTGATTTATTGAGTATGGAAGAAGCTCGGAAACTAAAGCCAAATCTTTTTTAAACTTGAAGATCAAATTATAAAAGAAAGGTTGATTGCAAAACTTGCTAATCAACCTTTCTTTTATAGTATTCCTAAGTATTTCTTATTTATTTCAAATTACTTTCTCCACTTTCTTCAAACTCACATAACACACATATCCTTGCGTGTGATAGCCCATTTCGGAAATTAAGTTCATATAATGTTGCACTTGTTGTAAATAGTTTTTGCTTTCTTTTTCCCCAAATTTATAATCCACTACAGTTGCTTCGTTTCCTTTTATCAAAACCCGGTCGGGACGATATTGCTCGCCGGAAGGTATCAGAATGGCAGTTTCATTGAGTACACGAATATCAGGTGCAAACCAGCCTTCGGTTTCGGGAAGATTCCAGAATTCCTGCAATTCACTTTCAACCACTTTACTTTCTTCTTCGCTGATGCGTCCGCTGCGAATAAGATCGAGAATGGCTTTCGGTTGATCAGCTTTGAGTTTGATTTGCCGGAGAATATCGTGCATAATTAATCCGTAATTCAGGCGACTATCAGTCAGGTTTTGACTTTCGAGCCAGTAATCGGCACTTTGATGACGAATACGCAGACGATCGGAGCTGCTTACCGACGGATAAACGTTTACCTTTTCATTGATATCGTCATTCGGTTTATCGTGATAAACAGCTTGTGTTGGTTCACCCAATTCAAACACTTTCACTTCGTCATTATACGAAGCGGTTAAAGGAATAATCTCAGCATCAAGACCCGGAGTATTGGTCTGAAAACAAGCAGTCAGCAAAACCGACAAGGAATTTATTTTATCAAGACCTTCCACTTCTTTCTTCGGTGCCGGAGCCAGGCAAATCAATTCGTTTATAGCACGTGTAAAAGCCACGTATGCCACATTCAGACTGTCGATATATTGGTGCATTTGTTCATCGAAAAAGTTTTCGGCAAAAATGGATTGTCCCAGTTTGGAACCATATTCAATGGGCAGCAGTGGCAATTCATTAAACGGTGCCACCTTCGGTTCGCACCACAGAATGTTTCGCATCCGGCTGTCCATATCCCAGTCGCAGAATGGCATAATCACCACTCTGAAATCCAGTCCTTTCGATTTATGAACTGTCATAATGCGCATGGCATTCTGATTGTCAGGTGTAGAAATACATTGTTTTTCGCCGTTCTTTTTCCACCAGGTCAGAAAACTGTTCAGGTCAGCAGTTTTATTATTCGAAAAACGAAATACCACATCCTGAAAAGCCTGAACAAATACCGCTTCGTTATGCCACGCTCCTACTCCGAAAAGCGAAATGATTTGTTCCACCATATCGTAAAGTGAACTATGTTGGAGCGATTGCAACTTTTCGTTTTCGATGAATGAAAACAAAGGCGAAATATCATCTTCATTCTTTGCTCCCGTTGAAAAACAAGCGTTCAATGCTTCATTCTCTGTTTTGTGCTGTTTACCCCTGGCGTATTCGTAATTGACTATGGTTTGTTGAATACTATCGACAGGATTTATAAATAATTGCAAAATACCGAGCACAAAACGTACCGATGCGGCTACACCAATCAACAAGCCTTCGTTACCCATAATATCATAACAGGTTTCCGCTTTGGCTTCGGGTGTTGTTTTGTAGTTCAGTAATTTTCGGATAACCTGTTGTTCTTCTTCATTTTTACGAACCAGAATACAAATATCACCGGGACGATAACCGCGTTCCTGCAAATCTTCCAGCATAGCCGGCAACCGGTTCAGACTTTCGGCTTTCCAACCCTCTTCGTTCTCATCACGGGCAATAAAGGTCACTTGTACCCTTCCGACAGCAGCTTTGCCGGCTACTTTCTGATGAATATTGGCATAAGCATGTTCAATTTTATGTGTCAATACTTCCAATTCGGGATAAACGGGCAAAACGGCTTTCAGATTTTCATTCAATTTTGATTGCAACAATTGTGCAGCACGATAAAAGAATGAATTATTAAAATCAACGATATTATGGTCGCTCCGCCAGTTGGTTTCCAGATTTTCTTCGTGGATCTGCCCGGTGCGGAAATCGGTAAGAATTTGTTCATCGAGCAGTTTCCAGTCAGAATTTCGCCAGCGGTAAATACTTTGTTTCACATCACCAACCACCAGATTAAATTTCCCGGCAGATAAACTGTTATCCAACAACGGCTGAAAGTTTTTCCATTGCAACGTTGAAGTATCCTGAAACTCGTCGATCATAAAATTATCAATCTGAATACCGGTCTTTTCATAAACAAAAGGCGCATCGCTGTTATCAATAATTTTATTGAGCAACAAATTGGTATCCGAAATCAGCATGGTGTTTTGCTCGTCGGTGAGTTTCTTTATTTGCACCGCCAGATCGGATAAAATACCGAGTGTATTGATATGTTTCAACACCAATAAAGCGGAATTGTAGGTAATAATATCTATTTGCAAATACTCAGTCAATTTAGCAAGTTTTTTTTGCAACCCGCCGTTGTAAGCATTTTCGATAGCTGAGATTGTATTTAGCGGTGTCGATTTTGCATAACAATTGCCTACATCTTCAACAAGCGTCAAAAAGGTGGCACTCACATCCATTCCACCCTTGTTCAATTTATCCAGCGTTTTCATGGCCGAACGTGAACCGCCCTTGAAACTATCGGTCATGAGTCCGTTTTGCGCGATGACATTTAATGCTTCGGTGGCTGTTTGTTTTACTTTTGCTTCAAAGTTAGTTTTAATCTCCCGCAGACTCTTGCGGTAATTTGTCAAAAACTCCCTTTCGTGCAATTTCTTATTCGTATCTTCGGCTTTGTGTTGGTAGCTTTCTTTAAAAACCTCTTTGCCCAACTCCATTATATTGCCGCGCATATTCCAGTTTTCCGATTGCTCTATGCGTTCTTCGGCAAACTGAGTAAGCCACTGCAACAATTGCTTATTTTCGGCTTTCGAAAGATCAAGAAACATATTATCAACCGATTGTTCCAGCGTTGAGCTGCTGTCCAGCTCCAGATTATAACCGCCATGCACACCGATATCCCGTGCAAACGCACGAATAACCTGTTGAAAAAAACGGTCGATGGTACTGATGGAAAAAGAAGAATAATCGTGAAGAATGGTGGTGAGAATGTGTTTGGCGCGTTCGTTTACAGAGCTTTCATCCATGCGAAATTTTGTCATCAAATCAGCCCGGTAATCCGACTTTTCACCCTGCGCCAACGCATGCAATTCCTTCAGGATGCGCGATTTCATTTCGTCGGTGGCCTTGTTGGTAAAGGTTACCGCCAAAATGCGACGATGCGCCCGCTCCTTCTGAGGTTGGAAAAGCAAGTCAATATAGTCTTGCGTAAGCCGGTATGTTTTCCCCGAACCCGCAGAAGCACGATAAATGTTGAGCATAAGATTTAATATGAAAATACGTTGAGAATGAAAATTTCCGAAAACAGAATCTTGGAGTTGCGAACGAGGTTGAAATGCAATCCTATGTTGGCAGAATATAATTTATTTCATACTATTGCTGGTAAATAATGTTCCACCCAACAGATTTCTTTATAGTTATGGGGAATTTTCACACTTTTTTATCCCTGATTGGGTATTATTCCGAACAATACTCCTGAAATTTACAACCTTTAGCTTTTAACTTCTTCGGAGTTTTCGCCTTCGTTATTTTTAATTAGGGCATTATATTTTCCGGATTTATTTCCAAATAAAAGGATGTAAATTATGGGTATTAATCCCATGGTATTTAAAAGAGCTATGCAAATAAACCAGGCCAGATCATTGTTTCGGGCGGCTTTCCACATGGCGATTAATTTCCATACAACATCCCATAAAACACAAATAATAATCAGGGGAATAAACCAGGCTATCGAATGATAAAATTCAGTAAAACTATCCATAGTGATTTCATTTAAATGTTAGTATTTAGCTTTTATTCACAGGTTGCAAATATACAAAATAATCTCAGAATCAATCATTTTATGACAAAGTTTCTCAACATTTTATAAAAATGAGTCGATTTGTAATTTGTAAATGTATAAATTTCTAATACTTCAGGACATTCTCATTTTATAATCTTCATACCCAAATTCCCGTATCAATTTGAATTCGTTGTCTTTTGTCCACATTCCCAAAGATGGATGTGTAACACCGTTGAACATTGTTGTTTTAACTATGGTGTAATGAATCATATCTTCGAAAACAATGCGGTCACCGATTTTCAAAGCTTCATCAAACGACCAGTCACCGTAAAAGTCTCCCGACAGGCAGCTGCTTCCGCCCATACGGTATGTCGGTTTGCCGGAAATTGCATCCGTAGCTCCGGTGATTACCGGTTTGTAAGGCATCTCCAGGCAATCGGGCATGTGACACGAAAATGAAACATCGAGCATGGCGGTTTTAATTCCTTTATTTTCAACAATGTCCACCACCGTCGACACCAACACACCGGTTTGCCATGCAAAAGCACTTCCCGGTTCCAGAATCAGTTGCAGATGCGGATATTTTGCTTTAAATCCTTTTAATAATGAAATTAAATGTTCTACATCGTAATCTTCACGCGTCATTAAATGTCCGCCACCCATGTTCAGCCACTTTATTTTCGAAAAGAATTTACCGAATTTTTCTTCTACCACATTCAGTGTTCTTTCCAAATCGTAAGAAGTGGATTCGCAAAGCGTGTGAAAATGCAAACCTTCCAGCCCTTCAGGAAGTTTATCTTCCAACAATTCCGCCACTACACCCAACCGGGAACCGGGGGCGCAGGGATTGTACAAATCAGTTTCTACATCCGAGAATTCAGGATTTATTCTTAAACCACAGGAGATATTATCAAACTGTGTCTGCGGATAGAAATGCTGAAACTGGTTCAACGAATTAAAAGTGATATGACTGCTGCAAGCCATTATCCCGGGAAATTCTTTATTGGTATAAGCTGGTCCGTAGGTATGTGCCTTACTTCCCATCTCCTCAAAAGCCAATCGTGCTTCAGCCAATGAGCTGGCAGTAGAATAGGGTATATATTCCCGTACAATCGGAAAAACACTCCACATGGCAAATGCTTTGAATGCAAGAATTATCTCCACACCGGCACGTTCTTTTACCGAACGGATCAGTTCCAGATTCTTACGAAATGCGACTTCGTCAAGGACGTAACAGGGGGAAGGTATTTTTTGGTAATCCATTTTTTCAGATTTTGTTTGCAAAGATAATGATTTTAAAACAATGTGGATTTATAACCTATAAACACATAGAGACGTTGCATGCAACGTCTCTACAAATATAAAATGAATCGGAAATCTACAATTCCAGATCGATATTAAACAATTCGTGCCAGGGCAAACCCTGTTTATTCAATTGTTCCATAAACGGATCGGGATTGAATTCTTCCACATTATAAACTCCCGGTTTGCGCCATTCGCCTTTAAAAAACATCATGGCACCAATCATGGCCGGAACTCCGGTGGTGTAACTTACGCCCTGCGTACCGGTTTCTTTGTAAGCAGCCTCGTGACTGCAATTGTTATAAATGTAATATGTTTTTTCAACGCCGTCTTTCAGGCCTTTGATGCGGCATCCTATTGAAGTCTGACCGGTGTAGTTTTCGCCCAGATCACCCGGATTTGGCAAAACAGCTTTCAGAAATTGAATCGGTACAATTTTTTGACCGTTGTATTCCACTTCGTCAATGCGCGCCATACCGATATTCTGAATGACCCGTAAATGCGTCAGATATTCCAGACCGAAAGTCATCCAAAAACGGGCACGTTTGATAGTCGGATAGTTTTTAACCAGAGATTCCAGCTCTTCGTGATAAATCACATACGATTCTTTGGGTCCCACTTCGGGATAATTAAGCGGTTGATGAATCTGGTGAGGTTCAGTTTCCACCCATTGTCCGTTTTCCCAGTATTTTCCGCGTTGAGTTACTTCACGGATATTGATTTCGGGATTAAAATTTGTGGCAAAAGCTTTATGATGATCGCCTGCATTACAGTCAACAATATCAAGATATTGAATCTCATCAAAATGATGTTTTGCAGCATATGCTGTGAAAATACTGGTTACACCCGGGTCGAATCCGCAACCTAAAATAGCCGTTAATCCTGCTTTTTCGAATCTTTCTTTATACGCCCATTGCCAGCTGTATTCAAAATGAGCTTCTTCTTTGGGTTCGTAGTTTGCAGTGTCCATATAGTTCACACCACTTTCCAGACAAGCATCCATAATGGTCAGATCCTGATAAGGAAGTGCTACATTAATAAGCAGCTCTGGGTTATAGGTATTTAGCAGTTTTACTAATTCAGGTACATTGTCAGCATCCACCTGAGCGGTTTTTACATCAACACCAAAACGTTTTTTTACATCAGCAGCTATCACATCACATTTCGATTTGGTACGACTGGCCAACATGATTTCTGTAAAAACATCGGTATTTTGGGCTATTTTGTTCACAACCACAGTCCCAACGCCTCCGGCGCCAATAATCAATACTTTTCCCATTTTCTTAGAATTATTGAGAGTTTTATTTTATTAAAATTTTGAGCCCACAAAAATACATGTTTTTATGGGAATATAAAAATGTATAAATATTAGATTTTATGCAAATCTTAAAATTCAATCAAATTAAATTGCTCAACCTGTATCATTTTTCTTCTTACTCCTTGCTTCTTACTGCTTACTTCTGATATTCCGTCGGATCAAAACCCTGCAATGCTTCTTTTCTTTCTACACAGGTTCCGCAAGTACCGCAATGCAAGGCCTGTCCGTTATAACAGGAATATGTATTCTCAAAAGGCACATTTTTCAATTTTCCCATTAAAGCGATCTCACGTTTTGTCAGATAAGTGAATGGTGCCATGATTTCTACGTTATTATAAGTTCCAAAGTTGATGGCTTTACTCATACTTTGAATAAAATCAGGGCGGCAATCGGGATAAATGGCATGATCGCCGGCATGATTGGAAATCAGCAATCTGTTACAATCCATACTTTCGGCAATTCCGGCTGCAATGCTCAACATAATTCCGTTGCGAAACGGAACCACAGTTTTTTTCATACTTTCAGCCTCATAATGTCCTTCGGGAATATCACCTCCCGACTGCAGTAAATCAGAAACAAAACCCATCTTATTTAAATCAAGTTCGATGATTCGATGCTCAATATCAAGCGCTTTGCAGTTCCGGGCAGCATATTCTATTTCCATCTTGTTATGCTTGGAACCATAATCGAACGAAACAGCCAACCGGATCTGACCGGCATATTGATATAAGGCCACGCTGCTGTCCATTCCACCGGAATAAAGTATTACTATATCTTTCATTTTTATATCATTTTGAGCTTACAAAATTAATCAAAAGCATCAACAATAGAACAAATAACTATTTTTTTGTATTTTTGCAGATGAAATTCAATGAAAAGAATCTTTTAAAATATAAATCTACTACTTTAATTCCGTTGACAAGGGAAAATTAGCAGTTTAATTTCAATACAGCAATGAATAAAATACTACCCGCCGAATGGGCTGAACAAAAATTTGTACAACTTACCTGGCCGCATGCCGGTACCGATTGGGAGTATATGCTCGAAGAAGTGAATGATTGCTTTGTCAACATAGCACATGAAATAATTAAACGGGAAGATCTGTTGATTGTATGTCAGGAAGCCGGGAAAGTGAAAAGACTATTGGGTGACATAGATTTTTCGAAAATAACTTTTGCTGAAATGCCAACCAACGATACCTGGGCACGCGATCATGGAGGAATTACGGTTTTCAGAAACGGGAAAACAGTAATTTATGATTTCACTTTCAACGGTTGGGGATTGAAGTTTGCAGCCAATCACGACAATCAGATTACCCGTTTTCTGTTTGAGAATGGAGTTTTTGGAGAAAATATTTATTATCTTGACTGTCTAGATTTTGTCCTCGAAGGTGGCAGTATAGAATCGGATGGAGCAGGAACTTTGTTAACTACAGCCAACTGCCTGTTGTCCGATAACCGCAATAATAAGACAAAAGTAGAAATTGAATTTAAGCTGAAAGAACTTTTCGGTGTGAATCAAGTACTTTGGATTACTCACGGTTACCTGGCCGGTGACGATACCGACAGTCACGTGGATACTTTAGCCAGGCTTTGTAGCGTGGATACGATAGCTTATGTAAAATGTGAAGATGAAGCTGACGAACATTTTGAAGCATTGAAAAAGATGGAACTTGAACTTCAAACTTTTCAATCCTCAAACTTTAAACCTTTCCAACTAATTCCGCTTCCAATGGCCGATGCAGTCTATGAAGATGGGGAACGACTTCCTGCAACCTATGCTAACTTTTTGATTATTAACGGAGCAGTTTTGATGCCTACTTACAATTCCCCGAAAGATAAAATTGCAATAAAGCAATTACAAAAAGCATTTCCCGACCGTGAAATAGTTGGTGTGAATTGCCTTGCTCTAATTAAGCAACACGGATCGTTGCATTGCGTGACGATGCAATACCCCAAATAATCCCCGATCCCTAAAGGGGATATAGGGTCATTGAAAGCAAGTCTTTTTTTTAAATATTAAATCAAATAAACTAATATAATTCCTCCCTTTGGGAGGATAGGAGGGTCAATGAAAATCGCATTAATTCAACAATCCAACACAGGAAACCGGGAAGCCAATATTGCCAAACTGGAACTAAACATACGCTCTTGTGCAAACCAGGGTGCCGAACTTATTGTTCTACAGGAACTTCATAACGGATTATATTTCTGTCAGACGGAAGACCCTTCGGTTTTTGAACAGGCAGAAACCATTCCCGGACCTTCAACCGAATCGTTTGGAAAGTTAGCCAAAGAATCAGGCGTAGTGCTTGTACTTTCTTTGTTCGAAAAACGCGCACCCGGACTTTATCACAACACTGCCGTGGTGATTGAAAAAGATGGAACCATTGCAGGCAAATACCGTAAGATGCATATTCCTGACGATCCCGCTTATTACGAGAAATTCTACTTTACGCCCGGCGATCTGGGATTTGAACCTGTTCAGACTTCAATTGGAAAACTCGGTGTGATGGTTTGTTGGGATCAATGGTATCCCGAAGCTGCCCGACTTATGACCATGGCTGGAGCTGAAATGTTGATTTATCCTACGGCTATCGGTTGGGAAAGCACTGATACAGAATTTGAAAAGCAACGACAGACCGATGCCTGGATGATTTCGCAGCGTGCCCACGCAGTGGCAAACGGTCTTCATGTTATTGCCTGCAATCGTACGGGTTACGAAGCCGATCCATCTGGCACAACCAACGGTATTCAGTTCTGGGGAAACAGTTTTGTTGCCGGTCCACAAGGGGAAATACTGGCGCAGGCTACAAATGGGAAAGATGAAAATCTGATTGTTGATATTGACTTATGCCGTACTGAAACTGTCCGACGGATGTGGCCATTTTTCCGCGACAGACGGGTGGATGCATTTGGAGATATGACAAAGCAGTGGAGAGAAGAGTGATTTGGAAATTTGAAGGTGATGCATTTAAAGGTATAATGGTCAAAAATAGTTGGTAAAAACCTCTGAAATCCTTATTGGTATTGATTTATAGAAAAGTTTATTGAAATTCGTTTCAATAAACTTTTTTAATATGTCAAAAACGAGAAAAACAAGGTGTTGGGGTTGCCAAAGTTTGCATGTAATTCGTTGGGGAAAACAGTTAGGCAGACAACGTTTCAAGTGTAAAGAATGTGGGTTGTTATTTACAAGAAGCAATCCAGGAGTCAGTAAGCAGAATCGTTTTATATGGTTTCGTGATTGGATAGTAGGCAAGCAAACCTATGAACAAATAAGTTCGGAAAGTGGCTATAGCGTACGAACACTAAAGCGATATTTTGAAGATTACTTATCAGGTTATCCGACATGGAAGATCAGGACAGCCGAAAATATGCATTTGCTGATAGATGGTACTTACTTTGCCAATAAGGTATGTTTGGTATTGTATAGAAACCATACAGTAAAAAGTACTCTTATGTATCGTCTAACCGATGGAGAATGGTTAGTTGAGATGATGGAAGACCTACAAAATCTTGTCAATCTTGGTATTCGGATTGAGAGTGTTACCTGTGACGGATTGAGTAATATAATCAAAGCTGTAAAGGCTGTAGATCCCCATATTATCACACAACGTTGTGTAATTCATATACAAAGAGAAACCCTAACCTGGTTATCAAGAAATCCAAAGAGTCAGGCAGGTATTGAATTACGCTATATTATTCAGAGGCTTCATTTTATTGAAAACAGGCACTATTGGGGGTACTGGATTGCTGAATTACAACAATGGGATGAAACCTATCATGATTTCATAAACCACAAAAGCTATAAAGCAGATACCAACCGCTATTGGTATACTCATAAAAGTGTGAGGAAATCTTTTATCCATATAAAAAGAGCTTTACCAAATATGTTCCATTATCTTGACAATGAAAACATCCCAAAATCAACTAATGGACTTGAATCTTTCTTTGGACACTTAAAACAAAACATATCTATACACAGAGGATTGTCCAAAGAGCATTATAAGAACTACATCAAATGGTTTTTGTATTTCAAAAGTAATGAATAGGTTTTTTTAGCCATGAATGATTACCGGTAATAAAAAAGAGGAACCTCAAACTGAAGTTCCTCTCATTTCCGTATAATCAGAAGTCTATTGCTCGAAGGGTTGCTCCTCAGCAGAGCCCATCTCCTCTTCAACTTCGCCATAAAGTTATTGATTATTTATAATAAAATCACCAACTATTTTTGGCATCAATACCCATTTAAAAAAAAACAAAAACCGCTTTCAGGAATATTGGATTATTCCTGAAAGCGGTTTTTACTAATGCAAAATGAATCTTATCTTCATTTATACTTTTCAGAAAGATAATCTGAATATTCCTTTTTATAGTCAAGACCAACAGGTATTTGAACACCTTCAGTCATACTTTTGACAAATGGAGAAATTTGCAACTCATTATTTTCAGGTGCTTTTTGTGCTCTCTCTTTACTTAACCAGTTTTTATTTTTTTTGACTTTCAATTTTGTTTCCATAAATAATAATTTTACAAGAACAAATATTTGTAATTAATATAATGAACAACAATTCATTAAAAATTACAATCACTTCTTTTCCCACTCCAGCATCGCTTTTTTACATTCCAATCCCCAACGGAAACCACCGAGACTTCCATCGGTACGAATCACTCGATGACAAGGAATCAGATAAGCAATGGGATTGGCACCGATAGCAGTTCCCACGGCACGAACCGCTTTAGGACGACCAATGGCTTCGGCAATCTGGGCATAAGTCGTTGTTTTCCCTTTTGGAATATCTTGTAATGCCTTCCAGATGGAAAGTTGAAATTCAGTTCCAATAGGATTTATAACAGGATTTTTACCATGCTCAAAAATCTGACTAACCAGACGGGATGCTTTATCATCATTTCGTTTAAAATCAACATCCGGAAATCGTCTTTCCATATCGTCCAATGCACTATCCCTGGTTTCGGGAAAGGAAAGGGCACAAATACCATCTTTCGAAAAAGCAATACAACATTCACCAAAAGGGGTGTCGTGAAAACCAAAAGCAGGTTCGGACAAGTAAGGAAACTCTTTCATTGTTTTATAATTTGTTTAGAATAATAAAAGTAGCTCTATTAAGGATAATTTTATGTAAAAGAAACCTACAAAGTAAGATCCTAAAGAAAAGAAATTTACATTTGCGCTCAAATTTACGCATAATTTTCATTCATTGTACTTGCTATGTCGAAAATAAATCAAAGTGTGGCCGTTTTCTGGTTTCGGCGCGACTTACGTCTCGAAGATAATGCAGGATTGCATCATGCCCTTCAATCCGGTTTACCGGTATTACCGGTATTTATTTTTGATACGGACATCTTATCACAACTTGAAGACAAACAGGACAGGCGGGTTGATTTTATTCATCAGGTGCTCATTAGTTTGCAAAATGATTTTGTAAGTTTAGGGAGTACACTGTGGGTGAAAACCGGCAAAGTAACTGAAGTTTTTGAACAACTGACTGAAGCATACGATGTAAAAGCTGTTTTTTGTAACCGCGATTATGAATCAATTGCTTTGAAACGTGACAGTAACATAAAAAACTATTTACATACAAAAGGAATTGAATTTCACACATTCAAAGATCAGGTGATTTTTGAATGGGATGAAGTTTTAAAAGAAAACGGCGAGCCCTATACTATCTTCACACCTTATTCCAGGGTCTGGAAAAAAAAATTATCGGATAAAGATTATCACGCTTTTCCTTCATCTTATTCCATGCCTGAATTTTTAAAACAGGAAAAAATACCAGTTCCCGGTCTGGAAGAAATCGGATTTAAGAAAACTGATATACAATTTGTTCCACCGGTATTGGACGAAGGCATTATTTCCAATTACGAAGAAACCAGGAACTTTCCTGCGATAGAGGGTACCACCCATTTGAGCGTTCATCTCCGTTTTGGTACGGTGAGCATTCGGAAATTGGTGCTTTTAGCACTGAATCTGAATGATCAATGGTTGAATGAACTCATTTGGCGGGAATTTTTCATGAGTATACTCGCACATTTCCCCTATGTTGAAACCGGAGCTTTTAGAAAGAAATACGAAGCCATTGCCTGGCGAAACGATGAAGCCGAATTTGCCGCCTGGTGTGAAGGACGAACAGGTTATCCGATTGTTGATGCAGGAATGCGCCAACTGAACGAAACAGGGTGGATGCATAACAGGGTGCGCATGGTGGTAGCAAGTTTCCTCACCAAACATTTGTTGATCGACTGGCGTTGGGGTGAAGCTTATTTTGCCAACAAACTGATAGATTACGAACTTTCGGCAAATAACGGAAACTGGCAATGGGCTGCAGGCTGCGGTTGTGATGCTGCACCTTATTTTCGCGTTTTCAATCCGACCGAACAAACCAAACGCTTCGACCCTGAATTGAAATATATCCGCAAATGGGTCAAAGACCTGGACAGTTTCAGTTACCCACAGCCAATAGTTGAACATACATTTGCCAGAAACAGGGCATTGGATGTGTATAAAAAAGGAATTAATCCCTAAATCTTTTCAGGAGACTAAAAAAATTATAGTAAACAAAGCATTTAACTTGCATTTTAAAAATATCAACCAAATATTCAAATGAAAAGATTTATTCATTTAACTTTACTTATTGCATTAAGCTTTAATCTAAATGCACAGGTAAGTATCTCAAAATGGCAGGAACAACCCATTGTTATTGATGGAAACGCTGCTGACTGGGTCACTAATCCGCGGTTTTTCAATGCCAATACGAATGTGCAATATGAGTTCCGAAATGATTCACAGAATCTGTATATCATTCTAAAAACAACAGACAGGACAACACAAATACAATTTTTGCGAGCAGGTTTTGTAATACGTTTAAAAGTAAAGACCAAACCACCAACAAAATTCAGTATTACTTTTCCTCCAATGAAAATGGAGAATATGGCAGCTACAATGAATAATCTGAATGGTAAACCCGACCAATTGGTTGAGAAAACAGCATTAAAAGCTGATATGCTATTCAAAGATTCAGTTTTTCTGGAAGGTTTTAAGTTTTCGAAAAGTGCAATAACCGCTGAGAACAAAGATTCAAACAGTATTTTTTTTGCAAAAAGTGATAAAACGAGTGAGCAGACCTTCTATGAATTACGGATTCCGATCCGTGAAATATATGGTAATGAATATGTGCTTGAAAATATCAGAACCATTCCCCTTCAGCTTCAGTTAACGATCAACGACCTGTCTCAAAGGCAAAATTCCAAAACACAAGCCCGGAAAGGTGAAAGAGTACCGGGTGGCAGACCCCAGGGTGGAGGTCATCGTGGAATGGGCGGTGGAATGTCAGGTGGCAGGGAAATGGATGGAATGCAAGGACAAATGGGTCACAGACCGTCCATGCAGGAAGGAAGAAGCGCTGGAAGTTTATCAGCACCTAAAAAAAGTTTCAGTATCGATTTTCAATTATCGACCAAAAAATAAAAGCTTCCTGTTAATCCGGTCAAAAATCGTTTATTGCTTTATGAAGGGTTTCATTGCGCAAAATTTTATTGCTATTTGAGTAAATAAAACGGGGAATATAGCAGATTTGTTTTGGGAGTTCATATTTCCCAAGAATCCCTTCCAACAATGTTTTTAGATTTATTTCATTTTCAGGACTATAAGGATCTGATTCAATAATTAAAACAACTTTATTTTCCAAGAGTTCGTCGGGTAATGAAGAGATAAAAAAGTTGGTGGAAATAACTCCATCCAGCTTTTTTTCAATTTGTCCGGGATGTATTTTTATCCCGCCGGAGTTGATGACGGAATCGGCACGACCTAACCACCGAAAAGATCCCGAACCGACAATTTCCACGATATCATTCGTAATAATTTCACCTTCCAACAAATGGGGAGCCTGAATAATCAGGCAACCACGCTGATCCTGACGAATGTTTACACCATCCAAAACAGTAAAATAGTCAGATTTATCTTTGCCGTTAAACCGTCGTAATGCCACGTGCGAACAGGTTTCGGTCATGCCATAGGTTTCGTAAAGTTCGGCGGGAATATTTTCTGAAAGTCTTTCCAGCCTGTTGTTTACCGGGCCTCCACCCACAATGATTTTCCGTACCGGTTTTGTCAATAATGATTGCGCAGCATGTTGCAACTGATAGGGCGTAATGGCGGCAAAATCAATGGTAGTGTCAAGTTCTTCGAAAGGATTTGCCGCAGGCTCCACAGCGATCAGGTCAAAGCCGCCAACCAGAGCTCTCACCAGCATCATTTTTCCGGCAATATAGGAAGCAGGAAGACAAAGTAATGCGGTACTTTCAGCAGTTAATCCAAAAAAACGATTGGTCATTCGGGCGGAATTCATCATACTTTGCTTCGAAAGTTGAATGGTTTTGGGTTTGCCGGTTGAACCCGAGGTTTGTGCTAAAACCGATTCTGAATCATCGAACCAGTTTTGCAGAAAATGATGAATTGCATTCCGCCATGAATCTTGCGGCTCATTTTGAACAAGCAGTTTCCCGAAATTCTCCCGATTGTAAATGATTCCATTGAGTTTAATGGTCTGATTGAAATTATTCATTTTTATCTTTCAAAGCTTGTTTTGCATTCTGTGGCGATACCACCTTACGACCGGTACGTAATTCAAGTTCCTCCCGGGCAACACGGGCTACTTTTCCGCCTTGTTTTGCCACCTTAATATTTTCGTCAAAAGTTTCAGGTTCTACTACCTGCGAAATATCTTTAGTAGAAGCTTCGGCTAACATATTCAGAATTAATTCGGTATTGGACATATTGTCCCGTAGATTCTCTTTCTTTAATCCTTTAAACTGCTTGTATTCTTTAGTCGATTTATCCGCCCATGCTCGGGTAATAATATCTGTAAGGGTTGCAAATTGCATTCCTTCCTGAACTCCTCTACGTTTCCACTCATCTGTGAGTTCCTTACGAATTTCTATACTTTTCAGGCGTTGATTAATCCAGCTTTCGGAATATCCCATCCTGAAATATTGTTCCATGGCACGATCTATAGTCAACTCAGGATCCTGCATTTCGTCCAGTCGTTCGTTTGCAATCTGTGCCAGCCAAAGTTTAAACGGCTCGGCCTTAGGTGAAGGTATGGATTGAATTAAACGAAAGAGTTGTTCAGCATCAGCGACATCTGTTTTATAGAATTTGCCATCTGCTGACTTCATTTTCAGTTGTACGATTTTATCGTACAACTGACTTCCTTCCACTATCAATTTCCGTTTTAAATCGCTCCAATATCTACGCGAATTTGCACTATCAGTCAGTATTTCAATTATATCAATAATCGAAAAATACCATTTCTCCTGTTCATCATCCCATAGGGTACGAACTTTCTTTTCTTCAAAAATCTTGATTGCGTTCTTTTGTGTCATCGTTCAGAAGATTAAATGTTAGGAATCAGTGGATTTCGCACAACAAATATACGGATTATTTTAAAAATAAAAGGAAAGAACACAATAAATTTACGACACAAAACATGCTGAATGCAAACAATATACTAAGAATATTCACTATATAATTGAACTTAAATCCCATTCATTCTTTGGTCTGTAAAACAATTCAGCATGTTCAATCTCCAATGGCGAGGGAATATTATTGAGGTATAATTGTCCGGTTCCCAAACCTTGTGGAAGCAGCGAGCCGAGTGTGGCAGTCCATTGTGCAATGGCGTTTAGACCGACATTGGCTTCCAACGCGGAAGTAATCCACCAACCAATATTGTGCTTTTCGGCCAGTCGTATCCATGCTTCCGATTCACGGAAGCCACCCAGAATACTGGGTTTCAGAATAATATAAGCCGGTTTTATTTTTTCTAATATCGATTCTTTATCTTCCGGTTTCACACCAATCAATTCTTCGTCCAACACAATGGGAATGGGCGATTGCCGGCATAAGTCAGCCATAGCATCCAACTGGTTTTGTTTGATGGGCTGCTCGATAGAATGAATCGTGAAAGCTGAAAGTTTATTCAGTTTTCCCAGCGCATCATCGGGACTGAAACCTCCATTGGCATCAAGCCGGATTTCAATATCTTCAGGTGAAAATTGCTTACGAATACCGAAAATAATTTCCAGTTCAGTATCAAAATCAATCGCCCCAACTTTTAGTTTAATACAATGAAAGCCGGCAGCTATTTTTTCCCTGATTTGTTTTTGCATAAAAGCTTTATCGCCCATCCATACCAGGCCATTGATTGGAATTCCCCTTTTTCCTTCGGTGAAGGTTGAAGGAAATAAACATTTTGAACCTTGAGCTTTCAAATCCAGCAAAGCCGTTTCCAATCCGAAAGCAATGGAAGGGTATGCATCCAAATCAATATCACCCGGATCAAAACCTTTATTCAATAGTCTGCAAAGTTGATCCAGTTTTTCAGCATAAGAATCTACGGGGTCAATACTTAAATCAGGTATCGTAGAACACTCGCCAATACCCCGAAAACCCTCTTTTTCCAATATCAGAAAGGAAGAAGGTTTGTACAATAAAATTCCGCGGGATGTACCGGCTGGAAATTTAAATTGAAGATTAATGGTGGTATATTTGGCTGTAATTGTAGACATTTATCTTCTGTTTAAAATACTGATAATGAGATTAATAATCACTCTCATCTCCTCTGTTTTGCTTGTTGCTACAAATAATGTCAGAGCAGCTAATGCATCATTACTGATAATTGGTTTATTTTCAGAAGAGAAAAGCATACCGTTTTTATTTAAAAAATACAGAAAACAAGCAGCACCAATACGTTTATTTCCATCTACAAAAGAATGATTTTTTACAATAAGATATAATAAAACAGCTGCTTTTTCTTCTATACTCTGATATAGTTCCTTACCATCAAAACTTTGTTGGATCTGATGTATTGAACTATCAAAATTCTCATCTTTTGGTTTTGCAAAAACATCAGATTCAAATTCAGACTTCATATCTTTTATGAGCTGCAAATATTCATTGGCAGTTGGATAGTTACAAACTTTAATCGTTTTTCCATTCAGATCTAACTGTTGATGATCAAAATCGTCAAGTAAGTCAAGCCCCTTTGCAAAAACCCTAAGCATTTCACTGTCTTCAGAAGTAGCTTGTTGTTCAATTGCTCGACTCAATATACGAATTCCCGTCTTCAGATATTCAACTTCCTGTTGTTTTTCATTTAATCGTTTTTCATTAATTGCAAATCCCTGAACCAAATAGTCTTTTAGTCGTTGAGTAGCCCATTGACGGAACTGTGTACCTCGTATTGAATTAACCCGATAGCCAACTGAGATAATCGCATCAAGGTTGTAAAATTTAATTTTTCTGGTTACATTTCTATTACCTTCCTTTTGAACTACCGAGAAAAACTCGGTAGTTGAACTTTCATTTAATTCTTCTTCGTTATAAATATTTTTTAAGTGCAAACCTATTGTATCAGAATCTTTATCAAACAAATCTGCCATCAATTTTTGACTTAACCAAACAGTTTCATTATCAAACTGAACTTTAATTTCTGTTTGATTATCAATATTTTTATATATTTCAATATTAGTCATATTCTTTTATTAAATATGAATTGTTAAGTATTTCTTGAAAGTTCAAGAAAGAATCAATCCCAAGCCAAAAGTCAGGGCAAAAAATAGCGTTGCCAACGACAGCCGGGGCAATTCGGGATAAAGTTCTATCGCATTTTTATATGTAAAGACTTTCTTCAGGTTCAAAAACATCATAGGAAATGAGAGCAAAAAAAGCCATTGCCAGTAAGAATCCATGTTTAAAAATGTATAAACAACAGCCAGTAAGGCCGCACCCGTTACCAAAAATAAATGATAAAATGCGGCATTCTTAACACCCAAAGCCACTACCAGAGTTCTTTTATTTGCTTTTTTATCGTTTTCGTAATCGCGCATATTATTCATATTCAAAACCCCTGCACTCAAAAAACCAATAGCTGATGCCAGTAACAAGACATCCCAACGGAAAGCCTGCGTATGCAGGAAATAAGTACCGCATACACCCACCAGTCCAAAGAAAACAAACACGAAAATATCGCCCAGACCACGGTAACCATAAGGATTCTTTCCTACAGTATATTTTACGGCCGCAGCAATGGCAGCAATTCCCAATAGTCCAAAAATAAGCATATTGGAAATAGCTATTCCTTGCGTTCCGATAACTATCAGTGAAACACCGGAAACAGCACAAAAAAGTCCTACTATGATCATTCCCCGCAACATGGTCCCTGGATTAATTTCACCTGACTGTACCATGCGCTTTGGTCCAATACGTTCTGCATTATCTTTACCATTTACAAAATCGCCATAATCGTTGGCCATATTCGACAGTATTTGCAATAATATTGTCGTTAGTGCTGCCAGTCCAAATACTGACCAACGAAACTTATCGTCAGCAGCCGCCATACAGGATGCAATAAAGGTACTCGACAAAGCCAGCGGCAGTGTTTTTAACCGGAAAGAATGAATCCAGGATTTTATTTTCATAACTACTATTTTTATTTTTCCAATTTCACGAATTTAAAACGAATTACACGAATTATAAAGTCTCTATATTTATTCAATTATCCAAAATTTGCAGGATCGGAATTCGTGTAATTCGTATTAATCCGTGTAATTAGTTCTTTACGGCATTGTCGGAAATTTCTTAAAGTCCGGTTTGCGTTTTTCAAGAAAAGCATTTTTTCCTTCGTGGGCTTCTTCGGTCATATAGTACAACATGGTGGCGTTGCCGGCCAGTTCCTGAATTCCTGCCTGTCCGTCGAGTTCGGCATTCAAACCTGCCTTGATCATGCGCAATGCCAGCGGGCTGTGTTGCATCATTTGCTGACACCAGGCCACCGTTTCATCTTCGAGTTGCTCGAATGGCACGACAGCATTTACCAGGCCCATTTCCAACGCTTCTACAGCAGAATACTGTTTGCAAAGGAACCATATTTCGCGGGCTTTTTTCTGCCCAACGATCCGTGCCAGATAAGAAGAACCGAATCCGGCATCAAAACTTCCCACGCGTGGTCCGGTTTGTCCGAAGATGGCATTATCGGAGGCAATGGAAAGATCACAAACCACGTGCAACACATGTCCGCCACCGATAGCAAAGCCGTTTACCATGGCCACAACCGGTTTTGGAAGGCTGCGAATCAGTTTTTGTAAATCGAGCACATTCAATCTTGGAATACCATCTTTACCAATATATCCGCCAATTTGCTTTACATTGATGTCACCTCCACTACAAAATGCCTTATCGCCCTCGCCGGTTAGAATTACGGTTGCAATATCCTGGCTATCACGGCAAAAAACCATCGATTCAATAATTTCTTTGATCGTATCGGGCGTAAAAGCATTGCGGTAACGCGGACGGTTAATCGTTATTTTTGCTATTCCTTCGAAATACTCGAACTTGATTTCTTCAAATTCTTTAATGGTTGTCCAGTTTCTCATTGTTATATAAATAAACCCCTAACCCCAAAAGGGGAATAAGAGAAGTTAGTATATGTATGTTATATTTTATTCAAAATTAGAATTTCCAGTTCCCCTTCAGGGGTTAGGGGTATTTGTCTTTATATTTCTAAAATACCCCTTATAATTCGCGGTATTCAAATCTGCATCTGTGAAAATTTCCAGTACAGTTGCTTGTTTCGCTGTAAAAAGATTTTGTAAGTTACCTTCCAACTCTTCCGTTTTTTCACAAGCCAGATACTTCAATCCATATGCTTCAACCAGCGATTTGATTTTTACCTGATGCGGAGTTGTGAAAAACTTTTCGCAGGAAGCCATAAGAGTTGGATCACCGATAAAACGGAAAATATTTCCGCCATTATTATTCAACACGATAATTTTAAAATTATCGCCTATATAATTATTCCACAAACCGTTAGAATCGTAGATAAACGAAAGATCGCCGGTAAGAAAAACCGTATGCTGTTTCGATGAATATGCCGAACCGGCTGCCGTAGACAAGCTGCCATCGATACCCGACGTTCCACGATTGCAGACGTAAGTCAGATCGCTTCGGGTTGGGAATAATTGCGTCCAACGAACGGAAGTACTGTTTGCCAAATGAAGAACAGTATTTGCCGGTGCTAATTTCAGCAATTGGGTTACGGCACTCATATCGGACAATACCGGATTTTGAACAAAGGCTTCGTGACGCTTGCTGATTGTCTGCATTTGATGCTGAAATAATTCCGAGAAATTGCCTGCCGTTTTTCCGAAAGGCATTTTCCCAAAAACATCAACTGCTGAACCCGGAACTATCGTTGTCAGGCATTTATATGTGTCGATATATGGTAATGAAGATTCCAGTTGCCATTGCGCTGCCGGTTGATATTCGCGTAGAAACAACTTTATTTGCTTGCAGATAGATGAATTTCCAATCGTGATCAGTAAATCCGGCTTAAAATCAGCCTTTTCTTCCGGCGTGAGTGACGAAAAAAATGATTCGGGTTGTGTAATGATTTTCTTTCCACTGATATTCGAAAGATTCTCTCCAATTACCACTACATCGGGCTCGCTCGCCAGTAGGTTTGCCAGCGTGTTAAGCTGTTCATTTTTAGGATATACGCCAAACAAAACCAATTTCTTTGTAAAACCGGTCCACGATTTTTGCAGATTTTCCAGACTTTCTTTAGTTGGCGAAACTTCGCTTTCCATAGTTTTGATAATCTTCGGATTACTGTGACTTTCCGGTAAAGCGGCATAAATCGGCTCCCGCATGGGCACATTGATTTGCACAGGACCCTGCGGATACGAAATGGCTGTTTCAATGGCTTGCGAAACCTGTCGGTCGGAAAAGTTTAAATCAACATCTAAAGTTGAATCAACAGGCAAATCAAAACTACCTTTAATATAATTGGAAAAAATATTGGTTTGGCGAAGTGTTTGTCCATCAGCCTGATCAATCATTTCGGCCGGACGATCGGCTGTGAAAACCAGCAAAGGCAGATTCTGATAATACGCTTCCGCAATGGCCGGAGCAAAATTCAGCACTGCTGTTCCCGACGTGCAAATCAACGCTACGGCTTCACCGCTTTGCAGTGAAATTCCCAAAGCAAAATAGGCCGCTGAACGTTCATCCGTAATACTTAAACATTCCAATTCGGGATGAACAGTGAATGCAAATATCAAAGGCGCATTGCGTGAGCCCGGGGCAATGATGACCTTGCGAACACCAAGACGCGCGCAAATTTCGGGTATGTTTTTAATTCCTTGTCGGAAATGACCTGTCATAATTCAACAATTAAGAATGAATAATTAATAATTTCTAAACTTGTTTTTGTCAATAATCGATTGAAGCAATTCATTTTAATTGATGATTATAAATTATTAATTGCGTTAAGCATCGTCATCATTTTATTGTCCGTTTCTTCCCATTCCCTTTCGGCTACCGAAGAAGCAGTTATTCCGGCTCCGCTGTAGAGCACAAATTCCTTTTTAAACAATTGCAGACAGCGTAAGTTTACAAATAGATTAGTTTCCCCATCGATATTGATCGGGCCAAGAAAACCGGTATAGTAAGCCCGGTCGTGTTTTTCGTTGGCAAGAATAAAATCATGTGCTTCCTTTTTGGGTAAACCGCCCACCGAAGGTGTTGGATGCAGGGCTTTCAGAAAATCTCCCAACCGGTTTTTCAAATCAGTACGTGCAAATTCGAAGCTTGTTTTGAGATGTATCAGATTTGCAGCACGATAATTTACCGGACCAATTTTACTGTAATCTTTTATGTCTAACGATTGTAATGTTTTTTCCACAAAATCAGTCACAATACCCTGCTCTTCAATTTCTTTTTGACTCCATTCATAAGCATTGATACCGGCTTCAGTGGCAATCTGTGTCCCTGCAAGTGAAACGGTTCTTACATTTTCGCCGGAAATCACCAGCAATGGTTCGGGTGTTGCCCCAATCCAACATCCCACCCGGGGCAGTTGAATCATATAAACAAATGCATGTGGATATTTTTCGCACAAATGAAGAAAAAAGTTACCTGCATCAAAATCCGCTTTCAATTTTCCCAACCTGATTTTCGACAAAACCACTTTGTGGAATGCTCCTTCGACAATTGATTTTTTGGCGTTATTTACCTGTTGTATAAAATCTTCCGAAGAGCTTGTCTGAAATTCCTCTTCAAATGCCGGTTCTGTAGATAAAAAGCAGGAATTATTTTCCAAGGTTTGAATAAACTGTCTTTCAATATTATCCGAATGAAAAATTTTATCCGGATTCAACAGATAAGTGCTGTGATTATCATTTTCGAGAAACGGAGCAATCACGAAACCGGTTTTGGTATCGGATTGAATCAACGAATCCAACTTCTCAGGTATTGATAAATGCTGAACAAAAGTTGTAATATCCTTTTGTAGTGGCAGTCGGTAAGATACAAATGGAATGTTTTGTTTCAGACAAACCGTTTGTAAACTGTTTAGTGATTGATATGATGATTTTTCGAAAGTCATTCTTTTCTTCTGACTAAATTGGAATAATCCGGTTGGTAAGTCGGCAAACAGAGATTAACTTCCCGGTTTCATCTTCAACACGAATTTCCCATACATGAGAACTTCTGCCCTGATGCACAATAGTTCCGGTTGCATAAACAAAATCTCCCGAAGTTGATCCAATATGGCTACCACTGATTTCCACACCAAGCACGCTAAATTTTGTCGGATCAACCAGCGTCAACGATCCGGCACTTCCTACTGATTCTGCCAAAGCCATTGTAGCGCCTCCGTGTAAACGTTTCATGGGCTGAATAGTTCGTTCGTCGATGGGCATACGTGCCACAACTTTACCATTGGAAACATCCGTAAATTCAATCCCCAAATGCTCTATCATAGTATTTTTACACAGATTATTGAGAGTCTCGGTATTCATATATTGTGTAATTGATGAGAAATTAAAAACAATAAGTTACAAAGTAATGTCTGCAAAGATAAGAAATTGCGGAATGACAATTGTAAATTTGTAAATTGTAAATTGTAAATTTATTTACCACCCCCATTTTGCTTTTACATAAATATTTCGTCCGGGTTCGAGTTTTAGGATACCACGTGTAGTGGAAAGATGATCCAGATAGGCTGTATTCAATATATTATCAACACCTGCAAATAATTGTATCTTACTTCTATTCAACTGCATGTCTCCGGAATGCACATTGAGATTAAAAATGATATGTCCATCGGTAGCCGTCTCAGTCGCTGCAATCTCAGCCTGACGCGCTGCCCACAAAGTCGAGAAAGAGGCTCCAATCTGTTTTTTCGATTGATAGTTCAGGGATACAAATCCGTGCATAGGTGGAATTTGAGATAAAAAAGCATCGGCATCCAGATCACGGGCGCGGGTGTAGGAAGCATTTGCAAGAAAGGAAAACTGTTTTGTAATTTTCCAGTTAGCTTCTATTTCAGCACCTATAAAAAATGCTTTGCTCACATTTGTATTTATAAAGGCTTGTTCTGAGACACTGGTTCCACTCGCATTAGTATAAGTGTATATTCCTGATTTTTCGACAATTAAATCTTCCAGATAATTAACGTAAACATCAGTTTTCAGTCGGAATTTATTATTTGTAACAGTATAGTTCAGATTAGAAAAAGTGCCTCTTTCGGGTTTCAGATTTGGATCGCCTACATGCTTGGGACCCGCAAGTTCTATAAATTTGAAACGTTCTTCTATTGATGCTGCCCGATATGAATTTGAAACAGAAAGTGTTACTAATTGAAGTTTGTTGAAATTATAGACCATGTCGAAATGAGCAGCATATGAAAATTCGTTGTTTACTTCCGGTTCGAACAAAATCCGGCGCGCAAGATTATTCACATTGGTTCTTATCTTATTTTTAACCGTATATCTAAACAATGGACTGAAAGCCGTATCGTTTGCAGTTTGTATAAAATCAAATCGCAATCCGGTGTTAAAAGTCAATTTCCGGGGTATAATTTTCCATGTATACTGAACAAAAGTCCCAAGGTCAAACATTTTTGTATCCGGTGTGGGTTGATCTCCGGTTACTGTAAACATAGTATCTGCATTATTTTTAAATGTCAGACGGTAAGTCTCCGCATCCCGCACCCACCCTTCGGCTCCCAAAACAAAGCTATGATAATCTGTGATTTTCCAATCTGTTGTAACTTTGGCTCCTGATGTCACGTTAACACTTCCGGGAAACAAAGTAACAGTAGGATCAGCAGGTTTCAATTCCACATCCCGGCTAATATTTTGCGTATAAGCTTTAATTCTCAATTCCCGTAAATTCCGGTTAATATTTGAAATGATATACTCAGCGCTTAACTGATTTCGTTCAACCCCCAGATAACGGGCCGTTGCAGTAGCCGGAAAAGATCTTCCTCCGGGCAATCCTACATCCCAGGCTCCTGTATGCTGATAATTAACCTGGAGTTCCTGATTTGGAGTGTAAAGAATTCCTCCCTTGAGTCCCCAGGAAGCATCATTGAATTGACTGTTTGGCAAAATGCCACCCGGAGTATGTATGTTTTGTGCTGTACGATAACTTCCATTCAGGGCAATATACCATTTATTGGTTGTAAATTGGACCCTGGCACTATTGGCCCAAAGGCTGTTTACTGAATTAAATTCACTTCCAACTTTTCCTTTGGTTTGAAAATTGGAAGAATATGTGGGTCGTTCTGTAACAAAGTTGACCACACCTCCCATGGCACCCGTACCAAACAGTACAGAACTTGCACCTTTAATCACTTCAATCTTTTCCAGACTGTTCATATCAATGGTTGATAATGCCGCAGCATGGTCGGAGGCCGTTTGTATCCGGTCACCATCAACCATAATCAACAAACGCTGTTCAGACAGACCACGCACATTCACCGATGCAGCCCAAATGCCATCACGGGCAATTGAAATGCCGGTTTCCTGCTGAAGTGCATCGGCAGGTGTAAAAAAAGAGGCTGACTGCAACGCATCAGATTTTACAACCACCATGGGTAGTGCCAGCGTTTTGGATAATCCGCCGAGCACAGTGATTTCTTTTATCTCTTTAATTCTAATGGTATCAGAAGGTGAAACGGGATTTGCAGCATGAGCGATAACCGAAGATCCAAGGAGAAGTGATAATATAAATGGTTTCATAATTATAATACTTGATGGAAATTTAATGCAAAAGTACATTAAAAATAATATTGTTGAACTATCATTATGACGTTGATAAAGGTTCAATAAGGTTAAATATAAAATATTAAACCAATTGCAATCAGCATTCGTGAAAGAAAACATGGAAATATGTAAAATATTTCCTTAAATTTGCAGCCTCTTGACAAGGGAAATCTTAGTCTTATCATATCCTGAGTGAAAAAACTATTTAACTAATTAAACATGAGCAATACCGAAGTCGAAGCATTGAGAACTATTGGTCTTTTTAACGATAGTTTTCCTCCAATTATGGATGGAGTTTCAATGACTTTACAAAATTATGCATATTGGTTAAACAAAAAAGCACAACCGGTTTGTGTAATAACGCCTAAATCACCAAATTACACCGATAACGAGCCTTATCCGGTATTACGGTATACTTCCGTACCCATTATCGGGCGCAAACCTTACCGGCTTGGTTTACCCAAAATGGATCTTTCATTTAAGACCGAACTCAATAAGATCTCATTCGGACTGGTACACGCCCATAGTCCATTCAGTGCTGGTAATATCGCACTAAATATTGCAAAAAATCAACACATTCCATTTGTGGCTACCTTTCACTCAAAATACCGGGACGATTTTGAACATTCGGTACACAACAAAAGGATAGCCAGACTGATGACAAATGAAGTAATTCGATTCTTCGAAAAAGCCGATGAAGTATGGATTCCACAAGCTTCTGTTGAAGAAACCATCCGTGAATACGGGTATAAAGGGAAACTGGAAGTGGTGGACAACGGGAATGATTTTTCAAGTTCTGAACCGGTAGAACCTATCAAAAAACAAGCCCGCAAAACATTGGATATTAACGAAAAAGAAACGGTTCTACTTTTTGTAGGTCAGCATGTTTGGGAAAAAAACACCAGACTGATCGTTGAATCGTTGGAATTGATAAAAGATCTTCCGTTCAAAATGTTTTTTATCGGAACAGGTTATGCAGCTGACGATTTAAAACAACTCGCAGAAAAATTAGATTTGACATCAAAAGTTGAATTTGTTGGAATCATTACCGAACGTGAGATTCTTAAACAGTATTATGCGGCTGCCGACTTATTTTTGTTCCCTTCTATCTACGACAATGCACCCTTAGTGCTTCGCGAAGCTGCTGCCTTGCAGACTCCTGCTGTTTTAATTAATGGATCTTCCTCTGCGGAGAATATCATCAACGATTTTAACGGATTTCTCACCGAAAACACCATGGAATCTTTTGCTGCGAAATTAAGAGAACTGATAAACTCACCCGAAAAAATCAAGATTGCGGGATTGAATGCTTCACAAAGTCTGGCGCGCTCCTGGGAAAGTATTACCGAAGAAGTGCTGGACAGATATCAAAAATTAATGAAAAGAACATGGGGACGATAAGCCAGACAAATTCAAAAAAGGTCACCAAACCTTTTAAATTGTATCAGGTACTAATACCAATTGCGCTTGGATTAGTTGTGATCGGCTGGCTGTTTCTGAGCGAATTCAATCCTGATGTTTTTTTCACTTTCGATTTTACTATCGTCAGTGTATTGTTTATCCTGTTGGCTTTTTTCTTAATGCTTGTCCGCGATTTTGGAATGATGTGGCGTTTCAGATTACTCACAAACTATGATTTATCCTGGAAACAAGTATTTCATATCAATGTATTAAGTGAATTTACTTCTGCTGTTACGCCGGCAGTAGTTGGAGGCTCGAGTCTCGTAGTGATTTTCCTGATAAAAGAGGGTATTGATGCCGGACGAAGTACCACCATCATGTTTGTAAATTTGTTTCTGGACGAATTATTTTTCCTGATCGTTTGCCCCATCATCTTTCTCTTCATTCCAATGAGAGATCTTTTTAATTCTTCATCAGTTATAGTTTCTACTTTTGGAGTTATTTTTGCAGGGCTTTATCTTACCCGGCTCATTTGGACTACAATATTATTTATCGGCATCTTCAGACGTCCTGACTGGATCAGGAATATACTTTTAACGCTTTTCAGGCTTCCGCTTTTAAAACGGTTATATTACCGGGTTGATTTACTAACCAACGACTTAGTCCGCGCTTCGCACGAAATAGGCAGCCATTCGTACTGGTTTTGGGTGAAAGCATTTGGCATGACACTACTGACCTGGTCTGCCCGTTTTCTGGTCGTGAATGCCGTATTTATGGCATTCGTTCCTGTGAGTGACCATCTTTTGGTTTTTGCCAGACAGTTGATACTTTGGGTTGTAATGGTTGTAAGTCCAACTCCCGGTGGAAGTGGAGTAAGCGAATATGCGTTTAAAGAATACTACAGTGATATTTTTTCATCCAGCAGCGCCATCATTTTTGTAACCCTGATATGGAGAATGATCAGCTATTATTTGTATCTTTTGATTGGTGTATTTGTAATTCCTGCATGGATAAAAAAATCATTCTCTAAAAACCATTCCTAAATCTTGATTCCTTCACCTTAAAATAATTTTGCTATTAAACAGCAAATATTATTTCTACCCTCGTGTACAAAATAATTTGAAATTTATCTTACTGGTTTTGATATAATGTGAAGTTAATTTCTTTAATTTGCATATAATTATCAAAGCATAAATTTCGAATTCCATTTAAAGAAAAAAAATGAGTGATGGACACAGTGAAAATTTGAAAACCATTGGCCTGTTTAATGATAGCTTTCCACCAATAATGGATGGAGTTTCACTGACTGTTCAAAATTATGCTTACTGGTTACGAAAAAAGGATCAGCCTGTTTGCGTCATAACGCCCAAATGTCCCAACTATTCGGATAATGAATCTTATCCCGTGTTCAGGTTTAATTCTATACCTGTTATTGGACGAAAACCTTATCGATTAGGATTACCAGCATTAGACCTATCTTTCAAAAACCTACTGAATCAGATTTCATTTGGTCTGGTTCACGCGCATTCTCCTTTTGTTTCGGGGAATATTGCACTGAACATTGCAAAAAAGCAGCATGTTCCTTTGGTTGCAACCTTTCACACTAAATTCAGGGAAGATTTCGAACATACGGTCCACAATAAATATATAGCCAATCTAATGACGAAAGAAGTGATACGCTTCTACGAAAAAGCTGATGAAGTATGGATTTCTCAACCATCGATAGAAGAAATCCTTCGCGAATATGGTTTCAAAGGAAAAGTTGAAGTAGTTCCGCTGGGAATTGATTTAATGAGTGACCAACCTGTTGAATTAATCAAAAAACAAGCCCGGAAAGATCTGCAGATCAAAGAGAATGAGACTATATTACTGTTTGTCGGGCAACTCACCTGGGAGAAAAACACCCGCATAATTGTGGAATCATTAGCTTTGATAAAAGATCTTCCTTTTAAAATGTTTTTTATCGGAACCGGCTATGCTGCTGAAAATCTTAAGCAAATGGTTAGCTTGTCCGGATTAACCGAAAAGGTTGAATTTTTAGGGGTCATTACCGAACGTGCCCAAATAAAACAATACTATGCCGCGTCCGATTTGTTCCTTTTTCCTTCAACTTATGATACCTGGGCGCTGGTTGTACACGAAGCTGCTGCTTTGGGAACTCCATCTGTAATGATTGAAGAATCAAATGTTGCGAAACTCATTACTGACAATGAAAATGGCTTTTTGACTGCCAATTCAAGCGAAATGTTGGCATCACGTCTTAGAGAATTAATTTCTGAACCCGGTTTGATCAAAAAAGTCGGATTCAATGCGGAAAGAGATCTGACACGTTCGTGGGATAGTGTAACAGAAGAAGTATTAGACAGGTACCAAAAACTAATGAAAAGGAAATGAAGACGATATCTAATCCCGAAACACATAAAAATTCAGGACCCTTTAAACTTTCTCAGGTTCTCATTCCAATTGTTATTGGAATTATTGTTATCGGCTGGTTATTTCTCTCCGAATTTGATCCCGCTACTTTTAAGGGTATAACGTTCAACTTCAACAGTGTTGGATATCTTGTACTGGCCTTTTTGTTTATGTTCGGTCGTGATTTTGGCATGATATGGAGATTCAGAATCATGGCGAATAAAGATTTATCCTGGTTGCAAGCATTCAATATCAACATTTTAAACGAGTTCACTTCTGCGGTAACACCATCTGCAGTGGGTGGTTCCACTTTTGTAGTTTTGTTTCTTAGCAAAGAAGGTATTACCGTAGGACGCAGTACAGCAATCATGATCAGTAATCTGTTTTTAGATGAATTATTTTTTATTATTATTTGCCCGATCCTTTTTCTTATTGTTCCCTTAAATGAATTATTCAATGCCACTTCTTTTGTTACTTCAACCATTGGCGTATTTTTTTGGAGCATTTATGGACTCCTTATAATCTGGACGTCCATTTTGTATATAGGGCTATTTCGTCGCCCCGATTTAGTTGCCAAACTATTCTCGTTATTATTCAGATTGCCTTTTTTACGCAGATGGGAAAACAAAATAGCCTTGTTTTCGGAGCAAATGATTGCTGCTTCAGTTGAAATCAGCACTAAATCGGTTGGTTTTTGGTTAAAGGCATTTAGTACCACTGCGTTGTCCTGGTCATCGCGCTTTCTGGTTGTGAATGCTTTATTTCTGGCTTTTACTCCAATCAATAATCAGCTCATTATTTTCGGACGTCAATTGCTCTTGTGGATAGTCATGGTGGTAAGTCCAACACCGGGTGGAAGCGGCATCAGCGAATATGCGTTCAATGCTTATTACAACGACTTACCTCTGGGTAGTGGGCCCATCCTGGTCATCACACTCATCTGGAGATTAATAAGCTATTATTTATATTTGTTGCTGGGCATTCTCATCATTCCCAATTGGATCAAGAAATCCTTTTCTAAAAATAATTCAGTTTTGCATGATATTTGACATCTTAAATACAGGTTCTGATAGATATAGCCTAACGACTGTTAATCTCGTGTTTATGACTTTTATATTAGAAATTTATGCTGTATCTTTGTAGTGATAACAAGAAAAAGAAAGAATAATGATAAAAAAAGCAATTTTTACTATATCTGTTTTATTGACATTTCACAGTGTATTTGCATGTACTAATTTTTTAGTTGGAAAAGCAGCAAGTACCGATGGTTCTACTTTAATTTCCTATTCAGCCGATTCGTATTTTTTGTTCGGCGCATTATATCATTACCCGGCAGCCACTTACCCGGCAGATGCCATGCTCGATATTCACGACTGGGATACCGGTAAATATCTCGGGAAAATTAAGCAGGTAGAAAGCACTTTTTCAGTTATCGGCAATATGAACGAACATCAACTGAGTATTGGCGAAACAACCTATGGCGGACGACATGAGTTGATCGACACTACCGGTATTGTGGATTACGGAAGTCTGATGTATATTGCCCTTCAGCGTGCCCGTACAGCCCGTGAAGCGATAAAAGTAATGACTGATCTGGTGGCTGAATATGGCTATAACAGTGAAGGAGAATCATTTTCAATAGCTGACCCCAATGAAGTTTGGATATTGGAAATGATAGGAAAAGGCCCCAATAATAAAGGAGCTGTATGGGTTGCTCAACGCATACCTGACGACTGCGTTTCGGCTCATGCCAATCAGGCACGCATTACAACTTTTCCATACGATAATAAAGACATTTGTCTTTATTCAGAAGATGTGATTGCTTTCGCCCGCGAAAAAGGATATTTCAAAGGGAAAAACAAAGATTTCAGTTTTTCTGACACTTATGCCCCACTCGATTATGGAGCATTACGTTATTGCGAATCACGTGTCTGGTCATTTTTCAACAAAGTAGATCCGGCAATGGGAAAATATATTTCTTATATCAAAGGCGAAACGGCTGAACGCATGCCCTTGTGGATAAAACCAACCTTTAAAATCAGTGCTCAAAAATTGAAAGACTATATGCGCGACCAATACGAAGGTACTGAATTAGATATCACCAAAGGCATCGCGGCAGGACCATTCGGCAGCAAACTTCGCTGCAGTCCGTTGACTTTCAAAGTGGACAGTGTTGAATATGGAAACGAACGTCCAACGGCAACACAACAAACAGGTTTTACCTTTGTTGCACAAATGCGTAACTGGCTTCCCGATTATATCGGTGGTATTTTGTGGTTTGGCGTGGACGATGCAGCAAGCAACATCTATGTTCCTATGTACTGTGGTATAAATGCAGTTCCTGAATGCTATCGCACGGGCAATGGCAGCCTGCTGGAATATTCGTCTACTTCGGCTTTCTGGACTTATAATTGGGTAGCAAATTATGCTTACAGCAAATACTCATATATGCTCCCCGACATAAAAATTGTCCAGACTAAATGGGAAAACGATTTTAATGCTTTGGTTCCGGCCATTGATAAATTAACAGTGGGAATGTCCGAAACTGATGCCCGCGTATTTCTTACAGATTTCAGTCTTGCACAAGCTGAAAAATCAACTGCTTCCTGGAAAAAATTAGGTGAATACCTCCTTGTAAAATACATGGATGGTAATATCAAAAAAGAAAAGGACAATAAATTCGTTCAAAATGAGAGTGGTATACCTACCGGAATAATCCGTGCCGGCTATCCGGAGGAATTTCTAAGAAAAATGGTGAAAGAAAATCCAACCACACGCGTACTGACTGAAGAAGAAATGAAGAACAGGAAGTAAGCTGAAAAGGATTCAGGGACTTATTCTATCATAAAATATATTTTTCACAAAAGAGGGGATTGCAGTTTGCAATCCCCTCTTTTTAATATAAATCCTTTCTGAGAACAATAAAAATCTTATTATTACTTCTGTCCTATTCTCATCATCCATTGATAAATTTCCTTCGCTTCAGGTGCACTGTTGTCAACCGACCAATCACCCCAGGTTTTAATAAGTATCTTTTTATATTGGTTAGTTTTTTCATCAAAAATAAAGGCTGAATATGTAATACTTCCGGCATCAGCCATTTGATTTACCGGTTCAGAAATTTTACCTTTAGATGCTGCCAAAATTTTGTCAGTGTAGTGAGCGAGCGTATCTGCATCTATCTGACAAATAACAGAATCGCAATATGATAAATTTTCGTTCATTTCTACAATGCCAATATATCCATCTTTATCCGGCTCATTCCATTTAATCGAGTCTTTCGATAAATCGAAAGCGTTGACAAATCCCAATGAGTCAACAAGGAAACCCTTATTTTGATAACCCCAGGCCCAATTGACATAATGTTTCTCAAACAATATCTTTCGATTGAAATTTGGATACTCAGTCTTACAGCCTGTAAAAGTCATGATAATAATGAAAAATAAGTATTTTGCCTTCATTTATATTTTTTTTTAGGATTAGAATATGCTTCTGACTTACAACAAAAAAACAGTCCATACATAACTATTTATCAACCAAATAGAATATATTTTTGCTTACTGAGAAATAAGATGTTTTATTTTATTGCACATTTTGTGTATCTTTGTGCCGAAATTATGTTTGACCAACAAAACATTTCAAGTTGAAATACGTTTGATTGAAAGAACTAAAAACTGAATAAACATGGGTAATGACTTATTAAAAGGTAAAAGAGGTATTATATTTGGAGCGTTGAACGATATGTCCATCGCCTGGAAAGTCGCAGAACGCGTAGTAGAAGAAGGCGCTATTATCACCTTATCGAACACGCCCCTGGCTGTACGTATGGGAACAACAAACGAACTGGCAGAGAAACTTAATGCGAAACTGATTCCTGCCGATGCTACCAGCGTAGCTGACCTGGAGCAGGTTTTTATACAATCAATGGAAGCATTAGGCGGAAAAATCGATTTTGTTTTGCACTCAATCGGTATGTCGCCAAACGTTCGCAAGAAACGTACTTATGACGATTTAGACTATGATATGCTGGCCTCCACGATTGATATTTCAGCAGTTTCGTTCCACAAAATGCTTCAGGTTGCCAAAAAGATGAACGCTATCAACGAATATGGTTCTGTAGTGGCACTTTCGTACATGGCAGCCCAACGGACTGTATTTGGATACAACGATATGGCCGATGCAAAATCAATGTTGGAATCCATTGCCCGTAGTTTTGGTTATATTTATGGTCGAGAACACCATGTGCGTGTAAACACCATCTCTCAATCACCAACTCCGACCACTGCCGGTAGCGGTGTAAAAAACATGGAAGGACTACTTGATTATTCTGAGCGCATGTCTCCACTTGGTAATGCCACAGCAGCCGAATGTGCCAATTATTGCGTAGTAATGTTTAGTGACTTAACCCGCAAAGTAACCATGCAAAATCTGCTCCACGATGGTGGATTTTCAAGCATGGCAATGAGCAACCTTGTTATGGAACAGTACAATAAAAGTTTTGAAGAGTTCAAAGATGAAAATGGAAATATTATCTACGGATAATAAACACTTTTCATAAGGTAGAATTGAAAGAAATTAGAAAGAGGCTGAAGACTATTCAGTCTCTTTCTGATTTTAGATACTATTCACCTATTGCCAGTTTACTCAACTGCCTGATATTATTCACATTCGAATAATCATACTGATAAATTCCATCATCGGCTATCATCATCAAAGTATTATTAAAAGGAATGACATCAAATCCATCCATGCCGGAATAATGGGCTAATTCATTTGCTAAAAGTGTTTCGGGAGTTGTAATTTTAAATATCTTCAAACCATCGTCACACAAAAATAATACCCCTTTATCAATTCCCAATCCTTTTGGATTAGTCATTGTATCGTACGAAGCAAGTTGCTTGGGAGCTTTAACATTGCTCACATCAACGATAAACAATGCATTGCTGGTTTGTCCACAGGCATTCCCCGAACGAACGGTAACATAAGCAAGATCATTATCAACAACCACAGGATCACAACCGTAGAAATGTGTTAAAGATGATTGAAATTCAGGTTTCAGCGGATCTTTAACCGAATAAATCAGCATCCCCGTGGGTGTTCCCAGAAACATATTGTCTTTGTAACTGAAAATGGTTTCTACCTGCCAGCCAATATAAATATTCTCTGCTGCTTTCGTAGGTTGTTCGCCTGTTAAATCGAAGATATTCATATTATTATTGATCACAACATAGAGATTGTTGTTGTAAATGGTGAAACGTGACATGGAACCGTTTATTCCGGAAGTTGATCCTCCACTGGTAGAATTCAAAGCCATTCCGTCCATCATAAAAGTTTCTCTTCCCCACCACCAGCCACCGCCGGTATAGCTTTTCACATCTTCCGTCTTCTCTTTCAATTCCCAACCTACAATAACACCCTTATTTTCTGCCGGATAGCAGGATGCATAATCGAAGCCAAAATTATTTTCCATTTTGGGTAAAGCATTGGTAAATACATCTGTCAATCTTCCTTTTAATGAAGGCAGAGCCGGATTGCTGATATCAAACCATACTAAGTCGATATAAGAATCGGCATAAAGCAAACCATCGCGAATTGCTAAATCGGCATTCCCCAACAATTCGATAAAACCTACTATTTCAGGGCTTGCCGGATTCCGGTTGTCGACAATATGAATCCCTTTTTCCGATTCGGAAATATACAGGTAACCATCGTAAAAGCAAATCTTCCCGTGCTTTGTAATTTTTTGCGGTTCGGTACGTACTTTTACCGAATTACGGAAGGTTTCGGTTGACATAAACACAGGTTCATTAATCTTGTAAGTTACCGTTTGTGTAACTTTATCCTCGCAGCCGGCAAATGCGAACACTGCCAGACTAAATAAATAAAATAACTTTTTCATATGATTGTATTTATTAGTAAATTGCAAATGAATGTATTATAATTGAATTAGTATTTTTCCACACTACCCATTTTCCCGATAAAGAGAATGACACCGGTGCTTTGTTCGCGGATAATATAGATGAATGGTCTGTTAACCCGGAAAACGGGCCGGATGGGCATGGAAGTTGTCCCCATTTCAACAATGGTAACAGCTGCAGCTTCGGTTCCTTCTTCGTTCACTTCCACAAAAGTGCTGTGAATAATGCGAGAAATCAATAAACTGGTATCAGAGATATTTGAAAAATCGGCAAATTCGGTGAAAGCCAGGTTCATTCCCATTTTTTGCATCACGGGTTTTAATTCAAATTTATTCGCTGATTTAAATCGTGGGAGATAGACTTCCACTTCCTGTTTTGTGAGATTCTTTAAAGTTGCATTCCATTTGTCAACGGTAAGCTCATTCAAAATGTCAGATGTAGTTTTACCATAATCAGGCAGGATAACGGTCATACTAAAAGCTTTATTTCCGTATGGCATATCCAGGTATTCCGCATTTTCATCTTCCATATAAGCAAAAGTATCTGTCTGATGCATCATGTTGATTTCAACCTGATTCGCTTTTTCATTCGTAAACTGACTGATAAATGTTCGTTTGGGGTCAAATTTTTTACGCCATATTCCTTTGAAATAAATGGCATTAACAAGGTACATCATGGCATCCTGCGGAATCTGATCAAGCGGTTTTTTAATCAGATCGTTTGTTTTCCGGGCACACCAGTTGTTGATGGTGTCCACCGCCCATGCCTGTTTGAAATCAAGTTCACGTACTTCTGAATTAAAATAATCGCTGTTCACCTTCAAAAAGGCCGGTTTTACAGGAAACCCGGTACGATACCAGATTGAATTGGCAATACTTAATTTCGTGGTCGGGTCAATGGTCGGTAAGGTGGTTTGCATCTCCTTGTAATACCCGTTAATTTCATCCGTCGATAAACCACTCATCTTAAGGGCAGTTTCCATTTCGGTTTTGGTATCACCCACAGCTCCGTTACGAACCATGCCAAGCGCAATGCTTACACTCAAAGGTGAAACAAAAACATTCGTTTCGCCTGAATTTTCGATTGTTTTTTTGAAAATATCGAGCGCGAATTCATTATCCTGTGCCACCCGTTTTTCTATAACTGCCGTTAGATTTATCGGTTTGGCATCGTCGATAATCTCCGGTTCGTTTTCAGTTTTGCAACCTGCAATCAGGACAACGATAAACAATAATTGAATAATTTTTTTCATGGCTTTATATTTGTAAATTTGGTTTAAACGAATATGGAATTATTGATTCACAACTCAGTATTTTTCAATACTTCCCATTTTCCCGATAAAGAGAATAACGCCAGTGCTTTTTTCACAAATGACATAAAGGAAAGGTTTATTCACTCTGAAAACAGGTATCATTGGCATTGAGTTTTTAAATTCAATAACGGTAACAGCAGCAGCTTCAGTTCCCTCTTCGGTAACTTCCACATAAGTGTCGTGCAACACCCTGGAAATAAACAAACCTGCATCTGCAATATTCGAAAAATCTGCAGTTCCGGTAAATGCAAGTTTCATCCCCATACTTTTAAGAGATTCATTCAGAACAAATTTATTTTTGGTTTTGAAACGTGGAAAATACACTTCTACTTCCTGAGATACCAGGTTTTGCAAAACGTTACTCCATTGATTAATAGTCAGGAAGTTGAGAACGTCGCCTGTAGTTTTACCTTCTTTTGGCAAAATAACCGTCATGCTGAAAGCTTTATTCCCGTAAGGCATATCCAGATATTGAGCATTTTCATCCTGTACATACAAGAAAGTATCCTTTTGAAACATCATATTCACTTTCACCTGCTCATTTGCTTCGGTTGTGAAGTTTGCTTCTAGGGTATTTTTCTTGTCAAACTGTTTTTGCCAGATACCTTTAAAATAAACAGCATTAATCAAATACATTACTGCATCAGGCGCAACTTCATCAAGCATTTCAGGAATAAGGTGATTTGTTTTACGCGAACACCAGTTATTGATCGTATCTTTAGCCCACGCCTGCGCAAAATCCAGTTCGCGGACTTCAGCATTAAAATAATCAGTATTCTGCTTCAGGAATGCCGGCTTTACTTCAAATCCTGCCCGGTACCAAATCGAGTTGGCAATATTGAGTTTGGTTGTCGGGTCAATTGCCGGTAAGGTACTTTGCATCACTTTGTAATAATCGTTGATGTCAGCGACAGACAAACCACTCATTTTCAATGTATTTTCCATTTCGGTTTTGGTATCACCCGCAGCTCCGTTCCAGGCCATCCCCAGGGCAATGCTTACACTCAAGGGTGATACTAAAACATTCGTTTCTCCGGAATCTTCGATTGTCTTTTTAAACAAATCGAAAGCAAACTCATTATCCTGAGCTACACGCTTTTCCAAACCGGCCCTTAACACGATGGGCTTTGCATCCTCAGTAATTACTGGCTCATTTTGACTTTTGCAGGCTGCAATCAGGACAAGTATAAAAAACAGTTGAATGATCTTTTTCATGGCAATAAAATTTATAATCTTATCTTCAAATTATTGAATAGGCATTTATGTGATTTTTTCATTATTTCTTTCTGATAAAATGCGTATTATATCTGTCACAACAAGGAGCGATCAGGTTCAATGTGTCATTGTTTATCAACTGAATATATTTTTCAGAATCACCACACAATTCAATATTTACTGACTTTTCAAAATCGAAATTACAATGTATTCCGATGGGGAGATTCATGTCTAAATCGAGTAATAATGTCAGTTTTCCGTAAGTTATTAACGAGTCATTACGTATAATTCCAAAGATTCCGTTTTTCTTTAAAATCAAATAATCGAAGTCCTTTTTATATCCAATTCCAACAAAACCTCCTGAAGTACTTGTTATTTTCCATATTCCGTAAATTTGATTGTATTGGTCCGGTATGATATCCGCAGCATAATATTTGGTGGGTGGTAACTCATCAAGCATATTTAAACTGATTTCTTCTGTTTTGCAACTTCCAAAAATGAATATTAAAAATACAATTTCAAAAATTCTGATAGTTGTTTTCATAGTCATTCATAGCTTATAGAATATTAATTTTCAATTAATTACAACTATTATTACTCAACAATTCCCTGAGTTTTTCTATGTAATTTTTCAACAAATCCGGTTCTTTATTGAATTCGAAAGTTACTTTGTGTGTTTTTCCGGTCAGCATTTTTATTTCGAGCCACTCGGCACCACCATCGGCACAATCGGGGCAGCCAATGGTTTCGGGTAATTCGAAGAATAATTTTGTATTTAAGTTGCTGATTGAATCTAATGCCGAAGTTGTAATTTCAGCTTTGTTTGTTATTGTTTGTGTTACCGGATACCAACTAGAACATTTGTAAGTGGCTTCAGTAGATTTTATCGTCACATCGCGTTTGCAAAACCCGACACATTCACCAAAAGATGTTCCATAGTTTACCTGAGCAATATTGTTATAAAATACATCGTTTGAACACGACGAAAATAAAACTACAAATAATATAAACCCCAATATTTGACGATAAAGTGTTTCCATTTTTTCAAAATTAAAAAAGATCAGAATTCATATCTCAATCCTGCATTCAATCCCACCGTAAATGGTTGTTGCGTACGGGCACTCATGGGTTGATTATTCTCGAGATAATACGATATTTTTGGTTCGAAATAAATGCCCAGATTTCGCTGTAATTTATAGGATGCACCAAATGCTGAATTTAATGACCACTGGAATCCATCAATTTTGGTTTCAGCCCTGGTCGTCATTACCTGGTTACCCCAATCCTGGTTTTGAATATAAATGGAACGTACGCCTTTTTCCACCATTCCTCCCGCCGAGAAATAAATTTCCCATTTCGGTTTTGTCAGGACTTGTATTATTAAATTCAGCGGCACACCGACATAATGTAGATGCAATTTAGCATCCGAATGTTGCAGTCCTTGTTTTTCGAAGGTCGAAAAAAGATAAGTGTAAACCAGTCCGCTTTCAATACTCATATCATTTCCCAAATTTTTACGACCCACAATACCGAAAGAAACCGGAGCATGATGAACAATATCGGTGAAATCGTTCGGTGTAAGTATACTGCTGTAATCTGTTGCAGCACTGACCAGGTTTTTATTCCCTTCATCGTAAAGCATATCCCGATTTCCAAGGGAAGAACCAGCTCCTGTGCCACCTGTTCCAAATGCTGCTGCCAGCAACCAGTTTTTTTTATTCTTTTGCTTCGAAACCGGGATGTTATCCGGCTCTTCAGTCTGACTGTCCGGGAATTTTTCTTTCGGGGAGTCAGAAAGTTGGTCGTTTTCGTTTTCGGGTACAACCTGTGCTATATTTTCTTTTTCCGGAAGATCGCTGTTTGATGTCCTGATTAAATTGTCTTTACTTTCTACAACCTCTGTCTGAAGTGTCGGGGCAAGTCCTGATTCACTTTCATCAACTTCAGCCTTGGTTTTACTTGAATTGTATTGTCTGATTTCGATTAGTTTTTTCTCAGCTTTTGTTGAAGATAATACTTTATTTACCTGATGTGTTTTATCCTTATTCGTTTCTATTTCAGTTTTTTGGAAATTCTGTTGTTCCGATTTTCCAATATATGCAGGCGATTCGGTCAAGGGTCGTAATGTAAACAACAAGGCCAATACTGCAGCTGAACCGATTGGCAACCACATCCACCACGGCATAATCTTCCGCTTTGGCTTCAATCGTTTTTCAATTGCGCTCCAATCGGGCACGTCACCGGGCATCTGGTGATTCTCCAATTTTTGACGAACGATTTTGCTAAAATCATCCGGTTCATTCCTATTATATATATTATCCTGCATTATTATAGTCTGTTAGAGTCTGAACACTTTTTTGTAGTATCTTTCTTGCCCTCATAAATTGTGAACGCGAAGTGATTTCGGTGATATTGAGCATATTGGCGATTTCAGCATGTGAATAACCTTCAATAGCATACAAGTTAAATACAGTTCTGTAACCATTGGGAAGCTTGTTTATACATTTCAACAAATCGTCGGCCGAAATTTTCTCCAAAACTGTAATATCCACATCTTCAATAAAGTTATAATATTCATCGATGCTTAAACTTTGTTTCAGGGCATCATTTCGTCGCAGATATTCTAAAGCTGTGGTTACAAAAATCCGTCGCATCCAACCCGCAAATGAACCAACACCTGAATAAGTATCCATTTTGGTAAACAGCTTGATAAAACCGTCCTGCAATAAATCGCGGGCTGTTTCACGGTCGGAAACATAGCGGACACAGACGCTCATCATTGCCGAAGCATGTAACTCATATAATTTTTTCTGAGCCCACGATTCGGAATTCAAGCAACCTTCAATCAACTGTTGTTCGTCTGTTTTGCCGTTATTGAAATTCATATTCTACTATTAAAGATGAGAAATTGCATGATAACGTTGCATTGATGTGGAAAATAAAAAACTAACCCAAACTTGTGAGACAGTCTTACCAGTAATTTTATCGGTTATCTTAATTGATTTATAGACATTTACAAGCTTTCTAAATCTCTTTTTGTAAATCCTTTAAGTAATCTCCCGAAAGATAAATAACAGAAACCTTATTATGTAAACGCATATAATTTGCTACCAATTGCTGCGACAATAAAACCATTGTATAGGAAACATCTCCCGTTAGCAATAAATTTTTACCATCATGTTTACTAAGTATGTGTTTCAATAATATATTTCACCAATATGGAGTGGCGTTAATAACTTTATTAGCTGTAAATGTGTCAATAATTTTAACCTCGATTACAGTTTTATTTCTACCCTTACAGTATAATTTTCATACAAAGATATTAATTATTTCTAATGAAAAAATTACCGGTAAATTCTTCAATTGAATGAAGAAAATACCGGTAAAATCATTGAAGAATAAATTAATTAAAAATATCAATTCTGGGAAGAAGGATAAAATCTGCTGATTCAAAAATCATTTTACTTTCTTCAATATCTTTAATTTTGAAGGTTTTCGTGAACCATGTATAATGCCAAGAATGAGAATATTATTATTGGTGATTTTGTAAATGATATTCCAACTTTTACAGACAGCTTTTCTATACGTTTTTGATTTAGTTGGTAATAAATCACATTCTTTGAAAGAATAAGGATGTTGTTCGATACGATGAATAGTTTCAAGAATAGCATCGCCAACTTTGATAGCATTCAATGGTTGTTGGTTAATAAACGCGATATAACCCGTTATCTCATCAAGATTACGGACTGCATTTATCGAAATACTTATTTTATAAGCATTTGGAGTTGTTTTCTTTTGCTTGTCCATTTTCTTTGGATTTCATCTAAAGAAACTACTGGCATAAATTCGGCCTGCTCTACCCAATTTTTAAATTCAGCGTTCGACATTGGATTACCTTTTATTGATGGTGATATCGGGCCTGAACTTTCGGAAGACAATTCCTTATTTTTTATGTAAGCAATAACTTCAATTTCTTTTCCAACAAAATTTTCGGGTACAACCAATGATATTTGTACGTTTGTATTAGTAGGTATTATAGTTTTTTGTATCATAATGAATTCGTTTTTAATTCATTGAATTAACCTTCGACAAAAATAATGAAATTTTTTCTATATAACAATTAAATAAGTATTATAGCAGTTTACTTCAACCATTTGTCCAACCATTCGAAATAAGTCCGTTGCCAAAGGATGCCGTTCTGGGGTTGCAGTACCCAGTGATTTTCATCAGGAAAAATCAGCATTTCGGCAGGAACACCCCGCAATATGGCAGCATTAAAGGCCGCCATACCTTGTGAAGCAAGAATGCGGTAATCCTTTTCACCATGAATCACCAATATTGGGGTATCCCATTTATCGACAAATAAATGCGGAGAGTTTGCGTACGAACGTTGTGCAATGGCATTGGCCTTATCCCAGTAAGCACCACCCAAATCCCAGTTTACAAACCACATTTCTTCAGTTTCGAGATATTGTTGAGGAAGGTTAAACATGCCGTCGTGAGAGAGGAATGCTTTGAAACGTTTTTCATGATGACCCGCAAGCCAGTACACCGAAAATCCGCCATAACTTGCTCCCACACAACCCAATTTATCTTTGTTTACAAAAGGTTCTTTTGCCAGCGCATCAATTGCCGAGAAATAATCCAGCATGTTCTGTCCACCGTAGTCGCCACTGATCTGTTCCAGCCATTCCATACCGAAACCGGGCAATCCGCGCCGGTTTGGAGCTACAATTATATAATCGTTGGCAGCCATCAATTGCAAATTCCAACGGTACGACCAGAACTGACTGACGGTAGATTGTGGTCCACCTTCGCAGAAAAGTAAGGTCGGATATTTTTTATTCTTATCGAAATTTGGCGGATAAATTACCCAGGTTTGCATTTGTTTATTGTCGGTGGTGGTAATCCAGCGCTCTTCCACTTTACCCATTTTCAGTTGATCCAAAATTTCTTTGTTTTCGAACGAAAGTTCCGTTTCATTTCCGGCTATCGGATCGATGCTGTAAATCTCATCCGGCTTGCTCATCGAATGTTTTACGCCAATAAGCTTATCATTTGCCAGAGCCACAGAAGAATAATCGTGAACACCTTTGGTTATTTGAGTGATTTTATTGTCAACAATATCAGCACAATAAATCTGGGTCAGGGCATGCCAGCAGCTTACAAAATAAATCGATTTGCTGTCGGCAGACCAGGCCAGGCCGGATGAATTTTGATCGAAGATGGCAGAAACATCGGTTTTTGCACCGGTTGCAATGTCCATAATAAACAGGCGATTTTTGTCAGCTTCGTAACCATCGCGCTCCATACTTTCCCATGCCAGCCATTTTCCATCGGGCGAAAAAACAGGGTTTTGATCATAACCCATCATACCCTGAGTTTTATTTTCTGTTTTTTTATTTTCTAAATTATAGAAATAAATATCCGAATTGGTTGATAGTGCGTATTCTTTTCCTGTTTTTTTACGGCAAGTGTAGGCCACCGTTTTTCCATCGGGACTCCAGGCCAGTTGTTCTATACCTCCGAAAGGTTTCATAGGGCTTTCGTAAGGTTCGTCTTTCAACACATCAATTTCATTTTCTATTTTCCCGTTTGCAAAGTCTGCAATGAACGGATGAGGGATCGTTTTCACCCATTCGTCCCAGTGTTTGTACATCAGGTCGTTCACAATAACGCCAGATGCTTTAGGTAGATCGGGATATTTATCCACAACGCGTTCACCGTATTTCACATCGGCAACAAAAAGCAGTTTTGTTTCGTCGGGTGAAAAGCTAAAGTCGTTCATGCCACCTTCGCGTTCGCTGATTTGTTGGCGGTTGCTACCGTCTACATGCATCGTCCACAGCTGCATACTTTCTTTTTCGGATGATAAAAATGCAATGGTTTTGCTGTCTTTCATCCATTTGGCAGCAGCTTCACGGGTGGCTGTTTTGGTTATTTGTTTTTTATCCGAGCCATCGGCATTCATCACAAAAATTTCCGAATTTCCTTTATTCTCAGGGATACTGTAATAGGAAACACTGTATAAAATCTTTTTTCCGTCGGGTGATACCTGAGTTCCGGCAACCCGTCCAAACGACCACAACACTTCCGGGGTCATGCGTCCGTTTTCAATTTTCGGTTGCTGCTTCCCTATTACCGGAGTTTCATCTTTAACACCACACGATGCAGCTAGAACAGCTATCGCCATAATACTTGTTTTTGTTAATGTGTTCATTTAGTTTATGTATAAAGTCAGAAGTTTAAGGTCCAAATTACTTTTTATAAATGTTCGGTCACTAATCTTCGACATTGTTTTGCATGGCAAAAGTACATTTTTTTGAATGAATATACAACACATACAATTTCCTTTGTTATGAATTCTAATTTTCGATTAAAACGGAACATGCATTTCGGATTATTCGTTCGTAAATATAATTTAATGAAGAACAAATCGGTTGAAATTTCGTTTGTATGATAAAACAAAAAAACAAATGAACGATAACTTTGCACATCGTGCTGCCGAATGGGACAGCCCCGAAAAAACAGAAATGACTGAAATATTTGTAGCTGAAATGTTGCAACATGTAACTCCACAACCGAACTGGAAAGCCCTGGAAATAGGGGCAGGAACCGGTTTAGTGGGAATGCAGGTTGCACATTTAGTAAACAAAGTGGTGTTCGAAGACACCTCTGCGGCCATGCTGGATGTTTTGAAACAAAAACTCGATGAAAATTCTCCGGCTGAAATACTCCATGGCGAGGTGTATGATTATAATCAGAAAGATATTGATCTGATATTCTCGTGCATGGCTTTGCATCACGTCCCCGACATTGAAAAAACCCTGCAACATTTGTCGACCATCACAAACCCCGGTGCTACGGTGGTAATCGGTGATCTTAAATCCGAGGATGGATCTTTTCACCGCTTCGAACCCATTCCACATCGCGGATTTGATACCGGTGTTTTGTCAGAACAATTTCAGGCTGCCGGATTTGAAGTGCAAAAAGTACATGTTTACAACATCCTGACTCGCGAAAGGGTGGAGGGATTGGTTACTGATTTCGAACAGTTTATTTTGATAGCGAAGAAAAAATAGAAGGAGTCCTTTCCATATTTTTGAAAAATAAATCTAATCAGATTATTTATTAAACAACTAAACAAATGAAAATAACTATTTTCGGAGCAAGTGGCAAAACCGGTTTATTACTGACAGATCAGGCATTGGCAGCAGGTTATGAAGTCACAGCTTATGTCCGCACACCCGGATCCATAAAACAAGAGCATCCAAAGTTGAAAGTCATTGTTGGAAACCTGAATGACAAACTAAAGCTAAAAGAAGCCATTTCAGGTGCAGATGCCTGTATCTCGACACTTGGTGGAGGTTCACTCACCAAACATGCCGTTGAAATTACAGCAGGAATTGATAATATTGTCGGCATCATGGAACAGGAAGTGGTTCCCCGGTTTATTTATCTCTCGAGCATCGGAGCCGGAGAAAGTTTATATTTTATGCCTCAACCGGTTCGATTTCTGATTGCCAACATCATGCTGCGTGTGCCGCTTGCCGACCATAACAACAACGAGCAACGCATCAGAAACAGCAAACTCCGCTGGACATTTGTGCGCCCTGGAGGACTGACCAATGGTCCAAAAACCGGAGATTTAAAACATGGAAGCGAAAAAATTATCCTGAAAGGAAATGCAGGCATTTCGCGGGCCAATGTGGCTGCATTTATTTTACATCAACTTAGTGATAATGAATATGTAAACAAAAGCGTTTGGTTGTACGAATAAGTATTTTTATTTAGTATATAATACAGAGCATTGCAGATACAATGCACTGTATTTGTATTTATGCTATTGAATTGTAAATTGAAATGATTATTTTTGTCCTGAATTAAACAAGACCCAAATTGACAGAGAACCAACTTTTTGAACGCATCGATTACACTGTAAACAGCCTGGCCAGGGGAGAATATGAGAACTGCAGGTTTCTGAATTGTGTGTTTTACAGTGGGGATTTATCGCATATCACTTTCAGGGAGTGTAAGTTTGACAGCTGTGATTTCAGTTTAGCCAGGCTAAAAAACACCACATTGAACGACATCCATTTTGTAGATTGTAAATTGCTGGGTGTGCAATTCGAAGAATGCAATCCCTTTTTATTGTCCGTTGATTTTGAGAACTGCCTGTTGAAACTGGCTGTTTTCAACAAACTCAAACTTAAAAAGACGCGCTTTAAAAACTGTAACCTGCAGGAAACAGATTTTACTGAAACTGACCTGAGCGGTTCGGTTTTCGACAATTGCGATTTTCAGCGCGCAATATTTCATAGAACCAACCTCGAAAAAGCTGATTTTCGTTCATCCTTCCAATATTCCATCGACCCTGAAAATAACCGGATTAGAAAAGCCCGGTTTTCCAGAATGGGTGTAGTGGGCTTGCTGGATAAATATGGGATTGAGATAGAATAGAATTTAAAAAACATCTTTTTTCACTGATTCAAATCCTTTGCCCCTCTTACTTCCGACGAAACTTCATTTGTCCAGCCGGCCTGTTGAAAAACAGCACTTTGCACTTTGATAAAGCGGATATTCACCAGGCTTACTGCATTACCCTCTGTATCAACTGCATTTGAGATATCCAGCTTATTGGCTCCAACTGTCGTATCGAAATCTGTTCCAAATACATTTTCGGCATATCCCCGGGTAAAGCGGTCGATCGGAACGGTCCAGTATGTTGCACCATCAACTGAATTATTATCGTAAGCATCCGGTAACCGGGTTCCTGTAAAAGTGATACTGTCAGTCGTAGTTGCCGGCCACCACCAGGCTGACGAGTTCTCTGCTCCAAAACTGCAAATTAATTCCCCGATGTTCCCGTCTTTGTCTTTCCAGCTAATATTCGCGCTGTCGGATATGGCTTTGTAGTACCGCACCCAATAATCCCGCTTTGAATTTTCAAACTGATTTCCCTTCAACTCGTACCAGGTTTCGTTGGGTTCTCCATCACCGTTGGAATCGGTCATCACATATACCACTGCCGGTTCGGGCGAAGTCCCCTGTAGGGCATACACTTCAATGTCATTTCCATCAGCATTCAACACATTGTGATTGAAGCCGGCAACTACATAACCACCAAATCCACCCAGATACAACCAACCCTTATCATTCGAAGGTTCACCGATAAAATTTGCAGCATCTGTTGCTTTCGCAAGTTTTGCATGTTGCCCCGGAGCGTAGACATAGTCGAATATTTCGGAAATATAAGCTGCATTTTCACCCTGTTCTTCGGGCTCAGTTCCTTTACACGAAAATAAGAGGATTGAACATAGCATGATAATGCCGGGTAGTCGCAAAAAGACAGGAAATAAAGATTTAGAAGACATCGATAGAATATTTTATTAATTGATCCGGTGATACCGTTGAAATATCCGGCAAAGTTACTGATTTTTCATGATCCAAAACGATCATTATTTCAAAAGAAATACCATTCACTCATAAAAAAACACACACCGTACTTTCAAAACAGCAAAATTCTCTCTCTTAATAACTGTTTTCTCTTCATTTTTGAAAAATTAAATCGCGAAAAACTCAAAAAACAGAGTTTTGCATGTCCTATTTTATATCCTCATTATCTTATAGTTAAAAGACACCGCCCTATTCAAATCGTTAAACTTTCTCCTATTTAACTTTATTTAATACATTTTTCTTGGATATTTTGAAATCGTGCTATACTTTTGCAGTGTTCTATCTCACTAATACACTAAAACAAAGATACGGCATCTACTTTCAATAAAATATAAACAAGATTATGAGACACAAAAAAAATAAATTTCAGGAAGAGCCAAAGTTCGAAAATACGACCTGATTTAGGTAAGGATTCGAAAAACAAATTAAAGTCTTTGAGAATAAGGCTGAAATCAAAATGATTTAAAAGTTCACTTCACAGCAAACAGAAATAATTTCAATAAATTTTCAACCATCTAAATCCAAACCTGCGAATTGTTTCGTCTAAATATAAAAAATAACATTGATCGATGTAATAAATTTTCAAATTTCAAGTCAATATATAAAAACGCAATTATTAAACACAAAACAGTTACTCTTAAACAGTTAAAAAATCTTTAAGTCATGAAAACAACATTTTCCTTCGTATTAGCAGCCGCATTTGCAGGCTTATTTCTTTTGAATAGTTTGAGCACTTACGGGCAAGAGTTTTCCCCAATGGATAACAAATACACTTTAACAATGGCATTCTATAATACAGATACTATCCTTGTTGTTGTGCCCGATGCATGTACCTTAACCGCAACAGATAAAAATGACATTGAAAATTATATCTGCTGGATTAAAAACGAAAACAAGCCGGTTTACACTTACAAGCCGGAATCAGAATTGACAACCAAAGACCGCAAGAAACATATTATGTTATATGGTTCATACAATTGCTTTCAACGGAAAGAATTTCTAAATATCCCGATTAAAAAACTGGCCAATGGATTTCAGTTCAGGAACCGGACTTACAATCAGGACACTGATGCATTCTTCTACGTAAACAACAGAGCCACGAGAATGTATGTGTGCAAAAACTCCGGTAAAACACGACATGAATTATTCTCTGTCGGAGCCAGTGCCTATCCGCTTCATATATTTCATGGAAATGAAATAGTCGTTACAGGTGTAATTTTATAACAAAACCGGATAACAAAATACCTGACGAAATATAATATTTCAATCCACAGGAAATTTGATAAATTATTTTCATTCCTGTAAATCCAAACCAAGTATTTGTTTCGTCTAATAATAAAAAATAACAATGATTGATGTAAGAAATTTTTAAAATACAAGTCAATATTAAAGACGCAAATATAAAACACAAATCAATTAGAACCAAACAATTATAACCTATAAATAAAAATAATATCATGAAAACAATAGAAAAATCCCAAATCAGCCGGATGTTGCTTATTGCTGGCTTTTTATTCTTCTGTAATTTTATTTTCGCCGACGGATCCTCTGTTATTAAAGGTCATGTGATGGACTCTAAAAAACAACCTCTCAATTATGCCACAGCTACCTTAATGAATCCCACAACTATGGAAATAGTAGAAGGTGATATGTGCAACTACAAGGGCGAGTTTAAGATCGAAAACGTAAAACCCGGCGAATATATTCTCTCGGTAAGGATGGTCGGTTTTGCGAAAGACGAAACAGTAAAAGTCGTGGTTGATCCTGCTAAAAATCAGGCTGAAGAAATAAATATCGTTTTGAAAGAATCCGTTCAACAGCTCAACGAAGTGGTTGTTACTGCAGCACGTCCACAGACTCAATCAAAACTAGATGTTGGAAATAACACAACTGTAAATATACAAAAAGACAATATGATATCTGGTTTGATAAATCAATTGGATAATTATCTTAAAGAGTTACAATCAAAGAATGTTGATGCTCCTGAAACCCATGTAATGTCATCTTTTCGTTCCGAAGTTGAGCGGTTTATGGTTAATCAATTTAATGATATTATTCATTCAAGTATAAGAATGAATTAGGCCTGAAAAACACAGGAAGTATTTCTTTTGCAAGGATTTTAATCACAATAGTAAAATTAGTTCGGGATTTTGGATATTTATTAGTTTTTTTTTCTTAATTTGCAGACTCACTAAGTATCCAACATCATGCGAAAAATAACTTTCATTCTTGTCTTCTTATCAATTAGCATTTCCGCAATTATTGGTCAACAATACCAGGATTTCTTCACTGAAAAAGCCTGCCGGATTGATTTCCAATTTTGCGGAAATGTCAATATTACTACCGCATATCTGGACAAAATCAAACAAGAACCTTTTTGGGGTGGACGCCGGTCACATTTGTCCGGAAACCTGAACCTGGGTCAATACAGGTTTCAGGTTTTTGACAGTATCAGTAATCAATTAATTTACACGGATGGATTCAGTACACTTTATTATGAATGGCAATCAACGCCGGAAGCACAGCTTGTAAATAAGAGTTTCGAACAATCAGTTCAATTCCCCTATCCTCAAAAAGCGGTAATAGTAATTATACAGAAACGGCAGGATTTTGATCAGTGGGAAACTTTATTACAGTTTGGTTTTTCACCGGATGACAAACTGATAAGAAGAAACAAACCCGGAAATGTGCCGGTGAAAGCTATAATGAAAAGTACTTCTCCTGAAAAAGCCATCGATATAGCAGTTATCGCCGAAGGCTATACCCCGAAAGAACAGGAGAAATTCTTCAGGGATGCCAAAAAACTTGCAGAAAATATTCTGACTCACCAGCCTTTTGCAAAATACAGAAACCGGATTAACGTTTATGCAATTGCTGCGCCTTCCGAAGATTCAGGAATAACGGCTCCACAGGATGGCAATTGGAAAAACACAGCTGTCGGTTCGCATTACTACACTTTTTACGAACCAAGATATCTGACTTCGCCCAATGTATTTGACATGCGCGATTATGCTGCTTTAGTTCCTTATGATGCCATTTACGTACTGGCAAATACAGCAACATATGGTGGTGGTGGCATTTACAACTTCTATGCAATGGCATCAGCCGACAGTAAACGGGCTCAGACCGAAGTGGTTGTTCATGAGTTCGGACATTCCTTTGCAGGGCTGGCTGATGAATATTTCAAGGAAGGTTCCGACGTGTTGGATGGTATGTATAATTTAAAACAAGAACCCTGGGAACCAAATATCACGTCAATGGTGCAATTTGATAAAAAATGGAAAGATCAATTGCCCGCTGGAACTCAGATTCCAACACCCCTTACCGATGAAAACAAAACGAAGCCAGGCGTATTCGAAGGTGGTGGTTACCTTACCAAAGGCATGTATCGATCCATGTACGATTGCCGGATGCGGACCAACAATGCAAAAGAGTTTTGCCCGGTTTGTCAGCAGGCTGTGGAGAGAATGATCTTGTTTTTGACGGAATGATTTTGGTTGATTGGTTGATTAGTTGATTGGTTAATTGGTTGATTAGTTAATTGGTTGATTAGTTAATTGGTTGATTGGTTGATTGGTTGATTGGTTAATTGGTTAATTGGAAATTTGCTTACTTCTGTTTTTACCCGATTAATCAATTAACTAATTAACCAATTAACTATTTCCCTATTTAATAGTTACCAACGTCGCTCCAAATCCATATTCCCTGAACGAAGCATCCTGGAAATAATAGCTTTTATAACGGGTTTTCAGCTGTTTTTCTATATCAGTTCGCAGGACACCTTCGCCTTTACCGTGGATAAAGACGATTTTTTGTCCTTTACGGTTTTTATTTTCTTCCAATACCGCATGGAATTTATCGAGTTGACACTGCAACATCTCCCCATTGCTCATGCCTGCGGTTGAGTCCAGTAATTCGTTGATATGCAGGTCCACTTCTATTATTTCGGAAACCTGAGGACGTTTCACTATTCTGGGTCGACCGGTATCTTCTTTCTGAAACATGGCTTGTTTAATTTCTTCGGGAGAAATTTCAGCCATTTTCTGATTTTCGACTTCTTTTTCTTTCTCTGCTGTAATATCAATCAACATGGCCGGTTCGTCGAAATATTCGTTTTCAGTAAAGCTGTGTAATTTATAGAATTTTACCGCATTGATTTTCAGGTTCACATCCACTACCGATTGCGGTGTATAACTTTTCCCCTGTTTAAAAGGTAAAAGTTGAATCCGTAAACGTTCCCAGGCACTCAATTCTTCTTTGCTGATTTCGCTCAGCAATATTTGTGTGTTTGGTTCGACAAGTCCGTTTGTCAGGCTTTTCAGCACCTCATTTTCCCCGTTTATCACATTGTAATACAGATAATAATTGCTGTCGTTCACCAGATAACATTCGTAGGCTGTAGTTTGCAATTGTTTAATATCAATCGGAAAAAAGGCGAGAAAAGCCGTCAGTTTTTCACCTTCGGGAGTTTCTACAATTGGTTCCTGCTTCGGAGTTTCGGGTTCCGTATTCCTTGATTCGGGTTTAACGGTCTGTGATTGTTCAACATTTCCTTTCGATTTTGAACTAAAATCTTTTATCGGGAAATTCGTTTCTTTATTAATGGCGACTATCAACACACATTCCCGTTCCAGAACTGGCACTTCAAAACCATCGGCATCTTCTACAAACACCATATGTTGGCTCTCATCCACACGGGCAACTATACCTCCGCCTACTGCGTTCAGAAAACGCACATTATCTCCTTTTTTTATCATAATAATTTACCCCGCTAAATCTCCCAAAAAGGGAGACTTCTTTCCCCTTCGGGGGAATAGAAGGGGCTTTTGATTAATTGTATGACAAAGATAGTCAATTTTACCTATTCATCCATTTTTGTACAGAAACGATAACCAATTCCTGATTCTGTCATAATAAATTTTGGATTGTTTGGGTTTGGTTCAATTTTCTTACGCAGTTGTCCGACAAATACGCGCAGATATTGAGGATGAAGCGTATACCCCGGTCCCCAGATATTACGCAAAATATATTGATGAGTCAACACTCTTCCATCGTTTTTTGCCAATAAAGTGAGCAGCGAATACTCGGTAGCAGTGAGCTTTACGGGTTCATTTTCGAGCGTAACCAGTCTTGATGTCAGGTCAATAACAAGATTGTCGAATTCAAGTTTTTGAATTTGGGTGGTATTCTGAGTCTGACGTAGTGCAGTACGCATCCGGGCCAGCAACTCACCCGTTCGGAAAGGTTTAGTCAGATAATCATTTGCCCCGTTGTCCAACGCTTTGATAATATCTTCTTCTGAACTTCGCACGGTTAAAATGATGATAGCTCCCAAATACCATTCACGTAATTTTTGTAAAACCAGCTGTCCATCTTCATCGGGCAATCCCAAATCGAGAATAATCAGATCGGGTGGATGAACCACAGCCATGGTGATACCTTCGCGGGCAGTTGCAGCCGAAATTGCATGATAATCATTACTTTCTAAAGTTATTTCGAGCAGTTTACGAATCTGAACTTCATCGTCGATAATCAGAACACTCATTTTGGATTCCATGGATTAACAATTTATTGTTGTATTTCAATATCCGTAAAGCCTTTATAATCTTCCGGTTGTAAAACCTCAACCGGTATTTCCAACGTGAACTTTGCCCCATGCGGAACATTATTTTCAACTTTCACACTTCCACCATGTGCTTCCACAAAACCTTTGACAATAGATAATCCGAGTCCTGTTCCACCTGTGGTCCTGACTGCCGAGCGATAAAACTTGGTGAATAACAGTTTCAGCTCTGCATCCGAAAATCCTTTTCCGTTATCCGAAACACTTATATTCAGCTTATTGCTTTCATATTTAGCAGAAATATTAATCGTTGAACCACTGGGAGTATATAAAACTTCGTTGTGCAACAAATTAAAAAGCACCTGTTCCATCAATCCAACATCGAGTTTGATGACCGGAAAATCTTCCTGAATCTGAATTTCCAAATTGTGCGTCGAGAGTTCGTTACTCAACCGGTTTACCGGACTGTTTATTAACTCGTTAATCTCGCACCAATCCGGTTTTATTTTCAACATGCCCGATTCGAGCCTTTGCATATTCAACAAATTATCAATCAAACGGTTCAAGCGAAAAGCAGCGATTGAAATCTCATCTATCAGTTTCGTTTTATCGCTTTCAGAAACATTCGAGTTTTTTTGTAACAAATTATCTGAAGCACCCACAATGGTTGCAATGGGAGTTCGCAACTCGTGCGAAAGCGAATCGAAAAGTGTCTTATAAAGTTTAATGGTATTTTGCCTTTCTTCTTTTTGCAGTTCCGATTTTTCCATTCTTCTAATTTTTGAAGTCAGAACGCCGTTTATCAGTGCAATGATAAAATACATAAGCAACATAAGCACATCATCGCTGTTTTGGACATGAAAGGTAAAATGTGGCGGGATAAAGAAAAAATCCCAGATTAACGCACTTAATGTCGCTGCCACCAATACCGGAAAAAGCGTGAAAAAGATGGCCAATATGGAAACTGTGGCCATTAGCAGTAAAGCTACGCTGCGATATCCTATCAGATTGGAAAGAGAATAACAAATTATTGAGACAACAATTGTCACAACAATACTAATAAAGAATTGATTCTTAGAATCTTGTTTAAAATATTTGATATTCATAAGATCAACCGGTTAATAAAAATAAAACAACATCAACTACAAAATCCCTCAAAATTAATTATTTTGTGCGGATTCTACGCGTTTATCGTTATTTATTTCCCGTTCGATGGATAAAGCAACCTGAGCATAAATGGTTTTTAAGATCCTTTGAACATCAAACGAAGGGGCTTTATTGTCCAAAAAACGCACGCCGATAACTCCCCAAACCCCGTAAACTGTTGTCAACGGAATGAGTTGCAGGTTAGAATCACTCAAGGTGTCTGTAAATTTTCCGGCAATTTCATTACTGTTAAATGCCCAGACTGCGACTGCAAAATCTTTTTCCAAATTCAAATCAGAATTACCAAATGCTCTTTTTCCCAGGCCTTTACCTTCTTTTTCTCTCAGATAAATAACGGCATCGACATTAAAACTATGTTGCAATACATGCCTTGTAATTGCCACAACATCTTTAATTGAAGTTGCTTTATTCAGATTTTCGAGCAATGAATTCAGAATATCGCTGCGCCGTTGATTAATGGTAAGAACGGTATGATATTTTTTTATTCTCGTAATTAAAACACTTACAACCAACGCAATAATAAAATTAGCAGACAATGTAATTATATCCTCAAAAGTATTAATATGAAAAGTATAAAGCGGGGGAATAAAGAAAAAATTCCAGGCAACTGAATTCAAAATAGCAGTAAACACAAGTGCACTTCGTCCTAAAAACAAGGATAGAATAGTGATATTCAATAGGTAGATCAACCCGACTGTTTGATATCCAAGATACTTTGCAAAAGGAAAACAAATCAAAGTAATAATGGCCACCACACCTAATGCTATTAAATAATCATTGAATGTTGAAGTAATAAGTTGAAAATGAAATTTTGGTTTTTGTACCGGATGAACAGATTTATCGGCTTTAATCACGTACACATCAATATTTCCACTTTCATTTAAAATCCTGTTTGAAATATTTTTACTCCATGAGGAAGTGAATCTTTTCCGATTCAGTGATTTTCCGATAACAATCTGGTTCACATTATTTTCGTACGCAACTTGTAAAACTCCGGTAACTACATCCGGATTTGTGATATTGATCACGATTGCCCCTAATCGTTCGGCTAACTGTATATTTTTATTCAGATTCAATTTTTCATTTTCAGAAAGTTGTACACCGGTTTCCACATTAACGGCAAACCATTGGGCGCCAAGATTAAATGCCATCCGCCGCGTCCATTGAATCAATTTTACAGAATACGGGCCGGGTCCGACTGCCACTAAAAGTTTCTCTGTCGTTTTCCAGACTTCACCGATATTTTTATTTTTTTTATAGTTAATCAACTCTGTATCTACCTTCTCCGCAGTTATTCTCAGTGCAAGTTCCCGCAAAGCATGCAAATTTCCTTTTCGGAAAAAATTCTGAGTTGCCTGTACCGTTTTTTCGGGAATATATACTTTCCCTTCCGCTAGCCGTTTCAACAAATCATCGGGTGAAATATCCACCAACTCAATATCCGTTGCCAGATCGATGATAGAATCGGGCACTTTTTCGTGAATGGATATTCCGGTAATTTCATTCACAGTAATGGAGCGACTTTCAATATGTTGTACATTAATCGTCGTGTAAACATCAATTCCGCTTTCCAAAATCTCTATCACATCCTGATAACGTTTTAAATGGCGGCTTCCAGTTATATTTGTATGAGCCAATTCATCAACCAAAACAATTTCCGGTTTCCGTTGAAGAATAGCGTCAATATCCATTTCTTCAAAACTGGTACCCCGATATTCAATTATTTTTCTCGGAATAATTTCCAGATTTCGGGTAAGCAATTCTGTTTCTTTTCGTTTATGTGTTTCCACGTAGCCAATCACTACATCTTTCCCATCTGATTTTACTGCCTGCGCAGCTTCCAGCATGGCGTAGGTTTTACCAACACCGGCACACATACCGAAGAAAATTTTAAATTTTCCACGGCGTTTGATGGTTTCTTCGTGTTTTATTTTCCGAAGTAATTCATCAGGATCGGGACGCAATGCTTCAATCATAATTATCTGGTAAAAAATTGTTTATCTAACTCCAAATTCAGTTTCAACACATTTATCCGCTCTTCACCCAGAAAACCCAATTGTCGACCTTCGGTTGAATAATTGATTATATCTACTATTTCGTTTCGGGCCGCTTCGGACAAATTTCTGGTTTTGACAATCCGGTCCACCTGCAACAAAGCAGCTGAAGGTGAAATATGAGGATCAAGTCCACTACCGGAAGCATACAACATCTCGGACGGAACAATTTGATTTTCGCGAAGTTGATTCAAAGAATCGAACTCAGCTGTATTCCGTCGAACCCGCAATTGCAATTCCTTACTGGTGACAGACAAATTACTGGCACCCGAAGGCAGCGGATTATAATCAATTGCTGAAGGACGACTGCTGAAATATTGATTGCTTTTGAATTGTTGCCCAATCAATTCACTTCCAACCGTTTTATTCATCATTACAATCAAACTTCCGTTTGAACGTTGATGGAAAGCAGTTTGCCCGATTACAGTAATCAGAACCGGATAAATTACTCCGGTCAGCAAAATCATGATCAGCAATATCTTTATTGAGATTATTATTGTTTTCATTATTTAGTATTTTAGTATGCTTATAAATAACAAGTTAGTAGTACAGTCTGTTTTAAAAGTCAAAATTTAAAGTATTAAAGCTGTGCCTTTTTATTGCTTCAAAAAATTTAATTATTAACCGATCAAACAAAATTTAAAAAATTGATAATCAAATCAATAACCTTAATGCCAACAAACGGCACAATCAATCCGCCAACACCGTAAATGAGAATATTCCGGCGTAATATCTGCGCTGCACCCGAAGGTCGGTACGTTATTCCTTTTAATGCCAATGGAATTAAAGCGATAATAATCAATGCATTGAAAATAATTGAACTTAAAACTGCACTTTCGGGACTTTGCAAATGCATAATATTCAGTTTTGAAAGCGGACCGTTCACGCCACCAAAAGCATATAAACCTGCAAAAACAGCCGGAATAATGGCAAAATACTTGGCCACATCATTGGCAATGCTGAACGTAGTCAATGCTCCTCGCGTCATCAGCAATTGCTTTCCAATTTCCACAATTTCAATCAACTTTGTGGGGTTACTATCCAGATCAACCATATTTCCGGCTTCGCGCGCAGCTTGCGTTCCCGTATTCATGGCCACACCCACATTGGCTTGTGCCAAAGCAGGCGCATCATTTGTTCCATCGCCTATCATGGCCACCAGTTTTCCTTCGGATTGTTCCATCCTGATTTTCTCCAGTTTATCTTCGGGTTTAGCTTCCGCAATAAAATCATCAACTCCGGCTTCGGCAGCAATGGATGCAGCAGTCAATGGATTATCGCCGGTAATCATTACCGTTTTAATTCCCATTTTACGCAGTTGTGCAAAACGTTCTTTAATACCACCTTTAACTATATCTTTTAAACAAATCACGCCCAACACTTTTTCATTTTCGGTAACAACCAGCGGGGTTGAACCTTCGTTAGCAATCCGGAGCACTTCCCGTTCAATTTCACCCGGATATACATTACCCGCAGCTTCCACGTAGTTTTTAATTGAATCGGCAGCTCCTTTTCGTATTGTTTTCAATAATTTTCCATCTTTTTCGTGAATATCCACACCACTCATGCGGGTTTGTGCTGTAAACGGAACTGATTCGAGATGAAAAGTTGATAAATCGCGGCCCCGAAGATTGAATTTTTCTTTTACCAAAGTCACAATGGAACGGCCTTCCGGTGTATCGTCAGACAAAGACGACAATTGAGTTATTTCGGCCAGGTAGTTTTCGGCAACGCCATGTGCTGCAATAATTTCTGTTGCCATTCGGTTTCCAAATGTTATGGTACCCGTTTTATCGAGCAGTAACACATCGATGTCGCCTGCCGCTTCAACTGCACGTCCACTTTTTGCAATCACATTTCGGGAAAGTAATCTATCCATTCCGCTAATTCCAATGGCACTGAGCAATCCGCCAATCGTCGTTGGAATTAAACAAACCAACAAAGAGATAAGGATAGGCAAGGTTAAACTAATTTTCGTAGCCGACTGACTGACACTGTACATATAGAATGGATAAAGTGTCACTGTGGCCAAAATAAAAATGATTGTCAATCCTGACAATAAAATTGTCAAGGCAATTTCATTCGGCGTTTTCTGGCGTTTTGCACCTTCCACTAAAGCAATCATGCGGTCAATAAATGAACTTCCGGGTTCGCAGGTAACTCTGATCAGAATTCTGTCGCTCAACACCACAGTTCCACCGGTAACAGCCGACCGGTCGCCACCACTTTCGCGAATTACAGGAGCCGACTCGCCGGTAATTGCCGATTCATCCACCGTGGCAATCCCTTCAATAATTTCACCATCGATCGGAATAATATCATTCGCCTCACAAACCACCACATCGTCTTTCTTTAATTCGGTGGCTGCAACCAATATCTCCTTTAATCCGGTCATTTTACGGGCCATTACGCTGGTTTTAAGCTTTCGAAGTGAATCGGCCTGTGCTTTTCCACGTCCTTCGGCAATGGCTTCTGCAAAATTTGCAAATAAGGACGTGAACCACAACCAAATAACAATTTGCAGATTAAAACCGCTAAAATCAGTTATCAATAGGATAGTTGAAAAAATAGCTCCTGTAAATACAACAAACATAACCGGATTTTTCAGTTGATTTCGAGGATTTAATTTCACAAATGAACTTTTAATGGCTTCAACTAAAAGTGCTTTTTCAAAAAAGCTTGTATTTCTATTTCGTTTCATAATTTTCAAAATTTTATATTCTTAATTCTTTCAAAGCATTTCTCAAAAAAACGATTAAAATGTTTTTCCCGAAATCATCAATAGATGTTCAACAACAGGTCCTAATGACAACGCAGGAAAGAATGTCAAAGCTCCAACGATCAGAATAACAGCAATCAACAAAAAAACAAAAGTCAGATTATCGGTTTGGAAAGTTCCCGAAGAAACCGGTATCAACTTTTTCCGGGACAGACTTCCGGCAATGGCAAGGACCGGAATAATCACTCCAAAACGCCCGACCAGCATGCCGATACCAGTCATGATATTATAAAAACCGGTATTAGCATTCAATCCGGCAAAAGCACTTCCGTTGTTTGCTCCTGCAGATGTAAAAGCATACAACATCTCCGAAAAACCATGAGGACCTTTAGCAGACAGACTACTTAATCCGGCATCGGTCATACAGGCAATGGCCGTAAAAACGAGGATGATAAAGCTTGGTGCAATGACTCCCATTATCGCCATTTTCACTTCGAAAGCTTCAATTTTTTTACCCAGATACTCGGGCGTTCGACCCACCATTAAGCCGGCAATAAAAACGGTAAGGATGACAAAAATGAGCATACCGTACAATCCTGCACCAACTCCGCCGAAAACGATTTCGCCTAACATCATATTGAACAGGGCAATGAGGGCAGAAAGTGGTGATGAACTGCTATGCATGGCATTTACCGAACCATTGGAAGCTGCCGTGGTTGCATTTTCCCAAATGATACTGTTTATTGTTCCAAACCGTAGTTCTCTACCTTCGAACACACCGGGCGAGAAATGGTATTCGGAATAAACCGAGATTCCCAATCCGACAACAAACAGAATGAACATGGTCAGATAAATATACCAACCTTGTTTGATTGATCCCACCATTTTTCCGTAACAATATACAAATGAGGCCGGTAAAAGCAGAATAGCCAACATCTCCAGAAAATTGGATAATGGTGTCGGGTTTTCGAAAGGATGCGCACTGTTGGTATTAAAAAATCCGCCACCGTTTGTACCGAGTTGTTTGATGGCAATTTGTGAAGCTGCCGGACCTTGCGGAATAACTTGCTGTACTTTTTCAATGGTGGTAATTGTCTTGTATTCACTCACATTTTGAATAACACCCTGACTGATTAAAAACACAGAAAATAAGATACTTAAAGGTAACAGAACATAAACCACCGACCGCGTTAAATCCACATAGAAATTTCCAAGCTGACTGCTTAACTTATTCCGGATTCCCCGTATGAGTACCAATGCCACTCCAAATCCGGTAGCGGCACTCACAAAATTTTGTACAGTCAATCCAATTAATTGAGTAAAGTAGCTTAAGGTAGTTTCACCGGCGTAACTTTGCCAGTTGGTATTGGTCATGAAACTGACAGCCGTATTAAAAGCCCCTGCCCAACTTACGTTTTCGAGATGCTGTGGATTTAACGGCAATTGCTTTTGAACCACCTGAAGAACAAAAAGAAACAGGAAACCAAGGAAATTGAAACTCAACAAGGCAAAAGCATATTGTTTCCAATCCATTTGACTTTCGGATTTTACACCAATCATTTTGTAAATTCCGTTTTCGAGCCACGACAGAAGCCCTTTTCCTTTAAAGGGAAGGTTGTCAAAGACCTTAAACATGTAATTACCAATAAGCGGTGTCAAAAACACCAATAGCAACAGATAAATAAATATCTGCAAATAATCAAAGTAGTTCATAATTCTTTAAAATTTTTCAGGATTAAATAAAGAATAAAAAAGATAAACCAGCAGAAGAATAGCCAGTATGAATGCAATGGTCATCATCATAATTTTATTTTTAATGTAAATTTTAAAATCATAGCTGTAAATATTCAAATCAACGCAGCAGTTTTGCTAATTCAAGTTTTCCTGATTTTTAGCTACACCTTTATTCTGATACTCGAGCAGACCTTGTAATTTATCTATACAATAATCAAATGCAAATATTTTTCCCGTATGAATGCATTCTAATGATTTATCGTCAAATGATAAATTTTCAATCGTTCTTAAACTTTGAGTTTTTTCTGATTCCAGACGTGAAATCAAATCTTCAATTAATTTTTCCATAACTTTATGTTATTAATTCCGGGTCTTATTAAATGGCTTTGTAAATGACATTTATGCTTACTTATTTAATTTCTTCCGGTAAAAAAGCACAGCTTTTTTTAAGCACTTTTTACCTGAAATAATCTGATGCAAAGATCCGGCATATTTTATAAAGTTGACATAAAGATGTTTTGGGAATGTATAAAGATTTTATAAAGACGAGTAAAACAGCACCGTTCTACATTATTATTAAGGGAGCCCGATTTCCGCTCAGCATTTTTTTTACTACTTTTGTAGTTCTCAAAAAAAAACGAATTATTCCAGTGAACAAACCAAAAGAGTACCAACCCATCTATATCGATAGCTTCGACTATCCGCTTCCTGACGAGCGCATTGCCAAATTTCCCTTACCACGCCGCGATGATTCAAAATTGTTGATTTACCGGGATGCGACCATTACCGAAAGCACATTCTCAAATATCGCCGGCTTTTTACCCGAAAACTGTTTGCTGGTGTACAACAATACCCGCGTGATCCAGGCCCGGCTGATTTTTCACAAAGCAACAGGTGCCCGTATCGAAGTATTTTGCCTGGAGCCGGTAACTCCTGCCGACTATGCTCAATCTCTGGGTGCAACATCCGAATGTATTTGGAAATGTATGGTGGGAAATGTAAAAAAGTGGAAAGATGGATTGTTGAATAAAACAGTTGTAATTGCCGGTAAAACCTGCACTTTCAGCGCACAACTCCTCGAAACCGATGATAATACGCACAGTATCCGCTTTGTTTGGGATAATCCGGAAATACATTTTGCCGACATACTGGAAAATGCCGGCGAATTGCCCATTCCGCCTTACCTCCACCGCAAAACGGAAGAAAGTGACCTGACCACTTATCAAACCGTTTATTCAAAGATAAAAGGTTCTGTAGCAGCACCTACAGCAGGTTTGCATTTCACCCCTGAAGTTTTTGAAAGCCTGAAAGAAAAAAATATTGAAACCGAAGAACTTACTTTGCACGTGGGGGCCGGGACTTTTCAACCCGTAAAAACCGAAACGGTGAATGAACATCATATGCATACCGAAGTGATATCGGTGCTTAAAAGCACCATAGAACATCTGCTGCAAAAAACCGGGAATATCATTGCTGTGGGAACTACTTCGGTCCGGACGCTCGAAAGTCTTTATTATATAGGATTACACCTCAACTCGGGCTCACCTTTAACCAAGCTTCGGGAAGAACAGGAAACGATATCCGGAAATAAAGATTTACATGTATCACAATGGGAACCCTATGAAACAAAAGAAGTTATAACAACTGAAAAAGCGTTGCAAAATATATTAGATTATCTGAAAAAAAATAACCTGACCATGCTTCATGCCGATACCCAGATTCTTATCAAACCGGGATATCAGTTTCATTTGGTTGATGGGATGATTACCAACTTCCACCAACCCAAGAGTACCTTGTTACTATTGGTTTCAGCTTTCGTCGATGGCAATTGGACATATATATACGATTATGCCATGGCACACGACTTCAGGTTTTTGAGTTATGGTGACAGTTCGCTGTTGTTAACACAAAAATCCAAATCAACACTTGCATAACCATCACATTTTTTGTACTTTTGCGCAACTTTAAAAACAGCAATAGTAAATTGTAAATCCGTAAATTGTAAAAAGCATTATGCTCGAAAAAATAATTATCCTCGATTTCGGTTCTCAAACCACCCAATTGATTGGTCGTCGTCTTCGCGAACTGAATGAATATTGCGAAATCGTGCCCTATAACAAGTTTCCCGAACAAACCGATGATATCAAAGGTGTGATTCTGTCGGGAAGCCCGTATTCGGTTTATGACCCTACAGCTTTTAAAACTGATTTGAGCGCAATTCGCGGAAAATTTCCGGTATTGGGTATTTGTTACGGAGCACAATTGATGGCTTATACTTCAAACGGCACAGTTGAATCGGCCGGTTCACGTGAATATGGTCGTGCCAATTTGACTTTTATCGATCCACAGGATGAATTATTAAAAGACATATTGCCCGGCTCACAAATCTGGATGTCGCACGGCGATAGCATCACCAAAATTCCGGATAATTTCAAAAAAGTGGCCAGTTCCGACGATGTGGAATTAGCTGCATATCGCATTGAAGGTGAAAAAACCTGGGGCGTACAATTTCACCCTGAAGTATTCCATACGCTTGATGGAACTTTAGTCCTCGAAAACTTTTTAAATATCTGCGGTTGTGCCCGCGACTGGTCACCGGCTTCGTTTGTTGAATCGACAGTAGCGGCTCTAAAAAAGCAACTGGGTAACGACAAAGTATTGCTGGGTCTTTCGGGGGGTGTCGATTCGTCGGTAGCTGCCGTACTTTTAAACAAAGCTATTGGAAAAAACCTGACCTGTATTTTTGTGGATCACGGTTTACTTCGCAAAAACGAATTCGAAAACGTGATGAAAGATTACGAACATCTGGGTTTGAATGTCATCGGAGTCAATGTAAAAGAACGCTTCTACGCTGCTTTGAAAGGTGTTTCGGATCCGGAACAAAAACGTAAAATCATTGGCAGCGGCTTTATTGACGTTTTTGATGAAGAAGCGCATAAAATTAAAAATGTGAAATGGCTGGCACAAGGCACCATTTATCCCGATATTATTGAATCGCTTTCTATAACAGGAACAGTGATTAAATCACACCACAACGTAGGCGGTCTTCCCGAAAAAATGAATCTCAAGCTTTGTGAACCATTGCGATTACTTTTTAAAGACGAAGTACGCCGCGTGGGAACACAGTTGGGCATGATGCATCATCTGATCAAACGTCAACCTTTCCCCGGACCGGGACTGGCTGTACGTATCCTTGGAGATGTTACAGCTGAAAAAATACAGGTATTACAGGACGCGGACGACATTTTCATCAGTGGATTACGCGAATGGAATTTGTATGACAAAGTCTGGCAGGCCGGTGCTATCTTACTGCCCGTACAATCGGTTGGTGTGATGGGCGATGAACGCACTTACGAAAATGTGATTGCCTTGCGTGCAGTTACTTCAACCGATGCCATGACAGCCGACTGGGCACAACTGCCTTACGAGTTTTTGGCCAAAATGTCGAACGAAATCATCAACAAAGTAAAAGGTGTAAACCGGGTTGTGTACGATATCAGCTCTAAACCACCTGCTACCATTGAGTGGGAATAGTTTCGCGTTTTGCGTTCCGCGTTCCGCGTTTCGTGTTTCGTGTTCCGCGTTTAGAGTTTGAAAGGTTTGACGTTTGAAAGGTTTGAAAAGTTTCGGGTTCTGAGTTTGAAGTTTGAAAAGTTTGACGTTTGAAAGGTTTCGCGTTTTCTGTTCGAGCGGTTCTGTCAGAATCAACCAATCAACTTTTCAACACTTTCAACCTTTCAAACTCTTCAAACCATAATCAACCAATCACCCAATTAACTAATCAACCAGTCAACCAATTAACCAATCAACCAAATTGATAGATACTCACTCCCATATTTATTCTGAAGAATTTGATGCGGACCGCAATGAAGCGATTCGACGGGCGAAAGAAGCCGGCATCAGACATATCATTCTTCCGAATGTGGATAGTGAATCCCTGCCCCGCATGTTGGCACTGGAAGCTGAATATCCCGGTTATTGCCATGCTGCCATCGGGTTACATCCTACAAGCGTAAATGAAAATTACGAAGATGAATTGAAATTGGTGAAATCGGAACTGGACAGACGTGATTATATCGCAATTGGTGAAATTGGGATTGATTTATATTGGGACAAAACATTTTTGGGGGCGCAAATTAAGGCCTTTCAACAACAATTGGATTGGGCATTGGATTATAACTTACCGGTCATTATACACGTTCGCGATTCGTTCCGCGAAACCATGGATGCACTGGCACCTTACAAAGATAGAAAGCTGACTGGTGTTTTTCATAGTTTTACCGGCAGTATGGAAGAAGCGCAGGAAATGATAGACTTCGGCGGATTCAAAATTGGAATAAATGGTATTGTCACTTTTAAAAATTCAGGTTTATCATCGGTAGTTGCGCAAACAGGTATCGAACATATCATTCTGGAAACCGACTCACCCTATCTGACCCCGGTACCATACCGTGGAAAACGGAATGAGAGCGCATATCTTTCGTATATTTGCGAACAAATATCAAAAACTTTAAATCTTTCGAAGCAGGAAATCGCTGAAAAAACGACTGAAAATGCATTGAAATTATTTACAAAACTGTTGAAAAGTCAATAAAACAAGTGCGGGATGGAAAAAATATTTACTTTTGAATTACTAAATAAAATAAATTTATAGTATTTCATATTTTTTTCTTATCTTGCGCCCCGAAACGGAGAGGTGCTCGAGTGGTTGATGAGGTACGCCTGGAAAGCGTATGTACCCCTAAAGGGTACCGAGAGTTCGAATCTCTTCCTCTCCGCAACCAATTGACAACCAACGAATAAACGAGAAAAACAAAATAAAAAAATTAGAAATCTAAAAAAAAAAGTAAAATGAAAAAGGTATTTGCAATCTTATCAATCGTAGCGATTTTCAATTTTGGAAGCCCTGTGAGTGCTTTAGCGCAAGATGCTGCGGCTAAAACTGAACAAGTTGGGACTCAAGAAGCAACTGCTGCAGTCGCTGACTCTACTCAAAAAACTGAAGAAACACAAGCTGCTGCTCCTGCAGAGGAAGGCGGCATGCACAAAGGATTAAAACAAAAATTTATTGAAGGTGGTGCAGGCTGGATGGCTCCTATTGCACTTTGTTTAATCGTTGGTTTGGCCTTGTGTATCGAACGTATTATTTATTTAAGCCTATCATCAACCAACACTAAAAAATTGTTGACGAACATTGATGAAGCATGGAATAAAGGTGGTGTTACTGCTGCTATGGATGTATGTCGCGACACACGTGGCCCGGTTGCTTCCATTTTCTATCAGGGTTTATCCCGTTACGATGAAGGTATCGACGTAGTTGAAAAAACGGTTTCTTCATATGGTGGTGTACAATTGGGTTTGATGGAAAAAAACATGAGCTGGATTACTCTGTTTATTGCCTTGTCACCAAGTTTAGGTTTCCTCGGAACTGTAGTAGGTATGATCCAGGCTTTTGATAAAATTCAACAAGTTGGTGATATTTCAGCAACAGTTGTAGCCAGTGGTATTAAAGTGGCTTTGTTAACAACCGTATTTGGTTTGATCGTTGCTATGATACTTCAGGTGTTTTTCAACTATATTCTTACAATGGTAGAATCTATGACTAACGATATGGAAGATTCTTCTATTTCATTGCTGGATATCATTGTAAAACACGGAAAAAAATAATTCGAATAAAAAAGAATTTTAGTTATGTCAAAATTAATAGATAAAATTCCCGGGATATCAGCATTAGTACTTGTAGCAGTTTCCGTTATATTAGTTACGCTAATATACGTAGGTGGTACCGGGACTCCGATTGATTTCGCCGGAGAATCGCTAACAGTACCGAAATTCACAGATGCATTGCTTTACTGGACCTATGCGCTGACGATACTGGCTGTATGTATTACCATTATTGGGGCACTTATGAATTATGTAAAAGAATTTATCACTACTCCTAAATCAGCTTTAAAATCACTGATTCCTTTAGTTTTATTTGCTCTTGTATTTATTGTGGCCTGGAATCTGGGTACCGGTGAGAGAATGTCGATTATTGGATATGAAGGAACTGAGAATGAAGGTTTTTGGGCACAATTCTCAGATATGATGATTTATGTAATCTATGCTTTATTTATTGGAATAGGTCTTACCATTGTAGGTTCAAGAATTTACGTAAAATTTAAATAAGCAGAATTAAATGTGAAACTTTGGGTTTTCCCAAATTCAGGCAAACAGTATATAAAACCATGGCAAAATCAAAAAGAAAAATTTCAGAGATAAATTCGAGTTCGATGGCCGATATCTCGTTTTTGCTCTTGATTTTCTTCCTAGTAACAACATCAATGAATGTTAGTACAGGGTTGTCGAGACGGTTACCGCCACCTCTTCCACCCAACCAAAAGCCACAAGATATTGACATCAAGCAACGCAATATCTTTATCGTGAAGGTTAACAGTATGAACCAGTTGATGGTACAGGGACAGATAATCAACGTGCGAGAACTAAAAGATAAAGCCAAAGAGTTTATCAAGAATGAAGCAAATGATCCCAATCTCCCCGAAAAAACAACGGTGGAAATTGATTTATTAGGGAATGTTGAAATAACAAAAGATCATGTTATCTCGCTTCAAAATGACGTAGATACACAATATCAGGCTTATATTGAAGTACAGAACGAATTGGTTGCTGCATACAATGAGCTTAGAAACGAATTCTCTCGTGAACGGTTCAGTAAATCGTATGATGAACTGACAGAAGAGCAACAAAAAGCAGTGCAAGCTGTATATCCACAAAAGATATCGGAAGCAGAACCCAAAAACTATGGAGGACTAAAGGATGGCAAGAATTAGAAAAGACGAAAAAAGAGAAGCACCAGCATTGAGTACTTCTTCATTACCGGATATTATCTTTATGTTGCTGTTTTTCTTTATGGCTGTTACTTCAATGAAAGAAGTAACCTTTAAAGTGAAGATTGCGGCACCCGAAGCTACAGAACTTCAAAAACTTGAAAACAAATCGGTAGTTCGATATGTATATGTTGGAAAACCGTTGGATGAATATAAGAAGATGTTTGGTTCTGAAACCCGTATACAATTAAGCGATGCTTTTGCCGATATTTCCGAATTGGAAAATTATATTGTGAGCGAACGCAGTGCTATGAAGGAAGAAGATCAAAATTTAATGACCATATCCATTAAAGCGGACAAGGACACTCGCATGGGTGTCATTACAGACATTAAACAAGCTTTACGAAGAGCATATGCACTTAAACTAAACTACGCAGCTGTAAGCAGGACAAGTTATTAAGCTATAGAATACCTTTAGAAGAAAGCCACTTACCTTTACGGTTTGTGGCTTTTTTTTATGCAATTTAAGCACAGGATCTGACTTTTTATAAGATCAAATCAAACAGAGAACTAATTTTCAGGAGCATCGGCGTAGCGACACTTTCCCTTTCCATTTATTTTTTGTAATTTTGCACCTCAATAAAAAAATGACTCTCAAGTAAGTAATGATGAAAAAGTTTGCTGAATATTCCAATCTGAATTTATCGGACATCAATAAAGAAATGCTGTCGCAATGGAGCGCGCAGGACATTTTCCATAAAAGTATCGAGACCCGTGAAGGGAAACCATCATTCGTTTTTTATGAAGGACCACCTTCGGCCAATGGGCTGCCGGGTATTCATCATGTGATGGGGCGTACTATTAAGGATGTTTTTTGCCGTTATAAAACCATGCAGGGTTTCCAGGTAAAACGGAAAGCCGGTTGGGACACGCACGGTCTTCCGGTGGAATTGGGCGTCGAAAAAGCATTGGGTATTACCAAAGAAGATATTGGCAAAGCAATCTCGGTGGACGATTACAACGCTGCCTGTCGTAAAGATGTGCTGAAATACACCAAAGAATGGGAAGAACTGACCACGAAAATGGGATATTGGGTGGATATGAACGACCCGTATATAACTTATGACAACCGCTACATCGAAACTTTGTGGTGGTTAATAAAACAATTATACAACAAGAACTTACTCTATAAAGGTTATACGATTCAACCCTTTTCACCGGCTGCCGGTACCGGGCTGAGCACACACGAATTAAACCAGCCCGGTTGTTACCGCGATGTGAAAGATACAACCTGTATCGCTCAATTTAAAGTTGCGGACAAAAATGCATTGCCATTCAATACAAAAATTGAAGGTGACTGCTATTTCATTGCCTGGACAACAACGCCCTGGACTTTGCCGTCGAACACGGCTTTGTGCGTGGGCCCAAATATATCGTATCAGATCGTTAAGACATTTAATCCATATACCGGTCATGCCGTTTCATTGATTCTGGCAAAGGAATTGGTGAACACACATTTCAATCCGAAAAATGCGGATTTAGCATTTGAAGATTACAAACCGGGCGACAAAAATATACCGTTCAAAGTTCTGGGCGAGTGTAAGGGAAATGATTTAAAAGGAATTCTCTACGAACAACTTATTCCCTGGGTAAATCCGGGTGAAGGCGCATTTTGTGTTGTCACCGGCGACTTCGTAACTACCGAGGATGGTACCGGAATTGTACATATTGCTCCTACTTTTGGGGCAGACGATGACCGTGTGGCTAAACAAAATAATGTTCCGGCCTTACTCCTTATTGATAAAGATGGAAACCGTCAACCGATGGTGGACAGAACCGGAAAATTCTTTAAAATTGAAGATTTAAGTGCAGAATATGTTGCTTCGAACGTTAACGTTCAACTTTATTCGGAATTTGCCGGCAGTTATGTAAAGAATGCGTACGACGACACTTTGAAAGACAGTGAGAGCACGCTCGACATTGACCTTTGCGTGATGTTGAAACAACAGGGACTGGCTTTTAAAATAGAAAAACACATTCACAGCTATCCGCATTGCTGGCGTACCGATAAACCTGTATTATATTACCCCTTAGACAGTTGGTTTATAAAAACTACCGCCTGCCGGGAGGAGATGATGCAACTGAACGATACCATCAACTGGAAACCGCAATCAACCGGTGCCGGGCGTTTCGGCAAGTGGCTTGAAAACCTGCAGGACTGGAACTTATCCCGCAGTCGTTATTGGGGAACACCACTACCTATCTGGCGCACCGAAGAGGGATTGGAAGAAATATGCATTGGTTCGGTAGAAGAATTGATTTCGGAAATAGAAAAATCGATTACAGCCGGATTTATGTCCGAAAATCCTTACAAAAACTTTAAAATCGGAGTAAATACTGCCGATAATTACTCAGTAAAAAATATTGATTTACATCGCCCCTATGTGGACAGTATCATCCTCGTTTCAAAAAGCGGGAAACCAATGAAACGTGAGCTTGACCTGATTGACGTCTGGTTCGACTCAGGTGCCATGCCTTATGCCCAGATGCATTATCCGTTTGAAAATAAGGAATTGATTGACAATAATTCATATTTTCCTGCCGATTTCATTTCGGAAGGTGTAGACCAAACCCGCGGGTGGTTCTTTACTTTGCACGCCATCAGCACCATGTTCAAAGGTTCGGTTGCATTTAAAAATGTTATTTCAAACGGACTGGTACTGGACAAGAATGGCAATAAAATGTCGAAACGTCTTGGGAATGGTGTAGATCCTTTTTTAGCAATCGAAAAACACGGTTCTGATCCATTGCGCTGGTACATGATGACCAACTCTTCACCCTGGGATAATTTGAAATTTGACACGGAAGGAATAGAAGAAGTCCGCCGAAAATTCTTCGGAACATTGTACAATACTTATTCTTTCTTCTCACTTTATGCCAATGTGGATAATTTCCACTACAGCGAAGCCGAAATTCCGATGGATCAACGTCCCGAAATTGACCGTTGGGTCATATCATTGTTGAATACGCTGGTGAAAGATGTTACCGAGCATTACGAAACCTACGAGCCAACCCGTGCAGGACGCGCTATATCAGACTTTGTAGGCGAAAACCTCAGCAACTGGTACGTTCGACTGAACCGCAAGCGTTATTGGGGTGGTGCGTACGATACCGATAAAATATCGGCTTATCAGACACTTTACACCTGTCTGGAAACGGTTTCGATGCTGATGGCTCCGATAGCACCTTTCTTTGCCGACCGTTTATTCCTCGATTTAAATAAAGTAACCCGAAAAGATGAACACGAATCGGTTCACCTGGCTGACTTTCCGACTTATGATGCCGGCCTGATTGACAGTAATCTGGAAGCCTGCATGCAATTGGCGCAACAGATTTCGTCGATGATACTGGCTTTACGCCGTAAAGCTGACAAAAAGGTTCGTCAACCCTTGTCGAAAGCTGTTGTTCCTGCACCGGATGATATCACCTACAAACAAATAATTTATATAGCCGAACTGATTAAAGCTGAAGTGAATGTTAAGGAACTGGAAGTGATTCCTCCTGATGCTGATATGAAGAATATGATCAAGACCATCAAACCCAACTTTAAAACATTGGGAAAGAAATACGGCAAGCAAATGAAAGAAATTGCGCAGGCAATGACCACTTTCGGTAAAAATGAAATTGCGGCGATTGAGCTAAATGGCACATACACCCTGGTTTTACCTACCGGTGATGTTGTACTTTCGACAGAAGATGTTGAAATCTTTACAGAAGATATGCCCGGATGGCTGGTTGCCAATGAAGGAAAACTTACCGTGGCGCTTGACATAACCGTTTCTGAAGCTTTATTGCGCGAAGGAATTGCCCGCGAACTGGTAAACCGTATTCAAAACATTCGTAAATCGAACGGATTTGAAATCATTGATAAGATCTCTGTTGAAATTGAACAACGTGACGAAATAGCGGATGCCGTGAATGAATTTTCAGCATATATCGCGACACAAACATTGGCTAATTCGGTAATTTTAGTCGAGAATTTAACAGATGCCACCGAACTTGAGTTTGATGATTATATTGTAAAAATTTCCGTCAAAAAAGCATAGATTATTTAAGTTCGAATCGTTCAACCTGCCGCAAAAATAACGTGGCAGGATTGAAAGTTCCAAACAGAGATTTAAACCCGGCAATTTTAACTAACAGGGCTGAAACAAACCGGGTTTTTGCAACTTGTGAGTTGCAATCAGTATCTTTATTCTTTCTCATTTGCAAGTCCTGAAGTTTAATTGTAATGATAATTCAAAGTCTCAAAGTATTTTATAAAAACTGTAAAGATAAGTGCTAAAATAATTGTCCAACTGAAACTATTTTCTTATTTTCGCAGGCTATTTAAGAGGCGTAAAATACTAAAGATTTAACCAATTTCCGAAATCAATTAATTTTGACTGCTATGACTGTAAAAACTAGATACTCCGATGCTGAACTGGATGAATTCCGTGTTCTTATCACTGAAAAGCTTGAAAAAGCTCAAAAAGAATATGAAATGCTTCGCAATGGTATAACCAATCTGGATGGGAATGATATTATGGACACTTCACCTACTTTTAAAGTATTGGAAGAAGGAGCTGCAACACTTTCGAAAGAAGAGTCCGGACGGCTGGCTCAACGTCAAATGAAATTCATACAGCATCTACAGTCAGCATTGATTCGTATTGAAAATAAAACGTATGGAATTTGCAGGGAAACTGGTTTATTAATCCCGAAAGAACGACTGCGTGCCGTTCCTCATGCAACTTTAAGTATAGAAGCGAAAAACGATAATAAGAGATAAAATTCTCATTTATAAACAGAATTCGGCAACAAGACATACGCTGTCCGTTGCCGAATTTGTGTTTAAATACACTGACTGTTTTTTCATTGACTAATTCTGGTTATTAGAATTTTAACGTCAATCACTATCGAATAGACAGACTACAGCCAATTGTAAATTTTTAAATTGTAAATCGAAAATATCCCTATGTCCATTTCAAAAAAATCCATCTTACTCATTGTTATCGTATTATTTATCGATCAGGCCTCCAAGATTTACATCAAAATGAACTTTGCCCTGGGCGAACATGTGGATGTATTCAGCTGGTTTAAAATTTATTTCATCGAGAATAACGGCATGGCTTTCGGGATGGAACTTATTGGTAAATTATTTCTCACGCTTTTCCGTATCGTTGCAGTAGCTGCGTTGGCTTATTATATCCATATTTTAATAAAAAAGCAAGTCCGTACAGGTTATATCCTTACCATTTCGCTGGTGCTTGCTGGCGCTGCGGGCAACATTATCGATTCGGTGTTTTACGGAGTAATTTTCAGTGCGAGCGAATATATGGGACCGGTAGCTACTTTTCTGCCCGAAGGAGGTGGATACGCTTCATTGTTTTATGGAAAAGTTGTGGATATGCTTTATTTCCCGATTATTACTAACAGTATGGGTGAAACAATTTTCTTTAGTCCCATTTTCAATGTGGCCGATTCAGCCATTTCAGTATCCGTTGTCATCATTCTGCTTTTCTTCCGCAAAGAACTGAACACCAGTCTTGAAACAAAAAAAGAAAAAGATGTTGAACCTGCTCAATAAATTCATTACCCGGTCTGTTCTTGTCCTGGGAATAATCCTGCTGATGACCGCTTGCAGTGGCCGCCCAAAAGGCGTGTTAAGTCAAAGCAAGATGACCGCTGTATTAACCGACCTGCATAAACTGGATGGTTATTTATTTGAAAAGGGATATCAATACAATCATTTTGAGGATAAAACACCATACTATCATTTTATATTACAGAAATACGGCATCACAGAATCAGAATTCGATGCCTCACTGGTATGGTACACCAAAAATCCGAAGACTTTCGAGAGGATATATGATCAGGTGCTGGTTAATCTGACTGAACTTGACAACATCGTAAAGAGCGGGAAATTTCATCCTGTTGATTCAGCTGCATTGGCTAAAATGAAAATCAATATCTGGAATAAAAGCACCAAATATAAGCTCACTAAGGATTCCACCCGGACCCGGCTTCATTTTGAAATCACCGACAATAATTTGATGTTGGGCGATGTATACGTCCTCAGGCTTTTGCAACAGATTGCCCCGGAAGATTCGTCGGCGAAACAACATGTGGTATTAAGGATTAATTATGTCGATGGAAAATCTGATAGTGCTTACGCCGATTCACACAATGACAGTTTAACCCGGCGGTACTATTTCCGATTACCTGCACTTAGAAAACAGAAAATAAAATCCGTTTCCGGTGAATTGCTTGGCAGTAAGGAGTATAAAGGAAAATTCAATGCCATGCTCGACAGCATAAGCCTTTTCCGCGAATTTAATGGACTGAAACAAGACAGTTTACGCAAAGTAATAAATAAAGCCGATTCGGTTTACAAAGCTAAAAAACTAAAGTTGCAATTAGATTCAATACGTAAAGTAAGCTTACAGAAGAAAAAAACGGATTCAATTCTCAATCTCAAATCTCAGAATATGAAATCAGTTTCACTTCCTAAGGCGACTTTACAGAAGAAAACTGCACCGGCGAAGTAAAACCTTAGCAACAGGACATTTAAGTATCAATCACTGAATTGTTAATTGTTAATTATTAATTCTTAATTTATGACCCGGGTAGCCAGCCAGCTTACTTTTTGCTCTCCTCAACAGATCCTTCGCCGAACGGTGGTGGAACAGGATGAACAAAACCGGATCACACGACTGTTCAGCTTAGATGGCAGTCCCGTTGAATCGGCACAAACCTTGTTTTTTGACGGTATTTTATCCCGCGGAATCGTTTCTTTAAAGGAAAATAAATTTCCCGGAACTGTTGACCAACTACTTGCAGATTATCTGTATATTGATATTTCAACCCAACTTCCCGTTGAGAAAATCAGGCCCAACGGCAAACCCTTGTTGCTGGACTTCGGGACATCATCGCCGGACAAAATCAACAGTCAACTCGAAGCCCTTGCTCCTGCCCTGACTACTTTTTCAGTGTTCGACATAATCGCTGCCGGTGTTTATTACCCACTGATTTTACTTGGGCTACAGGCAGAACTGACAGTGAAATGCTGCACCAGTGTTCTTATCTGGGAAAATGTAGATTTAGTACATATGTGTATAACCGGGAAGACCCGCATACGACGGATTAACTAATCGGGTTTTACTGATGGAAACAATAACACGCCTTTGTTGTTATTAGTTACAAGTTAAAAAAACAATTTGAAGCATTAACAGCCTGCAGCAAATAAATAATTGATTTAAAAGGAACTGCATGGCTTTTTAGCTTTCCAAAACCGATAGAATAATAATAATCAACAAAGTTCACCGGAAACCGGAGAAAAAAAAAATAGACTTTAAACAAATAAAAATTTATAAAGGATGTGGGAGATATTTATAGGCAGTGTAATTTTAGGGGTGATTCATCCATTGTTTCCAAATCATTGGATTCCAATAATAGCCATCGCAAAGACAGAGAAATGGACAAACAGAGAAACAGTGATGGCTACCCTGACAACTGGATTCTCACATACCTTAAGTACGATTCTTATCGGTATTCTCGTTGGATTTGTCGGAATAAAACTTTCTGAGAATTACAGTTATATAACCAGTATTGCAGCTCCGGTTATTTTGGTATTTATTGGAATTATCTATTTATTCCTTGATTTCAAGTCACATCAACACAACCATTTTGAGATCAAAAATCTGAAAAAAAACAGCAGGTCCAAAGTGGCTATCATCACGACCCTGTGCATTGGTATGTTTCTCTCTCCCTGTATTGAGATAGAAGCATATTATTTTCAGGCAGCCACAAAAGGTTGGCTGGCGATATTGATTGTTTCGGGAGTATACTTAACATTGACACTGTCTATCATGACTACCCTGGTTTATTATGGTTTGAAAGGTGTAAATAAATTCAATACAACTTACCTCGAGCGTCACGAAAAAAGAATTACCGGAATTGTATTGATACTTTTAGGTTTTTTCGCCTATTTCGTAGAATTGTAAGATGTTACGATTTGGGGTCAAGAACCAAGAGTCAAGACAAAAATAATGGAGGAATTTGAAGATGTGTCAATTTGAAAATGAAAGAATGGAAGAATGAAAAAATGAAAAAATGGAGGTGAAAAAACTTTACTTCAAGCTATTAAACGCGGAAAGTGAAACCTTTAAAATCTTTCAAACTCTTTAATCCAAAACTCAGAACTAATATCTTCAAACTCTTTAACCCAAAACACGAAACGCGGAACGCAAAACTTTTCAAACCGTTCAAACTTTTCAAACTCTTAAACACAGAATCCATAATTCGAAACGCGGAACACGAAACGCAAAACTTTTCAAACCTTTCAAACTCTTAAACTCATAACTCGAAACTCTAAACTTATTGAATCATGTCAAACTGGACGATAGCAAACATTCCCGGATTATCAGGTAAAACAATCATTGTTACCGGTGGAAACAGCGGATTGGGTTATGAATCGGTAAAGGCATTTGCAGGAAAAGGTGCAAAAGTCATTCTGGCTTGCCGCTCGATAGCCAAAGGGGAACAGGCAAAAAATCAAATTCTCGAAATTTATCCGACTGCTGATATCACAGTAATGGGGCTTGATTTAATGGATTTAACCTCAATCCGGATTTTTGCCGAAAAGATTAATCAAAGTTACACCCGGCTGGATGTATTGCTGAATAATGCAGGCATCATGATGGGGCCTTACCGTTTAACAAAAGATGGATTCGAAAATCAGATAGGAACCAATCATTTGGGACATTTCGCCCTGACGGGTTTGCTTCTCGACTTACTTAAAAAAACACCTAAATCGCGTGTGGTAAATGTGAGCAGCATGGCACACAAAAGCGGCGTGATGGATTTCAATAATTTATTGTTCGAAAAAGGCGCCGGATATTCTCCAATGAAAGCATACGGCCGTTCCAAACTCTGCAATTTATTGTTTACTTACGAATTGCAACGCTTTTTCGAATCAAAAAAAATCGATTGCATGGCCATGGCTGCGCATCCCGGTGTATCCGACACCAATTTATTTAATCATGCAGCACCCGAGTGGCTCCTGAAAATATTCCGGCCGTTGTTACTGCTTATGTTCCAGCCTGCTGACATGGGTGCTTTGCCCGAATTGCGCGCATCGGTTGATCCGACTGCAAAGGGTGGCGATTACTTCGGACCCAACGGGAAGAATGAAATAAAAGGCTATCCCGTATTGGTTAAGCCAAAACAAACAGCACTGGATAAAAGTAATGCCCGTAAACTATGGGAAGTCTCCGAAAAACTAACCTCCGTCATTTATAAATAAAATCATTTCCAATTTTCAAATTTACAAATCTTCAAATTCCAACATTACTCCTTATGATAGAAAAGCTGCAGGCACTTTTTCATCCGGAACAATATCAGGGTTGGGGAAAAACCCGCCGATATTTCGAAGGCTGGTATTTCAAGGTGGTAAATGCCGATGAAACAAAAGCCTTTGCCTTTATTCCCGGCATAGCTATGGACGAAAACGGTTTGCAGCAGTCCTTTGTTCAGGTGCTCGATGGTAAAAAACGAACAGCTGAATACCATAAATTTGAAGCCAACGCATTTCGTCCTCAGGCCGGGAAATTCGAAATTAATATCGCCGACAATTTCTTTTCAGGCGACACGATGCGTCTCGATTTACCATCCGTGCAGGGAGCATTAAACTTCACCCAACAAATTCCATGGCCAAATCCATGGTATTCGCCAGGAATTATGGGTCCGTACTCTTTTGTGCCGTTAATGGAATGTTACCATGGGATTTTGAGCATGGATCATCTGATTGAAGGAAAACTCTGCATTCACGGTGAAACCATAGATTTTACCAACGGCCGCGGATATATGGAAAAAGACTGGGGCCATTCTTTCCCGAGTGCCTACTTTTGGATGCAAACCAACCATTTCAGTGAGCCCGGCATTTCACTCAAAGCTTCGGTAGCCAATATCCCCTGGCTGGGAAGCTCATTTGTGGGATGCATTGCCGGAGTATGGCTGCACGAGCGGTTGATACAGTTTACCACCTACAACGGCACTACTCTTCGCAAATCATTTGCCGACAAAACAAAAGTTGAATTGGTGATGGAAAATAAAAACCATCGCCTCCAAATTCTCGCCCATCGTGAAACGCCAACCCAACTGGCTTCTCCCATATCCGGTTTTATGGATGGACGCATTGAAGAGAGTATGACTTCCGACATAGAAGTGCTGCTTTTCGACAAAAAATCAAAAACCACATTGTTGCACGATACCGGACGAAATGCCGGTCTGGAAGTTGCAGGAAAAATTGAAGAGCTTTTTATAACTCACAATGCCTGAAACACATCTTTCTGTTGTTCCCCGTTTCCTGACGAGGATTTTTCTGTCAATTCTACTTCTCAAAAAACACAAAACCTAACCACAATGGGCACAATAGAAAAAAATCTTTCTGTTATATTGTTGTGTTTAAAATATTAAAATACCGTTCAGTATTTTACAATTGTGACCATTCATATTCTGGTTTTCTATTATGTCAATTGTGCTTTTATATATTTGTCAGATAGATATTACATTGTTCATAACACTTTTCAGGTTTTCACTTTATCCACTTAATTGAACGATTTGTGCAACCATCTTCTGACATTTTTCACTAATTTTGTTTCGCTATTTTTAAATCTCAGGTTTATTGAAAATATGGTTCCATTATTTTCTACAAACTATTGAAAGTTTTAATTAATCATTTAATTATATGAAAAACAAAACACACCTAATCAAAACAGTATTGTTGTTATTTATTCTGGTTGGATTGTCAAACTCAATGATGGGTCAACAAGCCAACGAGCCCATGGCAACAGGATTATTTGAACCAACCTGGAAATCACTGGAACAATACAAGGTTCCCGAATGGTTTCAGAATGCAAAATTCGGTATCTGGGCACACTGGGGACCTCAATGTCAACCCGAACAAGGTGACTGGTACGCCCGCTTTATGTACGCCGAGGGCAGCCGTGAATATAAATGGAGTGTCGAAAACTACGGCCACCCTTCCGAATATGGTTTTAAGGATGTTTGCAATGCCTGGAAAGCAGAGAAATGGGATCCGGAAGCACTGGTAAAACTTTACAAAAAAGCCGGCGCCCGCTATTTCTTTGCCATGGCCAATCACCACGATAACTTTGACATGTGGGACAGCAAATATCAACCCTGGAACGCTGTAAATATCGGACCTAAAAAAGACATTATCGATGGATGGGCAAAAGCTGCCCGCATTAACGGACTTTACTTCGGCACCAGCATTCATGCAGCCCATGCCTGGAGATTTTACGAAACCGCACAGGGGGCAGATAAGACAGGACCAAAAGCCGGCATTCCTTATGATGGCAAGCTCACCAAAGCTGATGGAAAAGGTAAATGGTGGGAAGGTTACGATCCGCAGGATTTATACGCTCAAAATCACCCCTTAAGCGAAGACAGCGAAAACCTGGGGAGCATTCACCGTCAGTGGGATTGGAATAACGGCGTTACTGCTCCGTCTGAAAAGTATTGTAACAACTTCTACGATCGCACTGTCGATCTGATCAATAAATACAATCCCGATTTACTTTATTTTGATGACACAGCTTTGCCGTTCTGGCCCATCAATGATGCCGGGCTCCGCATTGCCGCCCATTTCTATAACCACAACATGGCTACACACAAAGGAAAACAGGAAGGTGTTATTTTCGGTAAAATACTCACTGAAGACCAGAAAAAAAGCATGATTTGGGATGTTGAACGTGGTGCTCCTGATAAGATTCAGGGAATTCCATGGCAAACCTGTACCTGTATCGGCGAATGGCATTACCGCCGGACTGTTTACACAGAGAACCGGTATAAATCGGCGAAAACCGTCGTACATATGCTTGCCGATATCGTCAGTAAAAACGGCAATTTGTTATTGAACATTCCCGTGCGCGGTGATGGTTCAATCGACGAAAAAGAATTGAAAATTGTAGAAGAAATCGGAGTGTGGATGACAGTGAACAGCGAAGGGATTTATGACACCCGCCCCTGGAAAATCTTCGGAGAAGGTCCTTCGGCCGAAAACGCGAATCCGATTAACGCCCAGGGATTTAATGAAGGGAAAACCAAATACTCATCAAAAGACATTCGCTTCACAACCAAAAATGGAGTGTTATATGCCATAGTTCTGGGTTGGCCCGAAGATGGGAAAATTGTGATTAAATCTTTATCAAAAAACAATCCGCTCCACCCCGATAAAGTAAATAAAGTGGAACTGTTGGGCAGCGGTAAAGTAAAATTCATTACCGGAGCCGATGGTCTTACCGTGACACTTCCTGCCAGGAAAACAAACGATATGGCTGTGGTTTTGAAAATAAAATAATCAACGAATAACATTCAAGGAAAAAGGAGGAAGTCTTAGCTGAAGACTTCCTCCTTTTTTTGTCAAAAACCGACCAATAATAATTGAGTCATTAATTACTGACAAGCTCCTTGTTTACGACCTCAGGGAGTTAAAATTTTCCTGTTAAGTATGGCTAAATTTATTTTAATCATCAAACTGGGTTTGACAGGACATAACTCTTTTCAGTGATTCAACATTATTGATTCTAATTGTTTTTTTAAATTTAAGACATTGACATTTCCATTATTCAAAAGTCAATACATTATCAATCTGGTGAATAACGGCGGAAGATGATGTATAGATCTGCGATGTATAAAATTCACTCCCGGCTCCGGTTCCATCTATATTTTTAAACAAAGAAGGTTTTTTATTGAATACATAATCGCGGGACAAGATATTATACAATCCATCGGTTAAGTTAACATGTGCAATTCTCCCTGATTCGGAAGTCAGCGTTATGCCCCCTGTAGTACTTTCAACAGCAATTTTATAGAATCTGTTCTTCATGGTTCCAAAACTAGTCGTAGTATTATCATTCTTAATTGTTGCAGACAGATACAACTTTTTCGCAGCTTGCTGATCGACAAAAACCGACTGATCCTGAAAATGGTATCGTAAAAAACGCTCTAATTTTAAAATAGCAGCAGCTTTATCGTTTGCATTGACCATATCATTTATACCGACAATGGTCCCCTGCGAAACCCATGGAGTAATTATTCCCTGATCAATAGCATTCTGTATAGCACTGTTAGTAGGTACGTAAACGGTGTAATTAAAGGCACTGAAAAGTTTCACATTAAAATCAATACCGTAATTATTTATTTTATTCACAAATATGCACGAAGAACTTTCAACAGGGAATCCGTTTAAAAGTGCGAAGAATTGGCTAAATTCGGGTTTCTCGCTCAGGACTTTGTAAACAGATGATAATGGAGCTTGCAGTGGTTTATCAATAAAGTAGGTTTTCCCATTCGACTGATTATAAATACTGCTCACCATTGCCTGTTCGTTCAAACTGATATTTCCACCTTCCTGAACGCTCATCAAGTTGTCCGAACCTTCAATTTTCAAAGGAACATTTCCTCTGGTCATATAAAAACTTTTATCTGATTGAACTTCACCTACCACAATATGCGTATTGAGTAAATCGACCAGGCGATTTAGTATAAAAGCAGACGAAGTAATTACTCCTACCGAGTCACCAACCGTAGCAGTTTGCTTATCGTATTTATAAACAGTAGCATTTACCGATGACTTTGCAGCATTATACCAAAACTTTATTGCTCCGGGAACAGCAGTTGAGATGGCAACAGGGTCGATATAGCGGGTAAAAGACTCATCGGTGGGAACAAACAAACTATATTTAGCAGACATCGACGATAAAATTAATTTATATGTGAAAACACCGTTAGCATAGTTTTTGATTACCCAATCCATAATTTTCGTGTTATTACCAATCATCAATGGACTATATGTCGAAGTGAAACTAAACGGAGGATATACCTTGTTGGTGACATACACTTCACCATTTACGGCTGTATAGGTCTTTACAATATCACCTTTTTCTACGCCCAGGCTGTTGTTTTCAGCATCCAGCATTTTATTGAATTTACCCGGCATAGAAGCAATAAGAGAATTTCTCATATGCCTTTGAAGAAAAGAAACGATCATTTCATCCGGAACATTGTCCCATGAACCATAAATTTTTAAAATTCCGGCATTAAAATAATTTGTCATGGCCTCATCCGAAGGAACAAACATGGCAGCCATATCCGCTTGTAAAGCTGAACCACTCTTTTCATAGCTATTCCATCCGGGATTATAAGGGAGAAAATATTGAATTGGGAATCCTGAAGGAAGACTGCGGTTACCACCGTAAAATGAAAAATATTTCTTTACAAATATTGAATCAGAAAAGCCGGGATTAGTTTGATGATATAGATTAGTTATGTTGGCATCGAAATAAGGTGCACAAAACCGGTCCAACAAACGGGAGAATATTTTTGTAGTCTGACCGGCATCACCATACACATTATCGGTAATAAACTGAGCCATATTGGTTGGAGGAATCAATACACTTTGCAAGACGTGGATATATCCGTTTTTACAGTCAATATCTCCTTTCAAAACCTTATCATTAAAAACATTTACATCGTTGTAAGCGCGGGAGTCGATACCAGAAAGAATTTTCAAATCCTCATCAGTGATCGCATTTTTATTCATAAAAGCCTGAGTAAAAAAGATGGTTGGCAAAAGCGTATTGTCACTTAAAAGATAGCATCCGCCCGAACGTTTTGAGTCCCAATATTTACCTACAGACAGCTGGTCTCCCGAAAGATAAGGAATACTATCAGTCACTAATAACGCATTAGTTTGACGCAGAGCAGAACCAATATTGAGAACCAGATTATAAGTAGCATCTTCCGAAGTGTAATTTGCAAGATTGGTTAATGTATAGGCATTATTCATCATGGAGAACAACAACAAATACTTCTTTTGAGCAACGGTTAATTGTCCGTAACTAGTCACCCCCCATTTATTATTTTTAAAGAACTCAATAAAAGCAGAATCGTTGGCAACAAACAGAGTTTTGTTAAGAGTTTGCGAAAGTGTTGCCGTATAATTTAGGTCGTCTATTAATCTGACAGTAGAATTAAAATGTCCATCCGTTTTCAAATAATCATAAATACTAACATCCGACGAATTCTTAGCTTTGACATTAGTTGCACCTACCATCAAAAGGATAAATAGTAGAATTGTTGTTTTTTTCATAAATTGTTATATTGCAATCGTATATAAATAATCGATTTCACTTTAATTGAATATATCTTTCAGTGAATATCCTCGCTTTCTAAAGTACTTACCGGAACAAATTCGATAAAGTCAATCATAAATTGTCCTTGCATTAAACCTTTAATGGATATCTTATGATTTCCGGTTGTAGTAAAAGTGTAGGTTCCTAATATTCTTCGAAGATAATTTTCATAGTTCCTCGCCGTATTCAAACCGTACCATCTATTTATAAAATCCCTGAAACTGTCCGGTCCTTTCATGTATCCATGGTTACGCATCATTTTGTCATTCTCGTAACCATACGGATCAGTAGGATCAGCTCCCGGTTTTATATAACCAATTTCGGGATTTGAACCATTTATTCTGAAATCTACCGGTGGTCCGGCCGATACGCTATCAACATAAACCTCTGCGATTCCACGCCCGTTAGTCCCTGTGTAACCAAACCTTACTTCATAAGTACCTGCAGGTATGGGAAGTGTAACGATAGAAAAGTCATACACCCCTTTAAAAAAAATCTCATCACCCTGATAATCCAGATACCCTCCAAAAGAATTTAAGTAGTCTACCACGGTTGATTCGGAACTGGTTATTCCTTTTATATATGTTTTAGGTATTATCCATGATTGAACTTTTCCACTGGCACGCATATTATTATTCGTCAACTCGGGAAATAAAGCTGCCATATCAAAGCGCAATCTTTTAGCTGATAAGCTTTTTAATACACTTAAGTCGAAAGACATTATTTTATCAATTCCATAATAAAACCCATTAAAAATATCCGGAGCATCGAAATTTTTGATAATGTGAATGGCATTACCTGTATCGGTTGATTGATTAATCAGGTTAGTCAGCCCAGAGCTTCTTTCCTTTTTAATTTCAATCAGCGAATTTGGACATATCGGTTCAAGATATTCATACATGTCAACTGTTTTAATCATATGGTCGGTATCATACGCATCAATCAATTTATTTTGCGACAGTTTTTTATTGATTATATGATAGGCAATGAACCTGTTCAGACTATTCCGACGGTTGGTAAGATCGGTTATACCGGCATCCCCGGGATAAACAGCGTTGTAAACTGTGGCGGCATATGTTTTTAAACCGGATAAATTAGTAATACTATTTAGTCTGAAAATCGAATCACTTTCCATAAAAACAGTAAAACCAAATCTTCTGAGACCCGGCAATTCGTCCACCGATCCACTGCCTTGTGTAAATGGCGGATTAAGTAAAGATCTATATTGATAGTAATTATATTTTTTATCCCTGTCAGGTTTCAATGAATCCACAAGACCTGTAGCAACAAGTCCCTGATAAAAAATGGTATATCGACTATCGGTTGACATCTTATCAGCGATACTGATCCTTTTAATCAAAGAGTTTTCAAAAGTTATGCTGTCAATTTCAGTAATCGCTTTTCTATATAAAACCTGTCCCGACCCCATGACATAAATAGTATCCTGCGTGGATGCAAACGAAGCCATCAGCGGAAGAAACACTAAAATTATTTTTATTATCGTCTTCATATTCATCTTGTATGATTGAATGTTGTCATTTTATTGTACCGGTTCCAGAATAATGCAATCAATACTGATATCACGATTGTAGCTTACAGTTTCCGTGGTCCTGGTTGCATTATCGACTCTTAATGATACTTGCACAGGTTTTCTTTTCAGATTCAGAATCAGGTTACTGAATGGAAACTGAAAGTCTTTTAAAACCAACATTTTTGTCATGGTTGTAGGATTAGTTGTAAATGTACCAGGGCTTGCATCCAATGTATTTGTTGCCGAAACAGCTTTGTTTAGTACCTGATTACCGTTGGCATCCAAATAGGATAAGAAGAAATTTACTTTATTGGGTCTTGTATCTGTCGAATTAACAATGGCACCAGGTACAAATACACAGTAAACATTATATTTTGAAACCATTGTACTGGGAAATGTGTATTCAACAGAAGCTCTGACGAAATTATTTGTACTGGTATTTTTCAGATAAATATAATAACCATTTGAAATATTGAATCCTACATTGCCAACTGCTGATCTTTTATATACATCAAAGTTCATAAATACGAAACCATAATTCGGCCCTTCGGCTTCAATGCGAATTTCCTTATTGCCAAGTTCCGAATCAAACATTTTCGTTTGATTGACAAGGAAACATTTTCCGTTAGAAAGCTCCTGACTTTGAGCTCCTTCAAGTAATACTGCGGGTGATTTCAACTGATAACCGGATGTTGCCTTAATCACACTATCGGATGTCAACAATTCAGGTTTACCCATGTAAAAATTATTGTGAATAATGGCCAGTTTCGTATTCTCAACATGAGCTTCCTCCGAACCATCAATTGAAACAGCACAATAAGGGTATAATTTAGTATATGCCTCTGTCCATGCATTGTCCGACAGGACAATTGCAGAAGAAAGCGTGTCTTCATTGTTGATAAATGTGAGTTGATCCAACAAATCATTGGTTGTGACGTAAGTTCCTGTTGAAGAATTATAGCTGGTTTTTGTTTGAGAATTTACATAAGCTTTCATTAAATCGTGCCCTGTTCCCTGAGTAATGTATTCCCATATATTCATTTTGTACGGCACATAGCTATTCATTATATGAATAATGGAATTAGCTACATAGTTATTGTGAGTAAGAATTGTAGTTCCATCGAGTGAAATGATGCCTGATACCATTTTCAATATGTAGTGCTTATTATTAAGCATAGTAACTGATATGCTGTCATTAAAAAAGAATGCGTTAATTTTTGATTTTGAAATATGATTTGATACTAGCCTTTTTACAAGGGCAGTATCGGATAATTCGATCTGACTTAATGCACTGTTAACCGGTGCCCAGATAGTCACATTATCTAACGCTTTCTCATATCCCGCAATTTGAATCATTTGAGCAAACAGGGTCAATTGGGCATTGGATTTTAAATTATTATAAACAATATCCGATCGCAGCAAATTGTAATAGTCAGTGGCTAAAAACGAAACACTATCAACCCTGGACATAGATTCCCTGTAAATAATATCACCCGATTTATAAAAAAACAACGAATCCTGAGCCTGAGCGACACCCGAACAGAATACAAAAAACAAAAAGGTACTATAAACGAATCGTTTCATAATTTTATCAGTTTTGCAATTTGATTATTCAGGTTGATGATATAAATGCCACGGGGCAAAAAACTGATATCCAATGACTCAACCGAACCATTTATTTTCCCGCTAAATACCTGAACACCGTTTACATTAAACATACGTACAGCAACCGACTCTTCGGATAATCCTTTAAAATAAATCAATCCTTTTGTCGGATTCGGATAGACGAATACTTTCCGGTTATCGTTTATTGAGGGTACTTCAGTTGTATTCTCAAAGTACATTTTTTGGATATCCGAATTGGCATACACCGCGCTTGTACCATCGAAAATATTGATATTCATCATGCTCGAAACAAATGCAATCTTTTTCACATTGCTGATTGTCAGAGTACTCACATTTCCGTCCTTGAATTTAATGACAAGATTTCGCTCCTGCGATTGCGCTGTATTCAGAGCTATTATTAATACCTGCAAAATCAAACAAAACAGTATAATTTTTCTTTTCATATTTATCATTTTAATAGATTTACTTTAAAGCTACTTTTGCATTCACCCTGTGTCGGAAGTCTTTGTTCACTGTTCAGCGAAATGCCTCCCATTTCCGCCCTTTCTCAAAGAATCCCACTGAATTGTTCAAAGTTACGAAACGTTATTGGTTCCTGCCTCCCTTTTCAAAACTTATTTCTTTTAATCATCAAACCGGATTGGACAGGACATCTTCTATTCTTTTATAATTTTCCTGTATTCAAATGAATTCCCGGTTCTGACTTTTATCATATAAACACCGGATGAAAGGATTGATGTTTGAACGATAGTGCTTTTGTTGAGGTTTCCATTCAATACAACCTGACCCATTAGATTTACTATCTCAAAACTTGTTTCGCCATCATATTCAATTCTTAACTCATTCAGAACAGGGTTTGGATAGAGTTTTATACTGCAGTTTTCTGTACCGAATTCAGAAATACCACTGACAACATTTGTAGCAACGTTAGAGCGTGAAGAGTTGTATGATACCAGTGAAGATGCAGTTGAATTTCCCGAGTTTTTTGATTTTTGAATAGATGCCGGTGCTTTTGATGGGCTAACCAGATTGGGACTAATCACTTCCATCTGATAATAGACGTCACCTGCAGGTACCGACAAATCACTGTACTGCGTGCTGCTTCCGGAAGTAGCATCCACGAAACTAAGCGCATTGGCAGCAGTGCCTCTATAGATATTATAGGTCGAAACATTAAAACCTTCGTATGCTTCCCATATTAAATTCCAGGTATTATTCTGCCCTTTATTTATGGTTAAATGCATGGTTTTATGTGCATCACTTAATGCCGATTCCTGACCATTACGATCAAAAATTGATAATTTGTATTTGTTCGATTTCACATTAGGTGCTGATTGATTATCTACAAAAACACTCAATGAATCATAAGGTACGATACCAATTTTCTCATATACATTACTTACAGTTGTTTCTCTGTAAACATAATATGACTCAATACTAGTTGATACAGGCTTATTCCATACAACCATGTTCTTATTGGAAGTGCTGACACTTACTATACCTATTACAGGTTTTGCCATTGACCGAACGGTAACGTTTACATTACCGGTAGCTGTACAACCATTCGGACTACTCACTGTAACAGAATAGTTCATGTTTTTGAAAGTGCTGCATACAGGATTTGCGATTGAATCGTTATCCAATCCTGTTGAAGGAGTCCATTTGTATTTCAATGCTCCGTTACCCGTATAATTTGTAAATACAAATATTGGAACATTTCCTCCACCGTCAACTGCTGTGTCTCTTAATTGAGTTATATTCAGAGCTGTCACTGATACTTTAATATCATCAGTTGCTGAACATCCACCCGGTGTAGTAACAGTTACCGTATACGTGATGTTAGCGTTTATATTTGAAGAAGGATTTACAATAGTATCATTATTTAATCCGTTTGAGGGAGTCCATTTGTATTTCAATTTCCCTGTTCCGGTATAATTTGTAATTACATTGCTTAACTGCGCAGTGCCTCCGCAAACAATAGTTTTATCAGTTCCTGCATTTGCAGATAAAGCAATCATCGATACTTTAACAGAATCTTCTGCAATGCAACCATTGGGTGAAGTTACAGTTACATGATAAGTCATATTACCAATTGCATTCACTGTTGGATTGGCAATTGTATCATTATTTAAACCTGTGGATGGTGTCCATTTGTATCTCAACTTTCCTGTTCCGGTATAATTTGTAGTTATGTTGCTTAACTGTTCATTGCCTCCACAAACCATAGTTTTATCAGTTCCTGCATTTGCGGATAGTGGAGTACTCAACACTTTCACAGTATCACTTGCTGAACAACCGCCTGGTGAAGTTACAGTTACATAATAAGTCATGTTACCGATTACATTCGCTGTTGGATTGGCTAACGTATCATTATTTAAACCTGTGGATGGCGTCCATTTGTATCTCAATTTTCCTGTTCCGGTATAATTTGTAGTTATGTTGCTTAACTGTTCATTGCCTCCACAAATCATAGTTTTATCAGTTCCTGCATTTGCGGTTAGTGGAGTACTCAACACTTTCACAGTATCACTTGCTGTACAACCGCCTGGTGAAGTTACTGTTACACAATAAGTCATGTTACCGATTACAATCGCTGTTGGATTGGCTATTGTATCATTGTTTAAGCCTGTCGATGGTGTCCATTTGTATTTCAATATTCCTGTTCCGGCATAATTTGTAGTTACATTGCTTAACTGTGTAGTTCCTCCACAAACAATAGATTTATCATTTCCTGCATTTACAGTCAAAGGACCAACAGCTACAAATACATGTACAGTAGCTGTACAACCATTAGGAGAAGTAGCAACCACAGTATATGTAGTATTATTTGTTACTGTTGCTGTTGGATTCAATATCGAATCATTATCCAAACCGGTAGATGGAGTCCATTTGTATTTCAACTTTCCGGGTCCTGTATAATGTGTATTCGCATATAATAATGACTGACCTCCACAAACAAGAGTCTTTACTATTACTTTAAACTCAAAATGGGTTTCAATATTATTATTACTTATCCAACCCGCACTATATACATTCTCACCTGATACGAGAAGATTTGGAGATCCATTTATAGAATCTGGGCCCATGTTTTTTATTATATATTTACCAGTTTTCAAATACAATGTTGTATCGCAATACTCAGTTACATGTTTCGTAAAATGTGAAACTTGCCTATTTGAAAGTTGATCAATAAGTATCAATTCAATATCTTCAGGACCCCATCCGCGTGTGTCAAATGTCATTTTTACCGGTATAGCTGTATATGCTGATAAAATCAAATTGTCTACACAATTCAAAGCAGTATCAGTTAATTCAACAGATGATTGATTTACTGTAATTGCCAGACTGGAAGCAGCACCATCACCCAAATCATTATGTCCTTTTACAGTAATATTCCCCGATACAGCTGTATTTGTAAAATTCACAAGAATACTATTTGTAGAACTTGTTCCGGTAGCTCCGTCAGGCAAAGTCCATATATAAGAGCTGGCATTTGGAATGGGTGGCACAGTGTATGGTATTGAATTCATTCCTTGTTCAACAAATACACCCCCTGTAATGATACCTGCTGAAAATGGCAACAAATTAGCCGTGCTTAAACCTGAGTCCTGGGCATAAGAATTATTCAGATCCGAGATGATAGTCGGTACGTTTAAATAATTTGTCATATTAGCAGCAGTGAGAGCTACACGGTACAAACTAAAACCGTAAACCATGGTTTGTTTCAAATAGGTATCACCTGAATAACATGAACGGCCAATCCAATTGAATGGAGTACCGGTAAAACCTGTTTTTGGCAAGACTACTGAAGGAAGGTTCGTAATGCTTGCAGTTGCAGCCTGCACACCATCGATATAGATAGTTCCGGTTGTTCCATTTTGAGTATAAGCCAAATGATGCCAGACATCTTTTGAAGGAGTCGCAACATTGTAATTCTCTTTACCTACAACTTGTTCACCTGATGCCCAATAACCGGTAGTAATATGTTGGCTCTGATTTCTCAGGCTACTAAAAATATATCCATTTTTATCGGTTGAAGCATTGGTAGAGTTAGAAAAGTTCCATAAGCAGTTTCCTGTACGGCTCAAATCTGTATTGTTAGCATTAACACGAAAAAATGCACTCATAGTATAATTACTAAGTGAGTAAATAGCTTCTCCTATGCCGGTTCCCATATCGAAATAGCCTGTACCATTACCCAAATCCAACACGTTATATTTAGTCGTTGTCCCGATGGTTCTTATACTTGCATTATTCATGACAGTACCTGTAAAACCACTTCCGGATTCATCTTTTACAGTAGTTGTCGAACCATTTACAGTTACGTTTGCAGGAACGAAATTCCATCTGGCTAATTCATCTGATGGAGCAATTACCTGAGAAAGGACTGTCAAACTGATAGCCAATAAGAAACTTAGCATAACTGTTTTTTTTATCCAGGTATTAAGTTTAACTGATGATGTTTTCGAAAAGAGAAATGTGTGTCTCATATTATTTTTTGTTTATTCTTTTGTTGTTTTTTTATTCGTATATATCAAAGTCACCTTTTTCATTGCTAGCGCGCGTCAGTAACCCGTGTTGTATTTTAAATTTCATCAAACCGTTTTTTGAACATATCACCCTATCTTTTAAGATTGATTTCAAACTTGTGATAGCGGGGAAAAATATTTATATAAGTGTGTAAATTTAATGCAACACGTATGCACCCCAAAGTTTGGATATTATTCATTCCCAAAACCAAACGTCCCCACATCTATCACATCCTGCTTACTTTCAAGCCGGATAGTCACTTCTTGTCTCTTTTGGTTGGGTTTCCCGAAATTTGTAATAAAAACCAAATGGAGGTTCACCGGAGCCAATAGAGCCTGTGAATGTGTGCCATAATAATTAGATTGTACCAAATATCTGCCGTTTACAGCTTTTCTGATCATAAATTCCTCGGGACCATAACCACCGGTAAAGTCATTTGAAATTTTACCTCCTAGCTGCGTGAGTTTATTTTCGTAATAACATTTCTCACCATGAGGATCTTTCACCCATAGATCCATATCACAATTGTCAGTATCCCAGGTCAGGATAACCCGGATATTGACCGGCTCATTTTTCAGTAACCGTTTGTCGATAAAAGCAGATTCAAGTCCGGGATGCGTGAGTAGAATATTATTAATCTCGTTCATGACAATTAATTCTATACCCGGGAAACGTTGATCCCAATCTTTTTTCACAACTTCATAGAGCATACTGATGGCTTGCTGAAATTCTCCGTTTGCTTCGTAAGCAAGGCCCAGGTCGCGGTATGACTGTGGTTCTTCCCCCTTCAGTCTTAAAACTTTTTCATAAACTTTCACGGCTTCAGCAGGACGTTTAAAGTCCAGCAATTTATTCCCAAGTGCACGCAACAATTGTGGTGATTCAAGACTTAGTTCGGCCAGGTTCGAAAGAATAATGACAGCAGTATCCTTTTTCCCTGCCTTTGAAAAGAAACCGGCTGCGTCAATATAAAATGAAGGCGTTGTACCGTATTCTTTTTTGAGTTTTAAATAGGTAGCATATTCAGTTCCCGCTACAGCATATTGCAAAACTTTCAGATAAGGTGACTGCGGATCCCAGGCATTCAGTTGTATTGATGAATGATTATCCTTATTTTTATTCTTATTCTTTTCGGCTTTATTTTGCTCATTAAAAGCAAAAACTTCTTGTGTTACATTTTCCCTTATTTCTGCAATATCACGACCCTGAACTTCGTCGTTTCCCCGTACATCAGCAACAGAAAGTTCCATAACAGTGGAACTCATTTCATCCTGAGACCTTGTTTCACGCACTTCTGAGACTTCCTCATCTCTGCTTACAACAGCTCCGGTGGATTTGACCGGTTTCTTATATGGAACCATCCCGAAGCTTGTATTCCACCATTTGGTTTGCTGATCCGAAAGGATGACAACATACTCGATGTGCGTTTTAAATTTTTCCAAAGCCTCTTTTTCATTGGCCGTCTTCAGCCTGATATATTCTGCCCGCATTTCCGGGGGTGGCACAATATCGTTTTGCAGGTAATCGCCCACGTTTTCGAGGACAATCAGCGAAGTATTGGCTGTAACTATCCCGAATTCTTTTCCGGTACGTGTGATTTCCTCTTTGTTCTTTTCTTCATTCACACTCATCTCCGTTATTTTCTTCTCTGCCCACAAGCGGCGCAGGATTTCGGAGTCAGCTGTTTGATCCGCATCGATTGTTATTGTTTTGGAGTAAGTAATCCTTGAGCCAAAACCAAAGTTCAGTACAATCGTTGCCGTTTTACCGCTCATGGTTCCCACCAGGCTGAAGGTATTATTAAACTGACAAGGCATTTTGGGATATACATCCGCAACCTGACCGGTCTGAACTTGTGCCGAGATAAAATGATAGTTGTTATTGGTCAGCATCGCCAGAGCTTCTTCGTTGGTCAGCTTATTAATATCAATAAACACGCCTCCGCTGCTTTGTGCCAGGTAGGTAAGAAAAGCAGGATGAGCAGTGACGTTTGAATTTAGGGTATAAACCGGTGTGGACGAGAATTCAGGTTCGGTATTGCCGTAAGTTGTCATTCCATCCGAGAAGAGCAGGATTTCATCACTCCTGAACTTCGTGAAATCAAGGCAGCCCAATGACGTTCCGCCATCGTAAACCGTAGCTTTTAAAGCCGATTTAAGTTTATCCCAGTTCCCGTTTGTAATTGCAAAGGTTTCGGCTTTACCCGCTTTAATATTGAAGTACACGAGATCGATGGTCAGGTTTCCGATCTTTTGAATATAGCTGTCCAGTATCACTAATTCCTTTTCCGTATTTCTCACCTGCGCCGAGTTCGAATTATCCCACAACAGCGTTATTCGTTTGGGTAAAACTTTTACTTCTACCAACTGTTTTGGCCGGAAATTGATATAGAAATAAGATGCGTCCGGATTCCCGTTTTTTGCTGCCGTGAAGATTCTTTCACCCTTACCAACATGGGGAAATGCAAGGGCTATCGTTTTATCCGGCACAAAGTTGTCCCGCTCGAGATTGGCAACATACGAATCATTCCATTTTTTAAAGGTCAGATTACTCAATTCATTATTTTCAGTATCTAATTCCACGATATTTTTGTTCACTTCAGCATGCACAGCGAACTTAGCGATATTTGCTTCAATTTTTAATGGCAGCAGATACAAATCATAGTTCCCTTTGTCGGTCAGTTCCTGTTCGTAAGCCAGCACAACCCTTCTGGTTCCCTTTGCCGGCAAGGGATATACGCGCATGCGGAAGTTGTTTCCTTCGGTCTTTTCAAGCAATCCCGGATCCACACCCCTGCGAACTATGGCTTCAAAGGTTTTACGTCCCTGTTCTTTTTCAACAACTACACCTTCGCGCAACACCCCGTTCATATCCAGTGCAAAACGCGAAACAGTCTGCCCTTCACCCAATGGAAAATTAAATTCACCCTCCATCACCCGCAGATTGTCGTTATAGAAAGTCATATCCAGGGTGGTAACCGCTATTTGCCCGATAATTTTAATATCAATATTCAGTACGTCAAGGCGCATGGGGTTTTCTTTGTCCTTATTCAGATTACTGACTTTCATAAACGGATTCAGGCCTGGTTGGCTGACAGACTGGGATTGTAAATAGCTGGAAGAGGTTTGGAAAGTAAGGGTCAAAAGAATAATCACAGCCATACTTCCGCGTTGGATTCTTGTTGCTTTCATAATGATCAGATTAAGGTGGAGTCTTTAAACGGATTACAAAAAGTTCATTAAACTTAACGGGATTTAAAAGGGTTTATTATATTAATTTCACTAAAGCACTGGAAAATACAAATTATCTTGTGGGATATTACAACTTTCGCATACAATTGAAATAGGCTATAACGCATGTTGAGCCCTGTTTGTTATTTTTATTTTAATAATCGTCAAAATCATAATCAAAATAATCACAATAATCTGACTAAAAAGAAATCCTAAATTATCGTTCCAAATACTCAGAATACTTAAAAACCCAAATCCAAGAATAATTTTCTCAAACAAGTTAAGAGATTTCCAATATCTTATTCCAATTATAATTGTTGCAGCCCAATATCCCCAAGCAATCATCGAAGGAGAAGCTATTGGACTATTGAACTCACTATTTTGATTGAAAATCATAAAAAACAGTCCACCAACTATGCTTGAAATCAAGATTAACCCAACTAAATCTGCCCTTTTAAGTCTATTCTCAATTATATATCCATAGTACACCAGTGCGAGAGAATTTAAGAACCAAGTGAGTAATCCACCAACATATAGAGGATAAGTAACAAGTCTATACCAATTACATGGTTCTCCTAAATTCGATGGATATAGCATTACTAAAGCGCCTATCTGTGAAAAAATCAATGTAATAATGTTTGATACAAATAAAATCAAAATTAAATAGATTGTAATTCTTGGTCGTTTTGTCAGTAAATAATCTTTCATGTGAAACAATCGTTTTTTTGTTTTTTAAATAGGGCATAACACCAATACATCTACAATCAGTTACTAATACTTGCTTAACATTCTCAACAAAAGCACTTACATACCTTTATTTTTACTTTAAAACCATTAAACTTGTTGTTAAATCAATTCATCCTGTAATTTTTGCATACTGATTCTCACTCCACAAATCTACTCATTCCACTTAACATATCCAACTTCTTTTGAAAATAAAATGCAAGAATTCAAAAACAAGTACACATTGGATCTAAAGAAAAGCCCGTGTAAACACCAAAAAAGCCCCAAACTAGGTGTATGTCAGTCCGAAGCACTCTCTTGTTATCAACTCAAATATTTTCATTAGTTTTACAGTTCTTAAAATAATGATACTTATGAAAAAGAACACATTCAGTTTTTCCTTTTTTGGACTGGGGTTATTACTTGCGTTAAGCTCATGTAACAGCGGAAAACCGGCTTCGGACCGGATCAGCAGGCGCGATGCGATTTTAAAAGATATCGTTCCGCCTGTTATTCCGGCCAGCACATTGTCCATTCTTTCCTTTGGTGCCAAAGGTGATTCGGTAACGGATTGCAAACCGGCCTTTGATAAAGCGATGCAGGCGTGTACAAAACGAAATGGAGCCCGGATCGTGGTTCCTCCGGGTATTTATTTTGTAGGTGGTCCCATTCATTTGGTTAGTAATGTCTTTCTGGAGATTCAGAAAGGCGCACGGCTTAAGTTCAGTTCCGATCCGGCCCGGTATCTACCGGTAGTGCCCACCAGCTGGGAAGGGACTTTTGTTTATAACTACAGCCCGTTTATCTATGGTTATCAGCTAGAGAATGTTTCCATTACCGGCGAAGGAACGATCGATGGCAATGCATCACAAACCTTCAATACCTGGAAAGTGAAACAGGAGAAAGACCAGATGTTAAGCCGCGCAATGAATCATAAAAATATCCCCATCGAAAAACGTGTCTTCGGGGCCGGGCATTACCTGCGTCCGCAACTGATACAACTCTTTGCGTGCAAGAATATTCTGATCGAAGACGTGCATATCACCAATTCTCCGTTCTGGTGCATCCATCTTTTAAAATCGGAGAATGCTACCATCCGGGGCATCAGTTTCAATGCCAAAAATGTAAATAACGATGGCATCGATCCGGAGTATTCCAAAAATATTCTGATAGAAAACGTCAGCTTCGATAACGGGGATGATAATGTTGCCATCAAAGCCGGTCGTGATGATGAGGGAAGGTTGACTGCCATTTCTTCGGAGAACATTATTATCCGAAATTGTCGCTTCAAAGGTTTGCATGCAGTGGTTATCGGTAGCGAAATGTCGGCAGGTGTGCGCAATGTCTTTGTTGAGAATTGCACAGCTTCAGGTTATTGCAAGCGGGGCATATTCCTGAAGTCGAATCCCGATCGCGGAGGATTTATCAGTGATATTTTCGTGAATAATGTCAGCTTCGGTGAAGTGGAGGATGCGTTTTTTATTACAGACTTTTACCACGGCGAAGGCAAAGGACACAATACCGATATTCATAATGTGTATGTTGACAGTTTAACCTGTCGCAAAGCCACGCATGCAGGGATAGTGGTTCAGGGCTTTCCGGCAAAAAAGGTTTCTGATGTCTTTTTCTCCAATGTGAAAATCGATACGGCTGTGATAGGTGTCAGTATTACCAATGCCGAAAACATTGTGATGAGCAATGTCAGTATTGGCGGCGAGGTGACTGTGCCGTCAGCTGCGAAATAAGGAGAAAAGCGCGCAGAGGAGAAAAATGGGTCGCGTAAAGGACGCAAAGTAACGCAAAGAAGAAAAAAACTTTTGTGATCTTTACGCATTTGCGAAAATACAAAAGGTCGCACAAAGTAATTAAACCTATAGAAGAAAAACCTTTGCGGGCTTTGCGCCTTTGCGTGAAATTAAATGGGTCGCGCAAAGGACGCAAAGAAGTGCAAAGATGAAAAATGAATTGAACAATAGACTTTGCTTTCTTCATCATTAACCCTGAATTGCTGTTGTATTTAACTATTGCTTGTTAACGATTACACCCTTTGTCTTTCAATTTGAAATAATTTTGTACTTTTGTGCTTAAATCAGATTATTCAACCCGGTTTTCAATTACAAACCTGCATGCTGTTTGTAAATTGTAAATTGTAAATTGTAAATTATTCATGAGTGTTGTAGAAAAAATAAGAAGTGCCAAATCGACTGCATTTTCGTTCGAGTTATTACCTCCTTTGAAGGGAAACGGTATCGAAACAGTGTACAGAACCATTGACACTTTGCGTGAATTCGACCCCAAATATATAAATATCACCACGCACCGCAGCGAGCTGGTATTCAAGCAAAATGCACAAGGACTTTTTGAGCAGGTTGCCGAGCGCCATCGCCCCGGAACCGTTGCCATTGCCGCAGTGATTCAGAACAAATATAAAATCGCCGTGGTTCCGCACATTATCTGCAGCGGATTCACCCGTGAAGAAACCGAATACGCATTGATTGACCTGCAATTCCTGGGCATTACCGACCTGCTTCTGTTGCGCGGCGATAAAGCCAAGCACGAACGCGACTACGCTCCCACCGGACACAGGAACGCCACCGAACTGCAAGTGCAGGTGAATAATTTCAACAAAGGATTATTTCTGGACGGATCGAAAATGAAGTTCCCCGTTGTTCCTTTTTCGTACGGTATGGCTTGCTATCCTGAGAAACACGAAGAAGCACCCAATATGGAATCGGATCTGTTTTATGCGAAACAAAAAGTGGATGAAGGTGCAGAATACCTGGTCACACAAATGTTCTTCGACAACCAAAAGTATTATGATTTTGTGGACAGATGCCGTGCGAATGGTATTAACGTACCGATTATACCGGGCATTAAACCCATCACCCTGGCAAATCAGCTGACTGCGTTGCCAAAGATCTTCCATACAGATATTCCGGAAGCATTTGCCTCCGCATTGCGTAAATGTAAAACAGATGCCGAAGCGGTGGAAGTTGGCGTTGAATGGTGCACGATGCAAGCAAAAGATCTGAAAGCACACAACGTTCCGAGTATTCATTTTTACAGCATGATGGCTACACAAAGCGTGAAACGGGTGGCGAAAGAAGTTTTCTAATTAATCTTATAGAATTAATAATTGTCACCCGGATTCAATTGTAAATTGTAAATATTAAAATTGTAAATAGAAATGAGTTTTATCTTTTCCATATTATTCTTTTTCCTGTTTATCGGCTTATTTATTATTGTAGTCGTGCTGGGATTCTTACGTTCTGTTTTTAGATTCGGGAAACGCAAAAACCCGATGGATCCATCTCAGTCACAAGACATCGAGCAACCACCTGTTAAACCTAAAATCTTTGACAAAAAAGAAGGGGAATATGTTGATTATGAAGAGCTGGATTGAACAATTTGAAAATGAAGTGATTTGAAAATTTGAAGATGAAAACCCGGGATTCTGAAATACCGGGAGAATAACGATAGTTATCCTGTGCACCTTTGGCCGTGACTGATCTGATCTGTTTTGTCTGTCCTTCTCACCGCTTATCTATTGACTATCAGGAAATAAATAGTACTGATTCACCTGAAAAAGTCACGTTCCTTCCTATAACTGTATTAATTAACGAATCAACCAGTCAACGAATCAACCAATTAACGAATTAACTAGTCAACGAATCAACCAACAACGAAACTCACTTCCTTAAAATAATATCCTTTCCGTTCCCCATTTTCCAATTCCAGTTCCATTTGTCCATCGGGATGTACAGTAACAATTCTTGCCTGAAATGTCTGGTTGCAGGCACGAAAAGAATGGAAACCTTCCCTTCGGTATAACATGCCGGCATATTCCGCTCGTATCTTTTCGGCATCAAGGTCTTTATAGAGATTCATAATATTCAGTTTAATACTGGCTAACAAAGGACTCCTTAATTGTCTTGTTCCCTTAATTTGCCTGAGTGAAACCGGATTGGGAGCATCGCTTACAAAACAAGTCTGGTTTACATTCAGTCCAATGCCAATAACCGTCGTTTTTATCTGATTTCCCTGTAAAGAATTCTCAATCAGCATCCCCGCTATCTTTTTATCCTTCCAGTAAATATCGTTTGGCCATTTTACCGTAAAATCATCAGTATGTTCGTCCAAGCTCTTCTTGATAGCCACACTCACCAGTTGCGAAATCAGAAACTGTTCGTCAGGTCGTATGCGATTTGGATATAGCACCATACTGAAAAGCAGGTTCTTCACTGGTTCCGACTCCCACGCATTTCCCGTCTGTCCTTTCCCGGCTGTCTGAAATCCAGTGTGCAACACATAACCCTCCGGAACGCTACCTTTCCGAATCATTTCCCACAGCATAACGTTGGTGGATGGTGTCTGTTTTATATAACTGGAATTGTTCATTCTGGATTGGTTGATTGGTTAATTCGTTAATTGGATTATTAAGTATTTGGATTGTTAGCGAAACTTTTTGAACAAGAACCAGAAACCAAGACAAAAGACTTGGTGATTAGTCGGTAGTTTGTAGTCGGTATTAAAGAGTTCTGAGTTTTGAGTAATGAGTAAGGAGCTCAGAACGCGGAACGCGAAACGTTTTATCGTGCGACTTCGAGCAGGAATTTTTCCATTTGATTCACAACCTCTCTGGATGTTCCGTTGGCATTGTTCACCATAAGTGCGAAAACAAGGGTTCTGTTTTTGAGTTCAATATAACCGGCATAACATTTCACACTCTCAATGGTACCGCTTTTGGCATGCACTTTCCCTTCGAGGGAAGTATTGACAAGGAAGGTTGATAAGGTACCGCGCCCGCCATTTACCGGCAGACTATTGTAAAAATCATCGGCATACCGGCTTTGGGTTTTCATGTACGTAAGCAACTCCACAAAGAAGTTCGCCGAAACCGCATCGCAGGGCGAAAGCCCCGATCCATCGAACTGGAATAACTGGTCAACAGGTAATCCTTTCAATTTCCAATATTTATTTATCGTATCAATAGCATCGTCAGTAGTTCCAGATTTACCGGTTTTTGCACCGATATATTTGAAGATATACTCTGCAAAATGATTGTTACTTTTAATGTTTGTTTCGGTAATAATTTCACCCAACTTTGGTGATAATTGCCTATAAATGATTTTACCTGCACCAGCTGGATAGGACTGAACAACCGGACTTTCGGTGATACTGATTCCGCTGTCGGATAAACAGCTATGAAGATGCCGTGCTAACAACAAACCGGGATTGGGGATGTCGCCTTTTACAACGAACTCGTTCCGGTTTGCCGGTATCTCACCGTAAACACTCCGATCCAATGAGAAAGGCGCTCCATAGAAATATCCATTATCAAAACTGATGCCTGTACTTTTCAGGTGATTATCGACATTAAGTCCGGGGATATCGGGTTCTGATCGTAATATTTCGGGAGTAGTACCTATTTTACCCGAGCGAAATACCATCCGGTAGGTATTATCCAGATAAGAAATGCCATGAATGCCTGGTGCATAATAGTTTCCCATGTCTTGCCAGGTCCATTTGGGATTAATAACCTGTTGATCAAAGATACTTACATCGGCTATAATTCTCCCGTTAATCTTTTTAATACCGGCAGCTTTCAAAGCCGCAAACCACTTGGGAAGAAAATCTTTTTCGCCCAGTTTATCGGAGCCCAATGTCGGGTCACCACCACCCCGGATATAAAGATTGCCATTCAAGGTACTATCACTGCCGATTGCACCATCGATTTCCAGTCGTGTTTCGAAACGGAAATCGGGACCTAACATTTCCAATGCGGTAGCAGTGGTCACTATTTTCATTGTCGACGCAGGTATGGCAACATTCAGAGCGCGTGATTGACAGATTGTCTGACCTGTGTTTACATCCTTAACCAACAGACTGATATTGGCATTCTCCAACAGTTTGCTGTTCAGAAAACCGGCGACAGGATTTTGGGCTACCAGTTGCAAAGCAATCAGGCTGAAAAGAAATGTGAGTTTTATATGGTTCATTGAGTTGTTGATTGGTTAATTAGTTGATTGGTCGTTTTGTGTTTCGCGTTTCGTGTTCCGTGTTTCGTGTTTTGCGTTTGAAGTTTGAAAGGTTTGAAGTTCTGAGTTCTGAGTTTTGAGTAAGGAACTCAGAACTCAGAACTACCGACTAATTCCCCGGTCTTTTATCTTGGTTCTTGGCTCCTGGGTCTTGGGTCTTGGTTCTTTGTTAATACAAAAGTAAGCAGATTAAATCAAAAAATGAGAATCATATCGAATTAAAATCAAATTGGAATAACAAAAGTTTTAATTTTGATATATATTTGCAACCAGGAAACCGGTTATTTGTTTAATCATTAAAAATAAATTGGATATGAAATCATTATACTTCCTGTTTTTTTGTTTTATGCTGCTGTTTTGCCCGGGTTGCGATTTGTTGAAAGAACTGAATCAGGACGATGATGCTAAATTGTTATTTAAAGTCACAGTTAATTCCAAAACAAATCCTGTAGACACAGTTTTGTTTACCGGAAAAGAAATTAAATGGTTCAATGATAGTACGGGTGAGATCATTTTTACGGACACGGTGACAACCTCGAAGATCAAGTATGTTCACCGGATTAAATGCTATCTGGGCACCGATTCACTATTTACAGCAACCGTTACTTCCGACATTATGTCATCCATTGTCAACGATTTGGTTTTAAACCACAACTTATACGATGGGAAATATTATTTTGAAGATGGTTATCCCGGCTGGATAGACAATTTGGGTGCAACCACCCTGCGGGCTCAAAACAAGGAAAAAAGGGCTGTTGCGTGGAGGCGCTTTATTGAACAACTTAAAAAAGAAGGAAAGATTAAACGCTAAAGCGTTTTTGCGTTCTGTGTTTCGTGTTCTGTGTACTGTGTTTCGTGTTCTGTGTACTGTGTTTGAAAGGTTTGAGAGGTTTGAAAAGTTTCGATGCTATAAGTTATGTACTTACACCTCCATTCTTTCATTTTTCCATTCTTTCATTTTTTCCATTCTTCCAATAATTTCATTCATTGGTCTTTGTCTTGTCTCTTGATTCTTGGTTCTTGATCTAAAAGTTTCGTTTTTCGTGATATTATATTTAACAAGAAAAAGCTGCAACCCCCATTCAGGATTGCAGCTTTTTTTATTCCCATTTAAGGGCTAGGGGTTACGCTTTTGGTTTTTCTTCACGTGGAGGACGTGGCATCAACGCTTTGCGGGACAATTTGAATTTCCCTGTTTTCTGATCAACTTCCAACAGTTTAACATCAATCATATCGCCTTCTTTGATACCGGCCTGATCCATAGTTTCGATGCGGTTCCAGTCAATTTCCGAAATGTGCAATAAACCTTCTTTGCCGGGCATAAATTCAACGAATGCACCATAAGGCATCACCGATTTTACTTTGGCTGGATAAGTTTCGCCGATTTCAGGAATGGCTACAATTCCCTTGATTTTATACAAGGCAGCATCGATAGCAGCTTTATTATTGGCAGCAATTTCAACACGTCCCTGATCACCAACTTCTTCGATGGTAATGCTGGCACCTGTCTCAGCCTGCATGTTTTGAATGATTTTTCCTCCAGGTCCGATGATTGCACCAATAGATTCTTTAGGAATAAACATCACCACAATGCGGGGTGCATTTGGTTTCATATCGGGACGAGGAGCTTCCAATGTCTCCTGGATTTTACCCAAAATATGCATACGACCTGCTTTCGCCTGATTCAATGCAGTTTCCAGAATTTCAAACGAAAGTCCGTCCACTTTAATATCCATTTGCGTAGCGGTGATACCGTCTTTTGTTCCGGTAACCTTGAAGTCCATATCGCCCAAGTGATCTTCGTCACCCAAAATATCCGATAAAACAGCAAAGTTCTTACCTTTATTTTCAGAAATTAATCCCATGGCAATACCCGAAACAGGTTTTGCGATCGCTACACCTGCATCCATCAGGGCCAGTGTTCCTGCACAAACGGTAGCCATTGAAGACGAACCATTCGATTCCAGAATATCGGAAACCACACGGATTACATATGGATAGTTTTCAGGGATCATATTTTTCAATGCACGTAAAGCCAGGTTACCATGACCTACTTCGCGACGTCCGACACCACGTGATGCACGGGCTTCACCGGTAGAGAAAGGTGGAAAATTATAGTGCAACAGGAAACGTTCTTTTCCGCGGAAAAGGGCTTCGTCAACTAATTTTTCGTCCATCTTGGTTCCCAATGTTACGGTTGTCAACGATTGAGTTTCACCACGGGTGAAGATAGCTGATCCGTGTGCTCCGGGCAAGTAATCTACTTCCGACCAGATGTGTCTGATCTCGGTGGTTTTACGACCATCCAAACGTTTGCCTTCGTCCAGGATAGAACGACGCATAGCTTCTTTTTCTACTTCGTGATAATATTTTCCGATAAGACCTTTTTTGGCAGCTGCCACTTCAGGTTCCAATCCGGCTATGTATTCTGCTTTTACTGCTTCAAAATTGTCAACACGTGCATGTTTGTCGGTGTTGCAGGCTGTAGCCAGTACATAAGCTTTATCGTAAGTTTTAGCCCAAACATCTTTTTTCAGATCTTCGTCTTTTTCTTCGTGGCAATAAGTACGTTTTACCGTTTTTCCCACTTCTTCCATCAATTCCAATTGCGCCTGGCATTGAACTTTAATGGCTTCGTGTGCCACTTTCATGGCGTTCAATAAATCGTCTTCGCTTACTTCTTTCATTTCGCCTTCTACCATCATGATATTTTCAAGGGTAGCAGCCACAATGATTTCCATATCGGCTTCTTTCAACTGTGCGAAAGTTGGATTCACAATGAATTGTCCATCGATACGTGCAACACGGCATTCAGAGATAGGTCCGTTGAAAGGAACATCCGAAACAGCCAAAGCAGCCGAAGCAGCTAAACCGGCCAATGCATCAGGCATATCTTCGCCATCCGACGAAAACAACGTAATGGTTACGAAAGTCTCCGCGTGGAAATCATCCGGAAACAAAGGGCGCAATGCGCGGTCAACCAGTCTTGATACCAAAATTTCGTAATCAGAAGCGCGACCTTCACGACGAAGGAAACCACCCGGATAACGACCGAAAGAAGAGAATTTTTCTTTATAATCCACTGATAGTGGCATAAAATCCGTTCCCGGAGCAGCGTCTTTGGCCGAACAAACGGTGGCCAAGAGCATGGTGTTACCCATGCGAACCATAACAGAACCATCGGCTTGTTTAGCCAATTTACCTGTTTCAATAGAAATGGTGCGTCCATCACCCAATGTGATGGTTTTTGTAACTACATTCATAAAATTACATTTTTTCTTTTTTAAACATCTAATTTTCGGGCACAAAGATACAAAATAATTCCCGAAATTTATACAGGGTACGGGTAAAAAAGTGTTTTTTTGAGGTTTGACCGGATAAATATACAAAAGGATAAAACCTACTGCTGTTAAATGATTTACGGAGTTTCAAACGGGACAAAGGTTAGAAATGTTTTGTAATAATTAACTATCCAGGGAAACAAGCGTTTCCGGAAATAAAAGTAAGCAGAGAACATTCCTTACATCCATAAATTAGAAAACGGGAAAAATCATTTTTCAGGATTGAGTAAAAGGAGTATGAAAAAAGATTGATAATATGACCCTGATTATTCATATTTTCTATTGCTTCATTTGAGTTTTTGCTACAGGAGTGCCAGTAATCCTACCACAGTGAGAACCCAAATTAATTGAAACAAGAATGCTTGAAGGCATTGATTATTAAGATTATAAACATATTCAATGGTAATTTTGTTTCGTGAGCGGCAACAAAAAACCGGCTGAACTCCCATATTGAAGTTCAGCCGGTTTATTTTAGTAAAAGTCGGCAGTTGATAACTGCAACCTATAATTTATAATTCCATCCTAATGCTGCATAAAACATACTTTTGGGATTTGCCTGCTGAACATCCTGATCGTAACGAAAAAGAAATTGCAGTGATGTCTGTTTAGTGACACGGTACTTTGCACCCAACACTGCACGATAGCCATCCATATAAAAACCATGTTCACTATTCAACGGACAAAATACTTCGCCTGATATAAAGGGCTTTATTGGCGACCCAAAAATAGTATAAGTACATTCCAGTTTATTTCGCCACACATATTTTGGATTAAACTTATAATCGCCCCTGCTTTCATCGCGAAAGGTGGCTTGACCACGGGTTCTTAATTCCAGGTTGAAAGAATGAAATGACTTCTGCGCAGTTAAGGATGCTGAAGTCCGGTGCCTGAATTCAAAATAATCAATTTGATTTTGGTAAATAAAATCATAATCGATAGCAGCCTTCAACGTTTTACTGATGATGGAGTAGTCCAATGCGGCCGAAGTAAGCGAGCGGTCGAAAGTGCCTAAGTTTTGATTAATCCGGAGCTCCTGCTCTACTTTTGCACCCCACGACCGGCCGATATCTTTCGACACTGACAGAGATCCGATGGCACCAATATCACTGGTCTGTGCGAACGAAAAAACGGGCGCAACCGATCCAACGATTATAAGCAGTAGTATTTGAAAGACTTTACCCATTAAATAAACTGGCTCAATTTGGTTAAAGAGTCAATTGTATTGGGTTCTTTGCCTTCCAAAGAATAATTGACTTTTAGAAATGCAACATCACGTAAGAAGTCAACATGACCCACTTCAACTTTGAGTATAGTCAAACCTGTTCTTTTCTCCAGGTCAGCTTTCAATTCTTCCGATTTATCGGGTGTTATCAAATCAATCTTTTCATAGAGTACGATTTTCGAAGAAAATTGTTTGGCCACTAACCGACTCTCGATAAAAGTTACAAGAAGAAACAGCATATTTGTTGCAACCAAAACCGAATAACTTAATGTCATTGCCAAACCATTGATTACCGAAATTCCGATGATGGTAAACAAATAAGTCATTTCGCGAATAGACACCTGTTCGGTTCGATACCGAAGAATACCAAATATCGCGAATAAACCCAATCCCATTCCAATTTGAAGCTTCACACCATTAAGCAGGAAAATCAGCAAGAATATTGTCACTGAAAAAAGCGTGAAAGTATAGACAAAATCTTTTCGTTGACTCTTTTTATAATAGAAATAACGAACAATAATCCAACAAATCAGCAGATTGAAGCCAAAACGCAGGAATAGCTGAATCATGGCATCGCCATCAAATAAAGGAATACCCATAAAATCGGGACCGGTTGACATGCTTTCACCATATTGTTGCGCTATAGTGGGATCATACTCGGGAAAATCAGTTTGTACCATGGTTATTATTAGTTATTTTTGTAATTTTTCGTATTTTATTTTTGAATCGGTTATTTTTCAGGGAAGGATTTACAAGTACCATACCCAAACAGTATTTACTCAGGCTCCCGCAATTGATACTTAATGCATGCAGATAATCTTTGAAATTCGAACGATACGCTCCATCCTGTTTCAATTCGATGATTACTATACCTTCAACTTTTTTGACTAAACCGTCTGACATTTTTTTATATTCCAACGCGGTATCCAATGTCACCCGTTCGGTCAGATTTTTATCCACCAGCGTGATCCGTTTAAAAGAACTTTCGATCTGAGGTTTCAGTGTCAATGCCTGATAAGGCGTTTTTGCAGCCACAAAAAGCTGTTCCTTCTCTTCAAATGTCATCGACTGAAACTGTTCCGGCGTGATTCCTATCCTCTTCTTTGAGGTTCTTCCTTTGTTGTTTTTTCTCTTTATTTCGAGAAAGGAGATTCCGGAATCGATATAGGAGCGCATACGAATTTTATACCGATTCAACTTTCCATTATGATGCATCATATACATCTCAGTATCGTCCGTATCAAAATAAATCGAAGAATATGGTATGATTCTTTTGCCGTCAATTTCAACAACACGATAATGTTTCAACGCCATTTTCAGTAACTCAGGCAACTGAGAATTACCAATAATAAACTTTGTATCCACCCTGTTCATCAACTTCACCGAGTCCATTTCAACCAGCGAGATGGGTTCAAATGTGTCAATCAACTGAGCCAATGGGTCTTTTATATCCGGCTTTAAAACCAAGGTTTCAATTAGTATATTGATATTGTTTTGTGGAATATAAACGTCCATTTGGCAGGTAGTTGTATTGTGTTTTTTTTGTTCCATCAGCATTGTATTCATATTTACGAATACGGGAAACTTTATTGCGATCATCGAAAACTATCTCTTTAACACAACGGCCACTGGCATCATATTCAAATAAAATCCGTTCGCGCATACCGAATGTGGCATATTCAATTTCTTCAATTTTCAGTCCTTTTGCATTGTAAACGGTAACATGATCCATCCAACGGTTCTTACCTTTTGCATCTGTATTGTATTCGCGAATGGTCAGATTTTTATGCCGCTCGCGTTTATCAACCAGCGATTCAGGAGATGATTGTGCAATAGCTATCGATACAGCTCCAAACATAAAAATGGAAAATAGCGCAGTGCGCCGTGAAATTAGTTTCATCAATATTAATTTAAGTATAGAAAATAAGTGTGATTCTCATGTTTTGTTACAACATCCCTGAACTTAGTCCGGGGCTATCTGTAACTAAACATCAGGCATTTATAATAATCTCAAAAGGTGTTACAATGGTCTCAATTACACCTTTTTCTATAATCGTCACAGATTTAATGATTGGTGTTAAAACTTTTGCCCCGGCCTGTTCGGTCAAAACAAACACTTCATATTCACCCGGATCCAGGTTCTGGAACATAAACACGCCATCCGATCCGGCTCTGACTTCGTCGATATGATACGGTGCTCCTTTAACACGCAAATAAACCCGTACTTCATTAGCAGGTATTAAACCTGTAATAAAACCTTTATCATAATATTTTACAAGCACTGTACCTTTTATGTAGGATTTATCGAGCGATTTGCCTTCGTGGATATAAATATTCTGTATTTGTTTTGTTTCGCCCGATCCTATCGTAACAGTATCGTAAACTGCCACTTTTCTGCCGTTGGGAGTTGTGCTGTATGAATAAACATAATAAGTACCTTTGGTCAGGTATTTAAAACGGAAAAAACCATCAGGTCCGGTTTCCATTTTATCACCGTAAATGGGTTCGTCACCATACACTATAAAAACATCTTCCTTCGCAGCAGGAAATGTATCAGCCACAAAACTGTAAACGTCATCGGGATGCAGCACTTTATAAACCTTACCCTGAATTACTGAGACTCCACCTTCTCCTTCTTCGTTAACACATGAAAATAATGATAGCGAAACCAAACCAATCAAAAGAATTAAATAATTTCTCACAAAAAAAAATTTTAGTTAGCGTGAATTTTTTAGTATTTTATTTCCGATAAACCCTTTCTGTCAGTTCATACAAAACGAAAATTACCGAACCCTTATAACGCATCTTTATTACAACTGTGTGTCAAAGGGATTAAATCTCCACAAAAGTAATTTATTTTATGACAAACAGAGCCATAACATCAGTATAAAACGTGTTTTTTTCAGCAGATTGCACCTAAATGAATTGATTGTCCCCACCAACTACGAATACGAGTGCGATATTGTGACTATTTATTCCACAGTATCCTTAATTTTCTAAAACCATTCACCCAAAGAAAACTTACGTTTTTCGACAGTAATATTTATAAAAGCGAATTATCACCGTTTGTTTACCAACTGTCATTCTGTCACCAATTGCCTGCTGGCACTTTTTTTGACTACGAAGAACTTCGTTGAAACAAACATGAAATTATTCCGGGCAAAATATCTCCGGAAAAGTATAATTATTAAATTGTAAATAAAAAAGATATGGCAAAAGGAAACATTGGGGTTACGAGTGACAATATTTTCCCCGTTATCAAGAAATTTTTGTACAGCGATCACGAAATCTTTCTGCGTGAATTAATTTCGAATGCAGTGGATGCCTCACAAAAGCTAAGAACGCTGGCAGCTGTTGGTGATTTCAAAGGTGAATTGGGTGATATGACTGTTCGTGTCACAATTGATAAAAAAGCGGGTACATTGACAATTTCCGACCGCGGTATAGGAATGACAGCCGACGAAATTGACAAATACATCAATCAAATCGCATTCTCGGGTGCCGAAGAATTTCTGGAAAAATACAAAAACGATGCTCAAGCCATTATCGGTCATTTCGGTCTTGGTTTCTACTCTTCGTTCATGGTTTCCAAACAAGTGGAAATCTATACACAATCTTACAAAGAAGATACCAGCGCTCAACACTGGTCATGCGATGGCAGCCCGGAATTTGAACTTGAAGACACCATCAAAGCCGACCGTGGAACAGACATTGTACTCCATATTGATGACGATAACCAGGATTTTCTGGAAGAAAGCCGCATACAAGGCCTGTTGACAAAGTATTGCAAGTTCCTTCCCGTTGAAATTGCTTTTGGAAAACAAAAGGAATGGAAAGACGGTAAAAATGTGGATACTGACAAGGACAACATTATCAACAATACCTCTCCGGCCTGGACACGCAAACCTGCCGACCTGAAAGACGAAGACTACGATGCTTTCTACCGCGAGTTGTACCCAATGAGTGAAGATCCGCTTTTCCATATTCATCTCAATGTGGATTATCCGTTTAATCTTACCGGAATTCTGTATTTCCCAAAAATCAAAAATGGCATTGAGCCACAACGTAATAAAATACAACTCTATTGCAATCAGGTTTTTGTGACCGATTCTGTCGAAAGTATTGTACCCGAATACCTGACCCTGATGCATGGTGTGATTGATTCACCGGACATTCCGTTGAATGTGTCGCGCAGTTACCTGCAAAGCGATGCCAATGTGAAAAAGATTTCGAGTCATATCACCAAAAAAGTGGCCGACCGCCTGCTTGAAATTTTCAAAGCCGACCGCCTGCAATTTGAAGAAAAATGGGATAATCTGAAAATCTTCATCCAATACGGTATGCTGAGTGATGAGAAATTCTACGAACGTGGCGAGAAATTCGCGCTATTGAAAAATGTTGAAAGCAAATACTTTACTTTTGATGAATACAAAACTTTAGTCGGCGAAAACCAAAAAGACAAAAACGGAGACGTTATTTACCTTTATACCAATAACATAGACGAACAATACAGTTACATCGAACATGCCAAAGAAAAAGGTTATGATGTATTGCTGATGGACGGTCAATTGGATGTGCACGTGGTAAGCCAGTTGGAACAGAAGTTTGAAAAAACCAGGTTTGTACGTGTTGACAGCGAGGTAATCGACAAAATCATTCAGAAAGACGATACAGATAAAGTATCATTGACAACTGAACAACGGGATGCGCTTATCACAGTATTCGATTCGCAAATACCTGCTATGGAAAAAACAAACTTTATTGTTACTTTCGAGCAATTGGCACCGACAACCAATCCTGTTTTCATTACACAAAATGAATTTATGCGCCGCATGAAAGACATGTCGGCCATGCAGGGTGGCATGATGAACTTTTATGGTGAAATGCCCGACAGCTATAGCCTGGTTGTCAATACAGCCCACCCGTTGGTAGAAAAACTGTTGAAAGACGAAGAAACTAACTGTAGTGCGGAAGTAGCTCCGATAACAGTTGAAATTTCTGTTGTTGAAAGCAAACATTCAAAACTGAAAGACAGTCACAAAGGCAAAAAAGACGAAGAAATTCCTACGGCTGAAAAAGCAGAACTGGATGACCTCCAAAAAGAAATCGAGCAACTGAAAGAAAAGAAGAAATCGGTTCTTAAAGCTTTTGCCGACGAAAACAAACAGGTTCGTCAACTTATTGACCTGGCTTTACTTGCAAACAATATGCTGAAAGGTGAAGCGTTGGCTAAGTTTGTGAAACGCAGTGTGGAACTATTGTAATCTACAGTTTTTTTTCAATTTATAATTTAAAAAAAACCGGTCGGTAACGTCCGGTTTTTTTTTATTGAAATATTTCCTGACGAAATCTACCCGGCGACCAGCTGAAACAGCAAATCCGACAAAAAAATTATCATTTGAAACAAATACAGCAATTAAATTTTAATTATCAAAACAAAACCATTATTTTTGTACGATTTTCATACTGACAACAAAAAAAAGCAAATCGCCTTGAAATTATCTAAAAAACCTTCGGAGTGCGGGAGCAAAGAAGACATTCGCGCACAGATAGACCTGATAGACCAGGAAATAATTGATCTTTTTGCCTTACGATTTCAATATGTTAGTGAAATTGTAAAATACAAGACCGATGCCGAAAGTGTAGTTGCCCAAAACCGGAAAGACCAGGTTATAAAACAACGGGGTGAATGGGCAGCAGCACACGGATTGGATAAAAACACTTTTGAACAGATTTACCGTTTTCTGGTCGATCATAATATTGGCAAAGAGCTGGAAATGCTTGAAAAAAATAAATTTGAAGATGAGAAAATTTGAAAATGTACGACACTAAGCTTAACTAACTGAATTTAAACAACTAATTAACTAGAATAGAGATAATGTACAAAGATGATATTAAAGTAATGGACTGCACCGTTCGCGACGGTGGATTGATGAATAAATGGCAATTCAGCGATGATTTTGTGAAAGCGGTTTATAATGCCTGCGTTGAAGCCGGCATCGACTATATGGAAATCGGCTATCTGAGCAGCGAAAAATCTTTCGACCGCAAGGAAATGGGACCCTGGAAATTCTGTCATCAAAAAGACCTGGAACGCATTGTCGGCAAGAACGAAACCAGCCTGAAACTTTCGGCCATGGCGGACATTGGGCGTATCGAACTGACCGACATCCCTATGGCTTCCGACAGTGCACTGGACATGATCCGTGTGGCTTGTTATATTCATCAGGTCGATAAAGCGATAGCACTGGCTCACCACTGCATGGACAAAGGCTACGAGACCTGTATTAACCTGATGGCTGTTTCAACCGTTGGCGAACTTGAACTGGACGAAGCTTTGAAAGATATTGCTAAATCACGCGTTCCCGTGTTTTATGCAGTGGATAGTTTCGGAAGCATGTATGTGGAATCCATTCAGCATTTGGTCCGGAAATACACAGCTGCATTGCCCGGAAAAGAAATTGGAATTCATGCGCACAACAACATGCAAATGGCCATGTCAAATACCTACACTGCATTGATGGAAGGTTGCACTATGCTGGACGCCACATTATTAGGACTTGGACGTGGTGCAGGGAACTGTCCCATTGAAATTCTGATCGCCTTCCTTAAAAACCCTAAATACCGTTTGCTTCCTTTGCTACAGGTCATTCAGGATTATATCCATCCCATGCAGAAAGACATTGACTGGGGATACCATATTCCTTACCTGATTTCGGGTGCTCTAAACGCACATCCCCGTAAGAGTATGGAGTGGATGGAATCGGACAGGAAAAACGATTTTGTAACATTTATGAAAGAAATGCACGATAACGAGATATTGGAATAGATCCACAATTATTTAAAAAATATTTTACGGCTCTTCGTTTTTTACGAAGAGCCGTTCTTTTATTGTTAATTGTCACTTTAGGTTCACGTTGACGAAGTGGTTATCTTAACAAAGTTTCTCCCGAATCATAACGTGAATGTCAATTATTTGTGCTATATTTGTCTGTTTTTCTGGACAGAATGCTTTAAATTAAAAAAGAACAGGAAACGATCATTAAATGACTAGAAACGATTAACTTAAAATAAAAATGAGCGAAAAAGAAAAAGCGAGAGCTGCTGCAAGTGCTGCTGCAAGTGCCGATTATGGGGCAAGTAGTATTCAGGTACTGGAAGGATTGGAAGCAGTGCGCAAACGTCCTGCCATGTATATTGGCGATATTGGCATAAAAGGCTTGCACCATTTGGTGTACGAAGTGGTGGATAACTCCATCGATGAAGCTATGGCCGGACATTGCGACAACATTCAGGTTTTTATCAACGAAGATAATTCTATCACGGTTATTGATAATGGTCGCGGTATCCCCGTCGATTTCCACGAGAAAGAAGGTAAATCAGCTCTGGAAGTAGTTATGACCGTGCTTCACGCCGGTGGTAAATTCGATCATGGCAGCTATAAAGTTTCCGGAGGTTTACACGGTGTGGGTGTTTCGTGCGTGAATGCACTTTCTTCTTTTTTACATGTGGAAGTTTCCCGCGAAGGAAAATTGTATATGCAGGAATACGAATGCGGCGCTCCAAGATTTCCAGTAAAAGAAATCGGAACCTCCATTACCAACGGAACACTGACAACTTTCTTACCCGATAACACGATCTTTATCGAATCGGTTTATAAATGGGATATTTTAGCAAATCGCCTTCGCGAATTGTCATTCCTGAATGCCGGAATCACACTTAGTCTGACCGACAAACGCACAAAGAATGAAGATGGATCTTTCAAAACGGAAGTATTTCATTCGGTAGAAGGTCTGAAAGAATTTGTTGAATATATCGATGAAGCACGCGAACCATTAATCGATAACGTGATTCACATTAATACCGAGAAAAACGGTACACCAGTGGAAATTGCCATGACTTACAACACGTCATACAACGAAAACATCCACTCTTATGTAAACAATATCAACACCATAGAAGGTGGTACTCACCTTGCCGGTTTCCGTCGCGGCCTGACACGTACCTTGAAAAAATACGCCGAGGACAGCAAAATGCTCGACAAACTAAAAATTGAAATCAGTGGTGATGACTTCCGTGAAGGATTGACTGCCGTTATTTCCATTAAAGTTCAGGAACCTCAATTCGAAGGTCAAACCAAAACCAAACTCGGGAATAACGAAGTGATGGGATCGGTTGATATGGCCGTAGGTGAAGCTTTGGGAAATTACCTCGAAGAAAATCCAAAAGCTGCACGCATCATTGTTGAAAAAGTTATTTTAGCTGCCACTGCCCGTCACGCTGCCCGCAAAGCACGTGAAATGGTACAACGCAAATCGCCGCTTTCGGGAGGTGGATTACCGGGTAAACTTGCCGATTGCGCTGACAAAGATCCTGAAAAATGCGAGTTGTTCTTAGTCGAGGGTGACTCGGCAGGTGGAACCGCCAAACAAGGTCGAAGCCGTCAGTTTCAGGCTATCCTGCCTTTGCGTGGTAAAATTCTGAATGTAGAAAAAGCCATGCCGCATAAAGTGCTCGAAAGCGAGGAAATACGCAATATATACACTGCTTTGGGCGTTACTATTGGTACAGAGGAAGACAGCAAAGCGCTGAACATGAAAAAACTCCGCTATCATAAAATCATTATCATGACCGATGCTGACGTCGACGGTAGCCACATTGCTACCCTGATCATGACATTCTTCTTCCGTCACATGAAGGAATTAATCGAGCAAGGATATTTGTATATTGCTACTCCTCCATTGTATTTATGTAAAAAAGGAAAAAACGAAGAGTATTGCTGGACCGAACTTCAACGTCAGACTTTTATTGAAAAATTTGGTGGAGGAACCGATAGTGGAATTCACACACAACGGTATAAAGGTTTGGGAGAGATGAACGAAAATCAATTGTGGGATACAACAATGAATCCGGAACATCGCACTTTACGTCAGGTAAACATTGAAAATGCAGCCGAAGCCGACCACGTTTTCTCTATGCTTATGGGCGATGATGTGGCACCACGTCGTGCGTTTATTGAGGCCAATGCCACTTACGCGAAAATTGACGCATAATTGGTTAATTCGTTGACTGGTTAATTAGTTGATTCGTTAATTCGTTGATTAGTTAGTTGAATGGGTAATTTGTTGATCCGGAAATAACCAGATCGTTTATTTCTAAAATGATATTTTGGGCTAAAAAGGCTGTTTGTATTTGTTTATTGGCAATACTTTAAAAAATATAGTACCATTAAAAGTATTATCAACTCAAATTTCGCCCAATTAACCAATCAACAAATTAACCAATTAACTAAAAATGAATATAGCTGTTTTCTGCTCATCGAGCAACCATATAGCCGAACATTATAAGCAGTCTGCTTTCCATTTGGGAGAGCTGATTGCTGAAAGTGGGAACACACTACTTTTCGGTGGTGCAACCGGTGGCTTAATGGATGCTGTGGCAGAAGGTGCCCGAAATAAAAACGGTGAAATTACCGGAGTAATTGCGCAGGCAATTATCATGATGAAACGCCAAAGCACTATTACAACAGAGCTTATCGTGGTGGAAACCATGAGCGAACGCAAGGTAAAAATGAAAACTTTGGGCGATGTGTTTGTAGTTCTTCCGGGAAGTTATGGCACCTTAGACGAAATGCTCGATATTATTGCTTCGGGCATTGTGGGTGAGCATAAAAAACCATTGATTTTAGTGAATGAAGATGGTTTTTACGACCATTTTCTCAACCAAATAAATTTTATGCGCAGCGAATGCTTTATTCCTGCCGATGAAAAATACAAACCGCTTATAGTCAGAAATGTTGATCATTGTATGGAGTTAATCAATTTGTCAATTAAACATTCATAATCCCATCACACCATGAATCTGTTTTGGAAAAATATCTTTGGAGGAATTAAACCTACAGCAAAACTTGAAAAAGAAGAAGCTGAACTGTTGAAAGCCATGCATCGCTACGAAGAAGTAGGAAAATCGGTAGAACTTGCCGAATACAAGAAATTGGTTAAAATAATACAGTCGGCCACATTTCAGGAAAATAAAAAAATTCTCAAAAACAGAAAATATAAGGATACCGAAGAGTTTCAAATCAGTAACAAGTATAAGAAACTTCAAAATTCACCGGCTATTCAGCTCTATTATCATGTGCTGGCGTCAGAAGAATTAAAGTATTTTCTGGCCTTTAAGTCAACACCTGAATACGAACAACTAGGAGATAAGAAAAAAATAAAAGCCTCGGAGACACTTAAAAAACTCAGAAGATACGAGCATTCAAAAGCCTATAAAACCTATATGCGTTTTCATGACTCGTTTATAATTACAGAATACGATGCATTGAAAATTAAAATTGCATCGCCCGAGTACAAGAAAGCGAATGAATTCTGGGCAAATCAAAACCGTTGGCATACCACTGAGGAATTTGTTCAGCAACAGCGTTATCACGAACTTTCGAAAAATCCGGACATTTTATTCTATATTAATGAGAACCCCGAACGATTCGAAAAATATCGCACGCTGTCCTTGTCATTCCAGGATGAGTTTGAATGGAATACACTTGACAAATCGCATTGGAATTTTGGCTTTCACTATAAAAGTCCGGCGTTGATTGGAGATCATTCATTTGCAAATGAAAAACAAGCCAACCACTCCGGTAAAAATATTTCGGTAGTTGAAGGCATTTTAAAACTCGTTACAAAACACGAGAAAGTGACTGCAAGAGCATGGGATACCAGGAAAGGATTTATTGAAAAGGAATTTAATTTCACATCCGATGTGCTCCAAACCGCTGATACCTTTCGTCAAAAAGGCGGTGTACTACGTGCGAAACTTCGTTGTACCGGAAATATTCAACATGCATTTTGGTTGGGTACGGATAGCAAATTACCACATATAAAGATTTTTCATTACAACGGGAAATACATTACCCTGGGAAATGCAAACAAAGATCTGTTCGATGGCATAAAAATCAGCGGATTAAATCACTCAGAATTTTTCATCTACACGCTGGTCTGGACGGAGAAAGAATTGTACTGGATGATAAATGATCTTGAAGTATATCGCACAGCCAGCAACATCCCAAATGAAGCCATGTATCTGGCATTTAATTCTTTCATCTCCGAGAAACAAAAGGGCAGAACCGGTAGTCTCGAAGTTGATTGGGTAAGAGCCTATACGATTGCATAAATATTTGAATATGCCAGTTTGCAAATGTGCCAATAAAATAAAGATTTAAATATCTCCTTTTATTTGACTCTTGTTTTCTGGCTCCTGAATCTCAAAAATGATAAAAGAAACACGCAAAATAAACGTCCTCAATCGCTTTGAAATTGGTGGAAACAACCGGTTTGTACTGTTAGCAGGACCCTGTGCCATCGAATCGGAAGAGATGACCATGGAAGTAGCCGCAAAGTTGAAAGAAATTTGCGAAGAACTGAACATTCATCTCATTTTCAAATCATCCTTCGATAAAGCCAACCGTTCTTCGGTAAAAGCACCCCGTGGCGTGGGTATGGAACGTGGCCTGCAAATTCTGCAACGGGTTAAAACGGAACTGAACTTACCCATCGTAACTGATGTTCACGAAACCTGGCAATGCGCCGAAGTGGCCAAAGTGGCTGACATGCTACAGATTCCGGCTTTTCTCTCCCGTCAAACAGACTTATTGATTGCTGCCGCCAAAACAGGAAAAATCGTCAACGTAAAGAAAGGACAATTTATGGCTCCCTGGGATATGAAAAACGTTGTGGACAAATTGTGTGATTCCGGCAACGAAAATATCCTTTTATGTGAACGTGGATCATGTTTTGGTTATAACAACCTGATAGTTGACATGACCGGACTGGTAGAAATGCGCAACTATGGCTTCCCCATCGTTTTCGATGCCACACATGCTGTTCAAAAGCCGGGTGGCCAGGGTACTTCAACCGGTGGTAACCGCGAGATGGTGCCCTACTTAATGCGTGCAGCACTGGCTATTGGTGTTGATGCCATTTTCGCCGAAGTTCATCCCGATCCCGATCATGCTTTCTCCGATGGTCCCAATCAGATTTATCTTTCTGATATCAAAGAAATCCTCCAACAGGCCATTGCAATAGATAATATTACAAAAAACATAACCGGACAAGAGCCCGGAACCTGGACTCAGGAGTCAGGATCACAAAACACGGAACACGAAACGCGGAACAAGGAACACAAAACACAAAACATCAAACTCTTCCTTACCGATGTCGATGGCGTTCTGACCGATGCGGGAATGTATTATTCTGAAGCGGGTGATGAATTGAAAAAATTCAACACACACGACGGGATGGGATTGCAACTGATACGTCATAAAGGAATAAAAACCGGCATCATTACTTCGGAAGACACTAAAATGGTAGAGCGACGTTTTCAAAAACTGAAACTGGATTATCTCTATCAGGGGAAACGGGAAGGTGGAAAATTAGCGACAGTGAAGGAAATCTGCGAAAAAGAAGGTATTTCGCTTGCGGAAGTGGCTTATATCGGCGATGATGTGAATTGCTTTGAATTGCTCTCCTCTGTTGGCTTGGCCGCATGTCCAGCCAATGCAGTGGATGCCATAAAAAACATACCCGGCATTATCCAGATGAATAAAAGAGGTGGTGAAGGTTGTGTCAGGGAATTTACAGAAATGATTTTAAAACCCCTAACCCCTAAAGGGGAATAAACATATGGACTTTATAAAACGAAGCAGAGAAATTTTCAACTCTGAAATAGCTGAACTTCAAAAGTTGTCTGACCGAATCGGCCCGGAAATGAATGAAGTAGTAGAACTAATTTATGCCAACAAAGGAAAATTGGTCATTATGGGCGTCGGTAAAACCGGCATTATTGGTCATAAAATAGCCTCATCGCTGGCTTCCACCGGTACACAAACTATTTTTATAAATGCCGCGGAAGCCATGCACGGCGATTTAGGCATGGTGAGTAAAAATGATATCGTATTGTTAATTTCAAACAGTGGAAGCTCTTCTGAAATACTGAACGTAATTGCACCGATAAAAAAAATCGGCTGTGCGATGATAGCCATGACGGGAAATTTGCATTCTGCATTAGCCAAAGAAGTTTCACTGATACTGAATGTAGGAGTTGAAAAAGAAGCCTGTCCGCTGGGATTAGCACCAACGACTTCCACCACGGCAACGCTGGTTATGGGTGATGCACTGACGATTTGTCTGATGGAGCGTCGTGATTTCAAAGCTGAAAAATATGCTCTTTATCATCCGGGAGGTGCATTGGGGCGGCGGTTGATTTCGCGGGTGAAAGATGAAATGCTCACGGATATACCGAAAGTCTACGAAACCACACTATTCAAGGATGTTATTTACGAGGTAAGCAACAAACGGCTTGGGATGACCATGGTTTACAATAAACTGGAAGAAGCTGTAGGAATAATCACCGATGGAGATATCAGACGCGCCATTCAAAAACACGATGAGCTGAAAAATCTTACTGCTGCTGATTTTATGACTCCCGGATTTAAACGGATTGCACCGGATGAATTGCTGACCGAAGCGCTGGAATTGATGGATATCAATAAAATTACAACTGTGACTGTGACAGACGAATTAAATCGGGTTGTCGGCATTCTGTCCATTCATAACATTATTGATTTCAGAAATCCTATCAATTGAGATTCAAGAAGATATATATCGAGATAACGAATAGCTGCAATTTTGATTGCAGCTTTTGTTTTAAAACGACACGGGCGAATAAGTTTATGTCGGTGGATGAATTCCGTTTAGTGGTGGAGAAAATTCGTCCGTTCACCGATTACATTTATCTGCATGTATTGGGTGAACCGCTTCTTCATCCACAGCTGGATGAAATCCTGTCTGTTGCAGAAACAGCCGGACTGAATATTAATATCACCACCAACGGCGGATTGTTGGAGCGAAAAAAAGAAATGCTGCTAAATCATTCCATCCGTCAGATCAACATTTCACTGCACGATGCGGAAGAAAATATTGATCCCGACAAATGGGTAAACTATTTGCAAGCCGCACTCAGTTTTACTTCCGAAGCTGCTCCGAAAGCCTATGTATCTTTGCGCCTGTGGAATACCTCCAATGCAGCAAGTGCTGATTTCAATATACTTTGTTTGAAGATGATAGCTGAGAAATTCAATCTTCCTATCGATTTTTGGAAAGAAAAAACAAGAGGGAACGGACTCAAACTGGCCGAACATATCTTTCTGCAACGTGCGCCCCGCTTCGAATGGCCTGAAGAAAGCCGGACCGGAACCCAAACACGAAAAACCTGTTATGCCTTGCGCGACCATATTGCCATCCTTGCTGATGGACAAATCGTACCCTGTTGTCTCGATGCGGATGCTAATATTTTACTGGGAAATATCTTCAGGGATAATCTTGCAGACATACTCGATACTAAAAAAGCAAAGGACATAAAAAAAGGATTCGAACAACATAAAGTTGTCGAGCCCCTTTGTGCAACCTGCGGGTTTATAATTGATTAAAAAGGAAACCTTATGGTAAGGTGAGATGCCTTTTGGAGTGTTGAGAATCATTTTGGAGTGCGAAGCACCCAAAAGAGTTTCGACAGAATACTCAAAAAAAAACCGACTCTCAAAGTCAGATTAATTTGGTTGAAATCAGATAATTCTCTCCGAAAATAGTTAAACTTAAAACTCTCAAAGTTGCTTCGCACGCTTTGAGGTTTTTGAGATTTTCATCATTGTTTACAATGTCAATCCATCCAGCAATTGAATATAAATATCAATCGCTTCCCCGATTTCTTCCACCATAATATACTCGTCGGCAGTGTGCGATCGTGCCGAATCGCCGGGACCCATTTTCACGCTGGGGAAAGGCATTAATGACTGATCGGAAAGGGTTGGTGACCCGAACAATGTACGGTTTAATTCGCGGGCACGTTTAACCACCGGATGTTGAAGCGGTGTAGCGGTAGAACTGAGTCGCGTGGAACGGGCCTGAACATCACAGGCTACGCGTTTATTTATTTCTCCCAACACTTCTTCGTTTGAATACAGTTCGTTACTGCGTACATCTACAACAAAAACACAGCGATCGGGAACTACATTGTGCTGTGTTCCGGCATTAATTTGAGTAACCGTCATCTTAACAGCACCAAGCAGTTCCGATTTTTTGGGAAATTCGAAAGTCCTAAACCAGTCAATATCATGCATGGCTATGTAAATTGCGTTGTCACCTTCGTTACGCGCTGCATGTCCGGCTTGTCCTTGGACAGTACAATCGAGAACCATCAAACCTTTTTCGGCAACCGCCAGATTCATATTTGTGGGTTCTCCGACAATGGCAAAATCAATTTTTGGTAACTCAAGCAGCAAACTTTCCAGCCCGTTTTTCCCCGAAATTTCTTCTTCGGCTGTAGCAGCGAAAATCAAATTATAAGTTTGATTTTGTTGCGTGAGATAAAAGAAAGATTGAAGCAGACTCACAACACTGGCTCCTGCATCATTACTACCTAATCCGAACAATTTTCCACATTCTATTTTTGGAAAAAAGGGATCGTGTTTCCAACCTGAAACCGGTTTTACGGTATCGATATGCGAATTGAGTAAAATCGTGGGACGCGAGGCGTCAAATCCGGAGCTGATCAACCAGACATTATTCTCTTTTCGTGTGGCAACATAGCCTTTCACCTCGATATATCTTTCCAGAAAATCTGCAGCTGTTTCCTCTTCCTTACTGAACGATGAAATAGCGATCAGCTGCTGAAGCAGGGAGATGGCGTCATTGGTTTCCTCTTGATGCTGCATTTTAATTTCCAATTATTAATTTCCAATTATTTTCCAATTCAGTCGTTATAATCTATTTAACCAATTAACTAATCATCCTTACAAACAAAAGTCAAGAACCAAGAGCCAGAAACCAGGACAAAAAGCCAGGGGAATAGTAGGTAGTTCTGAGTTTTGAGTTTTGAGTAAAGAGAATGAATGCCCGAAATGAAATGTGGAACTTTTCAAACCTTTCAAACTTTTCAAACCTTTCAAACTTCAAATGCGAAACCCAAAACTCCAATTAACCGATCAACTAATTAACGAATCAACTACTTAACCAATTCCGCCTTAATTAGTTCATTTTTCAATAACCACGATTTCAATAGATCCGGCCAAAAATCAATCGGAATTCCTCTTGGCCGCATGCCGAATCCATGTCCGCCAACTTCAAAAGTATGGAATTCAACCGGAACTTTTTTCTCCTTTAATGCGTATGTTAGTTGTGTACTGTTAAAAATGGGAACAGTCCTGTCGTCAAAGGCATGAACAATAAAAGTAGGAGGAGTATTATAAGTTACCTGCAGTTCGTTCGAATAGAGTCTCACCATTTTGTCAGTAGGATTTTTACCAAGCAAGTTCTCACGTGAACCCAAATATGTGGAATCTTTGCTCATAGTAACAACAGGATATCCCAAAATCATAAAATCAGGTCGGTGAATCCTGTATCTGAAATGTGTTCCAACGGTCGAAGCCAAATGACCGCCGGCAGAAAAACCCATGATACCGATTTTATTTCTGTTCAGATTCCATTTTTCAGCAGAATTCCTGATGATTTTCAATGCAGTCTGCGCGTCTTTCAGTGGAATTTTCGAATGTCCGTTTGGCATACGATAGTATAAAATAAAGGCTGTAACACCCAGGTCGTTAAACCATTTGGCTATTTCTTCTCCTTCTTTTACAACCGAAACTCCACTATAACCACCTCCCGGACAAATCAACACCGCGGTTCCGGTATTTTTTTCTTTAGGTGCAGGATAATAGTACATGCGAGGTTCAGAAATTTTACTTACGAAATCGGCTCTTACCAATGTCTCAGGCTCAGTAATACCATTACTTTCTCTTACCCCGTTAGGATAAAGCAGAATTTTTTCCTGAGCAGGCAAGGAGCCACAAAGTCCAATAAGACCGAAAACTAAGAAAATTATGCGATTCATATTCAGGTGTTTTTTTTATATTGAAATTTTTATTGCGAAATTAGCGTCCCATTATTTGTATGAATATAATCTGCACGTGTTATCACTACTTGCTTTACTCCTGCTTTCAAAGCTTCGAATGAGTTTTCCAGTTTAGGTATCATGCCTCCCTGAATAGTTCCTTCGGCCACATATTGTTCAAAAAGCGAAGGAGTTAGTATGGAAATAACACTTTCATCATCATTCTCGTTTAAAAGCACGCCTTTCTTTTCGAAACAATACATGAGTGTAACTTCAAAATGTTTGGCTAATGCCTTGGCAGCTTCTCCGGCTATCGTATCGGCATTTGTGTTCAGGAGTGATCCTGCCTTATCGTGCGTAAGGGGAGCCAGCACCGGAACAACGCCTTTGGCAATTAAATCCGCCAAAATTCCTGCATTTACCTCTTTTACATCGCCTACAAATCCATAATCAACATCCGTCACAGGACGTTTTTCTGAACGCATGTAATTCAAATCAGCACCGGTAAGTCCCAGCGCATTTACGCCAATGGCCTGTAACCCGGCTACGATTTGTTTGTTCACCAAACCTCCATACACCATGGTTACAACCTTCAGCATTTCCGCATCGGTGATTCGCCGGCCATGTATCATTTTACTTTCGATACCAAGCCTGGAAGCCATGGCTGTTGCCATTCGACCACCACCATGTACCAACACTTTATATCCTTCAATTTTTGAAAAATCGGACAGTAATTGTTTCAGGCTTCCGGGATCTTCTACAATTTTCCCTCCGACTTTGATAATGGTTAGCCTTTCCCTAACGCTCTCCAATGGAGAGGGAATCAGGTTCGTATTGTTTTGATTATTCATTTTTTACGATTTAGTAAAAATTAATCTTTAATTCCCCTGTTTTGGGATTGAGGGGGCTTAAAATTGTATCAACGAATGGATATCTTTTGCACCTTTCAAACGTATTTTACCGTTCAAAAAACCCAGTTCGATTAAGAAACTCACGTAAATGCCTTGATTCGTAAAGTTATTCAACAAACTTAATGCAGCATTGGCACTTCCACCTGTTGCCAGTAAATCATCGTGCAATAAAACCACATCGTTTTCCTCTATTGAATCTTTATGAATTTCGAGCGAATCTGTCCCATATTCAAGGTCATAATCAATTTTAAAGGTTTCAGCAGGAAGTTTCCCCGGTTTACGAAGCAATACAAAGCCAGCACCAAGTTTATAAGCCAGGATGCTTCCCAACACAAACCCACGGCTTTCGACGCCAACCACCTTAGTAATACCTTTATCCTTATAATAATTGTAAAGGTTGTCTGCAATAAATCTCAGTACTTCGGCATCTTTCATAGCCGTAGTAATATCTTTGAACATAATTCCGGGTTTCGGAAAATCAGGCACATTCCGTATGGATGCGGCAACAGTTTCTAAATTCATAATTTATAGTTGACTCATAAATCCCGTCAGGGGGATTTAAAACTTTTATATTGTAAATAATTAATTCTAAAAAAGGATTCCTCCGACTTACGTGGATTAAATGCTGTCTAATAGTCTTTTTATAACAAGTTGCGCTGAAATCTCACGATTAGCAGCTTCGGGAATGACAATGGATTGAGCGCTTTCGATCACTTCGTCGGTGACAATCATATTACGTCGCACTGGCAGACAATGCATAAAATGCGCATTATTAGTTACAGCCATTTGCCGGTCACTTACTGTCCAGCTTCGATCAGTACTTAGAATTTTTCCGTAATCTGGATCCTGATAAGCCGACCAGTTTTTAGCATAGATAAAATCGGCACCTTCGAAAGCTTTCATCTGGTCATATTCCACCCGTGCACCACGCACAAATTGTTCGGCCAGTTCGTAACCTTTGGGGTGCGTAATAACAAATTCAACATCAGCTTCATTCATAAAATCGGCAAAGGAATTGGGAACAGCCTGCGGCAATGCTTTCGGGTGCGGAGCCCATGTCAGCACTACTTTCGGACGGGCAGTCTTCTTGTATTCTTCAATGGTAATCAAATCGGCAAAAGCCTGCAAAGGATGCATAGTGGCAGCTTCCATGCTGAAAACCGGTTTGCCCGAATATTTTATAAATTGATTGATAATCGTTTCCTGATAATCAAACGCTTTGTCTTCGAGATTTGCGAAAGCACGCACGCCAATCACATCGCAATAGGATGCCATGACGGGAATGGCTTCGAGAATATGTTCGGGTTTGTCACCGTCCATTATCACGCCACGTTCGGTTTCAAGTTTCCATGCACCAGAGTTTATGTCGAGCACCATGGTATTCATTCCAAGGTTCATACCGGCCTTTTGTGTACTCAAACGGGTACGCAGGCTGGAATTGAAAAACACCATCAACAATGTTTTATTTTCTCCGGTTTGTTTGTAGGCGTACCTGTTTTTCTTAATCTCTAATGCCTCTTTCACGGCATCCTGAAGATTGCCGAGGTCTTTTACGTTTGTATAAGTTTTCATTGTTCTTTTGGTTGCATGACTACAATTGGAATCAACATTTCTTCGAGTGAAATTCCCCCGTGTTGAAAAGTATTTTTATAATAACTCGCGTAATGATTGTAATTGTTCGGATACGCAAAAAAGTCGTCGTTTGTCGCAAAAATATAGGCTGAGCTTACGTTCGGACTGGGCAGACCAACTTTAGTCGGTTGTGTAATTTCGAAAACTTCTTTTTTGTTATAACTTAAATTCTTACCAACTTTATAGCGGAGATTGACATTTGTATTCCGGTCACCAATTACCTTGATGGCATTGTTTACCTGGATGGTTCCATGGTCGGTAGTAACTATTACTTTATAACCGCGTTGTGCAATTTCCTTGAAAAGTTCGTAAGTTGGCGAGTGTTTAAACCACGAAAGCGTCAATGAACGATAAGCCTGTTCATCATTCGCCAGTTCGCGCATCATTTTCGATTCGGTGCGTGCATGAGAGAGCATGTCGATAAAATTCAACACGCATACATTTAAGTTATTGCCCTCCAAACGGGGTAGTTGTCCGATTAAACGTTCGCAGGATGCAGAATCACTAATTTTGTGATACGAAAAAAGATACTTCTTCCGAAAGCGGTCAAACTGAGTTTGCAACAAGTCTTTTTCGTATAAATTCTTACCTTCTTCGTCTTCTTCTTCTATCCATAGTTCAGGATACATTTGTTGAATCTGCAGGGGCAAAAGACCGGAAAATATGGCATTACGCGCATATTGAGTGGCTGTTGGAAGCATACTGCAGTACAACTCTTCCTCATTGACCTGATAAAATTCATTCAACAGTTCCCGAATTATTTTCCATTGATCATAACGGAAATTGTCCACCAGGATAAAAAATACTTTTTCGCCATTATCAAGCAAGGGGAATACCTTGGTTTTGAACAGATCAGGACTCATCAGGGGACGATTTTCGGGGTGTTCAAACCAGTCAACATAGTTTTTCTTGACAAACTTGGTGAAAGTATTATTCGCATCCGTTTTCTGCATGCGGAGCATCTCATCCATGCCATTATCGGTCTCAGCCAATTCAAGTTCCCAATAAACCAGTTTTTTATAAACTTCCACCCAGTCTTCGTAAGTCAGGGTGTCGTTAATTTGCATCCCAATTCTTCCAAATTGCGACTGGTAGGTAGAAGTGGTGTGCTCGGAAACAATTTCTTTCTGGTGTATATTTTTCTTAAGCGTCAACAGAATCTGGCTTGGGTTCACCGGTTTGGTTAGATAATCGGCTATTTTACTTCCGATAGCCATATTCATAATGTTCTCTTCTTCGCTTTTGGTAATCATCACCATGGGAACATTCGGATCAATATCTTTTATTAATGCCAGGGTTTCAAGTCCACTCAAACCGGGCATGTTCTCGTCCAGAAAGATGATATCAAAACTCTCTTTTTGACATAGCTCCACGGCATCCTTTCCGTTGGTTGCGGTAACAACTTCGTATCCTTTTTCTTCAAGGAAAAGAATATACGGGCTCAATAAATCCATTTCATCATCAGCCCAAAGTATGCGGTCTTTTCTCATATTTTTCTTGTGTTAGGTGTAATGCTTAATTTACACGTTTTTAATATTGATCAAAAATAAATTCCCGGTAAATTGTGGAAAGCTATCGTTTCTCAACCAATTAACTAATTAACTATTCAACCAATCAACTTACTTTAAATAATACTCCTGCATAAACTCAAAGTAAATGCTTAGCGCATTTTGTTGCATCAGGACGTTTAAGTTTTTTTGCGACCCGAGTAAGTTTCTATAACTTGCATTTTTCAAACCTTCAAACAAACTTTTTTCTTTTACAAAGCGTAACAAATACGATTTAGCCACATTGGCATCACTTAAACTTCCGATAATGATGATCTGTTGATTATTCACTTTTTCGAGTGAAACTTTCAGGTTCATGATTCCGTAGTTCAGGGTATTATACGCATCGATAGCAGCTTTTGTTTTTTCAAAATCTACGGTTCCCGAAAGCACATAGATGGCTACGAAGTGTGGTTCATTAGCACGGTAAGCAAATAAATTCTTGAATAACGGTACTTCTTCCTGTTTCGGCTGTACAACTACTGCTGCAACAGGAGGCGTTTTTATGGCCGTTTCTTGTTTTGGTTTTTCGGCGATAACTGCCACCGGTTTTACTGTTTCTTTCTCGACAGGTGGTGCTGTCGATTTCGCTACAGTTTTCTCTACAGGTATGTCGGATTGTTTTACGACCGGTTTTCCCACTATTTTTGCAGCAACTGTTGATTCAACCTTTTGTGCTATATTATTCGTATTTTGAGCAATTTCTTGTTTTTTGTCCGTTTTTGTTACCGAAACTTTTTCAACTACTTTGATTTCAACAGGTTTAGACTGATATGCCAGGTAATCATCCAAAGTCAGGGAAGTTCTTACCAAAGCATAGTTATCTTCGGAAATAATAACTTTCTGCACCTGTAAATCGGCAAATAATTTTGTCAGTGCAGCATCGGAAGCAATCGACTTTTCATACCAGTCTGTTTCGTCGTACGATTCAAAATTCGTTACAGAAACCACACTGCGCACTGTATCTAGTTTACTGATTACCAAATCAAAATCTTTAATCATAAACCTGGAAAAATTGAAAGACGCGACATTATAAAGCAAGCGGTTCAGATTAGCCTCAGACGTTGAAGTGATCAACAACAGCCGGTGTTTAGATTGTTTTTCAGCAGAGAACTTAAATTCTTTACTTATCTCGTTAATGTTTGATTTTACCTCCGTATCGCGAAGCGTAAGCAAAGAGCCACTCGTAGTTCCTGTTTGGGCATCGCGTCCCTGCATCATTAAGGCCAGAATATCTTTAGACATCGCACTCACATCACTTAAAGGATACTTTTCAACCAGTTCTTTTAAAGCTATTTCGAACTTGTCGGATGATTCATTTTTACCAATGCTCAGGGCATTTAAAAACAAGAACTTAGGCATTAAAGTAGATAATGGATAAGTTTGTTTAATATAGGCAACCTGTTTGAAAACAGTATTATAATCATTTTCATTATAAGCCTTATATGTCAGATTGTAAATTGAGTCCTGCTCGAGATACATTCGTTTTAGCCGTTCGGTATAATCAGGTTGAGAGAGACTTGTCTGATATTTTGAGTCCGGGAATTCTGTCATTAGTTTTGTCCGGTACATTTCTGCATCAGCCTGATTTCCTTGTTTTGATTTTATGATATAAATCTGGTAATAAGCATCCGGAATTCGTTCGTCAGAACTAAACCGACGGATAAACTCTTCGAATGTAGTTATCGCCATGGGCAAATCCTCAATCTTGTCTTTATAAATCAGCCCCATATTAAACAAAGCAGTAGCTATTTCGGCATTCGATTTAGTGATTTGTGATGCGGTAACAGGAATTTGTCTCAGATAAAACTCGGGATCTTTTATATCTGAAATTGAACCTGGTTTAGAAATTGTATCCGTAGTGTCCCTGACCGCTGTTTCTGCTAAATTTTCATCTTCAAAAAGGGAGGTCGTTTTATTTGTTCTCCTCCAGTTATCCTCTAATTTACGTTTCCCCCATTTCTTCAGAAACTCGGACTGTCCTGACCGCCTTAAATTACTGTTATAGAAATACCAGTCACCGGCAGCACCAGGTAAATTTCCCCCAATTGGGGTTAAATTTGCAAATTCATCATCCTGATTTGCATTTTGAGCCTTTTCCAACAGCTTTTCTGCGGTTGCTTTTTCTTCAGCAATTAATCTGGCTATCAGATTATTCACAACTTCTAACCGTTTACTTTCGGGCATAGACGCCAGGCGTTGTAAACTATCCTGTAAAACAACTATATCATTTTGTGTTACCAACTCGCTCAACATTTCGGCGCGTTTGGTTACACGGGCAAAATCGTCGTTTTCATTTGTAATTATCTTAGCTGCTTCCTCATAACAAGGCTGAGCCAGCACAAAATTGTGTCTTAAATAATATAAATCTCCTAATGTAATCAGCGAAACCGCTTTGTCAACTCCGTTTCGTTTACTGTTTTCGGCTGATAACCTGTAATTTTCTATGGCATTCAGTGTATCACCATGATGCAAATAAGTGTTTCCTATGGCAAAGTACAACTGATCCAGATATTCCTTGTTGTTGGAATTTTTAAGCATTCTCCGTAGATCTTTTCTTACACTTTCCACATTGCCCCTGTCAATTTGAGCCCGGCTGATTCGAGCATTAAAATCCATTTCAAATGGAGGATTTGCTTTGATAACAGTTGTGAATGCTTCGTATGCTCCTTTATCGTTTCCGGTTTTTTGATATAACTGGGCAAGTAAAAAACCAAAACGTTGCTTCAAATCTTTATCCTTTTCTTTGGATAGAGTTAATTCTAAAAAAGGAATCGCTTCCTTGTATTGATGTTTTTTAAGCAACAAATCGGCATTTACGGCTGCAAAAAATCCTATATTTTCGTGTTTCAAATCATCCTGCACCAGTTTCGAAAGCATTTGTTCCGCTTCATATATCCATCCCATTTCGCCGTAAGCACGCGCAATCCAGAGTTGACATTTTATGATCATGTCTTTATCGCCCGGAAAATGCCGGGAAATGTAGGAAAAAGTCGCAGAGGAACCTAAAAAATCTGCTTTGTGAAATTCGGCCTGTGCCAACAGTAGCCAGGCTTCCTTGAGTGCCGGATTAAATTCCTGTTGGTTATAATAAAGCAGATATTCAGGTGAGTTGCCTTTTTTATAATTTTTCTTCGGTTTTACCTTGATGGAATGCAATTTAATGGCTTTCCTGGATTTTTCTATGGTGCGGTCCATGTTTGAAATCCCGGCTTTTGCGTTTGCATGGCGGCTGATGGGATACATGGGGATGATGGTAGAATAATCTTCCTGATTGGCTTTCATAATATTTTTCAATCCTTCGTTGTAGCTAACCGAGCCATTGAAGAAAACATTGAAACGGGTATTAGTGGCCTGATAGGTTCTCGAAGCCCACGTATTTTTTTTCGTGGAGCAACCACTGATAAGGACTATCAGTACCAAAAAATATATTTTATTTATGAAATTATTTTTCAAAAGAATAAGAATTGATGAAAAAATAACTAAAGTGCAGATATTCAAAACAAATAAAAGGCCGCATATTTTCAGGGGTCATCTCAGAAGGATTAAAAAGCTACAATTGACTATGTAGAAATACAAACTTTAAAAACAGCATTCTATTGTATTTTAACTTACAAAAATAAGTAAATTTGAGCATTTATCGCTAACTTTGCGCCGAAAATTATATTGAATTAAGAAATTAAAATAAGAAATTTTTATATGCTAATCCTCATATTATCTTTGATATCGCTGGGGCTGATATTACTGGTTACTACTTATTTCCAACGGAGAAACAAAACTGAAGAGGTTGAAACTTTCATTGAACCCGAAGGTGAATGTTGCGGTGCTCATGCCGTTTGCGAGCAGGACACCCTCCTTAATTCCAAAAACTCAATTGTTTATTTCGACGATGAAGAGTTGGATGTTTTGGCAGATATATCGCCTGAAAAGTTCAGTAATGAACAAATGAAGCAATTGTCCGAAATATTTTTCAGCCTGAAAGAAAGCGATGTAGCCGGTTGGTTACGAAGTTTACAAATGCGTAATATACAACTACCTATTGAACTTCGCGAACAGGCTTTAATGATAGTCAGCGAAAGAAGAACGGCTAATTAGTAAGTAGTTGGTAGTTGGTAGTTCTGAGTATAGAGTTCTGAGTATTGAGTAAAGAGTATAGTCCATAAACTCATAAGAAATTCGGATCATGCCATCCTAAAAACTGTCAAATATCACCGGGACGAGACTGACTTAACAGTGGTGATGTAAAGCGTGGTTTTGAGCATTTCTAAGTGTTTTGGGAATGTGATTGGCGTCGGTCTTACACTCACTACCCCTCAATTTACCACTTCATTCCGAAAGGATTGTGGTGAAGTTGAGCTGATTAGTTTATCGTTTAATAACTAAATCAGTTTACCGGGGATTGAAAATTTGTATTTTGCAAATGCTTCCTGAGCCACACGATTCCGGCAATCACAAATACTGCGCTGACTAAGCCCACCCACATTGTGCTCCCGGTTCCGATCGCGTCGATATCAATTGTTTGATAACCATTAATTTTCAGATAATAGAAAATGACAGCTATCGCGTTATTTGTAAAATGAGCCAGGACTGGCAGCCATAAATTCCCGCTCCAAACCAACATATATCCAAAAAAAGCTCCCAAAAGTAAACGGGGAATAAATCCATAAAACTGCAAATGGATGGTACTGAAAATAATGGCAGTAATCCAGATTGCAGCCAAAGCTCCTTTCCACTCCCTGAATACGTTCTGAATAGCTCCTCTAAAAAATAATTCTTCACCAAGGGCCGGAAGCAAGGCAATTAATAAGATATTGAAAAGTAATCCCTGAACACTGTGCACATTCAACAACCTTTCGGTGAGCTGAGTAGCCTGTGCTTCGGAGGTTTTCATCCAATCTTCCAACCAGGCAAACGATTCAGGAAGAACCAATTGCTGATTCAGATCGCCCAGTAAATTGATAAAAGGAATGGCCAGGAGCATGAACAAAATTACGAATAAGACATTCAATCCTTTTGTTTTTTTGTCCAATTGAAGATAAGCAATGGGCTTCTCGCTCCACAAATAAGCCAACACAAGGGGTGGTATCACAAACATGCCGATTGACTGAAATAATTGCAGGATTTTTAACGATCCTGTTTCAATTGAATCCCCACCCGTAATTAAAGTCCAGAAAAGCAAAGCTACCAGCGTAAAAAAGAAGGTAGCAACTACTAAGAGAAACAGTTTAAATATTAAGAGATAAAATTTGGAAAAGTTTCCGCTTTGTGCAAGTATTCCTTTAAATTTGTTCATTGTAAATCAGTAAATTAAAATACAAACAGTTTAATGTGGATTATCGGCTGACCCTTTGGTGAGATTGGGCTTTTTACTTTATAAAAAAACTCCTGCCACCTTTCGATAACAGAAGTTCATTTGTGTCTTAAAATCGAATCCTAAGCTCTTGGTCTGGCTTCTTTAACTACCATAGAACGACCATCAAATTCAGCGCCGTTTAATTCTTCGATAACTTTTGCAGCAGCAGCATCATCCGCCATTTCTACAAATGCAAATCCTTTAGATTTACCTGTTTCGCGATCTTTAATAATTTTGCAAGATTCAACTTGACCGTACTCTTCAATAACCCCTTGGAGGTCATTTTCTCTTACTTTGTAACTTAAGTTACCTACGTAAATGTTCATAAAATAAAATAAAATAATTGATAAAAAAATGTGATTTTAGAATAGTGCATACAAACGAAGCTAGAATAATCTGTCCAGGAATAGGATAGTTGAAAATAACCTTGACGAGAAAATACACTTTCTTTTCGGGTGCAAAGGAAATCATTTATTTCCGAATGCGCAAGAAATTGTGTAAAAATAATTGAAATTTAGTGAATAATGTGTTAGAAAAGGGAAAATTACAGGTCCGGAGACTCAAAAAAGACAGCATTATGACCTTTCACGCGTTGATTGAAGCCGGCAGAATATATAAAACACTAACTTCATCAAATGACAATGAACACTGAACTTTTTGTACAAGAATCAGGAACCAGTCGGTAGTTTATAGTAGGTAGTAAAGAACCAAGAGCCAAGAATCAAGACAAAGGAGCTTATTAGTAGAATAATTTGAAAACGTGCCAAATTTGAAAATGAAAGAATGGTAGAATGGAAGAATGAAAAAATGAATAATGAAATTATCGTGTTTAGATGAAATTGGAATCTTTAATCCGAAACGCGGAACATGAAACTTTTCAAACCTTTCATACCCGAAACTTTACGCTCTCACCTGTCCATCTCCTTTTATAATCCACTTATACGAACATAATTCTGCCAATCCCATAGGACCACGCGCATGTAATTTCTGTGTGCTAATGCCAATTTCGGCGCCCAAACCAAACTGCGCACCATCAGTAAAGGCTGTAGAGACATTGGTATATACACAGGCAGCATCAACCACTTTATCGAAAAAGTTTATGTGTTGTTCATTTTTACTCACAATACATTCGCTATGTCTGGAACTGTATCTTGCAATATGATCAACAGCCTCCTGAATCGACTCAACAGTTTTCACCGACATTTTATAATCCAAAAATTCGGTGCCATAACTTTCAGTTGTTGCTTTTTGAAGCAGATTGCCCGGATATTTACCGTTTAAAAAAGTAAATGCCTTAACATCGGCATAAATAATCACGTTTTTTTCAGCAAGTTTTGTGCAAAGTCCGGGTAAATCCGCCAGTCTTTTTTCATGAATGACCAGACAATCCAATGCATTACAAACACTCACACGTCGGGTTTTGGCATTGAAAATAATTTCTTTTCCCTTTTCGGCATCGCCAAATTCATCGAAATAAGTATGACAAATGCCGGCACCGGTTTCTATCACCGGAATGCGTGAATTGTCGCGAACAAAATCAATCAATCCTTTTCCGCCCCTGGGAATTATCACATCTACAAAACCCACTGCATTCATAAGTTCGGTAGTTGCTTCACGTCCGGCAGGCAACAAAGTCACTGTATTTTTATCCAACCCGAATTTTAATAATACAGACTGTATCACTTTCACAATGGACGAATTGGAATGATGTGCATCTGTTCCGCCTTTCAGCACACAGGCATTGCCCGATTTCAGACAAAGTGAAAAAACATCGAAACTAACATTGGGACGCGCTTCGTAAATAATACCCACCACACCAAAAGGAACAGACGTTTTCGTAATTTTCATACCATTTGGACGCTCAGTTTCCATAAGCACTTTGCCCAACTGCGAGGGTAGACCGGCAACATTGCGGATATCTGATGCAATTCCCTCCAGACGCTCACTACTTAACAACAGTCTGTCGTACATGGGATTATTCCTGTCCATTGCAGCCAGATCTTTGGCATTCTCAACTAAAATTGCATCAGTTTGCATCACGGCTTCGTCGGCCAGAGCCAGCAAAATCTGATTGATTGTATCGTCGCTTACCAGATTCAGCGAACGCGAAGCACGGACAGCGGATTGTTTCCAGTCGGAAATTATATTGTTTGAATTCATAGGAGTAATTTTTATTGTAATTCAAAAGTTGTGATTGTGTGTGCAAGAGCAGTTTTTCATTCTTTTTCACACATTAACCATCTGTCATAAATAGCCAATAAAGCTTCAATATCTTTAAAACGTATATTTAGGGGCATTAGTTGAATAAAACGAATATCCACACCAGCTTGTTGCATTAAATTTCTTAAAGTTCTAAAATGGTCGTTATATTCCACTTTCAACAAGCCTTTCGACCCGCAGTGCAGGTAATAATCTGTAGAAGTCAGATATTGATCATAAACAAATTTATTTACGGGATTATCCATAGTTGTAATTTCTTTATAAAGCTCAAATGATCCTTTGTACAAGAGGCATAAAAATCGCAATTGCTGACTTTCATTTTGAACAATACTATTATGATTTACAACAAACCGGTTAAAAATATAATTGACATATTTATATTTAAACCCAAAACCCGTTATCTTCTCAGGAAAATAAGTTACAAAACTTTTGTCGTTCAAGCCCTTGAATACCACGCGCGAATGAAACGATTCCAGTTCAATTCCATTTAACTTAAACCCACCTGTAACCTGATTGAACCTGCTTAACTGAATGGTACCATGAATGGTGTCTGAATTTTCATTCAGAATATATCCAGCCACTTTGATTGCACTACAATCATTGTTTACTCCATGCAAACAACAGAATACAATAAGTAGACATAGAATTTTGTGTCGAATTTCATTGTAGCTCATTTCAATTTTTTAATATCACAGTATTAAAGCCAGTCTATTGATGGTTAACTCGTGAAAAAGCTGATTAAAGATATTATTCCAGATACAAATAATCGCAATGCACCAACGGTTTCTGGTTCTTTTTACCCAACATTTCACGGGCTTTAGCACTGTCGTACTGGGCTTTTCCTACACCGAGTTCATGACCTTTCTCATCTATAATTTTTACAATATCATCTTTTTCAAAATCACCTTCAATCTTTGTGGCACCTATTGGTAATAAGCTTACCGCTTTATCACCCGTCAATGCTTTGGCGGCGTTTTCGTTTACATGTATTTCACCTTTGGCAAAACCCTGACTGTGTGCTATCCATTTTTTTACACTCGAAACTTCGCCCGTGGAAGCCACAAAACGGGTACATTCCACTTCTGTTTTTTTATCCAACAATTGGATGAGTATATTCTCGCGTTTTCCGTTGGCAATAAAAACATCTATTCCCTGGTCGGCAATTTTGCGGGCGATGGTGGTTTTGGTCAACATGCCTCCGCGTCCAAATGTTGATTTAGTGCTTTGTATAAAATCGGAAATATCCTGTCCTTTCTCAACCTGACGGATCACTTTTGATTGTTCATCGGCAGGTGAACCGTTATAGATACCATCGATATTACTCAGAATGATCAAAGCCTGCATATCCATCATCGAAGCAATGAGCCCGGAAAGTTCATCGTTATCGGTAAACATCAGCTCCGAAACAGAAACAGTATCATTTTCATTTACAATGGGTAATACATGATTCTCGAGCATCACTTTCATGCAGTTCCGTTGGTTCAGATAATGCCGGCGACTGCTGAAATTTTCTTTGGTTGTGAGTACCTGTCCTACCGTAATACCATGTTCGCGAAATAAATCCCAGTAATGATTAATCAGTTTTGCCTGACCCACAGCCGAAAATAATTGACGCTGGTCCAAAATATCCATCTTTTTATTGATGCCCAACACGCTGCGTCCCGAAGCCACTGCTCCCGAAGAAACCAACACGATTTCGACACCTTTTTTGTGCAACTGTGCTATCTGATCTACTAATCCTGACATGCGTGTGATGTCAAGCGTCCCATCGGCACGGGTCAGCACATTGCTTCCTATTTTCACTGCTATTTTCTTGAATCGTAATGACATTGTGGATTCGTGGATTGGTTAATTGGTTAATTAGTTGATTGGTGTTTTGCGTTTCGCGTTTCGTGTTTCGCGTTTGAAAAGTTTGAAAGGTTTGAAAAGTTTCGCGTTTTGCGTTTCCTGATTCTTTTGTCTTGGTTCTTGGTTCTTGTTTGGAAGGTTGATTAGTTAAATGGTTGATTGGTGTTTCGCGTTTGAAGTTTGAAAAGTTTGAAAGGTTCCGCGGTTCAGTTCAGGCATTCATAATCTATACTCCTTACTCAATACTCAAAACTCAGAACTACCGACTATTTCCCCGGTCTTTTGTCTTGGTTCTTGGTTCTTGGTTTTTGTTTATATGGTTAATTGGTTTTTTCGTTATACACAACGTGCATAAGCGTCATTCCAACAGCCTTTAACGTATTTTTATCTATATTTTCCATAGTATCATCTACAGTATGCCAATAACTTCCGAAGCCTGTATCAGTGGTTACATCATATTGAATAATGTCGATACTTGGAATGCCGGCAATCTTATTCACATATACATGATCGTCGGTAATCGCACCGCCTTTTTGATCTAAAAAATACTGACCGAATCCAAGACTTTTGGCTTGCGACCAGACTTTAGTCACAACATGTGATGCGTAATGTTCCGAAATTTGTTCTCTTAAGAAAGTGGCCTGCGGGGCGCCCACCATATCGAGTAAAATGCCATACTTAGCAGTATAACCCGGAACATGCGGATGATTTGCCCAGTATTGGGTTCCCAGACACCAGGAATCTTCGGCATCCGCTCCACCCCCGTTTCCGGATGTTCCGTAATCTTCTACATCGAAAAAAATAATGTCAACACCAACTGCCGGTTGCTGCATTCCAAATAGACGCGCCATTTCGAGCAATACACCTACCCCACTGGCTCCATCATTAGCTCCCATTACCGGTTTGTCGTGATTTGAAGCCTTTGGATCATTGTCAGCCCAGGGCCGCGAGTCCCAATGCGAGAAAAGCAAAACACGCGTTTCTGATTTTGGATTGTAAGACCCGATGATATTGATACAACGCAGGAGTGTTCCGTCAAATGCTTTCACTTCAGTTTTCTGTTCTATTACCTCTGCACCAAATCGTCTTAATGTTGTGGAAAGATAATTGGCACAGGCAATTTGTGCAGGCGTATTCGGGATACGCGGACCGAAATCAACCTGTTGTTGGACGAATTGATATGCTGAATCGGAAGAAAAGCCGGGAACATTCACATTTTTTTGTTCAACTTTAGTACTACGGCTTGTCTGATTACAAGCAGCTAACTGAAAAACTGTAAGCAAAATGAAGAGTATTTTTCTCATATTTAATTAAATGAGCCACAAAGATACTGAATTTTCACAAAAGTTGACCGCCTTAACTTCAAACTTTTCACTGTAAAATCTCCAGAGTTCAAAGTTCGATCCGCACCAATGCTTTCTTCTGTTTAAGGATATTTCAAATACAGCTTACTGAATCTCTGATTTTTGTATCTTTAATCTGCATCAAAAAAGGACACGCTTATATTAACTTTTCAACTGTGATACAGCCAGATAATGGAATCAAAGTAAAATAAACAGTTCTAAAATCATTTCAGAAATTCCATTTAGCAGTGAAATGATTCTTCAAACCACTTCGTGATCAGCTCCATAGTCACTTCTTCCGCTTCCTTTCGTGGTGTGTGTCCTGAATTTGATATTTCGACAATGCAAACATCGGTTTTAATTTCTTTTTTCAGGATATTCAGCTGTTCGATACTACCAAAGTCGTCATTTACGCCCTGAAAAGCCAAAACCGGACAAGTAATCCGGTGCAGCAGCGGCACGATTGACCAGTTTGAAAAGTAAGTACTTAGCCAGGTTTCGTGCCACAAGCGGAAAAGTTCCGGGGTTTTATCTCCGTGGAATTTTTCCAGACTGGCAAGTAAGCTCGTTACTTTAGCACGTTCGCGGGTAGCAAGTACGGCTGCTTTGCCTGAGTCTTCGATAAAACTGTGCGCCCCTTCGAGTATAAGACCTTCGAATCGTTCAGGATATTTTGCAGCAGCTATCAGGGCAATGGTGGCACCATCGCTATGACCATAAACGATCGCCTTATCTATTCCACAAGCATCAAGAACAAATATTAATTCATCAGCTTCGTCGTGCAAATAAAACTCAGTGCGTTGCTGTATGTCAAATGGCGATGACTTTCCATAGCCCCGCCTATCATATAACATTGCGTTTAGTCCGCTCAACCCGACCATCATTTCGGGAAAATCGCCCCACATTTCCACGCATCCCCACGAGTCGTGAAGAAAAACCAAAGTTGGTTTAACTGCCTTTTTTACAGGATGATAAATCAGTTTGGCAAAAAGCTCATAACCGTTTCGTTGAATATATTGAGTCTCCATATATTTTTGTTAAAATACGATCTGCAAATGTATAAAAAAAATATCAAACAACAGATATTGTGTGTCTAAAACAGGAGATTTCATCTATAATAAGTATCTTTGCAGGTAAGAAAAAAAACAACAAAAATGAAAAAACTAGTCGTACTTACCGGAGCCGGCATGAGTGCCGAAAGTGGCATCAGCACTTTTCGTGATTCGGGAGGACTGTGGGAAAAATACCGTATAGAAGATGTAGCAACCCCCGAAGGTTGGTATTTGAACCCCGCCCTGGTGCTCGACTTTTACAATCAACGCCGCAAACAACTGCTCGAAAGCAAACCGAATGCCGGACATTATGCTCTTGCAGAACTTGAAAATTATTTTGACATTCATATTATTACTCAAAATGTGGACAATCTGCACGAACAGGCTTGTAGTACAAATGTACTACACTTACATGGTGAATTGATGAAAGTTCGTTCTACAGGTCCCGGGCAAGAAGTATTCGATGTTGACATCAACCATTCTGAAATTAATATTGGAGATAATTGTCCGCGTGGATTTCAACTTCGTCCGCATATTGTTTGGTTCGGCGAAGCAGTCCCTGAAATTGAGCGTGCGGAATTATTAGTGGAACAGGCAGACATTTTCGTAGTAATAGGAACGTCACTTCAGGTTTATCCGGCAGCAGGACTTTTAAACAATGTCAGGGCAAATGTTCCCGTTTACCTGATCGATCCGCATGAAATGCCAAATCTCCCAAAACATGTGACCGTAATTCAAAAAGGGTCATCGGAGGGCATGAAGGAATTGAAAAGTTTATTAATCTCATGAATAATTAAAAAGCACCTCATTTATCATACTAATTTAATGGCATTTAGCAGAACAGGATGTTTTTCACTTCTTCTTTTTTCACTTTAATAAAAACAAAAAACAGGAAACCGAAATGATCTGTTATGCATGTTCACAGGTGCACTTGTTTAGTATTTGAAAAATAAATTCAAAAATAGTTTGCCATTCGAAAAGGATTGTCTATTTTTGCAGTCCGAAATAAAGAAATCAACATTATACAATAAATACTTAGTAATTATGATCGTAGTCCCAGTAAAAGAAGGCGAAAACATTGAAAGAGCATTAAAAAAATTCAAACGCAAATTTGAAAAAACAGGCGTAGTCAAAGAACTTCGTCGCCGTCAATGCTTTGACAAACCTTCTATCGTAAATCGCGACGAAATGATGCACGCAATTTACATTGAAAAGAAGAATCTTCGCGAAGAGTAGTAGAAAACAGTTTGGAAACTTGTTTTCCCGATATTTTTAATCTATCTTCGTTGCAGAATTGAACTATGGGTTATGATAAACGAATTTCTGCAATATTTACAGTATGAGAAGAACTATTCTTTTCATACTGTTTTGTCATATCATACTGACCTGAAGCAGTTTTGTGCGTTTTTAGAAACCACACCCGATACATTTGTACCTGCTTCGGTAAATTCACAACAAATACAGCAATGGGTACTTTTTCTCATGAACGGGAAAATTTCGGCACGCACATTATCCCGAAAGATATCGACTTTGAAATCTTTTTGGAGATTTTTGCTAACGCGGGGCAATGTAATACAAAATCCAACGTTAAAAATCATATTGCCGAAAACAAATAAGCCTATTCCTGCGTTTTTTAAAGAAAGCGAAATGAAGGCTGTTCTTGAAAATGATTTCATACCCGATCGTTTTGAGCCCGTTCGGAATCAATTGATTTTATCATTATTTTATCAGACCGGAATTCGTTTAGCGGAGCTTATTTCCATAGAAGATAAAGATGTTGACCTGGCTATTGGCAATCTTCGGGTAACAGGGAAAAGAAATAAGCAGCGTATTATTCCAATCAGCAAAGCATTGTGTGAAGAAATTGAACACTATATCACGTTGAGAAATAAATCAGTAGAAATGCTTGTTCCCTATCTCTTTGTACTTGAAAACGGAAAAAGAGTTTACCCCAAAATGGTGTACAATCTTGTTCATAACACCATGTCAGCGGTGAGCAGTTTACATAAAAGAAGTCCACACGTACTCCGTCATACTTTCGCCACCAGTTTGCTCAACGGAGGAGCCGATATCAATGCCTTAAAAGAGCTGCTTGGACACAGTAGTCTGGCAGCAACACAAGTTTACACCCATACGAGTTTCGAGGAGTTATACAATATATATAAACATGCTCATCCACGAGCAAAATAAAAAAGGAGGAAATTATGAAACTAAGGATTCAATCCATCAATTTTGATGCAACCGCAAGTTTAGAGTCTTACATCAACAAAAAAACGTTGAAGTTGGAAAAGTTTTTTGATGAAATACTGAATGTAGAAGTGTATCTAAAGGTCGTAAAACCCGAATCGGTCTCCAATAAAGAAGCCGAAATAAAAGTATCTATACCAAATGTTGATTTTTTCGCATCCAAAACCTGTGATTCTTTTGAAGAAGCTGTTGACCTAACTCTCGAAGCCTTAGACAAACAGATGCGGAAATACAAGGAAAAACTCACTAATAAATAAAATATTGCGGGAATTGTTTTGTAGTCCAAAATATTATCGTACATTTGCAAGCCGTTTGAATAGCAGTATTTAAACGGCTTTTTATACGGCAAAAACCTTATAAAATAGCACTTTGCCTCTTTAGCTCAGTTGGCCAGAGCACGTGATTTGTAATCTCGGGGTCGTTGGTTCGAATCCGACAAGAGGCTCAGCGATCTTTATTTAATGTATCAAAAAATGGAATTAGGGGCAGTTACCAAAGTGGCCAACTGGGGCTGACTGTAACTCAGCTGTCTTTCGACTTCGGAGGTTCGAATCCTTCACTGCCCACTATTATCAATTTGAAAATTAAAGAATTTGAAAATTTGAAAATGAACAGTTCATTTTCAAATTGCCAAATTTTCAAATTTTCAAATTAAATTGCGAAAGTAGCTCAGTTGATAGAGCATTAGCCTTCCAAGCTGAGGGTCGCGGGTTTGAGTCCCGTCTTTCGCTCCATTTTTGCTGTTGTAGCTCAGGGGTAGAGCACTTCCTTGGTAAGGAAGAGGTCGCGGGTTCAATTCCCTTCAACAGCTCAACTTTGTAAGCTTTTATAAAACATATTAAATTACTAACTAAATAATCTTTGAGTTATGGCAAAAGAAAAATTTGACAGGTCAAAACCCCACGTAAACGTAGGTACTATCGGTCACGTTGACCACGGTAAAACTACCTTGACCGCTGCAATTACTATGGTACTTGCAAAAAAAGGACTTTCTGAAATGCGTTCGTTCGATTCTATCGATAATGCACCAGAAGAAAAAGAACGTGGTATTACTATTAATACATCGCACGTAGAATATCAAACAGCTTTACGTCACTATGCGCACGTTGACTGTCCGGGACACGCCGATTATATCAAGAACATGGTTACTGGTGCTGCTCAAATGGATGGTGCTATCATCGTTGTTGCTGCTACTGATGGTCCTATGCCACAAACACGCGAACATATTTTGTTAGCCCGTCAGGTAAACGTTCCCCGTATCGTTGTTTTCATGAACAAATGCGACATGGTTGATGATCCAGAAATGTTGGAATTAGTAGAAATGGAAATGCGTGAATTGCTTTCGTTCTATGATTTCGATGGCGACAATACACCTATTATCCAGGGATCTGCACTTGGTGCATTGAACGGCGTTCCTGAATGGGAAGATAAAGTAATGGAATTGATGGATGCAGTTGATACCTGGATTGAATTACCAGTACGTGCTACTGATAAACCATTCCTGATGCCAGTTGAAGACGTGTTCTCTATTACCGGTCGTGGTACAGTTGCTACAGGTCGTATCGAAACAGGTAAAATCAAAACAGGTGAAGAAGTTCAAATCATTGGTTTAGGTGCTGCTGCAAAAAAATCAGTTGTAACAGGTGTTGAAATGTTCCGCAAGATTTTGGATGATGGTCAGGCTGGTGATAACGTAGGTTTATTGCTTCGTGGTATCGACAAAGAAGAAATCAAACGTGGTATGGTTATTACCCACCCGGGAAAAGTAACACCTCACACTACTTTCAAAGCTGCTGTTTATATCCTGAAAAAAGAAGAAGGTGGACGTCACACTCCATTCCACAACCGTTACCGTCCACAATTCTATATCCGTACATTGGACGTTACAGGTGAAATCACACTTCCTGAAGGAACTGAAATGGTTATGCCAGGTGACAACCTTGAATTAACTGTACAATTAATCTATCCTGTAGCATGTAACATTGGTTTACGTTTTGCTATCCGTGAAGGTGGTCGTACTGTAGGTTCAGGTCAAATCACAGAACTTATTGACTAAAAAATCCCTCCTGCCCCAAAAGGGTAATCAGGAAAAGTTTTAGAATAAATAAAACAAATCGTTTCCCGGAAACGGGGAACGATTTAACACACGGGCGTAGCTCAGTTGGTAGAGCACTGGTCTCCAAAACCAGGTGTCGGGAGTTCGAGCCTCTCTGCCCGTGCAAATTCTATTTAAATATGAAGATAATTAGCTATATCAAAGAGTCGTATTCGGAACTAACACAAAAGGTTTCCTGGCCAACACGTCAGGAACTTACTAACAGTGCAGTGGTGGTATTAATTGCTTCCATCATTATTGCAATGATAGTATGGCTTATGGACGTAAGTTTCGAAGCTATCATGAAATTCATTTACGGACAACTGTCTTAATTTAAACAATGGAGGTCAACAAAGTGTCTGAGACAACAAATTTTAAATGGTACGTAATGCGTGCTATTAGCGGAAAAGAGAACAAGGTAAAAGAGTACATTGATGCAGAAATCAAAAATTCGGATCTTGGTCAATATGTTGCTCAGGTATTGATTCCTACTGAGAAAGTTTACCAGATCCGTAACGGCAAGAAAATTACAAAAGAACGTAATTGCATGCCGGGATATATATTGATAGAAGCTTATCTGTTCGGTGAAATTTCTCACCGCCTGCGTAATACACCAAACGTTATTGGTTTCCTGGGGGGAAAAAACAATGAACCAACCCCGATTCGTCCTTCGGAAGTGAATCGGATATTGGGGAAAGTGGATGAACTGCAAGAAACTGAGGAAGAAATGCTCACGCCTTTCTATGTTGGTGAAAGCGTGAAAGTGATCTTTGGTCCTTTCACCGGATTTAGCGGTGTAATTGAGGAAGTGAACTCAGATAAGAAAAAGCTTAAAGTTATGGTTATGATTTTCGGAAGAAAATCGCCACTCGAATTATCTTTTACACAAGTAGAAAAGGAGTAGTTGCTTGCTGTTACAAATCAACAACTTCTATTTAACATCAAAAATTAATTATTATGGCTAAAGAGATTGCTGGACTTATTAAATTACAGATTAAAGGAGGGGCAGCAAACCCATCTCCCCCGGTAGGGCCTGCATTAGGATCTAAAGGGATCAATATTATGGAGTTTTGCAAACAATTTAATGCCAGAACCCAGGACAAAGCGGGCAAAATTTTACCCGCAGTCATCACCTATTATACTGACAAATCATTCGACTTTGTTGTTAAAACTCCGCCCGTTGCTATTCAATTACTGGAAGTAACAAAACTGAAAAGTGGATCCGCAGAGCCAAACCGTAAAAAAGTAGCGGAAATTACCTGGGAACAGGTTAATGCTATTGCAACGGACAAAATGGTCGATCTGAATTGTTTTGAATTAGATGCAGCTATGAAAATGGTTGCCGGTACAGCTAGAAGTATGGGTATCACCGTAAAAGGTGAATTTCCAAGTAAAATAAATTAACACTTCAATTAAAATGAGTAAACTGACAAAAAATCAAAGGTTAGCTTTAGAAAAAATTGAAGCAGGAAAAACCTATTCTCTAAAGGAAGCGGCCGGATTGGTAAAAGAAATTTCCAATTCGAAATTTGATGCTTCTGTTGATATAGATGTACGCTTAGGTGTAGACCCTCGTAAAGCCAACCAAATGGTACGCGGCGTTGTGTCGTTGCCAAACGGAACCGGAAAAGAAGTTAAGGTTCTTGCATTATGTACTCCCGACCAGGAAGCAGCGGCTAAAGAAGCCGGAGCTGATTTCGTAGGTCTCGATGAATATATCGAAAAAATCAAAGGCGGATGGACAGATGTGGATGTAATTATCACTATGCCTGCTATCATGGGTAAATTAGGTGCTTTAGGACGTATATTAGGCCCACGTGGTTTGATGCCGAATCCAAAAAGCGGTACGGTTACCAACGAAGTTGGTAAAGCTGTAAAAGAAGTAAAACAAGGTAAAATCGACTTTAAAGTTGATAAATATGGTATTGTTCACACTTCGATAGGAAAAGTTTCTTTTACTAACGAACAACTGATTCAAAATGCCAGAGAATTTGTTTCTACTTTGATGAAACTGAAACCCACATCCGCAAAAGGTACTTATGTAAAGAGCATTTATCTTTCAAGCACAATGAGTATGGGTATTAAGATTGAACCCAAATCAATTGAAGAATAAAATTAAACGTTTATGAAAAAGGAAGATAAAAGCGCTATTATAAAACAACTGGAGTCAACTCTTAAAGAGTATGCTCACTTCTATTTAGCTGATATTGGTGGATTAAATGCCGCTAAAACCACTGAATTAAGAAGGATTTGCTACAAACAAGATATTAAACTTGTAGTTGTTAAAAATACATTGCTTAAAAAAGCTCTTGAAAATTCATCAGTTGATTATAGTGAACTGTTTGGTTCGCTTACCGGTGAAACCTCTGTGATGCTTTCGAACGTAGGTAATGCTCCTGCTAAAATCATTCGTGATTTCAGTAAAGCCAGCAAGAGCAAAATTAAAAAACCTATTCTTAAAGCAGCGTATGTTGAACAGAGTTTCTATATTGGCGAAGATCAATTGGAAGCACTCATCCACGTAAAGACGAAAAACGAACTTATTGGAGAAGTTATTGCACTGTTGCAATCGCCTGCTAAGAACGTTATTTCAGCACTCCAGTCAGGAGGTAATACTATCCACGGCGTGTTGAAAACATTGTCGGAAAGATAAATTTTAGATATATAAAAACAAAATCATAAAAAAATAAGTAAAATGGCAGATTTGAAAGCTTTTGCAGAACAATTGGTTAACTTAACAGTTAAAGAAGTAAATGAGTTAGCTCAAATTTTAAAAGATGTATATGGTATCGAACCAGCTGCTGCAGCTGTTTCAGTTGCTGCAGGTCCTGCAGCTGCTGCTGACGTGGTAGAAGAAAAATCATCTTTTGATGTAGTATTGAAATCAGCTGGTGCAACTAAATTGGCTGTCGTTAAATTGGTAAAAGAATTAACAGGTCTTGGCTTGAAAGAAGCTAAAGATTTAGTTGATGCAGCTCCTTCAGTAATTAAAGAAGGTGCAACAAAAGACGAAGCTGAAGCCTTGAAAAAACAACTTGAAGAAGGCGGCGCAGAAGTTGAACTTAAATAATAAAACCTGATTACCAGGTCTTTGGTTTAGATTCCCTCGAACAGAGGGATTCTAAACCTTTTTCTGTCTATAAAATAATTGAGTTCATCGCACCCCAAATAACCTCTTTGAAAATGTCGTCATTAACAAAAGATCAAAGAATAAATTTTGCTTCTATTAAGAATCAGTTGGATTATCCTGACTTTTTGGAAGTACAATTAAAATCTTTCCATGACTTTTTTCAAATGGACACCGCTCCAGAAAAAAGAAAAACAGAAGGTTTGTACAAAGTTTTTTCCGAAAACTTTCCTATTACAGATACCCGAAATAATTTCATCCTCGAATTTCTCGATTATTACGTTGACCCTCCACGTTATTCGATCGATGAGTGTATTGAACGCGGCTTAACTTACAGTGTACCGCTTAAAGCCAAACTAAAATTATATTGCACCGATCCGGATCACGAAGATTTTGATACGGTTATTCAGGATGTATATCTGGGACCTATCCCCTATATGACATTGAAGGGAACATTTGTTATCAACGGTGCGGAGCGTGTTATTGTATCGCAACTACACCGTTCACCCGGTGTGTTTTTTGGTCAAAGTACGCACGCTAACGGAACAAAATTATATTCTGCCAGAATTATTCCTTTCCGCGGTTCGTGGATAGAATTTGCTACGGACATCAACAATGTGATGTATGCTTATATCGACCGTAAGAAAAAACTTCCGGTTACCACTTTACTTCGTGCCATTGGTTTCGAAAGTGATAAGGACATTCTGGAAATTTTTAATTTAGCTGAAGAAATAAAAGTAAGCAAAACAAGTTTAAAAAAGGCAATCGGCCAGAAATTAGCCGCGCGTGTTTTGAAAACCTGGGTTGAAGACTTTGTGGATGAAGATACCGGCGAGGTTGTGACTATCGAACGTAACGAGGTTATTATCGACCGCGAAACGATTCTGGAAGCCAGTCATATCGATGAAATTATAGAGGCAGGAACGCCAACAATTTTATTGCATAAGACCGATGCGAATCAGAATGATTACGCCATCATATACAACACGCTACAAAAAGATCCAAGTAACTCGGAAAAAGAAGCTGTCTTGTACATTTATCGTCAATTACGGAATGCCGTACCTGCTGATGATTCTACAGCGCGTGAAGTTATCAATAACTTGTTCTTCTCCGAAAAACGCTACGACTTAGGTAATGTGGGTCGTTTCCGTATAAACCGGAAACTGAACCTTACAACCAGCATGGATACAAAAGTGCTGACCAAAGAAGATATTATTGAAATTATCAAATATCTGATCGAGTTGATTAACTCGAAGGCAGATGTGGATGATATTGACCACTTAAGTAACCGCCGGGTTCGTACCGTTGGTGAACAATTATACAACCAATTCGGAGTAGGTTTGTCACGTATGGCCCGTACCATTCGCGAACGTATGAACGTTCGTGATAACGAGGTCTTCACTCCTATCGATTTGATCAATGCAAAAAGCGTTTCATCTGTAATCAATTCGTTTTTTGGTACCAATGCGTTATCGCAATTTATGGACCAACAAAATCCATTGGCTGAAATTACACACAAACGTCGTATGTCAGCGCTCGGGCCTGGTGGTCTATCGCGTGAACGTGCCGGTTTTGAGGTTCGTGACGTACACTACACGCACTATGGTCGTTTGTGTCCGATTGAAACTCCTGAAGGCCCGAACATTGGTTTAATTTCGTCATTGTGTATTTACGCAAAAATCAACGAACTCGGATTTATCGAAACTCCTTACCGCAAAGTAAAAGATTCGGTGGTTGAAAGTTCTGAGGATGAAATTGAATATTATACTGCCGAAGAGGAAGAAAATCTTATCGTTGCGCAGGGTAATGCTCCATTGGATGAAAACGGAAAGTTTATTCGTACAAAAGTAAAATCACGCTTAGGTGCTGATTTCCCTGTTGTTGATCCATCGGAAGTAAATTTAATGGATGTATCACCTTCTCAAATTGCATCAATTGCAGCAGCTTTAATTCCATTCCTGGAACATGATGATGCTAACCGTGCATTGATGGGATCGAACATGATGCGCCAGGCAGTGCCTTTGTTACGTTGCGAGGCTCCGATTGTAGGAACCGGTATCGAAGGACAATTAATTCAGGATTCACGCACACAGGTTATGGCCGAAGGTGTTGGTGTTGTTGAATTTGTTGATGCTACCTGTATAAAAATACTTTACGAACGTACCGAAGAAGAAGAATTTGTAAGCTTCGATACAGCAGTAAAAGAATATAAATTGCCGAAATTCCAAAAAACGAACCAAAACACCACCATCGATTTACGTCCTATCGTAAGCAAAGGGGATAAGGTGCATAACGGTCAGATTTTAACGGAAGGTTATGCAACCCAAAACGGGGAGCTGGCTATCGGTAAAAACCTGAAAGTAGCTTTCATGCCATGGAAAGGTTATAACTTCGAGGATGCCATCGTAATCAACGAACGTGTTGTACGCGAGGATATCTTTACTTCTATTCACGTGGTTGAACAACTTCTTGATGTTCGTGAAACTAAACGTGGTATTGAAGAGTTTACATCGGATATTCCGAACGTAAGCGAAGAAGCAACCAAAGATCTGGACGAAAACGGAATTATCCGCATCGGTGCACGCATCGAACCGGGTGATATCATTATCGGTAAGATTACTCCCAAAGGAGAATCGGATCCTTCACCGGAAGAAAAACTGCTTCGCGCCATTTTTGGTGATAAAGCGGGCGATGTGAAAGATGCTTCGTTGAAAGCTACGCCATCCTTATCGGGTGTAGTTATTGGAAAACGGTTATTCTCAAAAGCACAAAAGAATCGGAAATCGAAACTGGCAGATAAAGCAGTTCTTCCAAAACTGGATGAAGAGTTCGAAAATCAGGCCAGCATTTTACGTAACACATTGGTTGATAAACTGACCGATATGATTGGAGATAAAACTTCAGCCGGCGTAAAAGATTTCCTGGGAACAGATATTATCTCACGTAATAGCAAATTTACTGCAGAACGTCTGCGGGAAATCGACTATTCTTCGGTACAATTGAGCAAGTGGACAACCGATTCACATAAAAATGAATTGGTAAAAAGACTGATCATGAATTATCTGAGAAAATACAAGGAATTGGATGCTCAGATAAAACGTCAGAAATTCAACATTACTATTGGAGATGAACTTCCAAACGGTATCGTTCAAATTGCCAAAGTTTATATTGCCAAAAAGCGTAAAATACGCGTAGGTGATAAAATGGCGGGACGTCACGGTAACAAAGGTATTGTGTCACGTATTGTACGTCAGGAAGATATGCCATTCCTTGAGGATGGAACTCCTGTTGACATTGTATTGAATCCACTGGGTGTACCTTCGCGTATGAACCTTGGACAAATATTTGAAACCGTTTTGGGTTGGGCAGGTCAAACCTTGGGTGTTCGTTTTGCGACTCCTATTTTTGACGGAGCAACACTCGATGATCTGAATGTCTGGACTGAAAAAGCCGGTGTACCTAATTACGGTAAAACTTATTTGTACGATGGTGGAACGGGCGAACGCTTTGACCAGACAGCTACTGTAGGTGTAATTTATATGCTGAAACTGGGTCACATGGTTGAAGATAAAATGCACGCGCGTTCTATCGGACCATACTCGCTTATTACACAACAACCGCTTGGTGGTAAAGCACAATTCGGTGGTCAACGTTTCGGAGAAATGGAGGTTTGGGCACTCGAAGCTTTCGGTGCTGCTCATATTTTGCAGGAAATCCTTACAGTAAAATCGGATGATGTTATGGGACGTGCCCGTACATACGAAGCGATTGTAAAAGGTGATCCTATGCCGGCTCCAGGAATTCCGGAATCGCTAAACGTATTGTTGCACGAACTTCGCGGATTGGGTCTGAGCATTAGTTTAGATTAAAAAAGCCCCTGAATACTTATTCTCTTTAACCATTTCGATAAAAGATGGTTAAAGAGAAAAGGCATTTAGAAAAGTATTCCAATTGTAAATTATCAATTGTAAATTGTAAATCAAAAAAAAGTTATGGCTTTTAAAAATGATAATAAGGTAAAGAGTAGTTTTAATAAAATTTCAATCGGCTTAGCATCGCCGGAAGAGATCTTAAAATTATCGAGTGGAGAGGTCCTCAAACCCGAAACCATTAATTATCGTACCTACAAACCTGAACGTGATGGTTTGTTCTGTGAGCGCATTTTCGGCCCTACCAAGGACTTTGAATGTCATTGCGGGAAATATAAACGTATTCGCTATAAAGGCATTGTCTGTGACCGTTGCGGGGTAGAAGTGACCGAGAAAAAAGTACGCCGCGAGCGCATGGGACACATTCAGTTGGTAGTTCCGGTAGCTCATATCTGGTATTTCCGCTCGTTACCGAATAAAATCGGATACCTGTTAGGAATGCCTACAAAAAAATTAGATTCAATCATCTATTACGAAAAATACGTGATCATTCAGGGTGGTATCCTTGAAAACGGAGAAAACATCGCGCTTGGCGAATTACTTTCCGAAGATGAGTATCTGGATATTCTGGAAGCGCTTCCACGCGAAAATCAACAATTGGAAGACACCGACCCCAATAAGTTTATAGCTAAAATGGGTGCCGATGCCATTCACGATCTGTTGAGCCGTTTGGATTTGGATGTATTGTCATACGACTTACGTAACAAAGCTAACACAGATACATCGCAACAACGTAAGACTGAAGCTTTGAAACGTCTGCAAATTGTAGAATCGTTCCGTGCTTCGAGATTGCGCAATAAACCTGAATGGATGATTATTAAAATCGTCCCGGTTATTCCGCCTGAATTACGTCCTTTGGTTCCCCTGGATGGTGGCCGTTTTGCAACCTCCGACCTGAACGATTTGTATCGCCGTGTGATTATCCGCAACAATCGTCTGAAACGTTTGATCGAAATCAAAGCACCGGAAGTGATTCTTCGCAATGAGAAACGTATGCTTCAGGAAGCTGTCGATTCTTTGTTCGATAACTCTCGTAAATCGAGTGCAGTTAAAACCGATGCCAACCGTCCGTTGAAATCTCTTTCAGACAGTCTGAAAGGAAAACAAGGTCGTTTCCGTCAGAACTTACTTGGTAAACGTGTCGATTATTCAGCACGTTCGGTAATTGTTGTAGGACCTGAACTAAAAATGCACGAATGCGGTATCCCGAAAGATATGGCAGCCGAGCTATATAAACCATTTATTATCCGTAAGCTTATTGAGCGTGGAATAGTAAAAACGGTTAAATCGGCAAAGAAAATTGTCGACCGCAAAGATCCTGTAATCTGGGATATTTTAGAGTACGTTATGAAAGGTCATCCTGTATTGCTAAACCGTGCGCCAACTTTGCACCGTTTGGGTATTCAGGCTTTCCAACCGAAAATGATTGAAGGAAAAGCAATTCAACTTCACCCGCTTTCGTGTACGGCTTTCAACGCCGACTTTGATGGTGACCAAATGGCTGTTCACTTACCACTGGGTAATGAAGCTATTCTGGAAGCACAAATGTTGATGTTGGCTTCGCACAATATTCTGAACCCTGCAAATGGTGCTCCGATTACCGTTCCGTCGCAGGACATGGTTCTTGGTTTGTATTACATTACAAAACCACGTAAAGGTGCATTGGGCGAAGGTCTGATTTTCTATTCGCCCGAAGAAGCTGAAATTGCTTACAACGAACGGAAAGTTGCTCTACACTCATGGATTAAAGTAAAAACCAAAGATTTAAATGCCGAAGGCGAACTGGTCGATATGCTTATCGAAACAACGGTCGGACGTATTTTATTCAATAAATGTGTCCCAACAAAAGTTGGTTATATCAACGAATTACTTTCCAAAAAATCATTGCGTGACATTATTGGTAACGTAATTGAGATTTGCGGTGTAGCCCGTACAGCCCAATTCCTCGATGATATCAAGGATTTAGGTTATTACATGGCTTTCAAGGGAGGACTTTCATTTAACCTTACGGATGTGATTATCCCACCTGAGAAAGAAACGCTGGTGAAAGAAGGTAATGCTGAAGTTGAAGAAATTCTGAATAACTATAATATGGGATTCATTACCTTCAACGAACGTTACAATCAGATTATCGACACCTGGACACATATTAACTCCAAATTGTCGAATATCCTGATGAAACAACTTTCGACGGACAAAGATGGTTTCAACTCAGTGTATATGATGTTGGATTCAGGTGCCCGAGGTTCCAAAGAGCAGATTCGTCAGCTTTCAGGAATGCGTGGATTGATGGCAAAACCTCAAAAATCGGGTGCTGAAGGTGGACAGATTATTGAAAATCCAATTCTTTCGAACTTTAAAGAAGGACTTTCGGTGTTGGAGTATTTTATTTCAACCCACGGTGCCCGTAAAGGTTTGGCGGATACGGCTCTAAAAACTGCTGATGCGGGTTATTTGACCCGTCGTCTGGTAGACGTTTCGCAAGACGTTATTATTAATGAAGATGATTGCGGAACATTGCGTGGATTGATTGCCACTGAAATGAAAAACAATGAAGAAGTTATTTCTTCGCTTTACGAACGTATTCTTGGCCGTGTATCGGTTCACGATATATATAATCCGCTTACCGGTGAATTAATCGTATCTTCAGGAGAACAAATCACCGAATTACTTGCCAAAAGAATTCAGGAATCTCCTATTGAGCGCGTTGAAATCCGTTCGGTATTGACCTGCGAATCTAAAAAAGGTGTTTGTGCCAAATGTTACGGACGTAACCTGGCTACCAATAAAATGGTTCACCTGGGTGAAGCTGTTGGTGTTATTGCCGCTCAATCAATTGGTGAGCCTGGTACACAGTTGACATTGCGTACGTTCCACGTTGGGGGTATCGCTTCGAACATTGCTGCCGAATCAAAAATTGTATTGCGTTACGATGGACGTATCGAATTTGACGAACTCCGTACTGTAGATGCTATTGAAGACAAAGTAAGTACTCACCAGGTAGTTGTAAGTCGTTTGACTGAAATGCGTGTTATTGACACGAATACGGGCATTGCGCTTACCACACAAAATGTCCCTTACGGTTCTAAACTGTATGTGAAAGATGGTGAAATGGTTAAGAAAGGTCAGATTGCCTGCGAATGGGATCCGTTTAACGCGGTAATTATCTCAGAAACCGATGGTAAAATTGAATTTGAAGATGTTATTGAAAATATAACCTTCAAGGCCGAAACTGACGAAGCGACCGGTTTGCGCGAGAAAATTATGATCGAATCGAAAGATCGTACTAAAGTTCCAAGTGCACACGTTTTATCAAAAGATGGTTCAATATTACGTACATACAACTTACCGGTGGGAGCCCACCTTGTATTGGACAACGGAGATAAGATCAAGACCGGACAAATGTTGGTGAAAATCCCGCGTGCCGTAGGTAAAGCGGGTGATATCACGGGAGGACTTCCACGTGTAACTGAGTTATTCGAAGCCCGTAACCCATCGAATCCGGCTGTAGTAGCTGAAATTGATGGTGAAGTAACCTTCGGAAAAATCAAACGTGGTAACCGCGAACTTACTGTCACTTCAAAAACCGGTGAGATAAAGAAATACATGATTCCTTTATCGAGACAAATTCTGGTTCAGGAAAATGACTTTGTACGTGCCGGCACTCCGCTATCGGAAGGTGCAACAACTCCATCGGATATTTTATTAATCAAAGGACCTACTGCAGTACAGGATTATATTGTGAACGAAGTTCAGGATGTTTACCGTTTGCAGGGTGTGAAGATTAATGATAAGCACTTTGAAGTGATTGTACGTCAAATGATGCGTAAAGTTGAAATTCTGGAGCAAGGCGATACGCGTTTTCTTGAAAAACAAATCGTGGGTAAAAACGATTTTATGGAAGAAAATGATCGTATCTGGGGTAAAAAAGTAATTATGGATTCTGGTGATTCAGTAACAATGAAACCCGGTCAAATTATTACACCCCGTAAATTGCGTGATGAAAACAGTATGCTGAAACGTCGTGACATGAAAATTGTAGAAACACGCGATGCCATAGCTGCTACTTCGAACCAGATTTTACAGGGAATTACCCGCGCTGCACTTCAAACGAACAGCTTTATGTCTGCTGCTTCATTCCAGGAAACTACGAAAGTATTGAACGATGCCGCTATTAACGGCAAAGTGGATAAACTGGAAGGTTTGAAAGAAAACGTAATTTGTGGACACTTGATTCCGGCCGGTACAGGTCAGCGCGATTTCGACAAGATAGTCGTTTATTCACGTGACGAGTATGAAAAGAAAGTAGATGCCCGTAAAAATGTGTTGGATATAGCTGAAAGTGAAGCAGAGAATTAATTAAATTCTCCTGTTTTACAACGATGCACAACGAGCTTGTTTTCTTTTTGAAGGCAAGCTCGTTTTTTGTGTTATAAGTTTTGGTTTGCTGAGAAAAACGCAGTATCTTAGTACGATTTTTAAACAAACCTGAGTTCTTAAACTTTACAATTTTATAAACAATGCAACAGAATTATTGTATTATTATGGCAGGCGGCGTTGGTAGCCGATTTTGGCCATTTAGCCGGAATAACCGTCCCAAACAGTTCCTGGATTTTTTCGGAACAGGACGCTCTCTATTACAAATGACATACGACAGGGTCCGTCATTTAGTCCCGGCGGAAAACATTCTTATTGTATCAAATGTAATTTATAAAGATTTAATTTTAGAACAGTTACCGGAAATTAAAGCCGATCAGGTTTTGCTGGAACCCAACAGGAGAAATACAGCTCCTTGCATAGCCTATGCTGTGAACAGGATCAAAGCAATAACCGACAAAGCCAATATAATTGTTGCGCCTTCGGATCACCTGATTATGAAAGAGGCTGACTTTCTGGATACAATCAGGATTGGGCTCGATTTCGTAGAGAAAAACGATTCTCTGTTGACACTGGGAATAAAACCATCACGCCCTGAAACAGGTTATGGTTACATTCAGATAGACGAAGGCGAAACCAATATGCGTAAGGTGAAGACTTTTACTGAAAAACCGAATGCAGAACTGGCTCAGGTATTTTTTGAAACAGGAGAGTTCTTCTGGAATTCAGGTATTTTCTTATGGAATTTACAAACTATAGACCGGGCTTTCAATGAATTATTACCTGAAGTTGCCACTAAATTCGATGCAGGAAAAGAATTTTTCAATACACCAAAGGAGCAGGAATTTATAGATGAGATGTACCCTTCCTGCCCGAATATATCTATCGATTATGGTATTATGGAGAAAGCAACTGATGTGTATGTGCTATGCTCCGACTTTGGATGGACTGATTTAGGTACCTGGGGCTCACTCTACGAAATGTCACCAAAAGATGAACATGAAAATGTAACCCTCAAGTGCAAAACTGTTTTTTATGAAAGCGAAAACAACATTATAGCTTTACCTCCTGAAAAACTGGCAGTTATACAGGACCTCGAGGGATATATAGTGGCTGAATCTGATAATGTCTTGCTGATTTGCAAACGCGAAAACGAACAAAAAATACGTCAATACGTGAATGATGTCAATTTCAAGTTCGAGGGGAAATATAGCTGATAAATTCAAAATTAATCGTTCAAAAATTAATAATTAATTATGGGATTCTTCAAACTTTACAAACCGAAAAAATACGATTATCGTTATATTTATTACGATCCGAAAAAAGAAGCTCAGAAAGAGCGGGAGAAACGCATGGCACAGGGCACTGAAAATGCAGACAGCGAATTTAAAACATCCATTCACCGGGGTTCATTCCGCGAGAATTTGGAAACAAATAAAAATGTCCGGCGTTTTCAATCCCGGCAGTCCAACATTCGCCTGATCATCATTTTATTTGTCCTGTTGGCTTTGCTTTATTATTTTTTGAAATAAAAAAAATAATCACTTCCTGGTGGATATCCTGCGTGCGGGATATCCACTTTGTTTCCAATGGATGATGCTTCATTTATTCATCCCTTTGAAATTTTATAATTAAATACTTAAAACTGTAAATTACTTACATGAGTGATATTATTCATTTGTTACCCGATTCGGTTGCCAATCAAATTGCAGCCGGAGAAGTGATCCAACGTCCGGCATCAGTACTGAAAGAATTAGTTGAGAATGCTATCGATGCCGGGGCAAGTCATATTCAGATCCTGATCAAAGATGCAGGTCGCACGTTGATTCAGGTGGTTGATAACGGGAAAGGAATGAGCGAAACTGATGCACGCATGGCTTTCGAGCGGCATGCCACTTCGAAAATAAAAAATGCGGACGATTTGTTTTCGATCCGTACCATGGGTTTCCGTGGCGAAGCACTGGCATCAATAGCTGCTGTGGCTCAGGTTGAATTACGTACACGCCGGGCGGAAGATGAGTTGGGAGTATTTGTCGAAATTGCTGGCACGCGTGTATTTAAACAGGAGATGATTCAGTGTGATGCAGGTACCGCTTTTCAGGTAAAAAATTTATTTTTCAACGTACCGGCACGCCGTCGTTTCCTGAAGAGCGATAATGTAGAGAAAAGCCATATCCTGACCGAGTTTTACCGCATAGCACTGGTAAATACCGGGGTTGCCTTTTCATTATTTGATGCCGACGAAGAGATATTTCAATTACCGGCCTCGAACATCAAAATACGCATAGAAAACATTTTTGGAAAAAATGCAAAAAAACGCTGGCAACAGCAATTGCTTACCATCGAAACATCTACCGGTCTGGTCAATATTTCGGGCTACGTTGGAAAACCTGAATATGCTCAGAAAAGTGCGGTACAGTATTTCTTCGTGAATGGACGGTACATGCGTCACCCCTATTTTCACAAAGCGGTGTTGTTGGCTTACAACCAAATGATTCAGGCTTCCGAAAGTCCGAATTATTTTATTTACTTCGATGTGGATCCACAAACTATCGACATCAACATTCACCCGACCAAAACGGAAATCAAATTCGAAAATGAGCAGGCCATCTGGTCCATTCTATCTGCCTCGGTAAAAGAATCACTGGGAAAATTCAATATCGTTCCTTCCATCGATTTCGATCAGGAAGGTTCCGTCGATTTACCCACAACCATGTCAGTTGAGAATGTACGGCCTCCACAAACAAATTTCAATCCCAATTACAATCCTTTCGGGACAACAACCTATAAACGTCCGGTGCTGGATTGGGAAAATTTATACGGAGATTTTGAGAAAAAAGACAAAAATATAGAGTCATCGCCCGACTGGCAGCCAAATTTTGAGACCGGCATTTCGGGATCTAATAACAACGAGCATCAACAACAAGTCATCGAAACGATAGAATCGCGTGCCGGAAATTTTCAGTTTAAGAGCCGCTTTATTCTCACCGGCGTTAAATCGGGCATGTTGATGATTGATCAACACCGGGCACATATCCGTATTTTGTTTGATTTGTTTATGAGCCAGATGGAAAACCGCAAAGCCTTGTCGCAACAGGTTCTTTTTCCGGAAGTACTCGAATTAAGTGCCGATGACGCGTTAATTTTCGAGCAACTCCTACCCGATCTCTATCATGTTGGCTTTGATTTTGAAACGATGGGCAACCATACGTATCATGTAAAAGGCGTTCCGGACCAATTGGGAACTGCCAGCGCGATTGATTTACTGCTCACCATGCTCGACAAGGCCAGAACAACTGCCGAGGACCTGAAAGCCGGCATGCATGCATCCATCGCTCTGTCACTGGCCGAAGCTTCTGCACTGAAAACCGGGCAACATCTCAGCAATGAAGAAATGAGTGACCTGATTGACCGCCTTTTTGCCTGTGCCAACCACAATGTCACCCCTGACGGAAAAAAAATCATGTCGATTTACACATACGAGGAGATAGAGAAGAGGTTCTGAGTTTCGCTTTTCGTGTTTCGCGATTGGAAATTGCAACTTTTCATCACCCAATTTTCAAATTGGTTTATATAAAAACAACAAATTCTATCACCAATGAAATCTCTTCTAATTTTCGACCTTGACGGAACATTGCTCGACACCATTGCCGATATGGCTGCCAGTACGAACTATGCGCTTCGAATGTGTGGTTTTCCGGTACACGAGACCAGCGCCTACAAATTTTTCATTGGCAATGGTATTCAAAAACTTTTTGAGCGCGTTTTACCGGAAGGAGAAAAAAACTTGGAGAACATTTTAATGCTTCGCGGGCATTTTCTGGAATATTACGGAGCTCATAGTTCGGAATTGACAGTGCCCTATCCCGGCATTAGCCAATTATTGCAAAACCTGCACAGGGAAGGCATAAAACTCGCGGTAGCTTCCAACAAGTACCAAAAAGGGACAACGGAACTCGTTCAACACTTCTTTCCTGAAATAAAATTTGAAGCTGTTTTCGGTCAACGCGAAGGAATACCCACAAAGCCTGATCCGACTATTGTGCACGACATTTTGGCTGTTGCCGGTGTAAAAAAACAGGATGTCCTTTATATCGGCGATTCGGGAGTAGATATGCAAACGGCACAAAATGCAGGCGTTGATGTCGTGGCTGTTTGCTGGGGATTTCGTCCACGCGAAGAGATGGAGGAGTTCCGGCCAAAATACATCGTGGAAAAGCCTGAAGAAATATTGCTGATTGTAGCTGAGTCGTAACTTTTCCAAAGTTTGTAACTTTGGAAAAGTTTGTAAACTAAAAAAAAACCGTTCAAATGAACGGTTTTTTCTATTGATAGTCAGTTGTCAATTAGTAATTGTCAACTGTTTAGTCTTCTTTTACTACCGGTGTAATCAATTTATAACCTTTACCGTGAATATTGATAATGGCTACATTAGGATCACCTTTCAACAATTTACGCAATTTGGTGATATATACGTCCATGCTACGTGCATTGAAGTAGTTATCGTCTACCCAAATAGTTTTCAGTGCAAAGTTACGCTCCAAAATGTTATTTGCATTTGCAGCAAGTAAATTCAACAATTCAGATTCTTTTGTTGTAAGTTTTTTAGTTTCACCTTCAAAAGTAAGCAATTGTTTTTGAGCATCAAATGAGAACCCACCAAGTTGATAAGAAACTACATCTTTTGCTTTTTTACCTTTCACACGGCGCATAATTGATTCGATGCGATATAATAATTCTTCCATGCTGAATGGTTTCGACAAATAATCGTCGGCACCCAATTTGAATCCTTGTAGAATATCTTCCTTCATTGATTTCGCAGTTAGGAAAACGATAGGCACTTCAGAATTCATAGAACGGATATCAGCTGCAAGAGCAAATCCGTCTTTCTTTGGCATCATTACATCAAGTACACATAAATCGTATTTGTTGCGAGAGAAGGCTTTATAACCTGCTTCGCCATCGGGTTGCAAATCTGCATCATACCCTTTAGTAATCAAATACTCTCTGAGAAGCATGCCAAGATTTTCGTCATCTTCGCACAACAAGATTTTAACTTTTTCGTCTGTCATAATTCGTAATTTTTTAGAGTTGGTATTGTAATAGTGAATTTAGTCCCGATATTTAATTCGCTCTCCACCTTGATGGATCCTTTGTGCTCTGTAACGATTTTCTTAACGTAAGCCAATCCTAAGCCAAAGCCTTTTACATTATGTTGATTCCCCGTTGACACCCTGAAGAATTTTTCAAAAATTCGCTTCAAATCCTCTTTGTGCATGCCAATGCCATTATCCTCGATGCTAATAAGCAGATTATCCTTTTCATTCCAGGTTTCAATATTCAACAGCAAGGGTTTATCTGAATATTTAAGTGCATTATCCATTAAATTGAATATCACGTTTGTAAAATGCACTTCATCAATTAAAGCGACATCGTTTTTTGCCAACAGTTTTGAGCTGATTTTCCCCCCTTTACTGGTAACTTTAAGAGAGAAATTTCCAATTATATCTGTAATCAGTGAATTAATCTGAATTTCGTTTAATTTGAGCGTTGATTTATCCCTTTCAAAGATTGCCATTTGCAATACTTTTTCAACCTGAAAGCTTAATCGTTTTGTTTCGTCCCTGATTACATTCGAAATATGCTTAAGTGTTTCCGGTGTTTTCCCCACGCCTGGGTCTTGTAACATCTGTGAAGCTAACGATATAGTCGATATCGGAGTTTTAAATTCATGTGTCATATTATTAACAAAATCGTTTTTCATATTGTTCAGTTGCTTTTGTCTGAAAATGATAATTATAGCAACAATAAATATGCATAATATGAGTGAAACCAGTGCTACAGAGGGCAAAATTAAATTCATTGAATTTAAAATAAAATTTTGCTTTGTTGGGAAAATAACCTGTAAGTACGCTGAATGGTTTGAATCTTCGGATGGAAAAAGCTTCTGCGTGTAAACATTGTTATTTGCATTGACATTCTCCTGATAAATCTCCTTCTGGCATTTATAAATTATTTTACCTTGTTTATCAACTATGGAATAATAAAAAGGAAGTGTGACGCCATTATTCACCAACACCCGTTCCAAAATCCCGTTCAGTTCCTGAAAATTAACTCGCTCGCTAATTTCTTTCTTATCGGTTTCTCTCATCCACCTGAAAACGGCCTGATCCAGAATGGTTTTCGAACGTGAGAAATTTTGCTGAAATTTATTTTGTAAATAATGCGAAGTCTCCTCAATCGTTGCATTTCCATGCCGGGTTGATAAACGAATACCGGGCCGGTTCTTTTGCTCCGATGTCAGACCCGGATTCTCAGCCATGCTGTCAATATTATTTTTCAACCTGATGTTCTGAGCTTCCATGCTCAACAGTTTATTCTTATTCTCAGAATAATCCGTTCCCTCAAGCGTTTGACTAAGATATTCGAGCGCTTCATTTTCTTCTACCAAACTAACTGTTTGAAAAAGACTGCGTTGTACATTTTCGTTGAACTGGTTTTCTATCATCTCTGCATTAATCCTTACAAAACGAGCTTGTAATGATATAAGCCCAATAAAGGTCAGGAGCATGGTGATGATAAGGATCCAGATTGTTGTTCTCTTCATTAGGGTACAAATTTACATTAATTTCAAATGTTAATTCCGTATATAACAATGTTTAACATGTTTTGTGTATGTTAAACAATGTTCGGGGCAATTTGTTTATATCTTAATAGAAATATTTCAATAGAAAATGATAAGCAGAATTCTATTATTTCTAAAAGCCGGTATTCTTTTAACGAACAAATTGGTATCGACTGTATATCATTGCAATAATAACGGGTATCCATCCTTTTTAGTCTTTGTATTGTGCGACACTTTGAATTTCAACAGTAGATTGCAATTTGCATTAAAAAACAGAATTACTGTTTATTAGCACTATGAAAAACAACGAAAAAAATCCGGTTTGTATTTTTTAATATCATTTTTACAAATCAGCCTTTTCGTTGGCAGCATCAACCACCGGCAATTCTTCAGCCTGATATTCAGCAAGTTCTACGTCTTCGGGTTCTATATTATTTATCACATAGCGTTTGTAATACGAAATAATTAATGTGGTCATTGGCAGTGCAATTATCATACCCACCACGCCCATCAATGATCCCCAGACCGATAAGGAAAGTAAAATTACAGCAGGATTTAGACCGGTTACTTTCCCCATAATTTTGGGCGAAATCAATACATCCTCTAAAATTTGTATACTCACAAAAACGATGGCTATTCCGATTAAAACTGTTCCGAAAGTTTGTCCGGTCTCTATCGACTGAAGAAATCCCAGCCCAATTAAAGGAATTATCAGAATGGTTTTTAAATAGGGGACCATACTGAGCAAACCCACCAATAAGCCCATCACGATAGCAAGCGGTAGTTTTATAATACTAAATCCAATGGCAAAAAGAATCCCTACAATCAATGCAACCAAAGCTTGTCCTCTGAAATAGCGATTCATTCCTTTTTCAAGATCAGTCATTATTTCAGTGGCAAGTCCGCGATATTTTGGTGGAATAATTTTAAACCAGCCATCAGTTATTTTTTCATAATCAAGCAGAATGAATATGAGGTAAAGGAAAACGATGATAAGAACTGCAAATCCCAACAAGAAATCCAACGAAACATTTAAAAGATTCCACAGCTGAGGAGCCAGATTTTTCAAACCCGACATGATATTCTCATCTTTTAAAACCGTTTGGATATTCAAATGCGAAAGGTAATTCATGATCTCATTTTGCCAGGCGAGGGGCAAAAAAGTAGTTACATTAATTTTATGCGAGTACAAAACGATTAATTGCGAAAGCTTGGTGATTTCGCTGCTTACCAAGGGTATAAGAAACCATATAATAGCGCCCAGACTAACTACAAAGAGCAACAGCGTGCTGGTCATCGCCAAAAGACGGCTTTTTAATTTCAATTTATACTGAAAAAACCTGACAAGTGGTTGTAACAAATAAGCAAGTAACCAGGCAATTAAAAATGGTAGCAGTACATTACTCAATCTTTTGACCAGAAGAAAGAGCAGAATGACAATAGTCAAACCGATAAGCATCCGTATAACACGATCGAAAGTATAGGGTGTAGTTTTCATGTGTACTGCCTCCTCAATTCCCCGCAGGGTGAAATTTAGTTAGAATTTATTTTATATTCAACAGTTTAATCACTTCTAAAGTTTACATTTTTTAAAATTGAATTCTGGAATTGAGAGTTTTGAAAATATGCCAATTTGCCAATGTGAAAATGAGACAATTTGAAAATTTGCCAATTTGAAAATGAAAGAATGGAAAAATGGTGGAATGACTCCATAATACTGAACAGCAATCCTTCAAACCCGAAACTTCAAACTTTTCAAAAAAAAGAATCAAGAACCAAGATCCAAAAGCCAAGACAAAAGACCCGGGAACTCAGAACTCAAAACTCAGAACCCGGAACTTTTCAAACCTCTCAAACCATTCAAACTCTTAAACCCGGAACTCAGAACTCGGAACTTCAAACTTTTCAAACCCTCGACTCAGAACCCGAAACGCGGAACCCTTCAAACCTTCAAACCTTCAAACCCGTAACGCGAAACACGGAACCCGAAACACAAAACCTTTCAGACCTTCGAAAAACATTCCCTGCAAATCGGTTCGTATTCAGTCATTTCACCAAGCAGAACCCGTTTGTCGCTTGCAACCAGTCGATGTGAAATATAAGCCAAAGCGCCGCATCGCACACAAATGGCATGTACTTTATACACATCCTCGGCAATCGCACAAAGTGCCGGCATGGGTCCAAAAGGAATACCCTTAAAATCCATATCCAGGCCGGCTATAATGACCCGTATCCCCTGATTTGCCAATTGGTTGCAGACTTCAACAAGACCATCATCAAAAAACTGGGCTTCGTCGATGCCAACCACATCAACTTCACCAGACATAAGCAGAATGCTGCCCGACGAATTAACCGGTGTAGAACGGATTGCCGTCCGATCATGAGAAACCACCTCATCTTCAGAATAACGCGTGTCAATTTTAGGTTTAAATATCTCCACCTGCTGTTTCGCAAATTTGGCACGTTTAAGTCTGCGTATCAATTCTTCTGTTTTTCCTGAAAACATTGAACCGCAAATAACTTCAATACTGCCGCGTCTTTGCTGATTAGGATGGTTACGTTCTGAATAAATCATGGTGTTTTATTGAAAATTAGTTATTCAATTTTTCTTTTCTATTACGATTTTTGTACCTTTACACCCAATTTATTATTGCATAGCGTGTTTTATGGCATTACACATAGTCAGGCCGGCTTAAAAAGGATCTGAAGAATGTTAAGTTTGATGATCCTGGAGTTCAGTAATGCACTTAACTATTTTTTCCAAATAAGCAAATAAACTTATTGACATCCTGCAAAGTTAAATAAAATTACAAAGAAAGAAATCGTTTTTATAAAAAAAGATATGAACAGAAAATTATTAGTCACTTTACTTCAAAAAGACATTCAGGAACTGGAGATGATTACCGAAGGTTTTATGGAGATGATTGAATATCCAAAGGCCATTATGTTGTTGGCTCAGCGGAAAACAGAAGATATCCAATCCTATATAAATCAATTATCTGTACTAAAAACTGACACAGACGCCGATGGCATTTTCGAAAGACCACGGTCGAATTCAGAACCGGCCTATTCGCATGAGACACCTGTTCCTGCCGTGCCGGTATTTGAAACAATAATTAATACTGACACAACAGAGGATCTTCATTCAGAAATAGAAGCTGCATTAGAGTCAGCGAGCGATGCGGTTGTTTTTGAAGAAATTCCTGAAGATGTAATCCCTGAGACAACAACTGACCAAATTATTGAAATAACTGCTCCTGAAGATATTGCAGAAGATAAACGCATTGAAAACATAGCAGTTACAACAATTACAGAAATCAATAACGATATCGAAATAAAAAAACAGACTGAAAACAATGAAAAGAATGAAGTAATTGAAATTACTGAAATCAAAGAACATACACTGACTCATGGGCTTGAAATAAAAACCGTAGTTGACGAATCCAGGAGAACCATTTTTGGTGAGAAAAATCTTTCCACTAAAACCTCACTGAACGAATTGCTTGCGAAAGCAGATACTTCAATAAGTTCTACATTGGGCAACAAAAAAATATCCGACATCAAGCAAGCTATAAGTATAGGTGAGCGCTTCCGTTTTCAACGCGAATTATTCCGTGGCAATGGCGAAGATATGAACAAGACGCTAACTTATCTGAACCTGCTGGCTACGTTTGAAGAAGCACATTCATTTCTTCAATCAAAGTATGGCTGGACATCCGACAACGATACGGCAGAAGATTTCTATCAAATCGTAAGAAGACGGTTCATCTAAAAGTCCGGCGTTTCGTGTATTGCATTCCGAACTTTGTATATCGTGTAATTGGCATTTTTTAAACATAAGATATTTTACATTGAAAGAAAATAAAGTAAAACTATACGTAGTTCCAACACCGGTGGGAAATCTGGAAGATATGACTTTTCGGGCTATCCGCATCCTGAAAGAAGTAGATTTAATTTTGGCCGAAGATACACGGACCAGCGGATTTTTGATGAAACATTTCGACATAAAGACACCTATGCATTCTCATCACAAATTCAACGAACACAAAACCGTTGAAAATGTGGTACAACGTATTAAAAATGGACAAACGATAGCTTTAATTTCCGATGCCGGAACACCTGCCATCTCCGACCCCGGCTTTTTAGTTGTGCGACAGTGCATAGAAAACGGCATTGATGTGGAATGTCTGCCCGGCGCTACCGCTTTTGTCCCGGCTCTGGTAGCTTCGGGACTGCCAAATGACAGATTTTGTTTCGAGGGTTTTTTACCACAGAAGAAGGGTCGTCAGACAAAAATAAATGAATTAGTCAACGAAAAACGCACCATGATTTTTTACGAATCACCTTTTCGTTTGCTTAAAACGATAACCCAAATTTCGGAAGTGCTCGGAAGTGAACGGAAAGCATCCGTATCGCGTGAGATATCAAAGATTTACGAAGAAACTATCAGGGGAACTCTACTGGAATTACAACAGCATTTCACCGAACATAATCCAAAGGGAGAAATTGTGCTAATTGTTGCAGGATTTGAATAATAGCATTACCTTTGCACCCGTAAACAATTAATAATTAACAATTCACAATTAGTAATTGGAATTAAAACCATTTTTATTTCAAACACGAATTTACCAATCCCTTTTTTCAAATGAAACCAACAATTTTTTTGTTTGCCATTTCACTCGTAATCCTGACATCATGCGGCAAACAATCTTCCGATTACAAAGCTCTGAAAGCTGAAAACGACTCATTAATGAATGCCAAACTTAAACTTCAGGAAGAAGTTGACGGTTACTTTTCTGCAATGAATCAAATAGAGCAAAATATCGAAAAAATTAAAAGCACCCAAAATACCATAACAATTCAACCCGATGGCGTGGAAATGAACGACGACCAAAGGACAAAAATCAATGAAGATATGGTGTATCTGAGTGAGATGTTACAGGCCAACAAAGATGAACTGGCCCGGTTGAAAGCAAAACTCAAAAAGAGCGGATTTAAATCTGCAGAACTTGAAAATAACATAACACGCCTCACCAAGTCATTGGAAGATGAATCTACCAAAGTACTGGCACTACAAGCACAACTTGCTGAAAAGGATTCACTGATTGCAGAGTTGGGCACTGCAGTAGACGATTTAGGGAAGAACATTGAAAATTTATCGACCGATGTGAAAACCAAAGAGACTAAAATAAAAGAGCAAGACGAAACGATTCATACTGCATGGTATGTTTTTGGCACCAAAAAAGAATTGAAGGAACAAAAAATAGTTACCTCCGATGGCATGTTCAGTCCACAGCGGGTTCTCCAAAGTGATTTCAACAAAAACTACTTTGTACGTATCGATGCCCGAAACATAAAATCCATTCCATTATATTCCACACGGGCTAAGATTCTTACCAACCATCCAAAATCTTCGTACACCCTCGAAAAAGAGAATGATAACTTCATTTTATTAATTGTCGATCCTGCCCAATTCTGGAGTATCAGCAAATACCTGGTGATTGAAGTGGACTAATACAAGACCCCTGACCCCTAAAAGGAAATTAATAAATCTCTTAAAAAAAAACACGAAATATGAGTAACGAAAGTAATTTCAATCCCCCTTTAGGGGTTAGGGATTACAAATACGTTTTTATCGATCTGGACGACACGCTTTGGGATTTTCATGCCAATGCCAGATTATCCCTGGGTGAAGTCTATGAGGAACGAAAATTAAACCGGCATTTCGACAGTTTCGACCATTTTTTCAAAATTTATGCCAAGCGGAATTTAGAGTTGTGGGAACTTTACGGGAAAGGTGTAATTAGCAAGGGATTTCTCATGGTAGAACGATTCCGGCATCCACTGGCATTAGTTGGTGTCGACAACGATGAATTGGCAATTCAAATCGGAGACCGGTTTTTGGAAATTCTTCCCACCAAAACAACACTCCTTCCCTTTGCGAAAGAATTATTGGATTACCTCTATCCGAAATATCCATTAACCATTGTTTCAAACGGATTTGTGGAAGTACAATACAAAAAACTTCGCAGCGCCAACCTGGAACATTACTTCGCGCATGTGGTGCTTTCGGAGGCCGCTAAAGCACTGAAACCCGACAAACGCATCTTTGAATACGCCCTGCAGCTAAACGGCGCCACCGCCTCAGAAACCATAATGATAGGCGATAGCTTTGAAGCAGATATTCGGGGAGCACAGAACGCCGGAATTGATCAGATATTCTTAAATCCAAAGACAGATAAAATCCACACTCCAATTCCTTTAACCTACACGATAAAAACACTCGAGGAAATAATTCATATCCTGTAAGTTGCATACCGTTTTTAAAATAAAAATCATTGCCGTAGATCCTTCATTCTATTGAGAAACAGTAAACCATGTATTTGGATCTGTTTTTTTAACGAATTTAATTTCTTGTGGATTTATCATTGAGTTTGTACTAAGCGTAAAAGCAGCTGAAATGAGGTTGGACATTTCTTTGAAACCGGCTATATCATTATAAAAACTCATTCCGTAATTATCTCCTGTGCCCTTCTGGTTAAGTGTAATTGAGTTTTTCCCGCTTGTATTTAGATTTAAATCGAGATTCCCATCATTTTTTATCTGACCAGCCAAGTAAGTTAGTGTCAATTCGAATGATTTCCGGGTTGTATAATACCTGATCGTTAATTTTACGTCGTCGGCATTATATTTTGTAACACAGGACTGTACAATCTGATCGTAAATCACTTTTACATTTGGACTCAAACCGGTTGAAACAAATTCCCAATTTTTTATATTGCTTGTAAAATAAATTGCCAGATCCTCGGTGCCTGTAAGTTTTAAACTGGGATCTTCCTTGCATACCAACGAAGATTTATCCTCATTTAATTCAAAAGTCTGAAATTTTACATTTTCAATTTCCTGTGCCGACTGAAACCGGATCCCTGCAGGGGTAACAATGAAAGGGGCATCGACGGGCATGTTTAAGCCTGCTCCTTCTTTTATAATGCTAAAAATATGATTATTTCCATTCGAAAATGAATAGATTGTTTGTCCGATTTTCATAGTCAGATTGGGCGCATCATTCGAGAACAAGAGCAAATGCATCGCATCCAGACCGGCAATATACTGAAGCCAGGTGACATCGTTTGGAATTTTATTTAATACAATAACTGTCCCTCTCTTTTTCCCTTTCAATACAATTTTATCAGTAGTAGTCCTAATTATAACAAACTCGTAATCACCTTCCAGGCCATATCCATCAGGATCTACAGGATCAGAAAAACGGTGCAGCACTTTGTTATAAGTGTTAAATGTCAAGACAGGTCCGTTATCTGCAATTATTTCAAACAGACAAGTATCTGTTTCGAATTCCTTATTTTTAGTCAATTCGCTTTTGGCAGCGATTGTTGCTTTTCCCGACGTCTCGAATTTGACAAGCAGCATATAACCGGGGCTTTCTACGGTAGCGAAATACTCCATCGCCCAGCCATTTTCAGCATTCGTGAGCGCAGCAAAATCATCTTTTAATGCCTGATTTATCCGCTCGGCAGGCGAAGCAGAAAAAATATCTTTTTCTTCTTTCGCGCAACTGACTGCAAATAAAATAACCAGACAAATAAATATATAATTGACCTTTTTCATATCTTCACTAATTTAGAATATCTGTAATGTGATTCTCACGGTTTATAATCTCTGTCCTGAGTGCAACAATATCAATACTCCACGAATCTTTCAGCCATTTAGTAGCCATAGCCAGTTTTTGCAGAATAAGAGCCTGGCCATCAATGCCATCGTCAGGAAGCGTCACGCCGTAGTAATCAACCCCGGGATTCGAAGCCATTATTAAAATATTATTCCAGTCAGCATCGCTTTTTACCAGGTAATTGGCAATGATTTCAACAAAATCTTCACGTTTCTGACTTCCTGCATAAGCAGAAACAAATCCAAGTGTAGCTGCCTCTGATTCAGTCCTTTCCTGCCAACCGAGCGGATTATACTTCCCCTGGGAAATAAGTCCGAACTCAACAGGATAGTTTCTTTTCTGATGCAGGATATGAGCAAACTCATGGTGTATGGTTTTAAAATAGTATTCGTTCAGTATGTCCACATTGGTCGGATCCAGCTCATTACACCTGTAAAGCGTTACCTTTAATCCGCCTTCTGCCGTTCCCAGCAGTATTGTCCCTGATACAGGATTGTATGCCGGTGAACCAATTAAATGAATAATCCGGGGACCATTTTCTTTTAAAAATTCAGCACTGACAACAGTTTCATAAACATCAAACCATAAATACTTGATGAGCTTTGCCATTTGTTGGGCTTTTTCGTACGAGACAGGGACCAGATTATAGTCCTGATCGGAACCCACATCCTGCATTCTGTATCGAAAATCCAGATTATAAGGAGTCAGATATGCATCGCGAAGCCATACATCGAACTGATAACTTGCAGCATGCTCGTTCAAGGTATCGGTGGTATCGAAAATACTGGGTCCGAATTCATCTTCTTTTGCACATGAAAATAATGTCATGGAAACAATAGCTGTCAATAATATTTTAAATAATAATCTTTTCATATTTCGTTTCAATTTTAAATAATAGATTATTCCTGTAACAGGTGAGTATTATTTGTAGGTGCAGTGGTTTTGTATCCCGGATTCGGATCTACTCCGGCACTAATCACTTCCTGTGGTAATTGAATTGCCCGCCGGGGATCGTTATAAAGCAATTTATCTACCTGACTTCGGCCGATTGCATGTTCAATTTCAATACCGTACCGCTTAATATCAAACCAGCGGTAACCATCGAACATCGTTTCAATCCTGCGAAAATGTAGCACGCAATGAATAAAAGGTCTCTGGGCAGCCGTCACAACAAAACCTGCGCTCATTTTCTCTGCATTCAATGGTTTTACAAAAAGCGTATTATTTGCAACATAAAAGCTTTTAATTATAGTCTCAGTCAGCGGGATGGTGTCCTGATGAGATTTATTCCATACCTGAAGATCACTTACTGCTTCAGGTAATCTGTTTAAATAGATCAATGCTTCCGCACGACACAGCAATGTTTCTTCAGCCGTAAACTCGGCACGCACTACATGAGCATATCCGATTCCGGCAACTTTATCGGTATATTCAAACATTTCATTCGTTTTTGGGAAAAACACGCCATAATCCTGTTGACCACTTATATAAAGTTTGCCAATAAAACAAGGGAGCATGCCTGTCCAGGTTGGTCCCGAACCGTAAGTTGAGCCTGTCATAGCAGCACCGTTATGGCCATAACGTGAACCAAAAATGCGGTTAAAAACAGAATACGTGGGCATTATCATAAAATTACAGGCTGATTGCGTGTTAATATAATCGTAGGCTATCGCGGTGATGTTATCGTAGTCTACCGACCAGTCACGCATAAGTGACGTTGGGTCTCCGGATAAAGCATCATTGGCATACTCAACTACCTTTTGATAATCGCGCTTATACAAGAAGAAGCGGGCAGCAAATGCTGATGCGGCTTTGCGATTAAAATGGTATTTTGGTACGCTGTAATTCTGATCTGAGATTAACTCAATCCCCTCCTCGATGTCTGTTTGAATTTTTGCATAAACCGATGATACCGATTCACGTGTAAATATACCGTTTACAACCGTTTCAGGTGCTGTCGCATACGGGATTCCCTTGTCGTTAATACTGGTAGTTGCATCTTTGTAAGCCTGTGAAAAAATATTGACCAGTAGAAAATGACCATATGCCCTGCAAAGTAATGCTTCACCTTTTTGAGCCATTAAATCCAAAGCCGGATCAGCCGTCTGCAATTCATCGATAGCTACCAGTGCGTGATTTGCGGCGGCTATTGCAGCATAACAGTTCTCCCATAAATAAGAAGGACTATCTTCCTGCGTTGAAGAGGTGACAGCTTCCCAGGCATAGATTTCTTCATGCATACGATCGAAACTTGCCAAAGTTACCGGAAGAATGGAATTGTTATCCACAAAATTATCCGAACTCAATTCTGCCAGTACCGAATAATTTGCTTTTGGATATGCCGAAACAAGCAATTGCGTTATTTTCTTCTCATTATTTAATTGTGTCCGGTTATCGGGCAAAGTATCCAAAAAATCTCCACAAGAAGATGTTGAAATGACCACCAATACGCTGATTACTATTTTATTTATTTTATTCATGTCACTAAATATCATATAATTATCTATTATTAATTATTCAAATTCCCAACCGGATGGTAAGCGTAAATTGCCTGGGTACCGGTGTGGATACGCCACCACTGTTGAAAAACTCAGGATCCTGACCGTTCAGCTTATTATCGGCATACAATAAAAATAAGTTGGTGGCTTGGAACTTCAACTGAAGTGAACTCACACTTAATGTGCCTATCCAACTTTTTGGAAGATCATAGGATAATGACATTTCCTTAAGACGTACAAAACCGCCATCAGCAACCCGCTCTGTTGAATAGTTATAAGCATTATAAGCATAGGATAAATTTCCATAATTCTGATATTGACGACGACTTGCAATGACAGGAATAGTAGTGTAAGTTTCATCCCCGGGAATCACCCAGCGGTTTTTAAATTCCTTTGGCATAGACGACAAATCGGAATATCTGGCAGAAAAAACAGGATCGAGACGCACTTTATTTCCAAACGAATAGGTAATAAATGCATTTAATTTTAAACCTTTCCACGAAAATGAATTTCCCATACTTCCGGTTATCGTCGGATCGGTAGGTCCTTCGTATTTTAAAAATCCAAGCTTCTCAAATTCCTGAAAATTGATATCTGTAACAGTTTCAATCCCATCCTCATTGATAAAAACAGGAAGTCCTTCATCGTTTAAACCGGCAAAAGGTATAGAAAACAATGCCCGTACCGGATATCCCTTCAACGCATAACCTGAGCCTGAAACCAGCTGAATCACATTGGAACGTGAATCTAAATCTGTAATTTTATTTACCGCGTTGGAGAAAATAAAATCCGTATTCCAGCTAAAATCCTTTGTAACAATATTTTTTGTTGATAATGTAAATTCAATACCGCTGGACTTCATAGAAGCCACATTTGCGTATTTTGCTATCTGGCCGCCCACACCCTGCGTATATACCAAACCAATCAGATCAAAATTCTGACGGGTATAAAAATCGGCTTCTACATTGATCCGGTTATTCAAAAATCCCAAATCTGTTCCTACATTAAACTCATGCTTTTTTTCATATGTTAGTTCACTATTTTCGAGATCTTCGATGAATATTCCCGATTCTGCAACACTGGCAGTGGGTCGCCACGGATTATAACTTTTATAAACAACCTGTGAGTTTGTCACAAAACCCGGTCCACGATCGGCAGTTAATGAATAGGAAGCTTTCAGGGTGGCGTGCGAAAGAACAGGTTTAAAAATATCGTTAAACCACATTTCTTCGTGCGCTAACCAGGCCCCGGAAATATTCCAGGTAGGCAACCAACGCGCCGAACGGGCTTTCCCAAGTTTGTTTGATCCTTCGTAACGTCCGGTTCCGTTGAGGGTGTATCTACCTTTATACGAATAAATTACGGATCCGAAGAATGCCACATTCCGTGTATAACTCCATTGATTTGAATAATAATCTGTATTTTCTTCCTTGCCTTGCTTGAAAACATTCGGATCGTAAAATGGTGTACCTCCATTATCGTACTGGTAACCCCAACCACGAAACCAGGTTCTGCTCCTATCTATTGATCCTGTTTCCATTCCGCCAAAAAAGTTCATGATATGGGTATCATCAATGGAGGTATTATAGGTCATAGAACTTCGAAAATCTACCCCACGCATGGTGTAATCGGTTCTGTTGTAAATTCCACCTTCGGGAAGTATCGAAACCGGCAAGGCATTCGGATTATCGGGATCGGTATAAAGCAAGGGATTATTTTCGGCAATGGTTGCATCTTCGGGAGTAATACCCGACCGGTATGCCTGAGCCTGATTGGAATCATCTTTAATATGATGTTCCTGCGATGATGATTGATATTTTATGGCCGCTAAAATGCTTGCTTCAAGCCCTGTGATTATTTTCCAGTTTAATTCTGTTTGAAATTTCAGATCAGTCACATTTAAATCAATGTAATTATTATCCAGTTCATGTAAGATATTAAACGGAGCATAATTGCGTGTATAGAATTCATTGGAATCCAGCGTTCGGGATGTATTCAAAGCATAACTGTATGGATTTATATCAAATTCCCGCTTTACTTCTCCACTCACCACATCTATATCCTGACTTAATGTTCCGGGTGCTTTTTGTTTCCGATACGAACCATTCGTCAACATATTGAGCGTTAAACTTTTTGAAATGCTGTACGATCCATTTACATTCGCCGTATAACGCTCCACAGCACTGGATTTTGTCCAGCCCGGATCGTCGAAAACCGATAAGGACACATAGAATTTTGCCTTTTCGGTTCCTGAAGATATGCTAAGCGCATGGTTTTGAGTCAGGTTTTGATTAAACAAGATATTAAACCAATCCGTATTCCTGAATTCAGCTTCCTGTAAATACGCATTTTTAGCAGGGGTAGAATTTATAAGTCCGTATCCGCCATTTGCATATTGGTTAATCAGCTGATACATTTTACCATACACACCACTGTTCGAGGCTCCCGTCAGGGTTGCAAATTCCAACCAGCCTTTCCGCTCCATTTCCTGATAAATTCCCATTTGTTGCTGAGAGTTGGAAATATTGAAATCCGAATAATCAGGAATCATTCGCGAAGTATATTCACCTGTATAATTTATACGGCTAACACCTTCTTTACCCTTTTTGGTAGTAATGACCACCACACCTGCCATGGCACGGGCTCCGTAAATGGAAGTTGCCGATCCATCTTTCAGGATTTGAAAACTTTCGATATCATCAGCATTTATACCGGCAATGGCAGAAGAGATTAGGGTTTCGGCGTTGCCCGATGACAAGTCATCACTCGAAACATCTATGGCATCTTCCACCACTATACCATCCACCACCCAAAGTGGTTTAGAATTACCGTAAATGGAGGTTGCACCGCGGACACGGATTTTTGGTGCTGTTCCAAACGTTCCGGAAACATTTTGCACGGAGACTCCTGCAGACCTGCCTTCAAGCGCCCGGCTCACATCAGTAATGCCATCAATTTTGGTTGTAGCAGCATCTAATTTATCGGTGGCTCCTGTAAACAGGCGTTTATCTATTTTCACCATTCCGGTTACCACAATTTCATTCAGTTGTTGCGTATCAGAAATTAATTTGACTTTCATCACTGTTTTTATCTCCAGCTCCTGAGTTATCATACCTATATAGGAGACAATAATCAGTTTATATTGCTGAGGAACTTTCAATCCAAACTTACCTTCTATATCAGTAACCGTTCCAATCTGGTTATTTCCTTTCACGTGAATAGTAGCACCAATAACAGGTTCTCCCATATCATCAATCACTGTACCTGAAATATTTATAATTTGAGCCAAGGCAATTCCAACGGACAAAAAAAGGCAGGAAAGAACTAAAGTAAATCTTTTCATATAGGATAAAATAATGACAATGCTATTTGAATCAAAAGGATACAAAAATACATAAATAATTCAAATTATAATTCAATATAAGAAGTAATTACAAATAACACGATTTATCCAGGACAAATCACTGACCTGCACTGAATTTGTCAAATAACCAGGAAATGGAAATTACAGAACATACAGGGGAAATAGAGAATTTCAAACGATTAAGGACAAATAATTAAATAATTTATCTTACATTTGTTGCTTGTTCCAACTATTTAAAACAATTACTAAAATGAAGCAAATGAAGCAGATACAAAATACGGGTTTGTTGTTTATATTGATTGTGTTATTTACACTTTCATCTTGCGTGAAAAATGAAATTACAGATGTAAAGTTAAGTAAATCTACCATTTCCATAAATGTTGGTCAGTCCGATTCTGTGATTGCTACAGTAACATTAACCGGAGATTTGAACGCACAACCTCTTAGCTGGAATGCCGGAAACGCTGAAATTGTAAGCATCAATGAGAGCGCCACAGATAATTCATCGAAATCAGGTGGTGATGGCACTTTCACGAAGACTCTTATTATTACTGCGCTGAAAGAAGGAACAACAAACATTACTGTCCAGGCAGGAAACAAAACCAGCACTTGCGAAATAATAGTGAATCAAACAAACTATACATTTAACCAGGCATATACTTCAAATTGGGGCGATTATTATGAAACCGGGAATAACAGTTTTGATATGTATTTACTCGAAAATACTTTGAGCGTTGATAGCGCGGGAGCTCTTTCGGGTAACGGGACTTTATTATATATCGATTTTAGTGTTGCGATTACACAAAACATGATGAACGAAGGAAACTTCACACTCACGAATACCGGAGCTGTCAATACTTTTTTCCCCGGCGAGTATGTAGAGTCTGATGGTCAAACAGCAGTGAAAGGTACACATATCATTACTATAAATCAAACAACTGCCATTGCTACCCTGGTAAAAGATGGACATTATTCGGTTAGCTCTAAAGGAGAAAATTTTCTGATTGTAGGTGATTTAATTACTGAGAATAACGAAGTAGTTCATTTCTCCTATGAAGGTCCAGTAGCGGTAAAAGATCAAAGAGAAGTGCCCGTTGAAATTTACCCTGTTTTCACCAAAGGTGAATTGGTTTTTTATGGCGATGCTTATAAATCGGGGATCTCAAATAATTTCGTTGCATATCTTGCCAGCGAGAGTGTGAATTTTGAAGACACTGTATTGAATGGCGAAATTTTAATGTTAGAACTCAATACAGCACTGACAGATACTACTTTTATTCATGATGGAACTTACAACATGATGCCGCTCTTAACGATTGAAAATTTAGTTCCAAATTCTTTGGTTTTGGGTTATTCCACTGAAAACGGAGAAAACTGGGGATGTTGGTATTATGGTGAAACAACCAAACAACTTAGAACTGGAAACGTAACTGTCAGCAGAACAGATGATCAATACACGATCAATTACCTTTTATATGACAAAATCGGATCTAAGGTATCAGGCACTTTTACCGGCCCTTTGAAATATCTGAATGGTATGAGTACCAATAGTGCAACAGTAGCAGCTGCACGTGTAAAAAGCAACAAACAGGCAGTAAAAAGCTTTTCGAAGATTCAACAAAAAGCCACCAAAACAAAGACATTCAGATTTAAATTATAAAATCTTTAAACTCAAAAAAAGGTTGACTCAAAAAAAATGAGTCAGCCTTTTTTGTTTTGAAATAATTGAATTAGTTTTAATCACTCATAGTTTCCTATTGTGTGACCACTCCAATTTAAATACAAATAACACAAAGATCTGCAGAATTGGGATTAAATTTCAATGAGGGAATAAGGGTTAAGACATTTTCTGATTCCTTGCTACTAAGGGGGAAATAAATAAATAAATAAGGGCTCTTAATTAGCAAATACTATATTCCACTTCTATTGGACCCGCACCTTTAGTGAAAATTGATTGCAGCAAATCTCTTCCCTTATTTATCGAATAAATATTATGTTTGATTATCAGTGAATTAAAAAGAGTCATATAGAGTATGCTATTTACAGTTCGATCAATATGATTTCGACACGATAATACTGCATTGAGCTACTCTCAACTACAATTATCCGGAGAAACGAATCAGGAGCCTTAGAATAGCCTGTTTAAACACCCATTAATAGGAGGAACACAACGAAGTCATTAGTAACTCATACAGTTGCAAAGTTGTTTTAATTGCACTTTATACCACATTAATTGTCATCTGTATAAACTGAAGTGAATAACAGCTACCCTTCTGGTAAGAAGTAATAAGAACAATTGTTTTTAATTTTAAGAAATAGCAAAAAAAAGGCTGTCACAAATTAATTTGGACAGCCTTTTTCTATTTAAATGGTCATTATTGATCAGTTTTCATCTTCATACCAACCTGTTCTTCTGTAACCTTCTGCTTTATAAACCAATGTTGGTTTTCTGGAATCTACAATCGTAAAAGTGATTTTATCAGATTTATAACCTGAATTTGTGTCCCAACCATCTTTGGTCACCAAACCATCTGTAACAGTACATGTGCCTACTGATACGCCGGCAACAAGTACACCATTTACCAATGCGTTACCACTAAATGATTTTGCAGCCACATCACAAGTGCTCTTAACTGTAAAAGCGCCAACATGTGCATTAGAAGTCGTTTTGCGGATCCACAATGAGGTAGTTGAATTATCAGCAGCATTGAATGTTGATACAGTAGCAAAAGCACTTGTATCAACAACAGCACCAACTGTTTTTGGACCAATAAATCTTACCAGCCATTCACCCGATAAAGGATAAACAGGACCATACTCTACCTTTGGCTCTTGTAAGGTCTCGCAGCTTGTAAGCATGAAAAACATGCTTATCACAAACAATGATATCTTCGTTATTTTCATATTCTTTTTATTTTTAATAAGTTAATAATTATTTGTGCCACCACATTTTAGTTTGCATTGGAATAGCTACCGGTGCATTTGGATTATAGTCTGTAGATGACTTTGGATAAATCAAACGTCTTGGATATTCACCAGCCGGTAACACAGAATTAATTGATGGTGCTAAATCACCCACAACATAAGCTGCGTTTTCCGAATTGACAGTTCCGAAAACCGGATAACCGGTACGGTTAATTTCGAAGAACGAATCCCAGGCCTGACTACGAACAGATGCTATCCATTTTTGACGCCAGATGCTTTGAAGCATTGTTGTTTGAGAAGTAACATTAAATTCATAAGCTCCTGCAGGTGCAATAAATGTTGTTGCATCTAAATCCCAACGGATAAAGGCTTCTTCTACACCAAGATCATAATTTGCTTTTGCCTTTACAGGATCATTTGCTCTGGCATAACACTCAGCTTGCAGGAAGTAACTTTCAGCAGCAGACATTAAATAAACTGCATCTGTTGCAGCAAGTGCAGCTCTTGAAGTTATAGTTGTCCAGGCACTTCCCAAAGTATAACCTCCTTGAGGTAATCCTAAATAAATTCCCTTAGCTTTTTCAAAGAAAACGCCAACCCGGGGGTCACTGTTTGCATTTAGAAATTTAATCATTGAAGAACTTCCACGTAGGTTATTCGGTGTATTCAGTTTTCTGCGATCATTTTCGTACAAAGGATTTGAATTGTTCTCAACATCTTCAAATTTATCAAATTTAACGTCAGATGCCAGCAGATCACCTTCAGCTAATAATGCATTGATTGCTGTTGCGTTCGCGGCGTAATTGCGTAAGAGGATCTTTAATTTCAATGTTTTTGCAAATTGGACCCAAACATCGATATCACCATCTAAAAGCAAATCACTTTTTAATCTAGTATCTACGACAAAACCGTTAGCTTCTTTGGCTTCAGCTTCTTTTGCAATAGCGTCATCCAGAATTTTTATTATCCCGGCATTCACACTCGCACCGGAATCATATACCGGATCAATACCTACTCCTTGTGTAGCCTGACTAAATGGAATTTCACCATAAAAATCAACTAAAACGTGAAAGGAGTATGCTTTTAATGTTTGAGCCATAAACCAAAAACCCCATTCTTCATTCGTTGCCGATGCTTCAATAGAATTTTGCAAGTCCGGAATCGCTCCTGCATAAAACAAGGCCCAAGGATTTCTCACATACGCACTACTATTTGGCAAATTATAAGAATCAATACCTGTATACTGGTTTGAACCGGTATGTTGAGCATAAAACTGCGACCAAATACTACCCATCAATTGTAAATCTCCACCTACAGCCGAAGTAACAAATACCTCTGCTGAAGAGAGTGATAAATCTGCCGATGATGTGGCAGGGTAGTTTGGATTTTCGTTAATATCCAGCATCTTATCACACGAAGTGGCGAATAATGCTATAGATAAAATACCAACTATAAATATTTTTTTCATTGTGAATAATTTTTAATTGTTTAGAAAATGATTTTAATACTTCCACCAATATTACGCATAGTAGGACCGGCAGAGAATTCACCAAAGTCAGACAACAAATCGTTACCGTAATTGGTAGCTTCAGGGTCTACAAAGTTGTTTTCCTGTGGAGTCCACATAAGTAAGTTACGTCCGATAAAGCTTACTTCCATTGAAGAGATTGCTGAACTTGCAAATAAACTCTTTGGTAAAGTATATGAAAGTGTCACTTCACGTAATTTAATATAAGATTTATCCAACACCATTTTTTCATACATCACCGTGTTTGTACTGTGGTTATAGTACGAATACATGGCTTGCCATAAAATTGGCACATCATTTTCAACATAGTTTGGTGAAGCTGTTGTTCCGATATTTTTCACTGAATTTGGCACTAAGAAAGGTTGACGGTCGTTATATGTAGTAATCGTTGAATTACCATCAAATGCCATCAATTCGGCAGTATTACTCCAGAATTTTCCACCCTGACGCATATCAATTACACATCCTAATGAAACACCTTTATAAGTAAAACGATTCGTGAGACCAGCTGTAAAATCAGGAGCTGAAGTACCAACCACTTTTTGGTTAACCGGATCAATAGTCGGACGACCAGTTGCAGCTACAATTACTTTTCCATCTGCAGTAGTTGCTGCCTGTGGAGTTGTAAATACGCCTAAAGGCTCACCTTTAATAGCTTTAAAGTTGACTCCATAGGCTGAGAAGATAACATATTCTTTAGCACCTGCCCATAATTCTTTCACTTCACTCTGGTTTTTTGCAAAAGTAACAGCCATTTCCCAATTGAAATCTTTTGTTTTCACCGGAACAACCCAAAGTCTTAACTCAACACCCTGATTATTCACTAATCCGATATTTCTTGCCTGACTTGTAAATCTGGTTTCAGGAGCAATCGTTGCTAAGATAATCTGGTCTTTCGTGTTTTTATTATAATAAGTTGCGTCAATACCCAATCTGTTATTCAACAGTTTTGCTTCAAAACCAAATTCAATTTCAGTAGTTAACTCAGGACGTAAAGCATTATTAGCTGCTCTGTTTCCTTCGGTTAATCCTAAAACTCCGGCAATTGGAGTATATAAAGAACCATATCCAAGTGCAACCTGTGTCGGAGTAATGATTGATCTGGTCAAATACTGACTGGCATCATTACCTGTCTGACCCCATGCTGCACGAACTTTCAGGTAGTTCAACACATTATTCTCTTTTAAAGAAGGAAGTGCATCAGTAAGGATTATTGATGTATTAATCCCCGGGTAGAAATAACTGTTTTTACCAACAGGTAAAGTTGAAGACCAGTCGTTACGCATTGATAAGGTAACAAATGCCCAGTCTTTATAACTTAAATCGAACTGACCAAGAACCCCGAATAAACGACGTACATAAATTGTACTTGAAGTTAAAGGTTTATCAGTACCATTTAATAAACTATACCATTTTGGTTGAGACAAACCATACAGGTAAGAATTTAAAGTATAACCGCTTCTTTCGTTGTAGTTAACACCTGCAATACCGGTTAATCTAAAATCTTCACCCAATGAATAATCCGCATTTAAAAATGTTGTTGCATCCAGTTGACCCGAGTAGGAATTATTTTCCTGATAAGTACCCGGTTCGTCATTTTTGTATCCATTGTTCCATGAACCGGCACTTGGTCTTGCAATTGCATTCCAGTTACGTTGACGGGCATTTGTGTAATCACCACCAATACGTCCAACCCATTTCAAACCTTTAACAAGGTCTAAACTTAAATCAATTTTACCATATACACGGTCGTCTTTATACTCATTACCGTTATTTGCAACAACCCAAAATGGATTTTGTGCATAAAAAGTATAGAAGTTGTCTACGTTGTGATAATCGCTGTTATAGTCACGAAGTTCACTCAATGGAATATCAACAGGCATTTGTACAATTTCCTGGAACATAGAAGCTCCATCAGAACCTTGACCTGAGCTAATTTGTGTAATGTGTTTTTTTACATAATTCACATCGTATGAAGCACTGAATTTCTTATATTTGGTATCACCTCTGAATGAAAAGATATTACGTTTGAAAACATCAGCATTCGTTGGAATAATTCCATCGGAAGTTACATTACCAAATGAAAGCATAAAAGACGTATTTTCTCCACCACCGGAAATAGCAAGTGTATTGTTATACTCCATACCGGTTTCATAGAAATTACGCATATTATTCTTGATAGGACTAAATGGTTTTTTCATTACAGTAAAGTCAGGATAAGATGCCGGAATTGTTGCATAACTCTGATCGGCATAAGCGCCCCAATCATGCATTCTACCATCTAATTTAGGTCCCCATGATCCATTTTCTGCCGGATCCCAAAATGGCCAACCCTGACCGAAAGTTTCCTGGTTTTGTGGAACACGTAATACATTCGATGCAGTTACAGAACCGTTATAAGTTACTGAGAGTTTGCCACCGGTTAATCCACGTTTAGTTGTGATAACAATAACGCCATTAGCAGCACGAGAACCGTACAAAGCAGTTGCAGAAGCTCCTTTCAGAACAGATACTGACTCAACATCATCCGGATTAATGTCGGAAGCAAGGTTACCAAAGTCAACAGAGTTGTTTGTTGCATTATTACCTTGAAAATCATTTTGAATAGGAACACCGTTAATTACATACAAAGGTTGATTGCTTCCCGAGAAAGAAGTTACACCTCTGATTACAACTTTTTGTGAAGATCCTGTTCCACCTGCTGAAGTAATCGTCAAACCGGCTACTTTTCCTTGTAAACCACCCATAACAGTGGATCCTTTTGCAGCAGTAATTTCATCATTTTTCACTGTAGAGGCCGAAAAGCCCAAACTTTTTTCAGAACGTTTAAGACCAAAAGCAGTTACTACCAGCTCATCAATCATTAACGCGTCCGATTGCAATGAAACTACCATGTTGTTCTTTGCTACGATATCTACAGTTTTCATACCAACGTACGAAATCAGAAGATTTGTTGCATTTCCCTGCAAACTGATTTTAAACTCGCCATCTACATTGGTAATAGTACCAACAGTAGTACCCTTTACCATTACAGTAGCACCAATAATTGGTTGCCCATCCTCCGCGGAAAGCACTTTTCCCGAAATGGATTTAGATTGAGCATTAACCAAACCTACGCTTACCAAAAGCAGGCAAGCCAATAAGAACGTTAGTTTTCTCATAAATTTAACATTTTGTTTATTAATCTTCTTTTTTTGCGATTTATTCCCGTTAGTTCAGTAAATCAGCTTGCAAAAATAGAGTATTAAAAATTAAAAAACAAGTGTTTTTGATGATAAAAAGAAAATATATGCAGTTTTTTTGTGTCAATATGTAGGCAGACCTTCTTTAACTCACAACAGTTGTTCTGTTTTTATGCTTTTGCTCAGTTACAATACCTGCGTTATACTACTGTATGTCAGCCTTCAAGCTCATCATTTATTTGCTGCAAACTATTCATACTAATTATTGTAAATAAAAGAGGGGGAAAAGCAATGAATTGAAAGTTTTTTTAAAGAATCAATTATTTAACATTTGAAACCCGCATTTCAGTCGGTTTTTCCATCCGTAAAATTCAAATTTGCATAAAAAAACGGGGAATAATTACTATAAGTACCAATTTTAATCCATCTACTTACAAATAGCAAAGAAATGCCGATCACTTTTTGAAAAGTTGGAAATGATTCTTAATTTGGATGAAGATTTATATTTTAACTACACAAAAGAAAATTGAAGAAGCTTGCATATATAAAATACCTAATTGTGGAAATGAAAAAACCTCAGTAAACATATTGTTTACTGAGGTTTAAATGGTGACCGCGACAGGATTCAAACCTGTAACCCCCACATCCGTAGTGTGGTACTCTATTCAGTTGAGCTACGCAGCCATTTCTTTGCTTTTGCGAGTGCAAAGATAGTGCTATTTTTTAAATATGCAAAGCCTTTTTTGAAAAAAGTTGATTCGTTGATTCGTTGATTCGATTAATAGGTTGATTATGAATTAATAAAATCAGCATATTAGCTAATCCGCCTACGCCAACACAAAGTCCAATTGCTTTTTATCCAGGTTAGCCCGGGCAACTTTTACAGTAAGCTCATCGCCCAGTTGGTAACGTTTATGGAACTTGCGACCCACCAAACAGTAGTTCTTGTCATCAAAAGTATAAAAATCGTCATCCAGATCACGGATGGGAAGCATACCTTCGCATTTATTTTCAATTAGTTCTACATAAATGCCCCATTCGGTAACACCCGAAATTACTCCATCGAAAACCTGACCGATACGATCAGCCATAAACTCAACCTGTTTGTATTTAATGGAAGCACGCTCAGCATTGGCTGCAAGCTGCTCCATGGCTGAACTATGCTCACAGTAGCCTTCATACTCATCCGCACCCACACTCCGTCCATCTTTGGCATAGAGTTCGAGTAAACGATGCACCATCATATCCGGATATCGACGGATTGGAGAAGTGAAGTGTGTATAAAAATCGAAGGCCAAACCATAATGTCCCAAATTTGAAGTTGAATAAATAGCCTTTGCCATGGAACGAATGGCCAGGGTTTCAATCAGATTTTGTTCCTTCTTTCCTTGCACCTGATCTAATAAAGCATTGATAGAACCCGAAACGGCAGCCTGTTTACCGGTAGTTTTGAGATTATAACCGAATCGTTTGATAAATGCCGAGAAAGTAGCCAATTTATCTGGATTTGGCACATCGTGAACACGGTAAACGAATGTTTTGATCTTTTGTCCTTTACCCGGCTTGCCTATATGTGTTGCCACCGTTTTGTTTGCCAGCAACATGAACTCTTCAATCATTTTATTGGCATCCTTTTGTTCCTTAAAAAATACTGAGACCGGTTTTCCCTTTTCATCAATATCAAACCGCACTTCTACACGATCAAAAGCAATGGCACCATTATCAAATCGATTTTGTCTGAGAATTTTTGCTAAACGGTCCAGTGTCAGAACTTCTTCCTTATAATCTCCTTCACCGGTTTCGATAATCGCCTGTGCATCTTCGTAGGCAAATCGGCGGTCGCTACATATTACGGTTTTTGCAATTTCATAATGTTGTATTTCCGCTTTATCATTCAATTGAAATATTACAGAATAAGTCAGCTTATCTTCGTTGGGACGCAACGAACAAATGCCGTTGGATAAATGCTCGGGCAACATGGGAATCGTACGATCCACCAGATACACTGAAGTCGCACGATCCTGCGCTTCCGTTTCGATGATACTCTCGGGACGAACATAGTGCGTTACATCGGCAATATGGACGCCGACTTCCCAGAGTCCGTTATCTAGTTTGCGTAACGACAAGGCATCATCAAAATCCTTGGCATCGCGCGGGTCAACTGTAAAAGTCGTGACCTTACGCATATCGATACGCCTGGCCACTTCCTGAGGAGTAATTCCGGCATCCATCTTTTCGGCAGCCGCTTCTACTTCAGCAGGATATTTGTATGGCAAGCCGAATTCGGCAAGGATTGCGTGCATTTCGGCATTGTTATCGCCTTTATCACCCAAAATATCAACCACTTCACCCACCGGGTTTTTGATGTTTGGTTCCCAATCGAGCAATTTCACGACTGCCTTTTGACCGGTTTTACCTCCTTTTAATTTATTTTTTGGGATAAAAATGTCATTTGACATGATGCGATTGTCCACAATTAAGAATGCGTAATTTTCGGACACATCCAGTATTCCCACAAAAGTATCTTTCGCCCGTTTGGTTATGTCAACGACTTCTCCTTCGAGTTGTTGCCCTTTTCGGTGAGCATACATAAACACTTTTACTTCGTCGTTAAGTAAGGCATGATTGGTTTTTTGTTCGGGTATAAACACTAAATCACCTCCATCATCGGGGATCAGATAAGTTTTCACACCATGGCGCTCTATAGTTCCTGTAATATAACCACCCCGGGAGTTTACCTTAAACATACCACGTGAGATTTCTACCAGAAAATCTTCATCCAAAAGCTCGTACAATAATTGGTTGACAAAAACTCTTTGTGATTCAGACTTAATATTCAGGGAGGAGGAAATTTGTTTATAATTGAATGTTTTTTCGGGATTTTCGTTAAACACATTGATAATATTTCTTACCAACTCGGTTTTGCGGATGCGGGTACTTGGGGGAGTTTTTTTCTTTTTTGACATAATTCAAAAAGTTTGAATGGTTTAAAATGATGTTTGAACGGTTCGGAGTTTGAAAAGTTCGTGGTTTCGTGTTTCGTGTTCCGGGTTACGGATTCCGAGTTTCTATAGGGTTTTAGAATTTGGATGATTGGTCTTAGAATCTACTCAGGTAGAATTAACAAACATGCAAATATACAACAAAGCTTCGGTTCGAATAGTTTTTTACGCTTTTAATGATCGTTTTTTTATAATTGAATAAAAATATGTATCTTCGTTCTCTGTTCAAAACAAAGTAACAAAGACACCAGACAAAATGAAAACAAAGATAGCATTTATAATAAATCCCTTTTCGGGAACCGGAAAAAAGGAGGAAATACCTCTTTTGATTCAAGCAGAGCTGGATGCCGGTGTATTTGAACCCGAAATTGTTTTTACGAAGCACCAGGGACATGGTACTGAGCTGGCCCGAAAGTTTGTGAAGCGCGATTTTCAGATCGTCGTTGCCGTGGGTGGCGATGGAACAGTAAATGAGGTTGCGCAATCGTTGGTACACACAAAAACCACACTGGGCATTATTCCTATTGGATCAGGGAATGGATTGGCCCGTCATTTGGGTATCCCCATGAATGTAAAAAAAGCCATTCAGCAACTCAATCATTCTGAAAGCGTCTTTATGGATTATGGGCTTGTAAATGATCGGCCGTTCTTCTGTACTTGCGGTACCGGATTCGATGCATATGTGAGCACAGAATTCGCCAAAGGTCACAAGCGAGGCATTATGAGTTACATTGAAAAAATCATTACCGGCTATTTCAGTTACAAATCCCAAAATTACATTTTAAAAGGCGAAGATATTGATATGGAAGCGAAAGCGTTTGTGCTGACATTTGCCAATGCTTCACAATGGGGCAACAACGCCTATATTGCACCACAAGCCAGCGTTCAGGATGGAAAAATTGACATTTCCATTATGAGTAATTTTCCTATCATAGCCATTCCTACACTGGCCTTACAACTTTTTGCCAAGACGATAGATAATGACCTGTTCATGACTACACTTCGTGCCAGGGATATTACACTGGAACGCGAAGAACCAGGTCCGTTTCATTATGATGGTGAACCTTACGAAGAAGGAAAAATTATTCATGTTAAAACAATACAGGACGGATTGAAAGTATATGTAAAGAAACGGTTTTGATATTTGATGACTATTTTGCTATTCTTCCTCAAAACAATTTTAATCCAAAGTTATAAATCCCGATACTTTTTCATAGATTTGCATAGTAATTAAGTCATACTAACATCTATGATATGAAAAAGATATTTGTAATCGTATTTATTTGTTTCTCTGCAATTAGAATTTTCGCTCAGTCTGATTTATTAATTTATGAATATCAAAACATTAGCGGGAAAAATCATCTGACAAATGAAATTATTCAGGCAAAAGAGTATGTATTTGACGGCAAAATTGATCAGTCATTTTTAGACTCAACAAAAAAAACAGTGACATTACTGATCAGAGGGGAAAGTAATGACGCAAAATGGGCGAACAACTTCGGCAAACTACTTTTATTTGATTTGCAGACTGGAAAGATTAATTGGGAGAAAAATATTCAAGACGAGTATAGCAAGTTCCTGCAATCGGATGATTTCATTGTAGAGACTACTGAATTACTTAGCAATATAATAATTCCTGAAACCGGGGAATTTCAATCTCAGGTAAATACCACCATCTATTATATTGACTCCATCAATAAAACCGGAATCGGGTATAAAGTAAATGCCAGGGGTGAATACAGCAATGATTTAGAAGCTATAAATCTCAAAGATGGAGCATTGCTTTGGAAAAGACGCATTACACATAAGTACGGCTGGAACGACATTTCACGTTTAAACGACTCGGTGCTCATACTGTTGTCGGATGGACTTCATGCTTTTAATATTAAGAACGGGAAAGGTTGGGAATACAAAACGATTACCGGGAAATTTGATTTAATATCAGAATTTGAATATGTAGTGGGTATCGCTTCAAATGCGGTGATTGAAAGTCCAGGGATATATTTTGCTTCCGCTGAAAACATTGTGAAATTAAATACTGAAGGGAAAATCATCTGGGAAATCCCATTAGATAAAAAAAAGGTTAGCAATTCATCCCTTTTTATCAAAGATAGTCTGTTGTATATGATTAATAAAGGGTATGCATTTAATGAGAATAGTCAAATCAATTATGGAATACCATTTTTCGCTGCATTTAATAAGCATACCGGCAATCAGGTTTTTCACACAGCTTTGTCAAACTCAAAAAACCTGATTAAAAATTTTAGTATACAGAATGATAATGTCAATCTGATTTTTAAGGACAGAATTTTAAAATATTCCCTTGTGAATGGCGAAAAAATTGCGGAGCAGACTTTTGAAATTGAAACTACTGGAGAATTAACAGATTTTGCGGACAAACAAACTTATTGTATGTCCGACTCCAGTCTTTATAATCTTACAACTTCCGATTCAACCTGTATCTATATAAAAACACAGAAAAACAAAATACTCGTTTTAAACAGGCAGTTGGAAATTATTAAACAGATTGATCCAAAGGCCATTTTTAATTGTTATCTTACAACAGGCGATTATAAATTTCTTGCAAAAACTTACCAATCCGTCGTCATCGATAAGGACAACAAAATTGTGGCAGATTTCAAAGTATCACAAAATGCCAGACTTATTGGCACCAGACTATACGACCTGCAGTCGAGAAGTCTGATCGAAATTGATTTGGGAGCTTTGTTGGTAAAAATGGATGGGACTAACAAACAATGATTTTAAAATTCTATTTTTACCTGATAATCAGCAGATTTAATAATTCTGACGTGATTTTAAAATACAACGCTCCCCGGGAATTAGATTCCGGGGAGCGTTTCTTTTCCACAAAAACACCTTCTAAACTTTCAAACTTATACCGTTTGAAAGTTTATTGGAAGTATACAGAATAACAGTTTAAAAATAATTGAGATTTAATTTGTTAATTCAATACTTTATTAATAGATTTGCATCGTTTTGTTTTTTAACTTTAAAACGTTTAATTAAAATCACTAAAATGGAAATCCTTGCAAATTTAGATCCTCTACTGAAGGCTTTTTGGTTTGTCGCCATCCCCACAAGCCTTGTATTTATCATTCAAACCATTATGACCTTTTTTGGAGCTGATTCTTCGGATGGCCTGGACGCCGACTTAGGTGGTGATGCGGGCGGTGATGCACAATTCCAATTGTTTTCATTGCGAAATCTGATAAATTTTCTGCTGGGATTTAGCTGGACAGGAATTTCTTTATACTTCAGCATACCGAATCGAATGATTCTGCTACTGCTTGCTATTGCAGTAGGTGTTTTCTTTGTATATATTTTTTTCGTTGTAATAAAACAAATAATGCGGTTGGCTGAAGACAATTCATTTAAGTATTCAAACACTTTAAATAAAACCGCTCAGGTATATCTGACAATTCCCGGAAAGAAAAAAGGGAAAGGCAAGATAATGATCAGTATTAAAGGTTCTTTTCACGAACTGGATGCCATGACCGAAAAAGAAAGCATACCAACCGGTTCAACAGTCAAAGTCGTAAAAATCGAAAACTCAGATATATTAATAGTAGAAACCATTTAAATTCACAAGTTTATGTCATTAGATTTTTTTATGTCGCCAATTTTTATAATAATAATTTTGGCTATTGTAATTTTCGTAACTATATCAGCACTTACTGCCAGGTATAAACGTTGTCCTTCGGATAAAATTTTAGTAATTTACGGAAGAACAGGCGGCACCTCTGCAAAATGCGTACACGGAGGTGGTTCTTTTATCTGGCCGGTCATCCAGGATTATGCTTTTTTAGATTTAAAACCGTTATCCATCGAGGCAAACCTCACCAATGCGTTAAGCCGCCAGAACATCCGGGTTGATGTACCTTGTCGTTTTACCATCGCTATTTCTACCGAATCGGACAGTATGAATACAGCGGCAGAAAGGTTGTTGGGATTATCTTCCGAGCAAATTCAGGAATTAGCCAAAGACATTTTGTTCGGTCAGTTGCGTTTGGTTATTGCCACCATGACTATAGAGGAAATTAACTCTGACCGCGATAAATTTCTGGATAACATTTCGAAGAACGTGGACAGTGAGCTGAAAAAAATCGGATTGAAACTGATTAACGTGAATGTGACCGATATCAGAGATGAATCGGGCTATATCGAAGCATTGGGAAAAGAAGCTGCTGCGAAAGCCATTAATGAAGCTAAAATCAGCGTGGCGGAACAGGAAAAGATAGGTGAAACAGGTAAGGAAATGGCCAACAGAGAAAAAGACACTCAGATTGCCGAAACACACCGTGATCGCGATGTGAAAATTGCCATAACACAAAAAGATCGTGAAGTAAGTATAGCCGTGGCAGCAAAAGATGAAGCTATCGGTAAGGCTGAAGCCGCCAGAGACACGCGTATAAAAACCTCGGAAGCAAATGCAGTCGCCATTAAGGGAGAGAATGAAGCTAAAATTTCGATTGCCAATTCGGATGCCAATCGTCGCGAAAAAGAAGCCGAAGCATTAAAAATTGCAACTGCTTCTGAAAAAGTTCAACAGGCAAAAGCACTCGAAGAAGCTTATCACGCTGAACAAACTGCAGAGAATGCACGTGCGGAACGCGAACGCTCAACACAAAATGCGAACATTGTAGTTCCTGCCGAAATAGCCAAACAACGGGCAATTATCGAGGCACAGGCGGTGGCAGAACGTTCCAGGGTTCAGGCAAAAGGTGAAGCAGATGCTATATTCGCAAAAATGGATGCTGAAGCGAGAGGTTTATTCGAAATTTTAACCAAGCAGGCTGAAGGTTATAAAGAAGTTGTTGGTGCTGCCGGTGGTGATCCTACCAAGGCCTTCCAATTATTGTTAATTGAAAAATTACCGGAACTTGTTCGAACTCAGGTTGAAGCGGTTAAAAATATCAAGATTGATAAAATCACTGTCTGGGATACTGGAAATAATGCAGATAACGGAAACAGCACGACTGCCAATTTTGTATCCGGCATGATGAAAACCGTTCCACCATTGAATGATTTATTCAATATGGCCGGTTTGAATTTACCAACTTATCTGAAAGGTGCTGATAAAGTGGAAGAAGCACCGGTACAGGAAGAAGTTACCGGAAAGAAAAAATAAACATCTGGTTGAAAAAACAATAGTTAATGCAAAAACGCTCCCGGAAATTAAATTTCCGGGAGCGTTTCTTTTTATAAAGTTTTGAACAGAAGTTTACACCACTTTGTAAACATCAACATTATCGACATCGAATTTTTTGATAAAAGCAGCATGTCTGCGCACTTCCACTTCACCATAGTTCAGATAAATTTCAGCTGATTTACGGAACAAATCATCTTTGTCGCGGGATGCGTCGATGATCAACAAATAAGTCATGATGATATGTCCTGCCATTTCAACCAAACGACGGGCCTGGAAGTCCAGATATTCCTGATTTTTGGCATCCACAACGCGTGTTACTGCATTTTCGTACAAATTGGTCATAATCTGTAAGCGTTTACGGAAAGATGTAAACTCAGGATTGATTGGCTGAGATTCATAATTACGAATTATTTTAAGGTAATTCCCAGTGGTTACGTGGCGGATTGCAGCTACAACCTGCAATTGAGATGTTCCTTCGTAAATGGTCATGATGCGTGCATCACGGAACAAGCGTTCGCAGGCATAATCTTTCATAAAGCCGGAACCACCATGTACCTGAATACTATCGTATGCATTCTGATTGGCATATTCGCTGGTAAACATTTTAAGCATGGGTGTTAACGCATCAGCCAACTTAGAATACTCTTTGTAATCGGCTTTTTCATCAGCATCCAGTTTCCGTTCAGTTTCGATTGATTCGTAAGCTTTGTAAACATCTACAAAACGTGTTGTTTCATAAAGCAAAGAACGCGAAGCATCCAGTTTGGCTTTGATAACCGAAACCATTTCATATACTGCAGGGAATTCGATAATTGCTTTTCCAAACTGACGACGGTCTCTGGCATATGACAAAGCTTCGTTGTAAGCAGCTGACGAAAGTCCTACCGATTGTGCACCAATTCCTAAGCGCGCACCGTTCATCAATGACATTACATATTTAATTAAACCCAATCGACGTGTGCCGACTAATTTTGCAGGTGTATTATTAAATACCAATTCGCAGGTAGGTGAACCTTTGATACCCAGTTTATTTTCTATACGACGAACCAGTACAGTATGATCGTGTTTATTATCAGCCACAAAATACGAAAGACCACGGCCATCGCTGGTTCCTTCTTCAGAGCGTGCCAAAACCAGTTTGATTTGTGCATCACCATTGGTAATAAATCGTTTTACACCATTCAGATACCACATATCGTCTTTTTCGCTGTAAGTAGCTTTCAGTTGCACAGCCTGTAAATCCGATCCTGCATCAGGCTCAGTCAGGTCCATAGAACAAGTCGCTCCTTCACAAACGCGGGGCAAATATTCGGCTTTGATTTCGTCGGATGCAAATTCGGAAATTGTTTCTGCACAATCCTGCAGTCCCCAGATATTTGCAAAACCGGCATCAGCACGGGCAACCATTTCGCCTGACATAACATAAGCCACAAACGGGAAATTTAATCCACCATACTGACGAGGCAAAGTCAATCCATAAACTCCGGCCTGAGTCAAGGCATCGTGATTTTCCTGTGTTCCACGGGCATAAATCACACGGCTGTTTTCAACCTGTGGTCCATCGTGGTCAACACTTTCAGCATTTGGAGCGATAGTTTCAGCCGAAATTTCGCCGATGATCTCCAGTACTTTTTCGTAATTGTCGATAGCATCTTCAAAATCGCGTGATGCGTAATCATATTGATCTTTTTCAGCAAAATTGCGCTCCTTGAGGGCAACTATTTTCTTCATCAATGGATGTGAAAGCTGAAACTTTATTGTTGGATTGTCGTTGTAGAAATTCATATCTTTATATGTAGTTAGTAGTTGACAGTTGGTAGTTGGTAGTCGGTAGTCGGTAGTCGGAAGTTGGTAGTCAGTAGCTGTGAATGTAGTCTGTATACTTACTTCCTACTACCTACTACTTACTATTTTCTACTTACTACTTTTTACCTACTTCTTCTTAACTGCTCCTTAGGATTTTTACTTCGTGTTTTTTTTGTAGAACTTAATCATTTTAGGTAGAACCTCTTCTACCGAACCGGTGATTACATAATCGGCAATCTGGTTGATCGGTGCTTTTGGATCGCTGTTAATAGCAATAATAATAGCACTTTCCTGCATGCCGGCAATATGTTGAATCTGGCCTGAAATACCACAAGCGATATACAATTTCGGACGTACAGTAGTTCCTGTCTGACCAATCTGACGTTCGTGTTCTGCAAAACCTGCATCAACAGCAGCACGTGAAGCTCCTACTTCGCCGCCCAAAGTAGCCGCAAGTTCATACAACAGTTTGAAGTTATCGGCACTTCCCACACCATATCCACCCGAAACAATAATGGGAGCACCTTTGATGTTCAGTTTCGATTTTTCCATGTGACGTTCGATGACTTCAACTACAAAATCAGTATCAGCAACATATTTTGTTACATCCAGCTTATGAGTTTTGCCTACGAATTTGGAATCTTTAATTTCTTTTTTCATTACACCTTCACGCACGGTTGCCATTTGTGGACGACAATCGGGATTTACAATGGTGGCAACGATGTTACCGCCGAAAGCCGGGCGAATCTGATATAGCAGGTTTTCGTAAACCTTACCTTGTTTTTTATCTTCGTAAGTTCCAATTTCGAGCGAAGTACAGTCGGCGGTAAGGCCACTGAACAAGGCAGAAGAAACGCGGGGTCCCAGATCGCGTCCAATGGAAGTAGCTCCCATCAATGCAATTTGTGGTTTTTCTTCTTTAAATAAATTCACCAACAACGACGTGTGAGGCATTGATGTGTATGGAAAAAGGCGTTTGTCGTCGGCCAGGTGAAGGATTTCAACGCCAAAAGGAAAAACCTGAGCACCAATACCATCCAGCTTATAACCGGCAGCTACTGCCTCCAGTTTACAATTCAGTTGTTTGGCTAAGCTTCGCCCTTTGGTGAGCAATTCCAGACTGACATCGCCAACTATGCCATCTTCTATTTCGAGATATACAAATATGTTGTTCATTATTTTTTACAGGAATTTAAGTTACAAATTACGTGTTTTACGTTCCGTGTTCCGTGTTTCGGGTTTCGGGTTCCGCATTTTGAGTTTTGATTACAACTAACGATTCAACTAATTAACGAATTAACCAGTTAACGAATCAACCAATTAACCAATCGTATGGTTAGCAATTAATTCTTTCATCAAACTCTCGATTTCGAAATCGGAAGCAGTCAATCGTTTGCTTTCTTTGGCTGTAAACACCACGTTTTCGATTTGTTTTACTTTGGTAGGCGAACCGGTAAGACCCAACCATTGTGGATCGTGCTCTATATCGCTGACACCCCATTCTGTAATATTCAGGTAGGGATGAGCATCGTATAAGTCTGTGTAATCAGAACCGGCTTCTTGTTTTTCGGAAAGTGTAGCTGCACGTTTGTATTTTAACGTCAGTTTTGCGTGACGGGGGCGGCAATTTGCAGCAGAACCGTTTACGGTAACAAGCATAGGTAAAGATCCCTTCACTACTTCCACACCACGTTCCAAACGACGTTTAACGGTAATTTTATTATCGGAAAGATCCAGAATTTCTTCGGCATAGGTTATTTGGGGTAAACCTAATTTTTCGGCAACCTGTGGGCCAACCTGAGCCGTATCACCATCGATAGCCTGACGGCCACAAAGAATCAGATCTACTTTGCCCATTTTGCGTATTGCACAGGCAAGTGCGTAAGATGTAGCGAGGGTATCAGAACCTGCAAACTCACGTCCACTCAACAGATAACCACCATCGGCACCACGATACATACTTTCACGGATAATTTCGGCAGCACGGGCCGGTCCCATGGTGAGGATGTGAATTGTAGCACCTTTAATTTTACTTTTTAATCGAAGTGCCTGTTCCAACGCATTTAAATCCTCGGGGTTGTAAATGGCTGAAAGTGCTGCACGGTTAACCGTTCCATCTGCTTTCATCGCATCTTTACCCACATTGCGCGTGTCAGGTACCTGCTTGGCAAGAACAATAATTTTAAAACTCATTTCTTATAAATTATGGTTAATATTTCGACTGATTATTTCAACTTTTGTGAGCATGCATATCTTTTCTTTGCTAATCTAATGTACTACCAAATATGTATAGAAATATGCTTTAAAAAAACACACAAAAGTAGCAAATAAAATTTAGCTGGCAAGTGCTTTATGCACAAAATTCTAATACTGTGCATAAAAAATGCAAAGTGGTTACAAAAAAAAACGTGAGACTTTTCACAAGGTCTCACGTCTAAATAGGTATTAGTTTTTTTAAGGTATAAAAAAGATTGTGTTGTTTAGTTAACGATGGCAAAGTAAGCTGGAAAAATCATTCCACGCAAGTCGAAAAACATGTTTTACAACCTGTTTTTGAGAGTTATGTGGATTTTACTCAAATTTAGCCAATGTTCAAGGTATTTTAAATGATATATATACATCTATATACCTGCATATTGCACCCTCAGTCAAGACCCAAAATCAAAATATTTTCATTTTAGTTAAAACTTTGATTTATTTTCAGAAAATCGCCATTTATAGCAGGAGTTTGTATTATTGCCACAAATCTAACAAATAAAAATGAAAAATAATCGATTTGCAGCAGACAATTGAATACATTATCTTTGCAGAAATTATTACCCACACAAACATTACGAAGATGACAAAAAAATTCATTTTATTATTTTTCTTACTCCCGGCGGCTATCATGGCACAGAATTTACAGGTTCACTATGACTTTGGAAAAGACCGGAATTACGTTACCACAACTTTAGAAATGTTTAAACCAGACAAATGGGGTAATACTTTCTTTTTTGTTGATTATGACTACAATATGTATAATGAGAAACACCCCTCGGCAACTTACTTCGAAATTGCCCGTTGTCTTAAATTCTGGAATGCTCCGTTAAGCTTACATGTTGAATATAATGGTGGTTTTGGCACGTACCCGGTTATGGGTGGATATGGTGCTTTTCCAATCAACAATGCGTACTTAATCGGTGTTGATTATGGATTGAATAATGCAGATTTTTCTAAAACACTGAATTTAAAAGCGCTTTATAAACATATTGCTGGTAAGCAAGAGTCAGTCCAGTTGACAGCAGTTTGGGGATTGCATTTTTTTAATCGCAAGGTAAGTTTTACAGGTTTTGCTGATTTTTGGTTGGAAGATAATACTTTCATGAGCGGAAATACAACCCGGACAACTTTTATCACTGAGCCTCAATTGTGGTATAACTTCAACGAACATATATCTGCCGGCAGCGAGGTGGAAATAGCCACCAACTTTGCCGGAGTAGAAGGTCTGAAAGTTTGTCCTACTTTGGCTGTAAAATGGAATTTTTAATTCTGAAACAAGTTTAGAAGTTACCTGCGGTTCCTACTATTTATATCGGGAACCTGAGGAAGATATTTTTAAGAAACGAGGTGGAACTTTCAGGAGAGGCATCTCGTTTCTTTGTTTATAACATTAAATCAAAGCTATTTATGGAATTTCAAATAAAACAATGCGCTGAGATGCAATTGCCGGAAATTTTGGAGATATTCAATGAAGCTATTTTAAACTCAACCGCTTTATATGATTATAAAACGCGGACGCTGGAAATGATGCAAGCCTGGTATGCCGACAAACAAAAAGGAAATTATCCATTGATTGGCGCTTTCGATCATGATGGCACATTATTGGGATTTTCCAGTTATGGTCAGTTTCGCGTGCGACCGGCGTATAAATATACTGTTGAACATTCTGTTTATGTTCGTTCGGACATGAGAGGTCTCGGCATTGGAAAAGTTTTGCTCAGGGAAATCATTAAAAAAGCCGAAGAACAGGACTATCATGTATTGGTTGGCGTTATCGACGCATCGAATATGGTAAGCATGAAACTTCATGAAAATGAAAGATTTGAATTAAGCGGTATAATGAAACAGGTTGGTTATAAATTTGGCCAATGGCTCGATGCGGCTTTTTATCAGTTAATTTTGAAAACCCCGGAGCATCCTGAAGAAGTTTAATTCAGGAAGAATTCCACTAAATAATTTACAATATGAAAAAGAATTTCCTTTTATTGCTTTTTTTATATTCCGGAGTATTTGTTTTTTCTCAAAAAACAGAATACCTTACGAAATTAGATATTCCTTACTACAACAACTCAATTTCAAAAACGGATCAATATATATCCGAACGTTGCGTGTTGGATATTTATTACCCAAAAAACGTGCAGGGCTTTTCTACTATCGTTTGGTTTCATGGCGGTGGGTTGACCGGTGGGAATAAAGAAATACCGGAAGCTTTAAAAAATAAGAGAGTTTGCATTGTCGGAGTCAATTATCGCCTGTATCCCAACGCAAAAGCACCAAAATACATTGAAGATGCCGCCGCAGCAGTTGCCTGGGTATTTAATAATATCGGAACATTAGGTGGTGACTCTACACTCATTTTTATTTCGGGTCATTCGGCGGGTGGATACCTTGCAGCCATGATCGGGTTGGATAAACGCTGGCTTCATGAATATAATATTGATGCAAACCGGATTGCCGGACTAATTCCATTTAGCGGTCAGGTCATCACACATTTCACCATCCGTAAGGAAAGAGGAATTCCCGAAACCCAACCGATTATTGACGATTTGGCTCCGCTTTATTTTGTACGGGCTGATGCATCCCCTTTGTTATTGATAACAGGTGACAGGGAAATGGAAATGTTAGGCCGGTATGAGGAAAATGCCTACCTGATGCGCATGATGAAAGTGGCCGGGCACAAGGAAACCAGATTACTGGAGCTGGATGGCTACGGACACAACATGACCGAACCAGCGTTTCCGCTTTTATTGAACGAAATCAACAGGATAGTTGACAATAAAAAGAAAGCAAAGAAATAATTCGAAACAGCAGAATTTGGGTATAATTAGTTGATTTCCGGAGAAATTGTAGTTATCCCTGGATTTATTAATAATATTATGACACAGGCGATCCAATTTGCTAATTACATCGGTAACCAGAATGAAATCAAAGTCAAAACCAGACAAATTAACTGATCTTCTGCCCGAAAGCGCATAAAACACAAGTAAGTATTTGTTATATCTTTGAAAATTTACTTGATTTTGAAAAAAAATCACAGCGCGCAAAAAGTTTAAATCACGCACAGGAATAGGCACTTAGAAACTGGAAACGTAGAATATTTGATGAAAAACGAGAAATTTGATAAAAAATAATTATTTAATTTCCAAAAAGCATTGCAATATAATTATATTACACTATCTTTGCGACTCAATAATTATTTAAAACATTAACAATGAGTAAAGGAACAGTAAAATTCTTCAATGAATCTAAAGGATTTGGATTCATCAGCGAAGATGGTTCAAACAAAGAACATTTTGTACACATTTCTGGATTAATTGATCAAATTCGTGAAGGTGATACCGTAGAATTTGATTTGCAAGAAGGCAAAAAAGGATTGAATGCAGTAAATGTCAAAGTAATTTAGTATATATACTAATTGGCGTTTTTCACATCGAAAAGTCTATCAGCAATGATAGACTTTTTTTTTACATAAGCAATCCCACATATTACGTCAATCCGTATCAGTGGGGATTAATAAAATCGGTCAGTTCAATTACAAAAAAAAACGCTCCTGAAAAATCAAATTTCCAGGAGCGTTTTGGGATATAAAAAAGTGCTATTCAATCTCAAGCAATCTTCCCGTTTGCTGGTCGATACGTATTTTTAGGTTCTGTTGTTTAAATAAATCTTCTGAAAGCGGAACAAGTCTTCCAAATTGGGGTATAAAGAACCGACCTGAAAAATAATTATTGACACCATCACCTATCGTAACCTGTGTGGATGCAGGCAAAATAGTATAAAGTACTGCATTCCCTTTATTATTTTTGGAATCAGTTTCATCCATTGGAATGATTACCGGTTTCACATTAATATAATACGGAGTTCCACTCAAATCATCTGAAGCCACAAGCCCTCTGAGTGCCGACAGACGAAAAGCAACCTGATTAGCCAATTCAGAATCGGGTGTTAAATAGAGAGTTTGCGTTTGAATTTCAGTGCTTGTTTTACCAACAAAAAGTTCGGTCAGTTCACGTTCCATTTTATTCAGACCTTCAAGCATTGCCGCAAATGAAGCACCATCGGCAGGTAGTTTCTCAACATCTGCAGTGAGCAGTCCAAGGCGACTTTCGCGAATACGGTAAATTTGTTTGGCAGTTCCCTCTGCCAGTTTAGCTTCAGATCCGGCCATCATATATTCTTCGCCCAACGGAAGTAAAGTGGTTGTCGTTGAATTATCGATGAATGGATAAACGTTAGCTTTCGGCATTTTAGTATTCGTACCGCAGGATACATTCACACCGCAAAGTATACCTTCTGCATTCACCGACAAACGGGTTTTCTGGCTATTTTTTGAAAGTGCGAATTTGAAAGTACGTTTAGGATCAGCCACGGCATGTGTTTTCACCGTTACACTTTTCAGGTTGTATGTCGTTTTTTCGGAAGTAATAACTTTATTCGTAGCTAAATAACGTTCTGAATAACGATAAAATACACCCGGCTTTTGTGTTTGTTTTTCCGTTTCGATGATTATACAAAGCTCTGTTTTCGGCAATGCATAAACAATGGCGGCTTCGCCTTCGGTGAGCGTAAACGGAACTTGTGCCGAAACCATAAAGGTCAGCACAAATAATGTGGATAATAGGATTAGCTTTTTCATATAATTTAGTTATTAATAGTCCTTGTTGAACTTTGTAAAACTCTCATTTACTGTGTATTATTAATAGTGATTTGACTGCGTCGTTATTAATTGTTATTGCTATGCATCACATTACTAAAACGAAAAATTCCTAAGTCAAATATTGCGTAGCAAATAAGGTGAAATTAATAACACCCGAAGGATAACAATTATTTCGCAGCCTTTTTAGCAGGTGCCTTGGCTTTTGGTTTTGCCTTCGCTTTCGCCTTTGGTTTTCCTTTAGCCGGAGCTTTTTCTTTTACCGGTTTGGCAGCAGCCGATTTGCGCCCGAAAGGTTTCTTTTTAGTGGCTGCATCAGGTTGTGCGGCAATCAGTTCCAGACATTTTTCGTGCGTAAGACTTAAAGGATCTGTTCCTTTCGGAATTTTATAATTGATTTTATCGCAGGTGAAATAAGGGCCAAAACGACCATTCAACACCTGAATTTCGTTGTTTTCGCCAAATGTTTGAATGATACGGTTCTTTTCAACCTCACGTTTTTCTTCAATAATCTCAATGGCACGTTCTGTGGACACATCCATGGGATCATCCGTTTTTGGCAGGGAATAGAAAGCACCATCGTGTCGGATATAAGGTCCGAACCTTCCAATGGCTACTGTCATCACTTTCCCTTCAAATTCGCCTGCCTCACGAGGCAATTTAAACAGCTCAAGTGCATCTTCGTAAGTGATGCTTTCGATGGACTGATCGCGACGTAAAGACGCAAAAACAGGCTTCTCTTCTTCTTCAACCGTACCAATTTGTGCCAATGGTCCGTATTTCCCGATTTTCACCGAAAGCTGACGACCGCTTTTAGGATCTGTGCCCAAAATCCGTTCACCAACCTGGCGTTCGGAGTTTTTCATGGTATCTTCAACAATCGGATGAAATTTCTTATAGAACTTATCTATCGCTTCCGTCCATTTGATATCACCATCGGCGATATTATCAAATTCTTTTTCAACATCGGCGGTGAAATTATAATTCAGAATTTCAGGAAATGAATCGGTCAGGAAATCGGTAACAACAATGCCAATATCAGTCGGGAAAAGTTTTGATTTTTCAGCACCGGTATTTTCAACCTTTATCTTATCGGTAATCTTACCTGCTTTCAGTTTGAGCACATTGAAATCACGCTTTTCTGGTTCGCGGTCACCTTTCTCAACATAGGTACGGTTTTGAATAGTAGAAATGGTAGGAGCGTAAGTTGATGGACGACCAATACCGAGTTCCTCCAGTTTGCGTACCAGGCTTGCCTCTGCATAACGTGGTGGTTTTTGTGAGAAACGTTGTTGAGCCACAATTTCTACAGGCAAAAGTTTTTCGCCCTGATTCATCTTCGGCAACATGGATTCATTTTCAGCATCCGTTTCATCGTCGGTCGACTCCATATATACTTTCAGGAAACCATCAAAAACAATGACTTCTCCGGAAGCAACAAACTGGTGTTGAACACCAGATATACTGATATAAATAGAGGTTTTTTCCAGTTCAGCATCCGACATTTGTGAAGCGATAGTACGTTTCCAGATCAATTCGTACAAACGTTTTTCCTGAGCCGTTCCTTCCACTGTGTGCGCATTCATATAACTTGGACGAATGGCCTCGTGAGCTTCCTGTGCACCTTTACTTTTGGTAGTGAATTTCCGGATATGAACGTATTCGGGTCCCGCCATGCTGATTATTTCAGCTTTCGAGGTCCCCAATGCCAGATCGGATAAGTTCACTGAGTCGGTACGCATATAGGTAATCTTTCCTGCCTCGTAAAGTCTTTGTGCTACCATCATGGTCTGAGAAACCGAAAAACCGAGTTTGCGGGCCGCTTCCTGTTGCAAAGTGGAAGTTGTAAATGGCGGAGCCGGAGATTTTTTAGCAGGTTTGGTAACAATATTATCAACACTGAATTGTGCCTCTTTACATTTCTCAAGAAAAGCCTGTGCTTCTGCTTTGGTAGCAAATCTTTGTTGTAATTCTGCTTTGAGCTCTACAGCTTTGCCGCTATTGTCCACCGAACTAAAAATGGCACTCACACGATAGGTAGCTTCAGCAGTAAATTGATTGATCTCCCTTTCGCGTTCCACAATCAATCGTACAGCTACCGACTGCACACGTCCGGCGGAAAGGGATGGACGTATTTTACGCCAAAGAATAGGTGAAAGTTCAAAACCCACAATGCGGTCGAGGATTCGGCGGGCTTGTTGGGCATCAACTAAATTTATATCTATATTGCGTGGATTTTCTATGGCATGAAGAATGGCATCTTTGGTAATTTCGTGAAAAACAATGCGTCGGGTATTTTCGCCTTTCAGTTTCAGCTCTTCGTATAAGTGCCAGGCAATGGCCTCTCCCTCACGGTCCTCATCGGAAGCGAGCCATACCGTTTCGGCATCCTTGCTGGCTTTCTTAAGTTCCGACACAATTTTTTTCTTATCGGTAGAAACAACGTATTGTGGTTGATAATTATTTTCAAAATCAATACCGATGCCTTTTTCGGCCAAATCGCGTATATGTCCGAAACTGGACATAACCTGATAATCTTTTCCAAGAAATTTTTCGATCGTTTTAGCTTTAGCAGGGGACTCTACAATAACAAGGTTTTTGGCCATAAGAACAGAATAAACAATTAATAATTGACAATTAACGATTATGAGATAACAGCTAATTTAAATTTTTGAAAACAAACATTACTACCAATCAAAATCACAATAGGAAATGAAAAAATAATAACGTTAAAATGAAATCGGATGCAAAATAACAAAAACATGTAGGTACGAGCCAAATTTTCAGCACATTATTTTTGTTTTTTATTGTTTTTGGTCGAAATATAGCTGTAGAAATAAGGTTTCATCGATAGTCCGGTACTCAATCACAATAAATCTGCGAACCCAAATCGTCGGGAATATGGATTGAGCCCGGGTCTGCTTTTTCAGTCGGTCTATTTGTAATCTACCTTAATTTGAAAGAAATAAATTATAAATTCATTGACGATTTGCACCTAAAGAGCGACATCTTTCGGTTATATGAAATCTGAAATTCTAATGTCGTTATTATATTCCGACAAATTCAGCGTATCAATCTTCGCATTATAAAAATTAATTTATTTTACTAATGAAACATAGCCCTTTTTAATATGTAGTTCCTGATTCTTATCGGTATAAGTAAGATAATAAAAGTAAGTATCAGGGTCGACCGGATTTCCATTATAGGTTCCATCCCAGCCTGCAGAACCGTTATAAAGTGTAATTCCATAACGGTCATAAATTTTCAGCACAAAATCCTGCATGAAAATATCGTTAACGCCATCACCGTTGGGCGTGAAAACATTCGGTATAAAAGGGATGACATCCACTGATTTAGATAAACTTGCTGTGCAACCGAATTTATTTGTTGCGGTAAGTGTAATGGTATATACAAGTAGAGCATTATTGACATTGTATGTGTGCTGTATGGCAGCACCGTTCTTTGTTGAGCCATCGCCCATATCCCATAAATACTGAACATCTGCCTGAGCAGGAATTGTGCATGAAATCTGATTATCATGACTATCTATAGCTGACTTTGAAACGCTGAAGTTTGCCGCCGGAAGTTCGTGTTTACTTACATCAAAGGTTTTTGTCTTTACACAACCACGGGCATTTGTGCCAGTTACGGTATATATTCCGGGGTTTAATACAGTTATTGAATTTGTTTGCTCACCTGTATTCCAGGCATAATTTACAGCACCGGAAGCAGTTAACACGGAGCTGTCACCTTCACAAAACTCCGCGTTTCCACTTGCATCGAATGTCCAATCTGGTTCTTCGGTTACAGTATAAAAAATCGTGTCGCCCAGGCACATCGAGCTTGAATTCCCGATCAGCCAACCGCTTGCACCCGGAGCACTCACGATAATGCTATCCGATTTTGACCCGGTACTCCAGGTATAACCAAACGCGCCATGCGCTTTCAGAATCGTACTTTCTCCGCGGCAATAAGTCAAATTTCCATCTATGCCCACCAGGGAGGGAGTAAAAGTATCAACAGATTTACTCATTAGCCGGGTACAGGTTGAAGGCAGATTTGTCACTTCGAGACTCACTATGTGTATTCCTGAAGTAGTAAATGTATGTTGAGGATTTGTTATTGTTGATATCTGTCCATCTCCAAAGTCCCATTTGTAAGATAAGGTGCCGTTAGTAAATGTGGATAAATTGTTGAAGTGAACGGTGTTGGACAAGCAGTTATTCTGGAAACTAAAATCTGCCTTTGGTTCGTAATTTATAATTATAACACAAAGTGTGTCTGTGGTACTGGCATCAGTTGTCATATGGCAGGTATAAAAAGCACCATCGACTGGATTTTGTACATTTATAATTTTGGATGCACCCAAAACAGTCCCTGTCTTATCCACCCAACTATAACTTGCATAACCATCATTAGCAGTCAGGATTGCAATGGGATCGGCTACACAATGGTCAACCGTTATCGTATCCGGTTTTGAAGTAGAATTTATCTTTGCAACAAACAGATCAGTCGACCCTGAAGCTTTATTAGTCAAATTTACAACATCGAATTTAATCGAAGCACTGCCAAACATTCCGGTGAGATAAACATTTCTAAAATTATCGGCAGCAATTGATTTTCCGAAATCATTTCCCGATCCTCCAAAATTTTTTGCCCACAACACTTTGCCGGACGTGTCATATTTGGTAACAAATATATCCTGTGTTGAAGAATTTGAATTTGTCAAAGTAACATTGTCGAATGTTATTACAGGACTTTCAAAATATCCTGTTGTGTAAACATTTCCGAAATTATCGGTAGTCAGTGAATTTGTTGCATCAGCCTTTGTGCTGTTCGATGTTGTTTTTGCCCAAAGGGTATTACCCGAGACATCATATTTCACAATATAATTTTTAAATAAACCGGGATTAGAATTCGTAAGGGCAATAGATCCAAATGCGATCGAATTGCTCTTGAAAGTACCTCCTACGTATGCGCACCCCGATTTATCTGCTGAAACTACAGAAGCGATATCTGCACCGCTACCTCCGGCAGATTTTGCCCAAACAAAATTTCCGGAGGAATTATATTTTGCAATAAACATATCTTGTTCACCGGAGTTCTTATTAGTTAGTACTGTCGAACCAAAATCAATAGAAGAACTTTGAAAAAATCCGCTTAAAAAAACATTATCACTGACATCAACTGTAAGATAATAAGCAATTTCACTATTATTGCCGCCAAAACTTTTTCCCCAAAGTATATTACCCGCAGGATCATATTTAATAAGGAAAACTTCATGGTTTGGAGGATTTGAATTGGTTACAGTTAAAGATCCAAATGTTATAGTAGGACCTTGAAAGATTCCGGTTACATAAGCATTTCCATTTTTATTGACACAAACTGATTGCATACTATTACTCACTACAACATCCAAATTATTATTCAGACAAGTTTTAGCCCACAGCACATTGCCCGATGTATCATATTTTACTATAAACGACTGGGTATAAGATAATGCGTCCTGATTATTTAAAGTAAACGAACCAAAAGTTAAGGTATTTGTACCTCTAAAACTACCACAAACATATACATTCCCTGAATTATCCACAGAAATCGAATTACCATTACCTGATTCATTATTTCTTGTACTTTTAGCCCATAAAACATTGCCAATTGAATCAAATTTAACTACAAATATATGTCGATCACCTACATTTGAATTAGTCAAAGCAGTTGATCCAAAGGTTATTGTAGCGCTCGTAAAATTTCCGGTTACATAAACATTACCGTCGACATCAACTGCAATAGCCTGCGATGCATCATCAATTGAACCTCCGGCAGCTTTAACCCATTTCACAACAGGCTCTTCAGCAATGATATACTGACATAAAAACAATATGAAAAATAATATATTTGATTTCATAATAAAAGAATATAGTTTCAATAATCTAATGCAAAATTTACAATCCTGATTTTTCAATCATTCGGATTTTTTTAAATTAAAAAACAATTACTATTCCGTGCTAAATATGTTGTTTAATGCTGTATAATTACTGCATGGAAAAACACGAAACGATTTCACTTGGTCTTTGTCAAAAATACCAATTGTGATTATCTAATTTGATATAAGTTGAAGCTTCCTTTGAAGGAATACGATATTCGAGCATAAATTCATTGGTACTATTTTCAAAATATCCACTGAAAAAACTTTTATCGTAGGCAAACCCAACCCTGAGATCGGACGTAAGATTCACCCCGAATAAAAAAGTCATCTGACTGGAAGTGCGATATGTCACCCCGAGATCTATCATTTCCCGCAATTCTTTAGTTCCTCCCGAATGCTTTAATCGTATACAACCATTTGCTTCGAAAACGGTAAGATCCTTCCGGTTAACTACATGAATGCCGAGGTTGTAATTAATAATCCCAAAATTCGTATTTTTGTAAATAACATAAGCATACTGATGATTTGTATTCAAGAATATATTTTCAGGCTTCCCGATTGAAAGCAAGTGCGTCCCTGATAGTCCGAAAATAAAATGTTGGCTTTCAAATTCCACACCCAGATTGACATCGGGTTGATTATATTTTTCAGCATTGTAATTCAAAAATGGATCGATGACTTCATCCGGATTATAAAGCGACCCATCGACAAAGCGGGAAAACACACCTGCCGAAAGGCCAAAGGAAAGTGACCAATCCTGTTCGTTTGAAATTCGGAATGCATAATTTAACATCGGATTGAGAACCTGCGTTACACCAATCTGATCGCGGACCATCGACAATCCAAAGGCTGAACGCAAGCTGTGAAAATATCCGGAAGCCTGCACATTGATAACCCTTGGAGCTCCCTTAATATCCAGCCATTGACTGCGGACATTGGAGAAAATATAAATATAATCCGTCCTGGCGATGGATGCAGGATTGTAATTCGCGCGGTTGTTCCAGTGGGTTGCCATACTTATATCCGCCTGTGCCGAGACTCTTTCACCTGACATTAGGCATTCAGCCAGGAACATGAACAGTATATATAGTTGCTTCATTAAAAATCAATTTATTTTACTAATGAAACATAGCCCTTTTTGATATGTAGTTCCTGATTGTTGTCGGTATAAGTAAGATAATAAAAGTAAGTATCGGGATCAACCGGATTTCCTTTATAGGTCCCATCCCAGCCTGCAGAACCATCATAAAGTGTAATTCCATTGCGGTCGTATATTTTCAACACAAAATCCTGCATGAAAATATCGTTAACACCATCACCGTTGGGTGTGAAAACATTCGGTATAAAAGGAATGACATCCACTGATTTGGATATACTTTCAGAACAACCTGATTTATTTGTCGCTACAAGTGTTATGGTATAAGCAAGTGTTGCATTGCTAACGTTGTAAGTATGTTGAACGACAGCACCACTTTTTGTTGATCCGTCGCCCATATCCCACAAATACTCCACATCTACCTGAGCAGGAACTGTGCATGTAACCTGATTATCATGACTATCTATAACTGCCTTTGAAACGTTGATGTTTGCCGCAGGAAGTTCGTGTTTTATTACGTCAATGGATTTTAACTTTACACATCCTCGCGCATTCGTACCCGTTACTGCATATGTTCCGGGATTTGTGACTGTTATTGAATTTGTTCTCTCCCCGGTATTCCAAACATAACTTACAGCACCGGAAGCAGTTAACACGGAGCTGTCACCTTCACAAAACTCCGTATCACCTGCAGCATCTAATGCCCAGTCGGGTTCTTCGGATACTGTATAAAAAAGAGTGTCTGTTAAGCAGTTAGAACTGGAATTGCCAATCAACCAAATGCTTGCGTCTGGGGCGCTCACGATAATACTATCGGATTCAGATCCGGTACTCCAGGAATATCCATAGGCACCATGCGCTTTCAGAATCGTGCTTTCGCCGGGGCAATAAGTCAAATCACCATCTATGCCCACCAGAGATGGATTAAAAGTTTCTACTGTTTTGCTTATCATCCGGGTACAGGATGAAGGAGGATTTCTCACTTCGAGACTCACCTGATGCAATCCGGAAGTTGAAAATGTGTGTTGAGCTTTAAAAACAGTTGAGGTCTGACCATCTCCAAAATCCCATCTGCAGGATAAAGTGCCGTTAGTAAATGTGGATAAGTTATTGAATTGAACGCTGTTGGATGTACAGTTATTCTGGAAACTAAAATCTGCACTTGGTTCGTAATTTATAATTCGAACATGAAGTATGTCTGTAATGCCTGCAGCAGAAGTCATATGGCAGTTATAAAAAGCACTATCGACAGGATTTTTAAAATTAAGGATTTTTGATGTACCCAAAACAGCACCTGACATATCCACCCAACTATAACTTGCATAACCATCGTAAGCAGTCAGTATTGCATCGGAACCGGAAATACAATGATGAATCACAATACTATCAGGAGCTGTTTCCAGCTTTAAGATAGTACCATTAGTTCCTACAGCATAACCGACAAACTTGTTGGGAAAGCAAATTGAGACCAGCCTTTCGCTTACCCCCGAATTATCATTTTCCCAGGTTTGCCCTTTATTTTTTGTTTTAAGTATTGTTCCGCTGTATCCGACAATATAAGCTGTGTCCTTATCTATAAATTTCACACAATTCAGATACAGACTTGTACCACTGGGCTTAACAGCCCAGGTATTCCCGGCATCCTCTGATCTGAGTATTAATCCATTGTCACCTACTGCAAATCCATTGTTTTTATCAAGAAAATTGACATAGGCAAATAACTCAGATGTTCCTGTAATGCATTGATTCCAGGAATTTCCGCCATCGAGTGTTCTGGCAATGACTCCATCTCTTGCAGCGACAAATCCTGTATCTTTATTTAAAAAACTTATTCTGTAAATATGATTTAAAATTGAGCTGTTTAATTTTGTCCACGAGTTACCGCCATCTATTGTTTTAATAATTACACCACCCATTCCGGCTGCATATCCAACGGTTTCATTTATAAAATTTATTGAGTATAACATGGTTGAAACACCAGTGTTTAATGCAAACCAGTTCAAACCACCATTTATGCTTTTTAAAATTAAACCGTCACTTCCCGAGATATATGCAATGTTTCTAGTGACAAACTTCACTGTACTTATGTCATTTGTAATCCCTGAATTAATTGTCGTCCATGTACTTCCACCATTTATTGTACTCAAAATATGACCTTTACCTCCGATAACTAATCCAATATCACGATTATAAAAATCAACATAGGTAAGAATATCTGTTGTTCCACTATTTTGCTTTTCCCATTTATAGATGGCATTAGCCGGGATTATAAATGAGAATAACAGTATGATGGTAATTATTTTTTTCATATTCAATACTTTACAAATAATAATGGGTTGCAATTCTTCTCGTGTGATCAATAATACCAGTAGTCGAAGTTCCGGCATTGGAAGCAGGCGGAAGCAGCTTTGGAAGGAATGCGGTATTCGAGCATAATTTCGTGGGAAGCATTTTGGCTATATCCAACAGAAAAACTTTGATCATAAGCATATCCGACCCGGAAATAGGAAGAAAGATTCAGTCCGAATAACAAAGTCATTTGGCTTGACGATCGGTAAGTGAGTCCGATGTCGAAAATTTCGCGTGGTCCGGTAGAGAGTCCGGTCGGATGTTTAAACCGGATGGAAGCATTTCCTTCGAGCACTGTGAGGTTATACCGGTTGACTACTTGCAAACCTAAATTATAATTCAAAATCTCTGAATCGGTATTTTTATAGATGGCGTAACCATAACGGTGGTTTGAATTCAGGAACAGGCTACTATCCTTTGCTATAGAAAACAAATGTGTGGACGAAAGTCCGAAAACAAAGTGAGTGTTTTGAAACTCCACTCCGAAATTCGCATCCGGTTTGATTACATTTTCAACATCTGAAAAAAGTAAGAGGTCATTCGTGTTTTCAGCTTCGAAAAGCGAACCATCCACAAAACGTGAAAAAACACCGGCCGACAAACCCATGGAAAGTGACCAGTCCCTGTCGTTAGCAAGTCGGTAAGCATAAGTAAGCATGGGATTGATGGCCTGAGTCACTCCAATCTGATCACTCACCATCGAAATCCCGAATGCGGAACGAAGGCTATGAAAATACTCAGAAGCCTGTACATTAAATACCGTAGGAGCTCCGTTTATTCCGTTCCACTGACTGCGGGCATTACTAAAAAGATATATATATTCAGTCCGGGCAATAGAAGCCGGATTGTAATTTGCCCGGTTATACCAATGCGTTGCCATGCTGATATCGGCCTGAGCATAGACTTTTGGGCCTGATACCGCAAGTACTGCAAGTAGAATAAATAAAAAGTATCGTTTCATGTTGCTTATATTTCTTCAAAGGTGCTAACCATTTCCTGGTTTGCTCCTGTTGTTTTTATCTGTATAATGAATCAATTAGAAATTGGAATTATAATAAAAGACAAACAGTTTTTAATTTTGCGTATTCGGTTCTGTTTACTGAATGGTAAAAAAAAACGCTTTTAACAACCTGCTTCGAAAAATTTCAAAATTCTCATTTATAATAGATTGCGGGATATCTTCCCCTGGATCTCTACAACTTTCTCACATTAATCTTCAGGTATTTCTTTAATTACAATTCTACAAAGCGGCAAAAATTCTCAAAGAAATTCTATTGTTCACGAACCGTAAAATGGAGTATTAAAAAGAATTTTAAAGTTTCTATATTCCCATTATTTGGTGAAATCATTAACAAACTACAAATCTACAAAAAAAGACTTGATTTAACTACTTCTCAAATCCATTTATTAAATAATTGCATGATCCAAGTTTTTTTTTTCGATATCACATAATCTTTCCGGGTTTGTTCTTTTTTGAAACTTATTGGTGTAATTTATTATTCATAAAGAGGAATCAATATCCATCATTTTCTCTTTTATACATGCCATGCCATCCTGCAGTCACTTTATAAAAGAAAGATTCGTAGTGTTCGAAAAGCCGCGAATAAAGATAAGGCATAAACGCTCGTTTACTTCATCTTACAACTCTACAAGAACAGAAAAGAGGAACAACTCATTTCAGTTATTCCTCTTTTCTATTTGACTTTCTCAGAGACGATTTTATCTGCGGTGCAACCCGCATTCTTTATGTTCGGGGTTTTCCCACCACCATCGTCCCGCCCTGATATCTTCGCCCGTTGCAATGGCTCGTGTGCAGGGTTGACATCCTATACTGGGAAATCCCTGATCGTGAAGTTCGTTGTAAGGCACTTTGTATTTTCTAATATAATCCCATACTTCTTCCTCCGTGAAGTTGATAAGCGGATTGAGTTTTACTAGCTGGTTTCCATCGTCCCATTCAATTAATTGTACATCATTGCGGGTAATGGATTGTTCTTTTCTTAATCCACAAATCCAAACCTCCAGACCCTGAAAAGCCCGTTTTAATGGTTCCAGCTTCCGTATGTGACAACATGTTTTCCGTTGATCAATACCCTTGTAAAAAAGATTGATCCCTTCGGTCTTAACCATTTTTTCTACTTCCCTGTAATCCGGGAAAAACACTTCCAGTTTGATATCGTACTTCAGATTTGTGCGCTCAATAAGGCTGTATGTTTCTGGGAAAAGCCTACCTGTATCCAGCGTAAATATACGTGTTCCTTTATCAATCTTAACTATCTGGTCGGTAAGCACCTGATCTTCGATACTTAAACTGGACGAAAGAGCGATCCTGCCTTTATATTCAGCCAGAAAATAGCTGAGTACTTCTTCCGGCGATTTCCCTTCAAACTGAAGGTTGAGTTGTTCTATCTTGTTTTTCATTGTTATTTACTTCGTGATATTTGACTTCGGGGATATGAGCTATACGATATGAGCTGTGCGATATGAGCTGTGCGATATGACCTTCGAAGATATTAGCTGCGCGATATGAGCTGCGCCGATATGACCTTCGGGGATATGAGCTTCGCGATATGAGTTATGCTATATGAATTTCAAACCTCTTTTATCCATAAAAATCGTCCGATGGCTAATATCTATTTAATATCGACGAAGTCAAATATCTATTAATATCAACGAAGTCATATATCTATTTAATAAGGACGAAGTCAAATATCTTTTTTTTATATTGCAAACGTTTCATCTTCGAGATCGTGTACAATCATGCCGGCACCAACGGTTTCGAAAGTATTTTCATCGATCAGCACCAGACTTCCGGTAATCCTGTTCTCCTCGTACGAATCGTATTTCAAGGGCTTCAATGTTTTGATAGTAATATGAGCAATATCATTTACTTTCACCGTTTTGTCATCCAAAATATTTTCCAGGCTATTAATATTGACCTTATAATGTACTTCTTTTACTATGGCCCGGGTCTCATCGGTAGCATGACGAATTATATATTTCCCTCCCACATTCAATGGTTTATGGTTCAGCCAGCAAATCAAAATGGACACACTGCCACTCACAATTGGTTTCGATTCTGTGTTTTTTACAATTACATCTCCCCTGCTGATATCTACATTATCTGCCAGCCGGATGCTAACCGATTGAGGCGTGAAAGCTTCATCCAATGATTTATCACCCTCGTCAATAGCCACAATTTTCGATTGCGTTTTCGATGGTAAAATAGTTACTTCATCGCCAACTTTAAAGCTTCCACCCGAAATACGACCTGCATAACCCCGGTAATCGTGAAAATTGTCGCTGTGCGGACGGATAACATATTGAACCGGGAAACGCGTCGGTAATTTGGTTTCATCCTTTCGCACCGGCAAAGTCTCGAGTAAATAAAGTAAAGTTTCTCCCTTGTACCAGGGCGTGTGGATTGAAACATCCACCACATTGTCGCCATCACGTGCCGAAATTGGAATAAAGATTACATTTTTCAATTTCAGTATCCCGGCAATTTCTTCATATTCCTTTTTTATATCGCTGAAAACTGTTTCAGAAAAGTCAACCAGATCCATTTTATTCACAGCCACAATCACATTTGGAATTTGTAACAGCGCGGCAATATAGGAATGTCGTTTGCTTTGTTCAATAATACCGTTACGGGCATCAATCAGAATAATAGCCACATCGGCAGTTGATGCACCGGTAACCATGTTGCGGGTATATTCAATATGTCCCGGCGTATCGGCAATAATGAATTTACGTTTTGGTGTTGCAAAATAACGGTATGCCACATCGATGGTAATTCCTTGTTCTCTTTCAGCACGCAGCCCATCGGTCAGCAATGCCAGGTTTACTTCATCACCACCACCCATGCGTTTGCTGGCGTCTTTAACTGCTTGTAATTGATCTTCGAAAATGGATTTGCTGTCGTACAGCAATCGACCAATCAGTGTACTTTTTCCATCATCCACACTTCCTGCCGTACTGAAGCGAAGCAGTTCCATGTCTAAGTATCCTGTTGTATCTTTGTGTTGTGTCATTTTTTTACTTATTGGGTAAATAGTTAATTAGTTGATTGGTTAATTGGTTGAATGGTTAATTAGGGGTTTGGTTGATTAGTTAAATTCTAAATTTCAAACAGTTCAATAACTATTTAACCAATTAACTAATCAACTAATAACTAAATTAAAAATATCCCGCCTTCTTCCGGTCTTCCATGGCCGCTTCGGAGCGTTTGTCATCGGATCGCCCACCCCGTTCGGTGACGCGGGAACTGGCAATCTCTTCAATAATATCTACCAATGAATTGGCAGTCGAGAGGGTTAGGCCGGTACAGGTAATGTCACCAATAGTACGACAACGAACCCGTTTCACTTCCACCGCTTCGGATGGTTTGCGTGGAATCGCTTCCAGTGCGGCATATATCACACCATCACGTACAAACACTTCCCGTTCGTGGGTGTAATAAAGCGAAGGCAGGGGAATATTTTCCTGCAGAATATATTGCCAGATATCCATTTCAGTCCAGTTGCTTATGGGAAATACTCGAAAATGTTCTCCCTGTTGTTTTTTGCCGTTGAATATATTCCACAGTTCCGGGCGTTGGTTTTTTGGGTCCCATTGACCGAATTCGTCGCGGTGCGAAAAGAATCGTTCTTTGGCACGTGCTTTTTCTTCATCTCTGCGGGCGCCACCCAACGCGGCATCGAATTTATATTGTTCCAGCGTATCCAGTAAAGTTACGGTTTGCAGTTTATTTCTGCTGGCAGTATATCCTTTTTCTTCTACTGCCCTACCCGTCTCAATCGATTCCTCAACCGAACCGACTATCAGATTCGCGCCCAACAGCGTTACCAGTTCATCGCGATAAGTAATGGTTTCTTCAAAATTATGCCCGGTATCGATATGTACAAAAGGAAATGGAATTGCAGCCGGATAGAAGGCTTTATATGCCAGATAAGCCATGACGATAGAATCCTTTCCACCTGAAAAAAGTAAAGCCGGTTTTTCGAACTGAGCCGCCACTTCCCGTAATATAAAAATGGATTCGGACTCTAATTCTTTGAGGTGAGTTAATTTGTAGCTCATATAGTTGAGTTGAATGTTGTTCGTAAAAATGCTGTAATAATTCTTTTGCAAAATTACAATACATAACAACACAAAAGAATACCACGATGAGTGTAAATCAATACCATGAATGCGGTAGAAGGAGCAGTTTTAGTTGTAGAAATAATAGTGGAAAATTAAGTTCTGCTGTGTTTTGGGAAGTTATAATATCCGGGGATTTATGGAAAGAGAAAAAAATCATTCTGTATGCAAAACAATATCGTTCATTTTTGTTCTGCATACAGAACATTCAAAAAATCAATTCTGACAATCAGCCACATATGCCGGGTATAAAAAATCCTGTCTTTGAAATGAGATGAGCTCATTCAAAGACAGGATTTTGTGGGGAAATTGGAATAATCGAGACGTATTTACTCAATTAATATATTAAGCTACTTCAACTCCTTTTTTTGATTTTCTGTACAGGTAGGAATTAAAGATATTTCTTTTGGCAAACCGTAATTGTTTATCAGCATTCACCAATTTCGTCATCATGTTTTTTGTGACGCCGAAATATTCATAGGTTGTACCATCCATAAAGGAAACTTCAAGTGTAGAACCTTTGTGTTGAAAATCGGCAATCCCTGATTCAGCAGTAATGGTGTTGTATTCTTCTGAATTTGCAGCTTTTGTTTCGGGGGCAATACTTACCAGAAAATGGTAGGCATCAATAATTTGTCGGCTTTTAATTTCTGCTTCAACACCCTGCTCATCGCCAGCCTGAAACTTATCGGGATGCCATTCTTTCACCAAATTACGATAGGTGGTTTTTAATCCTTTAAGATCCGTGTCTTGTTCAACATTAAATAATTTCTTGTATTCGTTAATACGCTTCATAAATTGTCTTCTTCTGAAAATTTTGGTTATTGTTTGCTTCGCTTTTATTAGAACACAGCAAGTTACTGTTTTTCTAAACCGGCGACAAAGGTACGAATTATATTGTTCTGAATACGAAGAGTTTCATGTTATTTTCCTTACAACATAAATTCAATATAAAATCTTTGTTGGTCGTGCAGAGAAAAAAACACATTTCAGACATTTCGATCGAAATGTTCCTCAAATAAAAGATACAAATACATAATCTAAACAACTTATACAGTAAGACTTACACCTCAGTTATAATTTCTTGCTTTTGATATACAAAACTTTAACTTACATCCTTTTCTTCTTGTCTGTCCTGAATATATTTTGTGATCGATTCTACCCTTTCTGCAAATTCGGCACTTGTAGGAAAAAACTGTTGGATGTTGACCGGGAGTTTTTCAACCAGATTATAAGTAGCTACACCTATTGGTTTATTGATGTCTTGAAGGGCAAATTCAACTACTGTCCGGTTTTTCGATTTACAGATAATAATTCCGATACTCGGTTGTTCGTGTTCTTTTTTCACTAAACGATTCAGTGTAGTGAGATAGAAATTCATTTTACCGGCAAAGTCGGGCTGAAATTCCTCTGTTTTCAGTTCGACAGCAACAAGGCATTGTAATTGTCTGTGAAACAGCAGCAAGTCAATCTCGAAGGTTTTATTTTCCACTTTTACAGGGAATTGATTCCCAAGAAAAGAAAAATCTCCACCTAATTCGATAAGGAAATTGCGAATGTTTGATAAAATGGCTTGTTCTAATTGAGTTTCGGTATGTGGTTCAGTAAGATTGAGGAACCCAAACAGATATTCATCTTTAACCAACATATCGGCTTCGTAGGCAGTTGGTGATGGTAGTGTTTTTGCAAAATTAGTTTGATTTATCAATGTTCGCTGATAGGTTTGAGCTTCAATGGCATTTATCAATAATGCTTTAGACCAATGGTGTTGCCTAGTGAGGTTTATATAAAAAAAACGTTCGTGTTCGTCTTTGCATTTTTCAATAATCAGGATATTATGCGTCCAGGGTATTTCTGCAACCAATGGTTGCAGAATTAGAGTGCTTGAGCTATATTGATCATACAAATTCCTCATATACCATAAGTTACGCGCTGAAAAACCTGCGATTCCTACAAATTCCTTTTGTAATTCGACAGAGAGTATTTCAACAATACTTTTGCCCCAACCAAATTGTTGCTGGCGCTCGAGTATGGTCTTACCAATATTCCAATACAAGTTAATTTGTTCGTTGTTTACTTTCTGCAATGCCCTGTATTGAGCGGATTTAATTTGGAGCTTAATTTCGGCAATAAATTCAATATGAGATTTATCCAATTGCATAGCATGTAATGTTTTGAGATTAAAAATCCCTCAAAAATATATATAAATATTGAAATACGAAAAGGACTGGCAAGAATTAACTGAAGCTTATTGAACTTTATTGGAAGAAGAATAAGAAACGTTCATCACGCTATTTTTGAATAGTTTACTCAAAGAAAGAAGATTGATAAAAAATCCGGGCATATCAATAATTTTTAAATTTCACCCAACACTTTCTTTATCACTTTCAAAGTATGTGTCAACTGTACTTCGGTGTGTGCTTCAGAAATAAAACTGGCTTCGTAGGCTGAAGGTGAGAAATAGATATTTTCTTCCAGCATAGCCCTGAAAAACTGAGCAAATCGCTTTGTGTCACTATTTTTCACATCTTCAAAATTCAGTATTGCATGGTCGGAAAAAAACAGGGTAAACATGGAACCTATATGATTAAGGACAATGTCCTTCCCTTTGATCATTTCTTTTAATTCATGAATAAAATAGTTGCTTTTCGTTTCTAAAATGTTATAAAAATCGGGTTGTTGAAGCAATTGTATGGTTTGAATTCCTGCCGTCATGGCAATCGGGTTGCCGGATAAAGTACCGGCCTGATAAACAGGACCATTGGGTGCCAGTATCTCCATAATATCTGCCCGACCACCAAATGCTGCCGCAGGAAAACCACCACCAATAATCTTTCCGAAAGCAGATAAATCGGGTGTAATGCCAAATCGCTCCTGTGCGCCCCCCAATGCCAGACGGAAACTGGTAATCACTTCATCAAAGATCAGCAATGCACCATATTTACTGGTTATTTCACGCAAACCCACCAGAAAATTCTTGTCAGGAACGATCACGCCCATATTGGCAGCAACCGGTTCGAGAATGACCGCTGCAATATCGTCAGCGTATTTATCAAAGACAGCTTTTACTGCATTTAAATCGTTGTATGGCAGACTCAAAGTATATTTTGTGAAATCGACAGGAATTCCGGTTGATGAACTTGCATATAATGTAGCCACACCCGAACCAGCCGAAACCAACAGATGATCGGCATGTCCGTGATAGCAACCATCAAATTTTACTATAATATTTCTATTTGTATATCCACGAGCCACACGCACCGCACTCATAACAGCTTCAGTTCCTGAACTTACAAAGCGGACCTTTTCCAGGGAAGGAACAGATTCCACGAGCAGTTTTGCAAGCTGAGTTTCCTGCAAAGTCGGGATACCATAACTTGTGCCATTTTCAATAGCATTCTGAACAGCCTTTTTCACCGATTCGTGATTGTGCCCCAGGATAAAAACGCCCCAGGATAAACAGAAATCGGTAAAGTTATTTCCATCCACATCGGTCAGGGTAGCTCCATTTGCTTTCGAAACAAACAGTGGTGTCGCGCCCACACTTTTCAAGGCACGCACCGGACTGTTAACGCCTCCCGGAATAAATTTCAGTGCCTCTTTATAGGCCTTTTCTGACAAAATCCTTTGCATAATAACTTATTATATAGTTAGCTCCGGCACGTTTGATGGCCGTGAGTGATTCCAGAAATGCTGCTTCTTCGTTCAGTAAACCTGCCGCAGCTGCAGCTTTGAGCATGGCAAATTCTCCGGAGACCTGATATGCTGCCAATGGAATTTTTGGAAATGCAACGCTCGCCCGTTGAATAATATCCAGATAAGTCTGTGCTGGTTTCACCATCACCCAGTCGGCACCTTCGTCAATATCGGCGGCAATTTCTTCCAATCCCTGATTTTTGGTCCGGTAATCCATTTGATAGGTTTTGCGATCACCAAACGATGGAGCTGAACCGGCAGCATCACGGAATGGACCATAGAAATTTGACGAATACTTTGCCGAATAAGCCAATAATTTGGTGTCTAAATTATTTAATTTCAAAATATCTTTCAGGGCTTGAATCTGTCCATCCATCATGGCAGAAGGAGCAACAAAATCGGCGCCGGCCTGTGCATGAACCAGGGCTATTTTCGCTAAAAGTGGCAAAGAGCTGTCGTTGTCAATCTTCTCACCGTCAAGCAAACCACAATGTCCGTGCGAAGTATATTCACACAAGCAAACATCTGTAAAAATGGTCATTTGCGGGAAATGATTTTTGACAGCACGAACAGCCCGACAAATCAGCGAATCAGGATCATAACCTGCCGAACCAATTTCATCTTTCAGGTTATTTTCTATGACTCCGAAAAGCAATATTTTATCAATGCCCAATGCCACCGTTTCTTTCAGATCAATCAATAATTGGTCGATAGAGAAACGCGAAATGCCTTTTAATGAATGAATGGGTTGAATTTCATTTTCACCGTCCACAATAAAATAAGGATAGATAAAATCATTTGCCGACACACGAACATCAGCGTACAAATCGCGGGTGGCGGGATCAAGTCTAAATTGACGGAAACGGGAAAACTCACCCTTTGACCCTCTCGCTTGCGGGATAAATTGCGGGGAGTTGAATTTTTTTTCATCTCCTGAATTTTTATTTTTCATATAAATTATGTTGTATGTACCAATGCATTTACCCTTCAGTTGTCAGGGTTTATTTTGTTTATTTCTTTAAACCTTTTCTCCGTCTCTGTTCCCCTGAAAATATAATTTTTATCAGCAGGAAAACTGCCGTAAAGTTTTAAAAAGTTGGTAACGCAGGAGGGCGATGAAAAAACTATGTTTGGAATTTTTGTCAGGTCAAGCGGTTTCAGGTTTTCCGGAAAAGTATTATGATAAACACTTACTGTGGTGACATCCCAGCCGAGTTTTTTTAATCCTTCAGGCAAGACCGGCAATCCAATATCCGAACGGGGTATAAAAACTTTTCCTGCAGGAATATTTTTGGTTTCAAAGTCCTTTAGTAAACCTACCGACGACTCTTCTGAAGCCTGCAAATCGGGAACAATGCCATATAATTTCAATTCCTGAGATGTGATTCTGCCTACCGACGCTATTCTTATTCCTGCCAAATGGCGCGCATCTTTTCCCAATTTCCCCATGACTTCGAAAAAGAAATTAACAGTGTAGCGACTGGTAAAAAACAACCAATCATAATTAAACAGCTGATTCAACTGAAATTCTAAATCAGGATTTGGTGAGATAGCTTCAATATTTATCAGCGGTTGATGTATTACAGTTCCAATTTGTTCGTAATGTTCTTTTTGGGTTCCGGTTACCAGGTAAGCCGGTTTAATTACAGCCCGCTCCGAATTATTTCGCAATGAAACGACTTCACCAATCACGATTATTACCGGAGTTGGATATTTATTTTCATTAACGGCAAGTTCTTCGAGTGTTGAGAAAAACTCCTGTTGATCGGGCATGGAAACATGATAAGTAAGCATTACCGGTGTTTTGGGATGCTTTCCCTGAGCTATCGCCTTTTGCGCAATCAGCTTTATGTTTGAACCCGCCATATAACACACCAGCGTGTCGGTCTGCGGAATTTGAACCGCATCCGAATGCCCCGAAATAAAAGCCACTGAAGATGCTATTCCACGGTGGGTCAGCGGAACTTTTGTCAATGATGAAACAGCTATACCTGATGAAACTCCCGGGATGACTGTCACCTCTACAAAATTGCTTTGCAGAAATTCTATTTCTTCACCACCATGAGCAAACACCATGGGATCACCACCTTTCAGACGAACAACCTGTTTGCCTGACCTAGCTGCATTTAATAAAAGCCTGTTAATTTCATCCTGTTCAAAACTATGCCGGTCTTTTCGTTTTCCTACATAAAACTTTTCGGCGCGGTATTTTTCCAGGAAATTTTTGTCCAGTAAATCATCGTGAAAAATAATATCTGCTTGTGTCAATGCTTTATCACCACCTATAGTCAGTAAGTCGGGATTACCCGGACCAAAACCCACGAGTGTTACTTTACCGTATTTTCTGCGAATATCTTTTTTCTCAAACAAAGATTTTAAATCAGTTCTGCCTGATAAAGCCACTATTGCCAGATTACCCTGTAGAGGATGTGTTTCGAATGGCAAAACTTCAGCCACACGGTGCGTTAAACCAAGCCGGGTCAATGCGCACGATGCCACTATCAATGCATCCATTTCGCCGGCATCTACTTTGGCTATACGTTCTTCAATCGTACCTCGAATGCTTACAACTTCCAGACCGGATCGTAAGGCAAGTAATTCTTTGCGTCGCGCCGGAGAGCTGGTACCGACTTTGGCACCCGCTGGCAACTGTTTTATGGTTTTATTATTGCGGCTCACCAACGAATCTGTCTGATCGGCAGCCTCAAACAAGGCAATCACCTCCAGGCCTTGTGGGATAGGATAAGGCAAGTCTTTCGCTGAATGTATGGCAATACCGGCAGTTCCATCTAAAATTAATAAATCAAGTTCACGGGTGAAAATATCGTCCGGAGGATTTCCCAATAAGGAAATTTCGTGGTGTTTATCGCCGAATGATTCCAGCGTTATCAACTCATATTTCAATTCAGGGAATAAATCAAAAATTTCCTTTACCTGCAACAACGCAAGCGGACTTTGACGGGAAATTACTTTTAGAAAACCCCCAATTCCTGAAGGGAAGTTGAAGTTATTTTCGATTTTATTTTTTTCAAAATTCTTCATGACTGACAGTTGTAAAATTTCTTACTCCCCTTTGAGGTTGTGGGTCTATCCCAATCTTTTTAAAATCTCCTGGCCTTGTGTCCATTCTCCAAAACCTGATAAATCATTTATATGTCCGGCATCCCCAATATTTACGAAATCGCTTCCCCAGTTTTCAGCATAATCTTGTGCCTTTTCAATAGTAGCCCATTGGTCATTCGTACTCGCAACAACAATGGTTTTGAAATTGATTTTCTCTGTGGGAATTGATTCAAAAAGAGAGACCTTCAACTTTTCCTGCAGCAAACCGACATTGGGTGGTGCAACCAGTAAGGCTCCTTTTATTTTCCGCTGGTAATATTTAGCCCAATAGGCAAGTGTAGGGCAACCCAGGCTATGTGAAACCAATACTACATTTTCAGGATGATAATCCGAAATAGCTTTATCAATATTGTCAGCCCATTCCTGAATATTGGGTGCGTCCCAGTCTCTCTGAACAATGCGTGTGAAGTTGTCTCCCAATCTTTCGAAATAAGTTTGCCAGTGTTCAGGTCCTGAACCTCCATAACCAGGAATAATAAAATAGTATGTCATGTGCTTGAAATTTTACTGTTTTCACACTTCCTTTCTTTATTATTCTTCGGTCGCTTATAGCAATCGGATGCTTCAGAAAGGACTTTGCAAAATTCCACATTTTTACGAGTATTAGCAATCGCACAATGATGGTAAATTTATACCTTTATTGTGGTATTAAAAAATCGAACTATAACTCCAGAGCGAGAGATTATTCACAATACAAAAACAAACAAGTCACACATTATACTACCTGCAGCGGCTGTAAGGATTGTCTCTTTGCACAAAATTTATTTACTTCTTCTTCAACAATTTGCAAAGCCAGTTCCATTTTATTTCTGCGTGATTCGATATTTTGATTAACCCGGTTTTTAATATCTTCCAAATTATAAAGTGTAACATTGGGCATCTGACCTACTCTTTGATCGACATCGCGGGGAAAAGCTAAATCGAAAATCAAGATTTTTTGATCGTGTGATATATGTTCGGGCTTCACAATCAGGTGCGGAGCAGATGTGGCAGTAATCAGCACATCTGTAAATTCCAAAAAAGGCTTCATTTCGTCAAAACGAAAAGCTTTACAGTCATATTTACCGGCCATATCAAGGGCCTTTTCATAATATCTGTTTCCTAAAAAGATAGAAAATGCTTCTTTTGCATTCAGGAATTTAATAATATCTTCGTTCAACTTATTGATACCAAGCATGGTAATCAATGCACTTTTGAGTTGTACTTTTTCATGAATCAGGCATTCGATCACCGCCTGACTGTGAGATATGGCTCCCTGTGAAATGGAAGATTCGGTGCGTACACGCTTACCCACACTCAATGCTGTTTGAAACAATTTGTGCAAACCGGATGAAAGTGAAAACTTTTGACAAGCATCCTGATAACAAGTTTTCACCTGCCCTTGAATGGCTGTTTCGCCTATCATGGAAGATTCAAGACCTGAGACCACGGAGAAAAGATGCAGTGCCAATGGAACTGGTACTTTTCCTTCGCCCCAATATAGTTCTACACGGTCGCAGGTTTGCAACAGCACATGCGGCGTATTTCCCGGTAATTGGAGCTTCCTGAAAAATTCTTCACGCTCGCTCAACGTACTTGTCTTCTGACTACTTGATATGTATTTTACCATCTTTTATGAGTTCTGTTATTTGATTCCTTATGCCAACCGATTGCATTGCATTTTGCCCGTTAGTGCCTATCGAAATGGTTACATTACCTTCTTTATGAATGGCCGGTGAAACAAAATCGCACAACATAGGCGCATCACAGACTGAGGTAAGGATACCCAATTTTTCGGAATCCACTTTTATCTGTGCATTTAATTCGTGATTTCCGGTACAGACATACACCAGAAAGAATCCTACCAGATCATCTTTTTCGTATTCTTTTTCTATAAAAGTAAAAGGCAATTGTTTTATCTCCTCAGTAAATTCCGGTGCAATCACCGTTACCTGATTTATAAATCGGGCCATAATGCTGCCTTTGTGTGTAGCCACTTTTCCACCACCAATAAGAAGTATTTTCTTGTTGGTGACGTTTATTGAAATGGGCAGGAATTGTAAGTCTTCGCGGTTCACTGTTGGTTGATTGGTTAATTGGCTGATTGGTTGATTGGTTTTGTGTTCAGAGTTTGAAGTTTGAAAGTTTTGAGTTTTGAGTTTGAAGAGTTTGAGAAGTTTGAAAAGTTTCGCGTTTCGTGTTATATGTTCCGCGTTTCGGATTAAGAATTTCAATTTCATCTTTACACGATAATTTCATTTTCAATTCTTCCATTCTTTCATTCTATCATTTTCAAATTGACACATTTTCAAATTCAGCTCTTCTGTCTTGGTTCTTGAATCTTGGTTCTTGGTTCTTGGTTCTTGGTTGAAAAGGTTCCGCGTTTCAGTTCGGGCATTCTTAATCTTTACTCCTTACTCAAAACTCAGAACTACCGACTATAAACTACCGACTATTTCCTGGTTCTCCTCAGCTATGAAAATTCAATCCCGCCGTTGTTTCTTTTACATATTCTTTGCGAATCACAAAATCACCAAAATGTTCATCTTCAGATCTGTTTAGTGCAAAGTCTTGTAAAATCGGGATAAGGGCTTCTATGATTTGATCTTCAGAAAGCATTTCTTTATAAAGTTTATTCAACCGTTCGCCGGTAAAACTGGCACCCAAATACAAATTATATTTCCCCGGGGCTCTGCCAACAAAGGCAATTTCGGCTAAAAATGGTCTTCCGCATCCATTGGCACAACCGGTCATGCGTATGCTGATAGGAACCTGTAATATTCCGTTTGTTTCTAAAACTTTGTCGATTCTGTCAATCAAAGTTGGCAAATATCGTTCCGCTTCGGCAAAAGCAAGCGCACATAAAGGTAGAGCAGCACAGGCAATGGAATTCTGACGGAGTGCCGATATTTTATCCGCATTAATCACTTTGTATTTTTTCAATAAAGCTTCAATTACCGGCTTCTGACTTTCATCGACCTGTGTGATGACCACATTTTGATTTCCGGTGAGGATAAATGTGCCCTGATGTACGAGGGCAATTTCACGCAAGGCTGTTTTGGCCAGATAACCGTTTTTGTCAGTTAACTTTCCCCCTTCCACGAATACTCCATAATGCCACAAACCATCTGCACTTTTTGTCCAGCCATATTTATCGCCGAGCGTAATGAATTTATATTCTTTAACCGCTTCCAGTACTATTCCATGCGTCCGGTTTATTTCGGCGCGGAAAAAGTCTAAACCAAGTCGGTCGATTGTATATTTCAAACGTGCATTTTTACGTTCGGAACGGTTACCATGGTCGCGTTGAAAAATAAGAACGGCTTCGGCCGCTTCCACTATTTTTTCTTTGGGTAAATAGCCCACCACATCCGCCACACGGGGATAGGTTGCATTATTTCCAAAGGTGTAAGCCATTCCGCCACCGACTGTCAGGTTATAACCAATCAGTTTGCCTTCTTCAACAATGGCAATAAAACCTAAATCATTCGACAAAACATCCGTATCGTTACGGGGAGGAATAGCCATGGCGATCTTGAACTTACGGGGCAAATAATATTTTCTGTAAAGCGGTTCTACTTCTTTCTCACCGCCTTCCATCAATTTCCCATCCAACCAGATTTCGTGATAGGCATTGGTTCTTGGTGATAGATGTGCGGAAATACGTTTGGCATCTTCTGACACCTCAGCATGTACCGCTGATTCAAAAGGATTTGCCGAACACATCACGTTGCGATTCACATCACCGCAGGCCGCCAGTGTATCGAGCAGCGATTGATTTATTTTCTGTATGGTGGTTTTTAAATTCCGTTTCAACACGCCATGAAATTGAACTGTCTGACGTGTGGTCAACTTCATGGTTTTGTCGCCGTATTGATTGGTCAGGGCATCCAAATTCAACCATTGCTGAGAAGACAAAACACCTCCCGGCACGCGTACACGAATCAGGAAACTATAAAGTGGCTCCAGCTTCTGACGTTTCCGGTCATCATCCAGATCGCGATCCTGTTGTTGATACGTTCCGTGAAACTTGATTAATATCTGGTCCTCATCCCGCAATGCACCGGTCAATGGGTCGCTCAGACTCTCTTTTATGGTACCGCGCAGGTAATTACTTTGCTCTTTTATTATTTCAAGAGGAGATGGTTGTGGGTTGTTATTATTGTCCATTGGTTCTGTTTTTTTGACCTCTCCCATAACCCCTCTTCCAGGGAGAGGGGAATAAGAAAGAGTTATTCGGGTTATTTTTAACCGCTCAGAGACTTTGATTCTGAGATTAGAAATCTGCCTGTTTCAATTGCAAATAGTAAATGATTAAATTGTAAATTCTTTAATACACATCCAACTGCAGCCGCCTGTCTTTCTGCAAATTGTCAATATATTCCTGCGCATGTTCTTTTTTCATAACGCCTTGTTCTTCAATTATTTTTATCAATGCAGTTTGCACATCACCAGCCATTTTTTTCATATCGCCACAGATATACACATGAGCACCTTCTTCGAGCCATTTAAATATCTCCGTAGCATTTTCAAGCAAACGGTGTTGCACATATTCCTTTTTGGCTGAGTCTCTCGAGAAAGCCACATCCATTTTCGTCAACGCACCCGATTTGAGAAAGCCCTGCCATTCGGTCTGATATAAAAATTCAGTTTCAAAATTGCGGTTCCCAAAAAACAACCAGCTTTTCCCGGGATTTTCTGCAAATTCCCGGTGTTGTATAAAAGCCCTGAACGGCGCTATGCCTGTTCCTGCTCCCACCATGATGATCGGTGTTTCGTCGTTTTCGGGTAAGCGGAAAGCCGGATTCGATTCAATAAAAACCGGGACCTGCTCGTTCTCAACCGCAACTTCAGATAAGAAAGTGGAACAGGTTCCCCTTTTCTTACGCCCGGCATTTTCATAGTTCACCACACCCACCGTCAGGTGCAATTCCCCCGGATAAGCTTTGGGACTGGAAGAAATGGAATAATAACGGGGCTGTAATGGTCTCAGTAATTTTATCAGATCACCGGCAGTTACTTTCGCCGGATAATCCTGAAACAAATCCACTATATCTCTTCCTTCGAGGTAGTCTTTGAATTTTTCATTGTCCCGTGTAAGTTCCAGCAATTCATCGTTGGGTGCAAAATCCAGATAGCGACTTACCACATCCGTGGTGATTTTAGAAAGTTCAAAATCGCGGGAGAGTGCTTCGTAGAGCGCGCTTTTCCGGTCTTTAATGATTACCACTTCATCAGCAGTCAAGCCTGTAACATTCAGCACTTCGTTGATCAACACAGCCGGATTCACAGGTATCACACCCGCTGCATCGCCCGGTTCGTATTCCAGTCCGGTTGCTCCACCGGTATTTAGTTCTAAATGTAAAGTTTGTCTGTGCGTTCCTTGTCCATGTAAAGAAATCTTTTCGAACACCGGAGCCAGAAATGGATTTTTCTTCGAAGCTGCGATAAGCGTTTCTTTTTTAATTTCCGGAGTCGTTGAGGTCATGCGGAACTGTGGAGTAGCTTTCGTAGTTTGTGGTGTTTCACCACCAAAAACATTCAAAGTACTCATTAACCATTCCTCAGCCGGTTTTTCAAATTCCACATCGCAGGCTATTCGTGGCACCAGCCGTTTCGCTCCCAATACTTCCAGTTGCTCATCGAAGTCCTTTCCTGTTTTACAAAACTGGAAATAGCTGGAATCGCCCAAGGCAAGAACACCATAATTAACGCCTTCCAGTCGTGGAGCCCGGTTTCCAAAGATAAATTCATGCAATTCGCGGGCAGAAAAGGGAGGAACACCTTCGCCATGGGTAGAAACAATAATGAGCAGGTTTTTCTCAGTTTGTAAGTCGCGGATTTTATAGCTGCCCATGCTTTTTAACTTCACAATAAAGCCTTGTTCCAGCGCTAATTGTTTCGCTTTTTTTGCCAGACCTTCGCCATTACCTGTACGCGAACCGTAAAGTATAGTCAAAGTCTTATGCGGTTCAGCTGATAAAATTTCGGCAACCGGTTCAGATTTTATTTCGGTGTTTTGAGCTGACCAACCCGCAAGATAACCTGACGCCCAGGCCAGTTGTTCTTTATTCAGCGAGGCTGTGAATTTGCAAAATAGTTCCAGCTGTTCAGCCGTTAATGGACTGTTTGTATTTATGCTCATATTCTTTTTATAATGATTTGCTCTTTAAACAAATGGATACGCAATGACTGTTTCTATTTGTGTTTTTATAACTAACAATAGGTTAATTTGAAAATGTGCCAATTTAAAAATTTGAAAATGAAAAGAATAAATGATTTACAATCCATTCAATACGTAATAATTAGCTAAATAAAACTAACTTTTCAAACCGTAAACCTATAAAATTAATGAATCATCATATTTCATATTCCGGGCCTCCTTTTTCACGACCTAACTTTATTTTGTTCCAGATACGTTCGTGAAAATAATAGAGTGAAATCTTAGTAATTACTTCTACCCCACTTATAGACAACGCGAGAGAAATTTTCCCCGTAATCAAAAAGGAGATCACGAAAGTGTCGATTGTGCCTGTTATTCTCCATGAAATTGATTTGAGGAGGCTTCTGTAGTTTTTATCTTGCATATTAAAACATCTGACAGATTAAAATTAAAATTGAAGTTGCAAAATTAGACTAAACCCGGATGCTCCACCATACCGTTGCGGAGGTATTTTTATACCATATTCAGGGTATAGAACTATTCAAACACCCTTTATTCGGCCTGCATATCCAAAATTAAAAAAGAGACTAACCCTTTTACAGGTCAGTCTCTTTATTAGAATTTATATTTGATACTTTATTAAAAATAAAAATATTTTTAAACTTTCAGTTTAAGTTTTAGAATATAGATCATGACGAAAATTTTTCTGATAAAGAAATATAAATAGAACCTGCCTACGACAGGCAGATTCCATTCTTCAAAAAAATATGACATAAATTTATTCCACTTACAAAAAACAATTTAATAAGCACTTTAAAGATGTCACTGGTATAAAAAAGTGTCAAAACAAAAATAAAATCAGTCGTACCGGTACGAATGAAGATAAAAAAATCAAAACATTCGATCTACAGCTGCGAACGAACAAAAAAAATTAAAAACACTCATTTTACTAGTACGAACGAAGATAAAAATCCAAAAACATTCGTTCGTACCCCTACGAACGAGCAAAAAAAATCAAAAACATTCGTTCGTACCCCTACGAACGAACAAAAAAAATCAAAAACCTTCGTTCGTACCCATACCACGATTCTTTTTGGCTTCGATAAGGATATTCAACAATAAATTTGAATCATTTTTATTCTGTCAGATCGTAATTTTCCATCTGCTAATCCTACGTATCAACGTACCGGCAATATTAATCATTAGTTTTTAATTTTTAATTACTTTCAGTCGGCCAGTTTTCCGATTCAGTCCGTGCTGTTTTAAGATAATGTTCTATAGTTTCAATAACCTTCGGGTTTTCATTGGCCACATCTGTTGTCTCCGAAACATCTTTGTTTAAATCATATAATTCCAACGCCTTGTTCCACTTTGTGCGGATCGCTTTCCATTTGCCCCAACGAACTGCCTGCGTCTTATTCGGGAATTCCCAGTAAAGGAATCGCTTATCTGTTCGTTGATTTTTTCCTTTTAATGCGGGTAGTATACTTATTCCATCGATTTGCTGAGAAGCTTTCGCACCGGTAATTTTGGCCAGGGTAGGCATAAAATCGGGGAAATAAATGATGGCATCACTTGTTTTCCCTTTTGCAAAATGGTTGGGCCAGCTGGCAATAACCGGAACACGGATTCCTCCTTCGTAGAGATTTCCTTTCATGCCGCGCAGATCTGCGTTGCATTTCATTTCATCGCGGGGCGCCATCACCGCACCGCCATTATCGGAGATGAAAAAAACTATAGTATTTTCACTCAAATGGTTATTTTTCAAGGTTTGCAATACGCGTCCTACCTGATCATCCATAAGTGTGATCAGCGCCGCATAGGTTTTTGCCGTATTACTCAGGTTCGAATTTTCATAAATCCCCAAGTCTTTAATGATGTAGGGTTCGTGGGGAGTATCATACGCCAGATAGAGGAAAAAGGGTCGGTCTTTATTTTCACCGATAAACTGAACAGCCTCATCCGTCGAAATTTCATTGTTGTGTTTTCCCTGAATTCCGTTTTGATTCTCCGGAATATCCACCAGCTGACGATTCTTAAATCGTTTGGCAGGATAATAATAGGGTAAGTTCGATTCCGGATTATTGATCAACCAACCTTTAAACTCATCGAATCCCCTATCGAGCGGACCGGCATTGGGATTAAAACCATCCTGGTGCCATTTGTTGATAAGCATTGAATGGTAACCTGCTCCACGAAGCATCAGGGCGAGGGTAGTATCTGTTTCCAACAGGTTTGCCCTGCGGATAACCGTTCCGTTTTTATCGCCTTCAATACCTCCTGCTTTTGCAAAATTGTCGCGGATGCGGCTGTGTCCTGTATTCTTCCCCGTAAGCAGACAACAACGGGATGGAGAACTGACTGCTGAGCCGGCATAAGCCTGTGTGAAACGGACTCCATCAGCTGCCAATTGATCTATATGGGGCGTTTTTACAATTTTATTTCCATAACAGGTCAGATCGCCATATCCCATATCGTCGGCAATAATAAAAACAATATTTGGTTTTTCGGTTTTTGCTTTATTGGCTCCGACCGAGGTTTGTGAAACAGAGCTTGAGATGATTCCGGCACCCAACGCTATTGAACGGAAGGTCAGATTTGGCTTTTGCATAACTATTGAGATTGAATTGATATACAAAATTAAGTTTTATTTTTCAAACCAACCCTGTAATTCCATACAAATGTTCCGATAAAATGACAGTCTATAAAAGTCATAAAAAAATCAGATATTCACCGCCTCAAACTGAAGGGTAAATATCTGACATTTTCTTAATTCGTGAAATTCGTTTCTTAATTCGTGAAATTCGTTTATTAATTCGTGTAATTCGTATTCAACCGTGTAATTCGTATTTTTGCAATTCGTAACTTTATAACATATCCAATGGCCATTAGCACCAAAATCCAGAAACCATCACCCACCGGAATGGGTGGTCCTGTCGGGTCACCACCCGGGTCGGTACCACCGTCAAGCACTGCGTTTCCGGCAAGCTGGCGCGTGGTTGAAGGATCTTCGGCAAGGGCTAAATCGGTACTGAATGAACTGGCACCTATAACCGGAGTGGATTTTCCCTGTGCGCTTTTATTTCCCGAGCTCATAAAAGTTGATCCACCGCCACCTCCACCAATACTTTGATTTGACGTAGTACGATTATTTATCGGGGCTTCAACAGCATAGTTTGTATGGTGATTATCCCTTCTTGATTGAACAGGAGTATTCACTGTATAAGTTTTCTGTTCCGGAGTGTAAACCGGAATTCCCAGGTCTGTTTCTTCGTATTGTTGTATAGTATGCATGGTCGGAGCATTGGCAATGCCGGTACTAAAGTTGACAGGCGGATAATAACCATCATAATCATTCTGAGTATATAATTCGGGGCTTCCAATGGGCGAATAGATGACTACCACGAACAATACTGCCCATGTAAGAAACCAAATCATAATATTTTTTCGTTTACCTTTCAATTTTATTTATCTTACTATTAAACGTTTACTAACATCCTCGCTGCCGGCACTTGCCCTGGCGATATAGGCTCCCGGTTTTAAATTATTACTTATGGCAGTTACACAGTTTGCTCCAAATGGCACTTTCTTCAGATAACGTCCGGCGATATCGTAAACCACACACTCACCAGCCTGAGTGCTCAGGTTTTGTACAAAAATGGTGCTGAGCGAACTGAATATTTTCACTTGCGATTCGGAATCTGCAGCCTCTTTTTCATACGGGCGGGTCACTATTTTAAACCGTTTTACAGGTGTGGGGGTCGACTCAGCCATAAAAGTGTATGATGTTCCGCTGGCAGTAATATCTATGGTTTTATTTTCTATCAGATCCACCAGAAATAATCCGGCATAACGTTTTTCTAAATTCTGGTGTGTAAATACCAATGTGTCTTCAATAGCTAGTCCAGCATGGAAACCCAATTCGCTATCGTGTATATCGGGTACCGTGTTTACCTGGTAATTTCCATCCGCTTCCATAGCGAAAAGCTGTGGCGTTAATGCAGAACCAGGAATTTTTTGTCCATCCCAACCATTATCAAATCCACGCGTACTGGCTGATTCGGTAAATAGCCACATACGATCACTGCCATATTTAGTTTTTACATCTATTATGGTACCAACATTACCCGTTGTTGATATTTCTCCTTCAGCCGGGATACGTTGCATTTCCGAATTATTCATTACAACGGAATTGTAATTAATACCAAAATCGAAATTTGTTGATACAGGTAAAACCGGTCTGATAAGCATTGTTCCCATGGACGGAATTTGTCGGGGTAATTGTGCAGTACCAGCTAAGTTTTTAGGAATGGCAATATATTGTCCCGGTGGATATATTGTCCCATCTACAGTTGTACCACCACCAATTGATTCCCAGATGCCGTAGGCCCCTGTATTATACATGTATATTATGTTCTGGGTGTTACTTCCAAAAGTCAAAAGTCTGATGTCGATTGCAGCTGTGTAAGGATTGGCAAAAATATGCTGACCGGGGAATAGGGCCGTACCAGTTACTGCTAATGAACTTACACTGAAATTGCTATTCACCAGTGCTCCCTGAAAAGTAATCGTTTTTGGTGCTTCCTGAACGATTTCATAGCCATAAAATGGTTGTAGGACGGATGCATTGTTTTGTTGAATCCAATGATTAAAAATCGTTGTGCCTGTTTCATCCCATTTCCGAACAAAACTACCATAAAAAGTAGGCTCAGCTACAACTGAGCTAACAGGAATACCAAAGTATTGCCATTGGTATTTTAGTAAAGTACCTGCAGTTAAATTCCAGGATGCCTTGGAGTACATTTCGACAGTAGCTTGTACAGGGAGATTTTGAGCATTATGAAAAATCAAAGATCCATTGGGAAGTGAAGAACTTGCTTTTATAATGATACGATCAACATGGCCATCGGTTGTTATGGTATTATTGACGATAAGGCCCTTACCTGCAGGTATAATTAATGCCTTGGTTGTATTGTTGACTAAATTACCTATCGTACGATTGACATCTAATTGTAAATCGTTAATAGCTGCTGTAGTATTATTAGCTACCGTGGCATATTCCACATCATTTCCCGGGGATGGAATGGTATTCGCTGTCCAGTTGGATGCAGTACCCCAGTCTGTGCTAGTTGTTCCTTTCCAAAAGTTAGTACGTAAAATTGCCGTCAGGGTATTGGAAGTAGCCGGGCTGCCTGTAGTACAAGGATAATTTGAAGTTAATTCACAGGTAATATTATCACCGTTAACCGGTGTATACGTATAAACCGAACTATTCGTACCTACACTTGTACCATTTACCTTCCACTGGTAAACAGACGAAGTTCCACCATTGACAGGTACTGCTGTAAATGTAACGGCACCTCCTGAATATAGCGGACTTGCAGACGCAGTGATACTGGCACTGACAGCCAATGTTGGATTTACAGTAAGATTTACTGAAGAAGAGACAGCAAATATTTGTTGAAACACCAAATCATCCAGGGCAAAATCGTTACCTGTTGGTTGTAGGTTTTTATTGATCAAGTTTAATTGCAGTACTGTGTTATTTCCTGAGTTGGTATTATATATAAACTGCACCCATGGATTACCAACATTACTAGGTGCATTGCTAACCGTACCAACAGGAACCCCATTGACATATAATTGTAATTGAGCCGGACTTGTGTTGTATAAGTTTTGTACCCAAAAGCTAAATTGGTAGTCAGCATCTGGAACAACGGATACAGATTGAGACCAGGCAATAACACCGTTAGATGTAGCACCATCAATAAACATCTGATTACGTGGGCTAACATTAGTGTGATCAGGGCAAGTACAGAATCCTCCATTCATTGTTTGTGGGTTTGGACCTACATTATAAATACCTTGAGAGCTAGAGGCTATTGTAGTATATACATAACTACTTCCAAAGCCAGTATTACCTTGTTCAAAATCACCATTTGTAAGTAAATTCACTCCGCTTAAAGCACTACCGGTTACGGTATAGGTTCCATTATTTGCAGCAGTAACTAGTCCTAAAGGCGGATTTAGAGCAGTTGAATAAAAACCATTTGGTCCTGACCAGGTTTGATTGGTTATTCCTGATCCGGTACTGGTTAATGTTACATTTGCATTTGCACAGAGTGATCCTAATCCGGTAGGTCCTGCAGAAATTGTTGGTGCAGCAATAACAATACCATTACAGGTTACGTACTTGGTTGTTGCTCCGCTGGAAGCAAGACTGATTGTTTCTCCGTTGTACGAAGCTACCGCCAATCCGCCTTTTAACTTTATATATACAGGAACGGCATTTACTAAAGTGCCGGCTTTGGGAATCGTCAATGCAGTAGATACATAAGTACCACTGAATGTTAAACATATAACATAATTTGTAGGTGGTGTAACTGTTATATCACTTCCAAGTGATGTACCACTTACTGTAAAGGATTGAACAACGGATGGACCATTGCCAAAAGTATAAACGAATCCGTTTAGTGTTGAGTTTGAGCTAATACTGGTAGCTAAACTAGCAACTATGCCACTACAGGCCACATTTTGAGTGATGGCGCCATTCGAAACGACAGTCAGGTTAGCCGGACCAAAGGGTGAAGACGAAACCAATAAGCCAGATTTCATTCGCACGTATATGAGAGTAGCGGGAGCAGTACCACTTGTTTGTGTAACTGAAACCGAAGCAGTAAAAGTACCGCCTGATGTTTTCGAAACTTCAAAGTTTGTTGGCGCTGTAACTGTTATGTTTGCGTTCAAATAGGTTCCACCTACAGTAACCATTTGTTCACCTGATGGACCGGATCCTTGTGTATAAATAAATCCTCCAAGAGTGAAAGTGGATACGCTGACTGTAGGATTGTTAACTGCCCCACTACAGCTTACATTTTGCGTAACCGCATTAAACGAAGACAATAATATATTTTCATTAGAAACTCCAATAGGTAGTCCGGTTTTTAATCTGACATATACAGTTTTGTTCGTAATAGTAGATCCTGTTCGGTTAACAGTAGTAGTGGGACCAAAGCCCGAACCTGAAGTTTGTGAGACTTCATAGCTTGATGGAGCAGTAACCAGTACATTAGCTGTAAGACCGGTAGCATTTACCAAGAATGATTGTTGTGCAGAAGGTCCAGCCCCAAGAATGTAGCTGAATCCTGATAAACTTGATGGAGAAGGTGTAATTACCGGTAAAATGCTTACGACACCACTACAACTAACATATTTTGTTACCGCATAATCAGATGAACAGCTAATTTTATAAACCGGTGTAATGCTTCCTACTGAAAAACCAGCTTTCAGGCGCACGTAAATGGTTGTAGTTGGAACCGTTCCGTTGTTGACTAACAATGAGATAGAACTCTCTGCTGTAAATGAAGTACCCGTAGACAAGGAGATTTCAAAGGTATCGGTAGGAAGTACTGTGATATTGGTTATTAGAGTTGTTCCTCCAACAGTGAAAGATTGTTCACTTGATGGACCATAACCCACAGGATATGTAAATCCCGACAATGTTGTTATTGAAGTTGTTATCGTAGGCAATGAAAATACTACTAGTCCATCTGCACCTGGGCCACCAGCTCTATTATTAGAATTGCTTTTTTCACCTCCTCCACCACCACCGCCAGGAGATGATCCAGCTCCACCAGCTGCATTTGTTGACCCTAAGCCACCGGCTCCACCATTTGCGCCATTACCACCATTACCACCAACTGTTGAACCAATAGTGCCATTATCACCTGAAGTATTTACTAATCCACCTGTAGCAGTCCCACCATTTCCAATAGTACCTTGGTTTCCGGCCCCTCCAGTTCCACCATTTGATGTTAGAGTTATAAATCCAGTTGAAGTTACATTTGAAATTCCTCCAGACCCACCAGTCCCAGCATTTGCTGTTCCACCTGCTCCACCTGTTCCAATATTTATATTGAAAACTTGTCCAGGCGTAACAAAAACTGTGTTTGCAGAATATGAACCACCACCTCCTCCAGAGCCTCCAGAGTTATTAGAATTTGATCCGCCTCCACCACCACCGGCACCCCAACATTCAACTTTAACATAATTTACATTATTTGGTACTATAAAAGTTCCAGTATTACTAAAAGTTGTTTGAACTGCAGAGGTTACAGTAACATTATCAATTGAAGCCGGTGGATTTACACCTGTATTATCATCGTTTTGCCAGGTAACTATTAATCTAAAAGTAGTTCCGCTTAACGAGGAAGGTAATGTGATAGATTGTAAAGCATAAAATGAAATAACAGCAGGCTGAGAATATATTAACGTTGCACCAGTAATATTAGTAGTATATTGGACTGGATTCCCTGCAACAGGTGTAACCGAAGTTGGAGCTGTGTAAATCAACAATCTATCGTAATCTGCTTCACCTGTTCCTTGTAAATAAAAAGAGAGTTCAATATTTGGTTCTCCAGCTGGTACAGTTATGTCTTTATAAAAATGTGAAGTTCTTTTAGTATTATTTGAATAGGTATTATTTGTTCCATCATTTGAGATATATGCCGAATTTGCACCTGAATACTTTGTTGAAGTACCAACAACCCAGTAATTTGATCCGTCATTTACTGCAGTCCATCCATTTGCCCCAAAACTTGTCCCAGTTTCAAACCCACCGTCCCCACTTGGAGATACGAGAATTGACTGACTTTTTATTAAATTAGAACTACAAAATAATAATGTAAATGTAATGAATGCAACTTTAGGAATAAAGTTAAATCGTATTTTACTTACTTTACGAAAAATCTTTTCAAAAATAACTCCCACTCCCACCATCAAAAACACAAAAATAACGGCAAAGAATAACTTCGTCGTTTTAGGGAGTTTAAGTACGGAACCTGTAATCATAAATTATAATATTACGCTAACATTAAAACCTGTGGGTGACATGCTGATCAATGCCACGCATCCTTACAATAACTATCATTATGGGGATTGAATTAAGTTAGTTGTAATACTAAAAAAAATGCTCTGTCAAGTTCAGAACTTGTAAAAGCTATGTGATTCAACGTTTAAATTTCATAAGCAAACGATATAAAGAAGAACCGGTAATTTTTATTCAAAAAATATATGTGAAATGAATTCTTTCACAGCAATTTATTTAACAGCATCCTGACAATTCGAATGCATTTTACATTTTGAAGAATTTAACAACAAAAGATCCAATAAAGTTTATCCAAAAATCAAATATTTACTCACAAGTTCGTACAAAAATAGTATTTAATCGTCTTAAAAAAACACCCACTGAACTTATCTGTGAAAATACAAGCATTTTAATAGTAATTTAATACTTCTCCTGTCAATATGTAGTTTTTTTCACTACCCGAAAGCCCAGAATTACAATAAGGTTGTTTTTTATTTAGCTGTTTGAAGCAATAAAACCCCAAGCCCCAAAGTGGAATTAAATTAGTATCGTCTCCTATAATTTTGCTTTAATGTTTAATTTATATACTGGTATTCCCAGTCTGTAATGCTATTAACTATAAACTTCCGACTATAAACTATTAACTACCGACTATAAACTACCTGCTACTTCAACCAGCTCATGGTTAATGGCATAATGCATCAGTTCCACATTGGTTTTGATAGCCAGCTTATCAAATATCCTTCCTCTGTAGGTAAATACAGTGCTGACACTTAGTTCCAGTTTTTCGGCTATATCTTTTACTCTTTTTCCGGAGACAAGCAAATGCATGGTTTCCAGTTCCCTGCTGGATAATTGTTCGTGGGGTTTCGTTTGCCTGACCGGCATTATATCGAAAGCCAACTGATCAACCAGGGTGCTGCTCAAATATCTTCCATTCGTAAGAATTTTCCTGATGGCAGTCACCAAATCGTCAGAAGCTGAATCTTTGCAAACATATCCCGATGCTCCGGCTTTTAATATGCGTAATGCATTTTTATCTTCGGGATGAATGCTCAAAGCCAGAATCGGCAGTTGTGGTTTTATTTTTTTAAGGTCAGTGATTAGTTCCACACCTTTCTGGTTATGCATATCCATATCCAGCAGCAGGATATCACAGTTATAGTTCAAAACCATTTGCAGCACTTCGGGGCCGTTATGTGCTTCTGCCACTACCCTGAAATCTGATTCTGCCTGCAGTATCATCTTTAATCCTTCACGAATAATTTGATGATATTCAGCAATGATTATTTTTATCATAGCAATAAATTTAATGTTTTATGCAGTAGATAATCTGTTACTACTTCAGCAGAAATAAAAGTTTTTGGAAATCTGTAATGAATACAATGCAAAAGTAGTATTTAATATTGTAAATGTAGCACTTTAATACCTTTATTTGTATTATTTGCTACAAATACTACAATTTTATGTTTTGCAACATCAAAAACGACACTATCAGGAGGCAATTATACCTGATCCGCTTCGATATTAGCCTTTCGCAACAAATATTTTTGAGATCTACTTCCATATAGAGTAGCAGAAAAAAATTAAATTTTCGTAATATTTATATTGACAAAGCCATAAAATAAGAAACATGCTTCATACCAGATACAAAAAATCAATCTTCTCCCCGGGGAAAAAATTGATAACACCCTACATCCAATGGATCATGCCCAATTATCTGTCTGATCTAAAATAGATGACATGCTCATCCATAAACATGGAACGCATAACACCGAACACTAGTTTCGTGTAATTCGTATTTCTAAATTCCTGTAATTCGTTTTAAATTCGTGTAATTCGTTTAAACAAAGCATAGCCACCGGCCATTAAAAACAAAGCCAGCAAACCTTCGCCAACCGGGATGGGTGGTCCGATCGGAGTATCACCCGGGTCGGTACCACCGCTCATCTCATCAGCAGTGGCAAGTTGACGGTTGGTGACAGGATCTTCGGCCATAGCTAAGTCTGAACTTATGGAAGTAACTTCCACATTACTGCGGGTGGAAGTTTCCTGCGCACTTTTACCACGCGAACCTGCAAAGGTAAAACCACCTCCACTCCTTGCACTGATTTGATTCGTAACTTTACGATTATTTGCCGGTGATGTCACCGCATAAACAGCCTGATGATTATAGCCTGTTGGCTTCACAACTGTGTTTACAGCATAACTTTTATGTTCACGCGTATAAACCGGAACAGCAAGTTCCGTTTCTTCGTATTGCTGTACTACATGCCTTTTTGGTGCATTGGCAATGCCACCACTAAAATTTACAACCTGATTGTAACTGCTATAATTATTTTGTCTGTACAATTCAGGACTTCCGATAGGTGAATAGATGACTACCAGGAACAAAACTGCCCATGTTAGAATCCATATCAATATTTTATTCCGATTGCCTTTCATACTCTTCTGATTTAGCGTACGATTAAACGTTTACTCACTTTTTCACTACCGGCTGTCGCCGTTGCAATGTAAGCACCCGGGATTAAACCGTTGTAAACAGCCGTGACTCCGGGACCAAAGGGCACCTTCTTAATATATAAACCTGCAATATCGTAAATGACACATTCGCCATCGAGATTACTGAAGTTTTGAACGAAAATTGTCTCCTGTGAACTGAATATCTTTATCTGCGATTGAGCATCCGGATCTCCTTTTTCGACAGGTAGGGTCACAATTTTAAAACGTTTTACCGGCGCGGGAGTAGACTCTGCCACAAAGGCATATTGCGTTCCACTGACAGTAATGTCGGTCATTTTGTTTTCCACCAAATCCACCAGGTAAACAGCAGCATATTGCTTTCCGGTATTCCGGTGTGTAAAAACAAGGGTGTCTTCCAGGTCTTGCCCCGCCTGAAAATACAGATAGGTATCGTTCATATCGGCCACTGCATCTATCTGGTAATTCCCATCCGTTTCCTGTGCAAAAAGCTGCGGCGCCAAGGCAGTACCAGACATCTTTTGTCCATCCCAGCCATTGTCGAAACCACGGGTACAGGCAGGATCAGAAAATAGCCATACCCGGTCACTGTGATTTTTACTCTTTACATCAATCATGGTCACGATTATGTCTGATGTCGAATTAACAGGAACTGATGGTGCAAGTTGCAGGTCATGATTTTTCATCACCACATCAGCATAATTTATACTAATGTTGTAATTATCAAACGTAACTGAAAGTGGATTAGGTCTGATTAACATGGCCTGCATTGACGGAATCTCAAGGGGAATTAAGGGTTGTCCCGCTAAAGCCTGCGGGATTGAAATATATTGTCCTGCATTCGTACCAAATCCACCTAAAGCCGATGTCCACGCTCCAAAGGTTCCGGTATTGTAGAGATATACGGTTGACTCTGCATCGGCACCAAAAACAATATTTTTAATATTGATGGCAGCCGTGTAAGGATTGGCGAGAATGTGCTGGCCGGGGAACCTGGCTGTCGCTGTGATTGCTAATTTACCTGAATTAAAATCACTATTCACCAATTGACCCTGAAAAATGATAACCTTTGCAACTGGATGGCAAATCTCATAACCTAAAAACTTTTGTAAAACGGATGCATTAATTAGCTCAATCCAGTGTGTAGAAATTGCATCACCCGTTTCTTCCCATCGTCTGACATACGAGCCATAGAAAGTCGGTTCGGCCTGTATTGAATGGACCGGAATCCCAAAATATTGCCAGTTGTATTTATCCGGCGGAAGTAAAGCAGTGATATTTGCCTTCGAATACATTTCGACCGTACCATAAACGCTTGTGGTTTTATTGTGAAATATTAAAGTTCCATTTTGTTGTGTTCCATCCGGATACGCCTGTATATAAACGCGTTCCGGATCATTATCGGGACTTATGATACTATCATTTACCGTTAATCCCTTTGCCGGTGGTATAATTATTCGCCGGACCGGAGCAGTGGTAGCATTTGTCAGGCTGCCAATTGTACGGTCAACATCTAAAACCAGATCATTCAATGCATTTCCCGAAGTTGATACTGTTGAAAAAATAATATTATCTCCGCTGGCAGGTACATAGCCGGCCGTCCAGTTGGAGGCAGTACCCCAGTTCGTGCTATTCGTTCCTAACCAATAATTATAAACTGTATTTACAGTCATAATTACCGAGGAAGTAAACGGATTTACAGCTCCATTTAAACAGCCGGAGTTTGAAGTCATTACGCAGCTAACAATATCACCATGAGTTGGAATGTAAATATAGGAAGGACTATCTGTTCCCACATTGGTTCCGTTTACTTTCCACTGATACGATGGGGCCGTACCACCATTGGTCGGTGTTGCCGTAAATGTAACATTGGTCCCTGAATTAACAGGATTCGCAGAAGCATCGATTCTGACACTAGGCAATGCACCGGTTATAACCGTTACGTCAACCGAAGCAGATGAAGCAAATGCTTTTTGAAAAATAATATTATCTAAAGCAAAGTCATTTCCCCCACCCAAATTTTCTGCATCTTTTAACGTCAACGCAACACTGGTGCTTGCTCCTGAATTCCAGGTATAAATATATTGTTGCCAACTATTAATCACTAATGGAGCAGTATTAACAGAAATTGCAGGAGAGCCGTTAGCATACAATTTTAATTTTGAGGGAGTACCTGCAACGGCACTTTGCTCCCAATAAGAAAACTGATAGCTTGTATTTGGTTGAATGACTGGTATAGTTTGCCCCCACACAATATCGGTTGCTACAGATGAACCATTTATAACCATCTGATAACTTCCTTCATGAGCCGGATTAGAACTAAAACCAGTATGTACATTATTTGGAAGGTTACAAACTGCAAAATTACCTTCACCTCCGGTATTACCATTTGTACCACCGGTTGAAAGCGCAGTTGGTGTAGTTAACACATAATTATATTGAGTTAAATCATTACCGGTATCATTTCCGGTTTCAAAACCTCCATTATTCACCAGATTTATACCTGCCGGATCAAGAAAAGTTGCAGTAAGGGTATAAGTACCTGCATTGGCAGCCGTTAGCGGAGAAGGAATTGTAGCAGTGGCACTATTGGCAAGATAAAAATTATTTGGACCTTCCCAATAAATATTATTATAATCCACGCCATTACTGGTCAAAATTATTGATTGTGTAGAGCAGTACGAGCCACCACCACCAACCATAATACCCGGAACCACATATCCCGAACAGGCAACCGTTTTAGCAGTAAAACCTGAAGAAGCAACCGTTATATTTTCAGGGCCGTAATTGCCTACGCTTAAGTCCTTTTTTAAACGGACATAAATCGTAGCATTCACTCTATTAACAACCTGGGTAAGTGTCAGGGGGGTGGATTGAAACACACCACCCGAAAGCCTGGAAATTTCAAAGTTGGTTGGAGGAGTGATGATAATATCACCTGTAAGCGAGAAACCACCCACATGAAACGACAGTTCGTTTGAAGGACCATACCCGACTAAATAATTAAAACCGGTTAATGAATTGGTAGAAACACCCAGGGTTGCAATATTGCTTTCAGCCAATATAAAAAACCGGTTAGCTCCAATAAGCTCAGAACCTGAAACACCATAAGTATCATATGCACCGCCTAAACTTGCGTACGTTCCGGTTTTAGTGCTGCAACCGGCAACTACATTAAAAGGAGTTATGGTTGTTGGTCTGGTCAAAGATACTGAACCGTTGGTAAAATTGGCGGTGGTAAGTGACCAGTATTCCGTAATACTTTTTGAAGTCAACGTTCCTAACCCTCCTCCGGCATTTGCACTAAATGCCTGTACCTGGGCAGTAACTGTACCAGCGCTTGTTGTAGGATTAGTCAAAGCAAAAGGCAGGTAAGCAGAAGCAGTTCCAACCGGGAAATTATAGTAAAAACCGGAGCCAGCGGTTAAATTGGTTGGTAAAGTCCATTTCAATGAACCGTTAATATAAGCTGCAGCAGAGCCACCTGTGATTGCTGAAGGAAGACCATTGGTAACAGATAGAAAATTGAGGGCACTGGTCACTATACCATTAGTAAGCATTAAAGAACCCGATACACTTACTGCATTTGTCAGCGTAACACCTGCAACATTGTTAATCGTCAGGTTATTGGCACCCGTAAGTCCATTCCCTGTAACCTGTGCTACAATTCCGTTATAAGTATAATTGGCACCGGTGTTATATATTCTTGCAGTGGTCCGAATACTTCCGGATGCACCTGTTGACAGCCCTCCAGCATTGGCTGTGATAATACCTGCACCAGCATTTAATGTGAAAGTTCCGGTACTACCATCAATTATTGAAATCCCGACGTCTAAAACGGAGCCGCTAATCACTGCAAAGTTTACACTTTGTGAGATGGCACCACCGGTTTTGGAGTAAGTCTGTATGGTTGTTCCGTTAAAATTAATAGATCCTGTGCCGCCACCGGTCTCAGTGATCGTTCCGCCGGAAATCGTAAAGTTTCCTTTTACATTCAAAGTGCCTACATTAGCACCGGCATCTTCCTGCATGTTTAAGCTTCCAACTGAAACAATTACATTTCCGGTGACGTTCACGGTGGAATTGGCCGCTCCAGTTACAACAGTGAAATTTCCGCTATTTAAAGTGAAATTTCCGCCCAAATTCATCGTACATGAACCTGTGCTATTGTTCAGTTTGAAAGTTGCATTTGTGTCAATCAGCACATTTCCGGTAACTGCCACGGTATAACCTGTAGCCGTATTTGACAATAAAAGCCCGTGATTAGCAAGATCGACTGTTCCGGTGCCTAATACTGATAAATTACCTGTTATACTAATATTGGATGCCAGATAAAGATTTGAGGTCTGGCCTGTACAATTCCATGTAAAATTTCCAAATACCTGTCCTAAACCTGTCAGAGATATTGCATTAGTAATACCTGTTACAAGGCAAGTTGAAGATACATTCCAGGTAGCTGTGGGAATATTACCCCCGTTTTGTGCATGTTGGTAGGTTGTAGCAGCATTAAACACCAGGGTTCCAGTAGTAGTGATTGTGCCGGAATTAAAGATCGTTCCGTTTACAGTCATGTCCGTTCCGGCTCCGTCAACTATCGCTAAGGTGATCCCGGAGTTTACAGTTATCTGACCACCGGCTTCTACAAGAACTTCATCAACGGCAACATTATTCGTTACTGTTACTGTGTGCCCGTTTAAAACTGTAATGTTTTTTGCAGTAGAATTCGGATAACAATAAGCACCATACCAATTAAGGTTATCATATGAAACCTCCCAGGTAAGATAGCTGTTCCAGTTTCCGGATGATTTTGTTCTGTAATAAGCATCCCATGAGATGACGACTATTCCATTTGCTCCAAAACCTCCGGTACGGTTTGTTGCATTTGGTGATGAAGATCCACTACCACCACCGCCATAAGTACTTCCATTATTTCCGTTAATACTTACAATAACTCCAATACCACCAGGTCCCCCATACAACGAAGCTCCTGCACCTGCTGTAGGTGCTGCACCATTTCCACCGGCACCTGTACTTCCGGCACCGCCACCGCCGCCACCGGAATTAACCCCCAAAATAGCGGTACCACCGGTACCACCGGCAAAAATTATTGTACCAACTGAAAGCGCAGTAGAACCTCCGGCTGCACCTGTCCTTACATCAACAATCGGACTAAGACCGCCGGCTGCCTTTACAGTAGAAATATCATTAAAATACGAGTCACCGTCAAACGGTCCGAGATCTTTACCTTTACCTACTTTTACAGGATACGAATTGCCGGGTACGACTGCCACAACACTGCTAGCGTATGCACCACCACCACCACCACCACCAATACTTGGATTAGCATTTGTAGGGGCACCGGCACCACCACCACCCACGCACTCTACAGTCACACTGGTAAGTCCCGGAGGTGCTATAAAAGTTGAAAGACCCGGCGTAGTGTAAGTACTTGGAGAAGAATTAACCGGGGTTAAATAATTTACCCAGGAATTTGCATTACCTGTTGCAACTGTAATTGTTCGGGCACCAGTCCCACTAGTTTTTTGAACTTCTATAGAAAGTCGTAAACGGTCCGTTGGTGCCCATACCTGTACAGATCCAAAATTTAGTGTGGCTACTTTTATTCCCACGGGATTTAAACTAAAAAAGTATCCGGTTGAAGCCATAACCGTGCCGGAAGAATTCACTCTTTGTAACCTGAATTGGGACGATGCACTTGGACTTGAAGCAGCAGTAACATTCAAAGAAACATTATACAGATCACCTGTAATTTCTGAACTCAGGTTGCTAATATCCATCGTAAAAGCGAGCGTTTCTACCATTGAAGCAGATGAAGTCGGTGTGGAAATTACTGAATTCGCTACGCCAACGGTTTCAGAGAAATCATATACATAACCTCCGGCCCCGGATTGAGTTTGCGTGTTTTGCAAAAACTGTTTAGCTGTTTGCCCATATACACTATTCAGCCCAATGGTGAGCAAAATAAAAATTACGCTGAAGATGAACTTCGTTGCATGTCCTGTCTGATAATCGGAGTGTATATTCATAGTCGTAAACTGTTAGAATATAAGTATGGCTTTGTAATATTTTCTTTATGATGATCCTGAAGAAACCTTGAACATTAATTATTTTTTTTTGATATTTCGTGATAACAGCACCTGTTTAGGTTTCTATAAGCCGTTATCAAAATAAAATTAAACACTACTGAAATTTTACTGCCCGGGCAGCTGTGATTATAAATGCTGATGAAAGACTTTATCATCTTTGCATTGGGTATAAATGATTTTCGGCTCTGTTTATGGGCTTTGAGATTATTGAAAGTTTAAAAATCTGATGCAAAGATATGCATTATATTTATATTTATTTGTTTTTTATTATTTTATTTAATCACGATGTATTTTATTTCTACCCTCATCTTCAGACAGCAACAGACATATACATTACTTATCTATACTTTTAGATACATTTTAATTCATTTTGGCACGACCCGCATGCCGTCCATATCTTAGTTTGCCATACTCTTCAACTCTACCAGATCATAGTTGAGTGCATAATGCATCAGTTCCACATTGGTTTTAATTGCCAGCTTTTCGAAAATACGGCCACGGTAAGTAAACACAGTGCTGACACTCAGGTCTAATTCCGTAGCAATATCTTTTACACTTTTACCGGAAACCAGCAGATGCATGGTTTCCAGCTCACGGTTCGACAGCTGCTCATGTGGCAGAGAACCTTTGGGAGGAATAATTTCAAAAACCAGATGTTCCACCATCTTCGCACTCAGATACCTTCCGTGCGTCATAATCTTACGAACTGCTATTATTAATTCTGTTTTAGCAGAATCTTTGCAGACATAACCCGACGCCCCTGATTTTAACATGCGGAGGGCATTCTTATCTTCGGGGTGAATGCTCAACGCCAGAATATGCATGTGTGGCTTAAGTTTTTTTAAATCAATAATTAACTCGAGGCCTCTTTTACCGGGCATGTCCATATCCAGCAACAGAATATCGCAACTATTGTTAAGTACTTTCTGAAGTACTTCGGAGGGATCTTGTGCCTCAGCAACAAATTTAAAATCTGATTCTTTCTTCAGGATCATTTTTAATCCTTCACGAATAATTTGATGGCAGTCTGCAATTATTATTTTTATCATACAGTTTATATTTTTGACCTATTAAATAATTTATTATTATTTTTAATTATAAATCAAGCTTTCAAACTTTATCGAATGGCAAATGTAGCAAATTAATTAATACACGTAGCATCTTTTTTAATTTATTTCTTCTTTTTGCCACATTTATTTTTTATTTGTATCGTTTTTTGAAGTATATTGTTGTATTTTCCATTAATAGTGTACCTTTTTAAGTCACTCTTGCTAATAATTATTAAGTTGTAAAATGGGAGTTAATAGCATTAAATTATTCAACAAAATTAATAAACTATCCTTATTTTGGCTTGAGGAACAATATACTTACGGCATGTTCCGCAACCTGAAAAGTTGAGTAAAACCACTTTTATCAGGGATTTTATAATGTTTTTGTGCTTATATTCACAGTAATTAAACCAACAAAGAATAATTCAACCTGATATAGTTAATTTAGAATCCTTTTATTAGATATGAATGGGAAATGGCCGGAAAAACTTAGCAGATGAATAAAATGAGGGAAAAAGAAAAAAAAATAGACGGAAGGTGAATATTTAACTAAAAAAAGATCCTGGACGGATATTTTTAACATTAAAACGGTGATTTTATTGTAAATTCAGTGGTTCAAAAAAGCAAAATCAGTGGAATTCGTGGAATTAATTCGTGTATTTCGAGTTTTTAATCCGTGTAATTCGAATTTTGGTGTAATTCGTATTTTGATGCAGTTTGCATTTTGATGCAATTAATATTTTAAAAACATAACTTGCAGTCAATAATATTAAAATCCATAAACCATCCCCTACAGGAATAGGCCCGGTTTCCGGATCTTCTCCCGGATCGGTACCTCCTTCTAAAACACCCGGAGGAGTAAGCTGCCTGGTAGAAGGATCCTGGTCCTGAGCTAAATCGGTATTGAAAGTACTTATTCCAACCGGTTGTGAGGTATTATTTTGGTGCGTAAGCATGCTGCCCGATCCGGCACAGCTTAAACCACCTCCCGCACCGTTACTGCCCGGGGACAATACTCCCCGATTTTTTGAAGATAAAAATACACTGTAATTAGCTGGGCTGATTGGCTTTGAAGTACCTGCCTGCGAATTGACAATGTAGACTTTTGGTAAGGAATTATAGTCGGGCACCATAATTTCGGGATCATCGTAATTCGGATGGGGTCTGATTTTAGGCGCATTGGCAATGCCGGGAAAATTTTCGACAGCTTCGCCAGCCTGAAAACCAAGCACCATATAATGAATATCAGGTACTGCGTTCACCTGATAATTTCCATCTTCTTCCATGGCAAAGAGTTGTGAACTGCGTAAAGGTCCTGAAATTTTTTCTCCATCCCAGTCATTATCAAAACCACGAGTACAAGCCGGATCCGAAAATATCCACATACGATCGGAATAGTGCATACTCTTTACATCGATCCGGATTAAAACCAGTTCCTGTGGAGTGACCGCATTGATTCCGGGCGCCCGCAACACAGAGTCGTTTCTCATCACAACTGAATTATAATTAGTTTTAAAAGTCGCATCAGAACTGCTATTCAGTGCTCTTATCAATACACCTTGCATGGAAGGTATCTGACGGGGCAATTGACCGTAACCAGCCGTGATTTTGGGTACAGCCACATATTGGCCCGGGCTGTAACCGGGTGTAGTTTCTCCACCGGCAGTCTACCACACACCGAATGTACACGTATTGTAAAGATAAACGGTTGATTCTGTATCAGCACCAAAAACCAATTGCCGGATGTCAATGGCCGCTGTATAAGGATTGGCAAAAATATGTTGTCCCGGGAACATGGCTGTAGCAGTCTTTGCCAATTGACCGGAATCGAAATCACGGTTTACCAGTTGTCCCTGAAAAACAATTGTTCTGGGGGTCGGATGGCAGATCTAATACCCATAAAACGGAACCAGTACAGATGAATTGGTCAACGATATCCAATGCGTATTAATGGTGTCGCCGGGTTCTTTCCATCTCCTGACATATGAACCATAGAAAGTTGGTTCAGCACGAACTGACTCAAGGGGAATACCGAAGTATTGCCAGTTGTAAATATTATGATATCCGCCTTCGGGATAAATGGATGCCCTCGAATACATCTATACGGTAGCATATATCAGCAAGTCGGAAGGATTATGGAAAATCAGTGATCCTTTTGGTCCTGTACTGCTTAACATATATATTTAAAAATATATGATAGTATTACACTACATAAGACTCTTTGTATCTGGCTTTAAGAACATTTACAAATAGGTCTGAAATACTGGTAATTATATAAAACGATAGCATTTTTAATTGCAGTAAACTTTTACCATTGCTGAACACAATCAATACTTAATTGCTGCCATGATCAAAGTTGGCATAAAAATTAGAATATAAGTCATATAACAATTCTGCCCTGGAGATTTGAATAAAGCAAAAAAATCCACCAAACAATTGATATTTAATCGATATGCAACTTTTTAGGACATAACCAGTGATTTTTATTGTTTGAATTCATAATTTATCTCATCAAACAACTAAATTCTCCTATTTAAACTACGAAACAGCGCAATTCCAGTTAATCTATATTAATACATAACGCCATTTTGTTATTTTATGTATATGAATACAGGACGAAATAATATTTCAGACTGATTTTGCCCTCAATATTGATTTTACCTGGAAATACAGGTGATATGTAAATGAAATAATTGTATTAATTACAAATAGTTTTTACGACAAATCAACAGAATTAGAAAATGAGAGTGAAAACACCAATAAATTCTATCAGACTGTCAGACTGTCACTTTCGTGCATTTGAATTTATAGACAATAGGCATTGCCCCACCAAATACAAAGCATGTATATAATTGCAATATTTATACATAGTACAATTTGCTACAAAGTCAAACACGATTACTACAAACAGTACTGTATTTCAGATATATACGAAATTTGTTGTATATTTGCATCATAAATCAGACACAAAATAAACAGTTTTAAGATATAATTATTCATTCAGTAACCATTATACTATTATGAAATTATTAACAGACCCGGTTTACAGAACAGCAACTTTAATTATTGTCAGCTACCTGATCATTCTTATTCTTCTGACAAGCAAGTAAGTGTAATTGCACTTGTTTAAAATTTATACAAAATTAAAAAATCATATTCATCCAAAAAACAATCATTATGAGAGCATTATTACACAACACGATTTTCATTACGGCTACTTTACTTTTTTCAAGTTATCTGGCAGTACTTATTATACTTTCCTTTATTCTTTAATGCTGATTCAGTAACTTGAATTCAAATTGTAAATCAAACTATATATTTCCAACTTATTATTTAAATATTATGAAACCTTCAATCATAAGTCCGGTATTCATTACTGCAGCATTCATTCTTTATGGAATTTATATGATCGTACTGGTTTTTCTGTCTGTATTATAAGCGGAACAACGTATCAAATACCATATTTTCAAAAAAAACACTTGTTTAAAAAGGCATGCATGAATAAATCGCGCCTATAATACACGCCACCTTACTATCAAAATTATAAAAACAGGATAGACAGTTGAAACTGACTATCCTGTTTTTTTGTGAATAATCAGAACAATTGTATTTATCAAACATAGTCAGGTGAAAGCCTGCTGACTGGATTTTAAGTTGACACGTTAATACATTAGTTTCAATCGTCACAAAAAAAAAAAGGGTTTCCTTTCAAGCTTCTGATAAAAACCAAAAGTTAACATTGTTTGGATTACATCAGCTTCCTAAAATCTGCCATTGTGCATGTATAATACTACTTCACTAAGTTAACTTTTAGACTTCAGCTCACCACCCTTTTCGGAAATTAAAAAAATTACAAAATGAGCTGTACCGGGAACAGTAACATAAAAAATCAGGATAATCAGATTGCGACTCTTGTGGTTTTTGAATTTTAGACTTTTAGGGTAAAAGAGGGCAATGAATCATATTCTACTTCTATTCTGTTCATTATCATTCAAAATTAAAAAATAAATACAGAAATGCAGGTCATTCAAAATAGCATGCTAATACAGGTAAATATACTGAAATACAATCCTACAGACAACAAAGCGCACATTTGGACTAGAATTATCTATTTTATCTGACAAGCACCCTATTATTTCCAATCTACTCTACAAATTATTCCCGTCATAAAACAAATTTGTCAATAACTATCATTAATATCACGGATTTATAGTTAATCTATATTATTTTCAAGTGTTTTATAGTTAATCTATATGTATTTTCGAGGGTGTTTTCTATTATTGAGCGGATTTTTGGGGGAAATAAATCAATTTAGGATAGTTTAAAATTTGTTTTGATGTAATAATAATTTTATTCGTCGCTATTTATTACTACATGCCAATAACATTAAATACTATATTCCAGACAATGTTAATTACATCAATGCTCATTATCTGAATATTAAAACACGAAATGCATAGATATGTATTTATAACAATTCCAGAGAATAATCCGGGACTAAATTAGCAACAGAACGCACGTAGCATTTTTTACTACACGATCACGATTAAATGCTTCATTTATATAGATATCAGGTTATTACGAAATAATATATATATTTGCAATGTCAAACAACGACGAACAAACCAAACATAAACATTCATATTCATTCTTATAAAAACTACCATTATGAAAGCAACATTAACAAGCCCAATCTTTCAAACAGCAGCTTTACTTTTCTCTGGTTATTTAGTAGTACTTGTTGTACTTTCTATGATCATGTAATTCTACTTTTCAAATTTGATTTCAAATCACCAAAACAACAAAATATTCATTTACATAAAATCATATTATTATGAAAGCAACATTAACAAGCCCGATCTTCCAAACTGCAGCCTTACTATTCTCTGGTTACCTTGTAGTACTTGTAGTGCTTTCCATGATTATGTAATGCTACTTCACCGTTCTGATTTCAAAAACAACATATATATTCATTTACATAAAACTCCGTCATTATGAAAGCAACATTAACAAGCCCGATCTTCCAAACTGCAGCCTTACTATTCTCTGGTTACCTTGTAGTACTTGTAGTGCTTTCCATGTTTATGTAATGCCACCTCTACGGTTTTATTCCATATCACACATACAATTGTATAATCATTGACATTCAATCCGTCACCCATATACATTCAGATATAAAAAAATCAGGATGGTCAAGCGTACTTGACCATCCTGATTTTTTTTGTACCATCAAGGCATCTTTATGATATTCATCAATCTCATCTCATCATCATATCTATTGAGCATTCCATTCAGCCAACAAAGTTATTGTAGGTTTTATATAATGCTGACATACACGATACTGAAGTCCACTAACTGTGGATTACATGGCTTTCAACTAATAAGCTTATTGTTCATGGCGTAGTGTGTAAGTTCCACGTCATTTTTAATATTTAATTTCTCAAATATTCTTACCCTGTACGTAAAAACAGTGCTGACACTCAAAGTCAATTCAGCGGCAATAGTTTTCACCTTTTTACCCGAAGCGAGCATAAGCATGATTTCAAGTTCACGACTCGAAAGTTGTTCGTGTGGCAGAGATTCTTTATCGGGCATAACATCAAATGCCAACTGCTCAGCAAGCGTTGCGCTCAGGTATCTTCCTTTGGCATGAATTTTACGGATCGCCACGACCAGTTCATCCAGTGCAGTATCTTTGCAAAGATAGCCCGAAGCACCTGCCTTTAAGGTCCGCAATGCAAATTTATCTTCGGGATGTATGCTTAAAACCAGGATGTTTAATTGAGGCTTTAACGCTTTTAAATCGCTGAGCAAATCAATTCCACTTCTACCGGGCATATTCATGTCCAATAACATGATATCACATTCCGTGTTCGGAATTTTTTCTAATGCTTCAACACCATTCTGGGCTTCAGCTACAACAATTAAATCTGATTCTTCCTTTAAAATCTTTTTTAACCCTTCACGAATAATTTCATGATCGTCTACTATAAATACTTTTATCATAATTTTATTTTTTGAGATTTAGCTCATTTTTAATTACTTGAGACTTAATTCCGGGGGTATTTGGTGATAGCAATTTTATTTAAAACTTTGGCAATATTTTTTAATACTAAATTTTTATTTCTCAGATTTATTAATTGTCAGGGCTTTCAGTTAACTAACAAATAACCGGCTCAAACAGTTCACTGACAACTGATGATAGTAATAGTCGGTAGTTCTGAGTTTTGAGTATTGAGTATTGAGTAAGGAGTACAGATTCTGAATGCCCAAACTGCAACGCAGAACTTTTCAAACTTTTCAAACTTCAAACTCGAAACTTTCAAACTAATTATCTAATCAACCAATTAACCAATCTCAGAATAAGGCATTTCCACTCTCACACAAGTTCCTGTGTGGGCATCTCCAGAAATAATTAAATCAGCGCCCAATAAAAATGCTCTTTCTTTCATACCAATTATACCAAAGGTACCATTTTTATCTTTCCGATCGGCACTAATGCCAATTCCATTATCAGTAATTTCCAGAATTAATTTATTTGCCTGAATATCAAGTTTTACAATTACCTGGGTAGCCCCGGAATGCCTGGCTACATTAGTCAGTGATTCCTGAAGGATCCGGTATAACGCTACCGATTGCCGGGTATTTATTTCGAGTTTGGTAATAGTACTTTCAAACTGACATTTAATATGATAGACTTCCTGAAAATGAATGGCTTGTAATTCCGCTGATTCAATAAATCCAAGTAAATACAGGACCTCAGGTCTCAGGTCTGTCATTATCTTACGAGTCGTGTTAATGGTATTATCGAGCAAGTTAAAAAGATGGTCAAATTTAATCAAAATATCTTTATCAGCCCTACTTTCAGAGGCTTTTAACATATTTTGCTTCAACATTCCCACATCAATTTTAATGGCAATTAAAATCTGTCCTAGTTCATCATGAATTTCACGTGCCAGCACTAATCTTTCTTCTTCATTCACATTTTGCAGATAGGCTGCAAACTTCCTCAATTGCTCCTGAGAGTTATTTATTTCCTGTTCAAAACGCTTTCGTTCGGTAATATCCTCTATCATGCACAGATGACGTGGAAGGGTTTTATCTTCAACATAAACGGATGCAATAGTCATACTAATCCAGACTTCAGTACCATCGGGCTTAAGATATCGTTTCTCCATTTTATAACCGGATATTTCCCCGGCATTTAACAAAGCCATATTATCCAGATCAGTCTGCAAATCATCGAAATGCGTAATTGACATCCAGTCTATCGTTTTCATTTGTTCGGAAGTTCTTCCCACAATTTTTTCGAACATTGGATTCATCAAATAGGAATACCCGGTGTGTGAGTCGATTAAAGCAATACCCATCGGTGCTTTATCGAACATCGTTTTAAAAAGGGCTTCGCTTTCCTTCAATGTTTCTTCCGCCCGTTTTCGTTCGGTTATGTCGGTATGGGTCCCGAACATCATTAACGGCTTACCATCTTCGGTACGCGTAATCACACGACCACGGTCATGAACCCAAACCCAATGTCCATCTTTGTGCTTCATCCTGCATTCAAAGTCGTAGTATGGGAGCATTCCCATAAAGTGCTTCCTGAGCAGTTCATCCGATTGATCCAAATCCCCGGGATTTGTTAGTTTTTCCCATGTTTTGATACTCACCGGAGCCAATTCTTCGAGCGTATATCCAACAATTTGTGCCCACAACTCGTTAAAAACAGTTTCACCGGTTTGTACATTCCATTCCCATGTGCCAACATGAGTGCCTTCGACTATGCTTTCCAACCGCCGGTGTGCATCCAGCAATGCTTTTTCCATACCTATACGGGCTGACACATCGTGAATAATGGAATATAAAATGGTTTTCCCGCCCGATTCGACAGGGCAAGGATAGACTTCAACATCCCTAAGCTCGCCGGATGCCAATCGTTGACGGAAATTTAAGCATTTGCTGCTTCCGTTTGCTGCAATGTTCATTTTGGTTTTAATCTCATCAGGAGTCAGTGTATTGATATCGTTGATATTCATCTTGATCAACTCATCAATGGAATAACCGTAAAATCTGGCAGCAGCAGGATTGGCATTGAGTATGGAGCCGCTTACAGGATCGATGATTAATTTTACCGCCGTATGCTTCTCAAACATACTATGATATTGCTGTTCTATTTGAAATAGTGACTCTTCTGTCAGCTTCCGTTCAGTGATATCCACCATGCTGATCAGACATTCTTCCTGATTATCGCTTACACGGCCGGTAAGAAAAAAACTGTTGGGAGTCGCGTGGTCAACCAGCCTAATTTCACAGGTTTCTTTAATATTACTGATGAAAACCTTAGTGAAGAAATCATGGAAAACAGGTTTTGAATGAAAGGATACAAAAGAATCAAAGGCTTTGTTTTTTAAATACTTCCGTCCTTTTCCAAGCATTTGTGAAGCTACGAGATTAAGTTCCATAATCAGCCCTGCTTTTGAAACAACTAAATTACCTGATGGTGAGAAATCGTACAATTCCTCACATTTCCTGGCGTACTCCAGCGCCTCCGATCTTTGAGATAAAAGTTCCTCGTTTTGCAGTTCAAGTTCAATATCATGTACTTGCAATTCATGAATGAGATTTTTAGTATCGAGATCTGCAGTAATCGAAGCTTTTTTTGAAAGCTTCGATTTTAGTATCTCTTCAGCTTTTTGGCGAAGGATATCAATTGTTGAATTGCTGTAATTTTTCATTCCGGGGGAAATAAAGGATTTCAGACTAAAGAATTTTACAAAACATGAAAAATTGTATTACTCCTTTTCATTTTTTTTGAAATCAAAACACTGGTCATATTAACTACAGAACAACCACACCAGCAGTTTTATGTAAACTATTTACGATCACAGTTAGTTCATTGTTATATTAAATTTCAAAAATTACTGATCAAACAAGAGCCAAGAAATAGTCGGTAGTTTATAGTTTGTAGTAGGTAGTTCTGAGTATTGAGTATTGAGTATTGAGTAAAGATTAAGAATGCCAGAACTGAAACGCGAAACTTTTCAAACTTTTCAAACCCTTCAAACCTGAAACTCGGAAAACGGGAACCTGAACACAAAACCAATCAACCAATCAACTAATTAACCAACATACGGTATTTCCACCCTCACGCAAGTGCCTTTACCGGGTTTTCCTGAAATAAACAATTCTCCGCCCAACAAAAAGACACGCTCTTTCATACCAATAAGTCCGTACGAGTCGTGTTTGACTTTTAGATTTTCGTCAAAACCTTTTCCATTATCCGTAATTTCCATGGTTAATTTATCCAATGCGACCTCCAACTGAATTTTCACATGTGTAGCCATGGCATGCCGGGCAACATTTGTGAGTCCTTCCTGTATGATTCTGAATAATGTCACAGATTGTTGAAGATCAATTTCAAGTTTTAGAATATTGGATTCAAACCGGCATTCGATATGATGTCTTTCCTGGAAATTATTGACGTGCTGTTTCGCAGTTTCTATAAAGCCAATTAACTCCAGGGCATCAGGTCTGAGATCAGTCATAATCTTTCGTGTAGTGTTAATGGTATTATCCACCAGACTAAAAAGATTGTCAAATTTTGTCCTGATATCCTGCTCATTGGTATTATCGATATTTTTCAAAACTTTATGTCTGAGCAATCCCGTATCAATTTTAATCGCGATCAGAATCTGACCAAGCTCATCGTGTATTTCACGTGCTAATAGAACCCTTTCTTCTTCCCTGATATTTTGAAGATGTGCCGCAAATTTTTTGAGTTGTTCCTGCGATTCAAGGAGTGCTTCTGCTGTTCTTTTTCGTTCAGTAATATCCTGAACGGTAACAATTAATTTTACAGGTTGATTGTTATCATCGAATTTAAGTTCCCCGATGCCGTGTACCCATCGTTCTTCCTTGTCTTTCTGCCGGATTATTTTAAATTTCTGATTAAATTTTGTCCGGTTTGGAACTACGTCATCTACAAAGTGATCCGTCAGTTGTTTTATCCATTCAGGTTGCAGAACACCTTCCAATCCGACAAATGTTTTATCAAAGAAGGTATCAATTCCCAGGATTTCGTCTAATATTTCCGAACTACTCCAGTTACCGGAATTAATATCTATTGAACAGATACCCAGCTTCGCAATGATTTGTGTCTCTTTTAATAACTTTTCATTTTCGCGCAAAGTTTCTTCAATTGTTCTTCGAATGGTGATATCATGACTGGTACCAACCAAACCGATAATTTCGTTATCTTTGTCGCGCAATGGAAGTTTAGACGAAATCACCCATTGTTTCTTTCCGTTTTCGTTAACTAAATATTCTTCCTTATTAATTATGGACTCTCCTGAATTCATCACAAACTGGTCATCCGCAAAGAATTTTTCAGCGAGTTCCGTAGAATAAAACTCGAAATCATCTTTACCCAACACATCGACTTCCGAATCGCCTCCCAATAATTTCACTTCCGTATGGTTAGCCAATGTTTTACGGCCGGATAAATCTTTTGTATAGATTGAATCCGGGATATTATCAATAAGCGTCCGCAGCAATAAACGTTCGTTCTGGAGCAATTCTTCGGCATGCTTGGGATTGGTGATGTCCTGAATAGTAACTATCATTCTCACCGGTTGGTTGTTATTGTTATATTTCAGCTCACCTATGGCATGCAACCAGCGTTCTTCTTTGTCGTTCTGCCGGACAATTTTAAATTTTTTATCAAATTTAGCCTGATTTTGAACTACTTCATGTGTAAAATAATAAGATAATATCTGCAACCATTCATCATTTACAAGCAAAGTGAATCCTTCGTATGTTCTGTCGAAACCGGCATCAATACCCAGAATTTCATCGAGTATCTCCGAACTGCTCCAGTTGCCCGAAAGTATATCAATGGTACAATTCCCCAGTTTTGCAATAATCTGGGTTTCCTTTAAAAATATTTCGCTTTCCCGCAGTACTTCTTCTGCCTGCTTCCTGTCGGTGATATCGACCACAAAACCAAGAAATCTTTTATCGGTTAATTTCACCGTGTCCACTGTAATGAATCTTCTTGACTTATCTTTTCTTATCATGGTAAATTCATCGCTTGCAAAACCTTCCTTCAAAGCGATACTGAAATGATTGTCAAAATTGTCAAGAGAATCCTCAGCGATCAGGGATGATGGGTTCATGCATAAAAGTTCAATCTCGTTATAACCTGTAATTTTGGTTGCAGCAGAGTTGACTTCAATATAGAACCCGGTTTCGTCGGCAACGAAAACGCCGTGCGGAGCAAAATCAATGTAATTCCGGAATTTCAGTTCACTTTCCCGTCTGGCAATATCAATCTGTCTCAGTGTAGTAACATCCTGAACAGCAGAGCGAATCCCTGTAATCGTACCATCGTGCGCTTTGAGTAACCGGTCATTGATAAGAACCGAAATGATAGTACCATCTTTTTTTCGAAACTCACGTTCAAAGGTTTCAGGTGGCACGAATGTTCCATCCAGCTTTGCTTTTACCGACCGGCGGGATTTATTTACGTCGGCACTTAATATTGATGTGTGTTGACCAAGCAGTTCTTCTTTGGAATAACCCAACATAGTTGCTTCGGTTTCATTAATACGGATAATTACACCATCTTTGTTAATTTCGTGATAACCAATCGGTGCATCATTGAAAAGCTCCTTGAACTCCATACGGCTCTTTTCCAGCATATTGTCCACCTGCTTGCGCTCGGTAATATCGCGTACAATCAACTGAACAGCCGGTTTGTTATCCAGTCTGATAAGCATAGTTTTCACCTCTACATCAACCACCGAACCATCGAGTTTAATGAATTTTTCTTCCATAACCTGTAAGGAGGCTCCATCCATTATCGCGTTTTTCATTCGCTCAACAACTAAGTCACGATAATCGGGATGAACAAATTCAAATACTGATTTTCCCAACAACTCTTCGGCACTTGCAGCAGCCATCAGGCTAAGACATTCTTTATTCACAAAAACGATTTTGCCTTCAACATAAATGGCAATGGCATCGGGAGAGTTATCAACCAACTCGCGATATTTAATTTCACTTTCGCGCAAAGCTTCCTCTGCGTACTTACGTTGGGTGATGTCACGCATAATTCCTTCATGAAAAAGAATTTCCCCTTCATCATCCGTAATATACCATCCATGATCTTCGAGCCAGACTTCTGAACCATCTTTCTTTTTCATACGGAACACGCCTATTTCTTCCTGTGACACCTGCAATTCATCGCTTTCACGGTCGGAGGTGTCAAAGTACAACTCCTGTTTAATATCTATGGCCAACAGCTCCTCTTTTCCGGAATAGCCAAGCATCTTAACTAAAGCCGGATTGACATCTACAAATTTTCCATCGTGGGTGCTTTTATAAACACCGTCGGGCATTTTTGACACCAGATTGCGGTAAAGTGTCTCACTTTCAGACAATGCCGCTTCAGCCTGCTTGCGTTCCGTGATGTCCTGAATGGTACCTATCATTCTTACAGGCTCTTTCGTGTCATTGTATACCAGTTCACCTAATCCGTGTACCCAGCGTTCGGTTTTATCGTATTGCCTGATAATTTTATACTCCTTGTCAAATCGTTTTCTTGTCCCGATGACATCTTTTATTATGTAATCCGACATTTCTTTCTGACTTTCAGGATGAATAATAGAAATCCAGCTATCAATTGTCTTAACGAAATCATCTTCAATTCCGAAAATACTGTTCAGTACAACAGAACTTTCCCAACTATCAGCATCCACTTTCATGGTATAGGTACCGAGTTTTGCAATAATCTGAATTTCTTTTAAGAATTTTTCATTCTCCTGCAAAGCTTCTTCCATAACTTTCCGGTTTGAAATGTCATGTGCTATGCCTAAAATACCGATAATTTGGTTATTGGAGTCGCGTAAAGGAATTTTAGAGGATAACAAATAACGTTTTTTCCCTTTTTTGTCAATCACATAGCCTTCCTTATTCAGATCAGGCTGACCGCCTTCAATCAGTCTTTTGTCGTCTCTGGTGAACTTTTCGGCAAATTCCTTTGAGTAAAATTCGAAGTCGGTTTTCCCCACTACTTCTGTTTCGGAAATTGCATCCAGCAACCGGACTTCTGCCTTATTGGCAAGCGTCTTTCGTCCGGTTAAATCTTTTACATAAATGGTATCCGGAATATTATCAATGACTGTACGGAGTAATATACGCTCGTACATAAAAGTTTCCTCGGCAAGTTTCCAATCGGTAATATCATGACTGATACCAATTAAACCAACGATTTGATTGTTTTTATCCCGAAGCGGAAGTTTAGAAGAGAGCAACCAGTGCTTGTTTCCATAGGCATCAAATTCAAGACCTTCTTTATTAATCTCGGGCAATCCTTTTTGAATCATCAACTGATCATCGGCTCTGTACTTTTCTGCTATTGCTTTCGGGTAAAAATCAAAATCATCCTTCCCCAAAACTTCTGCATCCGACTTGACTCCCAGGAATTCTGTTTCAGCTTTATTGGCAAGCGTTTTACGACCGGCTAAATCTTTTGCATAAATGTTATACGGGATATTATCAATGACTGTACGGAGCAATAAACGTTCGTTTTGGAGAATCTCCTCCGTTTTTCGGCGTTCGCTGATATCACGTCCAATGCCTAACATTCCAATGACCTTGTTTTCTTTATCGCGCAATAAAAGTTTAGAAAAAAGCATCCACTTTTTCTGTCCTTTTTTATCAATAATAAATTCTTCATTGTTTTGTATCGGGATTCCCGATTTGTAAACCTGTTGATCATCATCATAGAATTTCCGGGCAATTTCCGCAGGATAAAGATCGAAATCGTCCTTTCCCAGCACTTCGGCTTCGGTTGTTGCACCCAGCATTTCGACTTCGGCCAGGTTGGCCAGCGTTTTCCGGGATGCTAAATCTTTGGTGTAAATTAAATCAGGAATATTATCAATAATTGTCCGGAGCAATAAGCGCTCATTTTGTAAGGTTTCTTCGGCTTTTTTCCTTTCGGTGATATTACGGCTGATCCCTATCAAACCAATTATCTGGTCGTTGTTACCGAGCAGCGGGATTTTCGAAGTAAGCAACCAGCGTTTTTGTCCGGTTTGATCCAGTATAAATTCTTCTTTATTTAGCATTGGCTTACCGGTTTTCATAACCATTTGGTCATCGGCAAAGCATTTTTCGGCAATTTCTTTCGGGAAGAAATCAAAATCATCCCTGCCCAATACTTCTGCTTCCGATTTTCGGCCTAAAAGTTTCACTTCGGCCTCATTCGCCAGCGTTTTACAGGATGCTAAGTCCTTAGAATAAATGGTTTCAGGAATATTGTCGATGAGTGCACGAAGCATTGAACGTTCCTTTTGAAGCATTTCTTCTGCATTTTTTCGCTTGGTAATATCCAGGATTAAGCCTTCAAGTGCAATAACATCGCCGGACTGGTTGAATACAGGAATCCCCTGCTCCCAAACCCATTTCACTTCATTTTCAGCAGTGATTATCCGGTATTCTTCACAAACGATTTCATTATCCCGGACTGACTTCTCCCATATTTTCCAAAGGTTTTCCCGGTATTCGGGCATGATAAGTTCATTAAATGAAATGTTATTTTTAAGGAGATCATCAACATTGTATCCGGTAAGCTCCAGACATCCATCGGAAACAAACTCCATGGTCCATTCACGATCGAAATGGCAACGGTAGGTCATGCCGGGAAGATTTGACAAAAGCACAGATTTGCTGCGTTCGCTCTCACGCAAAGCAGCTTCAGCCAAATATTTTTCAGTTACATCCGAAAAAACCAGCACCACTCCCGAGACTACACCTTCTTTATTTTTTATGGGAGCTGCACTGTCAGAGATCTGGTGTTCGACTCCCTGTTTCGAAATCAATACCGTATGATTTGCAAGCCCAATTGTTTGCCCTGTTTCCAAAACTTTAATGATTGGATTTGGAACCATTTTCCCGGTGTAGTAATCAACAATTTTAAAAACTTCAACAAACGGCTTCCCCTGAGCTTCTGCCAAAGTCCAACCACAAAGCTTCTCAGCAATGGGATTTAAACTTACAATGAATCCGTTATTATCGGTTGAGAGCACGCCATCGCCAATTGAATGAAGCAATATGGAAAGTGACTCCTCGCTTTTTTGCAATAATTCATTCGCTTTTTCCTGTGTGGCGAGTTGATTTTTAAGTTGCAGGTTATTATTTGCTTTTTCGGAAATTTGTTTTGCAAAAACAAATAACATTTCTGAAACCTGTTTAAAACGCTCTGCAGACATAAAAGGCACTTCAGAGAAAGCGTCCATAAATTCGACTTTATCAGCTCCAATTTCAGTTGCATAGTTCAGCAACCGCTGTTCATCTAATTCCTCTGTCCGTACCTGACCAATAAGCCAGTTCGCTATATGCTTATCACCCACGGTAATACTTGCACCGGCATCCCATAATCCTGCACTTAAACAATTCTGGACGGTCGGACCCGAAGGATTCTGCCTGCCAATCAAAGCATCTGACTTATAACAATTGGCACATCCTTTATCTGTCTTACGGATGACATCCACACACAATCGTCGGAAGTTGCTGGGTTTAGTAATCGGGGTTCCATCAGGATATGTAATAATCGAAGCCACGGCGGTTGCATCAGAAAATAAATCCTGAATGCGTTGAATTTCTTCAATTTCGAATAAGTCGCTGAATTGTATGCCGGATTCTATTTCGGCAAACAAATTAATGGGAGTAGTAGCAGTTTTCATTTTCTAATCTTCTTTCGGCTAAATTGGGGGGTACAATGTTTTTTGTGCTGCTTATTATTTAAAAACGGTTAAGGGGAAAACTGAACTTTTTACCGCGTATATTTTACAATCCGCTTAAAATGGCATTTAACAACATTCAAATTTTCAACTTAAACCAATTAAATAATTCTGACACAAATGCTTTCAGACATATAATTTTTGATGATAATCAGGTCCATCAAACCGTGAAGTTCTTAAAGTACTGAGTTATTGAATTTTGCCGGATACAGTATTGATTGCTGAATTTTAAATCTCTTCTTAAAACTAACATCTTAAAACAATATTCTTTAACAATACTCTTATTTTTCAAATCTCTCCAATTTCAATCTGCATCGACCCGGAATTGACAAAAACCAATCTTCAGGTATTATAACAGATGTATTCACGCTTCAAAATTAATAAATAATTTCAAAGTATTGATATCTAATAATTTGTAGTGTAAATTACGATACGGCAATAATAATTACTACATTACGAAAATTAACTTCCACAATGCAATAAGACTAAATTAACGCAGGAAATATCAGCATGTAGATTGTTTTTCACAACATTATGATAATGACAACATAACATGAAGGGGTAGCGGGAAAGGCATCTAAGGGGTATGTAGTATTGTGGCACAATAAGCTACATTACAATCAACAATAATTTGATTTAAAACCCTGATTCTTACTTAATTCTGTGTCATTTAGTGGGATTTAAACCGGCCGGAGTCACAATAATTACATATATTTATCTTTCTTTAATTATATTTGTATTTTAATATTTGATAAAAGTCAGGAAACTCCGGCATGGAAAGCGGAAAGGAAGAAATGAAATATCTGTTAAATAAATGGCAGTTACAGTGAAAATGAAAAGTATCAATGGTGTCAAAAGACATTAAACAACAATACTTTTCATTTCACCTGAATATGAAGCACTTTAGGATCTTTTATTTTTATATACAAAACTTCAGCATTTATCTTATTCAATTTCAGAAATACCGATTTTTGTTTTTTTAAAACAAATCAATTCCTGATAACGAATTTGAACAAATGAATACTATTCAATGGAATAAGGCATTTCAATTCGTACAGTTGTACCTTTGCCAGTTTCTCCACGGATAGTTAATTCTCCTTCCAACAAAAACACACGCTCTTTCATGCCAATCAGACCATAGGAATCTTGTCTTACTTTGTAATTCTGGTCAAATCCAATTCCATTATCAATTATTTCCATGATCAGTTTATTGCTATTTACACTCAATTGAACGTGTACAGAGCTGGCTTTGGCATGGCGAACAACATTTGTCAGGGCTTCCTGTAGCACCCGATATAATGCCACCGATTGTTGTGAACTAATCTCTAATTTTGATATGGAACTTTCGAAGCGGCAGCTGATTTTATGTCTCTCCTGAAAATCCTTACTATACAATTTTGCAGCTTCCACAAATCCAAGTAATTCAAGTACTTCAGGCCTGAGCCCGGTCATGATTCGTCGCGTAGTTTTAATGGTATTATCAAGCAGATTAAACATGTTTTCGAATTTATCCGTCACATCTTCCAGGAAAGCCAGATCCATATTCTTCAGCACTTTTTGTTTCATAAGGCCCAAATCGATTTTCATCGCGACTAAAATTTGACCAAGATCATCGTGAATTTCCCTGGCCAATCCGGTTCTTTCCTCTTCACGGATATTTTGAAGGTGAGCAGCAAATTGTTTTAACTGTTCCTGAGAATGATTTAAAGCATCCTCTACGAGCTTACGTTCTGTGATATCAAACATAATTCCCTGAGATCCGATAATGTTGCCATAAGAATCTACCACTGGCATTCTTACCACGTGCATGTATAGTTTACCACCGTCGGATGCATCATATTCTTCCTCAGTCTCGTAAAATTTCCCTGTCTGTAATATCATTTCATGTATATGTTCACCTACATCGCCATAAGAATTTGCGAGTAAAGAATGAGTCTGATCTGCAATCCCGTGATTGGTAACTTCAAGTGGTTTATTTCCAATAAAATCTTCTTTATTCAGTCCCTTGAGCTTACAAAACTGGGAATTTACGAGCAAGAAACACCCTTCCCTGTCTTTTCTGAATACAGCGTTTGGCAATTGCTCAATAAAGGAATAATACAGGGATTGTGACTCCCTGAAGGCTTCCTCTATCAAAACCCTTTCGGTGATGTTGATATTAAAACCGGCGATTCCGATTATTTTATCGTTATTATAAATCGGGAAATTGATTTCCTGAAATGTAGACTGATGTTGATTGATTTCATACTCAACTTCTTCATTAATTATTTCACCACTAAAAACACGTTTGCTGTTATTTTCCCACAATTGAGCTATCTTGTGTTCTATTTCCGGAAGATCAGCAGGCGTTTTACCCAGAATAGATCCGAAGTGTTCAACATGTTCCTTATTTTCGAGTATTCCAACATTATCAACATCCCTGGCCCATATTTCGAAAGGAACATTTTCTATAAAGGTTCTCAGAAACATTTCACTTTTTTGCAAAGCTTCTTCGGCCATCTTTCTTTCGGTGATATCGCGCACCATGGCAATGGTTTTTGTTTCTCCGAAAGCATATATTTTACATTCAAAGAAACGGGGGCCGTTTTTAACCTGTAGTTGATATTCAATGCGGTTAACCGGCAGATTCTGCAATGCTTTATCAATACCGTCTTTTATTTGAACGGCAATATCATCAGGTAAAATATCGAATAAAGTCTTTCCGATTAAGGTCTCTTTGGGAACATAGAGGTCCTCTTCACTCCCGCACTTAAAATCGGTATAAACGCCATCGGCATCCAGAATAAACATTAAATCAGGAATTGCTGAAAGAATAGAGTTTGTGTACTGTTCACTTTCTTTGAGTGCAAATTCAGCCTGCTTTCTGTCGGTAATATTATTATGTTGAATGATCACATGACTAACTTCTCCGTTTTGTTCGAATATGGGATAAGCCCAGTTATTAAACCACGCTTTCTTTTTATCATGCACCTCAATATTTTGGGAATCTGCTGCAAGTCCAATATCAAAAAACACATCCCATTCTGCAGATTGTCCTTTGCTGAAGACTTTTTCCAACTGAGGAACAATCCCTCCCTGAGTAATCGCTGCGTCGTTGAAAATATTATATACTTTCCCTTCTATATTTTCAGGTTCTACGCCAAATAGCTCACTTAATTTTGGGTTGATTTTCTCGCACCAGCCATCGCGATCAAGAATTTGAGTGCTTACCGAAGATTGCATAAACACTTGCTCAAAGAAATGCTTTTGTTCTTTCAATTCCTGCTCTGCCCGTTTACGGTCGCTGATATCGTGGAGGCACAACAACAAACTTTTCTGACCATCGGTCTCGATAAGTGCTGTTGATCCAAGCAGAAAAATTTCCCGCGCTTCTTTATTTACAAATATAGTTGAAGAATACTCAATATTGCGATGTCCAATACCGCTTTTAAAAGTGTCTTCCATGGCCAATTTCAGTGAACATATTGAACAGTTCGTACCATAACCACAGCCGCGCTTATTTTCGAGTGAATTAATGCAACCGATAACTCCACCAAAAGCAAGATCACTAATAATATCCGTGTCGTAAGAATCAGTAAATTCCCTGAATGCAATATTTGAAAAAAGGATACCCCTGTCTTCACTCACCACGCACATTACTACCGGCGCGTTGTCGTAGATCGTTTTCAATTCCTTCCGGCTACGTTCCAGGGCTTTTTCAGCCAGCTTTCTGACTGTTTCGGAGTAAATGGCATCGAGTGCAAAAGTTATGTCGGCTCCAATTTCCTGTAACAATCTTTGATCATCCTCGCTGAAGAAACTTTGTTCGGTTGCATACAGATTTAATGCTCCAATTACAATTCCATTACGCCTGAAGGGTACAGAAACCATTGAGCGGTATCCTCTCCGGAGTGATTCATCCCGCCACCGGAGCATCATCGGTTCTGTTGCAATATCGTGACAATTAATCGTTTTTCCTTGCTCAAACGCGAGGGCAACGGGACATCTCAGGGAGGAATTAAATCCTTTGGTGATTTGGATTTGTTCCAGGTAACCATCTTCGTGACCCGCGTGTGTTAATGGTTTTATCAGGTTATCGGATTCATCATGCAGTGCAACCCATGCCATGCGGAACTGACCGAATTCTATAGCCACCTGGCATATAGCCTGTAACAGTTCATTCTGGTCATGAATCCTGACTATGGCTTCATTGATCTGGCTTAATAAAGCAAATAACCGGGCTACATGACGCAGTTTTTCTTCAGCTAATTTGCGCTTGGTAATATCTTTCGAAATGCAGCTGACATAGAGCACTTGCCCCTTCTTGTTCTTGATCGGATCTGCCATGGTCAATAAATACCTGACTTCACCCGATTCAGTGACCACTTCTATATCTATTTCCGCTTTTTGCCCTGTCTGAAATACCTTCCGGACTTGCATTAACCTGTTTTCGGCTTCCTCATGTGGCAAAATATCATAGGGCGATTTTCCAATAATTTCAGATTGTAATTTACCAAATGTTTTAGCAAACGACTCGTTTACATAGCGGTAAGTTTCATCGGGGTTGTAGCTGAAAATTGGATCACTCGAATACTGAATCAAACTGCGGTATTTTTCTTCACTCTCACGCAAGGCCTCCTGGGCTAACTTTCGTTCGGTGATATCACGAATAGCAAATACAATTGAAACCGGAATTCCATTTGCATCCTTTACAAACTCAGCATTTATCTCGGTATCGATGGTACTTCCATCTGCTTTTAATAATCTGTATTCTTCAGGTCCATTAAATACGCCATGAAACATGTTCCGGATATTGGCGCTTGCCCGGTCACGGTCTTCTGAAACTAAAAATTCATTAAAATTACGACCCAACAAATCTTCTTCTTTTTCGTAGCCTATCAATGTTATTCCTATCGGAGAAATAATCAGCACGTTACCCACTAAATCAGTAACAGTGATATTATCGGGCGAAGCATTTAATACTGAAAGATAAAGTGCTTCACTTGCACGTAATGCTTCATCAGTCAATTTTTGCTCAGTAATATCAATTATACCTCCAAATAACAACAAATTATCGGTGTCTTTTTGCTTAACACATTTTGAGGAAGCCTGAATCCAAACAATATTTCCATTTGTATTCAGAATCCTGAGTTGACACATATCGGAAAAACCCGGTTTTACATCGAGGATGTGTTTTTTAAAAAGTGGTAAATCTTCTGCTATAACAATCTTTCCCCAGCACTTCAATGCCATTAATTCTTCATTACTATGGCCTGTAATTTTCTCACAGGCTCCGTATATCCAATCAATTAAAGATTCACCTTTCGAGTTGATACTGCAAGAATAGGACATGTCGGAGATACTGTCCGAGATATTTCTGAAGCGCTCTTCATTTATTCGTAAAGTGTCCTCACTTTTCCGGCGTGCTTCATTTTCATTTTTCAAATCATCAAGCAGATTCAGGGTTGCGACATGATTTTCTTTTAGTTCGCGGGTTCTTTCGGCAACCAAAGATGCCAGATATTCTTTTTCATTATGCCTTCGCAGATTTGCAATTTTTATTTTCAACATGGCACGAATTTGAGCTACAAGTTCGCTTTCATCAATAGGCTTTGCCAAAAAAGCTTCGGCTCCAACTTCCAGTCCACGTATGCGGCTTTCTTTATCTCCTTTAATAGCCGTAACAAAAACAACGGGAATATCACATAACTTTTTATCAGCTTTCAACCTTTGACAGACTTCAAATCCATCCATTCCGGGCATAATAATATCGAGTAGAATAACATCCGGAGCTTCGGCAGCCGCCAGCTCCAGGCCTTTTATTCCGTTTGACGCAGTAAATATTAAGGCCTCTTCGAAGGCCTCGGATATCAATGCTTTTATCGTAATAAGATTATCAGGATTGTCGTCGATAGCCAGAATTTTCATCTTCTTACTTTCCATAAAGGACTTCATTTATCATTTTAAAAAATATTTTCTCGTCAATCGGCTTTGCCAGATAAGCATCGAAACCGTGGGCCAGAATGGTTTCACGATCAGATGTCATGGCACTGGCTGTAAGTGCTACAACCGGAATATGCTCCAGTTCAGCATAACCCCGAATGACACTAAATGCTTCAATACCATCCATTCCGGGAAGTGCCACATCCATTAATATGAGGTTGGGAATATATTGTAAGGCTGATTTTACTGCTTCATTTCCATCTACTGCTTCAATAATGGTAAAATGATCTGCCAGAATGGCTTTGACCGTTACCATATTATCGGGATTATCTTCTACAACCAACACAACAGGTTTACCAACGATTTCTTGTAATATACGTTTAGGTTTAACTTTTTCGGGAGTTGCCACCATGCTTTCCACCATGTTCATCAATTCAACGCGGTTCACATCACCTTTCTGTATGAGTTGGTGCACGTTGTTTCTTTTTAAGAAATGGAGTTCTTCTTTGGTTATGTGTTTTGCCGTGAGAATCAAAACCGGTATATTTGCTGTCGGTTCGGCATTCCGTATTGTTTTCAGCACTTCAAACCCATCAATTCCCGGCATCATGAGGTCTAATATCATGGCATCTGGGATGGTCTTATCGATGATCCGCAGCGCCTCACCTCCATCGTGAGCAACCAATATTCGGTAACCGCTATCCTCCATAAAATCTTTTAACTGGATGATGGCCGGTTCGCTGTCTTCAACCAATAAAATTGTTTTTACTGAAGTTGATAATTGTACACGTTGCATGACAACCTGACTGAATCCGGTGACTGGTGCAGCTTCTATAATTATGTTTTCAGCACTATAAATCAAGGGCAATATGAGTGTAAATGCTGAACCTTCACCGGGTGTACTTTGTACTGAAATTGTACCTCCAAGCAGATTTGCATATTTTTTGGCAATGGCCAGTCCCAATCCGGTACCGCCAAATTTACGGGAAGTGCTGCCATCTGCCTGCCGGAATTCATCGAAAATATGAGGCAAATGGCTTTCTGAAATACCAATACCTGTGTCGGTAATAACCACAGTGATGTTATCCTTATTTTGCATGGTTGTTATTTCGACTTTACCTTTTTCGGTAAATTTCAAGGCATTAGCTATCAGATTCTGCAGAATATGACGACATTTAGCCGTATCACTGGTTACATACACGTCTACTTCAACAGCTGTTTGAATCATTTCAATGTCTTTCAATACAGTCTGAGGCTGTATCATACTTATAATTTCAGCAATCAGACCATTGACATTAAACTTGCTGATTTCAGTTTCTTCGCGTCCCGATTCGATGCGTGAAATATCCAGAATATCATTTATCAGGGTGAGTAAATGTTTGCCGTTTCGCTCTATCACTTCCAGGTAGCTGTATTCTTCAGCAGGAATTTTTTTAACAAGACGCCTGTTAAGCACGCCCGAAAGTGCAATCACCGAATTTAGCGGGGTGCGTAGTTCGTGACTCATATTCGACAAGAAGTTTGTTTTCAGCCTGCTGGCTTCGTGGAGTTGGTTTTTTTGCATCTCCAGTTCGGTATTTTGTTCTGTAAGTATAGCTGATTGCGATGCCAGTTCGGTTTTTTGAGCTTCCAGTTCACTGTTTTGAATTTCCAATTTACCGATAAACTCTTTCATCTTACGGTAAGCCAAAACACCCTCCACCCGCGCGTTCAGTGTATCATATATATGGGCAATCAACAGATTGGCCGGCTCACTGTACTTACGAATACTTGCCAGAGAAATGATTGCTACAACTTCTTTACCGACAATGATAGGAATGCTGATAATTTCGCGGGGAATAAACTTGCCGCTCACCGTTTGAAAAATAAAACGCGTATCGATCGGAATACTTTTAACGTGTTGAATTTCTTGTGAAGCGAGCACCGCACCAAATTCGCCCTCGAAACCCTTGGCGGCAAAGGTTTGTTTATTCGTATCGGTCATACCGATGGATTCAAAATGTTCAAAATGTTTTTTATCGTCACTCAACAGATACACCGCTGCCATCTGGGAATTTGTATGGTCGGACAGTGCCGGTAGAATAGCCTGAAAAAATTTATTGGCATCTTCTTCAATCAACATCGAATCGGCTATACTTGAAGTTCTTTCACTTAAATCTGCATTCAGTTGAATGCTTTCGACCATTGCATTGAACGATTTTGTTAAAATGCCAAACTCGTTATTCGAATCGGCAGTACTGCGGGCATTCATGTCCCCGTCGTGAAAACGTATTGCCGCATCAGTCAACTTAAGTATCGGTTTGCGGATAAGTCTCAGCAAATAAAAAATGATGAGCAATGAAAGTAATACAATAGCGGCTACCAACATGATTAATTGAACGCCCAATGACTTGCTTAATCTCTGTGAACTCTTAAATAGATCATCGCCTTTTTGAGTGGCATAAACGTCGATTAGTTGTATTTTAGCCAGCATATCATCCCTTAGAACGCCTACTGCACCTGTAGCACTAACACTTTCCTTTACTTTTTGATCTTCTCCCGAAAGAGCCAGTCCGGTATTTTCTTCGCGTGCAGTTTTCCATCTGATATATGATTTGTAGGCTTCGTCAATATCTGAAACCGGGCCTAAATAACTTGCTTTCATGATTCCGAACTGTTTTTCGGAATCCACTTCAGAGAGTTTCATTAACTGCAAAGCATCCTGCTTTTCTTTTTCTGTCTGCGCCAGCATCAGGTCCCTGGTTGACAAACGCATACTCAGGACATCAGCATTGAGGCTACCGATAGCTCTTCTAATTTGCAATGGATGGCTATACATGGTTTCGCTCTGATGGTGTATTTGACCGGACTGAATATAGGAAACGACGCCCAATACAACTACAAAAACCAGCATGGCGGCAAAACCAAGTATGAGCTGTGTTCCGATTTTAAGATCTTTCAATTTCATAATATTATTTTTTCTGTGATTTAAAAGAATCATTTATTGCTTTCATATGAATAGAATTTTATTTCAGAAAATAAAAGTCTTATGTTATGTGGTTTGTATTATTTGGTGGTTTAAATCCTGAAAATGGCAGACTGAGGATAAACTTCTTCAAAATTATTATGCAAGAGAATTTCCCTTTCAGTTTCACCTGTAATTAAAAATCCACCGCCGGCGAGTGCATGTGTAAGTTTTTCGAGAATCTTTTTTCGATATTCCGGTTTATAATAAAACAGCATATTGGCACAAACTACCAGGTCGAAATCTCCAAAGATACTCGATGGCGGAGCACTGAACTCTTCACTTAACAAATCGAATACTGAATAATCAATATTCTCTTTCATTTCATGTTTTACGGTATAGGTATTGCCCTGTTTTGTAAACCATTGATTAACACGCCTCAGATTCACATTATTCAATGCTTTCGCGGAATACTGTCCCTTACGCGCCAGGTCAAGTTCTGCTTCACAGTAATCGGTAGCAAAAATACGAAAATTAATCCCTGCTCCTTCACCATTTCGGAATTCTTTCAATAACATTGCCAGACTGTAGGTCTCCTGTCCGGCTGCACAAGCGCTCGACCAGATCCGAATCTCCTTTCTTTTGGTATTGGCTTTTTTCAACATGATAGCCGGCAGGATGACTCGTTCAAGCACAGCAAAAGTGAGTGGATTGCGAAAAAATTCACTGTAACTGATTAATAAAGAGTCTAAAAAGCGGGCTCCTTCATCTTCGTTCTGTTGAAGCAGGCTGTAATAATCATCTTCAGTCCCGCAACAGGTTTCAGCGATTCTTTTCCGGAGCAGTTTTTCCATGAAGATTTCATCATATTTCGAGATATCAAAACCTTGCGATTTTAACAGCAATTCGGCTATTGCATTGCTTTTCATCATATTTTTTTTTATTTTTTCAATCTCTATGACCCCGGCTCGTTTAGCGGGAGACAATCTTAACAAGCTCTTTTCAACAGCAGATATTCAATTTAGCATTTATCATACATTTTTGTATTTGAAGCAGCATTCCGAAACAAAGCTTTATCCTACAATCGTGTATTTCCCTTTTTCACCGTTTTTCATGAGCAATTCATTCACTTCCTTTTTTAGTTTTATCATAGTCAGTTCGCGCCCAACCGTCAGCCGCTGAAAACGGATCAGCTCATCCATTTTTTCATTTAAAGATTCTTCTGCATTTTTACGTTCTATGAATAATCCTACCTGATTGGCGAAAAGGGTGACAAGTTCCGTATTTTTTATCGTTTCTTCTCTTGAAAAAAACAATGTAAAATCGCCAATCGCCTTATTTTCCTTTTTAATTTTTACAATTATAACCTCCCCAATGTTGAAGGTTTTTTCAATTATTTTTGAAATACTGTCAGGAATTGAAAAATCCGCCAATTCGTGCAATGAATCAAACCGGGTTATCGTTCTATCTTTTATTTTTTCTGTTCGTACCGGATCGTGTTTCCACTTTTTATTGATAATTTCAAATCCAAGATACGAAGATGCTTTCAAAATGTTTTCTTTTATTCCTGATAAGGCAACAGTTGTAAATTCAAGACCTTCTTCATCAAAGACATTAAATCCTGCATATTTTGCACCCGATAATCCGAGAATCGTATCCAGAATTTTCTGAAAATCGATTCCCTCAGATGTATTCTCTATCAATCCGGAACTTTCAAAAAGCGTTTTTTTCAACATGTTTTCGCTTTCCAACAGGGCATCCTGAGCCAGTTTACGCACGGTAATATCCCGTAAAACTCCTTCGTGCGATATGATTCCACCATTGTCGGAGAAATTATACCAGCCATGATCCTCGATCCAGATCCCTGAGCCATCTTTCTTTTTCAGACGGAAAACCGACATTTCCTCATTCTGGCCATTCAACGTCTTACTTTCGCGGTCGGAAATATCAAAATACAGCTGCGACTTTATATCTATTCCCAGAAGTTCTTCTTTACTCCCATAGCCCAACATCCTGACCAGCGCAGGGTTGACATCGACAAATTTACCTTCAACTGTACTTTTATAAACACCATCAGGAATTCTTGAGACCAAATTGCGATACAGCTCCTCACTTTCACGAAGAGCATCTTCGGCCCGTTTGTGTTCAGTGATATCCTGACCAAAACTAACTATACCTACAATTTCTCCGGAAACATAAACAGGTGAAGTATTTACCGAAATCGTAAGTATGCTTTCATCCGTTTTTATTAACCTTAATTCATAACTACAGGGTTCACCATATATTGTTTTATGAAATACATCGCTAATCATGGGAAGATCTTCTTCCAGGATAAGTGGAACAAAAGATTTACCTATCCATTCTTCATACTTATATCCGGTGGTTTTTAATGCCATCTCATTGAGAAATGTAAAACATCCTTCAGTATCCAGTATCCAGATCAGATCGTTAGAGAATTCTATCATGGTCCGGTACTTATCTTCACTGGTTTTGAGTGCATCTTCTGATTGCTTTCGAAGTTGTATGTTCACCAACATTTGCGCAAAAACCTTCAGTAGAATTTGTTCGTTTTCGGTATAAAGGTGATGACTTCGTACCGAATCGAAACCTACAAAACCTATACATTCATCATTAATCATCATGGGTACTGCCAACAGACTTTTAATTCCCTGCTGCAAAAACACGTCTTTTAAAAAACCGGGATCCATGGACCGGACATCCGGAATGTAAATCGATTCATTTCGACCATGTGTCTCAGCCCACCCGGGCATTTCGGACATAGGGACTTCCTTGAAATGATCTATTTGTGGTTCAATACCAGCATCGCACCACTCATAGGTGTTTGTTGCTATTTGCCTGTCGAAATCATAACTGAAAATATAACTCCGGTCGGCTCCGACAAAAAGTCCAAGATCATGCAGCGAAACAGAGATACCGGATTCAAGTTTACTTAGGGGCAAATTGATAAACTCAGCGGAAATGTGCATAAGCAAATGTTGCAGGCGGGATTGATATGCCAACGCTTCTTCTGTCTGTTTTTGCACAGATATGTCATAGACAATACCTGTATAAAGCACATCACCGTTGGGGAGTTGACGGGGCAAGGACTCTAAATGAATCCAGGTAATTTTTTGATGTATGATCATCCTTCCTTCCCAAAAAAACGGAATGAGTTTCGTGTTGGCTTCTTCATTCCTGGTGACAAATCCTTCTTTTTCGTCAGGATGAATCAAATCGACGATAAGCAACGGGTTTTCTTCAAACTGCTGCCTGGTAACCCCTAATATTTCACAAAACCGCTCACTGGCCAGCTCCATGCAATAGGGAGAATTTACTTTGCTGTTCCATCCATCTTCATCCCACTTTTCGATAGGGAATACGCGGATTCGATAGACACCGGCAGGCTGACTGTTTACAAGGTCCAGATATAATTCACGTTCCTGATTGAGTAACGCTTCCGCCTGTTTACGACCAGTGATATCTCTGATAATCATGCTCGTGCGATCATTACCATCTTTATCTTTGAAGATGGTGGACGAAAGATCACCCGGGAACGTTTCTCCGGATCCTTTTACGAAACTTAGTTCTCCACTGAATTTCCCGGTTTTCTCCCTTACTTCCAATGCCCATGACAACCGTTGATCCGATAAGTCCAGAATACCACTTCTACCCTTTTGCTTTAATTCATCTTCGGACAGCATAAACATCGCACAGGCTGCGGGATTGGCTGAAAAGATCTCACCATCGGGAGCAGTCAGGAATACGGCTTCGAATGATGCATTGAAGAGCGTGTGGTATCTGCTTTCGCTTTCCACTAATTCCATTTCGGCAAATTTCCGTTCAGAAATGTCACGAACTGTGGAGATGGCACCTATTATTTCACCATCCACATTTCTTAAAGTTGATACGGCATCAGAAACCCAGGTCGATTTTCCGGTTTGCTCATTAAAAATCACAAATTCTACAGCAGGTTTTAGGACCCCCTGTAACGCTTGTTCTACATTTGCGATTACACCTGATTCAATTAAAAACGGAAATACTTCACGAGCATTCCTGCCCAACACAGCTGAGGATGGCACTCCTATTAATTTCTCAATAAATGGATTCCAGGTTATATATTTCTGATTGAGATCATAAACAACAATACCTTCCTCCGCACACGTTATGATTTGGCTGTTGAATTGAGTGGATTCGGCCAATGCTTTTTCAACCGACTTTAACTTGTTCTCCTTTTCAATTTCGCCACAAACCTTGCTGATAATCAAAGGTATCATTTCCAAAAAATGACCATCTTTGATAATATAGTCTCTGGCACCATACTTCATCATCTCAACAGCAATACGTTCATCGCCCTGCCCGGTTGCCACCACAAATGGGGGAATCTCTTTTTCTTTTTTTTTCAATTCAGCAATAAACTCTTTGCCGCTCATATTCGGCAGCCCGTAATCCAGCAAAATCAGGAAAGGCGTATGCGCATTCAGCCATGCCAGGGCATCACCGGCCGAGAGTACACATGCGGTTTGAAAACCGCAACTTTCAACTTTCTCGCTAAGCAGTTCTATTAAGCCCGCATCATCTTCTATTATGAGTATTGTCTCTTTTATTGCTTCCATAAAAATTATTTTTTGCTACTACCCCATTTCCGGTTGCAAACCGGGAAGGAGTTTTATAATTAACTGAATTTTGTTGCTAACATTTCTATTTTTCAAACCGCGTCTCTGACAGGACAGGTTATACTAGTATCTTTATGTAAATTAAATTTTCACTATCTGAATAAATAAGCCCAGGCGTTTCAAGGTCTCTGTAAATTTGACAAAATCAACCGGTTTCGTGATATAGACGCTACAACCAATCTGATAACAGGTCTCCACTTCGCGGGGATCATCGGTGGTTGTGAGCATGATTACCGGGATTTCTTTTAATGCTTTATCGGATTTCATTTTTCTCAATACTTCTACGCCATCCATCACGGGCATATTTATATCGAGCAGCAAAAGATAATTTTTACTCATATCACGAACATGCTTATCACCTTCGCCCGATACAAATTGCCAGGTTTCTTCACCATTTGCAAAACGTATTATTTCATTCTTTATACCCGACTCCACCAAACCTTCCCTGATCAGCTCTGCATGACCATCGTCGTCTTCAGCTATCAGAATGATTAACTCTTTGTATATTTTCATTTTGTATTAATTTATTTAATTATGCCCTGTCATTGTATTTTCCCAGCGTAAGTAACGCAAGCGCTAATGTTAATTCATTTGCCCTTGCGGAATTGACGCAAGTACCAATGTTAATTGATTCAACCTTGCGTGAGTAGCGCAAACTTCTCTGTAAAATATTTTGAAGCCGCACAATTTACGCAAAACCGGTATTAATCTAAGTAGTAGAAGCTTTATTTTTGAAAATGTCGAAATAAATGCGCATTTCCCAAAAAACAAATTAATGCTCATGACGACTATTCAAAAAATCATTGGATAATCCTTCAATATTTTAAAACAACATTTTTCATTCGGCGAATTCATTTTTATGCAACTCTACAAAAAAAGCACTTCCTTTTTCTTCTTCCGATTCCGCCCACACTTTGCCTTTGTGTTTGTCGGCGATTCTTTTGGCAATATTCAAACCGATGCCATCACCTGCAGTGGCAGAAGCAGAATCGATCCGGTAAAACACATCCCATATTTTCACAAGATGTTTTGCGTTTATCCCCATTCCGGTGTCTTTCACAGCGTAGATTACCCTATTATATTGAACCCGGGAAGATACCTCTATGATTAATTGCCTGCTTGGGTCGCTGTATTTGAGCGCATTACTAATAAGATTCGAGAATAACTGGTTGAGTTGATTTTCGTCACCATAACAATCGGACAGATCATTAACGAACACTTTAGCAGAAAGTTCCGTGATTTCAAAATTGTAACCGGCAACGATTGTCTGTATCAATTGATTCATGTTAACTCTCTTAATAATCATCAATAACCGCCCGGTTCGGGAGATCTGTAACAGACCATTAAGCAGGTTATCCATTTTCGAAACATTCGACAAAATGAAATTCATTGTTTTGGGAATATCTTCATTGGTAATTTTATCTATACTTTGCCTGCCTGATGACGCCGGGATACATTCATCCAACAAACTTTTTATAGCTTCTGCCTGTCGTTGGAAACGTTGACTGAATCCCTGAATATTCACCAAAGGGGATCTTAAGTCGTGCGAAGCAACATAGAGATAATTCTCAAGTTCCTTATTTTTGGAAGTTAACGCTTCCTGAATTTGTTTGATATTCGAAATATCATTCGTAATCGTAGCAAAATGATTTTTTTCGGGCGAAACAACTGAAATCATGAAATATTTATCAAGAGGCGCATAATAAGTATTAAATTCATGAGATTCGCCTGTCATGCCAACTTTTGAGTAAATATCCAGAAAGGGTGGAGTCTCAGACTGATATATTTCTGTAGCTAATTTGCCTACTGCAAGTTCTTTTTTTATTCCCAAATTTAAAGTAAAAGCATTATTGCAATCGGTAATCCGGTAATTGACAGCTTCCCCCCTTTCGTTAAAAACCAGTTCGTGCAGGACCACCATCTCGGTCATGGTAGCGAAAAGTGTACTTAACTTTTTCTCGCTTTCATATAGCTTTTCTTCAATCTGTTTGCGCTCATCGATATCAATACTCACACCCAACATGCGTATTGCTTTACCTGTTTCATCGTGATCGATCACATGACCAATAACCGTTTGCCATCGGTACGACCCGTCTGCATGTAAAATACGTGCATCATAATTGTATTCTTCCTCAGCACGAAGCAGAACACTTTCAATTTCTGACTTCACCAACTCTCTATCATCAGTATGTATCGCGTTCATCCATACTTCGCGTTCGGGATAATCACTCCCTGGCACGTAACCAAGCATTTTATAATATTGTGGGGTGGCATACCATTTATCGTTTTTGATATTCCAGTCCCAAATGGCAATCGGATTATTTTCTAAAATTAAGTTCAACCGTTCATTGCTTTCGCGAATGGCTATTTCGGCCTCTTTCTTTTCTGTAATGTCGCTGATAATTCCATACCATAAGGTGCTCCCATCTTCCAATCGTTCAGGTTTGGCATCACACTTTCTCCAACGAAGACCTTGTTTTGGTAACAGGACGCGAAACTCACTGTGGTAAACGGCAAGGTTACGCGCCGATTCATTAATGGTTTCTACTACAGCATTTATATCGTCAGGGTGAAGACGGGTGAAGATGGGTGAAGCATCAGTCTTTACTTCTTCGGGAGTGACTTCATAAATATCGTACATTCCCCGGCTTGAATAAGGGAAAGCCGAATGCCCATCGGGATATAGCCGATACTGATAAACCACTCCCGGAACCTGATCTGTCAGTTTGTTTAACAAATCAAAGTTTTTCCGGAGCTTTTCATCTACCAGTTTGCGCCCGGTAATATCATTTAATACCGTAATAAAATAGAGTGGATTACCTGTTTTATCACGGAGCAGGGTCGTACTGATGTCAACCCACACTATATTTCCATTTTTATGAATATATCTTTTTTCCCAACGATCCGATTCCTTCTCTCCTTTCAAAATTGAATCGACAATCCGAATGTTTAATTCAATATCGTCTTTATATGTAATTTCCTGCCAACTAATATTTAATAATTCATCCTGGGTATAACCTACTATACGACTAAAAGCATTATTAATTTTCATCTTGCCATCAACGGTGGTAATCGATTTTCCAACTACCGACTGCTCGAAAACGTTTCTGAATTTTTCTTCGCTTTCATGCAATTTTTGTTCGATCTGTTTGCGCCCGGTGATATCATGGAAAAAGATGGACAATCCTTCTTTCGAAGGATAAATTTTGTTCTCAAACCAGAAGTCATAAGGTTTGTATTGCTCTTCAATATATTGAAATTTTTGAGTCTCAACAGCTTGATAACAGGCGTGATAAAACTTTTCACCTACATCTTCGGGGAACTCAGTCCAAATGTGTTTGCCTATCATTCCATTCGGGTCACGGTTGAATATTTCACCGGCTTTTTTATTCATGTAGGTATAACACCAGTTAGTATCCAATGATACAAATGCATCGCTTATACTTTCCAGAATACTCTCTATTTTCTGTGAGTTTTGTCTTTCTTTTTCTTCGGCCAGTTTGCGCGAGGTGATATCGATACAATTGCCTATATAACCAATGAATTGGCCTGAACTGTTGTAATTTGGAATACCCATATCCAAAATCCATCTGAACGCACCACTACTATGACGTAGCCGGTATTCCATTTCAAAAGCTTCACGTTTTTCAAAAGCAGTTTCATAGGTTTTCACACAATGATCAAGATCTTCGGGATGAACACTCTCAGCCCAACCGTTTCCAATTTCCTGCTCCAGGGTTCTTCCTGTGAATTCCAACCAGGGATCGTTAAAGTAATTACACAATTTATTGGTGTCAGAAGTCCAGATGAGTGCTAAACCCGGGTTGGCGAGATTCTGATATTGAACTTTTTTTTCTATGAGCGCATCTTCAGCAAGCCTCCGCTCGGTAATATCTAACATAGTTACCAGACAATAATCTGTATTTTCGGGAACAAATCCGCTAAGAAACACATAGATCGGTAAACCTGATTTAACAGAAAGCGTCAGCTCACAGGTTTCTTTTTTCTTGCTTTTAAATACCTTGTCGAGAAAAATATTGAAGATAGGTTTTGTTTCATCAGTGACAAAAACGCCAAATTTCTGGTTTCTCAGCAACGAGCTGGGCATACCAAGCAGAGTTGACTCATAGAGGTTTAACTCAATAATCTCACTTTTATTGTTCAATGTAAAATATCCCGAAGGTGCAAAATTGTATAAGTCCGAAAATTTTTCAGATGTCTCTAAAGCTTCATTTCTGGCGCGCATTAGTTCTTCATTTTGCAATTGTAGCTCTATCTGGTGGACTTCCAGTTCATGAATAAGCTTCTTTATTTCAAACTCTGAGTTTTGTTCCAGATTTTTCGACGGATTCTTATTTGCTAACGATTCGGCCTGCTGGCGAAGCGTAATTGCAGAAGATTTATATTCTTTTTTCATCCGTATTGTTTTTTAAGTTTAAGGTCAAATGGAACTTTAAGGTTTTCATTTATGCTTCAGACGAGTCTCAAGCTATTTGTGTGTGAAATTTCCTGTAAGAATGATCAGTCTTTTGACTCAAAGTAATCGAAGATATTGAATGTACTATTTGCTAATCTCAAGAAGCCTGCATATCAGCATTCCGGTAATTTTCAAAATTAATCGTTAATTATTAACTGCTAATTATTGATTATTATATACTATCAAACGCGAATATAACGGATATAATCTGTTATAATTCGCGTTTGAAATCCCGTATTTTCAGTACTTTGTAAATTAATTATTGATCTTTATCTAAACGTAGAGATTATTGGGAGATTTTAAGTTTAGACCTCATATTTTCCCTGCTGCCCTGATTTTTTCAGCAGTTCATTCACTTCCTTTTTTAGATTAATGATAGTCAATTCATTCCCATTGGATAAGTGAAAAATCTCCTCCAACTCATCCATTTTTTCCTGTAACTTGATCTCAGCCAACTTTCGTTCGGTGATATCAACAGCCGTCACAAGACATTGCTCTCTTTTATCGGAGACAATACCTGTGAGAAAAACATATTTTGGCGAATTTATACAACAGGACAAATACAGTTCGCAGGTTTCTTTCGCGCGACTACTAAACACCCGACTGATAAAGTCATCAAACACCTGTTTTGAATCATCTGAAACAAATAACCCAAACCGGCGGTTAATGATGTATAATCGCTCTTTACCCAACATTTGGGAACCATAGAGATTCAGCTCAAAAATAATTCCTTCTTTTGACAGCGTAAAATATCCGGTTGGAGCAAAATCATATAAATCTGTATATCTCTCAGCTTCATGCAGGGCATCTTTTTTAGCCTGAACAAGTTCGTCATTTTGCATCTCTAACTCAATTTGATGCACTTCCAGCTCGTGAATGAGTTTCTGTATCTCTAATCGTGTAAGTTGAGTTGAAGATGTTGAAGTTTTGTTTTTAAGTAATTCTTCTGCCTTTTGACGTAGCACTTCTGCTGTAGATTTGATTTCGGTTTTCATAGATATATAATTTGTGTTTTACAATCGAATTATTAATTATGCGAATCAGTATTTAAAAAATTAGATAAATGAAAGCCATTGACATTTTGCCAAACAAATGAATAAGTAATCCGGCAGTTGATCTGACTTTCATCGCTCTTTGAATTTTTGTTTTTTCATTTAACC